>Ga0302325_10000111_pt1 | contig 230345 bp, 196 predicted proteins | sample Palsa_T0_2_FD_201948 | JGI IMG/M metagenome (GOLD analysis project Ga0302325, IMG submission 201948) | Peat permafrost microbial communities from Stordalen Mire near Abisko, Sweden - Palsa_T0_2 | ecosystem: Environmental > Terrestrial > Soil > Palsa > Peat permafrost | place: Sweden: Abisko...
CCGCCCGACTCGGCTTGCCGGAGATTTGGCCCCAACCCGATCCAAGATCGGCGAAAGTCAGGCCTTCGGGCGGATTGGGCTCGGCGTGCAGCACGAGGCCCTTCGCGCCGGCAGGATCGCTGAACGGTGGCAGATCGGCCTCGTAATCCTTGCCGACGGCCGCATCGGCGATCGCCAGGAGGGCCTGGGGGGCGCGCGGCGGCGCGGGAGAAGCGGCCGGCGCGGGCGCGGCCGGCGGGGCCGGTTCCGCCGCGGCGACACGCGCCGGCGCGGGCTCGCCCGTCTTTGCCGGAGCGATGGTTTTTGTCAGCGCGGCCGGCGGCGCGGCGGTCTCGGCGGCGCCCGGCGGATTGGACGCCACGAATTCCGGCTTCTGCTGCTTCATCTTGTTGAGGGAATCGACGATTTCGTCGGCGCTGGGAACATGGGGCTCGGGCGGCGGCGCGGAACTGTCCGGCGCGGTAGGGCTCGGCGCGACGATGGCCGGAGCGGCGGCGAAATCAGGCAAAGGCGGCAGCTTATGCGGCGTCCCGGGTTCCGGCGCCGGGGGCGGGATCACGCTTTGGCTTTGGCTTTGGCTTTGGCTTGGACCAGCGCTTGGGCTTGGACCAGCGCTTGGGCTTGGACTGGGGCTCGGGCCAGTCGGGCTCGGCTTTGCGGCCGGACCGGAAGCGACGATCGCGACATTGTTCCAGGGCATGTCGTCGCGAAATATATAGAGCGTGCCGCCGACGCTGACGACGACGATAAGCAGGCCGAGCATCGCCGCCAGCCGGCCGCTCGAGGAACCGCTTTCCGGCTTGGCGATGTCCCGCCCGCGCTCCCGCGCCGCGCGCCTGTCGCCGCGCTCGCCGCCTTCGCCCCAGGCGGCGACCGCCGCCATACTGTCGGGACGGTCGGCGGGAAGCGGCTGCAACATCGCCTGCAGCAGCGGGCGAATCCACGGATCGATGCTCGAAAGGTCGGGCGTGGAGCGGCGTTTTTCGATCACTTCAACCTGGGTGCCGTTCATATCGATCGGGCGCCCGCGCAAAGCCTCAGCCAGCACCAGGCCGAAGCTATAAATGTCGGATTTGGCGGTGACCTCGCCGCCGGCCAGGCCCAATTGCTCGGGCGAAACGTAATTATATTTGCCGGCAAAGCCGCCGCCGATCAGCGTGCCCTCGCCGGGACGATGCGAGCGGGCGATGCCGAAATCGATGATTTTGGCGCGTCTGGGATCGTTGCCCGGCAGAATGATATTGTCGGAGGAAATATCGCGATGGATGACGCCGAAACGATGCGCCGCCTCCAGCGCCCCGGCGATTCGCTTGCGCAAGATCGTCGCCTCGGCCAGCGTCAACGGGCCCTGCGTCAGCCTTTTGGTCAGCGAAGGGCCGTCGACGAACTCCATCGCCAGATAGGCGCGCTGCAGGTCGGGGTCGACCGAAAAAACGAAGTAGCGCACGATCGCCTCATGCTGCAGATTGTGCAGGGTGGAGGCTTCGCGCTTGAACAAGGCGAAAGCGTCGGGGTCGCGGGCGAGGTCCGGCAGGATCATCTTGATGGCGACGGGATCGTTGGTCTGGATGTTGAAGCCTTTGTAGACTTCGCCCATGCCGCCTTGCGCGATCAGCGTCTCGATTTCGTAGGTGCCGTTAAGACGCACGCCGGGCCGGACGCTGCCCGGTGAGCCCAGCTGGATGACAGTGCGGTCTTCCACAGTCCCGATGCTCCAAGTCAAGCGCCGCGCGAGAAGCTAAACCGAGTTGCGCAAAAGGGGAACAATGTTTTACGGGCTGCCCGCCGGAACGGCGAATCGGCGGGACGCCTTTAGGAGCCCGGACGATGCCGCCGGCCCGGGATAACCCGGAGGCTCGATCCATCCGCGGCGGCGCCGCCCGCCAGACCGTAAAACTCCGCAGGCAAATTCGCCGCTTCGCGTCAAAACGCCGTCGATAAGGCCAGCGCGACCGGCAAGAGATCCAAGAGATCAAGGAGACGTTTCCATGACTGGCAGAAATCTTATGGGCGGGCGGCTTCCTGCGCCTTACGAGGCCGCCGCCGGCACGTCCGCAATTCTTGACGAGCCCCCGGGCCGCCGCCATAATGGGGCTTCGCTCGCGCCCCTGCGAGAGCGCATCCTAGGGGGGCTTCAAATGCGCACGCCTTCGGTCGCCGCTTTTGTTTTTGCAGCCGGCCTGTTGATCGCGCCGGCGATGATCATCGCACCCGCCCATGCCGATCCCGCCTACAGGGCCGACGCGGTCGCCGATTTCTTCGCTAAGGCGGCGACCGGCAAAACCCGCTCGATCTGCTTTGGAACGGCGGCCGATTGTCCGGCGCCGCCGCCTTCGGGAGCGGCGGCTAAATTCGATCTTCTCGTCAATTTCGAATTCAATTCTGACAAGCTGACGCAAGCGGCCAAGGAGAATCTCGATCAATTCGCCAAGGCGCTGCTGGACCCGCGGCTGAAGGGCCAGAAGTTCGAGATCGACGGCCATACCGACGCCACCGGCGCCGAAGAATATAATCTTGGACTGTCGGAGCGGCGGGCCGCGTCTGTCGTCGGCTATCTCTCCTCACAGGGCCTCGATTCTTCTTCGCTGATCGCCAAGGGCTTTGGCAAGTCCAAGCCGCGCGTCGCCGATCCGTTCAGCGCCGAGAATCGCCGCGTCGAGACCCACCTGCTCGAGCAGTAGGGCAGCGCCGGCGCTTCGTCGTCACGTCTTCTGCGGCGGGCCCAGCAGCCGCCATTGCTTGAGCGCGGGCGCGAGCGCCGCGCCGCCCTTGCCGTCCACCGCGCCGGCATAATAGCCCGCGCTCTTGAGGCGGGTCTCAACCGCCTTGATCGTGTCGCGCGACCAGGACGACGATTTGGCCGTCAATTGGTTGAAGGCCGATCCGTCGTCGCCGGCCACGCCCCGCAACAATTGCTCGGCCGCCGCGGCCGGGTCTTTGGGCACGCCGCGCCCTTCGTCGAGCAGGATCGCCGCCGCCAGATAGCCGCGCGGATCGCCGAGGCTCGACGTTTGCCGAAACAAATCGAGCGCGTCGGCGGGCGCGCCCGTCACGCCCTGCTGGGCCAAAACACCAAGGTCGTAAGTGGCGATCGCCGAGCCGCCCTGCGCGGCGGTGCGCAAAAGCGAGGCGGCGCGCGCCACGTTTTTTTCCACGCCACTGCCGTTCATCAGCGCCACGGCCAGATTGATCGCGCCGTCGGCGCTGCCGCGCGCCGCCGCTTTTTCATAAAGCGCATTGGCCGCGCCAAGATCCTTAGGGGCGCCGTCGCCGGACTCGAGGATGAGGCCGAGACTCACCATCGCGCGCGCGTCGCCGGCGTCCGCCGCCTTCCTGTAGAGGCCGACCGCTTCATCGCGCCGCCCCGCCGCGGCGGTCGCGCGCGCCAGAAGCGCAACATAGTGCGGCACGTCGGGATGTTGGGCGATCGCCTCGCGGCAGGCGGCGATCGCCGGCTCGGCGTTTTGCACGAGGACGTCGAGTTCGACGCCCGGCGTATTGGCGGTGGCGTCGCGCGGATGGGTCGCCAGGCGCTCGCAGACGACGCCGGGGGGCGCGTCGGACCCTTGCGTCTCCTGCAGGCTGGCGTGCAGGGCGTTCGCCTCGGCGACATGCGCGCCGGAGGGATAGCGCGCCAGATAGAGATCGACGAGGGGACGCTGGCGCCCGCTACGGGCGAGACTCCACAGCAATTCCTCGACATTCTCCTTGGCCGCCGGCGGATTGGCGGAAGCCGTCGCGCCCTTGCCCGATTTGCCGATCTCCTCGATCAGCGACTTAACGTCGGCGACATGCGAGCCGTCGGGATAGCGCTCGAGATAGAAATGCAACAGGTTGATGTCGCGCTGCCCCCCCGCAAGCTGCCACAGCAGCGTCTCGGGCGATCCGCTCGCCTCGCCCGGCGCAAAATAGAACTGCTGCGTCAGCGACGAATTCTCCCACGGGATCTGCTCGCCGCCGGTCGTCGCGATGACGTCCTTGCGCACCTCGATCATCATGCTGGAAATATCCTGGCCGACGGTCGTCAGATGGCCAAGCAGCGATTGCGCGAAGGGGCTGTTGCGCCCGGCGCCGTCGAAGGCGACGTTGTCGGGCTGCGTCGCAAAGGCGATGAGAAAGCCCGCCGCATTGCCGACGCGCGCCAGCCCCTCGGCATGCACGGAGGCCGGCGCATCCTTCAGCGGATTGGTGCGGCAAGCGTCCAGAAAGACCAGGTGCACGCCCTTGCCTTGCTCCTGCGCCTTCAGCACGTCGTCGAAATGCACGGTATGTCTGTAAATGTCCTCCTCGCTGTGCAATTGCGCGTCAACGGGGATGAGGAAATTCTGGGCCGAGACCTGCAGGCCGTGGCCGCCGTAATAGAACAGCGAAACGTCGGCGGAAGCCGCGGCCTTGGCGAAATCGGCGATCTCGCGCTCCATGTCCGCCTGATCGAGATCGACGCCGGTCGTCACTGTGAAGCCCAAAGCAGCCAGTTCCGCGCCCACGTCCTTGGCGTCATTGGGCGGATTGGCGAGCGTGGCGATTTCGCGATAATTGCCGTTGCCGATGACGAGGGCGACGCGCGTCTCGGCGCCGGCGCTCGCGCTTGCCGCCGCCAGCCAGCCCAGCGCCAGGCTCAAGCGGATAAGGCCGATCCGATTCTTTCGCGACCCTGCGGCCTTCGAGCGCGATCCGTTTCGATTCGATGGGAACAAGGTTCTCACTCTTTGCGCTATCGCAAGACGGGACGAAAGAGGGGATGGGTCATCCAGGCGCTGCTTTAAAGCCCGACGGCTTTTTCGAGCTTGTTATCGGCCACCTGCAACGTTTCGGCGACGAACGAGCCTTCGCGCGTTCCGGTCTGGAGCGCAATCGGGTCGTCGGCCCTCAGCAAAGCGATGCTCTTGTGCACCTCGGCGATGGCGATCTTCAGCGCCTTGACCGCCTCCTCGCGCGTCTTCGACGCGCGCACCCTCGTGGCGGCTCTGGCCACAATATCGGGCAGATTTTGCAAAGCCGGCGGCAATTGCGGGGCGATCTCGCGCAGCGCGGCGGCATAGCGGTCGAGGACGTCGGCGACGCATTGAGGATCCTGATAGCCGCATTCGTCGACGGCGGCCTCTGCGCCTCGAGATAAGCCTTTGACGCTTGAACCCCCTTCGCCGGGGTCGTTGGGCGCGATAGGCGCATAGCGAAACCCTCCTCCTCCTCCGGAAGAGCCGGGCGCAGCCCCGGGGCCAGGGCCATCGCCGGCGCCCGGCCCGGGACCGCTGGGCCCAGGGCCGGAAGGCCCGGGACCCCCGACGCGGGCCAGCGCGGGAGCGGCGAGGCTGCCCGTCAGCAGGGCCAGCAAAGCGAGGCGAAGGAACAAGCGCATATAGGGCGATCGCATGAAACCTCCCAAGCCAAGAGCTCCCTCGGCAAAATGCTCGCCACATTTTTCCCGACGGCGTTAGGCCAAATTATGGTCCGACCCGAGGCCGCCCGCGTGGCCTTGCCGCGTCCTTAATTTTTGGAACCCGCCCTCGCGTCGCGAGAAGCGCTTCCGATTCGGAGCCGGCTCATCAAGCGGCGCATTTCGAACCTTCGGCTCGAACCTTCGGCGGCGCGGTCATTGTAATCACGGATCGGCGACGTGGCAATCTCGCCAAAGGTTCATCCGAACGCTCGCGCCAGCGTCAGGACCAGCAGGTGAGCGGGATAGAACGCCTGCAGCGCGTAACGCGGCAATAGGCGAGTGCGGCGCCGGAACGCGGCGGCGGCAAGCAAGACCAGCAGGCAAAGAATCCCGGTGCGCAAGGATGTCAGCGCAATGTCGGAAGGCGTCATGGTGGGAAACGAATTCAACCCGACGAGCAAGATCAGCAGCCAGACGAAATGGGGCCGCCCGCCGTCCAGCGCCAAGAGGACCGCGGCGGGAAACAACATTGCGGCGATGCCGCCGTCCACCCCCGCCTGCGCGGGAATCCAGGGCGTGAAGACCGCCGCGGCTCCGCCTGCGAAAATCGCATGCTGGACAATGGGTTTCAGGGGTCGCAGAAAGATTCCGATCGTCGCGCCGATCGCCAGGGTAAACAGCGTATTGGCCTGATCAGTGACGAAGGCGGCGGCGTAAAAGGGTTGCGACAGGGCGCCAACCAGCAGAAACATTTGCAAATAGGCCGGCTCCCTCGCGCCCCGCAGCAGATTGCAGGCGACCGCGAAAGAGAACAGCGGGAACGACAGACGACCGAAATCCCACAGCGGCCGCCAGCCATTGTGCAGCACGACCTCATTGGCGTGCGCGGCCGTCATTGCGACCGCCGCGACAATCTTGACAAGATCGAGGGACGCGCCGGTGAAGACGGGAACCCATTTGCGGCCGTCGTCCGGCGCCGGCGTTTGGCCGCCGCCTTGCGCTTGATCGCCAGTCTTCGCCGTTCGATCATCCTTCATGAAGCTCAGGCTCGCCGCTCCGGATGGGAAAAACGCAATCGCAGCGCGATTCTGCAACGGCAATCCCGCCGAGGATCTTGCGGCCCCAAATGACCATGGCGGCGCCCTGGCGGGGAAGATAGAGTCTTCTCTTCGGCGAATCCAGATGCGGCGGCCGCGCCGGGAAATTCGGCTGACGGACGCGGGGCGTTCGATTTCAAGGGATCTGTCGGCCCTTAAGGGATGCGAAGTAGCCTGTGACGGAGCTTTTGATCTAAAGTCGGGCGAAACAGGCGATCCTTCGCGTGAAGAATATGCGACGAAACGATGAGCGGGAGGTTCGGCCCGATCCGCCGCCGCCCAAACCGGCGCGCGCGGGCTTGCCGGCATGACGCGGCGGCGCGGATTTTTGCTGCTGGCGCTCGCCCTCGTCGTCTTTTGCGCCTGCGCAGGCCTTGTCGCCCGTCGGCTGCTTTCGCGCCGCCCTGCCCCCGCGCCGGTCGTCGTCTCGGCCGAACCGGCGGCGCCCGAAGCCGTGCAAACGGCGCCCGCGGCCGGTCCGATATCGACGATCATCGATCTGCCCGGCGATCCCGTGCTGGTGCATCGCGGCGCGACGGTGGCCCCACGCACGCTTCACGTCGCCTTGCCGATCGCCCTGGCCGCCAACGCGCCCAAGATCGAGAGTAACGCCTTTTTCGTCAACGCGCCGCTCGCGCCTTCGGAGGGCGGTTTCATGGGCAAATTCCCGGAAGCGGCCGAAGGCGCTGACGTCGCCGATCCCGCGCTCGCCAATGAGGGCGTGGCGATGGCGGTAGATTCCGGCGACGCCGGATCGGACGACGACGGCGGCGCGAGCACGCCGCCTTCAGCGCAGCTCTCGCTCGTCAGCGACCTCAACAGCAGCCAGCTCGACGTTTCGATCGGCGGATCGGACGCGCAAGCCCAGATCAAGGAAGCGATCATCCGGGTGGTCGTCCAGGAGAAGATCGCCGACTTGCTGATCCGCAGCGGCTTCAGCGAAGACAGCGCCCGCGCCGTCGAGGCGGCGACCAAGGCGGCCTATAACGTGCAGTCCCTGCCGCCGGCCAGCATCGCGGTCGCCGAGGGCGCGCTGGATATTTCAGGCGCCTATCGCGTCGCGCAATTGGCGATTTACGAAAACAAGGAATATGTCGGCGCCGTCGCGCTGGCGGAGGCGGGCGGCTATGGCGAGGGCGCGCAGCCGGCGATCCCGCCTGGCCTGCTCGATGAAGGGCCCAAGGACGTCGATGTCGGCGTGCGCTACAATTTGGCGGACGGCGTCTACAGCGCTGGGGTTCGCAACAACGTGCCCGAACCGGTCATCCGCGAGGCGATCCAGCTATTGGGCAAACTCACCGACCTCAAGGCGCCGCTGACGCCCGAGGCGAATATGCGCGCGCTCTATGCGCATGACTTTCGCGGCAAATCGAAGCTGACCGGCAAGGTGATCTATATCGGGCTGACCGCGCCGGGCGCCCCGATCGATTGCTACGCCTTTCAGTTCCCCGACGGCGCCTTCCATTGTTTCGATCCCAAAGCCGGCGGCGTCAGCAGCGGCCCGGCGCCGACCAGCGTCGGCGGCTTTTTCGCGCCCATCAAGGGCGCGCCGGTCACCTCGACCTTCGGCATGCGGTTTCACCCGATCCTGCATATCCTGCGCCTGCACGCCGGCATCGATTTCGGCGCGCCGATCGGCTCGCCCGTGCGCGTCATCGCGGACGGCAAGGTCGAGATCGCCGGGCCGGTGCAGGGTTTTGGCAATCATATCCGCGTGCAGCACAAGGGCTTTGAGTCGTCCTATTCGCATTTGTCCGAAATTCCCGCCAACATCACGGTCGGCGCGACGGTGACGCAAGGCCAGGTCATCGCGCTGTCGGGCAATACGGGCCTGTCGACAGGGCCGCATCTGCATTTCGAATATTATCTCGACCACGTCGCCGTCGACCCCCTGCCCCATATGGGAACCGAGGTCGCCGGCTCGGGCGGCGCAGTGGCGGCGCCGCCGAGCGAGCAGGACGTGGCGGCGTTCACGGCGGACAAGGCGATGGTGGACGCGGCGCTGGAGGCGGCCGGGCGTTGAGGGGCCGGCGATCGGTCTCGAACCGCCCGGCCGACATCGCCAGCTTTGTCAAAGCGCAAAGCGGCGCTTGCCAATCGGGCGCCTATTGCCGCTTCGCGTACAACAGGAGCTCGCGAGGCGCGAGCGGGTCGGGCTCGGCGAGGAAATGCGCAATCGCATTCTTGACGATGGCGGGATAGCTGGCGCTCCAATGCGCCAGACCATGCAGGGCGCCCTCCTGGCATGCGCAGTGGGGGATGGCGAGCGTTCGGCGCATGACGTCCAGGCAGGCAAGATCGGGCTCGCGCGCGGCATCGCCGCGCGGGCCTAGCGGGCAGACTTCCCAAAACATGTAGCAAATGCGGTTGGCCAAATTGGTAGACTGCGAACTTGCGGCGAGATGGCTCAATTGTCGCGCGCAGACCTTCTGGAACAGGCGCTCGTAGAGGATCGCTATCGATTCGATCGCCTCCTTGCGCGCGGCCCATTCGATTGACGGATCGACCAGGGCAAGCAGATGGCTGGAACAGGAGGGATCCGCCAGGAGCCACAGCCCCTGGCCGATTTGATCCGGCGTAAAACGGCCGATGAGAACCTCGGGCTCGCTGAACAGGCGGGTGACGAAAGCAAGCGTCAGGCGCGGATCGCGCTCGGCATCCCATTGCTGCGCGCCGGGCGCGAAATACCACGGCTTCTCTACGCCGTGTGCGGCGGGATGGTCGAACGCCCAGCGCAGCCATTGATCGAAATCTTCTGTCATCGCCGTTCCGGACTTGCGATCGGGGCGCGGGACGCGTTCTCGCGCCCCCCGTTACGCCGCCGGGGGCCGGCCCGCAAGCGAACTATTGATCGATCTTGGCCTGGCAGGCGTCGATGGCGTTCTGCACCGCGATCATCGCCTGATCATGGCCCGGATCGGAGTTGCTGAAGCATTGCGACACGTTGGTGCGCGCCGCCAGGCATCGCTGATTGATCGTCAGACGGCGGCGCAATTCAACTTTGTTGGCCGCGGAGATCGCCGCGCAGGAGCGCTGCACGTCGCAGGTCGGATGCACCCGAGACTGCCGCGTCTGGCACTCCTGGACCGAGCACTGATCGGCGTCGGCGCATGCCGCGCGGGCGGGCGCCGAGAGGAGCGCGCAGAGCGAGGCGGCGAGGATCGCCGCGGAGACGATTGAGGCGGAGCGTGACATCGCTTTCTCCTGAAAGGTTGGATGAAGGGGGCGTGAGGCGGCGGCGCCTCACGACGACATTGGCCGATTATTGTTCGTCGCCGTTCCAGGCGACCTTGGAGGTGACGCCGACGATCTGGGCCTGCTGATTGTCGGGCGCGTTGAACGTGACGGTGGTCGTCACTTCGTCGCCGACCGGCTGCAGCGACGACATGCCGTTCACGTTGAAGCGGAAACCCATCAGGTCGAGATACGAGATGTCGGCGTCCGCATTGGCCTGAATCTGCTGCTTGAAGATCTGCGTCGAGGTCGTGAGCTTGATCATCGGGCGGAACATCACGAAAATGACGTCCGGAACGAGGTGCAGCGATCCGTTGAGCCCGAACAACATGTCGGGCGTCCAGGCGGAGCCCTCGACCAGCTTGATCTGCGGCGACACCAGGGAATCGTCGAACCATTGTCCGCGATTGATCTTGTAGCTGTTCATGCCGACGGCGCAGATGCGCAGCTTGTACTGGTTGTCCGATATGATGCGCGTCGTATTGACATTGACCGAGGCCGACGTGCCCCAGCAGTCGGAATGCACCGTCGTCGTATAGGTCGTCTTCCACGGCGAGGTGATCGTGTCGGCGCCGGTGATGGTGACGTCGAAGTCGAATTGGCCCGCGGGACGAGCGGTCCATTTGGCGACGTCGCTCGACAGATCGCCGCCGATCGTGGTGAGCGGCACGGCCTGAACGGCGCCGCCCTCGCTGATGTTCATCGTCTGCGCCCAGGGATTGACGGCGGTCTGGGCTAGCGCCAGCGGAGCGTCGAGCGCCTTGAGGATGTTCTGCTGGGTCGTCGCAAAGGAAGAGCGCTGCACCTGCAACTGGGAGAGCTGCTGCTGGTAGTTCTGGCCGCCGAAGGGATCGGCGAGCCATTGCGTGAACGTCGCCTGCGTGCCTGGATTGTTGGCGACATAGACCTTGTAGGCGCCGCCGGCCGTCGAGGTCAGCGATTGGATCTGGTTGTCGACCGCGGCGATCTGGATCACGCAATTGCGGTAGCGCGTATTGTCGGCTCCCTGCGTCGGCTCGATCGACAGCACGAGGTCGCGATAGGCGTTGGCGAAGCCGCCGCCGGGGACGAAAAAGCCGTCGAGTCCGACCGAGGTCGAATTGGCCAGTTCGAACGCGTTGGCGTCGCCGCCGGTGACCCAGCTCGCCGCCATCGGCGTGTTCATGAACTGGAAATTGGTCGTGGTTCCGTTGGCGTCGGCGATGCCGGGGTATCGCTTCGCCAGAGCGTCATAGAAATAGTCGAATTGCGTCGTCGTTGCGCCCACCATGGCCTCGCTCCTTGGTTGAGTTTGCAGCCTTGCTCCGGCGCGCTTCGCCATTGACTTGCAGTTGCGCGACGCGAAACCCGGCTGCCGATTGCGCATATCCAAGCGTGTATGCGCCAGCAGCGTCGGTCAGTCGGCGTCGTTTTGATATACCTCCGATGGCGTATCGGAGATGCCGATCGATCGGGCGACGTCGATCAGCTCGGCCATGCTTTGCACGCCCAACTTGCGCATGACGTTTTCCCGATGCTTGCGCACGGTGAGCGGACTGATTTTCAGTTGGCGGGCGATTTCCTTGCTGGTTCGCCCGCCAACCACCAAGTGCACGACTTGTGTCTCACGCGGTTGCAGCAGATCGGATGCCGGCGGAAAACAAGCCGGGCCGCGGCGACGGGCCTCCCGCGATCTTGACCGCATGCGCAATCAACTGAGCGGCGGTGAGGAGGGACAATTTCCGCATAATGCTCGCGCGATGCTTGCGGACCGTGAACTCTGAAATGCCGAGCGATTCTGCGATGCGCTTGCCGCGCAATCCCCGGCCGATCTCCGACAGAACTTCCGCTTCCCTATTGGTGAGACGCGACATGTGCCCTTGCTTGGCGACGCGACTGCCCCAGAAATTAAGGCGACAGCGAGCCTGCCCGCACGGTCGTGGACCGCAGGTCTGCCAGCAAACAGGCGCGCAATGAATGAAAACTGCTTCGGTGTTTTGCGTCGCGGCGGGCGACACGCCCGGCTTTCCCCAAGGCACCGTTGCCGCCAAAACTGCGACGGTTCGCCGCCCATGGCAAGCCGAGCCGTCACCGCGTTTTGTGACGGCTGTGACGCCGCTCGCCATGGATGGCGGCGACCACGCGACGATCTTGCGGCGGCGCCTTCGTTACGAAGCCGCGCTCTTTGCGCGCCTAGACATTTCGTTGAAAACCGGAGCGGGCGGCGATGCCCGGCTTGAGGCGTTCATTGTCGCCGTAATCGCTGAGCGGATGAAAAAAGAGCGCCGGCGTGCGTTCTATGTCGATCAGACGTTGACGATACGAATGCAGATATTCGCTTCGTATCGCGGCGTCGACTTTCCCGGGCATATACGCGACATGGGGCGGCAGCACGTCGAAACCGGTGTAGCGGAATATTCCGTTATGGATTGGCCAAAGTATGTCGTTGACGTCGCCGTCGACGCCATCGGGCGCATAGGTGTCGGCCGAAGTGCCTGTCGTCGTCGACACCATGGCGAGGCGTCCGCGCAGTAGGCCCGCGTCGTATTTGCACCCCGCGATATAGGCGAAGCCGCGGGCGAAAACGCGGTCGACCCAGCCCTTGAGGATGGCGGGCATGCCGAACCACCATATCGGGAATTGGAAAATCACCAGATCGGCCCAGAGCACCGATTGCTGTTCGCGCGCAATTTGCTCGACGAACGCGCCGTTCTTATGGGCATGGGTTTGCTCGTGCGCGATGCTGAGGAAATCGGAATCGGCGCGCTCGCACAGAAAGTCCTCGGCGCCCACCACCGCGCCAAATTTCATTCCGTAGAGATCGCTCACCCGGACCTCGTGCCCCCCCTGCGTCAACGTGTCGACCGCCAGATCCCGCAGCGCGCCGTTGAACGAGCGCGGTTCGGGATGGGCGAAAACAATGAGTATGCGCATGAAAGCCTCGACGAAGGGGAAATGGCGGCGAGCCGCGCGCGATATCCTATCCCGCGTTGTCCAGGAAGATTGCAAGCGCTGCGCCCGTCATCGCGAAGAAACGCGACGACGAACTACGCCCCGATCCCCCGGTCGGGAACGATGCCGGCCATCGTCTCAGGCTGCCAGGAGGGATCGGCGCGAATCGTTCGCGTCTCGTACTCGCAGGCGATGATGATGACGCTGACGTTATCCGAAGCGCCCCGCTGCAAGGTCAGCGAGATGAGTCGCGCGCAGGCCTTTTGCGGATCGCCGGCGCCGAGCAGAGCGGCGATCTCGCTGTCGTCGACATGGGCCGTCAGCCCGTCGCTGCACAACAGGAAGCGGTCGCCGGCCATGATGGGCCCGTCGCCGATTTCGAGCGCTGCCTGATCGGCGACCCCAAGCGCCCTGGTGATGACGTTGCGCCGCGGCCAGCGCTTGGCTTCGCCAGGCTCGAGAATGCCGCGGTCGACGAGGTCCTGCACTTCGGAATGGTCGCGCGAGATCTGCGTCAAGGCGCCCTCGCGCAGCAGGTAGGCGCGGCTGTCGCCGCACCAGACGCAGGCGTAATGGACGCCGTGAATCAGCATGGCGGCGATCGTCGTGCCGATGACCTGCGTGGCGCGCGCCTTGGCGAGCGCGCGCAGATCGGCGTTGACGCCGATGATGCGGTCTTCGAACTCGGCAAGAAGCTGCGCGGCCGAATCAGACCCCTCCATCGTGCGCAGCGCCGCCACGACCGCCGCGCTCGCCACATCGCCCCCGCCATGGCCGCCCATGCCGTCGGCGACGGCCCAAAGGCCGATTTCCGGCAGCGCGATGAGGCTGTCCTCGTTCACTTCGCGCACCTTGCCGACATGGCTGGCGCTCGCGGTCTCGAAAGCGAAGGGACTGGACATGGGCAAATCTCTCCGCCGCGTTCCTCAGACGGCTTCCTTGGATGAGTCCTCGAAAGCGCCGGTCAGCATGTCGGCAAATCGCGTCGGCGCCGGCAGGCCGGTGGAGACCAGCGCCGTCGGGGAAAAGCCCTCGCCGCCGATCGTCCACCAGAACGTCTGGGCCGCATAGGTCTGGCGATGGCCAAAGCGCCGCGCCGCGCGAAAGGCGACGGCAAGTTCGGCGCCGAAATCGCGCACCACTACGCCGCCCTCGGCAAGTTGAACGATGCCGGGCGCTTCGCCGGCGCGCGGCTGGGTCGCCGGCGGCGCCATGGCCGAGACGGCCGCCGCAACCCCCTCGAAGTCGGAATCCGGGCCCAGCGCGTCGAGCAGGACCGTCTCGGCGGCCTCGCACCACGCGTTGTTTGGATCGAGCTCGGGCGGCAGCAGATCCTCTTCGCCCTCGCCCGCAAAAACGGTGAGCGGAAATTGGCGCCCGACGCCGTCGATCGAGGCCATGAAGGCGCCGAGCGTCGCCTCCCCGCAAAGACCGGCGCCAAGCCAGAAACGCCAGATCGGCGCGCTGTTATAGGCGCCGCCCCAGGCTTCGCCCAGCATCTGGCGCGAGGTCGCCACGCTCGCCTGAAGCCAGGGCTCCCAGACTTCGAGCAGGCGGCGCGAAACATTGGCCGCGACGAAATCGCGCTTGGCCGGCAGCTTTCCATAGAGACCGGCGGGCATCAGGCCTCACAATCCATTGGGGCATTTGAACTGGCGCAGCGAAGGCAGGCTCAAAGGATTGTTGAGCGAGGCGGCGCTGAATTGATAGGACACTTCACGCCCGCCCACGACGAAACTCGCGCTCACCGCATTGCCCCGCTGCAGCACCGAACCGGCGTCGAGCAGGCGGAACAAAGCCCAGGCGCCCGACCGCTCGAGCTTGGAAATGCGATCCGGCATTTCCGGCAGCATGGCGATCGAGGCCTCTCCCGCCCCCGCGCCCGGCCATTGCAAGGTCGTGGGCGCATTGGTCCCCTGCTGGGCGACGACCGACGCGCCATTGATCTGCAGCGTCGCGCTTTGCGCCTCGCCGCTCAGCGTGACGGGCTTCACCTCAAGGCTGACGGTCGGCTGATTGCCGCCGGTCGGAAAAAAGGCGTCGCGGATCTCCGCCGCCTGCTGGAATTGACGCAAAGTCGTATCGGAAAGCTTGCGCGTCAGATTGGCGTTCGGACGCCAGGTCCATGTCTTGCCCGAAAGGTTGACCAGGGGCGCGAGATTGGTGGAGAAGAAACGGTCGATCACTCCGCCCGGCGCAAACATCCGCGCAAAATCGGCCATCGGCACGTCGCGGTCGCTCTTTGTGAAGGGATAGCGATTGGCGGTGACCTGCTGGCAGGCGCCCGTCACCTGATCGGCGAGCGACTGCGAAAGCTGGGCGACCGACGTGTCGTTGGCGTCGCCCGCGACGTCCTTGGCGACTTTGTCCATCATGCCGGCGAGCGGCTGGGGAAGCCGCGTCACATTGGAGCGCAGGCTCGCCACCGACACCTGCACCTGGTCGATCGCCTGTTTGGCCTGCGCCGGATTGGTCGCCGCCAAGATCAGGTTGCGATAGAGTTCGTTGAGATTGGCCAGCAACGCATCGATCGGCCGCGATGTGGCGTCGCCGTCGACCAGCACCTGGAACGGCTTGAAATTGGCCTCGATGTTCGCGCCGGGAACTTCGGGCGCGGCGTCGCCCGGCCGGCGCTGCGACTTTAGCGCCAGGGTAAGCGCCTCATTGCCTACATAGCCGAGATGGTTTCTCACTATCTGGCTGGCGTCCTGCGCCGCCTCGGCTTTCTGGCCATTGTCGTCCTTTTTCGGCGCCGTCTTCGGCTCGCGCGTCAGCGCGGTTTCATCGCGCACCGATTCGAATATCTGCTTGATCGGCGAGGTCGGCGCCGAGGCGGCGCTGAGCGCGAGATATTTGGGCTTGTCGGCGACCAGCGGGCGCAAGGTCAGATTGCCGAGCGCGACATTCCACGCGGCGATGAACTCCTTGCCATAGAGATCGAGAATGTCAGGCATCATGCTGGCGTATTGCTGCTTGACGGCTTCCTGGTCGCCCGACGCGCCCAGCACCCATTGCTCCTTCTGCATCTTGTCGGCGATGGTCGTCATGTGATCGAGCAGCGCGCGGTAGAATCCCTGATAGGTGAAGAAGCCGGGCACACGCACCGTGTCGAGACTGGCGCCGTTCGCGGCCTCGAACACCAGCGCCATATCGGGGCCGCCGCGACTCGAAGCGATCCAGTCCTCGATCCTCTGGCCATGCGCCTCGGATTTGAGAAGCGTATATGCGCGCTCGGAGACGCGCATGCGCGCCAGGGTCGCCTGCGCCTGCTCGACCAGCGGACCGTTGAGCGAAATCTTGGGCGTCTCGTTGACGTCGAGGTCGAGCATGGCGATGAGATGTTCGCGCAGCAGATCGCGGCCCTGGGCGTAGGGCGCGCCGGGATACATGTTCTCCTCCCAGTCGGTGGCGAACCAGTCGATGATGAGATTCTTGTCGACGACCGGCGCCTTGCCGCCCAGCATCAGATAGACCTTGAGCGCCTCGTATACGAAACTCGGATCGTTGATGTTCTTTTGAATCTGCTGCTCGAGCCGCAGCACGAGGCGCGGGCGCATCAGGCGCTCCAGCGCCGACTGATAGGCCGATTCGGACGCCTCTTCGAGGCGTGGGCGCTGACTCAAGCCGAAAGTCTGGGGCACCGGCGTCGATTCTTCGCGCGTCGCGTAGCCGGTCGGCAGATTGAGCAGACCGTCGACGCGCTCGTAGACCGGCCGCAGGTCGGGGTCGCTGACCGTGTCCTGCTTGAGCAGCGGAGCGGCCGCTGCGGCATAGCTGTCGAAGGCGCGATCGGTATCGACGATCAGCGCATGGTTGCGCGAATAGCTGACCCACCAGGCGCCCAGGACCACCAGCATCGTCAGCGCGATCAGCGAGAAAGCGGCGGCGCGCACGAAGAACGAGCGGCGCACCGCGCCCATATTGGTCGAGACCCAGCCGGCCTCGCCGAACACCACTTTGGCGAGCAGGTCATGCAGGAAGAAACTCTTGCCCGCCCCGGAGAAGGCGGCCGAGCTGAAGCTCTCCACGCCATAGCTCTTTTGCAGCGCGCCGATCACCTGATCGAAAGGAGTTCCCTCCTGCGTGCCGGAGGTGAAATAAAAGCCGCGCAAGGTCGCGCTGGTCTGATAGCGCGTCGGCTCGAATATGCGATTGAGGAAGTCGGTGACCGGCTTTTTGACCGCGCTGATCTGCGCCGGCAGGCCGAACAGAATGGCGCGCGCGCGCAAATCCGGCTCCTCCTGAAGCCGCTCGGGCATGCGCTCGGAAAGGCGCTGCACGAGAAGATCGATCTCGGCCGGAACCGTTCCGACATTATTGGCCTTCTTGTCGGCGGTCTGGAAAGTGGCGCCCCAGACATAGCGGCGCTTGACCTCGTCGAGATCGGCGAAATATTGCGTGAAGCCGACGATCAGATCCATCTTGGTGAAGATGGCGTAGACGGGAAAGCTGACCTTCAATTCGTCGTGCAATTCCGTCAGGCGCTTGCGAATGGCGTCGGCATGCGCATTGACCTCGGCGGGCGGCAGATTGAGGATGTCTTCGATGCTGATCGCCACCAGCACGCCGTTGATAGGTTGGCGCGGGCGGTTGGTGCGCAACATGTCGAGAAAAGAGAGCCAGCTCTTGCGATCGAGCTTGGCGTCCGAATCCTGGGTCGTATAACGCCCCGCCGTGTCGATCAGCACGGCTTCGTCGGTGAACCACCAGTCGCAATAGCGCGTGCCTCCCACCCCTTGCACCGCGCGCGCCGCCGTATCGTTGGCGAGCGGAAATTTCAGGCCCGAATTGATGAGCGCGGTGGTCTTGCCGGCGCCCGGCGGCCCGATGATGAGATACCACGGCAGATCGTAGAGAAAGCTCGCGCTCGATTTGCTGCTCCTCTTCAGCGTCGCCAACGCGTCCTGCATTTTCTCGGCGAGAATGGGCGCGTCGGTCTCGTCCGCGACCGGTTCGGTCAACGCCTTCTCGAGCGCCGCCGCCGCGCGTCGCCGCTTGATGACGGTATAGGCAATCGACGCGATGACGATGATCCAGACGACGAGGATGATCGTAAAGCGCAGCCAGAAGCCTTCGAAGGGTTGCGCGTCGCCGATGGAAATGATCGGGCCGGCGAACCAGACCAGCACCGAAAAGGTGATGGCGCCGATGAGGGTCAGAACGATCCATAGCCAGGCGACGACGCTCATAGAAACAAATGCTCCAATTTGCCGCGCGAGGCGGCTCGAAAAACTAATCGGCGCGCGGGATGGAGATTTCCACCCGCCGGTTCTTGGCTTTGTTGTCGGGAGTGTCGTTGGCGGCAACCGGATTGTCCGAACCCTTGCCGGAAACCGTCACCCGGTCGGGACTTGAAAGGTCGGTCTTCAAGACGCCGGCGACCGATTTGGCGCGCGCCTCGGAGAGCTCCCAGTTCGAGGGAAAGGCGACCGTCTTGATCGGGTCGGTATCGGAATAGCCGTCGATGCGAATGCCGCCGGGCTCCTTGTCCAGAGTCTTGGCGATCTTGGAGGCTAGCGGGTTGAACGTGTCGTTGACCTTCGCCGCGCCGGAGGGGAACAGAACGAGATTGCCGATGCGGATGATGATCGATGTCGCGGTTTGGTCGGCGCTCACCTTGCCGGCGAGAATTTCGTCGGCCAAAGCCGCGCGGATGCGCTCGAGCTGCGTCGAAACATGGGCCGGCGGGTCGGGCGGCGGCTTGACGGCGGTTTCGCGGAAGATGTTGATCTCGGTATCGGGATGCAGGTTGGCCATTTTGAGCGCGAGGGCTTCCGCCTCGTTGCTCAGCATATTGCGCAAGAAGAGATAGACGCCGAGCAGGATCACGCTCGCCACGGCGGCTATCGACCAAATGGGCACGCGGAAACGGTTGGCGACGATGCCGATCGTCTGGCCGCGCCAATGGGGCGACAGGTCTTCGATCGTCTTGGGCTGCACCCGGCGGATCGTTTCATAGAGGTCGCGGCGTATGCCCTGTAACGCGCCGGCGCCGCCGCCGCTGCTCGAAGCCCGATACACGCCCTCAAAGCCCAGACTGAGACAGGCGTGCATGATCTCGAGCAGGCCGAGATTGGCCGCCGGGTTCTGCTTAGCGCGGTCGAGTTCCTGGAAGAACTTCACGCCGCCGGTCCGCTCGCTGAAGAAACGCACGAGCATGCTGTATTTCGTCCACAAATGACGGTCGTCGGTCGGCAGGTTCTGGACGATATCGTCCGCCGTGGCGGCAAGCGCATATTTGGCGGCGTTGATCTGCTCGGTGGGAACGCCGGCGGCGCGCGCGTCGATCTCGAACTGGACGATGGATTGGGCGACCTGATCCATCAATTGGCCCGTTCCGGCGCGCGAAAGCGAAGCGCGCAGACGGCCGAGCAACAGCAGCAGCGAGGCGGCCGCCCGCATCAGCGGATTGGCGGAGATCGGGACGAGGTCGACGGAGATATGCGGCGAGACGGGCGCCGGCGTCATCGGCGCCGACGCGCCGGCCTGCTGCATATAGGGGTTTACCGGCTGCGGCGTCGGGCTCGTCGCCCATCCGTCCCAATTGGCCTGTCCGCTTGACGGCGGCGAATAAGCCGGCGGGGGCGGATATGCGGGCGGCGCATAGGCGGGCGGCGGCGTGTAGGCGGGCTGCGGCGGAGGCGGATAGGCGACGGGCGAGGTCGGCGTCGCGGCGGGAGGCGCGCCGCCGGGCGCGGGCGTCGGGCGTCGTCCGCCGGGGTTGGGGCGGATAATGGTTCGCTCGCGACGGCCAAAAGGATCGTCGGTGTCGCTCATCGCCTGTCTTCCCTGATCGCCCAGAGCTCCATCTGAAGCTCGGGCCAGTCGCCGGCAAAGTGCATGCCGATCGCGCTCGCGACGCTGAACTCCGGCCAAAGCGGCGAGGTGCGATCGAGATAGAAATAGACGTGATCGGTGATCGCGCGGATCTGCGGCGGCGGCGTCGGCAGATGGACGAGGTTCACCCCCGGCAGATGCGCGTGAACGATTTCGTTCATCTTGGTGTTTGGCCCGACTTTAAGGTAGTTGGGCAGGTTCTGCTGGATCTCGGTGAGCGGACGGCGCGCCGAAACTTCGAGCACCAGTGTCGCGTTGCGGAACAGGGTGCGATCCTTGATCGTCGAAATATAGGCGTTCTGGGCCCTCTCGATGAGTTCGAGGCGGATGGCGCGGCGGTCGAGGCGCGCGCTGAGGAAATCCTGGATGTCGCGCAGCACCGGGGCGAAGGCGCCCTCCAGGTCGTCGTGACTATAGGGCGAATATTCGCGCGCGCGCCGCTCCGCCGTGGCGAATGTCGCGAGTTCGCCGACGATGCGCAGCAATTCCTCGTAGAGGCGCTCGGGATGGACATAGCGAGAGCGGCGGAAGTGCTTGAGAACCGGGATTTCCCGATTGAGCATCTGCAGCATCAGGTAATCGGCGCTTTGCAGCCCGCCGCCCGCCGTCGCGTCGCTGGCGTAGCGCGCGAGTTCGTCGAGCTTGTTGCCGATCCAGCCAATCACCCGCTCGAGCCAGCCTTCGACGGTCGCATGAGCCGAGCATACGAGCAGCGGGGGCGCGAATTTCTCGTCGAAGACGATGGTCCGATCGTGAACTTCAACGATGCGCGCAATCGGCAGCCCGACATAACCCGGTTTGGCGGTCTTGCGGATCTCGTAGGCCAGACGCGGGTAGGCGACGTCGATCTCCTCCTCGATGCGCAGATGCGAGGTGGAGTCGATGACCGTTTCGGAACCCGCGACGAAGCGGGCCGCATTATCGGCCTTGTCGTGACTGACTTCGCGCGAATTATTGGCTTTGGCCGGCATGGAAAGCCAAACAATCTGACCGGCGGCCGTCTCCGGCGCCTCGATCGGGGCGGGAGACGGGCTGTCGGCGGGAAAGTCGAACAAGGAGCCGTCGGGCATCACGCCCGCCGCCTTGCGCAACGAGAATTTGCTCTGCTGGGCAAGGTCCCGATCCAATTCGAGCATCGCAAAACCCCAGGGATAGGGCGTGACGTGCCGCATACGACTCTCGATCGCATTTTCAAGATAGCGATCGGCCTGTTGCAAATGATGCGGCCGAAGGAACAAACCTTCCGACCAGTTGACTTTGGCGTACCACGACATGGCCGGAATTCCCCAATCCCTCAGCAGATGCGTCGGCGCCCAGCGGCGGCGCCCGGCCGACCTGGCGCGGCTCGACCCATCGATCCGCTCCCCCTCAAGAAAAAAGACGTCGTCACAAAATGCGCCAAAAGCGCGTTAGCGCTCCTTTCGTTGCAGTCGGTCGTAGCTTTCCGCGAACAGAAGCATGAACGCCTCCGACAGACGTCCATCGCTCCGCTTCGTCTTGGCGCGCCAGCGTTCGGCGTAGACGTCCCAAAGCTTCGCTTTACGGGATCCAACTAGCCCGCCGAGTCCGCGATCGGCTTCGACGGAAGCGTCGATTTTCTCGGGCGCAAGATCCTCGAACAGAGCCTCAAGCGCGCCTTGCATGGCGCCATAGGTTTGCATCTGATGAGCTTTGAGATCGGCGAAACTGCGCTCCACCGTCGTCTTCGCGTCGAGATAATTGCGCGTGGGCGGCCCCAGCATGATCGCGAGGGCTTCCTCCGGCGCCGCGGTGAATTTCAGCGGATTGTTCTCAAGCGCTTGGATCATCGTGCGGCTCGAACTTCGCATGAGGCTCTTGGTTTCCGAACGCGACGATAGCATCTGCGCGAGATTTTGCGCCATCAATCTCAACACTGCGCCAATGTCGTCGGCGACCGCCAGGGGATCGCGACCCGCTATGGCCCGCTCCGGGATGCCGGCGGCCCGCGCGATGCGCAACAGAAGGTCGGCGGGAACGGCTGGGGGATCGCCGACGAAGCTCGGCGCCGCCGGAGGCGGGACGGCCGAATCCTGGCGCGCGGCCATCTCCGCCGCCGCTTCGACTGCCGGCGCGACAAAGGGAGCCGATGGCGAGGCTTCCCCGACCGGCGGCGGCCGGCGCGGCGGCGCGGGCCGGCGCGGCGTCGGCGCGACCGGCTCGATCGGTTCGGCGGCGGGAGGCGGAGCGACCTTGCCGCGCAGCCAGTCATCCTCTGGCCCGGAAGCGGGCGAACCGAAATCGGCGGCGGGCGGTGGGAGCGGCGGAGGGGAAGCAAACTCCGCCGGCGCCAGGCCCGAGGCGAAATCGAGAAAATCGGGCGCCGACTGGCGCGCCCGCTCGGGCATGTAATCGCGCCGATCCTCCGCCGGCGCCGCCTCGCCTCCCCCTCCCCAGAGGTCGGCAGCGTTTTCGCGGGCGGCCGGCGCCTGCGCCGATGGCCGCGTCGGCGCCCCGGGACCTTCGATCTCCACCGCGACGAGATATTGGCCGATCGACAGCCGGTCGCCGCCGCGCAACAAATGCGGGGCCTCCAGCCGAAACTGCGCGCCATTGACGAATGTCCCGTTTCTCGAAACGTCATGCAGCCAATAGCCGCCCTCGCGGAAGCGAATTTCGCAATGCTTGCCGGAAACGTGTCGGCTGGGATCCGGCAGGGTCCAGTCGAGATGCTGGTCGCGTCCGATATCGAGGCCGCGACCCTCGACCTGCACGCGCACCGGACCGCCATCGGGCAATCGATCCATGTTCTCGATTGTCAGACGAAGAAGCATTTTCTGGCTCGGCGGCGTTAATTGCCCATATTGGAAACATTATCCTGCGCTTTGACAAGAGCCGCAAGCCAGGGATGGATTGTGCGGCGCGGCGCCAACGCCGTCCGGACTTTGCCCGCTATTTGGAGCCGATCGCAAGTCCCCCGTCGGGCTTGAAGGAAGCCGCGCGGTTTGCCTGATTTCGGCGGGTCGATCCTCCGTCGGGTCGCCCGCCTTCGACGAATTTTCGCGTTGGCGGGCTCAAGTTTCCAGGAAACTTTCGCTCCTTGAACGAAAGCGGCGGGAATTTTGGAGATTCATCGGGCCGAACCGGCCAGATCGCGATGCGAGCCGACGGTCCGGCAGGTCTGTTCCCTGGAGCCGGACAATTTTCGGATCGAGATCGACGCGGCGCCCGGCTGAAAAGCCGGGGCGTGACCAGCCCCCAGACGCCTGGGTTCAGGCCTGTTCGGCGCTCACGGGAACGTCACAGGAATCGTCGTCGAGATGCGCGGCGCCATATAGGTCTGATCCGTGAGCGTTATCGAGCCTGTCACCTGATATCCGACCGCCGGCGTGTCGGTGTAGCTGACCTCGCCCCAGATGTAGGTTACATTCGCCGTATCGATCGACGCGGGAAGCGTGACCGACTGCCCTTGGGGTCTTGGCGTGCCGTTGGGCGTCGAATAGCTCCAGGTGATGGTGGCGGCGCCGGCCGAATTGGTCTGCACTTCCGAAACGGTCACGACAATGCTGGACCCCGAATAGGGGGCGATAATCAACGAGGAGGCGCTCAGCACGGTCTGAAGGGTGGCGTAGGATATTGTGCCGTATTGCGTCACCAGATCGGTGACGGTGCGCGCGGTCAGAGTGACCTTCCGGTCGATGGCGATCGCATCGCCGTAAATGACCGTGCCGGTGAAAAGGATGAGCGCGACCGGGACGATCAACGCGAACTCGACCATCGCGGTTCCGCGGGGATCGCCGCGAAAATGGCGCGAGATCGAAAATCTATTGCGCGCGCGGCCCCGTTGTCTTGCGGTCCAATTCATGGCTAAGGCTCGTTCCTGAACACGGCGGTCGACATCAAGAGGAGCGCGCCGTTGGAAAGACTCGCCAAATTCAACCCGGGCGCCAGAAATACGGGCCACTGATACATCACCCGCATCACCATGATGTCTCCGGGAGTGCCCGGATTATATTGCCAGGTGTTTGTCACGTTGCCGTTCGCGTCGAATGTCAAGGTGGGCATCGAGACATTGGCGTTGGCGAATGACGCCGCCGGCTGCAGATCGATCATGAAATTGGCGCAGGTGAAGAGTCCTGGGGAATTGTTACAGACGGCGGTCGCGAACTGACTTTGCGTCATGTTCGCGTTTTGCACTTGACCTGTCAGAACGAGCCTTGCCGATTCCTCGACGGCTGTTTCGAGCGACTGCTGCGCGAAATAGATCAAGCCGACTTGCAGCATGGCCAGCATCAAGCCGAAGAAAGGCGCTGCGACAAGAGCGAATTCGGTCGCTGGGCCGCCGCCCTCGGAACGAAGGAAGCGCACGATCGCCGCCGCCGCCCGTCGACGACGGGACATCGCTTTTCCAGAGGTGGAAACGGAAAACGGCGTCATGGGATTCCAGCGGCAATCGGGTGGCGACGCCCGGCAATTTACTTGTCAAAGCTTGCGAGACAGTTACGCTAAACGTGCAATTTCCACCGTGTTTTTGGCTCGGAGCGGTCCTCCAGCAAAGGAAATGCGAACATTGATGGTTAATGCCTGCCAAAAATTCCGAGACGGACGGCCGCCCTCGGATTCCTCCGGTCAGCGATAGCGAGGCCGGAGCTGGCCGCCTCGCGCCGCAGGATCGGCGAGCGCCGCCTTCCGTCTCGGCGCAGCTTTCGCCTGGCCGATCTGGCCATCAAGGCCGTCACGCGGCCAGCAAGGACTTCAATTTGACGTCGGGCGAAGCGAGGGCCTGGCGGTCGGGCCGCGCGCGTTCGGCGATCAGCATTTCGGCGAGCCGGACTTGCCTGGCGGTCTTGCCGAGCGGGCCGATCGCGCTCGCCGCCGCCAGCCGCCCGTCGTCGGTCAGATGAAACAACAGCAGCGCGCCGCCGCCAAGATCGCGCGCGATCGTGTCGCGCCCTTCGTCGACCAGCCCGGCGATCTGCAGATTGAGATCATGCTGGTCCGACCAGAACCACGGAACGGCTTGGTATTCGTCGACCGCGCCAAGCATGCTTTTGGCGACGAACGCGCCTTGGTCGAATGCATTGCGCCACGCTTCGAGCCGTATGCGGCGGCCATTGTAAAGGGGATGGGGAAAGCTCGCGCAGTCGCCGGCCGCATAGATATGCGGATCGGAGGTGCGCAATCGCCCATCGACCGCAATCCCGTTGTCGATCGACAGTCGGGCGGCTTCGGCGAGCGTGGTGTCGGGCGCGGCGCCGACACCGGCAATCACGCAATCGGCCTCGATCCCTCGCCCGCCGGCGAGCGCGACGATATGGCCCTCGCCGGCCCGGCTGAGCCCGGCGATCGCCGCGCCGCACGCCAGTTCGACGCCTGCCGCGCGGTGGCGCGACGCGACGATGTCGGCGATCGGCGAGGGCACGCCGCGCATCAGAATGCGCGGCGCCGCCTCGATCAATGTGACTTGGCAACCGAGCGCGCAGGCGCTGGAAGCCAATTCGAGACCGATGAAGCCTCCTCCGACGATCGCGATCCGGGCGCCCGCCTTCAGGCGGCCGCGCAGGGCGAGAGAATCATCGAAGCTGCGCAGATAGATTGCCGCTTCGCCCCCTTCGACCGACAACTGGCGGGGTTTGGCTCCAGTCGCGAGCAACAGCTTGTCGTACGCAAGCGTGCGGCGATTCGACAGCGCGATGAACCGCGCCGACCGATCGATCGATATGACGGCGACGCTCGTTACGTGCTCGATATCGAGGCCGGCAAGCCCGGCCGCGTCGCCGATCGACGGAATGGCCGGCGCGGCCTGGCTGACGATCGTCGCTTTCGATAGCGGCGGGCGCTCGTAAGGCGCGTGCCGCTCTTGGCCAATCAGCGTGACGGGACCGGCATAGCCCTCGGCGCGCAGCGTAATGGCGGCGCGCGCGCCCGCCTCGCCTGCCCCGACAATGACGATCCCGACCGTCATGCGCTTTGCCTCAACCGAGATTCAGCAAGACGCGCCCGCCCTCGATCTTGACCGGATAGGTCGCCAGGTTGACGCAAACCGGGGCGCCCTTCGCTGCGCCGGTGCGAAAATCGAAGCGGCCGTTGTGCTTGGGGCATTCGATGATCACGCCCATCACAAGGCCGTCGGCCAGATGAACCTGCTCATGCGTGCACAGGCCGTCGGTCGCGAAATAGCGATCGTCGTCGGTCCGGTAAATCGCGAAAGTCCTCGCGCCGTGATCGAAGCGGATCACGTCTTCCTCCTCGATGTCGCTCGTCGCGCAGGCGTCGACCCAGCCGTCAGCCATGGCCCTCCTCCTCTTGATATTGTGGCGCCCAACCCGGGGGGTCGGCGGCGGCCGATCACTCGGCGGCGATGATTTGCGTGTCGTGATTATAGGGCACGGCCCTTGCCGAAGAAGGCAGTTCGCGCTTCACGAAATAGCGGGGATCGCGCGTCTGCTTATACAAGGCGAAGAGAATCTCTCGGTAGGCGACCAGCGTATTGGGATAGGCGGGCGGACAATCGGCCTTGATCGCTTCATGCAATTGCGGCAGCGCGTGATAGGGCGCCATGGGAAACATATGGTGCTCGACGTGATAATTCATGTTCCAGTAGAGGAACCGAAAAATCGGATTCATATAGACCGTGCGCGAGTTGAGCCGATGATCGAGCACGTCTTCTGCAAGGCCGGCATGCTGGGTGAGGCCGAAATAGATCGTCATGAAGCCGCCGTAGAAGCTGGGCAGGCCGATGATCATCGCCGGCAAGATTGAGCGCGTCGCAAAGCAGGCGGCAATGACGCAGGCGAAGATGAGGAGATAAAGGCGCGCGACGAGATAGACTTTCCAGCGCTCCATGTCGGGCACGAAGGTCTTTTCCTCCTCGGTCAGCGCGCCGCGCGCATGCACAAGCAGATGCCGGAAAGCGTTGAACCCGCTTTTGAGCGCACAAATATTGAGCAACAGGCCCACGATATCGGGCGGTCGCGGCGTGGCGATTTCCGGATCGCGCCCGACGATGATGGTGTCGGTGTGATGTCGCGTATGGCTCCAGCGCCAGATCGTCGGCTCGCGCAGAATCATGAAACACGCGATGTGATAAACGACATTGTTCATCCAGCGGGTTTTGAACGCCGTGCCATGGCCGCATTCATGCCAGCGGCTGTCCGAGGAAGAACCATAGAGCACGCCATAGACGAGGAAGAACGGGACGGCCGCCCAACTTCCCCAGAAATAGACCCCGAGCGAGCCGGAAATCGCCAGGGCGGCGAACCAGATCAGCGTGTCGCGGATCGCCGGGCCGTCCTTGCGCTTCATCAGCTCCTTCAACCGCTTGCGCGGTATCGGGCAGGCGTACCATTCGGCCGCCGAAAGCCCCGTCTCGACGGCAAGCTTGGCGTCCAGCCCGATGAGGCTGTAGTCCCTCCGGGTGATCTCGACGGGCATTTATACCTCCCAGCGCCTTGATCCGCGCACTTCGCGCCTGGCGTAGCGCGACGGCCGGGCCAAAAATCGACGCTGAAGTTGATTTGGCCCAAACAGTCTTGCCGCAAGCTAGTGGGATGTCTTGCGCCGCTCAATGAAAGACTCGCAAAATCTTTCATTTCCTATCACACTCGTCCCGCCCGCAGCTGAGAGCTTTGCGAGCGGGGGCTGAATGGGCAAGCGACCGACCGTCACCGATCTCGCCAGAGCCGCCGGCGTCAGCGTGGCGACGGTCGATCGCGTCCTCAATCAGCGCCACCCGGTGCGCGAAGGCACCGCGGACCGAGTGCTGCGCGCCGCCGAATCCATCGGCTATCACGCGACCTCGCTCCTGAAGCAGCGCTTGCGCGCCGACGCCCCCCAACGAACCTTCGGCTTCCTGCTGCAAAAGCGCGACGCCTTCTATCAGCAGCTCGCCGAAGACCTCCAGGCGGCGACGCGCCGTTTGATAAGCCTTCGCGGCAAAGCGGTCATTGAATTCGTCGGCGAGCTCTCACCCGCCACGATCGCCGAGCGCCTGCGCCATATCGGCGAACACGCGGACGCGGTCGCCGTCGTGTCCGTCGACCATCCCTATGTGTCGCAGGCGATCGAGGCTTTGCGGGCGCGCAACGTGCCGACTTTCGCCATGCTTTCCGACCTGACCGCCGAGTCCCGCGCCGGCTTTATCGGCCGCGACAATCGCAAGGAAGGCCGCACCGCCGCCTGGATGATCGCCAAGACCGCCAAGCGGCCCGGCAAGATCGGGATCATCGTCGGCAGCCATCGCTATTTGTGCCAGGAGACGGCGGAAATATCCTTTCGCGCCTATTTTCGCGAGCATGCGCCGAATTTCCATGTTCTGGAGCCGCTCACCAATCTTGAAGACGCCCGCATCGCTCATGCCGCGACGCAAAATATGATGGCGACCAATCCCGATCTCGTCGGCCTCTATATTTGCGGCGGCGGCATGGAGGGGGTCATAGCCGCGGCGCGCGAGGAGCCGGCCCACGATCCCGTCGCCATCGTCTGCAATGAGTTGACGCCCAAAACCCGCGCCGCGCTCGTCGAAGGCGTGCTTACCGCCGTGATCGCGACGCCGACGACGCAACTGGCGACACGCACCTTGGAGGCGATGGCGCGGGCGATAGAGGCGCCGTCCGGCGATCCGCCGAGCCAAATCCTCGTTCCCTTCGATCTTTACATACCGACCAACATTTGAGGCCGGTTTGCGTGGCGCCTCTCACACGCTGCGGCGCTTGCGTTGGCGATATTGGTCGGCGACCACCGCGGCGATGATGACCGCGCCCTTGATGATTTCCTGATAGTGCGCGTCGACATTGAGAAATGTGAAGCCCGAGGTCAGAACGCCCAGGATCACCGTGCCGATCACGGTGCCGGTGAGGCGGCCGACGCCGCCCGACAGCGAAGTGCCGCCGATCACCGCCGCGGCGATGGCGTCGAGCTCGAAGCCGACGCCCACGCCCGCTTGGCCGCTGATCGCCCGCGCGGTCTGCACGATGCCGGCCAGACCCGAAAGCAGGCCGGCGAGCGCATAGACGACCATGATATGGCGCTCGACGTTGATACCGGAGACGCGCGCGGCGAGCGGATTGGCGCCGATCGCATAGGTGAACTTGCCGTAGCGCGTGTAACGCAGCGCGATGTGAAAGATCGCCGCCACGACGAGGAAGATCACCACCGGCCACCAGCCGGAGCCGATCATTGCGTAGGAGTCCTCGAGATTGCCGATCGGCTGACCGTCGGTATACCAGTCGGCGACGCCGCGCGCCGACACCATCATGCCGAGCGTAGCGATGAAAGGCGGAATTTTCGTGACCGCGATCAGGCTGCCATTAATCAGGCCGGCAAGACAGCCGCAGATAAGGCCGGCCGCGACCGGAAAGAACGGATTGAGGCCAGTCAGGCTGGGATAAATCGCGTGCGAGAACCCGGCGCTCTGCGCGAGGCTGGCGGCAATCATCGCGGTCATTCCAACGAGCGACCCCGACGACAAGTCGATGCCGCCCATGATGATGATTTGCGTGACGCCGACCGCGATGATGCCGATCACCGCCTCCTGTAGGATCATGATCTTCAGGCGCAGGGGGTTGGCGATGAAGCTCTGGCCGACGAAAATCCAGCCCAGCACCTCGAACAGCAGCATCATGCCGATCATCACGCCCAGAATGCTGAGCTCCGGCGGCAGACGGCGGCGCGCCGCGACGGGCGCTTCGATTGGCCGGACGAGTGTGGGCGCAGGTTCGGTGGTCACGGCCTCATTCCCTATCGCTTGCTAGACGCGTGCTATTGCGACGCAAGCTCCATGATCTTGACTTGCGTCGCGTCCTTGCGGTCGACGATGCCGGTCATGCGTCCCTCGTGCATCACCAGCACGCGATCGCTCATGCCCAGCACTTCCGGCAGTTCCGAGGAGATCATCAGCACAGCGACGCCCTTGGCCGCCAGCTCGCTGATGAGCCGATGGATCTCGGCTTTGGCGCCGACGTCGATGCCCCGCGTCGGCTCATCCAGAATGAGGATGCTGGGATGCGTCATCAGCCAGCGCGCGATCAGGACTTTCTGTTGATTGCCGCCAGATAGATTGATGACCGGCTCGTGGAGATCCGGCGTGCGCACCCGAAGACTCGCCTTTTGCTCTTCGCAAAGAGCTTTTACTTCTCTCTCCCTGACGAAACCAGCGCGCACATAATTGTGGCGCAGCACCGCGACCTGCATATTGGCGATGACGTCGAGAAGCAGGAAACAGCCGCTCTCCTTGCGATCCTCGGTGAGGAACGCCATCCCGGCGTCCATCGCCACGCCGGGATTGCGGATGGCGATCTCGCGGCCCTCGATGGCGATTGTGCCGGAAGTCGCAGGCGACACGCCAAACAGCGTCTCGGCGACATTGCTGCGCCCCGAGCCGACAAGCCCCGCCAGGCCGAGAATTTCGCCCTTGCGCAGATCGAAGGAAATGTCGTGAAAACGTCCCTTGAGCGTCAGATTGCGGACCGCAAGCGCCACCTCGCCGATCGGGACGGTCTGCTTGGGAAACATCTGGGTGATTTCGCGCCCGACCATCAATTTGATGATGTCGTCGCGCGTCACATCCGAGGCCAAATGCTCGCCGACGAACTTGCCGTCGCGAAACACCGACACTTCGTCGGCGATCTCGAACAGCTCGTTCATCTTGTGAGTGATGTAGACGATGCCCTTGCCCTGCGCCTTGAGGGTGCGAATGATCTTGAAGAGGTGATCGACTTCCCGATCGGTCAGCGCGGAAGTCGGCTCGTCCATGATGAGGATGTCGGACTCGTAGGACACCGCCTTGGCGATCTCGACCATTTGCCGGTTGGCGACGCTAAGGTCGCGCACCTCCGCTTCCGGATCGACGCCGATATCGAGCCGATCGAACAGCGCCTGGGTCCTGCGCCGCATTTCGTCGTGCCGCACGAAGCCGAAACTGTTGAGCGGCTCGCGGCGGATCCAGATGTTCTCGGCCACCGTCATATAGGCCATCAGGTTCAGCTCCTGATGGATCATCGCGATGCCGTATTGCAGCGCGTCCAGCGGCGAGGTCAGCCGGATTTCCAACCCTTTCAACTGGAACGAGCCGGAATCGGGTTGATAGATGCCGGCGATGATTTTCATCAAGGTCGACTTGCCCGCGCCGTTCTCGCCCATCAACGCGTGGACATGACCGCGCTTGAGGCGGAACGAGACGTTGTCAAGCGCCAGCACGCCGGGAAAGGCTTTGCGAACATTCTCCACCTCGAGCAAATATTCGGCGCCGGGAACGGCGCCGCTCTCGCGGACGGCTTGCGCTGTCGAAGGACTGAGCATGGCTCGCTCTGTTGCGAAGGGAAGAGACGCCTGCCGATGGCGAACGCCTACGTCGCGACGATCATTTTTCCGCTTTGCGGCGAGGCGAAATGATAGGTCGCCCCGCCGCGAAGCTTCGCCAAAAGCGGTCCGGCGCGCCGGACCGCGCCGGCTATCAGTTCTTCTTCTGGAAGTCGGCCATGTTGGCCGGCGTCACGAGCTGGAACGGAATATAGACCTTCTTCTCCACCGTCCCGCCGGCCGCCAGCTTGAGCGCGGCGTCGACCGCGCCCTTGCCCTGCCCGGCGGCGTCCTGGAAGACCGTCACTTTGAGGTCGCCCGCCTTCATCGAGGCCAGCGCGTCCTGCGTCGCGTCGACGCCGCCGACGATCGCCGCCTTGGTGTCCACGCTCGCCGCCTTGAGCGCCTGGATGGCGCCGACCGCCATCTCGTCGTTATTGGAGACGATCGCGTCGTATTTCATGCCCTTCGACAACCAGTTGGTCATCAGGTTCTGCGCCTTCGTGCGGTCCCACGCGGCGGTCTGCTCGGCGATGATCTTTATGCCGCTGCAATCGGGGGTCGCGATGACTTCGTGAATGTCCTTTGTGCGTTGCACGGCTGCCTGGTTCGATAATTCGCCCTCCATGACGAGGATGTTGCCCTTGCCGCCGAGCAGCCTGCAGATTTCCTTGGTCTCGAGCGTGCCGGAGTCCTTTTCGTTCGAGGCGACGAACGCGGCCTTTGGTCCGAGATTGTCGACGTCGACCGGTTCGCGATTTACGTAAACGAGCGGCACGCCGGCCTCGGCGGCGAGCTTGGTCATCGCGGCGGTCGCGCTGGTGTCGACAGGGTTGACGATGATCGCATCCATCTTGTTGGCGATGAAGTTTTGAATCTGGCTGAGCTGTTTGGAGACGTCGTCCTTGGCGTCTTCAATTTGCAGCGTCACGCCCGGCTGCGTCTTGGCGTAGTCGCTCATGCCGTTGCGCAAAACGGTAAGGAAGTTGTCGTCGAACTTGTCCATCGACACGCCGATCTTGGCGGCCATGGCGGGGCTGCACAGGATCGTCGCGGCGGCGAACGCGATAAGGGTGCGTTTCATGTTCTATTCCTCCCTGTCGGCGCCCGGTTGCGCCGTCTCTTACCGGTTGCCCTGAATGGGCGTTCGCCGCGCTTGCCCCTTGCGGACAAACGCAGGATTCAGCGTCAGCGCCGGGCCGCGCCCGACGCCTTAATCAGTCGTTGCGCGGGCGGGGCGGCGGGATCGGAGCCGGGGCGCGCCAATGCGGCCGCACTCGATAAACGAGCGGTCACAGCGAACATCGCAAAGCCTCCTCCCTGAGCGTCGTTGACGCATTTCGAGGGTCGGCGGCTCTAGGGCCGACCGGACCTGATGTAACAAACATTCTAAAATAATTCAATATCAGAACAATTGTTCCATGCCAAGGGCCGGCGCGCCGAAAGCGCAAGAATATTGCCTGTGTCGTCGCCGCATCCGCGCCGCCAAGGAGGCCGGCCACGCGCTCGGCGCAGCGCCGTCCTTTCTCCTGGCTTCCTCAGCGACCGCGCTAACCAACATTCACGGTTGTGATTGCGCGCCTCTGCCCTTCATACTTAAGAATGTGTTAAGAATTTCGGACAGAGGCGACCGATCTGAGCGGGATATCTCGTATGCGCTGGGGCCGTTGGATGACTGGGCGTTACATCAAGGGGTCGCCGAAAGCCGCCGGCGTCGCCAAGCTTTCCCTCGCCAAGCGACGCGGGATATCGCCAGCGCGCAATCGCCGGACGATGGCGGCGTTCTTGACGGGCCTCGGCCTCCTTGGGCTGGGTTTTGGCTCTCTGGAAGCGGGCATCGCCGCGGGCGTGATCAATCCTCTGAATAGCCCGATATCCTTCATCACCGGCCAAGTTCAAAATCGCGTTTGGCGCCCGGACGGCAGTCAAGCGGGGACGCCGATCGCCTGGAATCTGTTGGATTCGAGCGCCGGACATAAGCGCAGCGGCGCGTCCGTCGCCAAGGCAAGCGAGCGCTCTTCGTCGCTGCCGCGCCGGTCCGTCTGCGTGCGCCTGTGCGACGGCTATTATTTCCCGGTGGGCCCGCTGTCGCGCGCCGACGATCTGCCCAACCACGAAGCGGCGTGTTCCGGACTCTGCCCCGACGCGCCAACGCAATTGTTCATCGAGCCGGCCGGCTCCGACAGGATCGAGGACGCCGTCTCGAGCAACGGCGCACGCTACGGCGCGTTGCCCGTCGCCTTTCGCAATCGCACAAGGCTCGACAATACCTGCACCTGCCACCGCCGCCCCGGCCAAACCTTCTCCCTGCTCGACGATTTCACCTTGCGCAAGGGCGATTCGATCATGACGCCTGCCGGAATCGTCGTCTTCCGCGGCGCCAGCCGCCTGCCCTATGCGCAGGACGATTTCACGGCCCTGGCGAAGGCTTCGATGCCGAAGGACAAGCGGGAAATCCTGGCCGCCATCGAGCGCGCGACGCTTCCCACCGTTCGCCAATCCGGCAACGCGACTTCGCCGCCGCGCCGATCTGAAATCGCGTTCAATGCTTCCTTGCTCTCCCGATCGCCGCAGGCGCCTATCAATAAGTCGATCCACTTTGTCGCGTCGACTGTCTCGGCGAGCAACTAGCCGCCTCTGCAAACGCTCGGCGGTTCGGCGAATATGCCTAGCCAAAAGGCGGCCGGATGCGATTCGATTGTGGGCGCGCGGCCTCATTCAGGCAAAAAACACGCTATAAACGGGATTGCGCAGGGCGAAAACTTCGCCCTGCCGGGAGTTCGCCAAGGACGAATGGATGTCGCAACGTATGAAATGGGCGGCGGTTTTGTTTGCCGTCCTATTGGCTGTGGCGGCCAGCTTTTATCGATGGCCGCTTTCTTCGGCGTTCTTCGCTGAGGAAACGGGCGTCCGGCTTGCGCAATCGCTGGGGCTTGAAATGCGGCGCCCCGCGCGCGTTCATCTCAGTCTGCTTCCGTTTCCGACGCTTCATCTCGTCGACGTGGAGATTCGCGGGCAGGACCATGCGACGATCCTGACGGCGCCCGAGGCGAGCGCCCGCCTTGCCCTGCTCCCGCTGCTTGCCGGGCATTTGGAGCTTGCCGGCGTCCGGTTGCGCCAGCCGACGATCCTTCTCGATCTCGATTCGCGCCCTTTCGCGCCCGGCAGCGCAATCTCGACGACGATCGCCGCAAAAACCGACGCCGCGAACCTGGCGCCGCTCGGCGCCCTTCAGGTTCAGGGCGGCCTCTTGCATGTCGTCAGCGCGGCCAATCGGCTGGACACGCTGGTCGAGGATGTCGAAGGCGCGCTCGATTGGCCAAAGCTTGCGGCGCCCTTGCGTCTCAACCTGCGCGCGACATGGCGCGGCCAGCCGCTCGCCATCGAAGCGGGACTGGACGAACCTGCCGAGCTGTTGAAGGGCGGACGTTCGGCTAGTCTCCTGTCCATCGCCTCCGGCAACGCGCAGCTCAAGCTCGACGGCGAGATTATCGACGCTCCGAGCCGGTTCGAGGGATCGGTTTCGGCGGACGTCGTTTCGACCTCGGCGCTCGCGCGCCTTCTTGGCCTGCCGAACGCCGCGGGGCTTTCGAATGGCCGCATCTCGCTGACCGCCAAGGCGGCGGCAAGTTTGCAAATGCTGACGCTGAGCGACATGCGCCTGAATTTCCTCGAACAGAGTTTCGAGGGCGCGCTGGCGGTCACCAAAGCCGCGAAAGGCCTGCTGGTCTCCGGCACGCTGGCGAGCGACGAAGTCACGCTGGGGCCGATCTTGGCGAGCGCGCCTTCCTGGGTCGATGCGAGCGGCGAATGGAGCGCGGCGCCCTTCGATTTCAAGCCGCTGACGGGTCTTGACCTTGATCTGCGCGTCTCGGCGGCTCGAGTGAAATGGCGCGGCCGCCTGCTGGCTGACGCGGCGATCGAGTTGATGAGCGAGGATGGCCGTCTGACGGCGACCCTGGTGGAGGCGAGCGCCTATGGCGGCTTGGCGAAAGCGCAAATCGCCTTCGCGCCCGGGGGCTCGGGCCTGGAGGCGCATGCGTCGGGCAGTCTCGCCAACGCCGATTTTGGGGCCTTATGCGCGGATTTCGGCTGGACGGCTTATTCGGGCCAGGGCAGCGCCGAGTTTGCGCTGGAGGCGAGCGGAAATAGTCCGGCCGCTTTGGTCCACGCGCTCGAAGGCAAGGCGACGGTCCAGCTGGGCCCCGGAATTATCGACGGGCTGAGTCTCGAAGAGGCTTTGCGGCGCAGCGAGCGCCGGTCGATCGACGTCTTCAACGACACGCGCATGGGACGAACCGTGTTCGCCCAAGCGGCGGCGACCGTGACGATCGACAAGGGCGGCCAGGGCAATCTAACCGCCGCGATGGCCGGCCCGGGCGTCAGCGTCTCCCTCGGCGGGTCGGTCGATCTCGCCCAGCGACAATTGTCGGTGCGCGCCGACGCCGCGCAAACCGATGAGCACGGCGTGCCGACTCTCAATGGCCCGCGCCTCGACTTCGACATCGTAGGGCCGTGGTGGGCGCCGACCATCCGGTCGTCCGCGGCAGGCGACTGAACGCCGCCGGCGCTCGGCCAAATATCGGCGGCGGCGCCTAGCTTGTATATTGCTTTACGGCAAAATCGCGGAGCCCGATATGAAAGCCCCACGCAAGTTCTTCGAGCCGCTGACGATCGGCGCGCCCGCCCCTTACCGCGAATTGCCGATGCGGCTGGAGCGGATGATCCATTTCGTGCCGCCGCACAATGAAAAGCTCCGCGCCAAGGCGGGCGAATTGGCGGCGCAGGTCGACGTCATCCTCGGCAATCTCGAAGACGCGATTCCAATCGAGGCGAAGGCGGCGGCGCGAGAAGGCCTGATCAGCATGGCCAGGGCCGTCGATTTCGGGGCGACGGGTCTTTGGGCCCGCGTCAATGCGCTCAATTCGCCCTGGTTTCTCGACGACATGACACGACTGGTCGCCGAGATCGGCGACAAGCTCGACGTCGTCATGCTGCCCAAGGTCGAGGGGCCCTGGGACATTCATTTCATCGATCAATATCTCAGCCTTTTGGAAGCGCGCCACGCCGTCCAGAGGCCAATTCTCGTCCACGCCATTCTGGAGACGGCGGAGGGCGTCAACAATGTGGCGGCGATCGCCAGAGCCTCTCCGCGCCTCCATGGCATGAGCCTGGGGCCAGCCGACCTTGCCGCCTCGCGCGCCATGAAGACGACGCGGGTCGGCGGCGGCCATCCCGATTATCGCGTGCTCGCCGATCCCGGGCCGCCGGGCGAAGCTCGGGCCGCCGCCCAGCAGGATCCCTGGCATTATACGATCGCCCGCATGGTCGACGCCTGCGCGGCCAATGGAATCAAGCCTTTCTACGGTCCGTTCGGCGACTTTGCCGACGCCGACGCCTGCGAGGCGCAATTTCGCAACGCGTTCTTGCTCGGCTGCGCCGGCGCCTGGACGCTGCACCCGAACCAGATCGCCATCGCCAAGCGGGTCTTTTCACCCGATCCGGCCGAGGTCGCCTTCGCCAGGAAAATACTCGCCGCCATGCCCGACGGCTCCGGCGCCGTGATGATCGAGGGCAAGATGCAGGACGACGCGACGTGGAAACAGGCCAAGGTCATTGTCGATCTTGCCCGTGAGGTCGCCGCCAGGGACAGGGAATTTGGCGCGCTCTACGGTTTTTGAGGCAGGCTAGGCCCGATACTCGATGACGATCCCGCGACTTCGGCAAACCGCAATCGGTAAGGAATTGACTCGCATACTCCCCAAGAGTAACCAGCCAAGAGTGTAGAAGGCATAAGATTTCGATGAAAACGCGCGTTGCGAAATTTGGCATCGGACAGGTGGTTAGGCACCGCATCTATCCGTTTCGCGGCGTCATCTATGACGTCGATCCTATCTTTTCCAATACGGAAGAATGGTGGCAGCAGATCCCGGCCGAGGTGCGGCCGGCCAAGGACCAGCCGTTCTATCATCTGTTCGCCGAAAACGCCGAAACCCAGTATGTCGCCTATGTCTCCGAACAGAACCTGTTGCCCGACGAATCGGGTGAACCGGTGCGCAGCAATCCGCAAATCGACGAAATGTTCGTGCGCGGCGACGACGGCGCCTATCGCATGCGCATGACGCACCGATCGAGCTAGACCGCGCGAATCCGAACGGCCGGCCGCGACGGACGCTGGCCCGTCGCGGCGGACGTTGGCGTTCGTCGCCCCGCTTACTTCGGCGGCTGCGGCGCGGCCGGGGCCTGGGGCGCGGCCGGGACCTGACCGCTCGATTTTTCGAGTTGCTCGCGCTGCAACCGCGCCTTCTCTTCGAGCTGCTTCTGCAATTCCTGACTCTGCTGCTCCAGCACTTTGGGATCGACCGCCGGACCGTCGAAAGCGGCGCCGAAATCCTTCATCGGCAGATTGAAGGTCACCTCGATATTGCCCTGATTGCGCACGATGACGCTGGCGACCGTCGCCTTCTTCAGGGCGCCGAGCGTCTTGTCGTTCAGCTCGGCCTCGGCGAAGCAGCCATTGGGAAAGCAGATCGCGAACTTGCCGTCGATCGGCTCGCCCTTGTCGATGATGAGCCGAAAGCCCGGCTTGAGCATCAGCGCGACGGGAAGCAGGAAACGCGCGATGCGCTTCTCCTCGCCCTGCATATTGTAGATCGCGACGGCGAGGGTCGGGGGCTGGTCGAGCGCCTGGCCGAAATCGCGCGTCGTATAGCAGACCTCCTTGTTGTTGGATTGGTCCTTGCCGCAAACCTTGGTCCAGGGCGATTGCATCGGTTGCAGATCGAGCCTGACGGGTCCCTGCGGCGCGGGCGCCGGGGCGGCTCCGGGGGCGGCGGGAGCGGGCGCTGGCGCGGCGGGGGCGGGCTTTGGCGTGGTTTGAGCCAGAGCGGCGGCGCTCACCATCGCCAGCCCGCAGGCCAGCGTCACCGCGCCAAGGCGCCCGAGAAGAAACGTCATAAGGAGTCCTTTCGATCGAACCGTCTACAATAGGCCGTCACGGCGCTCGACGGTGCGGCGAGGCGCCCGTCAAAAACGTCCAATAATCACATCCGCTGCATGTCGCGACAATGCGGCCATAAAGGGGCGCGCGCGTTGCATAGCGAGGTTGGCGACTTCTTTCCAGATCGCCCGCCCCAATCGGGCAAATATTTCCCCGGCCTGTGGCAGGCGGGACACCCTGGCGGCGCGCGTGACGGCGCTTTGGGCCTTGCCTAGAGTGGCCCGATGACGGCGCCCCCGATTCGCAAGCTCTTTCCAGCCTTGGTCCTTGCTGCCCTGCTCGCCGCGTCGCCGGTTCGCGCCTGGGCCGCGGACGCCGACGCGCCGGCTTACGCCATCGCCATGCACGGCGAACCGGCCCTGCCCGCCGATTTCGCCAACCTGCCCTATGCCGATCCCGGCGCGCCCAAGGGCGGGCGCCTGACGCTCGCCTACGAAGGGGCTTTCGACAGCCTCAACCCCTATAACGTGCGCGCCTTGTCGACCGCCCAGGGGCTGAGCGGCAATGTCTACCAGACGCTAATGACGCGCTCGGCGGACGAGCCCTTCACCCTGTATGGGCTCATCGCGCAGACGATCGAGACCGACGAAGCGCGCAACCATGTCGTGTTTCATCTCGATCCCCGAGCCCGATTCTCCGACGGCGGCGCGATCACCTCCGCGGACGTCGCCTTCACTTTCAACCTGCTGAAGGAAAAGGGCCGGCCGCAGCACCGCGCCGCCCTCGGCTTCATCAAGAGCCTCGAGACGCCGGACCCGCTGACGGTGCGCTGCGATCTGACGGGGGCGGGCGACCGCGAATTGCCGATGATTCTGGCGCTGATGCCGGTGCTGTCGCGCGCCCATACCGACGCCGAGCATTTCGAGGAGCAGACGCTGCAAATCCCGGTCGGCTCGGGGCCCTATGTTGTTTCGGAAGTGAAGCCCGGCCAGCAACTGGTGCTCAAGCGCGATCCCAACTACTGGGCGCGCGACCTGCCGATCACCCGCGGCCTCTACAATTTCGACGAGATCCGCATCGACTATTACCGCGACGCGACCGCGATGTTCGAGGCGTTCAAGGCCGGGCTTTACGATTTTCGCGTCGAGCCGGATTCGACGCGCTGGCGCAGCGGCTATGATTTCCCCGCCCTGCGCGAGGGGCGTGTCGTCAAGCAGGCGATTCCCAACGGCCTGCCCAAGGGCATGGACGGCTTCGCCTTCAACACCCGCCGCCCGCTGTTCGCCGATGCGCGGGTGCGCGAGGCGCTGGCGATGATGTTCGATTTCGAATGGATCAACGCCAGCCTGTTCGGCGGCGTCTATCGCCGCTCGAAGAGCTATTTCGACGACAGCGAACTCTCCTCGGCGGGACGCCCGGCCTCGCCCCTGGAGCGCGCGCTGCTCGCGCCCTACCCGGGCGCGGTGCGCGCCGACGTGATGGAGGGCCAATGGGCACCGCCCGTCTCCGACGGCTCGGGGCGCGACCGGGCCCTCGCCCGCCGCGCCCTGAGCCTGCTTGCCGAGGCCGGCTATGTCCTCAAGGACGGCGCGCTCGCCGACGCCGGCGGCCGGCGGATCGCCTTCGAAATATTGGTCAAGAACCGGCAGGAGGAGCGCCTCGCGCTGGCCTATTCGCAGAGTCTGGCGCGCATCGGCGCGGCGGCGACCGTGCGGCTCAACGACGAGGTGCAGTTCCAGCGCCGGCGCACCAAATTCGATTTCGACATGATGATGGGCTCGTGGCCGGCGAGTCCCTCGCCCGGCGGCGAGCAGCGCACGCGCTGGGGCTCGGCCTCGGCCAATATGGACGGCGCCTATAATATTTGCGGCGTCGCCTCGCCCGCCGTCGACGCGATGATCGCCGCTCTGCTCGCCGCCAACACGCATGAGGATTTCGTGGCCGCCGTGCGCGCGCTCGACCGCGTGCTGATCTCCGGATTCTATGTCGTGCCGCTGTTCTATGCGCCCGACCAATGGATCGCCTATTGGGCCAAGCTCGGCCATCCCGACAAGACGCCGCTGTTCGGCGTCACGACCGACGCCTGGTGGAACAAGAACCCGTGACGCGCCAGGCCCTCGCAAGATCGGACCGGCGCGCTTATCTTGAGGCTGGCGGGAATTCGAAGGCCGGGCTGAGGAGGCCGACATGAGTGAAGGCGAGCTAACCATCGATGTCGTCAGCGACGTCGTCTGCCCCTGGTGCTATCTCGGCAAGAAGCGGCTGGAGCGGGCGCTGGCCGGGGAGCCCGGCGAGCCGATCAAAGTCCATTGGCGCCCCTATCAGCTGGACCCGAGCATTGCCAAAGAGGGCCTAGAGCGGCGCGCCTATATGATCAACAAATTCGGCAAGGACGGGCGCATTGAGGCCGCCCATGAGCGGCTCACCGCTTTGGGCGCCGAGGAGGGCATCACCTTCGCCTTCGACAGGATCGCCCGCGCGCCCAACACGCTCGACGCGCATCGGCTGATCCGCTGGGCATACGTCGCGGGCGCGCAGGACAAAGTCGTCGACCGGCTGTTCAGGCTCTATTTCGAGGAGGGGCGCGACATCGGCGAGCGCGCCTTGCTGATCGACACCGCCGTCGAATGCGGCATGGACGGCGAGGTCGTCGCAAGACTGTTCGACGAGGGCGCCGACGAAGCGGAAGTGCGCGCGGAAATCGCCGAGGCGCAGAGCCTTGGCGTGACCGGCGTGCCGTTCTTCATCTTCGCCCAGCGTTTCGGCGTGCCCGGCGCGCAAAGCGCCGACGTGCTCGCCGCGGCGATCGAGCAGGCGCGCAAGAGTCTGGCGGGGATCGAGGCGGCGTGAGGACCGCTCGGCGCTGGTTTGGAAAAACCTTGGATTGACCTGCTATAGCACGGAATGGGCACACCCGCACATTTTCGACCGTAAATATATCAATGAGTTAAGCGGACACGAGACGCTGGACTCCAAGCTTTTTCCAAACATTTCCTTGGGCGGGATAAGAGATATCAAGAGGTTAAGGCCAAAAAAATTTGGATATGCGATTTTTCCGAATTACAACTCCGTCGTTGCGAGCGAAGCGAAGCAATCCAGAGGTCGTGAACTCTCAAGAAAGGTCACGACCTGTGGATTGCTTCGCTTCGCTCGCAATGACGGTTCACCATGCGACGGAAAAGCTGGAATGTCCAGAAATTGTTTCTCTAAACCAGAAACACCGGCTATTCCGCCTCAAACGCGCCGTGCCGGCCGGCGCCCGCGTTGAAGCGCTCTGCGCCCGCTAGGCCCTCCTTCGCCACCATTTTCACGCCCCGCGCGCCCTCCTGCCGCAACGCCTCGGCGAGCGGCAGGTCCCATTGCCGGTAGGCGGACTGGCGGTCGGCGAGCAGGCAGGCTTGCGGAAAGGCGGCGAGTTCGCGCGCCAGCGCCTGCGCGGCGGCGAGCGCCTCGCCGTTCTCGACGAGGCGATTGGCGAGGCCCATTTGGAAGGCTTCTTCAGCGCCGACCGGGCGGCCGGTCAGGATGAGGTCGAGCGCGCGGCCCATGCCGATAAGGCGCGGCAGGCGCACCGTGCCGCCGTCGATCAACGGCACGCCCCAGCGCCGGCAGAACACGCCGAAAATCGCGTCGCGCTCGACGACCCGGAGATCGGCCAACAGCGCGAGTTCGAGGCCGCCCGCCACCGCATAGCCGCTGACCGCCGCAATGAGCGGCTTCGACAAGACGAGGCGGCTCGGGCCCATCGGGCCGGTTCCGCCGCCTTCCGGATCGAGCTCGTGCCGGCGCGCGGGATCGGCGATCGCCGTGAGATCCGCGCCCGCGCAAAAATGCCCGCCCGCGCCCCACAGCACCGCGACGCGCAAGGCGTCGTCGGCCTCGAAGGCGAGGAAAGTCTCGCGCAATTCGGCCGCCATGAGGCCGTCGACCGCGTTGCGCTTGTCGGGCCGGTTCATCGTGATCGTGAGGACCGGGCCGTCGATGGCCGTCTCGACGTGCGTGGCGGACATGGCGATCGTCCGTATCGGGCGCGCTTTACGCCCGGATGGAGCCAAAGGGAGCTAAAGCGCTGCGCCTACCAGCGCTAAGTCCTTGATATTCAGCGGCGCGGAACGTCGGATAAATCCTCGATTCCTTAGATATCAAAGGGTTGGGCCGTGGTTGGCGTTAGAAACGTTGTTTTTTGAATCGGCGGGCGGTTGGAGACCGAAACAGCCTATTCCCGGCGCCGGTTTCGCGGGCCGCCGCGAGAGCGATCTCCATCGCCATTCATCGTCTCACGAGGCCCGCGGCCGGTCAATGATTTGTCCGGCTGCGTCGGCGCCGATTCCGAACTTATGCGGCGCGTTTCCTGGCGAGCCGGGAGCGCGTGCCGACGACAGCGAACAATATTGCGCCCAGACCCCAGAATGCCGCGATGGCCAGAAGAGCGAGGCAGGCCCAAGGCGCGCCTCGCGCGAATGCGAGGCTCAGCAGCGCGAGCCAGGCAGCGATGGCGGAGAGGCAGGCGCAAAGGAAATAGACCGAAATCGCCAGGCCGACGCGCGCCAGCGAGGGCGGGCCACGAACAGGGCGGGCTTGGCGCCTGGCTCTGACGAGCCCGATCGCGGGAACGGCCCAGGTCGCCAGTGCGCAGACCGCGGCGCCGATGGCGAGGATGCGACCGGACGACGGCAGGAAGAGTTCGAGCATGAGGCTGAGCGCCACGACCAGCAAGGCGAAGCCAAGAACCGGCCTCCAATTCATGTCCCTCGCCCTGGATGGCAGCTCTGGCGCGGCGCGAGAAGCTGGCCGCGGGCGGAGCTTACAAAGATAATCGGCGGGTTGGAAGCAGGAGTTCGGGCCCTGGGATCAGCGCCTGTCTTACATGCGTTTGAATCCGGACAGCGGCGCCGCCGCGGGACTCCAGTCGCGGGGCGGCGCCGGTCAGCCTTTCGTCTTCATGCAAGGCGCGGCGTCACGCCCGCTCGACGCGCGACAGCAGACAACCCGGGCGCGCGGTGTGGATGTTGACGAAGGCGGTGCGGGGGTCGGCGAGCGCGCGCGTCAAGGGCGCCTCAGCCTCCTCGCCCGTGCAGACGACGCCAAGATCATAGAGGCACTGGTCGGCGCCGTCATAGGCGCGCACCGAGACGAGAGAATTCGCGCGCACGATCGGCGCCATCTCGTCGCTCGCCGCGAAGCGCTCGCAGGCCTCGGCGTGCAGGAAGATCGGGCTCGGCGTCCAGTAGATGCCGAGCGGGCGCGGCAGGTTGTAGGAGCCGAGCAGCATCGTCTCGCCGGGCTTGCCGAGGCGCAGACAGTGACGGCAGGGAAAGCCGCCCTCGGGCGTGGCGACGATGCGGCGCAGCACATTGCCATTGTCGTCGAGCCCCGTGCGGCGGAAACGTTCGGCGGTCTCGGTATCCGTCGGAATGCATTGGAAGGCGGTCATGGCTGTTCTCCTTGTCGCCATCAACCATGTCGAAGCCGCAGAGCGCCCGCACTCCGCTTCTTGCGCGCGAAACGCGAATCCAGGTGCGTCTGCCGTCATTGCGAGCGGAGCGAAGCAACCCAGGCGTCGTGAACTCTCAAGATAGCGCACGACCTCTGGATTGCTTCGCTCCGCTCGCAATGACGCAGGCGAACAACTACGGGCGCCAGGCGGCGGCGCGATAGGGGCCGTTCGCCCTAAGGTTCTCGCGCGAGGAGCCGCGCCAGCGCGCGCCTAGCGGATCGATCGCATGTTCGCAGCGCGCATTATAGGCGCGCGCGTAGGTAGCGGCTGCGGCGACCTCTTCGAGTTCGAAAGCCGTGAAATCGGCCCCCCGCGCGCGCTGATAGTCGCGCAGGAACGCCGCCATCGCTTGGGGGGTCGGGGTTTCCGGAACCGGCAGCTCCCAGGTCACCTGGAAATGCGCGACGGCCGAGCCCAGAATGAACGTCTCGCGGTCGAGGAAGATCGCATCCCAGTCATAGACCACGGCGACGCCGTGCGGGCCCATCCGCATGTTCTTGGCGCTCCAATCGTTGTGGCCGACGACGAAATGGTCGCTCGCCTTGCGCATGACGCCCAGGGCTTCGAGCCCGATATCGTCGATCCATTCGGCGCCTTCGTGGGTCTTGGCGAAGTCGAACAGGGAATTGTGCGGTTTCGGCCAGATCATGCCTTCGGGCGGCAATTCGCGCCGCGGCAGCCCTTCGATGTCGCGGCAGGCATCGGCCTCGCGCAGCAGCCGCGCAAGGCCCTCCGCCATATGCCGGCGCACCGCCGGGATTCTCGCATCCGTCGGCTCGCCGCCCCGCTCATGGCGCATCGCGGCGGCATGGCCGGGCCCGAGCGGCGACAAGGACGAAAGGACGGCGGGCGCGGGAAAGCCCTTCGCGGCCATCGCGGCCTGCACTTTCAGTTGCGCGGACAAAGCGAGCGCGTCCGTGTCGCCCGGCCAGATCTTGACGACGATCTTCGAATCGTCGGCCAGGTCCAGCGTCGCGGCCGCGCCGACGCTGATTTCGATCGAGGCGAGACGCGGTCCGCCAAAACCTTGCCCCGCCGCCCAGTCGAGGATCATAGCCTCGACCGCCGGGCGATCGGCATCGCCGAAGATGGCGCGCGCGAGATGGGCGTCCTCCGTGTCCTGCCAGTGATCAGCCATGGGTTGCACCTTCCTCGTCCTGCGAGCGTCGGGCCGCCGGTCGTCAGGGCAGCGACCGCGCGCGAAAAAGCCTGTCCTATCCCGACTTAATAAAAAATCAGCGATATTGAGGTCAAATGATCCGGCCCTTTCGTCGTGGAATGCATCGTGCCGCAGCTTGGCCCTCCCGTCCCGCTTTGGACCTTCTGCGCCCTCCTCATGGCGCTGGCGCTCAAGCATTATGTCGCCGATTTTCTCCTGCAGACCAACTGGATCGCCCGCGGCAAGGAGCAGGTCCATGGCTGGTTCGCGCCGCTGGCCGTCCATGTCCTTTGCCATGCCGGCTTCATGCTGGCGATCGCGCTGGCGCTGGCGCCGCGCCTGTGGTGGCTCGCTCTCGTCGATCTCATCGTCCATACCGCCATCGACCGGGGTAAGACGGTCATCGCCAATTGGGGCGGATGGGAGGCGCATCAGGTCCAGTTCTGGTGGCTGATCGGCTTCGACCAGTTCCTGCATCAGGCGACCAATGTGGCGCTCGCCGCCGCGTTCTTCGTGTTCTGATCGACGCGGCGCGTCACGCCGCCATGCGCACCGAACGTTCGCCCGCGCGGATGCGCCGCGCGTGCAGCGCCAGGATCGGATGATCGGGATGGCGCTCGTGCAACGCAAGAAGCCTTGCCGATCCCGTCTCGTCGCCGTTGAGCATCCGGGCGAAAGCGTCGAGATAGGCGGCGCTCCAGGAACCGGCGTCGGCGCCCTCGCAATCGGGAGCGAACACTTCGACGCCCTGCGCCTTGCCCTTCAGCATCAGCGTGCCGATCGGCAGGAACGCCATCGCGCGAGCCTTGTCGACGGTGGCGCGGGCAATGCAAAGGCGCGTGCCCAGCGCCTTGTTGGCCGATTCGAGGCGCGCGGCGGTGTTGATCGCATCGCCATGCGCGGTGTAGTCGAAGCGGCGGGCGCCGCCGAAATTGCCGACGACGGCAACGCCGGTATTGACGCCGATGCGCGTCGCGCCGAAATGCACGCCGCGCGTTTTCTGCTCGGCTTCGAAACCTCTTGCAAAAGCGTCGATGGCGAGCGCGCAGCGCACCGCCCGTTCGGCGTGATCGGGCTGGTCCAGCGGCGCGTTGAACATCACATGCACGGCGTCGCCGACGATCTTGTCGACGGTGCCGCCATGTTCCATCGCGATGCGGCAGAGCCCGTCGAGATAGGCGTTGAGCCAGGCGACGAGCTGCTCGGGATCGCTGGTTTCGGTCAGACTCGTGAAGCCTTCGAGATCGGTGAACAGAAAGGTCATCTCGCGCTGCTCGCCGCCGAGCTTGAGGCGGCCGGGATCGCGCGCCAGCGCCTCGACGAGGGCCGGCGAAAGATAATGGGTGAAGGCCGAGCGCAGCCGCGCCGCGTCACGATCGGCCAGAAAATAGCGCGCCAGGCTCGTCGCGATGGCTCCCGAGGTCACGGCCGCGACGATGAGGCTCGGATCCAGCAAAATCCCGTCCCGAGAGAACGCGACCCATGTCGCGCCGACGACGATTGCCAGGCAGGACGCCGTGGCGAGCGCCGCCGTGCGCAGGCCGGCAAAGGCCGCCAGCAGCACGAGCGCGCCGGCCAGCAGCGCGGCGGCGATGAATTCGGCGCCGCCCGCCCATGCCGGACGGCTGAGGAAATGACGCGACAGGATCTGCTCGATGGCGCGCGCCTGCAGATTGACGCCGGGCTCCAGCGGATTGAGCGGGGTCGAGCGAAGGTCCGACAGGCCGGTCGCGCTGGTCCCGATTAGCGCGATATGGCCCTCGAACTCCCGCGACAGACTCGCCCGCTGAACGGGATCGAGCAGCCGCCAGGCCGAGATCGTGCTCCCAGCCGGCCGCGGGCCGTGATGAAGGAGCATGGAGCCGTCGACGTCGAGCGGCGCCTCGTAATCGCCGATCCGCACGGTATAGCCGGTGACCGGGCCGCTCGGGCCGCCGTTGCGCTCGGCCCGCACGCCGATCGTGTCCTCGTCCGCGGCGACGCGCAGCGTCTCCAGCGCGAGCGAGGGGACGAGCTTGCCGTCAAGAGCGAACAGCAGCGGCAGGCGGCGGATGATCTGGTCGCGGGCGGCGGTGATGGTGAAACTGCCGGCGCCCGCCGCCGCCGCATCGAGGGAGGCGAGGTTGGCGACCGCGCCGCGGAAATTCTGGACGGTGGCGGCCGGGTCGCCGCCGATCGTCGCAAAACTCGCGTTCGATCCCGGCGCGGCGCCGTTCGCCTCCGCGAGCAGCGCAAAGCCGGTCACCACGCGCCCGCGCGCAAATGCGGCCGCGAGCTCGCCGTCATAGTCGGGCAGCGCGGCCGCCGCGCCGGCCGGGGCGCGCCAGCCGAAGGATTGCTCCCATTGCTTGGCGAGCAGGGCCGGCGATGTCCGATCGGGCTCGGCGAACACCACGTCGAAGGCGATGGCTTTGGCGCCGAGGTCCTGGAGCGCGCGCACCATGTCGGCAAGCGTCGAGCGCGACCACGGCCATTGGCCGAGGCGTTTCAGGCTCGCCTCGTCGACATCGACGATGCGCACCTCGGTCGAAGCCGCCTCCCACGGCGCGGCGCGCTGCAGCGTATCGAAGACGAACAGCCGCGCGCGCTCGAAGGCGTCGGGAAACAAGCCGCGCGCGCCGAGCAGCGCCGCAAGGACCAGAAAGCCGACGATGGCGGGAAGCGCGCGCCGCCGGGTGAACCTCATGTCGCCAATCCCTCAAATCCGCGCTTCGCCGCGGACGCCCGACAAATAGCCCTGAAAAAGGCGCCCAGTTGGTAAACGAGCTCTGTCCTTTCGAAGATCCGCGTTCGGATCTATTGAAATTCGATTAACCCTTCCAAACAGAGCTGAGAAAATTTTCGGGGCGGGGCCTAAGTAGAGCCTTCGAGCAGGGAACGATTAACTTTCCGCGCCGACAATCCCCTTACGTAATTTGCTAATTTCCTGGCCTCAATGGACGCCGCGTTGCAACGCATTGAACTTCCCGAGGGATCGCTGCTCTTCGCCGAGGGCGACGCCGGATCGTGCGCCTATCTCATCCATAGCGGGCGCATCGAAATATACTTGGAGCGCGACGGCCGCGAGGTGATTCTGGCGGTCCGCGGGCCCGGCGAGATCGTCGGGGAGATGGCGATCATCGACAACCGCCTGCGCTCCGCCTCGGCGCGGGTCGCCTCCGACTGCGAACTTGCGCCCATCACCGCCGAACAGATCGCCCATCGCATGGCGCAGACAGATCCGATTCTGCGCATGTGCCTTGGCGTCGTGATCGCCAGATATCGCGAAATGGTGGCGATGATCGATTCGGGCGACCGGCGGCCGGCCGGCCGCGATGCGTCCGCTTCGAGGAACGACTTCCAGGCGGCGCTCGGCACGCTTTCGTTCGAGAGCGAGCTTCGGCGCGCACTTCAGAAGGGCGAACTCGAACTGTTCTTCCAGCCCATCGTGCGTCTTCCGACGCGCCGCCTCGTCGGCTTCGAGGCGCTGTCGCGATGGCGCCATCCGACGCGCGGGCTCATTGCGCCGGCCGAATTCATACCTGTCGCGGAGGCAAGCGGTCTCATTCTCGACATTACCGCCTGGTGCCTGGCTGAGGTCGCCGGCGCCTTTCCGGCGATCCTGCAGGCGGGACTGCGCAATGTCGGCGCCGTCGAGCCCCTCTTCATGTCGGTCAACGTCTCCGGTCACGATCTGATGGAAGACGCGTTCGTCGGCTCGGTCGCGGCGATGCTGCGGACGTCGGGAATAGCGCCCGGCAGCCTCAACCTCGAAATCACCGAAAGCGTCCTGATGAAGGACCCCGCCAAGGCGATCGCCGCCCTGGAGGCATGCCGCCGGCTCGGGCTCAAAATCGCCATCGACGACTTCGGCACGGGATATTCGTCGCTGAGCTATTTGAGCGCGCTGCCGATCACCACGATCAAGATCGATCGAAGCTTCGTCCATTCGATGACGCAATCGGCGGCCAGCCGCAAGATCATCAACATGATCCTTCGCCTCGCCGAAGAGCTTGACATTCCCGTCGTTGCCGAAGGCATCGAGACGGCGGAGGAAGCGCAGGCGTTGGCCGATCTCGGATGCGCCTTCGGCCAGGGCTATTTGTTCGGAAGGCCGCTGGCGCTCGATCAGACGCTCGCGCTCACCCGTCTTTGGAAATCGCGCGACGAATTTGCGTCGTCCGAAATCGCTTCGCGGAGAATGGCGTGGCGTAGCTGAGTTCCCTTAAAATCAACGCAACTGGAGATGACGATGAAGCTTCTAATGACCCCAATCCTCGCGGCGAGCCTCGCCGCCTGTCTCAGCCATGGCGCGCTGGCCTCGCCGGTTACGGTCGGCGCCGTCGACAAGGTTCAGGAACAGGCTTTGGCGACCCAGGCCGGCGCGACCCGCGACCTCCAGGTCGCGGGGCCCGTATTTTTTCGCGATCGCATGCGGACTGGCGCGGGCGCAAGGCTCGAGGCCAAGCTCGACGACGGGACGGTTCTCACTTTGGGCGAGAAAGGCAAGCTCACCGTCGACGAATTCGTCTATCGGCCGGGCGAAGAGGGCAACAAGCTCGCCCTTACCGTCGCCACGGGGACCTTCCTGTTCGTCGGCGGCAAGATCGAGGGGCCGACCGGCGGCAATGTTTCGATCAAGACGCCGATCGGCACGCTGGGCGTGCGCGGCACCACCGTCTGGGGCGGCCCGATCGACGGCGGTTTCGGCGTGCTGGTCCTCAAGGGCGAAGTCTGGGTCAAGACCAAACACGGCGTCGTCGATCTGAAGGAAGGCTCCGGCACGATGATCTTCGGCAAGAAAGCGCCGGCCAAGGCCGCCGCCTGGCCCGACGACCGTGTCAAGCGGGCGGTCGCGACGATCTCGTTCGACCAGAAATAAAGCCGGCGCCGGCGGCTCTACGCCGCCGGCCTCCGCGCCAGCGCTAGCGCGCGCCATGAGGCCATGAGCTGCGCAAGATCGCTGGCCGCCAGTCCATATCTGTCGGCCAGCATGGCGTTGCCGCCGACGAGCGCAATGTTGAGCTTTCCGAGTTTCGAATTTCTGAACCGTTCGTCGAAGTAGGCGACCCGCTTCGTGACGCTAGGCGGAGTCGATACGGCGCGAAAATCCGACACATCGGGCCACTGCGAGCGGTGGCGGCGGAATAAGGTCTTCACCTCGAAACCCTCCCCATCCAACATCAGCCAGCTCGCGCCGGGCAGCAATTGCACCGCCGCCACAACGATGCCCAGCCCGAAAAAGATCAGGGGGAGCCAGCCCAGCGGGTCGCCTTTCGAGACGCCGAGATAGCCTCCGAATACGAAAAATGCGCTCAGCAAAAGAATGAGGAGCCATTTCGCACGCGAAGGACACAGCTTCGCGGGGCCGGGGAATTGCGACAGGATGTCGTCGACCTCGGAATTGGACGACAGCATGGTCATGCGCCCGCGTTCGTGAATGGGAACGTGATGCAATTAGGCGGAAGCGGTAGAGTGTGACCCATCGTTCGCATGGCGGAGCGTTTTTCATCCCTGAAAGCTTGTCAAGGATCGCCTTTCAGGCGACCGCCGAAGGCGGCGGCCCCCATTGGGGCCGTCCTTGACAAGCTTTCAGGGATGAAAAAAATGGCCTGCATGCGAACAATGGCGCAATAGCGAATTCGTCGCCGAGCGTAAGCGCTGCGATTCGACTACAGCGCAGTGGCTCTAAAAGCGCCGCGCAGCCGATCGGCGATCGCTCGGCCTGTCGCCCTCGCCTGCCCTATTCCGCGGGCGTCTCTTCCGCCTCCCCAATTGCGTCGCCCGCGGGCGCCAATCGCCCATCCGCGCGGCGCCAGTCGCGCCCGTCCGCGTGCAGCGCTTGCACCTGCAATTCGCCCTTGGCCTCGAACAATTCGGGCGCGACGACGATTTCGCCCTCGACCATCCTAAGCCCGAGCATCGCGTAAGCGGCCGACAGCATGCGCGCGGCCGAGCCGGTGTACCACGACCAGCCGCCGCGCCCATCATGGCCGTAGCCGTCGTAGATGTCGGCGGGCTGCTGGTTGGGCGCGAGGCCGTAGCGCGCGATATTGTCGGGATCGGTCTTCTTCAGCGGCGATATCTTCTCGAAAATCGTGAACGCGCGGGCGATCAGCGCCGCCGCGCCGCCCGCATCGCCAGCCGCACGCGCGTCCTCCGACAGACGCACGAAGCCGTCGACGATCCACGAGGCGCCATGGCTGTATTGGCCGCCGTTCTCGCGCACGCCGGGCGGATAATCGGCGATGCGGCCGGGATAGGGCGAGGAATGCTCGAAGAACGGCTTTTCCAGCAACAGGATGCGATTGGCGCGCTCGATGCTCTTGAGGCCGCCCTCGATCGCCGCGATTGCGCGCGCGTGGTCGACGGCGCCGGAATAGGCGGGCCAGCCGGTCGTCATCGCATTGGGCATGCCAAGCGGCTCGCCGCTATCGGCGAAGTCGAGCGCGTAATGCGTGCCCTGCCAGCCGATTTCCAGCGCGCCACGCAAGGCGGCGCGGGCGCTCTCGCAGCGCTCGGCGAAAGCTCCGTCGCCCTTGGCGCGGGCGAGCGGCGCGAACCGCGTCAATACGTCATAGAAGAAGAAGCCCATCCACACGCTGGTGCCGCGCCCCTGCCGGCCCAGCGCGTCGATGCCGTCGTTCCAGTCGCCCGCGCCCAGCAGCGGCAGGCCGTTTTCGCCGATATGGCGCAAGGTGTAGTCGATCGCGCGGCGGCAATGTTCATAGACATCGCCGCTCTCGCGCGAGGCGCGCGGCGCGATGACGAACGTGTCTTCGCTCGCCGGCACGGCCGGGCCTTCGAGATAGGCGACTTGTTCATCGAGCACGCTCGTATCGCCGGTCGCCGCGACATAGCGCGCGAGCACGTAAGGGAGCCATAGGTGCGGATCGCTCGCCTTGGTGCGCTGGCCAAGGCCGGTCTGGCCATTGGGCGCGCGGTGCCACCATTTGAGCACGTCGCCCTCGAGGAATTGCTGGCCGGCGTGCAGCACGATTTGCGCGCGGGCCAGGCGCGGTTTGATGAAGATGAGCGGCAGCACGTCCTGCAACTGATCGCGATAGCCGAAGGCGCCGCCGCGCTGATTGGGGCCGACGCGGCCGAACAATCGCGAGGCCATCGTCTGATAGGGCAGCCAGGTGTTGACGAGCCGGTCGAAATCGGGTCGGTTGGTGCTCACGCGAACCTTGCCGAGCGTCCTCGCCCAATGGGCGCGCGTCGCCGCCAGATGCGCCTTCACGTCGGGAACGCGCCCCGCCCGCGCCGCGTCGAGCGCGAGCGTGCGGTCGGCCGCCTGGCCGATGACGATGGCGATGGTCTTTTGCTCGCCGGGCGCGATTTCGATGTCGCGCGAAAACACCGCGACCTTGCGCCCGTCGTCCGGCTGCGCGGCGTCGGGCGCGCCGGTCTCGACAAGGACGGGCGAGGTGATATTGCGCCCCGGCGCGCCGAAGAAGCGCGCGCGGATCGTCTCCTTGACGGGATCGAACAGGCTGGTCGCCACGAAGGCGATTCCGCGCTGAAAATCATTGCGCGGATTTTCGAACATCAGGACATTGTCGATTGTTTCGGAGGTCAGAATGTCCTTGGTGCCGTTGGCGTCCTCGCCGAGCACGATGTCGAAGAATGGTGTCACGCGCAGGCGCAAGACCGTCTCGCCGAGATTGCGCAAGACGAGCAGCCGCATGTCGCCGGGATAATCGGGCGGCACGAACACGCAATAGTCGCTCGCCAGATCGCCGCGGGTCTTGCGGAACGTCGCGACGCCCGGCTCGAAGACGACCTCGTGCGTGGCGTCCTCGCGCTGGAACGGGGCGAAGCCCGGCGCATCGACCTCGCCGGTGTCGAGGTTCTTGATATAGACGACCTGGCCGGGCTGCGGTGTCGTCACGCTGTCGAAGCGGAACGGCGTGAGACCATTTTGCTGCGCATTGCCGACGAAGGAATAGACAGCGCCGTCATTGGCGACGACGGCGCCGGCGCCGCGCTCGTTGGCCATCACATGCGCCCAGGGGCGCGGCGTGCGATGGGTCAGATGCAATTCCCGGCCGTCCTGCGAGAAGGCGAAGGGCCAGCGGTCGGGCAGCGCGAAAGTCGGCTCGACGGAGCGGGAATGATGGATGCGATGGGCAAGATCGTCTTGCGCGATCGGCGGCAGGCCGAGCCGCCGCGCGATGAGATCGGCCGCTTGGCGCTCATTGTCGGCGCGCCCGGCGATGAATTCGATTTCGGCGATTCCATTGGCCGCAAGCTCGACCTCCAGCGTGAAGCTGGCGGCCGGATCGAAGCTCCACAGCTTGCCTTCGTCGTCCGGTTTGCGCCAGCGGTTCGCGCCGACGCCCGTCGGATTGGCGAGCGAGCCCTCGCCAAGGAACCGCGCGCGCGAATCCTCATAGCCGACGAGCCGAACGCCCGGCGACAATCTCTCGACCGCGAAGAACGCCATTTCGCTGCGCCCGGCGCGCGGCGAGCGCAGCAGGCGGTTGCGCGCCAGAATGGCGTTGAGCTGGCGGATGAAGAAAGTCTCGACATGCATGCCGGCAAAATCCACGTCGCGCGCGTAGGCGCCCGTTTCATGCGCGGCGATTTCAGCAAAGCTGGTGAGCCGCAGGCGCCGCGCGCGGCCCGATTTGTCGGCGAGCCGCACGCGCCAGGCGACGACCGACTCCCGCGCGTCGGGCCCGACCTCCATCCGCGCCGAGAGATCGGCGATCTCATTGACGATGGCGAGGCTGTTGCGGCCGGTTTCCTCAAAGCGATAGGCGCCCGCGCGGCGCGCCGGCTCATAGCCGATCGACCAGGGCGCCTGCCCCTCTTCGCTCACATAGAAGAACGAACCTCGCGCTTGCAGGGGATCGAGCGGCCGGCGCGTCAGATCGATCGCAAAACTGTCGCGCGCCGCGCCCAGCACGAAAGCCGCGCCGCGCCCATCGCGCCAGAGCTCGACGCCGACCGCGCCATTGTTGACGGCGAAGGTCCGCGGCAATTGGCCGAGCGTCGCGGGCGCGCCGGCGAGCGGCGGTCCGGCGCGGCCACGTTTTTCGCGCATGCGGCCGGCGATCGCCAAGGCGGCGAGCGCCATGGCGGCGCCGGCGATTCCATAGGCGATGGCGAGCGTCTTGACCGCGCCGGGCAACGGGCCGCCGGCATTGTGCAAGGTCTCGGCGCCAGTCCAGGCCTTGTCCCATTCGGCGCCGCGCGGAATGTAAAAGGGAATCAGCAGCGGCGCCCAGGTCGCGAAGCGCCGGATGCCGTCCGGGATGACGCGGGTGCGCTGGGCGTGGCCGAGATAGCGGCCGGCCGCCTCGTCGGCGCGATCGCCGCCGACAAAGGTCAGATTGACGAGCGTGGCGACGCGCAGGCCCATATGGTCGAACCAGATCAGGATGCGCAGCCAGTCATAGGCGAGCAGGCCGATGAAGAGCGTGAGGCTGAAGGCGCGAAAATCGACATTGGGCAGGCCGATGTCCGCGCCCATCGCCACCAGCGAGCGCACGGCGCCGTCCTGGTTGTACCAGGTCGGGTCCGGCGACTGGCGCAGGAACGAGTTGATGACCGGCGCCATCCATAGGCCCCAGCGCATCACCCGCACCGTCTGCGCGAAAAGTCCCTCGAGGCCCTGCGCGCTGAGGAGGCCCTTGATGGGCCGCAGGCTGCGCTCGGTCAGCGCCGAAAGCAGCACGAAATTGATGCCGAACAGCGGCGCGGCGATCGACCAGTTGATGACGCCCGACAGGGATTCGGCGTAGAACAGCCGCACGCCGCCCGCCACTTCGCCAAGATTGATCTGGCCATATTTGTTGAACAGCGGATAGACCGTGAAATCGCCGAGCGAGCGGCCGGTCAGCCGATAGTTCACGTCGGAATAGGCCCAGAATTTGGCGACGACGACATTGATCTGCGCGGTGTCGAAATACCAGCCGAGCGCGCCGGCGACGAAGCCGCCAAGCACGATGCCCAATCCATAGAGCCTTAACGTCTGCAGCGCGCGGCGCTCGCCCCGGGCGATGCGCGCGGCGTCGAACAGCAGATCGACGCCGCCATAGGCGAGCGCGCCGACCGCGAACATGGCGAGGAACCGCGCGCCCCCGTCAGCATTGCTGAGGCCGGAGGTCAGCGCCCAGGCGGCGCCGACGCCGGCGACGATGCCGCGGGCATAAGCGCGGGGGTCGCGATAGTTCTTGGCGAGGCGCCCAAAGAACGGCGGCGTGCCGTCGGCGCTGCCGACGATCGTCTGGATGAGCGGATAGGCAAGGCCGAGCAGCGGCGAGAGCGGGATCGCGTAAGCCTTGACGAAAGCGACGAAGGCGGGCTCGCGCAGCGGCAGGGCGACGACCAGCAGCAGAAACATGAACGCGCCGCCGTAAATGGCGCCTTTGATGAATCCGACGCGCCCATGATCATAGGCGGCGCGAAAGGTCGGCGGCCGGCCGCCGATGAGATCGAGCGCGAGGCCCGTCATCACATAGACGATCGTCCACAGGCCGGCCTGCGCGAGGGCGGCGAGAATCGTGCTGACGGCGATGGCGAGAACCGGCTCGCTGACGCTTTGCGCGAGATTGGCGATGAGCGGCGACAGAGCGGCGAGCGCGCCGACAGGCAGCATCAGCGCATGCAGCCTCAGATCGCGCGTCGGCCGGCCCGTGCCGATCGTCGAAAAGGCCAGCAGCATCGCTTCGCCGATCCCGACCAGGATCGCCATACGGCCAACGAACACCTGGCCCTGGAAGGAGCGGGGAACATCCGGGCTCAGCAGCGCGCCGAGCTCCTGCATATGCCAGTCGGCGCCCAGAACCATGACGAGGTTGAACAGGAAGGGAAGCGCGATGAGGCCGAGCGCCTCGATCGGGCGCAGGCCGCGATAGCGGCTGAGCAGCGCGGCAAGCGAGCCGACGAGATAGACGACATAGGCGATCGCAGCGCCCGCGACGTCGAAACGCGGAACGTCGAGCCACGGCCCCGGCAATTGCCAGAAACCGATCGAATCATTGCGCAGCAAGGCGAATATCGCAAAAGCCGTCGCATCGAGGGCGATCCGGGTCGGCGAAAACGCTTCCGCGGCCAGAGCCACGCGCCAGAGCGCGAGGCCGGCGGCGCCGAAAATCGCCGCCAGGATCCAGGATTGCAGGCTCAGCGAAGCCCAGATTCCGCAGGCGATCAGCACCGCGCCCGCCGATATCGCGGCGAGCGGGACGAGCGGCCCTCTGTCGGCTGGGTTCATGGCGGCGTCTCCATGGGCTTGATTGGGCTATCGCGGCGCGAGTCGCAAGGGTTGCGCCGCGCGGGCAGGCGATGGGCGGGGGATAAGAGCGCCGGCGCATGGCGGCGTTTCGCCCGCAATGGCCAAGCAATGCGGCGATCCTGAGGCGCGCGGGCAAGGGCTTGCACGAAACGGCGAACTCCTGTCAACTTGCGCGGCAATCAGGCGCGAAACGATAACGAACGCGCCGGGCTTTGGTTCAACCTTTCGGCATTTATCGAGCCTGCGGCGACGCGATCGATATCGCCCACTGGCTGGACCGCAGGGAGGAAAAGCGATGCCGGAAATTGAAAAACGAACGATGGACAAGGTCACCTGGCGCCTCGTCCCCTTTTTGATGCTGTGCTATTTCATCGCCTATCTCGACCGGGTGAATATCGGCTTCGCCGGCGGCTCGATGAGCAAGGACCTCGGCCTGACGTCAGCCGCGTTCGGCGGCGCGGCGGGCATTTTCTTCATCGCCTATTTCTTCTTCGAAGTGCCGAGCAATCTGGCGCTCGATCGCTTCGGCGCCCGGCTGTGGATCGCCCGCATCATGCTGACCTGGGGCCTGGTCGCCGGCGCGCAGGCCTTTGTCGTCGGCGAATTCAGCCTCAACATCGTGCGCCTGCTGCTCGGCGTGGCCGAAGCCGGGTTCTTTCCCGGCGTCATTTTCTTTCTCACCTTGTGGTTCCCGGCGGCCTATCGGGCGCGGATCATCGGCTGGTTCATGTTCGCCATTCCGATATCGACGGTGATCGGCGCGCCGATTTCCGGCTTCATCCTCAACCTCGAAGGCGTCGCCGGGCTGCATGGCTGGCAATGGATGTTCCTCATCGAGGCGCTCCCGGCGATCCTGATGACGTTCGCCGTGCTCTACTATCTGACCGACCGTCCCAAAGAGGCCCATTGGCTGGCGCCGGCCGAAAGCCAGTGGCTGCAGGATCGGCTCGACGCCGAGCGCGCCAATCGCGAGCGGCACGGCCATATGTCGTGGTTCCGCTCGATGCTCGATCCGCGCGTCATCGCGCTCGGCTTTGTCTATATGGGCTGCAACATTCCCCAATACGGGCTCAGCTTCTTCCTGCCGCAGATCATCAAGGGCTTTGGCGAATTGAGCAATATCGAGGTCGGCTTCATCACGGCGTTGCCCTATATCGTGGGCGCGATCGGGATGATCCTGTGGGGGCGCCATTCCGACCAGACTCACGAGCGCAAATGGCACGCGGTGATTCCGCTGGGCATCATCGTCCTCAGCCTGGCTGCCGCCGCGATCATGCCGACGCCGCTGACCAAGATGATCTGCCTTTGCGTCGCCGGCTTTGGCTTCTTCGCCGTGCTGCCGGTGTTCTGGACGCTGCCGACGACCTTCCTGACCGGGACGGGCGCGGCGGCGGGCATCGCCGCCGTCAATTCGATCGGCAATCTCGGCGGCTATTTCGGCCCGAAAGTGTTCGGGTGGCTGAAAGATTATACGGGCGGCGATTTCGCCAGCCTGATGTTCCTGGCCGGCTGCGCGATCATCGGGGCCGTCATCGTCCTCGTGCTCGGCCATAATCCGGCGCTGGAGCGTCCGGCCGCCGAGGCGACCGTCGCGCGATAGGCAGCGGGCTTCCCTTCTCCCACCGGAGGTGGGAGAAGGTGGCCCGACGAAGTCGGGTCGGATGAGGACCTCGAAGCTGGGCGCGGCGCCAAGAGGGGCGCCCAGCTTCGAGGCCCTCATCCGACCTCGCTTCGCGAGGCCACCTTCTCCCGCGAAGCGGGAGAAGGGATTCGCGCCTCGCTGGCTCCGAGGTCCCCCCATGCCAAAGCCCAAGCCGCCGACCGGCCTGACCCATCTCGGGCGCTCCTCGACCCTGCCCGACCATCCGCACGCCGGCATTCTCGAGCGCGTGCCCAATCCGCATCCCGACGACAATTACGTGACGCGTTTCACGGCGCCCGAATTCACTTCGCTGTGCCCGGTCACCGGCCAGCCGGATTTTGCGCATCTGGTGATCGATTTCACGCCGGACCAATGGCTCGTCGAGTCGAAATCGCTAAAACTCTATCTCGGCAGCTTCCGCAATCACGGCGCCTTCCACGAGGCATGCACGGTGCGGATCGGCAAGGATCTGGCCGGGCTGCTGAAACCGCGCTGGCTACGCATCGGCGGCTATTGGTTTCCGCGCGGCGGCATCCCGATCGACGTGTTCTGGCAGACCGGCGAATTGCCCAAGGGCGTCTGGGCGCCCGACCAGGGCGTCGCGCCGTATCGGGGGCGGGGGTAAGGCGTGGGAACGCGGGCGTCTCGCCCGCTCTTGCCCCAACAGTTAGCGCCTTTAAGAGCGACCGGGACGGTCGCGCTCCCAAGGGCGCCTCGCCTCACGCCGCCAGGCGCTGGCGCAATTTGCGCAGCTTGCCGCGCAGTTTCGCGCCGGAGCTTAGCTTATGGGCGGGAGCGGGCGGGCGCAGCACGAGCCCATAGGTCAGCGCCATCAGATGATCGGCCAGCGCCTTGCGATCCCTCAGATGGGCGATTTCGGCGAACGGGATCGGCGCGCCGATCGCCACAGGGAGGGTCGTGCCCATCCGCGACTTCACTTCGTGGAACAGCAGGGACAGGCGCAAGGTCAGGCTGACATGGCTGGCGATCTGGAACAGCCGGCTGTTCTGGCCGCCGAACCGGATCGGCACGACGCAGGCCTGCGCGCGCTGGATGAGCTGGGCGACGAAGGGCTGCCAGGGCGCGTCCACAGCCGGCCGGCGCCCCAGCCGATCGGGCGCGGTCGACACGCCGCCGGCCGGAAACACCACCCCCGCGCCGCCCTTGTCGAGCTGGTCGCGCGCCGCGGCGCGCGATTTCAGATTCATCGCGCGGGCTTCCGGATTGTCGGAAAAATCGATCGGCAGCACATAGTCCCGCACTTCGGGTGCACGCATCAGCACCGCATTGGTCAGCACGAGGAAATCGGGCCGCACCTTCTGCACGAGCCAGGAGATCACCAGCCCGTCGAGCACGCCATAGGGATGGTTGGCGACGAACACCGTCGCGCCGGTGCGCGGCAGCCGCGCCAGCGCCGCCTCGTCATAGAGCACGTTGAGCGCCAGGGACCGCACCGCCGCCGCCCAAAAGCTTTCGCTGGGGCGGGGAAAGCGCTGGTTGTCGAGATAGAGCCGCTTGAGGACGGGCTGGCCGGTCGCCTTTTCCACCAGGCGAATCAGTCGGCGCTTGACCGGCGGGTCGGTCGGCTCGGCGTAGCTGAACAGAAAGTCGTCCATCGGAATCGGATATTCCTGACGCATGACGCAGCGATGACGCGCGGCGCCAGGGCTCCAAACAGGTTACGGCGGCCCCAAAGTCAAGAGGTTTGGCGGCGCCGCTTGGCCAATTGATCGAATTCCATGAGCTCGCCGATGAGGCCGGCGAAGTCGCGCAGCGGCACCATATTGGGGCCGTCGGAGGGGGCGTGGTCGGGGTCTTGATGCGTCTCGATGAACACGCCGGCGACGCCGACCGCCACCGCCGCGCGCGCCAGCACGGATACAAATTCGCGCTGGCCGCCCGACGAAGCGCCCTGCCCTCCGGGCTGCTGGACCGAATGGGTCGCATCGAACACCACCGGCGCGCCGGTCTCGCGCGCCAGGATCGGCAGCGCCCGCATATCCGAGACCAGCGTATTGTAGCCAAAGCTGACGCCCCGTTCGGTCACCAGCACGTCGGCGCCGCCGGCCCCCGCGACCTTCGCGACGACATGTTTCATGTCCCAGGGCGCGAGGAACTGGCCCTTCTTGACATTGACCGCCCGGCCGGTGCGCGCCGCCGCGACGAGCAGATCGGTCTGGCGGCAGAGGAACGCCGGGATCTGCAGCACGTCGACGGCCTGCGCGGCCAGCGCGCAGTGATCGGGCTCATGGACGTCTGTGATGACAGGCAGGCCGAGGCTGTCGCGGATTTCGGCGAAGATCGGCAGCGCGTATTTCAGGCCGATGCCGCGCTGGCCGGCGCCCGAGGTGCGGTTGGCCTTGTCGAACGAAGTCTTGAACAGCAGGCCGAAGCCGAGCTTGCGCGCGATCTCCTTCAGCGCGCTCGCCATTTCCAACGCATGCGCGCGGCTCTCGAGCTGGCAGGGGCCGGCGATGACGGCAAGCGGCAGGTCGGCGCCGAAGCGGACCGCGCCGGCGCCGCGCCCGACTTCGACGATTGGGTTGTTTTGCATGAGGCGGCCCGGGCTTGTGATGATGGATCATCGCATGAGGCAGAAGCAGCGCGCCAGCCCTGAAGCGCGCTCCCCTTCTCTCGCGGAGCGGGAGAAAGTGGCCGGCGGAGCCGGCCGGATGAGGGGCGGCGCGACGTCGGAGGGGTTGGCGCGCGCGGTTCCCGCGTTCTATCTTGAGGGGCCCTCATCCCAAGGCGAATGCGAAGCATTCGTCCGCGACGTTCGCTTACGCGAAGGCCACCTTCCCCCGCCAAAGGCGGGAGAAGGGAGTAAGGCTACTCCTGCACTGCGGCGAGCGGCTGCTCCGGCACGGCGGTGGCCATCGGGCCGGGGCCGGCGCCGTCGCGCTGGTAGATGTCCTCGCGGAACTGCACGACGCCGTCCGGCGTCGCCCAGGCCGTGACATAGACCCAGTAGACATTGACCGGCTGGGCCAGCGTCACGTCGAGTCTTTGGCCCGAACGGATCACTTCGTCGATCTGATCGCGCGACCAGCCCGGCGTATCCTTCAGCAGCCAGGCGACGTAATCGCGAACGTCCTGCACGCGCACGCAGCCCGAGGAGACGAAGCGGAAATCGTCGCCGAAAATGCCCTTCGACGGCGTGTCGTGCATGTAGACGCCGTAAGGATTGGGGATGTTGACGCGCACGAAGCCCAGCGAGTTGATGTCGGCGCCGGTGTCCTGGCGGTATTTGTAATTGGTCGCGTCGAGCGAATTCCAGTTGATCGACTGGGGCGAGACTTCCTGGCCTTCCTTATTGAAGACGCGGATCTTCTCCTCGGTCAGATAGGTCGGGTCCGCCTGCATCTTGGGGATCAGGTCCTTCTTGATGAGCGAGGGCGGCACCGTCCAGAACGGATTGAAATTGATCTGCGTCGCCTTGGCCTGCATGATCGGCGACTGGCGGTCGATCTTGCCGACGCCGGCCGCGTGATGCGAATAGACGACGCCGTTCTCGACGGTCTCGACGGCGGCGGCGGGAATATTGACCATAACGAAGCGTTCGCCAAGATTGCCGGAAAACGCCCGCAGGCGAACGATATTGGTTTCCAATTGCTGAAGCCGCGCCTCGGCCGGCACGTTGAGCTCGGTGAAAGTCTGTTCGCCGACGAAGCCGGTCGGGCCGAGCCCGTGACGCGCCTGGAACCGTTTGACGCCCGCCTCGACGAAGGAATCGAACACCGGGCCGGAGCCGGCGACCGCATCGAGGTCGCCCGAGACGACGAGCCTTTGGCGCAAAGCCTGCACCGCCTTGGATTTGACGCCGAGCTTCAGTTCGGCGGTGGCGGGAACCGGGCTCCAGCCGCCGCGCGCGACAATGCCCTGATATTGGGTGATCGCCGCTTCGGTCGCCGCGAGCGTCTCGGGCGACAGGGTCGGCGTCGTCTCGCGATTGACCGCGAGGCGCTCGGCCGTCTCGTAGCTTTGCCGCCATTCGGCCTGCGGCGCTTCCTGGGTGTCGGCCTGCTGGGCCAGCGCCGCCGAGGCGAGCAGGAGCGCCAGGACAGCCGCCGTCCCGCCGATGGCCTTGGGCCAAAGGGCGGCCCGTCGATTAAATCGCGTGGATTGGTGGTTCATAGAAAGGCTGGCCCCAGTTGAAAGTTTCGCGAATCATAGCCCGAAATAGCGCGCAATCCCATAAGCTCTGCTCCTGACCCGGAGGAAAGCCTAAGGCCCGCCCTGTATGCTGAACGTCCGGCGCCCCAAACTTGCGCCGAGGAATATCACGTTTCTTCGTTAAGGGAGCCCGAGCAGTCGGGCGATTTTATGGCTTGCGGGCGCCGGGGGCCGCATTTGCGGCCATCACAAAGAGTTGCGGGCCATCCCGAGGGGCGTTCGCGTCGTAAAGAGGCCCGCGAGCCGGGGGATCGGCGCGCGGGCGAAGGATGGGTGTGATTCTCGCGGCCGCCGGGGCGCCTTTTGGGGGCGCCCTTCTGCTGCTGCGGGCCTGCCGCGACCTCAGAGGCGATATTTGATCTGGTCGGTCCAGAAGCGCTCGAGACGGGCCAGTGACTGATTCATGCGGGCGAAATCGTCGGTCATGACGCCGCCGATCTGTTCGACCGTCGTCGCATGTTTCTCGTAAAGCCCCTCGATGATCTTGTGCACGTCCTCGCCCTTTTCCGTCAGGCTGATGCGGACCGACCGGCGGTCGATGCGCGAGCGCGCATGATGCAGGTAGCCCATCTCGACCATTTTCTTGACGTTATAGGAGACATTCGAGCCAAGATAATAACCGCGCGTGCGCAATTCGCCGGCGGTGAGTTCTTTGTCGCCGATGTTGTATAGCAACAGCGCCTGCACAGCATTGACGTCCGAGCGACCACGACGATCGAATTCATCCTTGATGACGTCGAGAAGGCGACGATGGAGGCGCTCCACCATCGTCAGCGCTTCAAGATATACTGGGCGGACCTCGGCAATTCGGTCTGAGCGACTAGTGATTTCTTCTGACTTCGCAATGTTTCTCATAGCACACCCACTTGTTCGACTTTCCCCGGCCGACTTTTATATTCGGTCCGCCTATGAGGTGAACTATAACGATAGGCCATGAAGACGAGTTTAAAAGTCAGGATGAATCCAAGGTTTACTTGTTTGAGTAAATTTGATCTGAATCAAAGGCTTTATTTACTTTGCTAAAATCTTAAGGATAGGCTCGCCGGGCCTAGACTCGCTCGTTCGCCGCGAGCCAACTCAAGGCGAAATAGGCGACGATCAGCGTGAGATTCATAGCGACGCCGACGGCGCCGGTCATCGACGCCCCGGCGCCCAAAGTCGCGCCCATCACCTCCGTCGCCGCGCAAATCAGCCACAGCACTCCGCCCCAGGGAGCGGCGAGCCACAGGCCGACCGCCGCCAACAGATCGGCGACGGCGGAAAAGCCGATCATCCCCTGCGCCATGGCGGGAAGCTCGAGAAAATCGGCGACGCCGCCGTTGATCCCCAGCACGATCGTCCAGGCGAACAGGCCCTTGGCGATCCACGCCACGGCCATCGTGCGCATGAACCAAACCAGCGCCATCGTCCAGCGCACCCAGGCGACCCGATCGGTGGCCTTGGCGCCGATCATGCGAATGGGCGGCATCGGCCCGGGATCGATGGCGCGCAATTCCGTCCCCTCGCGTCTTGCGGTTTCCTTCATCGATCCGTCGCCTCGAACAGCAGGTCGTCTTCGCCCAGCGGCGCAAAATACGCGTCGACGGCGGCCGGTAAGACCGCTTCGGCGGCGCCAGGGCGCCAATCCGGCCGATTGTCCTTGTCGATGATCACCGCGCGCACGCCTTCATAGAAATCATGTCCGCGGCAGATTCGCGAGACAATGCGAAATTCGGTCGTCATCGCCTGTTCGAAAGTCAGCGACCCGCCCATCGCCATCTGGCGCAGAGCGATGGCCTGGCTGGTCGGCGACTTCAAGAGCATCGCCTCGCGCGCCGCTTTGGCCAGCGGCAAGCCGGCGCCGGCCGCTTCGGCGAGGGCGGCGATGATCTTGGCGGGCGTCGCCTGCGCAAAGCAGGGCTCGATGGCGGCGCTCCGCGCCAATAGCGGCGAGGCGGGCGCCGGCAAAGCGAAGGACGCGAGGATGGCTTCGATCGAGCCGCGCTGCTCCAGGGCCGCGGCGAGGTCGCCAAGGCGCGCGCTGGGCGCCAAGGCCTGCGCCAGCCCGAGCGCCACGGCGTCGCTCGCGCCGATCCTCGCGCCCGTCAAAGCGAGATAGACGCCGGCCCGATGCGGCAGCCGCGGCAGGAGATAGGTCGCCCCGACGTCGGGAAAAAAACCGATGCCGACTTCCGGCATGGCGAAGGCGAAATTCTCGCCCGCGACGAGCCAGGCGCCATGCGCCGAGACGCCGACGCCCCCGCCCATCACGATGCCGTCGACCAGCGCGACATAGGGCTTGGAATATCGCTTGATGCGGCGGTTGAGCTGATATTCCTCGCGCCAGAAGGCGAGTTGCGCGCCCTGATCGCCCGCCCGGCCCTGCTCGTAGAGGAGGCGGATGTCGCCACCCGCGCAAAAAGCCCGCCCGCCGGCGCCGCTCACGACGATTCGCGCCACCGCCTCGTCGCGCTCCCAATCGTCGAGCGCCGCGGCGATCGCCCGCACCATGCCAAGATTGAGCGCGTTGAGGGCCTTGGGCCGGTTGAGGACGATCGATCCGGCGCAGCCGCGTCGCTCGATCAGCACCTCGGGCTCGCTCATGGCTTCTCCCCGACGCCGCGCGAAATCATCAAAGGCTGGCGCCATTTCTCCCTCCCCCCTTGTGGGGGAGGGCCGGGGAGGGGGGTCGCGCTGAGCTATCGAAGAAATTTTGCGCCTTCGATCCCGATAGGGCGGCGCGACCCCCCTCCCTAACCCTCCCCCACAAGGGGGAGGGAACAAACTCAGGCATAGGCGGCCAAAATCCCGTCGATCGAGGCCGAGACCTCGCCGATCGGCGCCATGCCGTCGACGCCGTGCAGCACGCCGCGATCGCGATAGTAAGGCGTCACGGCCGCCGTATCGCGCCGATAGGTTTCCAGGCGCGTCTTGAACACTTCCGGGTCGTCGTCCTTGCGCACGGGCTGGCCGGCGGCCATCGCCTGTTCGGCGCGGCGCAGGATGCGGTCGACCAGCCTGTTGGAATCGACCTGCAATTCGATCGCCGCGTCGAGCTTCATGCCCTTGCGCGCGAGCATGGCGTCAAGCGCCTCGGCCTGGGCGATCGTGCGCGGAAAGCCGTCGAGAATGAAGCCGCCTTTCGCGTCGGGCTCCTCGATGCGATCGGCGACGATGCCAACGACGATATCGTCGGAAACGAGCGAGCCCGATTCCATCACCGCCTTGGCGCGCTGGCCGATCGGCGTGCCGGCCTTGACCGCCGCGCGAAGCATTTCGCCTGTTGAGAGTTGAGGGATACCGAATTTCTCCACGAGCCGCGTCGCTTGGGTGCCTTTACCGGCGCCCGGCGGCCCGAGCAGTATCAACCTCATCTCTTTCTCCCCCTGAGCTTTGCCTTGCGGATCAGGCCTTCATACTGGTGGGCCTGTAGATGTCCGTGAATTTGCGCCACCGTATCCATGGTGACGTTGACGACGATCAGCAGCGACGTGCCGCCAAAATAGAACGGCAACGCTGCATAAGAAATCAGCATTTCCGGCAACAGGCAAATCAGCGCGAGATAGAGAGCGCCGAGCACCGTGATGCGGGTGAGGATCTGGTCGATATATTGCGCCGTGCGCTCGCCGGGCCTGACCCCGGGAACGAAGCCGCCGTGCTTCTTGAGATTGTCGGCGGTGTCGGTCGGGTTGAACACCGTCGCGGTATAGAAGAAGGCGAAGAACACGATGAGGGCGACATAGAGCAGATAATAAAGCGGGCTGCCGCGCCCGAGCAGCGTCGAGATCGTCGCCAGAATGCCCGAGCCGGAGCTGCCTTGCGCAAAATTGGCCGCCGTGGTCGGCAGCAGCAGCAGCGAGGAGGCGAAAATCGGCGGAATGACGCCCGCCGTATTGAGCTTCAGCGGCAGGAACGAGCTTTGCCCCTCGTACATCTTATTGCCGACCTGCTTCTTGGGATAGGTGATCGGCACGCGGCGCTGCGCGCGCTCCATGAATACGATGAAGGCGATCACCGCCATCGCCATCACAAGGACGCCGATCACCAGGCCGGTCGAGATCGCGCCCTGGCGGCCAAGCTCGAAGGTCTGGACGACCGCCTCGGGCAGGCGCGCCACGATGCCGGCGAAAATGATGAGCGAGGAGCCGTTGCCGACGCCGCGCGAGGTGATCTGTTCGCCGAGCCACACCAGGAACATCGTGCCGCCGGTCAGCGTGACCACGGTCGACAAGGTGAAGAAAATGCCGGGTTCGGCGACGACTCCCTCGCGCCCCTGCAGGCCGACCGAAATGCCATAGGCCTGAAACACGGCCAACAGCACGCAGAGGTAGCGCGTATATTGATTGAGCACCTTGCGCCCGGCCTCGCCGTCCTTCTTGAGGGCTTCGAGGCTGGGGATGACGGAGCTGAGAAGCTGGATGATGATAGAGGCCGAAATATACGGCATGATGTTGAGCGCGAAAATCGCCATGCGCTGCACGGCGCCGCCCGAGAACATGTTGAAGAGATCGAGCACGCCCTGTTTCTGGCCGAGAAACTGCGCCTCGAACGCCGCCGGGTCGATGCCGGGCAGCGGGATATAGGTGCCGAGCCGGAAGATCACCAAGGCGCCGAGCGTGAACCAGATGCGCTTCTTCAGTTCTTCGGCTTTGCCGAAGGCGGACCAATTGATGTTGGCTGCAAGCTGTTCGGCTGCCGATGCCATGGGTAGCGCTCCGAGCGGCGCCTTGCGCCGGGTTCAACAGATCAGACTTTAAGCGGCGGACCGGGCGCCGGGAAGCTCCCTATCCATCCGCTTCGTCATATGGTCGGCCCGCAGCGATTTGTCACCACCCGCGGCAATCTCAGGCCTCGGCGGCCGCTTCGGCCCGCAGCACCTTGACCACGCCGCCGGCCTTCTCGATCGCCGCGATGGCGCTCTTGGAGGCCGCCAGCACTTCAAAGGACAGTTTGGCGGTCAATTCGCCCTTGCCGAGGATCTTCACGCCGTCGCGCGAGCGGGCGCACACGCCCGCTTCGACCAAAGCCTCGATGGTCACCGCCTTGGCGGCGTCGAGCTTGCCGGCGTCGAGCGCCTGCTGGACGCGGCCGAGATTGACCTCGTTGATGTCGCTGGCCGAAGGATTGGTGAAGCCGCGCTTGGGCAGGCGGCGATGCAGCGGCATCTGGCCGCCCTCGAATCCCTTGATGCGCACGCCCGAACGCGCCGTCTGGCCCTTGCCGCCGCGGCCCGATTGCTTGCCTTTGCCCGAGCCGATGCCGCGCCCGACGCGGGTGCGCGCCTGCGAGGAGCCGGGATTGTCGGTAATGCCGTTGAGTTTCATGATTTGCATTTCCTCACATGCCGTCAATGACGCGCACGAGATGCGCGACCTTGGCGATCATGCCGCGAGCGGCGGGCGTATCGAGGACGGCGGAGCGCCGGCCGATCTTGTTGAGGCCAAGGCCGATGAGGGTCTGGCGCTGCGCCCGCTCGCGCCCGATGGCGCTGGCGGTCTGTTCGAGCGTGATCTTTTTGGTCTGCGGCATGATGGGCTTCCCGATCAGGAATCCGACGCATCGGCTTCGACGCCGACGCGCCGAGACTGCAGCGTGGATACTTTGATGTTGCGTCGCTGGGCGACCGAGCGCGGGCTGTCTTCCTGGCGCAGCGCGTCGAAAGTCGCGCGAACCATGTTGTAGGGGTTGGACGAACCCTGGCTCTTGGCGACGACGTCATGCACGCCGAGCGTCTCGAACACGGCGCGCATCGGGCCGCCGGCGATGATGCCGGTGCCGGCGGGGGCGGCCCGCAGAATGACGCGGCCGGCGCCATGGCGCCCGTTCACGTCATGATGCAGCGTGCGCCCCTCGCGCAGCGGCACGCGCACGACGCCGCGCTTGGCCGCTTCCGTCGCCTTGCGGATCGCCTCGGGCACTTCGCGCGCCTTGCCATGGCCAAAGCCGACGCGGCCCTTCTGATCGCCGACGACGACGAGAGCGGCGAAGCCGAACCGGCGCCCGCCCTTCACGACTTTCGCGACGCGATTGATGTGAACGAGACGGTCGACGAATTCGCTGTCCCGTTCCTCCCGATTGTGATCGCGGCCGCGGCCGCCTTCTTCACGCGCCATTTGTCAATTCCGATCCGTCACTGAACGCGGAACGCCGAAGGCGCCCGCTCGCTTCGTTTTGCCTATCGTTTAGAAATCGAGGCCGCCTTCGCGCGCGCCCTCGGCGAGCGCCTTGACGCGCCCGTGATACATATAGCCGCCGCGATCGAACACCACCTTCTTGACGCCGGCTTTGGCCGCGCGCTCGGCGAGCTCTTTGCCGATGCGGCGCGCCGCTTCGACATTGGCGCCGGTCTTCAGGCCTTCGCGCAGCGTCTTTTCCAGCGAGGAGGCCGCCGCGAGCGTCACACCCTTCTCGTCGTCGATCACCTGCGCGTAGATCTGCTTGGAGGAGCGGAACACGCTGAGGCGCGGGCGCCCGTAACTGCGGGCGATGACGGTGCGGCGGATGCGCGCCTTGCGCCGGTCGCCGGTCTTGTTGGATTTAGCCATGACAGCGCCCTTACTTCTTCTTGCCTTCCTTGCGGAAGATGAATTCGTCGACATATTTCACGCCCTTGCCCTTATAGGGCTCGGGTCCGCGAAACGCGCGGATTTCGGCGGCGATCTGGCCGACCTGCCGCTTGTCGATGCCGGTGATGGTGATTTCGGTCGGCTTGGGCGTCACGATGGTGACGCCGGTCGGGATCGGATAAATCACGTCATGGCTGTAGCCAAGCGACATCTGCAGGTTCTTGCCGGCGACGGCGGCCCGATAGCCGACGCCGTTGATCTCAAGCTTCTTCTCGAAGCCCTTGGTCACGCCGACGACCAGATTCTGGATCATCGAGCGCGAGGTGCCCCACATCGCCCGCGCCCGCTTGCTGTCGCCGCGCGGATCGATGCTGATGAGGTTGCCCTCGATCTTGACGACGACGTCATCGGGCGCCGTGAACTTCAATTCGCCCTTGGCGCCTTTGACGGCGACGGTATGGCCATCCAGCTTGGCGGTGACGCCGGCGGGGACCAGGACAGGCTTTTTGCCAACACGAGACATTGCTCTTTTCCATTTCTAGCGGTCAGAAGACCTTGCAGAGGACTTCGCCGCCGACATGATTTTCACGCGCCGCATGATCCGCCATGACGCCCTTGGGCGTCGAGAGAATCGCCACGCCGAGGCCGTTGGCGACGCGCGGCATCGCATCGACCGCCACATAGACGCGCCGGCCGGGCTTGGACACGCGCTCGATCTTGCGGATGACCGGCTCGTTGTCGAAATATTTCAGTTCGATCTCGAATTCCGAGCGGCCGTTGCCGTAATCGGTGGTCGAATAACCCCGGATATAGCCTTCCGAGGCGAGCACGTCGAGAACATGCGCGCGCAGGCTCGAGCCCGGCGTCGACACTTTGCCGCGCTTGCGCATTTGCGCATTGCGGATGCGGGTCAACATATCGCCCAAGGGATCGTTCACAGCCATGATCGTCTCCCTCTCACCAGCTCGACTTGACGAGGCCTGGAATCAGGCCCTTGTTGCCGAGATCGCGCAGCGCGATGCGCGACATCTTGAATTTGCGGTAATAGGCGCGCGGGCGCCCCGTCACCTCGCAGCGATTGCGCACGCGGCCGGCCGCGGAATTCCGCGGCGTCTGGCTAAGCTTGAGGCGCGCCTCGAAACGCTCCTCCATCGCCAGCTTTTCGTTGTTGGCGATATCCAGCAGCCGCTTGCGGCGGGCGGCGAATTTCTTCACCAGCCTCGCCTTGCGATTGTTATTCTCGATCGAACTCTTCTTTGCCATTGATGCCTCGCATTTCCGCGTTTGAGCGGTTCAGCTCACTGCCGGAACGGGAAGTTGAAGGCGGCAAGCAGAGCCTGCGCCTCCGCGTCGGTCTTGGCTGTCGTGCACACGACAATGTCCATGCCAAGCATCGCTTCCGCCTTGTCGTAATCGATTTCGGGGAAGATGATGTGCTCCTTGACGCCCAGAGCATAGTTGCCGCGTCCGTCGAAGGACTTCGGGTCGAGGCCGCGAAAGTCGCGCACGCGCGGCAGAGCCACGGTGACGAGACGGTCGAGGAATTCATACATGCGCGTCTGGCGAAGCGTCACCTTCGCGCCGATCGGCATGTTCTCGCGCACCTTGAAGGTCGAGATCGCCTTGCGCGCCCGCGTGACGATCGGCTTCTGGCCGGCGATCAGCGCAAGATCGGCTGCGGCGGAGGCCACTTTTTTGGTGTCGTTGACCGCTTCGCCGACGCCCATGTTGAGGACGATCTTGTCGAGGCGCGGCACTTCCATCGCGTTCTTGTAGCCAAATTCCTTGACGAGCTTCGGGACGATCTCCTCGCGATACATCTTCTTGAGACGCGCGACATAGTCCTTGGGCATGGCGGCGGGCGCAGCGGCCGGCGCCTTTTCGGCGGCGGGCTTGCCTTTGGCCTTGGCCTTGGCCTGCTTGGCGCTCTCGACGGGCGCTTCCGCCTTCGGCGTCTTGGCGTCCTTGCCGGGCTTGGCGCCCTTATCGGACTTGCCCGGCTTGGCGCCCTTGTCGGTTTTTGCCTCAGCCATCGATCAGGTCTCCGGAAAGCTTGGCGAATCGGACCTTGCGGCCGTCATCGAGAATTTTGAAGCCGACGCGCGTCGGCTTGCCGGTCTTGGGATCAGCGATCGCCAGGTTTGACAGGTCGATCGACGCTTCCTTGGAAAGAATGCCGCCCTGGGTCTGCGCCGTCTGGCGCGTGTGGCGCTTGACGAGGTTGACGCCCTGGACGATGGCGCGCCGGGCGCGCGGATCGACCGAGGCGACCTCGCCCGAGCGGCCCTTGTCGCGTCCAGTCAGAACGACGACCTTGTCGCCCTTCTTGATCTTGGCGGCCATCACAGCACCTCCGGCGCGAGCGAGATGATCTTGACGTGGTTCTTGGCGCGCAATTCGCGCGGCACCGGCCCGAAGATGCGCGTGCCGACCGGCTCGGACTGGGCGTTGATCAACACCGCCGCATTGGAGTCGAAGCGGATCACCGAACCGTCGGAGCGGCGGATGTCCTTGGCGGTGCGCACGACGACCGCCTTCATGACGTCGCCCTTCTTGACGCGGCCGCGCGGAATGGCCTCCTTGATCGACACGACGATGATGTCGCCGACCGACGCGTAGCGGCGCTTGGAGCCGCCAAGCACCTTGATGCACATCACGCGACGCGCGCCGGAATTATCGGCGACCTCGAGGTTGGTTTGCATCTGAATCATGGCTTTTTCGCCTTTCTTGTCAGATCGGTTTCCGGCGCTTTTGCCGCCGGACTACGCCTGAAGGAGGCCTTCGCCTCCTTGATTAAAAAATCCAATCCCGCCGCCTGCCCTCAGGTCTTGGCCAGATCGCCGTCCACGACGATCCATCGCTTGAGCTTCGAAATCGGCTTGGTCTCTTCGATCGAGACGGTGTCGCCGATCTTGTGCGTCTTGTTCTCGACATGCGCGTGGTAGTTTTTCGAGCGGCGCACCGTCTTCTTCAACAAAGGATGGGTGAAACGGCGCTCGACCTTGACGACCAAAGTCTTGTCTTGCTTGTCGCTGACGACGACGCCCTGGAGAATTCGCTTCGGCATGGTCCTCGTCCTCAGCTCTTGTTCTTGTTCGCGCGCTTCTGGGCGGCGAGCGTCTTGGTTCGCGCAATATCGCGCCGGACGACGCGCACGCGCGCCGTATTCTGCAACTGGCCGCTGGCGCGCTGGAAGCGCAGATTGAACTGCTCCTTCTTCAGCGCCAGCGCCTCGTCGGCCAACTGGTCCTCGGTCATGACGCGCAAGTCCGAGAGGCGGTTCTTGGTTTTCATCGCTCGGCCCTCTTATTCTGCGATGCGCTGAACGAAGCGCGTCTTGATCGGCAATTTGGCGGCGGCCAGCGTGAACGCCTGGCGCGCGATATCGGCCGGAACGCCGTCGATCTCGAACATGATGCGGCCCGGCGCGACGCGCACGACCCATAATTCGGGCGCGCCCTTGCCTTTGCCCATGCGCACTTCGACCGGCTTCTTGGACACCGGGACATCAGGAAACACCCGGATCCAGACGCGCCCGGCGCGCTTCATATGGCGCGTCAGCGCGCGGCGGGCCGCCTCGATCTGCCGGGCGGTCACGCGCTCGGGCTCCATCGCCTTCAATCCGAACTGACCAAAATTCAGTTCGAACCCGCCCTTGGAGACGCCGCGGATGCGGCCCTTGAAGGCTTTGCGAAACTTGGTTTTCTTAGGCTGCAGCATGGTCGCAAACTTTCAAATGATCAGGCGGCGTCGCGGTCGCGCGGCTCACGATCGCGCCGCGGACGATTGCCGCTGCCCGAATGATCGGCCTCGGCGAGCTTCTTGTCTTGGGCCATCGGATCATGTTCGAGGATTTCCCCCTTGAAGATCCACACCTTGATGCCGCAGGTGCCATAGGCGGTATGGGCGGTCGCCACGCCATAATCGACGTCGGCGCGCAAAGTGTGCAACGGCACCCGGCCCTCGCGATACCATTCGAGGCGGGCGATTTCCGCTCCGCCCAATCGCCCGGAGCAATTGATGCGGATGCCCTCGGCGCCAAGCCGCATCGCCGATTGCACGGCGCGCTTCATGGCGCGGCGGAACGCGACGCGGCGCTCGAGCTGCTGAGCGATCGAATCGGCGACGAGCGTCGCGTCGATCTCGGGCTTGCGCACTTCGACGATATTGATCGCCACTTCCGATTCGGTCAGCTTGGCGACGAGCTTGCGCAATTTGTCGATGTCGGCGCCCTTCTTGCCGATGACCACGCCGGGGCGCGCCGAATGGATGTTGACGCGGCATTTCTTGTGCGGCCGCTCGATGATGATTTTCGAAATGGCGGCCTGCTTCAAATTCTTCATCAGCACTTCGCGGATTTTCATGTCCTCGTGCAGAAGCTTGCCATATTCGTTCTTGCCCGAATACCAGCGGGAATCCCACGTCCGGTTAACGCCCAGACGAAGCCCGATCGGATTGACCTTCTGACCCATGGCTGTCTCCTCAGGCCGCTGCTTCGGCGGATTTCGCCGCGACTTCGCGCACGATGATCGTCAAATTCGAGAACGGCTTTTCGATGCGCCCCGCCCGGCCACGCGCCCGCGGGCTGAAGCGCTTCATCACCATCGCCTTGCCGACATAGGCTTCGCTGACGACGAGATCGTCGACATCGAGATCGTGATTGTTTTCCGCATTGGCGATCGCCGATTCCAGCCCCTTGCGCACTTCGGTGGAAATGCGCTTGCGCGAGAATTCGAGATCGGCGAGCGCGGCCGAAACCTTCTTGCCGCGAATGAGCTGGGCCAGAAGATTGAGCTTCTGCGGGCTGACGCGCAGCATGCGCACGACCGCTTTGGCTTCGGTTTCGCTCAAGGCGCGAGGGGTTGCTTGCTTGGACATGGCGATTAAGCTCTCTTGGCCTTCTTGTCCGCGGTGTGACCGTGGAAGGTGCGGGTCGGCGAGAATTCGCCGAACTTATGGCCGATCATGTCCTCGGTGACGGCAACCGGCACATGCTTGTGGCCGTTGTGAACGCCGAAGGTGAGGCCGACGAATTGCGGCAGGATCGTCGAGCGGCGGCTCCATATCTTGATGACGTCGGAGCGGCCGGTGCCGCGCGCCGTATCGGCCTTCTTGAGGAGATAGCCGTCGATGAACGGGCCCTTCCAGATTGAACGCGCCATGGCTTAGCCCTTCTTCTTGCGGACGTGCCGCGAGGCGACAATGAATTTGTCGGTCGATTTGTTGGAGCGGGTCTTCTTGCCCTTGGTCGGCTTGCCCCAGGGGCTCACCGGATGACGCCCGCCGGAGGTGCGGCCTTCGCCGCCGCCATGGGGATGATCGACCGGGTTCATCGTCACGCCGCGATTGTGCGGGCGCTTGCCGAGCCAGCGGTTGCGGCCGGCCTTGCCGAGCGAAGCGTTCATATGGTCGGGGTTGGACACCGCGCCAACGGTCGCGAAACACTGGCCGTGCACCAGGCGCTGCTCGCCCGAACCCAGGCGCAGCGAGACATAGCCCTGGTCGCGGCCGACGATCTGCACATAGGCGCCGGCCGAACGGGCGATCGCGCCGCCCTTGCCGATCTTCATTTCGACATTGTGGACGATCGTGCCGACCGGAATATTGGCCAAAGGCATCGCATTGCCCGGCTTGACGTCGACCTGGACGCCCGAGACGACCTGATCGCCGACCGCCAGGCGCTGCGGCGCGATGATATAGGCAAGCTCGCCGTCGGCATATTTGATGAGGGCGATGAAGGAGGTGCGGTTGGGATCATATTCCAGCCGCTCGACGGTCGCCGGCGCGTCGAGCTTGCGGCGCTTGAAATCGACGACGCGATAGGTCTGTTTGTGGCCGCCGCCGCGAAACCGCACGGTGATGCGGCCGGTGTTGTTGCGCCCGCCCTTCTCCGATTTGCCTTCCGTCAAAGCCTTGACCGGCTTGCCCTTGTAGAGCGCGCTGCGGTCGACGAGCACCAATTGGCGAAGGCCGGGCGTGATGGGCTTGTATTGCTTGAGAGCCATTGTCGTTCCTCAGAGCCCGGTGGTTACGTCGATGCGGTGGCCGTCGGCGAGCGTGACGACCGCTTTCTTCACGTCCTGCTGCACGCCGCGCATGCCGCGAAACACCTTGCGCTTGCCCTTGCGCAGCAAGGTGTTGACCGCCGTCACCTTCACGTCGAACAATTGCTCGACAGCCGCTTTGATCTGCGGCTTGGTGGCGTTGCGGCGCACCTTGAACACCACCTGGTTGTTCTCGGAGGCGATCGTCGCCTTTTCCGTGATGATGGGCGCGACGATGACGTCGTAATGGCGCGGATCCTTGTTCATTTGAACCGCGCCTCCAGCGCATCGATGGCCGCCCGGGTCAGCACGAGCTTCTCGCGGCGGATAATGTCGTAAACATTGATGCCCTGCACCGGCAGCACGTCGACCTGCGGAATATTGCGCGCCGCCTTGGCGAAATTGGGCTGCAACACCGCCCCGTCGATGATCAGCACGTTGGTCAGCGACGCCTTGTCGAAAGTGGCCCGCAAGCTCGCGGTCTTGGCCTCGGCAAGGTCAGCCTTGTCCCAGACGATGATCGCCCCGTCGCGCAATTTGGCCGACAGAGCGTGCCTGAGCGCCAGCGCGCGCACTTTCTTGGGCAGGTCATGGGCATGCGAGCGCAGCACCGGACCCATCGCGCGGCCGCCGCCGCGAAACTGCGGCACGCGCGCCGAGCCGTGGCGGGCGCCGCCGGTGCCCTTCTGCTTGTACATCTTCTTGCCGGTGCGGTGGATCTCCGCGCGGCCGAGCGTCTTATGCGTCCCGGCCTGGCGCTTGGCGAGCTGCCAGCGCAACATGCGGGCGATGAGGTCCTCACGCGGATCGAGGCCGAAGATCGCCTCGTTGAGCTCCAGGGAGCCGGCGGCTTCGCCGCCGATCGACGTTACGTCGATTTTCATGACTTATTCTCCCTTCGGCTCGGCCGCGGCGGCCGCAGCCGGCGCCTCGGCGTGAACGCGGAACTTGCCGGGCGAAGGCGCTTCCTTGGGCAGCGGCTTCTTGATCGCATCGCGTACCGCGATCCAGCCGCCGGCGTGACCGGGCACTGAGCCTTCGACCAGAATGAGGCCGCGCGCGACGTCGGTCTGCACGACGCGCAGATTCTGCGTGGTGACCTGATCGGCGCCCATATGGCCGGCCATTTTCTTGTTCTTCCAGGTCTTGCCCGGGTCCTGGCGACCGCCGGTCGAACCATGCGAGCGGTGCGAGACGGACACCCCGTGGGTGGCGCGCAGGCCGCGGAAATTCCAGCGCTTCATCGGGCCGGCGAAGCCCTTGCCGATGGTGACGCCCGTCACGTCGACGAACTGGCCGACGAGGAAATGATCGGCGGTGATTTCCGCGCCGACCGGAATGAGCTTGTCCTCGGTCACGCGGAATTCGGCGAGCTTCATTTTCGGCTCGACATTGGCCACCGCAAAGCGCGCGCGCTCGGCTTTCGGCACGTTTTTGACTTTGGCGCGGCCGATGCCGAGCTGCAGCGCGGTATAGCCGTTCTTATCCTGGGTGCGATGAGCCACGACCTGGCAACCCTCGACCTTGAGGACCGTCACCGGCACGTGGTCGCCCGCATCGGTGAAGATGCGGGTCATGCCCAACTTCTGTGCAATAATGCCTGAGCGCATGGCGCATTCCCTTTAGGGCGCATTCGCTTTTGAAAGCGAAGAGGCGCCCAGTGATTTCCCTTAGAGCTTGATCTCGACGTCGACGCCGGCCGCCAGATCGAGCTTCATCAAAGCGTCGACCGTCTGGGGCGTCGGATCCACAATGTCGAGAACCCGCTTGTGGGTGCGAATTTCGAACTGCTCGCGCGACTTCTTGTCGACGTGCGGCGAACGGTTCACCGTAAACTTCTCGATCCGCGTCGGCAGCGGAATGGGTCCGCGCACCCGCGCGCCCGTACGCTTGGCGGTCGAGACGATTTCCTTTGTCGAAGCGTCGAGCACGCGGTGATCGAACGCTTTGAGGCGGATGCGGATGTTTTGCGTATTCATGTTTCTAATCCCTGACCGGCGCGGACGGGGGCGTTCCCCCGCCCGGTTATTCCAGCCGCTTCCTCACTCGGTAATCGAAACGACGACGCCGGAGCCCACCGTGCGACCGCCCTCGCGGATGGCGAAGCGCAGCTTCTCCTCCATGGCGATCGGCACGATGAGCGCGACTTGAATGGTGACATTGTCGCCCGGCATCACCATTTCCGTGCCTTCCGGCAAGGTGACGATGCCCGTCACGTCCGTCGTGCGGAAATAGAATTGCGGGCGATAATTGGTGAAGAACGGCGTGTGGCGGCCGCCCTCGTCCTTGGTGAGGATATAGGCCTCGGCGGTGAACTTGGTGTGCGGCTTGACGGAGCCGGGCTTGCAGAGAACCTGGCCGCGCTCGACGTCCTCGCGCTTGGTGCCGCGTAGCAGGCAGCCGACATTATCGCCGGCCTCGCCCTGGTCGAGCAATTTGCGGAACATTTCGACGCCGGTGACGATCGTCTTGACGGTGTCCTTGAGGCCGACGATCTCGACTTCCTCGCCGACCTTCACGATGCCGCGCTCGATGCGGCCGGTGACGACCGTGCCGCGACCGGAGATCGAGAACACGTCTTCGACCGGCATCAGGAAGGGCTGGTCCTTGGGACGCTCGGGCTGGGGAATGTAGGCATCGACCGCCTCCATCAGGCGCAGAATGGAATCATGGCCGATCTCGGGCATCTTGCCTTCCAGCGCCATCAAGGCCGAACCCTTGACGATCGGAATGTCGTCGCCGGGGAAATCATACTTGGAGAGAAGCTCGCGAACCTCGAGCTCGACGAGCTCCAGAAGCTCGGGATCGTCGACCATGTCGACCTTGTTCATGAACACGACAAGCGCGGGAACGCCGACCTGGCGGGCGAGCAGGATATGCTCGCGGGTCTGCGGCATCGGGCCGTCGGCGGCCGAGACGACCAGAATGCCGCCGTCCATCTGCGCGGCGCCGGTGATCATGTTCTTCACGTAGTCGGCGTGGCCGGGACAATCGACATGGGCGTAATGGCGGTTCTTGGTCTCGTATTCGACATGCGCCGTCGAGATCGTAATGCCGCGCGCCTTTTCTTCCGGCGCCTTGTCGATCTGGTCATAGGCGGTGTAGGTCGCCCCGCCCGTCTCGGCCAGAACCTTGGTGATCGCCGCCGTCAAGGACGTCTTGCCGTGATCGACGTGACCGATCGTGCCGATGTTGCAGTGCGGCTTGTTCCGCTCGAATTTTGATTTGGCCATGGCCGGACTCCTTAGCTTCCTGACTGACTAAATGTTTCTAACCCTTAGCGCTCGGCTTGCGCCTCACGCATATTTCGCCTGGATCTCCGTGGCGACATTCGACGGCACTTGTTCGTAGTGATCGAATTGCATCGTAAAATTGGCGCGCCCCTGCGTGCCCGAGCGCAAATTGTTGACGTAGCCGAACATTTTGGCGAGCGGCACCATCGCATTGATGACGGTGGCGTTGGCGCGCATGTCCTGCCCGAGCACATGGCCGCGGCGGGCGAGCAGATCGCCCATCACATAGCCGGTGTGCTCTTCGGGGGTCACCACCTCGACCTTCATGATCGGCTCGAGCAATACTGTGCCGCCCTTTTGCAGACCCTCGCGGAACGCGGCGCGGGCGGCGATTTCGAAGGCGAGAGCCGAGGAGTCGACGTCGTGATAGGCGCCGTCGATCAGCGTCGCCTTGACGTCCACGACGGGGAAGCCCGCCAGGATGCCCGAGCCCATCACGCTGTTGATGCCCTTTTCGACGCCGGGGACATATTCCTTGGGGACCGCTCCACCGACGACCTTGGATTCGAACGAGGAACCGGCGCCGGCCTCGGCCGGCTCGAACACGATCGTCACCTTGGCGAACTGCCCGGTGCCGCCCGTCTGCTTCTTATGGGTGTAGTTGATCTCGACGCGCTTGGTCAGCTTCTCGCGATAGGCGACCTGCGGCGCGCCGATATTGGCGTCGACCTTATAGGTGCGGCGCAGGATATCGACCTTGATGTCGAGATGAAGCTCGCCCATGCCCTTGAGGATCGTCTGGCCCGATTCCTGATCGGTCGAGACGCGGAAGGACGGGTCTTCGGCGGCAAGCTTGGCCAAAGCGACGCCGAGCTTTTCCTGATCGGCCTTCGACTTCGGCTCGATGGCGATTTCGATGACCGGCTCGGGAAATTCCATCTTCTCCAGGATGACCGGCTTTTGCAGATCGCACAGCGTGTCGCCTGTGCGCGTGTCCTTGAGGCCGGCCAAGGCGACGATGTCGCCCGAAAAGGCCTCCTTGATGTCCTCGCGGTTGTTGGCGTGCATCAGCAGCATGCGCCCGACGCGCTCTTTCTTGTCCTTGGTGGAATTGAGCACCGTCGTGCCGGATTCGATCTTGCCCGAATAGACGCGGCAGAAGGTGATCGTGCCGACGAACGGATCGTCCATGATCTTGAAGCCCAGCATCGAGAACGGCTCGCTGTCCTTGGGCAGGCGCAGGATTTCTTCGCCGGTCTCGACGTCGATGCCCTTGATCGCGCCGCGATCGACGGGCGAGGGCAGATAATCGACCACCGCGTCCAGCAAGGGCTGCACGCCCTTGTTCTTGAACGCCGAGCCGCACAGAATGGGGATGAAGGTGATTTGGCGGACCGCCTTGCGGATGCAGCGCTTCAGCGTCTCGACATCGGGCTCTTTGCCGTCGAGATAGGCGCCCATCACATCGTCGTCGAGTTCGACGGCGGCCTCGATCAGCATGTGGCGGTATTCCTCGGCCTGCGCCAGCAGTTCGGCGGGAATTTCTTCGTCGTGGTATTTGGCGCCGAGCCCTTCGTCTTCCCAGATGACCGCCTTCATGCGCAGAAGGTCGATAATACCCTTAAAATTGCTTTCCGAGCCGATCGGCAGTTGGACGCAGACGGGACGGCCGCCGACTTTGGTTCGGATCTCTTCGACGCATCGGAAAAAGTCGGCGCCGGTCTTGTCCATCTTGTTGACGAATACGATGCGCGGAACGACATATTTGTCGGCCTGTCGCCAGACCGTCTCGGTCTGCGGCTCGACGCCCTGATTGCCGTCGAGCACGCATACGGCGCCGTCGAGCACGCGCAGGCTGCGCTCGACTTCGATCGTAAAATCGACGTGGCCGGGCGTGTCGATGATGTTGAGACGCTTGTCCTGCCAGAAGGTGGTGGTGGCGGCGGACGTGATGGTGATGCCGCGCTCCTGCTCCTGCTCCATCCAGTCCATGGTCGCAGCGCCGTCGTGCACTTCGCCGATCTTATGCGATTTGCCGGAATAATAGAGGATACGCTCCGTCGTCGTCGTCTTGCCCGCGTCGATATGGGCCATGATGCCGAAGTTTCGGTAGTCCTCAATGAGATGGCTGCGCGCCATATTTTGTTCCTTAAATCCTGATCGTGCGGCCGCTTTACCAGCGGTAATGGGCGAAGGCGCGGTTGGCCTCGGCCATCCGGTGCGTGTCTTCGCGCTTCTTGACGGCGGCGCCGCGATTGTTGGAGGCGTCCAGCAATTCGGCCGACAGCCGGTCGACCATGGTCTTGTCGTTGCGGTCGCGCGCGGCCGTAATGATCCAGCGAATAGCCAAAGCCTGACGGCGATCGGTGCGCACTTCGACAGGCACCTGGTAGGTGGCGCCGCCGACGCGGCGCGAGCGAACCTCGACGGCCGGGGCGACATTCTCGAGCGCCTGGCGGAATACCGCCAGCGGATCGGTCTTGGCCTTGCTTTCGATGCCTTCGAAGGCGCCGTAGACGATCGCCTCGGCGATCGACTTCTTGCCTTCGTACATGATCGTATTCATGAACTTCGCAACGACGAGATCGCCGAACTTGGCGTCCGGGATGATCTCGCGTTTCTCGGCGCTGTGACGGCGCGACATGGCGTGCTCCTGATTCCCTTAAAGCGGTTACTTCGGCCGCTTGGCGCCGTATTTCGAGCGGCGCTGCTTACGATCCTTGACGCCCTGCGTGTCGAGCACGCCGCGTAAAATGTGGTAGCGCACGCCGGGCAGATCCTTGACGCGGCCGCCGCGGATCATCACCACCGAATGCTCTTGCAGGTTGTGCCCCTCGCCGGGGATGTAGCCGATCACCTCGAAGCCGTTGGTGAGGCGCACCTTGGCGACCTTGCGCAAAGCCGAGTTCGGCTTCTTGGGCGTCGTCGTATAGACGCGCGTGCAAACGCCGCGCTTTTGCGGGCTCGCCTCGAGATGGCGGGCCTTTTCGCGGTAGGTCTTGGGTTGCCGCGGTTTGCGGATCAACTGGCTGATCGTCGGCATATCTCGCCCTTTGTCGCGTGCAGAAAAAAGTCGCTCCGCCTCGCGGCGGTCCTTAAGAAAATCCTGTGTCGCCCGGCGCATAGCGGCGAAGCCACGCGCAAAACAAACCGCGCCGCTAAGCCCGGAGGCTTAAGGCGCGACAATTGCAGAGGACCGCGGCCAGGCCGCGATCTTGCCCCATGCCCAATCAAGCTTTTGGATTGATCGGTATGATCGGCTCGTCGATGAGATCGCCAGCGTTTAGATCCGAATGGTTCCCAGCGAGTCGCCGGGAACAGCGATGAATCTACTGCCTGCCGAAAGTGCGCGGACCATATTCGCGCCGCCGGGACCCGTCAACCCCTGTCGCCGCAAAACCTCAGCAAAAAGGGAAAAAATCCGCGTCCGCAGAGGGATCTTGCGCCGGAACGCGGCTCAGTTCAAGCCGTCGCGACGCGCCATGTGCGGCCGCGGAGCCGAGGCGCCCTGCTCTTCGATGACGATGACGGCCTTGAGAAGCTGGAAGGGATCGTGGGCTTCGGCGATGAAAGGCAGCACCTTGACGGCCAGGGCGCCGCGCGATTCGGAGGCAAAAGACAGGTTCGTGGCGCCACCGGCATGCGCGCCGGCGTTCACCGCCGTCTCGATGGCGGCGCTTAGCGCCTCGTCGAGCTCGGGGTCCGCCGCCCGCAGGCGCCCGTCGTCGACCCAGAGCTGCGGCCCGATCAGGCCCCGGGCGCGGTCGTTGATGTGCAGCGCGAAGCCGCTTTCGTCGATGAAAGCCGCCGCGACGCCCAATAATTCGAAGGCGTCGGCCATGCCGCGGGCGCGGGCGCCGGCCAGCAAGGGCGCCAGCGAGGGGCGCGGCGCCGGGGCGCCGGCGCGGTAGGCGTCGTCGTGGCGGGATTGAAATTGCGCCGTCATACTCGACCCCCTTTAAATTCAACACGCCGAAATGCGTCATCGCCGATCGTTTACGGGATGCAACAGAACGTGACTTCCCGGCCAAATAAAGACGAAGGATGGGCGGCCGCATGGCTTGATATGGCCTGTTTCGGCGCGCTGTCGGGGTAACGCGCAGGCCCCACGAGGGTTCCTTCGCCTTGCCGGAGAACGGCGCCGAACGTAAAAGAGCCGCCCGAAGGCGGCTCTTTGCTCGATCCGTAGTGGATCGATGGTCAGGCGTCACTCCGCCGGGGTCTTTTCCGGCTGGCGGGCGACTTCGCTCGGCACGGCGGCGGGCGGCAATTGCGGCGCGCTCGACACTTCGGCCTTCTGGGCGAGGATCAGCGTGTCGCGCATGGTGGCCACGCTGCGCAGCTTGGTCATGGCCGCGCCGGTGCCGGCCGGGATCAGCCGGCCGACGATGACGTTCTCTTTCAGGCCCTCGAGCGTGTCGACCTTGCCGTTGACGGCCGCCTCGGTGAGGACGCGGGTCGTCTCCTGGAAGGACGCGGCCGAAATGAACGAGCGCGTCTGCAGGCTGGCCTTGGTGATGCCGAGCAGCACGGGGGTGCCGGTCGCCAGCTTCTTGCCTTCGGCCTTCATGATCTCGTTGGCCGATTCAAGCTCGGTCTCGTCGATCTGTTCGCCGGGCAGGAAGTCGGTGTCGCCGGGATCGACGATATCGACCTTCTGCAGCATCTGCCGCACGATCACCTCGATGTGCTTGTCGTTGATGCTGACGCCCTGCAGCCGGTAGACCTCCTGGATCTCGTTGACGAGATAAGCGGCGAGCTCCTCGACGCCCTTGATCGCCAGAATGTCATGGGGCGCCGGATTGCCGTCGACGATGTAATCCCCCTTCTCCACGACGTCGCCGTCCTGCAGATGGATATGCTTGCTCTTGGGGATCAGATATTCGACGGGCTCGCCGCCTTCCTCGTAAGGCACGATCGAGACGCGCTGCTTGTTCTTGAAGTCGCGCCCGAACTGGATCGTCCCCGAGATTTCGGCGATGATCGCGTGATCCTTGGGACGGCGCGCCTCGAACAATTCGGCCACGCGCGGCAGGCCGCCCGTGATGTCGCGCGTCTTGGCGCTGTTGATCGAGATGCGGGTGATGACGTCGCCCGCATTGACCTTGGCGCCCGGCTCGAAGGAGATGATCGATTCGACCGGCAGCATGTAGCGCGCGTCGCCGCCGCGCGCCACTTTGGCGATCTTGCCGTCCTTGCCCTTGATCACCAGCGCGGGACGCAGACTGGCCGAGCGCGGCGACATGCGCCAATCGATGACGATGCGCTTGGCGATGCCGGTCGCCTCGTCGATCTGCTCGGACATGGAGGCGCCCTCGACGAGATCTTCAAAGCCGATCGTGCCGGCCACTTCCGTCATGATGGGACGGGTATAGGGGTCCCATTCGGCGATGCGCTGGCCGCGCTTGATATGGTCGCCGTCGTCGACTTTGAGACGGGCGCCATATTGCACGCGATGAACCGCCCGCTCCGTGCCGTCGCGATCGAGGATCACCACCGCCACGTTGCGCGCCATCACCATCATGTCGCCTTCGGAATTGCGCGCCACGGCGCGGTTGCGGATCTTCACCTCGCCGTCGAAACTCGACTCGATGAAGGACTGGTCCGCCAATTGCGCCGCGCCGCCGATATGGAAGGTGCGCATCGTCAATTGGGTGCCCGGCTCGCCGATCGACTGGGCGGCGATGACGCCCACCGCCTCGCCCATATTGACCGGGGTGCCGCGCGCCAGATCGCGCCCATAGCAAGATCCGCAAACGCCGTTTTCGGCCTCGCAGGTCAGCACCGAGCGGATCTTGACCTCCTGGATGCCGGCGGCGGTGATCGCCGGTATATCCTCCTCGACGATCATGCGGCCGGCCGGGACGATCGTCTTGCCGTCGGAATCCTTGAGATCCTCGGCCGCGGTGCGCCCGAGAATGCGGATTGCCAACGTCGCCACCACCGTGCCGGCGTCGACGATCGCGCGCATGCGGATGCCGCGCGCCGAGCCGCAATCGGGAATGGTGATGATCGAATCCTGCGCGACGTCGACGAGACGGCGCGTGAGATAGCCCGAATTGGCCGTCTTCAACGCAGTGTCCGCGAGGCCCTTGCGGGCGCCGTGGGTCGAGTTGAAATATTCGAGAACCGAAAGGCCCTCCTTGAAGTTGGAGATGATCGGGCTCTCGATGATCTCGCCCGACGGCTTGGCCATCAGGCCGCGCATGGCGGCAAGCTGGCGCATCTGGGTCGGCGAACCGCGCGCGCCCGAATGCGACATCATGTAGATCGAGTTGATCGGCAGGTCGCGGCCGCTCTTGTCCTTGCGGACGGCCGAGATGCCCGCCATCATTTCCTCGGCGAGCTTGTCCGAGCATTTGGCCCAGGCGTCGACGACCTTGTTGTATTTCTCGCCCTGGGTGATGAGGCCGTCGTTATATTGCTGCTCGTATTCCTTGGCCAAGGCCGAGGTCTCGGCGATGAAGCGGGGCTTGGACTCCGGCACCACCATATCGTCCTTGCCGAACGAAATGCCGGCCTTAAACGCCTCGCGGAAGCCGAGCGCCATGATGCGGTCGCAGAAAATGACCGTCTCCTTCTGCCCGCAATTGCGGTAGACGATGTCGATCATGTTGGAGATTTCCTTCTTGGTCATCAGCTTGTTGATGACGTCGAAGGGGATCTTGGTGTGCTCGGGCACGAGCTGGCCCAAAATCATGCGGCCGGGCGTCGTGTCGAAGATTTTGGCGACGCGGGCGCCCTTGGCGTCGAACGTCCAGGCGCGCCCCTTGATCTTGGCGTGCAGCGTCACCGCCTTGGCGGCCAAGGCGTGCTCGATCTCGCCCATGTCCGAGAAGGCCATGCCCTGGCCGGGCTCGCCGTCGCGCATCAGCGAGACGTAATAAAGGCCGAGCACGATATCCTGGCTCGGCACGATGATCGGCATGCCGTTGGCCGGATGCAGGATGTTGTTGGTCGACATCATCAGGACGCGCGCTTCCAGCTGCGCCTCCAGCGACAGCGGCACATGCACGGCCATCTGGTCGCCGTCGAAATCGGCGTTGAACGCCGAGCAGACGAGCGGGTGCAGCTGGATCGCCTTGCCTTCGATCAGCACGGGCTCGAAAGCCTGAATGCCGAGGCGATGCAGCGTCGGGGCGCGATTGAGCATGATCGGATGTTCGCGGATCACCTCGTCGAGGATGTCCCAAACCTCCGGCTTCTCCTTCTCGACCAGTTTCTTGGCCTGTTTGACGGTGGCCGACAGGCCCTTGGCGTCGAGGCGCGAATAGATGAACGGCTTGAACAGCTCAAGCGCCATCTTCTTGGGCAGGCCGCATTGATGCAGCTTCAGCTCCGGGCCGACCACGATGACCGAGCGGCCGGAATAATCGACGCGCTTGCCGAGCAGGTTCTGGCGGAACCGCCCCTGCTTGCCCTTCAGCATATCGGCGAGCGATTTCAGCGGTCGCTTGTTGGCGCCGGTGATGACGCGCCCGCGCCGGCCGTTGTCGAACAAAGCGTCGACCGATTCCTGCAGCATGCGCTTTTCGTTGCGGATGATGATGTCGGGCGCGCGCAGCTCCATCAGCCGCTTGAGGCGGTTGTTGCGGTTGATGACGCGCCGGTAGAGGTCGTTAAGATCCGAGGTCGCAAATCGGCCGCCGTCGAGCGGCACGAGCGGGCGGAGATCCGGCGGGATCACCGGCACTTCGGTCAGGATCATCCATTCCGGCTTGTTGCCCGAATGCATGAAGGCCTCGATGATCTTCAGGCGCTTGGCGAGGCGCTTGGGCTTGAGTTCGCTCTTGGAATGGGCGATCTCGACCTTCAGGTCCTCGGCGATCTTGGCCAGATTCATGCCCTTGAGAATCTCGCGGATCGCCTCGGCGCCGATCATCGCGGTGAAGCCGTCCTGGCCATATTCGTCCTGCGCGCGCAGATAGTCGTCTTCCGACAGGAGCTGGCGGTCCTTGAGCGGCGTCAGGCCGGGATCGAGCACGATGTAGGATTCGAAATAGAGGATGCGCTCGAGATCCTTCAGCGTCATGTCGAGCAGCAGGCCGATGCGCGAGGGCAGCGATTTCAGGAACCAGATATGGGCGACGGGCGCGGCCAAAGAGATATGGCCCATCCGCTCGCGCCGCACGCGCGACAGCGTGACCTCGACGCCGCATTTCTCGCAGATGACGCCCTTGTATTTCATGCGCTTGTATTTGCCGCACAGGCACTCGTAGTCCTTGATCGGCCCGAAGATGCGCGCGCAGAACAGCCCGTCGCGCTCCGGCTTGAACGTGCGGTAATTGATCGTCTCGGGCTTCTTGATCTCGCCGAACGACCAGGAGAGAATCTTCTCTGGGCTCGCTATGGCGATCTGAATCTGATCGAAGGCCTGCGGTTGGACGGCGGGCGCAAAGGGATTGGTCACTTCTTGATTCATCGTTTCATCTCCTGCGCCGCCAGACGCTGCAAAACGCGTCCTGGCTCGCGTTGATGGAAGAAGGCGCGGCCGGCCCGGCCCCGCCAATAATTTTTACCTACGCAAAGCGCTCACCGCGCCAAACCTCTGTGAAGGACGCTTCCGACCCGCCGAACGCGCCGTCGCCTCCAGCTTGTCGCTGGGGCGGCGGCTTATTTGGATGTTGATCTTAGCCAAAGGCATAAAGCGCTTACTCCGCCGCCGCGGCCGGCGGCAGTTCGCCAAGCTGCTTCTTGGTCGACGCCAATTCGACATTGAGGCCCAGCGAGCGCATTTCCTTGACCAGGACGTTGAAGCTTTCGGGAATGCCGGACTCGAACGTGTCGTCACCACGAACGATCGACTCATAGACCTTGGTGCGGCCGGCGACGTCGTCCGACTTGACGGTCAGCATTTCCTGCAGCGTGTAAGCCGCGCCATAGGCCTCCAACGCCCAGACCTCCATTTCGCCAAAACGCTGGCCGCCAAACTGCGCCTTGCCGCCGAGCGGCTGCTGGGTGACGAGGCTGTACGGGCCGATCGAGCGGGCGTGGATCTTGTCGTCGACGAGATGATGGAGCTTCAGCATATAGATGTAGCCGACCGTCACCTTGCGATCGAAAGTCTCGCCCGTGCGCCCGTCATAGAGCGACACCTGGCCGGACGAATCGTAGTTGGCCATCTTCAGCATCTCGACGATGTCCTTTTCGCGCGCGCCGTCAAACACGGGCGTCGCGATGGGAATGCCGCGGCGCAGATTCTCGCCAAGCTCGACGACGCCCTTGTCATCGAGCGATTGGATCGTCTCCTCGGCGCCGTAGATTTCCTTCAGCTTGGAGCGCAGCGGCTTCACGTCGCCCTTGCGCAGATAGACGTTGACCGCCTCGCCAACCTGCTTGCCGAGGCCCGCGCAGGCCCAGCCAAGATGGGTTTCCAGGATCTGGCCGACGTTCATGCGGCTCGGCACGCCGAGCGGATTGAGCACGATGTCGACCGGCGTTCCGTCCTCCAGGAACGGCATGTCCTCCTGCGGCACGATGCGCGAGACGACGCCCTTGTTGCCATGGCGTCCCGCCATCTTGTCGCCGGGCTGGATCTTGCGCTTCACCGCGATGAACACCTTGACCATCTTCATCACGCCGGGCGGCAATTCGTCGCCGCGCTGCAATTTTTCGACCTTGTCGAGGAAGCGGCTCTCGAGCCCCTTCTTCGATTCGTCGTATTGTTTGCGCATCGCCTCGAGTTCGGACATGGTTTGATCGCTCTCGAGCGCGAAATTCCACCATTGCGAACGCGGCTGCTCGTCGAGCAGCGCGCGGGTCAGCACCTGGTCCTTCTTAAACCCCTTGGGGCCGGACAGGGCCCGCTTGCCGATCAGCACTTCGGCGAGCCGCGCAAAGACGTTGCGGTCGAGGATCGCCAATTCGTCGTCGCGGTCCTTGGCGAGCCGCTCGATTTCCTCGCGCTCGATCGCCTGGGCGCGCTCGTCCTTGTCGACGCCGTGGCGATTGAACACGCGCACCTCGACGATCGTGCCCTGGACGCCCGGCGGCACGCGCAGCGAGGTGTCGCGCACGTCGGAAGCCTTTTCGCCGAAAATCGCGCGCAGCAGCTTTTCTTCCGGCGTCATCGGGCTTTCGCCCTTGGGCGTGATCTTGCCCACGAGAATGTCGCCGGCCACCACTTCGGCGCCGATATAGACGATGCCCGCCTCGTCGAGGTTTTTGAGCGCCTCTTCGGAAACGTTGGGAATGTCGCGCGTGATTTCCTCCGGCCCGAGCTTGGTGTCGCGGGCCATCGCCTCGAATTCCTCGATATGGATCGAGGTGAACACGTCGTCCTTGACGATGCGCTCGGAGAGCAGGATCGAATCCTCGAAATTATAGCCGTTCCAGGGCATGAACGCGACGAGCACGTTGCGCCCCAGCGCCAGATCGCCCAAGTCCGTGGAAGGACCGTCGGCGATGATGTCGCCTTTGGCGACGATATCGCCGACGCGCACCAGCGGCTTCTGGTTGATGCAGGTCGACTGGTTGGAGCGCTGGAACTTCATCAGGCGATAGATGTCGACGCCGGGCTTGGCGGCGTCGGTTTCGCCCGTCGCGCGCACCACGATGCGGGTGGCGTCGATCTGGTCGACGATGCCGGCGCGGCGCGCGCCGATCGCCGCGCCCGAATCGCGCGCCACGATCGCCTCCATGCCGGTGCCGACCAGCGGCGCGTCCGAGCGCACCAGCGGCACCGCCTGGCGCTGCATGTTGGAGCCCATCAGCGCGCGGTTGGCGTCGTCGTTCTCGAGGAACGGGATCAGCGCGGCGGCAACGGAGACCAATTGCTTGGGCGAAACTTCCATGAAATCGACGCGGTCGCGCGCCAGAAACACCACATCGCCGGCGTGACGGCACACGATGAGGTCGCCGCTCAGCACGCCGTCGTCGTCGATCGGCGTATCGGCCTGGGCGACGCTATATTTGCCCTCTTCCATCGCCGAGAGATAGACGACGTCCATCGTCACCTTGCCCTCTTTGACGCGCCGATACGGCGTTTCGATAAAGCCGTATTTGTTGACGCGGGCGAAAGTCGCCAGCGAATTGATGAGGCCGATGTTGGGGCCTTCGGGCGTCTCGATCGGGCAGATGCGGCCATAGTGCGTCGGATGCACGTCGCGCACCTCGAAGCCGGCGCGCTCGCGCGTCAGGCCGCCCGGGCCCAGCGCCGACAGACGGCGCTTGTGGGTGATCTCGGACAAGGGATTCGTCTGGTCCATGAACTGGGAGAGCTGCGAGGAACCGAAGAATTCGCGCACCGCCGCGGCCGCCGGCTTGGCGTTGATGAGGTCCTGCGGCATTACCGTGTCGATCTCGACCGAGGACATGCGCTCCTTGATCGCGCGCTCCATGCGCAGCAGGCCGACGCGATACTGATTTTCCATCAGTTCGCCGACCGACCGCACGCGACGGTTGCCCAGATGATCGATGTCGTCGATCTCGCCGCGCCCGTCGCGCAGGTCGACCAGCGCCTTGACGACCGCCAATATGTCGGCCTTGCGCAACACGCGCACCGTATCCTCGGCGTCGAGGTCGAGGCGCATGTTCATCTTGACGCGGCCGACCGCGGACAGGTCGTAGCGCTCGGAATCGAAAAACAGCGAATTGAACATCGCCTCGGCGCTGTCGATGGTCGGCGGCTCGCCCGGACGCATCACGCGATAGATGTCGAACAAAGCGTCCTCGCGCGAATTGTTCTTGTCGACCTTCAGCGTGTTGCGGATATAGGGGCCGATATTGATGTGGTCGATGTCGAGCACCGGCAGTTCGTCAAAACCCGCCTCGATGAGCGCGAGCAGCGACTTGTCGGTGATCTCGTCGCCGGCTTCGGCGAAAATCTCGCCGGTCTGCGGGTCGTAGAGGTCGTCGGCGATATATTGGCCGTAGAGATCGGCGTCGGCTGCGCGCAGGGCTTTCACGCCCTTTTCCACCAATTGGCGGGCGGTGCGCACCGTCAGCTTCTTGCCGGTCTCCACCGCGACTTCGCCGGTGTCGGCGTCGATGAGGTCGACGGCCGCCTTGACGCCCTTCATGCGATCGGCGTCGAAGGGCACGCGCCAGCCGTTCTTGTCGCGGGTATAGACGACCTTCTTGTAGAAGGTCGACAGGATCTCCTCGCCGTCCATGCCCAAGGCGTAGAGCAGCGAAGTCACGGGGATCTTGCGGCGCCGGTCGATGCGCGCATGCACGATGTCCTTGGCGTCGAACTCGATGTCGAGCCAGGAGCCGCGATAGGGAATGATGCGCGCGGCGAACAGCAGCTTGCCGGACGAATGGCTCTTGCCCTTGTCGTGATCGAAGAACACGCCGGGGCTGCGGTGCATCTGCGAGACGATGACGCGCTCGGTGCCGTTGACGACGAATGTGCCGTTCGAGGTCATGAACGGCATGTCGCCCATATAGACATCCTGTTCCTTGATGTCCTTGACGGATTTGGCGCCGGTCTCCGGATCGACATCGAATACGATGAGGCGCAGCGTCACTTTGAGCGGCGCGGCATAGGTCATGCCCCGCTGACGGCACTCGTCGACATCGTATTTGGGCGCCTCGTATTCGTATTTGACGAATTCGAGCAGCGCGGTCTGGGCGAAATCGGAAATCGGAAACACCGATTTGAAGACCGACTGCAGGCCCTCGTCGGCGCGGCCGCCCTTGGGCGCGTCGAAGATCAGAAACTGGTCATAGGACGCCTTCTGAACCTCGATGAGGTTCGGCATTTGCGCGATTTCTTTGATGTGACCAAAGACTTTGCGAACACGCTTGCGGCCCGTGAATGTCTGCGCCATGTCGCTCCTCGATATTGCTAACCGTCAGGCCGTTCGTCTCACAGGCCTGCGGGCGCCGCGCCCCTTCGGGATAGGGCAAGCGGGTCGGGGCGATGGGCCCCAAAAACCTTATCGCGTCACCGCCGCGATTGTTCATCCATGGCTCCGTTGGCCTCATCGGCTTGCCGGAACGATTGAACGGCCCCGGGCCGATGGCCCGAGACCGCTCCTCTTCAAATGCGGGCCGCAAAGGACCCGCGACGCATCACTTGAGCTCGACCTTGGCGCCGGCCTTTTCGAGAGCGGCCTTGATCTTGGCGGCTTCTTCCTTGCTGACGCCTTCCTTGACGGTCTTGGGAGCGCCTTCGACCAAATCCTTGGCTTCCTTGAGGCCCAGGGCGGTGATGGCGCGCACTTCCTTGATCACTTCGATCTTCTTGTCTCCGACGGCGGTGAGAATGACCGAAAATTCGGTCTGCTCTTCAACCGGCGCGGCGGCGACCGCGCCCGGCCCGGCGGCGACCGCCACGGCGGCGGCGGCCGAAACGCCCCATTTTGCTTCCAGCAATTTTGCGAGTTCAGCCGCCTCGAGGACGGTCAAGCCCGACAATTCGTCGACGATTTTTTCCAGATTGGCCATGTCTTTGATCCCTATATGGTTCGAACCATAGTGTTTGTGAAGAGCCTCTGATCAGGCTGCGTCCTTTGAGGCATAGGCCCCGAACACGCGCGCGAGCTTGGCGGCCGGCGCGGTGGAGAGTTGGGCGAGCTTAGTCGCCGGCGCCTGCAACAGGCCCACCAGCTTGGCTCGCAACTCATCGAGCGAGGGCAAGGTCGCAAGCGACCTCACGCCATCGACGTTCAGGGCGGTCTTGCCCATGGCGCCGCCCAGGAGTACGAATTTCTCGTATTCCTTGGCAAAAGCCACGGCGACCTTCGGCGCCGCCACCGGATCGTCCGAATAGGCGATCAGGGCCGGCCCCCTAAGAAGGGAGCCGACGGAAGCGACGTCCGTGCCTTCGAGAGCAATCTTGGCGAGGCGGTTTTTGGCGACCTGAACGCGCGCGCCCGCCAGCTTCATCTGCTTGCGCAAATTCTGCATCTGGGCGACCGTCAGGCCGGAGTAGTGCGCCACGACCACGACCGAAGTCTTCGAAAAGACTTCATGAAGCGTCGCGACGGCCTCTTTTTTCTCCGCTCTATCCACGGTGCTGTCTCCGGTTGGCGGGATATTCCCGCCCACTGCACATGCCGCGCCTCGCCCCTCATAAAGGGGCTTCGCCGCAGCGACTTGCGCCTGTCCCCGGAGCCGGGCGTAAGCCCGCCGCCGGACAGAAGGTTCGAACCGAAATCCCTAGGGCCGCCCGAAGGCGGCCTAAACAAAACCCGGTCTTCCCCGTCTATGCTGGCCCCCTTGGCCCCGCCGGGCGGCGGGAGGGAATTAAGCGGCGTCCCATAAATGGGCCGCGCGCGCCGGCAGTCTCGGACAGGACATGGCCGGACAAGACACGGGGCATGGCCCCGGGTCCTCCGGCCTATCCACCGCTCTCCTCCAGGCCAAACTCAATCGCTTGAGACAAGGCGCAAAGTAGGCGGAAGCCAAAAATGATCATTGGGGTCGCATCGCGCCGCCGACCCCGAACGCGCTGTTTATCCCTTCGGGATCGTCCTGCCAAGGGGGTCGCACAGGTTATTTTTGCTATGCAACATGATCATGACTGACCCGGGCCGCACGCAGCCCGGCCGTCAGGAAAACCAAAGGCCTCGCGCTTCCCCAGGGGCAAGCGCGAGGGCTGATTCGTCTCAGGCGCCGACCGCGCCGACGGTCGTCAGCGTCGAAAGGTCGAGCTTGACGCCCGGCCCCATCGTCGAGGAGATCGCCGCGCGCTGGAGATAGGTCCCCTTCGAGCCGGCGGGCTTGGCCTTGGCGACCGCGTCCACGAAGGCGCGGATGTTCTGGGCGAGTTCGGCTTCGCCGAACGAGGCCTTGCCGACCGAACCCTGGATGATGCCGGCCTTTTCGACGCGGAACTCGACCGCGCCGCCTTTGGAGGCCTTGACCGCCGCGGCGACGTCGGTCGTCACCGTGCCGACCTTCGGATTGGGCATCAGGCCGCGCGGGCCCAGCACTTTGCCGAGCCGCCCGACCAGCGGCATCATGTCCGGGGTGGCGATGCAGCGGTCGAAATTGATCTCGCCACCGTTGACCGCGGCGACCAGATCCTCGGCGCCGACGATATCGGCGCCCGCCGCCTTGGCCTCGTCCGCCTTGGCGCCCCTGGCGAACACCGCCACGCGCAGCACGCGGCCGGTGCCGTTGGGCAGGTTGACGACGCCGCGCACCATCTGGTCGGCGTGTTTGGGATCGACGCCGAGGTTGAGCGCGAGCTCGACCGTCTCGTCGAATTTGGCGGTGGCGCGCTCCTTGACGAGCTTGACCGCCTCGTCGAGCTTGTAAAGCTTGACGCGCTCGACGCTCTCGCGCGCCTTGACTATTCTTTTGCCAGAATGGGTCACGCCACCACCTCCAGACCCATCGAGCGGGCCGAACCCTCGATCATCGCCATGGCGGCCTCGACCGTCGCGCAATTGAGATCGGGCATTTTCTTTTCGGCGATCTCGCGAACCTGCGCCTTCGTCACTTTGCCGACAAAGCCGCGGCCGGGCGTCTTGGCGCCGGAGGCCGGCTTCTTGCCGATCTTGAGGCCCGCCGCCTTCTTGAGGAAGAAGGTGACCGGCGCGTTGCGCATCTCGAAGGTGAAGGAGCGGTCCTGATAGGCGGTGATGACCACCGGAATGGGCGTCCCCTTCTCGATCTGCGCGGTGCGGGCATTGAAGGCCTTGCAGAATTCCATGATGTTGAGGCCGCGCTGACCCAGCGCGGGGCCGATCGGCGGCGAGGGATTGGCGGCGCCCGCCGGCACCTGCAGTTTGACGTAACCGGTTATTTTCTTAGCCATTTGGCTGCTCCGATGTGGCGCGGCGCGGCCTTAGTCAGGCCGCGCGAACGCCGGTTGCAGTGGCGTGGTGCGAACGTCGACCCCGGCTGGCGACCGGGCGCTCTCCCACGCGCGAAGGGGCGGGTGCTAGCAGGTTTGGGGGGGCGGCGCAAGGAAACGCCGGCGGCGCGAAGCGGATTTGCGAAAAGCTTGGACGGCGCGGCGGCGGCGCCTGTCCGGCAGGAAGGGGTCAGAAAAACCTCAATGTTTTCAGAGACTCTGCTCCCGCCGCCAAATTTCTTCCAAGCTTATTCCAAAAATTTCCTTGGAATTTCCTTGGGCGGGTCTAGCAAAATCAACGACTTAAGGTCGAAAAAATTTGGCGACGCGATTTTCCGGCCCCGCCCCGTCTAGAAACCGAAGAATTCGGCGCGCAGCGCATCCTCATATTCCCGCTTGGCCGCCTTAACCTTGTTGCGGAGCGCGTCTTCCTCGAAGCTCGCCTTCTCCCATTGATCGACTTCGGCGACCGAATGATTGACCGAAGCCAGCGCCTCCTCGCGCCGGATCGCCGCCACCCATTCCTCGACCGCCGCCTTATAGGCCGCCTGCATCCGGTCCAGTTCCAAAACGTCGTTTTCCATCTGGCGCCTCCAGGGGACTTCTAGATCGGCGGTATGAACATTCGACGACAGTCGCGCGGGGGCGACGCAGACTCCGGGGCTAGCTTTGCGCGGACAAGAAGGAGACCGTTCGCTTATAGCATGTATTTGGTTTTTCCGAAAGTCTTTTTCGGCGATTCTTGTCGCGGCGCTTCCCCGCGCGGGCGCCAGGGCAGCCCGAGCCGAATGCCCGCATGAAACCGCACGCCTTTGACACGCCCGGACGCTCGTCCGCCGCGATCCGCGCGCGAATCCCGGCTGCAGGGGCGCCGAACGGCATGGTCGCGGCAGGGGTGAAACGGGGCGGAATCGGCGGCCGGGCAGAAAGCTGACATAAAGATATCTGCAAGTCTTTATGTCAGCAAAGCTGTAACAAAGGCACGTCATGACTTCGCCGGAAGCCTCGAAGTGCGCCGCCCTACGCCGAAACCGTGGAGCGGCTTCAACCCGCAGCAGAACCGCGGGTTCGTCGCGATCGACGCGACCGTATCGGCGCGCCGGCGCCGACGCAGGCAATGCGACCGTGCATATTGCCCGCCAGGTATCGACGGCCTAGCTTACGGCCGTTTGCTGGATCGGAGGTTCCCATGTCCGCCGCCGCTGGCGCCGTCGCCGCCGCCGCCATAGCGAGGGAGCGGCGGGAGGAGGAGGAAATGACTCCCTATTCGCCGAACGACTTAGCCGAGAACTGGGAGTTCAAGATTCTGCGCTCCGCCACCGGCAAATTTCGCGATTCCCTCTGGCTCAGCGGGATCTTGCAGGAGGAGGGCCGCGCCGGCTGGACGCTGGTGGAGAAATTCGACGATTCCCGCGTCCGCCTCAAGCGGCCGGCCGGCGCCCGCGCCAGCGACGCCACGCTCGGTTTCGATCCCTATCGCACCTTCGTTGGGATGAGCCAGGCGCGTCTCGCCGCTTTGATCATCCTCGGCTCCCTTGTGGCGGCCGGCGCGATTGTTGCCGTCACTTTCCTCATCATTTCCCTATCGGGTTCGCATGGCGGCCGCTGAGCACGCAATGCGAACCGGCGCAGGCTCGATGGGGCATGCGGGACTATTGGGATAGGCGGGGCGGCTTCGGGGCCAGGTTTGCCGGGGGCCACGCCGCCGAGACGCCGTCAAGTCGCTGCGCGACTCCTCCGCTTCGCTTCGGCGCCTTCGGCGTGACTGCGTCTCAGCGGCGCGGCTATTTGCTATCCATGTTCCTTTGGTGAGCGAAGCGGCCTTTCGGCCGCTATCGCGCACCAAAGGAACATGGTGGCCAACAGCCATCGACGAGTGGAGCAGTCAAGGCTCGCGAAGCTCTTGCGAAGCGACCGCCGAAGGCGGCTTGGCCTTTACGGCGAGTACGGCGATGGCATCGCGCCACCGCCCGCCTAGACCGCCGCCTCGCTACTTTCCGCCCTCCCCGCCCCCCGCCCGGAACGGCCGAGCCGCCTCCACCAGCCAGTCGCGCAGCGCCGCCACCGCCCGCCCGTTGCGGCGGCGCAAGGGATGCACGAAGTAATAGCCTATGGAGAGTTGCACCGGCGGCCCGGCGAGCATCCGCAGCCGGCCGTCAGCGAGATGCTGCCGGACATAGGCGGCGTCCATCATCGCAACGCCCGCGCCGGCGAGCGCGGCGTCCAGCGCCTGCGCGCGGGTTTCGACGACGATCGCCGGATCCGGCGGCTCGCCGGGCTGGCCGAACGATCGCCACCAGACAGACCAGTCGATATAGCGCGAGCGGGCGTAGACGAGCGGCGCGGACGTCCATCCGCCCGCGCGGCCGCGAGCGGCCGCCTGGTCGGCGAGCGCCGGCGCGGCGACGGGGGCGAGCGTTTCCAAAAAGAGCAGCGTCGAGGCCAATCCGTCCCAGGCGCCGCGGCCATGGCGGATCGCGCAGTCGAAATCCTCGCTGGCGAAATCGACCGCCCGCGTCGTCGTCGAAATGGCGATGTCGATTTGCGGATGGCGGGAGCGGAAATCGGCGAGGCGCGGGATCAGCCAGTGCGAGGCGAAAGTCGTCGCCGTGCTGAGGCGGATTTGCGTCCGGCGCCGGCGCAGCGGCTGCACCGCCGCCCCGATGCGCTCGAGCGCATCGCCGATCGCGGCGAGCAGCGCCTCGGCGTCGTCGGTCAAAGCGGCGCGGCGCCCCGCCTTGCGCAACAGCGCGACGCCAAGCTGCGCCTCGAGATCGGCGATGCGGTGCGACAGAGCCGAGCGCGTGACGCCGAGCTCGCCGGCGGCGCCCGTCAGGCTGCCGTGCCTGGCGAGGCTCGACAGGGCCTCGAGCCCCTTGGCGGACGGCAGGATCGGCGGGCGCATGGCTCGGCCTCGAATGCGTTGCATCTGGTGAGATTATCTCACGCTTCCCGGTTTAGGGACCGGCTATTCTGCGGTTCCAACTCGCCTCCAGGGGAACCCGCGCATGACCATCCGCGCCTTTCGCCAGCTCGCCGCCTATAACCGGTGGGCCAACGCCCGCCTTTACGCCTTCGCGCTGGAAATGCCGGACGCGGCCTATCGGCGCCCGACAGGGGTGTTCTTCGGCAGCCTGCACGGCACGCTGAACCATCTGCTGGTGGCCGACCGCATCTGGCTGAAACGGCTGACCGGCGAGGGCGAGCTCCCCGCCCGGCTCGACGCCATCCTTTACGAGGACCGCGCCGAGCTCGCCCGGGCGCGGTTTGCGGAGGATGCGCGGCTGACCGGCGTGATCGGCGGCTATGACGAGGCGGCGCTGGCCGAAGCGGTTTCCTATCAGACGACGTCCGGCAAGCCGCAGCGACAGGCGCTCGCCGACATCCTGCTGCACCTCTTCAATCACCAGACGCACCATCGCGGCCAGGCGCATGCCTGCTGTTCGATCGTGACCGGAGGCGAGCCGCCCTCGCTCGACCTCCTCGCCATGCAGCGCGGCGCTCCGGCGCCCGACCTTGCGAAATTGCTGTGAAGGCTGCGTCTTGAGCGGACGGGGCGCGCCCGCCCGAGCGCCGGGAAAGCCCGGCGAAAGCTTCGCCGGTTAGATTTTACGACCTTGGGGCGCCATACGCGCCGCGCCTCGCAAAGGAGGGTTCGGATGGCTCACAAGCCGCGCCATTCCGCGCAAGACAGGCCCGCCCATTCCTCGCAGGCTTTTCAGCGGGCGGTCGATCTGCATCGGCAAGGCAGGCTCGACCAGGCCGAGCGCGTCTACCGCGCCGTTCTGGCGACGCAGCCGAATCATCTCGACGCCCGCTATCTCTTCGCCATGCTGCAATATCAGCAGGGCCGATATTCCGAAGCGCTGCTCGGGCTTGGCGCGGTGGCGGCGGCAAGGCCTGCCGACGCGCCGGTCTGGTCGAGTCTCGGCGTCGTCCAGGCGGCGGCGGGCCGCCTCGAAGAGGCGCTGGCGAGCTACGATCGCGCGCTGGCGCTCGATCCCAACCATTTCGAGACGCTGAGCAACCGCGGCGTCGCGCTGTTCGCCCTCGGGCGCCTCGCGCCGGCGCTGGCGAGCTACGAGCGCGCGCTCGCGCTCAAGCCGGACTTCGCCGACGCGCTCAACAACCGCGGCGCCGCGCTGACCGGCCTCCAGCGCCCCGCGGAGGCGCTGGCGAGCTATGAGCGCGCGCTGGCCGCCAGGCCCAACTTCGTCGAGGCGCTCAACAATCGCGGCGGCGCGCTGAGGGACCTCGGGCGGCCCGCCGAGGCGCTGGCGAGCTATGACCGCGCGATCGAACTCAAGCCCGATTATGCCGACGCGCTCAACAATCGCGGCAATGCGCTCGCCGAACTCAGACGTCCCGCCGAGGCGCTGGCGAGCTTCGAGCGCGCGCTCGCCCTCGCTCCGCGCTTTGCCGAGGCGCTCAACAATCGCGGCGGCGTTCTGCGCGACCTCAATCGCCCCGCCGAGGCGCTGGCGAGCTGCGAGCAGGCGCTTGGCCTCAAGCCGGACTTCCCCGAAGCGCTCAACAATTGCGCCGGCGCGCTGCGCGACCTCAAGCGCCCCGCCGAGGCTTTGGCGAGCTGCGAGCGGGCGCTTCATCTCAAGCCGGACTTCCCCGAAGCGCTCAACAATCGCGGCGGCGCCCTGCGCGACCTCAAGCGCCCCGCCGAGGCGCTGGCGAGCTATGACCGGGCGCTTGCCCTCAGGCCCGATTACGCCGAAGCGCTCAACAACCGCGCCGGCGCGCTAAGGGCGCTCGGCCGCCTCGAGGAGGCTCTGGCCAGCAGCCAGGCGGCGCTCGCCCTCAAGCCCGACTTCGCCGAAGCGTTCGGCGTCCGCGGCAATGCGCTCGTCGACCTCCGGCGCCCGCTGGAGGCGCTGGCGAACTACGACAAGGCGCTCGCCCTCAAGCCCGACGACGCGGAAATCCATGACAACAAGGCGATCGTCCTGATGGAGCTCGGCGATTTCGACGGCGCGATGGCGGCGGTCGAAAGGGCGGTCGAGCTCGCGCCAAGAAGGGTTCGTACCTATTACAACCTGACCTTGTTCAAGCGCATGGCGCCCGGCGATCGTCCTATCCACGCCATGGAGGAACTGGCCTGCGACATGGCCTCGCTAAGCCGGGACGAGCAGATCGACCTGCATTTCGCGCTGGGCAAGGCGCTCGCCGATATCGGGGATCGCCAACGCTCGTTTGCGCACCTGCGCGACGGCGCCGCCCTGAAGCGCGGCCAGACGATCTACGACGAGGCGGCGACGCTGGGAAGGCTCGAGCGCACCCGGGCGGCCTTCACGGCCGAGCTCATGGGCGGCCGGGAAGGCGGCGGCGATCCCTCCCCCGTTCCAATATTCGTCGTCGGCATGCCGCGCTCGGGAACGACATTGGTCGAACAGATCCTGGCGAGCCACCCCAGCGTTTTCGGCGCCGGCGAGATCGACGATTTTGACAGGGCGATGGCGCAGCTCGCCGCCGCGCCCGGCCAGACGCCGCATTCTCCCGAGGCGCTTTCGCTCCTGTCGGCGGACCAATTGCGGCAGCTCGGCGCGGACTATGTCGGGCGTCTGCGGACCATGGCGCCGGCGGCCGAGCGGATCGCCAACAAGACGCCCGAGAACTTCCGTCTTCTCGGCCTCATTCATCTGGCGCTGCCGAAGGCGCGCCTCATTCATACGCGCCGCGACCCCGTCGACACGTGCCTGTCGTGCTTCTCGAACCTGTTCGCCGACAACCTGCCCTATACCTATGATCTTGCCGAACTCGGCCGCTATTATCGCGGCTACGACGCACTGATGGCCCATTGGCGCGATGCGCTGCCGCAAGAGGCGATGCTCGAAGTGCAATACGAGGAGCTCGTCGCCGATCTCGAAGGGCAGGCGCGTCGCATCCTCAGCTATTGCGGGCTCGAATGGGATGCGCGCTGCCTCGATTTCCACCGCACCGAGCGGCCGGTGCGCACCGCCAGCCTCACCCAGGTGCGCCAACCCATCTACAAGAGTTCGGTCGGCCGCTGGCGCACCTATGAGCCCTTCCTCGGACCGCTGCTCGCCGAACTTGCGCCTGTCCTCGCCTGCGCTGTCCCGGAGCCGGCCGAAAGCGAGACGGCCGATCCGCAACGGACGAGCGAAAGCCGCGCTGCCTGACCGGCGAGGAGGCGTCCTCGCCCGCGCTTCAAATTTCTTGCTCTCCGCTCCGCCAAGGCCCGCGAGCAGGATCGTCCTGACGATCAGCCGGCTTCCGCCAGCGCGCCCGGAGCCAGCGCGCTTGTCTCGGCGCTCAGGGCGCGCACGATCGCGGCCGTTTCGGCGTCGGCGGGAAACAGCATTTCCAGGGCAAGCTCCGACAAGGTCACATCGGTCGGCGTTCCAAAGATGGTGATCGTGTTGAGGAACGAAACGATCCCGGCGGAAGTGGCGATCCGCAGCGGCGTCGCGTAGCGCTCCGGCCCGTCCGGCGCGGCGGGGGCGGCTTTGCCGGTGGGCGAGGGATAGGCGAGGATCTCCGCCAATAGAGCCTGCACGCCAGCGTCGGCCCTCGCCTCGATCTGCTGGCGCAGCACGCCGACCACATGTTCGCGCCATTCGCCATGGTTGACGATTCTGGGCGCAAGGCCCCGCGGATGCAGGGTGAGGCGGATGGCGTTGACGGGCGGGCGCCGGAGTTCGGGCGAGACATCCACATAGAGCTGGGGCAGCGCCCGGTTCGACAGCACGATATTCCAATGCCGATCGACGGCGAAAGCCGGATAGGGCTTGTGCGCCTCCAATATCCGCTCGATCGCCTCTCGGGCCGCGGCCAGTTCCAGAAACGACCTTTCCTGAAAGGCCGGCGCGAAGCCCGCCGCCAGAAGCAGCCCGTTGGTTTCGCGCAGCGGCATGTCGAGGCGCTCAGCCAGCCGCATCGCCATCTCGCGGCTCGGCTGCGCGCGCCCGGTCTCCAGGTAGCTGAGATGCCGCGTGGAGCTTTCGGCGGCCAACGCCAGATCCATCTGGGTCATGCGCCGACGCTGCCGCCAGCGGCGCAGCAGCACGCCGAAGGGAAGTTGATGAAGGCTCATGCGCGCGAGCCTAGCAGCAATCCTGGCCGCGCACGATGACCTCTGGGGTCAAGTTCGCAACGCCGTAACGATCGCTTCTTGACCCGTGAGGTCATCGACCGACGGCGCCGAGGCGGCCAGATTGCCGGCGACCGAACGGCCGACCGGGGCCGGGCGCATTCAGCGGAGACGATAGATGACAAACGCAATGGATTTGACCGACGATTATCTCGCGGTATGGAACGAGACGGACGCGGCCGAGCGCCGCCGCAGGATCGGCGCGCTATGGACGCCCGACGGGACGACAAGCAATCGACTGATGGAGGCGCGAGGCTATGAGGCGATCGAGGCGCGGGTGACCGGCTCCTCGGACAAATGGCTGCGCGAGGGAAAATGCGTCTTCCGGCCCAGGCAGGCGGCGCGTCATCGCGACGTCGTCAAATTCGACTGGGAGATGGCGACCATGCCCGCCGGAGCGGTCGAGGCGATCGGCGTCTGTTTCCTCGTTGTCGATCCCGACGGCCGCATCGCGCATGACTATCAGTTCAACCCGAGCTTGAATGACGCCGAGGCGCTGGCGCAACGCTATGTCGCGGTATGGAGCGAACCGGACGCGCAGGCGCGCCGCCGCAGAATCGCCGAGCTCTGGGCGCCCGACGGATCGCATGTCGCGCAGAGCGCGGCGCGCAACGGGCATGGCGCGATCGAAGCCGAAGCGCAGGAGGCCTTCGACGCCTATGCGGCGAAGGGGTTGGAGTTTTCGTTCGCCGGGAGTTCGCAGGCCCATCACAATGTGGCGCGGGTCGCCTGGCGCCTGCGGGCCACGGCCGGCGGAGAACCGGGGCAGGCCGGCTCAAGCCTGCTTATTCTCGATGACCGCGGACGGATTCGCTTCGACTATCCGTTCGACGAGCCGATCTAGCCTTCGGCCTCGCTCGCGGCCGTCACGGCCCGCTTAGCGCCGGGCCGAGCGTGATGAGCGCGACCGAGACGATCGCCAGCGCGACGCCGACCGCCTCGATGCGGCCGAGCCGCTCGCCAAAAGCCAGGATCGCCACGGCGTTGATCGCGACGAGCTGGATCACCGCCGTCAGGCTGAAGGCGACCGACATGCCGAAGAGCCGCACGAGCCGCAGCATGATGAGATTGCCCAGCGTGTAGAGCGCGAGGGTGAGGGCGATTTTGGCGAGGCTGGGCGCCAGCGCCCAGGATTTGGCGGCGCTGGCCGCCAGCACATAGACCAGGGTCGCCGCGGCAAGCTGCAGCAGGGCTGTCGGATTCATGGGTCGGCTCCTCGCGGGCCAACCCCTAGCATCGGCGGCAAGGCCGTCAAAGCGCGGCGCTTCAGCGAGAGACCTAGGCGCTCGGCTTGGGCTTGGCGACGGCGGTGCGCTTCGGTTTCTGGCCCGCGCCGCGCACGTTCATGAATGTGTTGAGCAAATCGAACCAGAACGGCGCGCCGAGCGAAATGGCGAGGCCGGTGACCAGCCATCCCGCGATGCGGCTGGCCCAGGCCAAGGGGTCCGTCTTGAATCCTTTCTGGCTCCAGCCGATCGGCAGCGGCTGCAGCACCGTCTCGGCCTTATCGTAGGAGGCCACCGTCGCCTCGAGGCTTTTGTCGACGCTGTCGGCGGCGCCGCTGTCGGCTGCCGGCGCGGCGGGCTTTTGAATGCCGGCCGCGACGGTCACCATCGCCGATCGTAGATTCGAATCCCCCCAAAGCTTCACGCCAACATTGATTGTATCGGCGTTGAAGGCGATGGCGACGAGCAGGCCGACCGCCAGGGAGATATATTGAAGGTCTCGCTTATAGGCGCCGTTGACGCGATCCATGGCGGAATCGAACCAACTGGCGACGCCGTCGCGCAATTTCTCGACATCTTCATTGGCGGTCGCCAGGCTCGCGAGCAGCACGTCGCGAATCTTGGTTTTCGGCATGTCCGTTATCAATTGCTGCACTTGGCCGAAACCAGGCAAGGGCTCGCCTGGCTTGAGACTGCCGAGCACGGCCATCGCGAAGTCCCGACTGGCGAGATAGGAGACATGGCCTTTGGAGGCGGCGGCCGCGTCCGCGCCCGATCGAGCCTGACCGCCAAAAAGACGCCGCCAGATGACAGCGCCCCCGACGGCGGCGTTCGCGCTGGCGACCAGACCGGAATTGTAAAAGCCGTCTTTCAACGTCTCATCATCGAGGATTTGCTCCAACGCGCCCGCCAGCGTCTTGGCCCGCAGTTTGGCCAGCGTCGCGATGAACTCGTTGACGGTCGTGCCGATCAGACTGAGCATGAGGTACATCAGCACAAGTCCGATCGCCACATCGAGAACCGTCCCCCCTGGAAAACTCGACATGATCTCCCCCCGTTTTCGATCGATTTTCGCTCCGTCGCCAGCGCCGCCCCCGGGCGCGCGGCGACAGGCGGGCGCTCAATTTGCTCACGAAATCGGCGGTCCGACAATTCCCGCGGGGATGCGTTTTGTAACGCCTGGGATTTGTGACGCCTTGGCGCGCGCGAGGGCGAAGCGCCCCTCCGCTATCCCCTGTCCACCTCGATCGTCACATGCGACAGCCCGCGAAACCGCGCCAGCCGCGCGCGGTAATATTCCGCGTCCCTGCCCTGCCCTGTCGTCACGCGGAAGATGGCGCCGAGATGCCCCGGCCCCAGGCGCCAGAGGTGGAGATCGGCGCAGCGGTCGCCCTCGCCTTCGATCGCCTCGCGCATCTGCGCGGCCATGCGCGAATCGGGACAGATGTCGAGCAGGATGGCGCCGGTGTCGCGGATCAGCGCGAGCGACCAGCTCGCGATGACCAACGCGCCGACGATGCCGGCGAGCGGGTCCATCCACAGCCAGCCGAAGGCGCGGGCGAGCAGCAGGCCGACGATAACCAGCACAGACACCGCGGCGTCGGCCATCACATGGACGATGGCGGCGCGCATGTTGTTGTCGCGCCCCGCCGCGCCTTGCGCGGGCTCAGGCTCTTCGAAGGCGACCGTAAAGACCTCTTCGCCGAGCCGCGCGTGGGCGGCAAAAGCGTGCGGCTCCGGGATTTCCTCGATCGATTCGAGATAGCCGGCCTGCTGTCGCATCGCAAAAAGCTGGCGCGCGCCGTCAGGCCGCACGGTCTCGATGAAGACGGCCGGCGCGGCAGGCGTCAACCCCGCTGGCGCCCGAAGCCGGAAGCGCGGGGGAACGCCCGCCTCGAAAATTTCCAGCACGACAGGTCCAATGCCGGTCGCCAGTTCGTGCGCTTCGTCATGGTCGTGAGGATGGTCGTGCGCATGGCCGTGGGAATGGGAATGGCCGGACCCGTGCGAATGGCCGCCGCCGCTGAGCAGCCAGGCGCTCGCGACATTGACGGCAAGGCCGAGACAGGCGATCGGGATCGCCTCACCAAAATGGATCGGCACGGGCGCGAACAGGCGCGAGACCGCCTCATAGCCGATCAGCAGGGCGATCATCGCCAGAATGACGGCGCTGGAAAAGCCGGCGAGATCGCCGAGCTTGCCGGTGCCGAAGGTGAAGCGCGCGTCGTTGGCGTATTTGCGGGCGTAGGTATAGGCGAGCGCGGCCAGCAGCAGCGCGCCGGCATGCGTGCTCATATGCAGCCCGTCCGCGACCAGCGCGATCGAGCCGAACATCAGGCCGCCGACGATCTCGCCGATCATCATCGCCGCGCAGAGCCAGATCACCGCCCAGGTCCTGCGCTCGCTTTTCGCGTGGTCCGGCCCGAGGAACACATGGGCGTGGGCGGGCGCGGCGCCGGTCTTGCCAATCGTCATCGCGGGCCTCACTTCAGATAGCTGCGCACGAGGCCCAGCAATTGCTCGGCCGCCTCTTGGTTCAAGGCGCCGGGATGTTTATCGGCATCGACCAGGTGCTCGCGCACGTGATCCTCGACGACTTCGGCCATCAGGCCGGCCATCGCGCCGCGCGCGCCGGCGATGAGATGCAGCACCGGCTCGCAGCCGGCCTCGCCCTCGAGCGCGCGCTCGATCGCCTCGACCTGGCCGCGGATGCGCCGCACCCGGGCCAGCAGCTTTTGTTTTTCGCGGATCGTGTGGGTCATGGCGTCGATATAGCATAGGGGGGTAGGCTATTCAAGGGACGCTGCGCCCCCTTCTCCCGCCTTCGGCGGGAGAAGGAATCCGCGCGCCGCGCTTTGCCTCTTCCCGGCCCGATGCTATAGGCGCTTCAGGCTCTGTTGCGGCGCAAACTCGCCCCAGGAAAGGCAAGCGATCCCATGGAAAAGATCAAGGTCAACAACCCGGTCGTCGAAATCGACGGCGATGAAATGACCCGCATCATCTGGCATCTGATCCGCGACAAATTGATCCATCCCTATCTCGACATCGACTTGCAATATTTCGATCTTGGAATCGAGCATCGCGACGCGACCAACGATCGCGTGACGGTCGAGGCGGCCGAGGCGATCAAGGCCTGCGGCGTCGGCGTCAAATGCGCGACGATCACGCCGGACGAAGCGCGCGTCGTCGAATTCAAGCTGAAGGAAATGTGGAAGAGCCCGAACGGCACGATCCGCAACATCCTCGGCGGCGTCATCTTCCGCGAGCCGATCATCTGCAGAAATGTGCCGCGCCTGGTGCCGGGATGGACGCTGCCGATCGTCGTCGGCCGCCACGCCTATGGCGACCAGTACCGCGCCACCGATTTCCGCGTGCCCGGCAAGGGCCGCCTCACCATCCGCTTCGAGGGCGAGGACGGCAAGGCGATCGAGCGGGAAGTGTTCAAATTCCCCGGCTCGGGCGTCGCGATGGCGATGTACAATCTCGACGATTCCATCCGCGATTTCGCGCGCGCCTCGCTGAACTACGGCCTCCTGCGCAAATATCCGGTCTATCTGTCGACCAAGAACACGATTCTGAAAGCCTATGACGGGCGCTTCAAGGATCTGTTCGAGGAGGTTTTCGAGGCCGAGTTCAAGCCGCGATTCGCCGCCGCCGGCATCACCTACGAACATCGCCTCATCGACGACATGGTCGCCTCGGCGCTCAAATGGTCGGGCGGCTATGTCTGGGCCTGCAAGAATTACGATGGCGACGTGCAATCCGATACGGTCGCGCAGGGCTATGGCTCGCTCGGCTTGATGACCAGCGTGCTGCTGTCGCCCGACGGGCGCACCGTCGAGGCCGAAGCGGCGCATGGCACGGTGACGCGCCATTACCGCGAATATCAGAAGGGCCGCGAGACCTCGACCAATTCGATCGCCTCGATCTTCGCCTGGACGCGCGGCCTGTCGCATCGCGCCAAGCTCGACGACAATGCGCCGCTCGCGCGCTTCGCCGAGACTCTCGAGAAAGTATGCGTCGATACGGTCGAGGCGGGTTTCATGACCAAGGATTTGGCGCTGCTGGTCGGGCCGGAGCAGAAATGGCTCTCGACGACGGGCTTCCTCGACAAGGTCGACGCGAATTTGAAGGCGGCGATGGGGTGACACGGCTCCCTTCTCCCGCCTTTGGCGGGAGACGGTGGCCTTCGCGTAAGCGAAGGTCGGATTAGCGCCTCAAAGTTAGAGGCTTCTCTTCAATCGCTAGATATCGCAATTTTCCAACAATTTCAGAGGATGAAGATCATTTTTGTCTTGACAATTGTCTAGACAATTCTCATCTTGACGCATGGAATTCGAATGGTCGCCGGGCAAGCGCGAGAGAACCCTCGCCGAGCGCGGCGTGGATTTTGCGGCTGTTCTGGTCGGGTTCTCAGACCCAAACCGCAAGATCATGAAAGACTTTCGCCAAGACTATGGCGAGGCGCGATTCAACATGCTCGCGAGCTGCGGGGGGCGTATTTATCACGTCACCTTCACGATGCGGGGATCCGTGACGCGCATCATTTCGGCGCGGAAGGCCAATCAAAGGGAGCGTCGGCGCTATGAGCAAGGCTAAAACGGTTCGCGCCGTCTTGATCGAGGGCGCGCCCTTCGAGAAGAAGGCTAAGGGCGCGCTCGTCCCGCTGGTCGATCGCACAGATTATGAGCGTCTCGACGGTATGCCCGACAGCGAAGTCGAGCGCATCGCGGCAAACGATGCCGACGGCGCGCCCATGACCGACGAAGAATGGACGCGAGGCGAAATCCGGCGCCCGATCAAGATTCCCGTCGGCCTCAAGCTCGACGACGATGTGCTTGGCTGGTTCAAGTCCCAGGGACGCGGCTACCAAACCCGCATCAACGCCGTTTTGCGGCGCTATGTCGAAACGCGTCGAAAGGCGAGTTGAGGGAAGCCGGGCGCCGCACGTAGCAGGTCGCACCCGGCTTCGACGCCCTCATCCGGCGCTGCGCGCCACCTTCTCCCGCTTCGCGGGCGAAGGGGTTCTCACTTCACAAGCGCTTCGCAATCCAGTTCGTCGATCGTGACGCGTCCGATCTGGCCTAGCGTGCGATCCAATTCGTCGCGCAATATTTCGAAGCTGCGGCTCGCCCCCGCGAGCCCCCCCGCGACGACGCCGTAAAGAATCGCCCGGCCGCAGAAGACGAAATCGGCCCCGGCGGCGAGCGCCACGACAATGTCGGCGCCGCGCCGCACGCCGCCGTCGAGCATCACGGCGAGCTTGTCGCCGACCGCCGCCTTGATCGCCGGCAAAGTGGCGAGCGGGGTTGGCGCGCGGTCGAATTGCCGCCCGCCATGATTGGAGACGATGATCCCGTCGCAGCCGGCCGCCATCGCGCGCCTGGCGTCGTCGGGATGCTGCAGGCCCTTGACGACAAGCTTGCCCTTCCACAGGCGCCGGTAGGAATCGAGGTCGGCCCAAGTGTGGGTCGGATAGAATTGCGAGCGCATGAATAGGGCGACCTGCTGGCCGCTCGCGCCCTTGGGCGCATAGGCGGCCCAGGCGCCCATTTTTGGCATGCCGCCCTGGCGCAGCCAATCGCGGAGCCATGCCGGATGGCGGAGGACGTCGATGATTTTGCGCGCGTCGAGGCTGAGCGGCAGTCCAAAGCCATTGCGGATGTCGCGTTCGCGCTTGGCGGCAAGCGGCAGGTCGACGGTGACGACGAGCGTCTCGATACCGGCGGCTGCGGCTCTGGCGATAAAATCGCGCGTGATGGCGGCATCGCGCGCGGGATAGATCTGCAGCCAGACGTGGCCCGGCGCGGCGGCGCCCGCTTCTTCGATGGTGGCGATCGTCGCGCCCGACAGGATGAACGGCGCATTGGCCGCAGCGGCCGCCCGCGCCATCGCAATGTCGGCGCCGGGGCGGAACAGGCCGGCATTGCCCATCGGCGCGACGCCGAACGGCACGCCATATTCGCGGCCGAACAAGTTTTTGGCGAGGCTCCGCTTGGAAATATCGACGAGATAGCGCGGCATCAGGCGCGCGGCGGCGAATTGCGCGACGCTCTCGGCGAGCGCCTGCTCGTCGCCCGCCCCGCCGTCGATCCAATCGAACAGCAGGCGCGGCAGGTGGCGGCGCGCGCCAAGGCGCAGGTCCTCGATATTGACCGCTTCAGCGACGTTCATCGCGCGCTCACGCCGCTTTGTCGCGCAGCGCCGCTTCGATCGCCGCCAGCGCGGCCTGCGCCTTGGCGCCGTCCGGGCCGCCGGCCTGCGCCATATCGGGGCGCCCGCCGCCGCCCTTGCCGCCGAGCGCCGCCGAGGCGAGGCGCACGAGATCGACGGCGCTGAGGCGCGCCGTGAGATCGGCGGTCACGGCGACGACGACGCTCGCCTTGCCGTCCTCGGCGAGCGCGACGATCGCCACCACCCCGGAGCCGATAGTCTGCTTGGCTTCGTCGGCCATGGATTTGAGGTCTTTCATCTCGACGCCGCTGACCTCGCGCGCGTAGAATTTCAGGCCGCCGACTTCGCGCACGGCGTCCGGCGCCGAGCCGCCGCCGCCGCCCATCGCGAGTTTCCGCCGCGCCTCGCTCAATTCGCGCTCGAGCCTGTGGCGCTCCGCGATCAGCGCATCGAGGCGGACGGCCGCCTCGCTGACCGGCGAGCGCAAGGCGGCGGCTATATTGGCGAGCGCACGGGCTTCCTCGTTGAGATGCTTGCGGGCGCCGTCGCGGGTTCTCGCCTCGATGCGGCGCACGCCGGCGGCGACCGCGCTCTCGCCGGTGATCGAGACGAGGCCGATGTCGCCGGTGCGCGCAACATGGGTGCCCCCGCACAGCTCGACCGAATAGGGGCGCATCCCATTGTCGCCGCCCTCGATCGTCCCCATCGCGACGACGCGCACTTCATCGCCGTATTTTTCGCCGAACAGCGCGCGTGCGCCCGATTCCACGGCTTCGTCGACCGCCATCAGCCGCGTCGTCACCGGCTCGTTCCGCAGGATGATGCGGTTGGCGATATCCTCGACTTCGGCAAGTTCGGCCGCCGTCACGGGCTTCGGGTGGGCGATGTCGAAGCGCAGCCGGTCGGGCGCGACGAGCGACCCCTTCTGCGCGACATGATCGCCCAGCACCATCCGCAGCGCTTCGTGCAGCAGATGGGTCGCCGAATGATTGGCGCGGATGGCGAGGCGGCGCTCGTGGTCGACCTTGAGCTCGAGCGCCGCGCCTCGGATAAGCGCGCCCTCCTCGACGACAATGTCATGCACGAAGAGATCGCCGAGCTTCTTGCGGGTATCGGCGACGCGGGCGCGAAAACCCGCGCCGACGATGGTTCCGACATCGCCGACCTGGCCGCCCGATTCGCCGTAGAATGGCGTCTGGTTGAGGATCAAAGCGCCCTTCTCGCCGACGCTGAGAGTCTCGACTTCGGCGCCGTCCTTGAGAATGGCGAGCGCGACGCCTTCGGCGGTCTCGGTCTCGTAGCCCAGAAACTCGGTGGCGCCGAGGCGCTCCTTGAGCTGGAACCAGATCGTCTCGGTCGCCGCTTCCCCCGAGCCGGACCAGGCCTTGCGCGCCTCGGCGCGCTGGCGCTCCATCGCCGCGGCGAAGCCGTCGGTGTCGACGCTCAGCCCTCTCGTGCGTAAGGCGTCCTGCGTGAGATCGAGCGGAAAGCCGAACGTGTCGTAAAGCTTGAACGCGACTTCGCCGGGCAGCGCGGCGCCCGCGCTAAGATGGCGCGTCTCGTCCTCGAGGATGGCGAGGCCGCGCACGAGGGTGGCGCGAAAGCGCGTCTCCTCGAGCTTCAGCGTCTCGGCGATGAGCCCTTCGGCGCGGATGAGTTCGGGATAGGCCTGGCCCATCTCGCGCGCCAAAGCGGGAACCAGGCGCCACATCAGCGGCTCGCGCGCGCCCAGCAATTGCGCGTGGCGCATCGCGCGGCGCATGATGCGGCGCAGCACATAGCCGCGCCCCTCGTTGGAGGGCAGCACGCCGTCGGCGACGAGGAAGGACGAAGCGCGCAGGTGGTCGGCGATCACCCGGTGCGACACTTTATGCGGGCCGTCGGGATCGACGCCGGAGGCGTCGGCGCTGGCGCGGATCAGCGCGCGCATGAGGTCGATCTCGTAATTGTCATGCGTGCCCTGCAGCACCGCCGAAATGCGCTCGAGGCCCATGCCGGTGTCGATCGAGGGGCGCGGCAGGTCGATGCGCTGGCCGCCCGGCAGCGTCTCGTATTGCATGAATACGAGGTTCCAGATCTCGATGAAGCGGTCGCCGTCGGCCTCGGCCGAGCCGGGCGGGCCGCCGGGAATATGGTCGCCGTGGTCGTAGAAGATCTCCGAACAGGGACCGCACGGCCCGGTGTCGCCCATCGCCCAGAAATTGTCCGAGGTCGCGATGCGGATGATGCGCGATTCCGGCAGGCCGGCGATGCGCTTCCATAGGTCATAAGCCTCGTCGTCGTCGTAATAGACCGTGACGGTGAGGCGGTCCTTGGGCAGCGCGAATTCCTTGGTGATGAGGTTCCAGGCGAGTTCGATGGCGAGCGGCTTGAAATAATCGCCGAACGAGAAATTGCCGAGCATTTCGAAGAACGTGTGATGGCGCGCGGTATAGCCGACATTGTCGAGGTCGTTATGCTTGCCGCCGGCGCGCACGCATTTTTGCGAGGTGGTGGCGCGCAGATAGGGGCGCTTCTCGACGCCGGTGAACACGTTCTTGAACTGCACCATGCCGGCGTTGGTGAACATCAGCGTCGGATCGTTGCGCGGCACGAGCGAACTCGACGGTACGATCTCGTGACCGTGCTTGTTGAAAAAGCCGGTAAAGCTCGACCGGATCTCGTTGACGCCGCTCATGAACCCTCGCTGGTGCGCTCGATTTGTCTTCTAGAGCATGAATCGGGAAAAGGGAAAACGGGCGCAACGCCCCTTCGCCCGCGAAGCGGGAGAAGGTGGCGCGCAGCGCCGGATGAGGGCCTCGAAGCTGGGCGCCGCTCGCAGGAGGGCGCACCCAGTCGGACCGCCCTCATCCGACCTCGCTAACGCGAGGCCACCTTCTCCCGCCGAAGGCGGGAGAAGGGAAACGCGCGCCCCGCGCCTCTCACGCCACCCCGAGCTTCTTCTGCAGGCTCGTCGAGGACGTCGTATATTGGAACAGCAGTTTCTTGTCGGGATAGACGTAACGGAACGCCTTCTGGGAGGCGAGCGCGGCTTCGTGAAAACCCGACAGGATCAGTTTGAGCTTGCCCGGATAAGTGTTGATGTCGCCGATCGCGAAAATGCCGGGCACGTTGGTCTCGAATTTCTCGGTGTCGACCGGCACTAGATTTTCATGGAGATTGAGGCCCCATTGGGCGATCGGGCCGAGCTTCATGGTGAGGCCGAAGAAGGGCAGCAGCGCGTCGCAGGCGATGTCGAACGTGCTGGCGTCTTCGCCGCGCACGCTCGCGGCGGTCAAAAGGCCGTTTTCGCCCTTCAGCCCGGTCGCCTGCCCCAGCACGAAGTCCATCTTCTTGTCGGCAACGAGCTCGCGCATCGCGTTGACCGAATGGGGCGCGGCGCGAAACGCGTCGCGCCGGTGCATCAGAGTCACGCGCTCGGCGATCGGGTGCAGGTTGAGCACCCAGTCGAGCGCCGAATCGCCGCCCCCTATGATCAGCACGCGTTTTCCCCGGAAATCCTCCATTTTGCGCACGGCGTAGAAGACGCTTTTGCCTTCGTAGTCGTCGATGCCGGCGATTGGCGGCTTCTTGGGCTGAAACGAACCGCCGCCGGCCGCCACGATGATCGTCTTGGCCTCGAAAATCTTGTCGCCGTCGGTCCTGACGCGGAAGGCGGGATGTTCCGGCGTGCCGAGAATCTCGAGCCCTTCGACCATTTCATTCAAATGGAAGGTCGGGTGGAAGGGCTGGATCTGCAGGGCGAGATTCTCGACCAGGCCGTCGCCCGTGATGATGGGGAAGCCGGGAATGTCGTAGATCGGCTTTTCCGGATAGAGCTCGGCGCATTGGCCGCCGATCTTGGGCAGGATGTCGATCAAATGGGCCTTGATGTCGAGCAGGCCGAGTTCGAACACCGCAAAGAGCCCGATCGGTCCCGCCCCGACGATGACGACATCCGTCTTGATGATCTCGCTCATGCCCTCAGCCCTGCTTGCCGGGCGTCGTCACCATGAGGCCGTCGAGGGTCGGCGTCACTTTGATCTGGCAGGACAGGCGCGAGGTCGGCCGCACTTCGAAGGCGAAATCGAGCATGTCTTCCTCCATTTGCGAGGGCTTGCCGACGATCTCGCTCCATTCGGGCGCGACATAGACATGGCAGGTCGCGCAGGCGCAGGCGCCGCCGCATTCGGCGTCGATGCCAGGAATGCTCTGGCGCAGCGCGGTCTCCATGACGGTCGAGCCCTCCTGCGCTTCGACCGTTCTCGATTGTCCCTGAGAGTCTGTGTATGTGACATGAATCATGGAGCGAACTAGTCCTGTCCTGGATCGACAAAGCCGAGGGTTTTGCGCCGACGAAGGCGAGGCGCGCCCTTTTGCTGCGGCGCGAAGGCATATAAAGCCTCTGGCGGCGCAGCGAAAGGCCGATATCGCAGCGAGTTCGATTCTGTCAAAGCGCGGGGCGGCCGGCTGGCGGCCAGGCAAGCCCGCGCGGCCGGGCGCGGCGACGGTCCTTGTTATGAGATTTTCGCGCCGGTCAGCGCAGCAGGCGGCCGATCGCCGCTCTGGCCTCGGCCACCGCGTCGACGAGTTCGTCGAGCGCTTCGCTGGAGGAGCCGCCGCGCGATCCGGCCGCATGGATCGCTTCATAGGCCTGCGCCGCTCGCGCCACCCGGCCCGCGCCGATGGCCAAAGCCGAGCCTTTCAGCATATGGGCGAGATCGCCGCATAATTTGCCCTCGTCCGGGCCCGTCCGGACGAGCTGCGAAGCGATTCGCCCCGATTGGCGCTCGAACATCTCAAGCAGCTCCACTTCGAGCGCCTGGTCGGAATCGGTCTGGCGCGCCAGATGCACGAGATCGATGACGGGTTCGTCGCCGGCCTCGCCAAAGGCCCCCTCGGATGGCATATAATCCCTTATATTGGAACGGCTTGCAGCAATGGCGGCCATGCACCGGGTCCCGGAGTTCGCGCGCCCCTGTCCAGCGTTTCCGGGGCGTTTGGCGATGATAGTCTCGAGGCGGATTGGACGGACAGGATGGTCCGCGCTTAGGGTAAATGAACCGTTAACGACGTTTCGAGGATCAGAATCCTCATATGTTTCAATCTTGGCCCTCCACCTGTAGGATGAGGTTGGTTAATTGATCGGCGCGAATCGATCCTCGAGGCCCAAGGACGATGCGCGCATGCCGGAGCGCCGCAAGCGATCTCCGGCGCAAAGTCCATAGGACAAGGCGGACGCAATGGCACAACAGACGAAGGCTCAGGATCCGGTCGCGGCCGCCATGTCGGCGATTGAAGACGCCTTGAACCTGTCGCATGACGAACCGCCGGCCGATGACGCTCGGGCGCCCCAGAGCGCGACGCCCGCCGCCAAGCCGCTGCCGAATGTTTCGTTCGACCAGACGCCGCCGGCGCCCGCGGCCGCCGCCGAAAAACCCGCTCCGTCGCCGGCCCGGCCAGCCCCGGCGCTCAAGGCCAGCGCTCCCCCGGCGCCCCCCGAAGCCAGCGAGGTCAAACCCATTCTGGCGCCGGCCAGCGCGCCGGCCAACGACGACCGCCCGTCGGTCGGGCAGATCCTGCAGGCGATGCAAACGCGCGCGCCGAGCCGCGCCCCGTTCGTCCTGGCGCTGATTGCGACTTTGGTGTGGCTCGCCCTGTGCGGCGCCTATTTCGCTTCCTATCTCGGCGTGACGGATTTCGGCGTCCTCGCGCATCGCGATTTCTGGCTGCGGCCGGAAATCGGGCTGGCCGGGCTTACAGCGATCGGCCCCGCGCTATTCCTGTTCGCGCTTGCCGTGTTGGCGCGCCGCGCCCAGGAGCTGCGCGCCTCGGCCCGCTCGATGACCCAGGTCGCAATGCGGCTGGCCGAGCCCGAGACGCTGGCCACCGATCAGGTGGTGACGCTGTCCCAGGCGATACGCCGCGAAGTCGCCTCGATGGGCGACGGCATCGAGCGCGCGCTGGCGCGAGCCTCGGAACTCGAAACCCTCGTGCGCTCGGAAGTGTCGACGCTGGAGCGCTCCTATTCGGAGAACGAGCGGCGCATCCGCTCGCTGATCGCCGAAATGGCCGATCAGCGCGAGGCGATCGTCGCCAATGGCGGACGCGTTCGCGCGGCCATCGCCGGCGCGCATCAAGGGATCGCCGCCGACCTCGACAGCGTCTCCGAACGGCTGAACGACCGCCTGTCGAGCGTCGGCCGCAAGGTCGTCTCGTCGATCGGCGCGACGTCGGAGGACATCGCCGCGACATTGGACCGGGCAGGCGTCGAGGCGGTCGAACGCATCGCCGGACAAAGCGAACAGATGCGCGGGGCGCTGGCGGCGCTCGGCTCGGAAGTGACGGAGCGTCTGGCCCAGACGAGCGAGGAGAGCGCCAACGCGCTCATCGAGCGCGTCGGCGAGATCGATCAACGCGTGAGGTCGAGCGGCGAAGCGGTCGCCGCCGATCTGGCGGCGCGCGGCGACGACCTCGTCAACCGCATGGACCTGACGGGCGCGCGAATCAGCGAACAGGTCACCCTGCTCAACGAGCGATTCGCGGCGATCGCCGACGACAGCGCCAACGCGCTGATCGCGCGCGCGGTCGAAATCGACCAGAACATCCGCACGAGCAGCGAAGCGCTCGCCGCCGATTTCGACGCGCACGCCGCCGACCTCGTCGGCCGCCTCGATCAGACGGGCGCACGGATCAGCGAACAGGCCGGCCAGTTGAACGAAAGATTTGCGGCGATCGCCGGCGAAAGCGCCGACGCCCTCATCGACCGCGTCGCGCAGATCGACCAGCGCATCCGGATGAGCGGCGAGACGCTCACCGCCGATTTTGGCGCGCGCGGCGAGGACCTCGTCAGCCGCATTGACCAGACGGGCGCGCGAATCCACGAACAGGCCAGCGAGCTGAACGAAAAATTCACGGCGATCGCCAGCGACGCCGTCGCCGCGATCGTCATTCACAGCACAAGCATCAACGACACGCTGGCCTCCGGGCTCAGTCAATTCGAGGAGACTTTCGCGGCGCGCGGCGGCGCGCTTATTTCGACGCTGACCGGCCAGACCGGACAGCTCGGCGCCCAGCTCGAAACGTTCGAGCGGCTGATCGGCCAGGGCGGCGAAAGCGTCGCCGACCGCATCGGCGCCTATGCCGAGCGGCTGGGCTCGCGCATCGACGAACAGGTCGGCGCGATCGACAATGTGATGGCGAGCCGCCACGCGGAGATCCAGGGCCGCATGAGCGAACATAACGAGCGTTTCGAACAGACGTCGAGCGCGCGCCTGGCTGAGTTCGCGACGATTTTGACCGCCCACCAGACCGCCGTCGATCTTGCCATGACCTCCCATTCGGAGCGCCTCGAGCGTTCGATGAACGAAGGGTTGAACAGTTTTGAGGGGGCGCTCGGCTGGCGCACCGACGCCATCGTCACGCGGGTCGAAGAAAAGTCGACCGCGCTCGCCGCCCAGCTCGAGGGCAAACTGTCGGCCATCGAAGAAACGATCGCCACGCGCGGGCCCGAGCTCGAAAATCGGCTGGCCAAGCGCAATGCGGAAACCGCCGAACTGTTCGAGACCACCCTCAAGACGGTCGACGACCGCGCCGCCACCAAGATCCGCGACCTTTCGTCTTCCCTCGAGCAATTGCTGGATCGCATCGACACCGGCCTGGAGACGCGCGGGCGCAGCATGAACGAGGCGCTGGCCCAGCGCACGCTGGAAGTCGCCAAGACGATGAGCGAGGGCGGGCGTGAAATCGCCAGCGGGCTCGACGCCAAATCGGCCGAAATCGACGAGACGTTGCGCGCCCGCGCGCTGTCGCTGACGCAGGCCCTGTCGGGCCTCGCGCGGGAGATCAACGGCACGTTGAGCGGCAATCTCGACGAAATGACCCGCGCGCTGAGCGACGGCGTCACCCAATTGCGCGAACGGGTCCTCGATCCCCTCGATATCATTTCGACGACCTTCGACGAACGCGGCCAAGCCATTCGCCAGTCGATCGAAGGCAGCGGCGGCGAGGTCAATCAGGCCTTGTCGGGCCGCATCGACGAGATGCGCTCGCTGATCGACGGCAAAGGCGCGGAGCTCATCGCGCAATTGGGAACGCGCGGGGGCGAAATCTCCGACAGAATCGCCAATGTCGGCGAGCGCGCCGCGCAGGCCTTCGATCAGCAGACGACAAGCCTCATGGGCCTGATGACCCGCCGCAGCGAAGACCTCCTGGCCGCCATCAACGCCGGCGCCGCCGGCTCGGTGCGCTCGTTGGGCGCGCTGACCAGCCAGCTCAACGCGGAGGTGGAGACGACGACCGTCGCCTTGCGCGCCGCCGCGCAGGAAGCGGCCGCCAATTCGAGCGGCGCCATCGCGAGCCTGACCGAGCGCCTGCGCCAGGAAGTCGAGCAATCGGGCGTCCTGCTGCGCGAGGCTCTTGAGCGCAGCGCGGGCGCCTCCGTCAACGCGTTGAGCGGGACGGGCGAGAAGCTGCGCAACGAGCTCAGCCAGGTGCTCGACAGGCTGGGCGCCACCAGCACGACCTTGGAGCGCATCGTCGGCTCGGCGAGTTCCGATCTCGAGGCGGTGCAGGGCGGCCTTGCCGAACGGGTCGGCGAATTCCAGCGGGCGCTGGGGCTGATTTCCTCGCAGGTCTCGGGGCTCAACCGAGCCTCCTCGACCACGCAGGCCGAGGCGAACGCCTTGGTCGACCGCCTGACCGAACACACCAATTCGCTCGCCGGCGTCGCCCACGATCTCGCCTCGACGCAGGAATCGGTCGACACGGCGCTCGACAAGCGTCGCGAAAGCCTGCAGACGCTGATCGGCCAGATCGAACGCAAGAGCGAAGACTTCGGCGCGCTGATGGGCTCCTTCGCCTCGACGGTCGAGGATTCCTTCAACAAGGCGCAGGCCCGCGCCAAGGAAATCAACGCCGCCTTGATGATGACCACGAATGGCGCGGCGGCCACCGTCAGCAGCCAGTTCGAGCTGATCCGCGACAATGCGGGCAAGGAGCGCGAGCGCACCGCCGCCGCCTTGCAGGCGGCCTACGAGCAGGCCAACGCGCAACTGGCGGCGATCATGGGCCAGACGACGGACCGGTTCAAGCAATCGGCCGCCGAAGTGCGCGCGATGTCGCTCGACATCCAGCGCGAACTCGACGCGACCCGGCAGGAATTGCGGCGCGGCGTTCTGGAGTTGCCGGCCGAGACGAGCGAGCAGGCCGGCGCGATGCGCCGCGTCATCAGCGACCAGATCAAGGCGCTGAACGAACTGGCCGGCATCGTGACGAATTCCGGGGCGGGTTTCGACGTTTCCGAGGCCGCGCCGCCGCCGTCCGAGCCGAATCCGGGCCGGACGCCAGGCGCCGGGCAACCGGCGCCGCCGGCGCGCATCGAGGCGCCCCGCTCGATCGATCCGCCGCGCGTGATCGATCCGCCCCGCGTGATCGAATTGGGCGGACCGGCGCCGCTGCTGCGCCCGATCTCGCAGTTGAGCCCGATCGAGGCGCCGCGCGCGGGCAGAAGCCCGCCCGCGCCCCCGATAACGCCGGCCCCGCAAGCCGAGCGGGCGCAAACCGGCTGGCTGTCGGATCTGCTGTCGCGCGCCTCGCAGGAAGAGCCGCCGGCCCCTGTCGCGCCGGGCGCCAACCGGCCCGCCGCCGACGCGCTCGATGCGATCGCCGCCGGCATCGCCAATCTGATCGACGCGGACGCCGCCGCCGAAATGTGGGATCGCTGGCGGCGCGGCGACAATAGCGCGTTCTCGCGCCGCCTCTATACGGCGCAAGGCCAGCAGGCGTTCGACGAAATCCGCCGCCGCTGCCGGACGGACGTCCAGTTCCGCGACACGGTCGAGCGCTATACCCAGGAATTTGAACGCCTGCTTGCCAAGGTCGGCCAGAACGACCGCGACGGCGCGCAGGCGCGCGCCTATCTGCTGTCCGACACCGGCAAGGTCTATACGATGCTGGCCCATGCCTCGGGGCGCATGGGTTAGGCGGCGCGAGGCGGGGTCTCATGGGGCTTGCGGCGGATCGTCGCTGGCGGCGCGCCGGCGCCGCCGGCTGTGGCGCCGGAGCCGGCAATTCATTACGAACGATGACGAGAAACGCCAGTCGGGGGGCCAGCGTGACGTCCATCTCCATTTCGGTCGCCGTCGGGATTCTGACGTTCGGCTGCGGCATCCTTGGGCTGCTGCTGCAAAGGCTGCTGCCCGAACAACACATGTCCAGCGGCTCGCGCGACATGATCGGCGCGGTCATCGGCCTGATCACCCTGCTGCTGGCCCTCGTCCTGGGGACGCTCGTCGGCTCGGCCTACGGATTTTATGCGACGCAAAAGTCCGAGGTCGAAACGCTCGCGGCGCGGGCGATCGAGCTCGACATCGCGCTCGAGCAATATGGGCCGGAGACGCGGCTCATACGCGCGGGAATGAAGATCGCGATGACGCGCGCCTACCATACTTTCTGGCAAGGCGGCGACGCCGATCCCAAGGAGCTTGCCGTCGAGGCCGGTCTGCCCGCCCTGAAGGCGATGACCGCGGCGGTCGGCGCGCTCGACCCGCAGACGCCGATCCAAAAACAATTGATTTCGACGATCGGCTTCGACTCCGGATTCATCCTGCAGACGCGGCTGCTGATGTCGCTGCAACTGGCCAGCCCGGTTTCCTGGCCGCTGTTGATCGTCGTCGTTTCCTGGGCGCTCCTGCTATTTTTTGGGTTCGGGGTGCTTTCCCGCCTTAACGCCACCAGCCTGGCCGCGCTTGGACTCGGCGCCTTCGCGGTGGCCAGCGCGGTGTTTCTGATTCTCGAATTGAACGCGCCCTACACCAGCCTGTTCCGCCTGCCCGCCGCGCCCATCGAGCAGGCGCTCAAGGCTCTGGGATGAGCGGGGAGGCCGGCGCGCCTCAGATTTGCGCGCTGGCGAAAGCGACGATCTGCTTCATGACGATCGACAGCGCGGCGTTGAGCGCCGCGGTGGCCTCGGCGCCGCCGGTGCCGGCGGCGGGGACCTGCGTCTTGAATATCTGCGCGCCGACGACCCGCCCGCTGCCGGCCGCCACGATCTTGACGGCGATGTCGACGTTGGCCTGCACGGCCTTGGAGTCGAGTTCGAAGGCTCGGATATCGAGCTCGAGATTGTAGTCGGCGGCGGTGCCGGCGCCCGCGCGGGCGACCGTCCGTATGAGATGGGCGTTCTGGAAGGTCTGCAGCAGGCGGGTTTGCACCAGCGCAGGCAGCTGATCCGACCATTGCGCGCCGGCGAGATAGGCGAGCGTGTCGGGAGCGGTGCGCACGAGGATGCGCTGACTTTCAAGATCGAGCGAGGCGGTCGGCATGCGTATGGCGATCTGCGCGCTCATATTGCGGGCCGCCGGAACCGCGGCGGGCGACAGGTCGAAGGTTTCGGGCGACGAACCGCCGCACGAGGCGAGCATGAGGGCGGCCGCGAGGAGAAGGCCGCTTCTCATGGCGCGCGCCTTTTGGGATATCGCCATCAGGGTCCGCCGTGAAATTCCGGCAGAGCCGGCTTGGAGCCAAAAATCAACTGGTTGGGACTGCGCTCGAACGAGCGGATCGCCTGGTCGAGATCGCCGAGCGTGCGCCGCGCGTCGATGGCGAGCGCCTCGTATTCGCGCAGGCCCGATCCGGAAAAGCGCGTGAGGCCCACCGCTATGTCCTTCGTGCGCTGGTTGAGATCGTCGGCGAACTGGCGCACCGAGCGGGCGGCGTCGCCGACCTCCGCCAGGGCCCCCTTGGTGTCAGGCGAGCCGACGAATTTCTGTATGCTGTCGATCAAGCCGTCGAGCTTGTCGGCGGAATCGTTGAGCTTGGCGGAAATTTCCGAGGCGTTCTTGAGCGTGCGATCGATATTGCCGCGGTTGTCGCCGAGCGTCTGGGCGAAATTGGTCACGTTGTCGACGACGCTGGCGATTTTCTTGTCGTCGACCGCCTTGGCCAGATTGCTGAAAGAGGTCAAGGCCGTATCGAGCTTGCCAGCGGTTCCCTGGAGGTCTTTCGTCAAGACGGCGGTGTTCGCCAGCACGCCGTCGATATTGCCCTGGTTGCGGGCGATCGTCTGGGCGACCGTATCGACGTTCGCCACGATATCGTGAATCTTGTCGCCTTCCACCGAGGCGACCAGCGCGTCGACCTTGTCGACGACGTCGGCGACCTTCTTGGTGTCGATCGCTTTGGCTAGATTGCGGACGTCGGCCAGCGCCCCGTCGAGCTGGCCGGCCGTATCGTTGAGCTTCTTGGCCAGGGAGGCCGAATCCGCCAACAGGCTGTCGACATTCGCCTTGTTATTGGCGAGCGCTTCGGAGAAACCCTCGACGTTGTTGACGAAGCCGCGCACCTTGTCGGCGTCCACCGCTTTCACCAATTTGTCGACGTCCTCCGACAGGCCCTCCAGCTTGCTCGCGAGCGGGCCGATCTTCTGGCCGAGGTCGGCGACGCCCGTCAGGGCCGCATTCACGCCGGACGAATTGTCGGCGAGCGCCTTTGAGAACTTGTCGACATTGGTCAGCGTGTCGGTGATCGCCGGGCTATTGTCGCCCAGCAATTTATCGGCCTTCTCCAGCACGCCATCGGCCTTGGCCGAAAGGCGCTGGACGTTTTCGAGCAGGTTCTGGAAGTCCGAGCGATCGGCGTTGATGGTCGGCGGGCCGCCGTCCGGGCCCGGCTCCAGCGCCGCCGCCGTCTCCGCCCCGCCCGTCAGCGCGACGGTGGCGACCCCCGTCAGTCCCTGCGATTCGAGACGCGCCTTGGTGTCGGTCTTGATGGGGGTGCGCCCGGCCACATCGATCAGCGCGACGACCCGGCTCGGATCGTCGGGGAGAAAATCGATCGTGCTCACCGCGCCGACATTCAGGCCGTTGAACGTCACCGTGCTGCCGCGCGTCAGGCCGGAAACCGAACCGGTGAAGACGACTCTATAGCTCTTGTGCTCGGCCGTCTTGGAGGAGCCCGAGAGCCAGAGCACGAACAGGAAGCCGCCCGCGATCACCGCCAGGGTGAAAGCGCCGATCAGCACGTAATTCGCCTTCGTCTCCATGCCGTCCTTAATCCGTGACGCGCGTTCAGCCTAACCAAACCGCCAGCGCAACCTTATCGTTCCAATCTCGCCCCGACGCCGGCGGACTCATGGCGGCGCCGGCGGCGCATTAGGGCCGAGTCGACTTAATTTTCTGCCCTCTCCTCTCTTTCCATGAAAATAGGCTTTTAGCCAAGGATCATCTGAGTGAAGTAAGTCGGCGATCGGGCCGACCGCGATGACCCGCCCCTCGCCAAGCGCGGCGACGCGGTCGCAGATCGCATAGAGGCTGTCGAGATCATGCGTCACCATGAAGACGGTGAGATCCAGGGTCTTCTGCAAGGTGCCGATGAGGTCGTCGAACTCCCCCGCCCCGATCGGGTCGAGGCCGGAGGTCGGCTCGTCGAGAAACAGAATGTCGGGATCGAGCGCCAGCGCCCTGGCGAGCGCGGCGCGTTTGATCATGCCGCCCGACAGTTCGGCGGGGTATTTTTCCGCCGCGTCGGGCGGCAGGCCGACCAGCGATATTTTCAGCATCGCCAGTTCGTCGCGCAGGCGGCGCGATATGCCGAGGTGCTCGCGCATCGGCGCCTGCACGTTCTGGCGCACCGTGAGGTTGGAAAACAGCGCGCCTTGCTGGAACAGCACGCCCCAGCGCTGCTCGATATGGTCGCGCTCGGCGTGGGTCAGCGTGTCGAGATCCTGCCCATAGACCTCGATCGTGCCGCTGCGCTTGGGGATAAGGCCGAGGATGGTGCGCGTCAGCACCGATTTGCCGGCGCCCGAGGCGCCCACGAAGCCCAGAACTTCGCCGCGATAGAGATCGAGGTCGAGGCCGTTCATCACCAATTTGTCGCCAAAGCCGACCTTGAGGCCGCGCACCCGAAGGACCGCCTCGCGCGGCTCCCCCGCGGCGGCCCCGTTGGCGCGCCCCGGCGCGTTGATCTTGGCGTCTTCGCGGTCCAGGAATGTCCCCTAGTTTCGAATGGCCGCGAAGAACATCGCGAACAGGCCATCGACGACGATGACCATGAAGATGGATTTGACCACGGAATTGGTCACATGGCTGCCCAAAGATTCGGCCGAGCCTTGCACCGCAAAGCCCTCGACCGAAGCGATGAGTCCGATCACCAGCGCCATGAACGGCGCCTTGGTGATGCCGATCATGAAGATGCCGAAGTCGATCGCCGCCTGCAAACGCTCGAAATAGACCTCCGGGCTGATGCCGCCGTAGACCCAGGCGACGCAAAGGCCGCCAAACAAAGCCGCCAGATCGGCCAGAAAGGTCAGAATCGGCAAAGCGACGAGCAGCGCGAACAGCCGCGGCACGATCAAGACCTCGATCGGATCGAGCGCCATCACTTTGAGCGCATCGATCTCCTCGCGCATTTTCATCGAGCCGATTTCGGCGGTGATCGCCGATCCCGACCGGCCAGCGATCATGATCGAGGTCAGCAGAACGCCTAATTCGCGCAGCACCAGAATGCCGATCAGGTTGACCGCGAAGGGCGTCGCGCCGAAGCGCTGCAACTGAAATATGCCCTGCTGCGCGACGATGGCGCCGACCAGAAAATTGATCAGCACGATGATCGGAACGCTGCGAAATCCGAACGCCTCGAAATGAAAAAGCGTCGAGGTCACGCGCCAGCGCGCGGGATGGACGGCAAGCCAGACGGTCATGGTGACGACTTGGCCGAGGAAGCCGACGCCGTCGACGAGATCGCGCCCGGCGCCGTAGACGCTCTCGCCGACGTCGCTCAGCAGCGCGATCAGCGGCGCGACATGAAGGCGCTTGGTCGTCTCGAAAACGCGATAATGGGCCTCTTCCAGAAGAAGCTTATGTTCGGGCTGCGTGCGCGCGTAGTCCGCCTCGATCCCCTCGGCGGCCAGTTGCGCCTTGGAGCGGTCGATCAGCCAGGCGCCCGCCGTATCGAGATGCTCGACCCCGCCCAGGTCGATCGTCGCGTGTTTTGCGCCGTTCGCCGCCCGCACGAGCTCGTCCGCCTGTTTTTCGGCCTGCTGCCCGGCAAGCACCGACCAGTCGCCCGCAAGCAGCAGACGCACGCCCTCGTCCGTCTTTTCGCTTGTGGTGGAGGGCGCAGAGGACATTCAGGGCTCAAAGCGGTCCGCGGATGATGGCTCTTATCGCGGGGCCGCGCGGCTGTCGAGGTTAACGAGACACTCGTAACCTTGATGCTTTCTTAGCGGCGGCTTGGAGGCGGCTTCCCGCGGCGGGAATTTTGGGGCGCAGCGAGGACGAAACCGGCACGAATCGCCGGTCGCGCGAATCGGAGGAAAGTCGCGGCGAAAAAGCCAGAGGGATTGGCGCGGGATGGCGCCGGTTGCAGCGGCATGGTTGAGGCGGCGTTGCCGCCCGCGCCCTGCCCGCGTCTCATGCTGGGAACCCTGGCTCGTAAGGAGCACGAAACCGGCACGAATCGGCGCTGCGGCGATTCGCCGAGGTTTATCGGCGAACAGCAAGGGATTTGGCGCGCGCGGGAGGCGCCGAACGGCGCCATGGTTAGCGCCGCGTTGACGCGACGCGCCGTAGGGCGATCGCCGCTGGCCGCACGCGCCGCGCAAAACGGGATGACGACGCGCTTGATCAGTTCGGGCCGAATCGACCGGGCAAAAGTTCGAATCCCCCGGTGTTCTGCGTGAAGTCGGGGCCCTCCCCGACATATTGCGTCGTGTCGCTGAAATAGTGATTTTCCGAGCCGATGGCCGCGCTTGTGCCGGGATCAAGATAGGATCGGCCCGTGTGCACGACGATGTCGCCGCCGCGCGCCGTGTGGCGATGGGCGTAAGGATCCTGCGCTTGCGCGCTTGTGGCGAGGGCCGCGAATGCGAAAGCCGCCGCAGCGGCCGTCTTTATGAATGAAGCGGACATTTTCTCTCTCCTTCGCCGCAGTAACGAGGAGGAGAGGCCGACGGTTCCTAATGAAGCGGCTAATTTCGCCTTATACTGGATCACAGGCGCGTGAATTCTTTAGTTTTCGGCCTGACAGATGCGCATTACTGAATGATTTGTTTGCTTTTGGCGCCCGCCGCCCCGGCGGCTTCAGCGGGCGTTCAGAAAGAGCCCGGGCAAATTGTCGTCCGGCGACCATTTTGCAGGCAAACCGTGCCGAATGGGGCAGATCGCAGCGATAGCGCAATGTCTCGCCGGTTCGCGCGGGCGGCGTGACGCCGCCGACCTCGATCTCCAGATCGCCCTCGAGCGCGGAGAGGCTGACCGTTGCGCGGCTTGTGGCCGGGGTCGGCGATGGCAACGTTGAAGATGATCTTATTCTTCCTCCCCCGACGTTTGTTCCTGCCGGGAAAATTGCTGCGCCAAGGCAATCTCGTCCTTCAGCGAAACGGCGGCCGGCGCAGCGCTGGCTTTTGGGTCCAAGCAGAATAAATCCCAGACCTCGCCATTGTATCCTTTCTGCCTCACCTGCCAGCGATCGTGCTGGTCCTTGGCGATGGGGAAAAGCGCACAGACGGCCGGTTTGTAGCGATGCTTGTCTCCCTCTTCGGCGCCGACCTTGTGCAGCACGCAGCCCGCGTTGAAGAAGATGCACCAGCCGCCGGCGACGCGCAGGGTCGGCTGGCCCGCCTTGCGCCGGCGGCTGAGGTAACCCTGCTTCTCGACGACGGCGCGCGCTTGCGGACGCAGCGCCGAGACGAATTTGCCGAGATTGGCGTCGATGCGTTCGGCTTCGTCGCGATAGACGGGCGGCCGGCCGTTGCGACAGCAAAGGCCGTCGCAGCCGCGGCCGAAGACGCATTCGAACGTCGCCTGCGCGACATTGACGATCTCGAATTCCAAATCGGATTTTGACGTCAAATCTTGTCTCTCCTAGCCGTCGCCCGCACTAAGGACCTTGCAGCAGACCAGGCAATCATCGCCTGGCCTGTAAAATTCCGGAATGCGTCCGACTTCGACAAAGCCGACCTCGCGATAGAACCGCCGCGCGCGCTCGTAGTCCGCTCGTCCGCTGGTCTCCAGGACCAGGCGATCTCCGCCAAGCTCGCGCACGCGATCCTCGACGCGCCGCTGCAGCATCCGGCCAAGGCCGACACCCTGCGCCTGCGGATGGATGCAAATCCAGTAGAGATACCACGAGCTCGCGGTGAGGTGGGCGCGGCCAAAACAGGCATAGCCGCGCAAATCGCCATCCGTTTCGACGGCCAGGAGACAATAGTCGCCGGCCAACCCGGCCTCCACCATTTCGAGCGCCACGCGCACTTCCTCGTCGGTAAAGGCGCCGCAGAGGATCAGCGCCTCCCGCACCGAGGCGCGATCGTCGGTCGCCAAATCTCTGACCCTCACGCCCATGCGACCTGCTGGCGCACGAAGCGCTCCCAAGTCCAACCCGCCTCCTGAGCGGCGCGGCATATTCCGACGCCGGGACCGAGCTCCGGGTTGGGATTGACGTCGAGCACGAACGGGTTTTCGGCCGCATCCAGACGGATGTCGATGCGCGCATATCCCCGTGCGCCGACCGCCGTCCAGGCGCCGCTCGCCGCCCGGAAGATCGCCTCGCGCAATGGCGGGTCGATGGCGCTTGTGTAGGAAATGGGAGAATTGGCGAAATCGTCGCTGTCCGGCTCCCATTTGGCGGAATAGGTGTTGAGCCGCAGGCCATTCAGGAAAAGCGTCTCTCCGATAGAGACATGTTGAGGGTCGTCGGCGCCCCATAGGGCCACGGCGAACTCTCGCCCGGGCAGAAACTCTTCCACCAGCGTGCGGCCCGCGAGAAGCGCTTTGGCTTTCTCCAACGCGCCCGCGTCCTCGCAGATCGAGGCGGCATGGATTCCCGCCGAGCCGTCCTCGTCCGCTGGCTTGACGATGCAGGGAAACCCGTTCGCGCGCGGCGCCGGCACGCCGACCGCCGCCATGACGGCCTTCGCGCGATCCTTGCGGCGGCAAAGCGCGAGCGTCTCGCTGCCCGAACCGGTGAAGCGCACGCCAAGCCATTCCAGGAGCGCCGCGACATGCGCTTCAAGGTCGGGCCGCCCCAATGGCGCTTCGCAGGCGTTGAAAACCACGTCTGGCCGGTGGGCCGCGAGCAGCGCCAAGATTTCGGGAACTTCGCCGCACACGCCCGCCGCCACCGCGCCGGGCAGAACCGCGGCGATGTTTTGAGCGGCAGCGCTGAGATCGAATTCGTCAAGCGTCCGGCCGGCGGCCTCGCGCGGCGGCAAACTATGAAGCACCAATACTTTCATGTCAGGCGGTCCCCGCGCCGCATGGTTTTGGTTCACGCGTCTTGCTCCATCGCATGGACCTTTGCCGGCCGATTCAATTACAGGAAAGCGGAGCCCGCCGCGAGTTCCACAGCTGCGCGGCGGGTCCCGTCTTGAGGCTGGAATGGTTCGTTGCGCATATCCGGCAAACGCCATCGATCGCTGAATCGGCCGCCTCGCCCTCGGGATAGGCGAATTGTCTGCCCTGATAGTTTCTCAGCACGATACTGCCATTGCCGCGCGACACCTTGTAATCGGGCAGCAGAGGGATTTTCCCGCCGCCTCCTGGAGCATCGACGATGAAGGTCGGGATGGCGAGGCCGGACGTATGTCCCCACAGCGATTCCATAATGGCCAGCCCCGTGTCGACCGGCGTGCGAAAATGTCCCAGCCCCTCCGCCAAGTCGCAATTATACAAATAATAGGGGCGGCAGCGCAGCTTGACGAGTTCGTGCAGCAGCTTGCGCATGACGATTGGACAATCGTTGACGCCCTTCAGCAGAACCGTTTGATTGCCGGTGGGTATGCCGGCGTCGACGAGCCGCTCCATGGCCTCGCGGGTGACGCGGGGACTGAGTTCGAACGGATGATTGAAATGGGTGTTGAGCCAAAGCGGGTGGTAGCGCCGCAGCATGGCGACGAGCGCCGGCGTGATGCGTTGGGGCATTACGACGGGCATGCGCGTTCCGATGCGGATGATCTCGACATGATCGATCCGCCGCAGCTTGGCCAGAATGTCCTCGAGTCGATCATCGCTCAGGCCAAGCGGCTCGCCTCCCGAGATCAGCACGTCGCGGATCGAGGATGTCGCCTCGATGTAATCGATTGCGGCGTCGATCTGCTCGCGATGGCTGCCGGCGCGATCGCCAACGATTCTTCGGCGCGTGCAATAACGGCAATATAATGCGCATTCATGGGTGACCAGCAGCAGCACGCGGTCGGGATAGCGGTGCGTCAATCCGGGCGCGGGCGAGTCGGCGTCTTCGTTGAGCGGGTCCGCCATTTCATGATCCAGTCGAATCAATTCCTCGATTTGAGGAACGGCTTGCAGGCGGATCGGACAGAACGGATCGTCGGGATCGATCAAGGTGGCGTAGTGGGGCGTGACGCCGAGCCGAAAGAACTCTTTCGACCGCTCGGCAGCGTCCTGCTCGCCGCGGGTCAAGGCAAAGCCGGCGTTCAGCTGGGCGGAAGTCGATATCCGGTTCCTAAACTGCCACTTCCAATCGCTCCATTGATCGTCGCTGGCGCCCGCCCACATCGGAAACTCGACACGAAGCCTCGGCTCGGACAACATTCTGGCTCTCCTTCATGCGCCCAAAAGTCCGGCGATCGATCTTGCCAACGCGTAAGGCCCGCCGGATTGGCGGCGTTTTCTAAGGATATATCGCCGTGAAGATCGCCGTCCTGCATAATCCTCGCCCCGCCGACAGGGACATCGCGCTCCCCGACGACGCGTTCGAGGAATATGACAGCAACGAGACGATCGAGGCAATTTGCGACGCGCTGGCGCTCATTGGAAAACCGGAGCCGGTCGTCGCGGATCGGCGGCTGCCCTGGCGGCTGGTCGAAGGCGGCTTCGATTTTGCCTTCAACATCGCGGAAGGCGAAGGCCGGCGCTGCCGCGAGGCGATCGCGGCGTCGGTTTGCGAACTCCTCGGCCTGCCCTTCACCGGCTCGGACGCGCTGACTTTGGCGGCCGCCCAGGACAAGGCGATCGCCCGCCGCATCCTCTCTCCCGATATTCCGGTTGCGCGCGCGATACTGGTCGACGGCGATCCGGACGAAAGCCTGTTGGCCGGATTGACCTTTCCCGTGATCGCCAAACCGAACGACGAAGGATCAAGCAAGGGGATCGGGCGCGGTTCGGTGTGCGCGTCGATGGCCGCGGCGGCCGAGCGATGCCGCTGGCTCCGGTCGCGTTACGGATGCCCGACGCTGGTGGAGGAATTCCTGCCCGGCGTGGAAGTCACTGTCGGCGTTCGTGGGAACGGCGCCGCGCGCCATGTGCTGGGACTCATGGAGATTGCAGCCTCCGAGCCTGACGACTTGTTTGTCTACGGCATCGAGGCCAAACGCGATTGGCGCCGACGCGTCCGCTACCACATGCCGCCGCGCCTGCCCGCCGCTGTCCTCGGCGCGATCGCGGACTATGCGCTGGAAGCTTACCGTCTGCTCGGTTGCCGCGACATCGCAAGGATCGATTTTCGCCTTGACGCCGCCGGGCGGCCAGTCTTTCTGGAGTGCAACCCGCTGCCTGGACTGAATCCCAAGGACAGCGATATAGTCATAATGTTGGGGGACGCCTGTCGTTACGAGGATCTCGTTCGGGGTATCCTGCGGGATGCGGGACAACGCTTCGGGCTATCCATCGGATGAGGCCGGCGACGACTTGTTTCAAGGCAACAGGATGCGGTTAGAGCGGCCGGCTATCGCCATCGTTCTTCGATGGCCACGGTAGGTGATTTGCGAAAGCGAGAGAGCCATGGTTGTGGACCTGCGCAATAAGCCCGCCTTGAGCGCGCTGCTCAATAGCCTGAAGCGAATGATCCCGGTTGCGGTGGAGCGCATTGACGATCGCGGCGAATGGATCTTGCTGAGCTCTCCTGCCTTCTCGAACGAAATGCTATTTAGCAGGCTGCAGGATTATTGGCGTTTGTCCATGTCGCCTCTGGATGGGGCAAGCTTCGCGATCATATTTTGTCGATTTGGCTTGAATCCCGGGGTCTGGCTCCATCATCTCGCCACGCCTCAGCTGCGCGACGAATATCTGCCGGGCTGCCACGATATTACGTCCTGGACCTGAGCGCGATTTGACTACGGCTCTATCCTGTCTCGCCCCGTCCGCCGCCGCCTCACCCATATAACGCCCGCCAACGCCACGCCCGCCCCCGCAAGCCCCGCCATGGCGAGATAGGCGATCTCGCCAAAGCTCGCGTAAAGCGGCCCGCTCAGCGCCACGACGACGGCGCTGAGGCCGGCGATGGCGGCGGTGAGCCAGCCTTGCGCTCTCGCTCGCATCGCATGGGGCGCGAGGTCGAAAAGGAGGAACATCGAGCCCATATGGGTCGCCGCGAAACTGAAGCCGTGCCCGGCCTGCGCCAGCGCCAACAAAAACGCGCCGGGGTCGCTCGCCATCAAGAGCCAGCGCAGGACCGCCGTCGCGCCGCCCAGCGCCAGCAGGCCGGCGGCCCGATCGGGGCCGGCGACCCAGCGTCCGGCGAGCGCGAAAAACGCCGTTTCGCAGACAACGCCGAGCGCCCAGGCGCCGCCGATAAACGCGCTCGAATAGCCCTCGCGCGCCCAATGCAGCGAGCCGAACGTGTTGAGAAGGGCATGGCTCGCCTGGATCAGCGCGGCCGCGCCGATGACGAGGACCAGCATGCCGAGGCGGCGAGGATCGGATCGCCCGGATTCGTGGGGCGCCGGCGCATGAGCCAAGGCGCCCAGAGGGGCGGCGTGAAGCGCCGCGCCGACGGACAACAGCGCCGTGCCGGCGAGCCCGAAGGGAATGGCCGCGACGCTCGTCGCGCTCAAGAAGAGGCCCGCCGCGATATTGCCGAGGATGAAGGCGGCCGAGCCCCATTTGCGGATCGGGCCATATTCGAGGCGCGGCCGCGCGGCTGCGCCCGCTTGCAAGACAGGGCGCCATTGATCCTGCGCGCGAAGCACGGCGAAGGTCAGCGTATCGGCGAGCGGCATCGCCACGCCCTGCGCGCAGGTAAACAGCGTAACGGCGAGGAAGATCGGCGCAAATCCCGAAAGGAAGACCAGCGTGCCGCAAAGGGCGGTCATCAGGATCAGCGATCCCGTGAGAACGCCGACAAAATCGCCGCGTTTGTCGGCCCATTGCGCGAACAAGGGCGTCGTGACGATGCGCAGGATTTGCGGCGCCGCCAGTACGAAAGCGATGTCGCGGTCGCTGAGGCCCCGCGCGCCAAGCCAGACCGGCAGGAACGGGATCTGCACGCCCATCGTCAGAAAAATCGCGGCGTAAAGAAGCGAGAGCCGGAACGCGATGTCGCGGCCGGACGGCGGCGCGGATAGGCTCAATCCATCACCGCGGCTCTGAGGATGCACACCATCGTCGCATGGGCGGGCTTGGTGGCGGCGTTGCGGATGCGATGGGGCAGATCGCAGCGATAGCGCAGCGTCTCGCCGGTTCGCGCGGTCTGGGTGACGCCGCCGACCTCGATCTCCAGATCGCCCTCGAGCACGGAGAGGCACTCGATCGAGCCGCGCTGATGGGCGTCCGATTCCAGGAGGCCGCCGGGTTCGGCGGCAAAATCATACCATTGCAGCCAGTCGACCGTCTTGAGCCAGCCGATCACCGCCAGCCGGCAAAGCCCGTCGTCGGACATCAGGATGGGCGTGTCGCCGCGGCTCGAGCGCTCGATGAACGGCCCCTCTTCGGCGCCCTGCAGCACGGATTCGATCGACACGTCGAGCGCATGCGCGAGGCGCCAGATGGTGGTCAGGGTCGGGTTGGTCTCGTTGCGCTCGATCTGCGAGATGATCGATTTGGCGACGCCCGATTGGGTGGAAAGCTCGGACAGCGAAAGCGAATAGCTCTTGCGCAGCCGCTGCACGGTGCGCCCGAGCTGGCCCGACAGCGCCGCCGCGCCCGCTTCGAGCACCTTGGCCTTGTCCTTGCCTTCAACGCCCATGTCGCGGTCTCGCGCCCAATACCGTTTGAGATAATAGACGGATTCGGGCGATTTAACGAACGACTTGGCCGGCGGGGACCGATTTTTCCAGGGCATGGGCGCCAAGCGGGCGGGTCGGCCGCCGTCGGATCGCTCGCAGCCGATGCTCGCGCCACAGCACAAACACGCCGCAGGCCACCACGATAGCCGCGCCCGCGAGGATTCTAGGCGAAGGCGTCTCGCCAAACAGCGCGAGCCCCAGCGCCAGCGCCCATAACATCGAAGTATAGTCGAAGGCGGCGATGATGGAGGCGTCGGCGTAGCGATAGCTATGGGTCATCATGATCTGCCCGGCGCCGCCCAGCAGGCCGATCGCCGCGAGCAGGCCGAGATCGAGCCACGAGGGCGCGACGAAGCGTTCTCCGATCGCGAAAGCGGCGAACGGCGCATCCGACGGCCACACGGCGGCCAGGCAAAGAACCAGCGCGCTGATGAGGCCGGTCAGCGACGAAAAATAGAACACGATCGCTCCGGTCGCCTCCGATTGCGTGAGGCGGCGCGTCTGGATCATCGCACCCGCCGAGGCGACCGCGCCGGCCAGCGCCACCAGCGCGCCGATCGTCGCATAGGACAGCGCGCCGGCGCCGCCGAGGCCGCCGCCCAATTGCTCGGACAGCATGACGAGCACGCCGATAAAGCCGAAGCCGACCGCGCCCCAACGGTAGGCGCGCACCGTCTCCTGCAGGATCAGCGCCGCCAGGACGACGACGATGAGCGGCGTCGCGAAAGTGAAGGCGGTCGCCGCCGCCAAAGGCAGCAGGGACAAAGCGACGAAATTGGCGAACATGCCGCCCGTGCCGACGATGGAGCGCCCGATATGGCCGAATGGGCGATGGGTATGGAGCGCGGCGGGGAACTCGCCGCGCAAGGCGAGCCATGCGGCAAGCACCGCCAAGGCGAAGAGCGAGCGAAACAGCACGACTTCGCCCACGGGATAGCGCGTCGCGGCGACCTTGATGGCCGCCGCCATCAAAGCGAAGACGAAGGTCGCGGCGATCTTGAGAACGATTCCCCTCAGCATCGCGCGGGGTCAGAACGCGCCGGGAAAGGCGCCCCCGTCGATGAGGATGTTCTGCCCGGTGATGTAGCCGGCCTGGGCGCTCGCCAGGAAGGCGCATAATTGGCCGAGCTCGGAAGCCTGCCCGAACCGCCTCGCCGGGATCGAGGCCTCGCGCTCGGCGCGCAATTGCGCCTCGTCAAGGCCTTGGGCCGCGGCGCGTTTGGCCATGCCGACGCGAATGCGGTCGGTGTCGAAAGCGCCGGGCTGGATCGCGTTGATCGTCACGTTGTCGCGCGCCAGCGCCCGCGCGGTCGCCGCCAGAAAGGCGGTGAGGCCCGCTCGCGCGCCCGACGAGACGTCGAGGCCGGCGATCGGCGCGCGCACCGAAGAAGACGTGATATTGACGATGCGCCCGAAGCGGCGTTGCGCCATGCCGGCCACAACCGCCTGCGTCAGCGCGATCGGCGTCAGCATATTGGCCTCCAGCCCGCGAATAAGATCGTCATGCGTGATCTCGCCGAACGATTGGGGCGGCGGGCCGCCATTGTTGTTGACGAGAATGTCGGGCGCCGGACAGGCGGCGAGCAGCGCCTCGCGAACCTTGGCCTCGCCGACATCGCCCGCTATCGCCACGACGCTGGCGCCGATGGCGCGGATTTCCGCAGCCGTCGCCTCCAGCCGCGCAGCGTCGCGGCCGTTGACGACGACCTGGCAGCCGGCCTGCGCCAAAGCGAGCGCGCAAGCCTTGCCAAGCCCCTTGCTGGACGCGCAGATGATCGCCTTGCGCCCGGCAATGCCCAAATCCATGTGAAAGACCCCGCGACGCCGATCCCAAGAGAAGAAGGCATTGTGAAGCCTCGTCTTGTGCGCGGCAAGCCCTGTTTGGCGCCGGCTCAAGACGCGACGCTGGGGCCCCTGTTGCGCGCCGGCGACACTGGACCGCGCCCCTCCCTTCTGGCACGCTGATTGCTGGGCTGGGGCCTGCGAGGAACGCCATGTCCGCCAGCAACGCCGATAGCCGGGACGAGCCCCCGCCCTCTTGTCATCGCAACGACATCAGAATCTGGCCAAAGGAGGCTTGGGGCGATTCACTCGCGCGAGATTCTGAGGCGCCATTGGCCAAGCAGCAGGACGGCATCACTCGCTACCGCACGATTTTCATGTCGGATCTGCATTTGGGCACACGCGGTTGCCAAGCCGAGCTGATGCTGGACTTCCTGCGCCACAACGACGCGGATACGATTTTTCTGGTCGGCGACATTATCGATGGCTGGCGGCTCCGATCGGGCTGGTATTGGCCGCAAGCCCATAACGACATCATTCAAAAGCTGCTGCGCAAGGTGCGGCGCGGCGCGCGCATGATTTTCGTGCCCGGCAATCACGACGAATTCGCGCGCCAGTTTCTTGGGTTGACGTTCGGCGGCATCGAGATCGTGCGCAACACGATGCATATGACCGCCGACGGGCGACGCTTCCTCGTCATGCATGGCGACGAGTTCGACGTCGTCGTGCGCCACGCCAAATGGCTCGCCTTTTTCGGCGACTGGGCCTATGAGGCGGCGCTGTTCATCAATACGCATTTCAATCGCGCGCGGCGCCTTCTCGGCTTCCCCTATTGGTCGTTTTCGGCCTGGGCGAAGCTCAAGGTCAAGAACGCCGTCAATTTCATCGGCAGCTTCGAGCGCGAATTGGCCGGCGAAGCCAAGAAGCGCGGCGCCGACGGCGTCGTGTGCGGCCACATCCATCACGCCGCGATCCGCGACATCGACGGGATCGAGTACGTGAATACCGGGGATTTCGTGGAATCCTGCTCGCTCGTGGTTGAACATTTCGACGGAAAGATGGAGATTGTCTATTGGGCGGCGCTCGCGTCCAAATCCGAGCTTGCGCCGCAAGACGACGAGGCGGAAGCCGAGGCGAAGGCGGCCTGATGCGAATTCTCATTGCGACGGACGCGTGGCGCCCCCAGATCAACGGCGTCGTGCATTCGCTTGAGCAAATGTCGGCCGCCGCGCGCCAGCAGGGCGTCGAGATCGACTTTCTGACGCCGCAAGGCTTTCGCACCATTCCGATGCCGACCTATCCCGACATCAAGCTGGCGCTTGCCTGGTGGGGCGTCGTGGCCAAGCGCATCGAGGCGGCCGGGGCCGATCACATTCACATCGCGACCGAAGGGCCGCTCGGCTTTGCCGCGCGCCACTATTGCCAGGTCCAACGCCGCGTCTTCACCACCAGCTATCATACCCGCTTTCCTGAATATATCGCGGCGCGCTCGCCGATACCCGAGAGCTGGACCTATGCCGTGCTGCGCCGCTTTCATGCGCCCGCCGCCGTCGTGATGGTGCCGACCCCCTCGATCCGCGACGAACTGACCCGGCGCGGCTTTTCCCGCGTCAAAGTCTGGTCGCGCGGCGTCGATCACGAGGCCTTCCGTCCCCGCGCGACAAGCGTTCTCGACCTGCCGCGCCCGATCTTCCTTTATGTCGGCCGGGTCGCGGTGGAGAAAAATCTCGGCGCGCTGCTGAGCCTCGACCTGCCGGGATCGACGGTGGTCGTCGGCGACGGACCCGCGCGCGCCTCGCTCCAGCGCAAATATCCGCGGGCGCATTTCTTAGGAAGCCGCTCGGGCGAGGCGCTCGCCAAACTCTACGCCAGCGGCGATGTGTTCGTCTTTCCCAGCCGCACCGACACGTTCGGCATCGTGCTGATCGAAGCCTTGGCGAGCGGGCTGCCGGTCGCCGCCTACCCGGTCGCCGGCCCGCTCGATGTGATCGGCCAAAGCGGCGCGGGCGTGTTGAGCGAGGATCTGGGCGCGGCCTGTCTTGCCGCCCTCAAAATCCCGCGCGCAGCGGCGCGCGAACATTCGCTGCAATTCACCTGGAGCGAAAGCGCGCGCCAGTTTCTCGACAATATCGAGGGAAGTCGGGGGCAAGCGCGAGACGTCCCGGCCAAGGAGCTTGAGCTTCTGAGCTAGTGGGATATTACCTGATCAGACCCACAGCGTCGATGGCGATGTCATGAGTCCTGATGAAACCAAGCAATGGCGGATCGACAACGCTCGTCGCCTAAAGGGCATTGGTCTAGAATTCCGCCGTTATGCGCGCTGGAGCGCCACTTGGGATCACGACCATTGCGCGGCATGCCAGGCTAAATTCGCCGAATTCGACGGCCCGGATATTCAGCGCGAAGGCTATGCCACGGGCGATGATTATGAATTCGGCGCCGCCTACGAATGGGTCTGTCAGACGTGCTTCGTTGAGCTGAAGCCGGAAATGCAATGGACGGAAATCTGCGGCAATCACCAACAGTCTCCTATGCGATGAGCCGGTAAGCCGGACAAAGCTCGCCAAAACACCATCGCCGCTGTAAGACGCAGGCGCCGGAGGGAGGCGAGCGCGCGATGAAGAATCTGTTCCAAGCTGCCAAACTGCTGCTTCTCGACATGGCGTCGACGTTCTTTTTTCTCGTCCTTTATCTGGCGACCAAGAACATCCCCTTGTCCGTTATCCTCGGCATTGCATTGGGCGTCGGCCAGATCGGTTGGGAATATGCGCGCAAGAAGCCGATCGACACGATGCAATGGATGAGCCTTTTCCTCATCGTCGGCTCGGGCGCGGCCACTTTGCTGACCAACGATCCGCGCTTCGTGATGGTCAAGCCGAGCCTCATCTACATCGTCGTCGGCATCGTGATGCTGAAGCGGGGATGGATGAACCGCTATCTGCCGCCCGTCGCCATGGAGGTCGTTCCCGACATCGCCGTGGTCTTCGGCTTCGTCTGGGCGGGCCTGATGTTCGCCACCGCGGCGCTCAACATCGTCGTCGCGCTGAATTTCAGCGTGGTGGCCTGGTCGGCGTTCATGTCGGTCTTCGCCATCGTCAGCAAGGCGGGATTGTTCCTCATTCAATACGCCGTCATGCGCACCATCGGCGTGCGGCGGCGGCGCGCCATGCCGAGCCCCGGCCTTGGCGCCGCTTTAAGCGGCGCTCCTTTGGGGCCTGTTTGAACTTGCAGCGTTTGCCGCGCCGATTGTCTCCAGGCGTTCCATGAATATATGAGGCTGGCGAGGCGCCGGTCTCGCGTCTGTTTGAGCCACGACAGGAACGCCCGTTATGACCGACTCCATCGTCATCGTTTCCGCCGTCCGCACGCCGCTCGGTCGATTCCTAGGCGAATTGGCGGGGCTTTCGGCGCCCGCGCTCGGCTCGCATGTGATCCGCGCCGCGCTCGATCGCGCCAAACTGTCGCCTGAGCGCGTCGACGAGGCGCTGATGGGCTGCGTTCTGCCGGCCGGCCAGGGCCAGGCGCCGGCGCGCCAGGCCGCCAGAGGCGCCGGCCTGCCCGATGCGACGGGGGCGACCACGATCAACAAGGTCTGCGGCTCCGGCATGAAGGCGACCATGCTCGCCCATGATCTCATCCTGGCGGGCTCGGCGGAGATCGTCGTGGCGGGCGGCATGGAATCGATGTCGAACGCGCCCTATCTGCTCGCCAAGGCGCGCGGCGGCTACCGGGTCGGCCATGACCGCCTCATCGACCATATGCTGCTCGACGGCCTCGAGGACGCCTATGAAGGCGGCCGTTCGATGGGCGATTTTGGCGAGGCGACCGCGCAGGCCTATCAGTTCACGAGGGCCGATCAGGACGCCTATGCCGCGCAAACGCTGACGCGCGCGCAAAAGGCGATCGCCGAGGGCGCCTTCGCCGCCGAGATCGCCCCGGTAAAGATCGCCGCCAAGGGCGGCGACAGGCTGATCGCCGATGACGAGAACCCGCCCAAAGTCTCGCGCGACAAGATTGCCTCGCTGAAGCCCGCCTTCCGTCCCGACGGCACGATCACCGCGGCCAGTTCCTCGGCCAATGCCGACGGCGCGGCGGCGCTGATCCTGACGCGCCGCTCGATCGCAGAACGGGATGGGTTGCCGATTATGGCCGAGATCAAGGCGCACGCCACCCATTCGCAGGAGCCGGCCTGGTTCGCCACCGCGCCGATTCCAGCGATCCGCAAATTGCTCGCCAAGGTCGGCTGGAGCGTCGACGACGTCGAATTGTTCGAGATCAATGAAGCCTTCGCCGCCGTTGCCATGGCGGCGCAGCGCGATCTCGCCATTCCCGGCGATCGCCTCAACGTGCACGGCGGCGCCTGCGCGCTCGGCCATCCCATCGGCGCCACCGGCGCGCGGCTCATCGTGACCCTGCTGCACGCGCTCGAACGCCATGGCCTGACGCGCGGCGTCGCTTCGCTGTGCATCGGCGGGGGCGAAGCGACGGCGATCGCGATCGAGCGGATGCAGTAGAGGAAAGCCGAGCGACGCTCCATCGTCATTGCGAGCGGCAGCGAAGCAATCCAGACGGGGACTGTTAGAACCATAGTCTGGATTGCTTCGTCGCTGCGCTCCCTCGCAATGACGTCTGGCGGTTTCGCGACCCTAAGCCATGCCGTTCTGATGCCTTTGGGCGGCAGCCAAAATCTGCTCCATCGCCGCCTCCGGCGTCAACGCGCCGTCCGCCACTTCGCGCTCGATTTGCGGCAGCCGCGCCTTGACCGCGTCATTATCGGTGACCTGCCGCATCAGGCGCTCTTCGATCAAGGTCCACATCCGTTTGACCTGCTGGCGCGCCCGCTTGCGCGCCAATTCGCCGCTTGCGCTGAAAACGGCGCGGTGACGCTCGATCTCGGCCCACATTTCGCTCAGGCCCTGATTGGCGAGACCCGAGACCAGCACGACCGGCGGCGTCCAATTGGGCGAGGCGGGCGTCAGAATCCGCAAGGCGCTGCTATATTCGGCGCCCGCCTGGCGCGCGCGGGCCGGATCGACATCGGCCTTGTTGACCGCCACCATATCGGCCTGTTCGATGACGCCCTTCTTGATGCCTTGCAACTCGTCGCCGGCGCCCGGCAGCATCAGCACCAGGAAAAAATCGGTCATGTCGGCGACCGCGGTTTCCGATTGCCCGACGCCCACCGTCTCGATCAGCAGAATGTCGAAACCGGCCGCCTCGCACAAAGCCATCGTCTCGCGCGTGCGCGCCGCGACGCCGCCCAGCGTCCCGGCCGAGGGCGAGGGGCGAATGAAAGCGTTGGGATCGACGGCGAGCCGGGCCATCCGCGTCTTGTCGGCGAGGATCGAGCCGCCCGAACTTTTTGAGGAAGGATCGACGGCAAGAACCGCGATTCTATGGCCAAGCGCCGTGAGATTTGAACCTAGGGCGTCGATCAGCGTCGATTTGCCGACACCCGGGACGCCGGTGATCCCGACCCGCATCGCGGTCCCGGTAAAGGGGCCGAGCCTTTGCGCCAATGCGCGCGCCTGGCGCTGATGGTCGCTCCGGCGGCTTTCGGCCAGCGTGATCGCGCGGGCCAGCGCCGCCCGGTCGCCGGCGCGAATATCTCGCGCCAGCGCCTCGACGGCAGAATCGCTCGGGTTCGCCTTCATGCGCCGGTCTTAGCATTGCCGCCGACCGCGCCGAAGCCCGGGCTTCGCAGCTCTAAGCATCGCCACAAGAGCGGCCGACCGACGCCTAATACTGGAAAAGCGGCTCGGGACGTCCCGGCGGATTGAACCGGGACGGCAATAGCTCAAATCCGCCGATGGCGCTGGTGAAATCCGGGCCTTCCGCGCCATAGTTCACGCTATCGCTGAAATAATGATTTTCCGAACCGATTTCGGCGGTTGTGCCGGGATCGAGATAGGAGCGCCCGGTATGGACGACGATATCGCCGCCAGGCGCGACCCAGTGGCGATGATGGCGGCGCTCCAACGCCTGCGCGTCGACGATGAGGGCGGCCGAGACGAAAAGCGCGGCCGCTGAAGCAATGAGGATCCTCGAATGGCTAGCCATGGTGCTGTTCTCCGACGAGACGTTTCTTTATGTGGCGCGCCTCAGCGCCGCAGCAAGCCGCACGCCGACCTTAAACGACGAACAGGATCGACGGGTTCCACTGCGGGCCGCTTTTGCAAGGCCGGGTCGCGCCCGTCCTATTCTCGCCACAGGATTGCCAGAAGAGCAGCTTGAAATCTCTTGCCCAAGCAATCGGCCCGTGAGGCGATATGCTTGAAGCCTCGGCCCTGGCGGTCATGCTCGAAGGACTTGAAAGCAATGGTCGTGGCTGTGCGGCGCCAGGAACGAAAGCTCGGACCGGCCTGCCAGGCGCTTGGCGCCCTGGCGCTATGCGCGCTGCTTGCCGGCTGCATCGAGACCGATGTCGAGGGCGCGGCCAATTACGTCGGATCGATGGGCGGGTTGATGGACCATGCGCCGCCGGCCAGGCCGAGCGTCGTGCAGATTTTCATCGCCTCGACGCGCAAGGGCGAAAGCGGCGCGGCGGCGCAGGAGGCCTCCACCGAGGGGACGCGCTACGCCCTGACGACGTTGACCTTTCCGCCCGGCCACCAGCCCGGCGCGATCGAACGCCCGATGTGGGGTTCGGGCAACGCCAGCGATCACGTCGTAGTGGCGGGGCGGCGCGAACTCGACGCCGACGAGTTCCGCGCCGAACTCGCCTCGCATATTTCCGGCCGCATCGGCGTCAACCGCGACATCCTCGTCTTCGTGCACGGATTCAACACCAGTTTCGAGGAGGCGCGCTGGCGCGCCGGTCAGATCGCCGCCGACAGCCATTTTGGCGGCGTGCCGATCCTGTTCACCTGGCCGACGCACGGCGGATTGCTCAGCTATGCCTCGGACAAGGACAGCGCGACGGCCTCGCGCGACGCGCTGGAGGAATTGCTCGCCGACCTCGCCAAAACGCCGGGCCTGGGACGCATCCATATTCTGGCCCATTCGATGGGCTGTTGGCTCACGATGGAAGCCTTGCGCCAAGCCTCCATTGCGGGAAATCGAGATTTGGACGGTCATTTGGGCGAAGTGATGCTGGCCGCGCCCGACATCGACCTCGATGTTTTCGCCAAGCAGATGGCGCGCATCCAGCCCACCAAGGTCACCGTTTTCGCCACCGCCAACGATCGCGCGCTTTCGCTGTCGAGTTGGATCGCCGACGCTCGCCAGCGCGTTGGCGCGATCGATCCCTCCAAGGCCAAGGACAAGGCCGAGATCGAAAAACTCGGCGCCAAGGTCTACGACCTCTCGGCCTTTTCCGACGGCCTGATCGGCCATGGCCTTTACGCCGACACGCCCGACGTGATCCACGCCATCGGCGCGCAATTGGCCGCGCCCAGGGCGCAGGAGGTCAATACAGTTTCGGTGATCGACGCGACGGGCAGCGATGGCGCGCCAAGCCCGCCGAGCGTCGCTCCCGCGACGCCTTCCGTGACCGGCGCGACACCATTGGCCGCGCCCACGCAATAGGCCTTGGGGTCGCCGATGATGCGATTTTGAGGCGCCGGCGCCGAGAAAGGGGCAAGGTGGATTCAATTGAGCTTCGATGAGGGCCTCGGACACCTCAATGGAGCGTTTCATCGTCTCCGTAGATCAGATTCAGTTCGGCGATATAGCGCTGCAAGCGCCGGATGCCGGGATGATCCGGCGTTCCTATCTGCAAAGTTAGCAGTATTTTTTCCAGACCTTCGCGAGCCGTCAGCCAATGAATCGTACTATTCGAGAGGATATCACATGTATATTCGATAGTTCTATCGATAATTTTGTCGATATCTTCCGTCATATTCCTTGTCCCTAACGCCAATAACTAAATAATATTTACGACAATTTGCAGTCCCATTATGTCGTAGGGGCAATTTCGTGGCCACTTACGTAATCGGTGATGTGTCTCCCTATGAAACAACTTCACTGGAATGGCGCCTCAAAGCGGCTTTCGATTCAACGCCGCTCCTCCCAGCCAGGCTCGGTTCGCCGCCACGCGGCGCGACTTCGGCCGAACCGTGACGCCATAAAGGAAGCGGCCCGACGCCTCTCATCGTCGCCGTAATCACTGGCTGTCGCCGTGGCTTGGACGATCAGCCCGCCCGCGCGCGCTGCCGTCACAAAACAGCGTCACATATTTGGACGCCCCCGCACAATCAATTTGTGTGACGTAGCGTTTCTGTTACGCTCGCAAAATACGTGTAAATACATTTTTGCGGCGGCGGCACATGAACGAATTGAGCAAAATTGTCGCAAACAGCAAGGTGGCAGCCAGGGTCAAGCTCGCCCTTCTCGGGCAGGCGCACGCGATTGAGATTGAAGGACAGCAAGTCAAAATTCCGCGTATGGGATTAATCCTCGCCGCTTTTTTACTTCTTGAATGTTCTTCCATGCGCTCCACAAGAGAAGAGGTTGGACGTTTTCTCTGGGAAGATCTTGACAAGGAGCGCCAGGCCGGCAATTTGCGACAGCTTCTTTTGCGCCTGCGCAATATCCAGACGTTGCACGGAATGCAGCTATTCTCGATTCACGCAGACCACGTCGCGCTTAATCTTGACGGATCCGAGATCGACGTTGTCGCGTTTCGAACATCAACGCCTGCAAATTCCGAACAAAAGATTGCGGCGATGTGCGAGGCCTATGCGGGCGAGCTTCTCGCCGGCCTCCACGAACATGGCGAGAAACTCTCGCAATGGCTGGTGGCCAAACGATCCTTGCTGAGGGCGGAATTCGTCGCCGCCATTTTGCCCTATCTCGAGGATCAGCACCGGCCGGATTTGGCGCCCAAGATCGTCGCCGCCAAGCGGCTTATCGAAGCCGAGCCATTTCATGAGGCCGGCTATCGGGCCCTGATGCAGGCCTATGCCGACCGCGGGGACGTCGCGATCGCGCGCCGGCTCTATGACAAGCTGGAGCGATTGCTGACCAGGGAGCTTGGCTGCAAACCGTCTCCGCAGACGCGCGATCTCTGCCAGCGCCTCCTTGATAAGAGGGACGCTCCAATGATCAGCGCCGGGCAGGAAACCGTTTCGACCGAAAACGAAAAAGGCCTCGCCGCTCCGATGATCGTCACGCCGAAGGCGAGCCAACCCCGACTGGCGATTGTCGCGCCGGCCGCGCCGGGCGAGCCTGGATCCAGACAAGAACTCGCCGATGGATTCGTCGATCAACTGGTGACGCGTCTTTGGCAGAGCCGGAATTTTGCGCTCACCTTGCCGAGTTCTTTTTCGGAGAACGCCGAAGTTTGCGCGCCCCCTGACATCGATTACCTCATCGAGGTTCATCAAGGGCGCGGCAGAACGGGGAGAGTCATTAGCGCGCGCCTTCTGGCCATGCCGGAGCGGGAGATTCTCTGGGCGGCGGGCTTTGACAATTCCGATGAATTCGCCAACGGCGTTCATACCACGGTCCTGTCGGTTATTCGTCAGATCGAAAATAGAGAAATTCAATTGCTCGAGACCGCAACGGAGGCGACATCCGCCTATCGGTTGACAGTGCAGGGCCAGCGCCTGCTCCGTTGCGTCGACTTGCCTTCGATCCGCAGAGCGCGGAATCTCTTCAAGACCGCGCTCGCCTTGGCGCCGGCCCATGTTCCCGCGCTGACCGGAGTGTCCCGCTCTTATGTGATGGAGTGGCTCGTGCGAGCCCCTTATGAAAAGGCGTCCCTGGAGATTGCGGAACAAAGCGCCAGAAAGGCGATTTCCATCTGCCCGGACGATCATCGAGGACATCATGCGCTTGGCCTGGTCAAGCTGTATTTCAAAGAGATCGACGAAAGCATCGAAACTCTTGTTCGTGCGACGACTCTGAGTCCCGATGACCCTGATGTTCGCGCTGACCTCGCCGATGCGCTCGTGTTCAACGGACAGGCGGGGGAGGCAATTGAGCTATACGCGCCGTCAAATCAGGATCGCCGCCCTGGCGACTACCCCCACTGGATTCTCGCCAGCGCGCATTTTTGTCGCGGGGATTATCGCGCCTCGCTGGACGAAATCGCGCAGATGGAAAACCCGGTTCCCGCTTCCAGGGTATCGGCCGCGGCCCATGCCTTGCTGGGAGAGACCCAACGCGCTCGGCGGATTGTAACCGCTTCGATGGAGTTCAATCCTGAATTCAATTTGAATTTGTGGTTGTCGATGTTTCCCTGCCACAACCATGAATACATCCAGCGCTATTCGGATGGCTTACGCGAGGCGGGATTCAAATGAAGCCGTTTGGGACGACCTGCGGCGCAGCAACGAGAGGCGAAAAAATGGCAAGAACAGTAATCATGCGGACGAAAGACGACGCCAAGGTTTGGCTAGTGGACCTCGACGGCAAGACCGTCTCGGAGATCGAGGACGACGCCTTTCATGACGACGACGGGTTCGTTCTCGAAGCCGACGTGATCAACACGGCAAATATACGCACCGCAGCCGCCGCTCACCCGTTCTTCGTCGTTCAATAGGAATGTCGGCCGCCGCGCGTCTTACTGAGGCTCTGTTCGATTGTGAATAGCCTAGAGACGCGCGGCTTTTTCTCCCCCTACCTGGATCGTACGCGCTCGCCGGCAGAAACCGTAGCGCTGATGCGGCCCCGGTTTTTTGACTTTGGAATCACTCGGCTCGCCCGGGTTACTGGCCTCGACTGTATCGGCATTCCCGTCTGGTCGGCGATCCGGCCAAATTCACGCACCCTTTCCGTGTCCCAAGGCAAAGGCATCAGCGACGACGCGGCGGCCGCCTCCGCCGTGATGGAGGCGATCGAGGTCGCGACCGCCGAACGCCTCGACTTGCCGCATCGGGCCTGCTCGACCGATGCGCTCGCCGCCGAGGGGCGCAGCGTAGCGCTGTTCGACGGGCTATTGCGCGCCGGAGCGGCGCCGCCCGATGGCGCCGAAGTCATTGACTGGATAGAGGGATACGACCTTCTGCGCGGCACGGCCGTCTGGGTTCCCCTCGAAGTCGTCGCTCTGTCCGACGGCGGCGCCCCCTCGCGCTATTGGCAATCGACGGACGGACTGGCGTCGGGAAACATCCTGTGGGAAGCGGTTTTCCACGGCCTGTGCGAGCGGATCGAGCGCGACGCGCTGGCGTTGTGGGCGCTGCGCGAAGACGCCTGGATCGCGGCGCATTGCCTCGATCCTTGCACGCTGGACGATTCCGAACTCGGCAAATTGGTCGCCAAGATTGAAGGCGCCGGGCTGCAGACTCGCCTGTTCGACATCGCCAGCGATGTCGGCGTCCCCGTGTATTTCGCGACGATATCGCCGGTCCCCTCCGGCCAGGAATCCAATTGGACCTATTTCGACCTGTCGAGCGGCAGCGGCTGCCATCCCGACCGCGCCAGAGCGGCCATACGCGCCGTGACGGAGGCCGCGCAGACGCGCCTGACGACGATCTCTGCGGTTCGCGATGATTTCGATCCCTCGAAATATCGCGCGGCGCTCAACGCGGATCTTCTCCCCTATATCCGGGTCTCGCCAAAGCGCGACGCGATGAACGACGCGCCCGCGCGCCTCGATCCGACCGCCTATATCGATTTCATGGTCGAGCGCCTTCGGGCGGTCGGCGTGCGTTCGGCCGTCGTCGTCCCGCTGGAGGCTGGCGAAGCCGGCTATGCGGTTGCCAAGGCGCTCGTTCCCGATCTCGAAACCCTTGCCGGCGATCGACGCTTCGCTCGCGGGAAACGCGCCTTGCGCGCGATGCTGGCGCGCGCATGAAAATTCTGTTCGTCGGGCCGACGCTGCATGGCGAAATCGTGGACGGGCGCCTGAAAAACGCGCCCGATATCCAATGCCGAGGTCCGGCCGCTCAAGGCGATATCGCCAAGGCCGTGCTGCAAGGGGCGAGCGCGATCGGCCTGATCGATGGACGATATGAGGACGTGGCGGCGCCCTGGCACAAGGAAATTCTCTTCGCGCTCAGCCACGGCGTTTTCGTCCTGGGCGGGGGCAGCCTCGGCGCGTTGCGCGCCGCCGAATGCGCCGCCTTCGGCATGACGGGCGTCGGCGCGATATTCGAGCGCTACACGCGCGGCGAAATGGTTGACGATTCCGACGTCGCCCAGCTGCACGCGCCGGCCGAGATGGATTATCTGCCGCTGACGGAGGCTTTGGTGAATGTCGAGGAGACGTTTGGCCGGCTCGTCGCGGCGGGGCTTTTGGAGGCGAAAACCGGCGACGATTTGCTCGCCGCCGCGCGCGCCATTTTCTTCAAGGCGCTGACGTTCGAGGCGGTGATCGAGCGGGCGGCGCTCCCCGCCGGCGAGACGGCTCGGTTGCTGACGCTGGTCCAAAGCCATCGCGTGGACCTGAAGCGCCTGGACGCGCATCGGCTGGTTGCGCGGATGAAGGAGCTTCCCGACCATCGCAGCCTCGAGACCGTCCCATGGACGATGTCGGAGCCGCTCGTCTGGCGGCGATATATCGGGCAGTTGCGGGCGTCGGCGGAGGCCTAGGCGACGCGAAGGTCAATCTCCGCATTGCGGTCGAACAGTTTCAAGGCGCTGTCGAGCGCCATCGGGCGCCCCAGGAAGTAGCCTTGCGCGACTTCAACCCCGAGGGCCTGCAAGGTTTTGAGTTCAGACAGCGTCTCCACGCCCTCGGCGATGATCTGGCTGCCCGTCTCGCGCGCAAACGCGATAAGCGCCGAAGCGAGCGCCCGGCGGGTCGCGTCGCCTTCAATGTTGCGCGTCAGACTCATATCCAGCTTGATGAGGTCCGGATGCAGGTGGAGGATGTGCTGGAGGCTGCAATAGCCCGCGCCGGCGTCGTCCACGGCCAGCCGCAACCCCGCTTGCCGCAGCGGGTCGAGCGCTCGCAGCAGGCTGGCGTAATCGTCGATTTGCGCATGCTCGGTGACTTCCAGCACGATCCGCTCCGGCGAGATTCCATCCAGCGCGCTTCTAAATTCGCGGCTCAGGATTGTTGCGGGAGAAGCGTTGAGCGTCAGATAGGCGCCCGCGGGAAGTCTGGGGAGGGCCGCAAGCGCCATCTCGATCGCGGTCAGTTCGAGCGACGCGCCCAGCGACACCTGCGCCGCTTCGGCAAACCAAATGTCCGGCGAGCGGTAAGGCTCGGCGGAGAAGCGGGCCAGGCACTCCAATCCGATCGGGCGGCGGGTCTCTATGTCGCAAATGGGTTGGTAGACAATCGAAAGCTGGCGCTCGTCGATTGCATTCATGATGCGGGCGAGCCTTTCCATGTTCGCGTTCGACGCTTCGAGGTTGCGGTTGATCTCGAACGCGGTGAGCTCGGCGAAGGCTTTCATCATCTGGAGATCGCGTTGGTTGAGCGAACGGTCGGCCTCGGAATTGATGCAGCAAAACATCCCGTAGGCGCGGCCATCGGGCAGCCGAATCGGCACGCTCATGTGGGAGCCGATCGGCACGGCCTGGGTGATCGGCAACGCCATCGCGACGGGCTCGTCAGCCGTATCCTGAATGAGTTCTGGCAGACGCCCTTCAAGGATGTGGCGGCAATAGATGTCATCCAGCGAATGAGAGTCGCCAACCTTGATAAGGGCTTCCAGTCCCGGCGCGTCGACCGCCCGAAACACCGATCGATTGCCGACGAATTCCGAGACATAGGCCACTTGCATTCCAAGATGCGAGCGGACGACCTGCAGCGCGCGCTTGATCGTGGCGTCCGACGCGTCGGCGCCGGCGCCTGGCGGCGCGAACACATCGCGCAATTCGAGCTTCTTTTCGCCCTCATCCATCGCCCGACTCCAACAGAACTCCCCAGAATAAGCCGAAGAGACCGGCGGATGGGCGACATTCGCCGCACATGCTTAAGGAACGGGCGCCTGGACGATTCTCGTCTTCGCCAGCGGCGATGGGACGGCGCGCGGCCAGTCCGCGCTAAGCGATGCGGGCGACCCCGGAATCGGGATCGCGAGAATCGTTTTGAGCGAGCATGACGCGATTGCGCCCCAGCGCCTTGGCTCGGTAGAGCGCGCCGTCGGCGCTGGCGATAATCTCGGCAAGACTGCCGCCATGTTCGGGAGCGCTCGCCACGCCGACGCTCACTGTCGCCTCGACGCGTTGCCCATTCACGAACCGCGCATCGTCTTGAAAGGCGGCGCGGATCCGCCTGGCTATCGCCAGCGCGGCCTCGACGCCGCATCCAGGCAGCGCCACCGAAAATTCCTCGCCGCCGATCCGGCCCGCGATGTCGGCCGATCTCAGCGTGCTCGACAGGACGTCGGCGAATATCCGCAGCACATGATCGCCGGTTGGATGACCGAACGTATCGTTGATCTTCTTGAATCGGTCGAGGTCGAAAGCAAGCAGGGAGAACAGGCTGCCGTCGCGCTCGCTTCGCTCGAACATCCGCTCGGCTCTATCCCTAAAGGCCCGGCGGTTCGCCAGTCCGGTCAGGGGATCGATGAGCGCGGCGGCCTTATGCTCCGCCTCGCTGCGCCCCTTCAGCATCATGACCAGAAATATGGCGCTGCCGGCCGCATAGACGAGCCCGACAAAATGGATGATTCCGAACCAGCCGATCGAAGGCGTCGGCTTGAAGCCAGGGGAGGTGGAATATTCGACGGCGGCCAGGAAAATTGCGGTCGCCTCGAGGCCGAGGAGCGAAATCATCGGCCAGCGTCCGCGAAGCTCCTCGCCGCGGGCCAGCCAGAATTCGATCGCTCCGGCCGCATATAGGCACGCCGAGATTGCAACGCCAAGCGCGATCCCGAGCTGTTCGTTGGCGACGGCGCCCGTGACGATCAGCAGGACGATCCAGACGCCCGCCGCGGCGAGCACAGGATAGGCCTTGACCGAGCCGCGATTGAAAATTCGCGCCGCAACCCACGTCAAAACCGCGCATACGTCAAGAACCAGCGGTCCGGCGAAATCGGGGACATAAGCGGGCAGAATAGAATGCAACGCCAGAACGGTGATGCCGACGCCCATTCCGCAATTGACCGCCGCCCACCACACGGCCGCCCAGGCCTTTCGATCCTGCCACCAATACATAAACAGGACGAGGCCGCCCACAAACGAAACGAGGCCTCGCGCAAAGGTGAGAGTAGCAACGTCGAACGTCATCAGGACCGCCGGTTGAGGCTCGTCGCCATGGCGATCCCGTAATAAGCCCGTTCGTCTTAACAACGTCGAAATAGCATCGAACGTAGTTTCGAATATTTTTGGCCCGCGTTGTTTTTTTCCGAACGAACGGCCGCCAGATTGGATCAGCAGCCGTTTCTTGAGTTATGAGGCGCGGACATTTGGCCGAAATCGATAAGGGCCGGCCGAGAGTTTCGGATCGGCCGTAAACAGCCGACCAGCCGCCGGATCGGCCGCCGCACGAACGACGTTTCACGGTTCCCCGAACGGCGGCGAACGGTCGCGCAAGCCCCTTGACGATCCTAGACGAGGCTCTGCCTTGGACTCCGTTCCGCCGACGCGCCGGCCAATCGGGCGTGCGTTGCGCGAAGCCGTGCGATGGCGCTCTCGATCTCGGCGCCCTGGCGCTCCAGATGGCCGATCTGGCTGACGATCTGATCGGGATGCAGCCTTTCCTCGAACTCCGAATGGGAGGCGCTATCGCCCGGACCGATCAAGTCGCGTATTTCGCTCAAGGTGAAGCCAAGTTGCTTGCCCTTGAGGATCAGTTGCAATCGAAGCCGGTCCAGATCTCCGTAATATCGGGACGTTCCTTCGCGGCGCGGTTGAAGCATGCCCCTGTCTTCATAAAAGCGCAGAGTTCGCAAGCTTACGCCAAATTCGCGCGCCATTTCTCCAATGGTTAGCTCCTGGCTATCGGTGTGGTCAAAGGATTGGGTCGCGACGGACCCTATCGACTGCAAGGCGCTCATGACCTTTCCTTTCGTCGGCGCAAGGTTCTCGATGGCGAGGACCAGCTTGAGGCGACATTAACCGGCGGCGAACCGGCGAGTATAGACTCGGAAACTACTCACCTCTATCGCTCCTGGAGTGCGTAGATGGCGCCGCGCGGCCGCAAATGGGCGCTCGGAGACCGCGGCCTCGTCTGGTTTCTTTTGGGAAGCTCGATCGAACCGGCGGGATAGGGATCCGGGCGTATTTCGACTTGCCCCTTGGCGCGCCTTGTGCGCGGCAGGCCGGCGATCGCAACGCCTTGCCGACCGTGGGAAGCAACCCGAACCGAACCGCCCTCCTGTCTTTGAACGATCACCCGGCGTCGCTTCTGACGGAGCGACCGGCTGGCGTGATTCGAAGCTGGGCGTAGCGGTCGGTCTCGACGCGTTCAGCCAGACCGTTCTTCAGCAAGAAGAGAAGCGTCGGCTCTTTGACGCTGCTGCGCGATCCGCGAACGCGCCAGGCGCCGCGCACCTGATAGGCGCAGCCTTTGTGAAGGAGACCGAGAATTCGATATCCGGCGGGAGATAACGCGAAGGATCGCGGCGCGTCGGTCGGCGACATTATTGATTGCGTATTGCTCATCGTGCGAGTCCTTTGGAGGAAATAAACGTCGACGGCGGAACCTCTCGTCATTCAAGTTCTCCGCATCGTCTGAGGATCGTTGGCGCCCGAATTTGGTTTCGACCGGATGCGCGGACAGATCAACGAATCTCGTATGCCTGCCGCCCAGCGCCTGAAACTTTGAATATTCGCCGCCTTGCGATTTATTCCATACCTTTAGCCAGCACGATCGGCCTAAGAAAGACTCGGAATCTACGCATGGCGCCATCGCGCCGCGGTCATATACCCATGACGACCCGTTGCGACTTTGTCGCGTTGTCGAGCGCGGAATGCGAAGGGCCTGCGTCTCGCGCGCCGTCAAGCGGCATCGACTGCGGCGCGCCGATTGCTCATCGCCGCGGCGCGAAAGCTTCGACGCGCGGGATGTAAGCGCGGAGACATTTTCGAGCCGCGTCCCGCACGCTTCAAGCGTTGCATCTTGCGCTTGCGGCGCCGAGTCGATTGACGCGAAATCTCGATACGATTGTCGCCGCGCCGATCGCGCTTGCGGCGCCTTTCGTTGGAAGCGCGCCGGCGGCGGCGCCATGAGATCGCAAGTCGTCCGAGATCGCGCGATCGGGGACGAAACCGGCTTCTCCTGGCGTTCGCGCATCCCTTCGGCGTCGTCGGCGCCAGCCCAGGGGCGAGTCCATCGCCTTAGGCAAAATCGTCGATCTCGATGAAAGCTGGATTGCGCGGCTAGCGGGCTGCATCGGGGCGTCGTAACGCCACTGAATCGGCGGCCCAACGTCGAATTTGGCCTCGATGACGCTCCGTCGCAGCCCTGGACAGGCCGCTAACAATATGAATTTGCAAGCTCAATTGTGACTATTTTGTGGATAACATCTCCCAGCCGGCCAATGTGAGCAATTTTGCACAGTCTTCGTCTTGGCTTGGACGTAACGTTTCGCATGCGGGAGGGTCTTTTTTCTCCGCCCCGACGGGCGGGTGTTTGTTTGGATTGAGGGGAAGGTTCGCTGTCGATATGTCCTTCCTTAAGGGGAGTCGCGCCAACGCGCGATGGGCAATGGCGTCGATGGGTCGCATGGAGCTTGCTCGATGACGGCCCAGTCTACGCTTGATCTGTTGGTCAGCCTCGGCCTCCACGGCATGGCCAAGGGTTTTAGGGATCTTGAGGGGCAGTCGCGGGCGCGCAGCCTCGATCATGCGCAATGGCTGGCCCTGCTCCTCGAACAGGAAAAGAAGCTGCGCCAGCAGAAGCGGTTCGAGAACCGCGCCCGCGCCGCCAAGCTGCGCCTCGCCGCGAACTTCGAGGATGTCGAGGGCCTGGCCCCGCGCGGCCTCGATAGCGCGCAATTCCAGGAACTGGCCTCCTGCGACTGGATCCGGGCGCGCCAAAACCTGCTGGTCATCGGGCCGAGCGGCGTCGGCAAGAGCTGGCTCGCCTGCGCGCTTGGCTACCGGGCCCTGCTCAAAGACTTCACGGTCGCCTATCACCGCGCGCCGCGCCTGTTCGCCGCCCTCGCTGTGGCTCGCGCCGATGGGCGATACAACCGGATGCTGCGGGCGATCGCCCGCCTCGATCTGCTCATTCTCGACGATTGGGGACCCGAGCCGCTCGACGCCGAACAGCGCCGCGACCTGTTGGAAATCATCGAGGACCGCTATGAATCGCGATCGACGATCGTCACCAGCCAGCTGCCCGTCGACGCCTGGTATGGGATCATCGGCAACCCGACCATCGCGGTGGCGGTGCTCGATCGCCTCGCCCACAACGCCCATCGCATCGAACTGAAGGGGGAGAGCCTCAGGCAGCAAAAGCACGCGCCGCCGCCGAGCGTATCTTGACCGGGCCTTGCTGCCAGGCGACGCCTTGCGCGTGACGCCGCGCCCAGGTCAACCTTGTTGACCAACTCCGGGGCGGCGCAACGGATCAATGGCGCCAGGAAAGGACCGCAATCACCGACGCAACATATTGTGTATGTTGGCAGCCCGCCGATGGACAATCCCCGCAGATCCGCGAGCATGCCCGCGCCCGTCTTGACGCAACCCATGACATAGCGAACTCTCGCCCTTCCCCAGATTCCGCCGTAGCGTGGGACGCGCCATGGGCTATGTCATCGATCCGCAAGCCGACCGCGTCTTCGTCGAGGAATTCCGTCGCTGCCCGATCGGCCGGCATAGCCCCGGGCTGCGGCGCGTTCTCAATACGCTGCGCTTCGACCCTTCCGGCAAACAGGTTGTTCTCGTCTGCAGGAAGCCGTTTGCCGAATGGGTGCTCGGCGAGATGCCGGCCAGCCGCGCCGACCCGTTGCGGATCGAAGACGGCCCGGTGTTCCACAGCCGCGAGGAAGCCGAATGGGAGGCCTTTTGCCGCCGCTGGCGCGCCCATACTGGGGAGGCGATCAACCAGCCCCTGGCGCTCGAGAAGGCCTGAACAATGCTCAAAATTCTCGGCTATCCCGACCGCTACAGCGCGGCGCCCAACGAGACGATAAAATTCATGGTCTCGCTGGAGGAGGGCGACGAATTCGAGGCGCGGCTCGTTCGCGTCATTTGCGGCGATTGCAATCCGGACGGGCCTGGCCTGAAATTCCGTCCGATCTCCTGCGCCGGCAACGGTCGCCACAAGGGCCGCCGCCAGACGATCGACGCCGGCTCGTTCATGAGCGCGCCCGCCACGCCCGCTCTGTTGCCGGGGTCCTTCACATTCTTCGCGATGATCTGGCCGACCTTGCCCGAACGCGGCGAGCAGACCATCGCGGCGCAATGGGACGCCAAGACGGGGCAGGGCTTTCGCATCGGCCTTACCGAGGGCAGGCTGACGCTGACGATCGGAACGGAACGCGGCGAGCCGGAGCGCCATCGGGTCGCCGCGACCCTGTTGACGCGGCAATGGTATGCGATCGGTTGCAGCGTCGACACCGCGAGCCGCTCCCTCACGCTGACGCAGACGCCCTTGCGGCGCTACCCGTTCATCAGCGACGCCGGTTCGCTGAGCGCGACCCTGAAGCGCGAAGCGGCTGCTTACCCGAGCGGCTTCCTTCTCGCCGGCTCGCCATCGATCGAGGGCGGCGTCGGGTTGCATTTCGATGGCAAGATCGACAGCCCCTGCCTATTGGCGGGCGCGCATGGGCCGGCGGCCTATGAGGCGCTAAGGGCCGGCTCGGAGCCGATGCGGCGGGCGGCGATCGCCCGTTGGGATTTCTCGCGCGGCATCGAGTCGGCGCGCGCCGAGGACATCGGCGCCAACGCCTTGCACGGCGAGCTTGCGAACCTGCCGACGCGCGGCATGAAGGGTTGGAACTGGACCGGCCAATTCCATGACTGGCGGCAAAAGCCGGAACATTATGGCGCCGTCCACTTCCACCACGACGACCTCTATGACGCCCGCTGGGAGCCGTCGGTCGCCTTCGCCATTCCAGACGATCTGCCGAGCGGCCCCTATGCGCTGCATATCCGCTCTGGACCTTCCGACGAATCGGCGACGCGCGAGGATTATCTCCCGTTCTTCGTGCGGCCGCCGCGCGATCCGGCCAAGCGGGGGACGCGCCCCAAAATCGCCTTCCTCGCCCCGACCTGCGCCTATATGGCCTATGCCAATCACGCCGAACACATCACGGCGCGCGAGGCCGAGCGCACGATCGGCCGATTGCTGCAGTTTGGCCATTCCGACCTCTATATGTACGATCATCCGGAACTCGGCGGCTCGCTTTACGACAGTCACGCCGACGGCTCAGGCGTCGCGATTTCGAGCCGGCTGCGACCGGTGCTCAACTTTTCCTCGCGCTATCATTCCTGGCTCGGCGGCCACGGCTCGGCCCTTTGGCAATATAACGCCGACACGCATCTGTTCGACTGGCTCGATCATCAGGGCGTCGACTACGACGTCATCACCGACGAGGATCTGCACGCCGACGGCTATGATCTGATCCGGGATTACCAAGTCATCCTGACCGGCACGCATCCCGAATATCATTCGACGCCGATGTGGGACGCAATGAACGCTTGGCTCGGCAAGGGCGGCCGGCTCATGTATCTGGGCGCCAATGGCTGGTATTGGCGCGTCGCCTTCCATAAGGATCTGCCCGGCGTCATCGAGGTCAGGCGCGCCGAGGACGGCATCCGCACCTGGGCGGCCGAGCCTGGCGAATATTATCATGCGTTCACGGGCGAATTTGGCGGCCTGTGGCGGCGCATCGGGCGCCCGCCCAATCTCATCTGCGGCTTGGGCTTCATCGCGCAGGGATTCGACGTCTCGAGCTATTATCGCCGCGCGCCCGGCGCCGACGATCCTCGCGCGGCTTTCATCTTCGAGGGCGTTCCCGACGAGATCATCGGCGATTTCGGGCTCATCGGCGGCGGCGCCGCGGGGCTCGAACTCGACTGCATCACAACCGATCTGGGATCGCCGCCCAATATGCTGCGGCTCGCCTCGTCGGAGAACCATTCGGCCTTGGTGATGCTCGTCAATGAAGAGTTCGGCGTCGTCCCCGCCAGTATCGGCGGCGACCAGAACGACAAGGTGCGCGCCGATCTCGCCTTCGCCGAGACGCCCTCGGGCGGCGCTTTATTCGCCGTCGGCTCGATCGCCTGGTGCGGCTCGCTGTCGCACGATTCTTACGACAATAACATTTCGCGCATCACGGCCAACGTGCTGCGGCGTTTCCTGCGCGACGAGCCGTTCGCATCGCGCTAAGCGCGCCTACCTGCCCGAGCCCGCCGTCAGTCCCATCACAATATAGCGCTCGAGGAATATGCCGATCAGCACGAGGGGAGCGATCGCCGCGGTCGACAGCGCGGCCATCGTCCACCAGTTGATGCCTTGCGATCCCGTTTGGCTCGCCACCATCACCGGCAGCGTTTGCGCGTCGAATCCCGTCAACAACGAAGCGAAGAAATATTCATTCCAGCACAACACGATCGACAGGATAAAAGCGGCGACCATCCCGGGCAGCGCGATCGGCAGGACGATCCTGAAAAACGCGCCCCAGATGGAGCAGCCGTCGACGAGCGCTGCCTGTTCGATCTCGTTCGGGATCGTGTCGAACTGATCGCGCATGACCCAGATCACGATCGGCAGCACCATCAGCGTGTAGACGAGGATGAGGCCGATCCGCGTGTCGAGCAGCGCCAATTGCTTGTAGAGAACGAGGAACGGCATCGCCAGCACGACCGGCGGCAGGATGAGTTGCGACAGGAAGAAGAACGAGATGTCCTTGTTGCGCCAGCGGCCGAATTTATAGTCGAACCGGCTGAGCCCGTAAGCGGCGAGCGAACCGATGATGACGGCCAGCGCCGAAGCGCCTATCGTGGAGATGGCGCTGTTGAAAAATTTCTTCAGGAATTCCTCGCGAACGTTCGAGACCGCGAAGATCGTGTCGGGGGAAAGTCCGAGCGACTGCCATCCCTTCCAGCTGGGCGCAAAGTCCAGCCAGGGTACGAGATGGCCCTGCGTCACGTCCTTGCCGAGCTTGAACGAGGTCGACAAAGTCCAGTAGAGCGGAAACAGGGCGATGAAAGTCCATAGCGCCAAGGCGGCGTAGATCAGTACGCGTTCGCCAGTGCGAGCCGCCGCGCCCGAGAACGAGGACTCGAGCGGCGCATCGCCCGGCGAAACGCCGGCGGAGATTTCAGCGCTCACGCCATTTCTCCCTATTCATGATTCCCTCATGAGGCTCTCTCCTCAAGTTCCTAGGTCATCTTTTGCATGAATCGTCCCACCGCCTTCAGCAGCAGCGTGACAAACACGATGATGATGATGAGATAGACTTCCGCGATCATCGTGGCGTAGCCGACGTTGGAGCGGTCGCGGTATTCGCGGTAGATAAAGCTCGAAATGGTGTCCGTCGCGCCGCCGGGCCCGCCCGCCGTGACGTTGATGACGATGTCGGCGAGCTTCAATTCGAAGATGACGCGCAGCACGATCGCCGTCGCGCTGACCGGCAGCATGAGGGGGAAGGTGATCTCCCAGAACGACTGCCAGCGATTGGCCCCGTCGACCTTGGCCGCTTCCTTCACTTCGGTCGGCAACGCCTGCAATCCGGCGAGCAGCAGGATCACGATGAAAGGTATCCACACCCAGCTGTCCATGATCATGATGCTCGTTCGAGCGATCCAGGGCGAGGTGAAGAAAGCCGGATTTTCCCAGCCGATATATCGGGCGAAGGTCGCGGCGGGCCCGAAACGGTTCTCCATCAGCGACTTGCCGATCATCCAGCTCACCGCCACCGGACTCAGCATGAAGGGTAGGAGAAACGACACACGAAAGAATTTCCGCGCCCTTATGTCGGCGTTGAGCAGCAGGGCGAGCCCGAAGGCGATCGCGTATTGCGCCACCACGCTCAGCACATAGAAGACCATATTGCCAAGCGCGTTCCAGAAATAAGAATCGCCCCAAAGGTCGCGAAGATTGTCAAAGCCGTTGAAGTGATGTCCCGACTCGGCGTTGAGGTTCCAGTCGGTGAAGGCGATGTAGAGCCCGAAGATGGTGGGAAAGATCACCATCGCGAGCGTGAAGAGCAGCGCGGGCAGAACGAACGCCGTCTGCTGGCCGGCCTCGCCGCGCGTCAGAATCTGACTGCCGCCCAGCGCCACGCCCCACAAGATATACATGTAGAGAAGCGGCCGCCAGTTCACAAAGCCGAACGTCAGGACACCCGCGGCGTCCAATGTTTGCAGCGTCGCGACGGCGATGAGCAACAGAGTCGCGAGACGGAACAGCCAACGCCCCAGCCAAACGCGCCGCTCCGACACTTCCCCGTGCGCCGCTTCGAACTTGCCTCCGGTCACGGATTCTTCCTATGCGGCCTGGCGACCCTGCGGTTCGCGGCTTTCGGTCTTCGCCAGCTTAACGCTAAAGTCCGCGGCGCTTTGCGCGCCGCGGACGGACTGTTTGGACAGGCGGATCGGTCGTCGGGCTCAAAGGCCCATCGAGATCCGATAATATTTGACCTGGTTTTCCCGGCCGAGCTTGTCGGTCAGTTTGTCCCAGGCCGCCGCTATATTGTCGGCGCCCTGTTGCGCGGTCTCCTTGCCCGCGAAAACCTTGGTCAGTTCGTCCTCGGCGATGCTGTAATATTGGAAGATGCCCGGAATGCGCGGCTCGATCGCCGAGTTCGGGTGATTGTAGGACGTCGACTGCGAGTTCATATAAGATGTGATATATTTGCGCTCGTAGCCGGCAAGCTCCCACAATGCGATATTGGTGTGGGTCTTGCGGTAGGGCTGGAAGCCGGAGGGGTAAGCGGCCGTCCACATGGACAGGTCCTTGCCGCCAAGATGGGCGGCTGCGCTCCAAGCGGCCTTTTGGCGCTTGGGATCGGCATCCACCGTCTTCATCACATAGATGCCCCAGCCGAGATAGGCCATATTCGGCGCTATGTTGGGCCCGCTCGCGAGCTTCTCCCACGCCCCTTTGCGGAAGTTGTACACGTCGTCGGAGCCCGGCAGGATGTCGAAGTCGAGCACGTCGCCGATCGTCGCCGTGTCGCTGGTCCTTGCGACCGTTCCGATGTCGCCCCACCATTCCAGCAATGAACCGGTGCCGGTCAGGAACTGCTGGAACGCGGTGGTGCCGGGATCGGCGTTGAGCTGATCTGCCGGTTCGTAGGGCAAAGCATCGACGATGTCCTGGATCGCGCGCACGAAGGCGGGGTTGTTGACCTGCGGCTTCATGTTTTCGTCGAACAGCCAGTTCTTCTCTCCGGGATATTTGGCGTAGGCCGTCGCGCGGCTGGCGGTGAAATAGAAGCAGAACCCGCCCCACGGCTTGGGTTGGTCGAGGAAGCCGAAGACGTCCTTGCCCTTGACCTTCTTGCCCTTGAGGAACTTGGTGACGGCCTGCACCTGCTGCCAGGTCTTCGGCGCGCCCCAGTCGCCCTTGCCGCCGTCGGCCTTCCACGCCTTGGCGAGGTCGGGATCGGAGAAGACGTCGGTTCGGATGTTCATCGTATGGCAATCGCTGTCGATGGTGACGCGATGAATCTTGCCGTTCCACGAGCCGACCGGCGGCTTGAGGTAATTGACGTAGTCGTCGAAATCGATCTGCTTCATCACCCAGTCGGGCATCTCCGACAGCAGGTCTTTGACGCCCATATCGCCTTCGAACGGCGCGCCCATTTCGATGATGTCGAAATCGACGGTGCCGGTGGCGATCGACTGCTGCAGACGCGCGTTATAGTCGGCTTGGGCAAGGTCGATCCATTTGATCTTGGCGCCCGTATAGGCTTCCCAAGGCGTCAAGAAGCCGCGGAACAGGAAGTTATGCAGATTCTGGTTGTTGAGCCCCATGAAGGAGAATTCAACGCCTTTGAACTCGCCGGGCTGGACGTTGGCCTTGGTCGGCTCGAGGCAGAGTGCGCCGACTTTCTGCCAATCGGCGTCGGTTGGCGATCCATTGCCGGCCCCTGGAATTTTCATGATCTGGGCGACGACGCTATCGGCGGCATAAGCCGGCGTGGTCGAAAGAGCCAAAGGGCCGCCCGCGGCGATCGCCGCGACGGCGCCCGCGGCGCCCTTCATGACCTGGCGGCGACTGGACTGCATCGCCATCAACTGTTCGTAGATGCCTACTCTCACGGCGTATCCTCCCCCTGTTGCATTCGTTCTTGTCGCAAGCGACGCTTTTCTCACGTCGATCGGCTCATGGCCTGAGCCTGCGCGAATGGACCCCCAGGCTTCCCCTAGCTCCTGTCTTCGCGGATGCCCAACCGGCGCATGTAATTAGGAAAATTGCGCCTGCATGCAAGTATGCAACAGGCGCGAGCGAAGTCAATCAACCTTGCGGCGGCGCGCCTTGCGAGGCTTGCGATATGGGCGGGATGGAAGCGCCTTCGCGCTCAGGGGCGCGCCAGCGCCTTGCGAAGGCGGGCGAGGATGAGATCGCGGCCCTGGCCGCCGAGTTCGGCCGAGGATTGCGCGGCGCTGCGCGTATACCAGGTCTTGTCCGACAGACGCGTAAGATCAACGCCCTCCGGGCATAAAGCCATCATCAGCGACGTCTCGCCCTGCCCCGCATGATCGAAGGGATAGCCGGCCATCGCTTCGGACGTCATCAGCGGGTGGGCCTTGATCCAATTGAAGGGATCGTCGCCGTTGGATTGCTGCGCGTAATAGTCGGCCATTTTGTCGCGGCCCCACCAGCCCTCGCCGCGCTCCTTTTCCAGGAAGGCGAAGATCGCCTGGCGCGCGGCGAATTTGAACGCCAGGTCGGTCGGCATGCCGGCCGCGAAATTCTCCGTCTGATGGTGGACGACGACATGGATGTTGCGAAAGCCGATGCGCAGCAGCCCGCCAAACATGGCCTGCGCGAAGGGAAACAGCTTTTCCGCATCCACATGCAGCGAACCGCTGCCCTCGGGCGGCGCGACCGCGTAGCTCGCCGCGCCATAATAGAAAGGCGGCAGGATGACGAGGTTCATCTCGTCTTCGAGGATGTCGAGAATCTTCACCACCGCCAGCGTGTCCGTGCCGACCGCCATGTGCTCGCCGTGATATTCGAGCACGCCGAGCGGAAGGACGACTGGCCAATGCTGCTCGATCGCCGTCCGGATCTGGTGCGGCAGCATCAATTCATAGCGCAAGCTTGGCTCCCACGTTCCAGGCGGATCGGGTCGCGGGCGTCGTCGATCGCTATTGCAGACGGATTCCCGTCGCCGAATCGAACAAATGCACCGCGTCGACATTCGGCGTCACCGGAATCATCTCGCCCGGCCTCGCAGACACCCGTTCGCGAAAAACGCCGACGATTTTCTGGGTCCCGAGCCTGGCGAACACCTGCGTCTCCGAGCCGGTCGGCTCAGTCACCGACACCTCGGCCTTGGCGCCGTCTCCGCCCAAAGTCAGATGCTCTGGACGGATGCCGTAGATGCAGGAGCGGCCATCGGCGCCGGCCGGCGCCGACTTCAGCGGCAAGGAGACCCCGTCGTCGGTGACGAAGGACGGCTTGCCGTTGACCCGGATCTTGCCCTTCAGCAGATTCATGCCGGGCGAGCCGATGAAGCCGGCGACAAACAGATTGGCCGGCCGGTCGTAAAGGTCGAGCGGCAGGCCGGCCTGCTCGACGATGCCCTCTCGCATCACGACGATGCGGTCGGCCATGGTCATCGCCTCGACCTGGTCGTGGGTGACGTAAATGGTCGTCGTTTTCAACCGCTGGTGCAGCTCCTTGATTTCGGCGCGCATCTGCACGCGTAATTTGGCGTCGAGGTTCGAGAGCGGCTCGTCGAACAGGAACACTTTGGGATCGCGCACGATCGCCCGGCCCATCGCCACGCGCTGGCGCTGGCCGCCCGAAAGCTGGCGCGGATAGCGCTGGAGATAGGGCACGACGTCGAGGATTTCGGCGGCGCGCCGCACCCGCGCCTCGATCTCCGCCTTGGAGGCGTGCCGCAGCTTGAGGGCAAAACCCATATTCTCGGCCACCGTCTTATGCGGATAAAGCGCGTAGTTCTGGAACACCATCGCAATGTCGCGGTCTTTGGGCGCCAGATTGTTGACGATCCGCTCGCCAATCCGGATGGCGCCCGCCGTGATCGACTCGAGTCCCGCGATCATGCGCAATAGTGTCGACTTTCCGCAGCCGGACGGGCCGACGAGGATGACGAATTCCCCGTCAGCGATATTGACTGAAACCGTATGAATGACCTCCACGGCGCCGTAGGATTTTCGCACGTTGACGACGTCCACCGAGGCCATGCCCTTGCTCCCTTTGCGTTTTTGCCGCCGCCTTCGCCAATTTGGCCGCGAGCCTAATACATCGGCGCCACCCCGTCGAGCCGAACGCGGCAGACCACCGTAAGGCCGATCAAACATGGCGATGCATCTTCAGGGTCTGTCACATTGTCGAACGAAGAACGCGATCAGGGTGCGGCTCGTGAATTATCAGGCGGCTGCAACAGCCGCACGCCACGTGTTCATCGCCGCAGCGCGAAAGCTTCGGTGCGTTCCATCTGATGTGAGATGGCGTTGGACATTGAAAATGTCGTAGACGGCGGCATGCGTCGAAAAGAATCTCTGGGCTGAGCCGACGCTCTTGAAGCACTGCATCTAGCGCTCCCTTCATCGGGTTGGCTGATGCGAATTCCGCGACACGCTTGCGATGGTGGAGGTGTGCGTCGGGCGTTGCTCCGCTTGGCGATGCGCTAGGACGATCGGTCGTAATTGCGTTGCGCTCACCAATGAAAGAAACTCGGTGGGCGTCCCATCTCGCGCGCCAACCGCAAATAACTGTGAATTATCGCGGCATCTAATGCCGGAGGCCCTCGCGAGCCGCAGCTTCGCTCAGGATTTCATCGAACAACAAGACATGCGGCACTTGGAGTGAATCGGTCCAACCGCGCCGCGGTCTCCCTGACAGAATTGGCCTGCGGAGCTGCTGATCTGCTCAATCCGGCACGAAGGCCATGATCTTCGTCGCCTTCGACGAGAGAAATCTGCGCTACGCACTCCTATCGATGCCCCGCACCTCCATCAGTCCTGGCTATTCGACCTTCAAAAATTGTCGCGCGACGAATGCTTCCTGGACTTCCATAAGATGTCCGGCGTAGCGCATGTGTTGGTTCATTATTTTGTGCGCAGCGGTCGCGTTACCTTTCCGAAGAGCCGCCATGAGGCGCAATTGATACGATAGACCCTGTTCTCGTAACTCCGGATTGGGAATGCCGTATATCCGTCGGCAAATTGTTAGATTTTTCAGCAGACTAATTAGAAACCGGCAAGAAAATGTCAGAAGCGGGTTGGGGCAAAAGCCGACAAGCAGTTCGTGGAACTCCAATTCAGCAACTCGCTGCAGGCGCTCTTCCTCGATCGTAGCGGGGGCGTGCTCGTAGATCTTCATTTTTGATTCGAGCTTTGCGAAATCGAGCTCGCTCAGGCGCCCCACAACGCTGGCGGTCGCTTCGGGCTCAAGGCGAATTCGCAACTGATAGATGTCAGCAATCGTGAGGCCCTTGAAAAAGAAGTAGTTCCCGAGCAGTTCCAGAGCCCCGGCCTCGGTGACAGGGGCGATGAAAGCGCCACCTCCGGGTCCGGTTCGCGTCTTGATGATGCCCTGAGCATCGAGCGCCTTTAGCGCCTCGCGTATCGTACCCTTGCTGACGCCAAACAGGCCAATCAGCTCGCGCTCCTGGGGCAGGCGATCACCCGATTTCAGTCCGCGCTCGGCGATCCAATCTTTCAATACGTCTGCAATCACCAACGGCCGATTGCGCTTGCTTCGGCTCAACGGGTCGAGCTCCAATAGGCCATTCAATCCCTTGACCCCGTCAGGGGTACGGGAAGAAACACGCTGCTTCATGATTTTCAGCCATCCTCATTAGTTTTGGCGCCTCGCGGCGGCACCGTTCTTGGACGTTGCGGCAGCGAGCGGCAAAGGCGCAGCCGATGGGTGGATTGTATGGGTCGGGAAGTTCTGAGATCTCAACGCCTATCTCTTTTCGTTTCCGGCCGATGACCGGCGCGCTTTCAAGGAGTAGCCGGGTGTATGGATGCCGCGGGCTCTCGAAAAGCTGTCGAGTGGGCGCCTGTTCAACAATCCGGCCAAAATACATCACGGCGACTTGGTCGCTAATGGCCTCGGTGACCGCGAGATTGTGACTTATGAACGCATAGGTGAGCCTGAAGCGCTGCTTAAGCTCGGCCAGAAGACTGAGCACCTGGGCTTGCACGGAAACATCGAGCGCCGACACGGGTTCGTCTAGAATCAGAATATCAGGATTGGCGGCGAGCGCCCGGGCGATGCCGATGCGTTGCGCCTGTCCGCCCGAGAACTCGTGTGCATATCGATCGATGAACTCCGGTCGGAGTTGGACTGCATCCATCAGCTCAGCAAGCCGTTCTTGGCGATGTTTCCAGTCGAGTCGAGCCAAGAGAATGAGGGGAGCCTCCAAGGTCTTTCGGACGGTCTTTCGTGGATTGAGCGAACTGATGGGGTCCTGGAACACGTATTGAATTGTGTGGCCTCGAGCTTTTGCCTGACGACGATTCGCGGAGGCGCCAACCTGCCGCTTGAGGCTGATCGTTCCTGCGGAGGGAACCGTTAGACCAGCCAGCATCCGGGCGAGGGTTGATTTCCCGCACCCCGACTCGCCAACGATTCCCAGCGTTTCGCCGCGAGTCAGGGATATCGTGACGTCGTTGACTGCCCATATCGAAGGCCGCGGCCGCCACCCCAAGGTCCGGCCCCCTCCATAGACCTTCGTAAGACCATGAGCCTCCAGCGCCAATTCGCTCAAGACGCCACCCCCAACGGATGAAGACAACGAGCAACATGGTCGCCGTCGATCTCGAGCAATGCGATCGGCTCGGCAGCACACTCGGCGGTGGCGAAATCGCAGCGGTCTGCGAAGGCGCAGCCGCTCGGCAGTCGGTTTGTCGCGGGCGCCATGCCGCGAATTGTTTCAAACACCCGCCTGCCGGAACCTAATGCAGGGACGCAGTCGATGAGCCGCCGTGTATAGGGATGAGCAGGATGTTCGAGGACATCTTCTGTCGTTCCCAATTCGACGATTTGCCCCGCATACATCACCGCGATTCTATCGCATATCTCCGAAGCGACGCCAAAGTCATGCGTAATGAACAAGACAGCGGTGTCGTTCTGTCGACGAAGTTCGTCCAGCAGCCGTAGCACCTGCGCCTGGACCGTGACATCGAGCGCCGTTGTCGGCTCGTCTGCGATGAGGACCTCCGGCCCGTTGGCGAGGGCCATAGCAATTCCCACTCGCTGACGCATGCCGCCTGATAGCTCGTGCGGATAGGATCTCGCTCGATGCCTCGCATTCGGTATGCGGACGGTATCGAGAAGCTGAACGGCTTTTTTCCAGGCGGCGCCGCGAGCGATACGCTGATGCACGCGAATCGCCTCGGCTACTTGTTCGCCGATGGTGAAGAGGGGATGGAGGGTCGACTGCGGATCTTGAAAGATGTAGGAGACACGCCCACCACGAATGAAGCGAAGCGCCGACGCATTCTTCGAAAGTAGATCTTCGCCCCTGAACCAGACGGCGCCGTCGGTGATGATCCCGGGAGGAGATTGAACCAGTGCGAGGAGAGAAAGCGCGGTTACCGATTTCCCGCTGCCGGATTCACCCACCAACCCCAAGCACTCGCCTTTGCGAATCGCAAACGAAACCGAATTGACCGCTTTATAGGCTTCGTGGGCGCCTCGGAACTCCGTGCTGAGTCCCGACACTTCAAGAATGCCTTGATGGCGATCCGCATTGTCGTGCGACTGGCGGCGCGCAATTGACGTCACCGGAGCCGGTTGGCTGGCCGCTCCCGAATGGAGGCGAGGATCGAGAGCGTCGCGGATTCCATCGCCGAGCAGATTGACGGCCATCACAAGCAAGAAGACGATCGCTCCGGGTATCGCGGATGAGTATGGCGCGTTGAGAAGAAGCTTCCGGCCCTCGCCGAGCATGGAGCCGAGATCGGCTTGAGGAGGCTGGGATCCCAGACCGAGAAAGCTTAGCCCAGCGGTCTCAAGGATCATCCACCCGATCGTCGTTGACATGGTGACGACGACAATCGGCAGGACGTTAGGAAAAACCTCGGAAATCAGAATCGAAAAATTGCCTTTTCCAGATAATCTTGCCGCGTCAATGAACTCGCGGTGAGCGATTCCGAGCGCGGCGCCTCGAACATTGCGCGCGAAAAACGGGACGTTGACGATAGCGACGGCGATCAGGGCGTTGAATAGACCTGGCCCTAGAGCGGCGACAATGGTGAGCGCCAAGAGCACATAGGGGAATGCCATCAGCATATCGATCGCACGCATCAGCAGGCTATCGACCAGGCCGCCAAAGTAGCCGGCGGAGATGCCGATTGTTGAACCGATAATTGCGGAGACGCATGTTGCCGAAAGTCCGACAGCAAGACTAAGGCGTGTGCCCCACACAAGACGGGCAAGGATGTCGCGCCCCAACTGATCGGTTCCCAAAAAGTGGTTTCCAATAAAGGGTCGGATAAGCCGATTGGTCGGATCGGTCGCGTCCGGCGGAAGTAACGGCAAGATCGGGGCTATAAGCGCAATCACGGCAATCAGGGTTAGAACGATCGCTCCAAAAGTGCTAAGTGGATTGCTCGAAACGAGACGCACCCTGTTGGCAGCCCATGCACGCCCGTGCATCGAAACTGCGCCGCGGTTGAACTGCGCTGTCAAATCCCTACCCTCGGGTCAACGACATGTTGAATCACGTCGGCTAGCAAATTGAAGAACACATAGCTCGCTGCCACAACAAGAACGCCGCCTTGAATTAGAAGGACGTCACGCGTGGAAATAGCGCTTACGAGCATTTGCCCGATGCCCGGCCACTGGAAAACCGTCTCGATATAGACGGCGCCGCCAAGCACGAAGCCGGCCTGTACACCGAGAACGGGAACGACATTCACGAGCGCGATCTTGAACGCATGGCGGAAAATTACAGATCCTTCGCCGACGCCCTTTGCTCGGGCGGTGCGGATGTAGTCTTGGCGCAAGACCTCAAGCATGCTCGCGCGAGTAAGCCGAGCGATCACGCCCGTCGCGACGACGGAGAGCGTTACTGCCGGAAGGATCAGATGGCGCAAAAGGTCAAAAAAGCCGCCGCCTCCGTAGACCTCGTACATGCCGCTAACCGGCAGCCATTGCAGATGGACCGCAAAGAGCAAGATAAGGAGCAGGCCCAGCCAAAAGGAAGGGACGGAGATTCCGATCAGGACCGAGATCGTGACAATCCTGTCGGCCCAGGTGTGTTGGCGCGCGGCGGAGGCGATGCCCGCTAGCACCCCCCAGACCGTACACAGAATGAATGCCGTCGCCGAAAGAATAAGCGTCGCGCCGAATCTCTCGACGATCTCGTCCAGCACGGGCCGATTGAGACTGTAGGAGCGTCCAAAGTCGCCATGGACGATGTTGCCGAGCCATATGAAGTATTGCATGGGAAGACTGCGATCGAGCCCCAATTCGACGCGCAAGCTGGCCAGACTATCCGGGGTCGCGTAACTTCCGAGGATCGCGAGGGCCGGGTCGCCCGGTATCAACGCCATTATGAGGAAAACAATGAGTGAGAGCCCGAGCAGGATCGGGACCAGTGCAAGGAGCCGCTTCACGATATAGTTCAGCATCAATGGCACACAACAAATGGCGCGTTGGCGACTTTGACTTGGAGAGCGTTAGCCGGCGCGCGATATCACGCGCCGGAACGGCTTGGTCAACCTTTTGTCACGTCGTGCAATAGTAGAAAGAAGGACGGCTGAAGCTTGAAATTCTTTACCGCAACGGTCGCGATGGCATTTTGCTTCCAGTTGGCTACGAACAGCCATGGCGCGTCGTCGTGGACGATCTCCTGCATCTTCTTGTAGAGAGTCGCCCGTTCGGCTTGATCGGTGGACTTTCGCGCTTCTTCGAGCAGCTTGTCGACGTCTGGATTCGAATAATACCCAGAATTGAATCCCTGCTTATCCGGCCAAGCGGCGGTGCGGAGCGCCAGATAGGGAAGCGTATCGGGATCGTTGGTCATCCACGCCATTTCCGCGAGATTGGCCTTTCCTTCCAGACCGGGGTTTACCTTTCCGAGGAAGGTATTCCATTCGTAGGTCTCTATTTTCACTTTAAGTCCGACGGCGGCAAGGTCCGCCTGAATCGCTGTTCCCATGGGTACCGGGTCGAGCATTCCGGATCCCCCCTCTGTGACATAAAAAGTCAGCTCTTTGCCATCGTAGCCCGAGGCTTTGATCAGTTCCTTGGCCTTCGTCGGATCATAAGGATATGGCTGGAGAGTATCGTCGTAGGCCCAAGCAAAGGCAGGCGGCGTGGGGCCCGCAGCGACTTGAGCGGTTCCCTGCAAGATGTTTTCAGCGATTGCCTTCTTGTTGACCGCGTAGTTCACCGCCTGCCGCATCCGCTTGTCGTTGAATGGCGGCTCCTTCGCATTGAGGATCAAGAACCAGACGTGCGGCCCCGATTGCTGGTAGATTTGGTACTGCGCGCCATCCTTGAATTGCGCGAGCGCATCGGGCGGAACCTCGACCATCAGGTCAATGCCGCCCGAAAGCATTTCGGCGACGCGGGTATTGGCGTCGGTAATTGGCCGGAAAACAACCGCTTCGAGCTTCGGCGCGCCATCCCAATAGGTTGGGTTGCGTTCCAAGACGACTTTCGAATTGCTCTCCCATTCCTTGAAGACGAAGGGGCCGGTGCCTGAGGGGTGACGGCCGATGTCCTTGCCGAATTTCTTGATGGCCTCAGGCGACACGATGAGCCCGGTCGGGTAGGCGAGATTCGATAGAAACGGCGCGTATGGCTCCTTCAGGTCAAACTCGACCGTGAGGGAATCGATGACCTTCACTTCTTTGATTGCCGAGAAGAAGAACGACAACGGAAACGGACCCGTGTCGTGGTACGGGCTCTTCTCGTCAAGCATCCGGTCGAAGTTAAATTTCACAGTGTCGGCAGCGAAGTCGGAGCCATCGTGGAATTTCACGCCTGGGCGCAGCGCAAACGTGTAGGCGAGGCCGTCGGAGCTTATCTTCCAACTCTTGGCGAGAGCCGGCTCAACCTCCAAGGCTCCATCCTTATATCGGACGAGCCCGTCATAGAGGTTCATCAAAATGCGAAAGTCGTTGACGGCGGTGACCGCCGCCGGATCAAGCGATTTCGGTTCGGCGATCTGACCGACGATCAGTACCTTGGGCGGTGTTCCCGCGAAAACGGAGCCGCCATTGGAGATCGCGCCAACAGCAAAGAGCGCTGTCGCAAGTCTCAACATAATTCGTCTCATTGCTGTTCTCCCTTGCGGGGCAAGCCCGCTCATCGCGACCGACATACCCTTCTCATATCGATTGCGCCTCGATCATTTATCATGATAAATAATCCAAATCAAGATTGATCATGATAAATTAGAATCCAACAATTATTGGAGCTCGGGCGGGAATGACCTTTTCGATTGTCGCAAGAAATCCGCAGACGGGGGCATTTGGCGCGGCGGCGGCAACAGGAACGCCGGTCGTGGGCGGATTGGTGCTGCATCTGGCATCGGATGTGGGCGCCATCGCCACACAGGGGCTGACCACCAATCCATTCTATGGCGTGCGCGGACTTGGTCTCCTTGAGGCCAATCATAACGCCGACGAGGCGCGTCGGAAGCTGACGGAGGAAGACGAGGGTCGCGAATCGCGCCAACTCATCATTGTCGATCGGAACGGCCGAACATCAGGCTGGACTGGATTGAATAACGTCGAAGCAAAACACTTGATTCTGAGGCAGGACTTGGCGCTCGCGAGCAATTGGGTGAGATCGACCGACGTCATTGTCGCGGCGGAGGAAGCTTTCGAGAACAGTATCTCGGCAACGTTCGCGGGAAGACTAATCGATGCGCTTGCCGCCGGCGAAAAGGCTGGCGGCGATAGCCGGGGACTGCGTTCAGCGGCGGTGCGGGTCGTCTCTCGCGACCATCCGCCGGTCGATCTACGCGCAGATTTCGACCCGCATCCCATAATGAGGCTCGCTGAAATTCACCGCGCGACGCTCGAGCCGGATTTCCAAGCTTTTCTCGCCCGAGTGCCGACCTCTGTCGACCCCATGCGTCGGTGATCTCAGGCTGCAACTTCGTCACGCCTCGGAATCGAAACATGAGCAAACTCGGGCGATCCATCATGAGTCTGATCGATCAAGCCGCGCGCCTTTCTGAGCCTGGGCTTGGCGTCACTCGTCTATTCCTGTCCGATCAGCACCGGCAGACCGTCGAAGCGGTGCGCGGATGGATGCGGGATGCCGGGATGGAGACGAAGTTGGACGACGCTGGCACGTTGGTCGGGCGCGTTCCAGGTCCATCGCCTCACTCGCCCGTCTTAATTGTCGGATCCCATATCGACTCAGTTCGTCATGGCGGCAAATTCGATGGGATGCTGGGAGTTTTGCTGCCCATCGTATGCCTGCGCCATCTCCGCTCGCGGGGCGCCTCCCTGCCGTTCGCCATTGAAATCGCCGCCTTCGGGGACGAAGAAGGCGTTCGCTTTCCCACTACCTTGTTGGGTAGCCGCGCCTTCGCAGGTCTTGTCTCCAATGAGGATTTGGACGTCACAGACGAAGCTGGAATAAGCCTACGGGAAGCTCTGGAGCGCTTTGGCTGCCAACCCGCAGCCATTCCATCGATCGCTCGCGATCCCTCGAGAGTTTTGGGCTTCGTGGAAGTGCATATCGAGCAGGGTCCGGTGCTGGAAGCCGTTGGGCAACCTGTTGGCAGCGTCACCGCAATAACGGGCATCGAACGTCATGCGCTGACATTTCGCGGTAGAGCTGGTCACGCCGGCGCCACTCCCATGACCGCCCGCAAGGACGCTCTCGTCGGAGCGGCGGAATTCATAGTGGAGGTCGATCGTCTTTGCCGATCGACGGAGAATCTCGTTGGAACTGTTGGACGAATTCTGACGGCGCCTAACTCGATCAATGTGATCCCCGAGACCGCGCATCTGGGGCTAGAGCTCCGCTCCCCCAATCGCGAAACGAGACATGGAGCCCGGAAGGAACTTCGGAAGTCTGCCGAGAGCATCGCCAGAGCGCGAGGGCTCCGATTGGAATTCGATCTAAAGTACGAGCAGCAGGGCATCGAATGCGCTCCACGAATCATTCAAGCATTTTCTTCGGCAATCGGGCGCTGCGGTTACGATCCGGTGCAGCTCTCCAGCGGCGCCGGGCATGACGGTCTTGCCATGGGCTCATTGTGCGATGTTGGCATGCTTTTCGTGCGCTGTCGCAACGGACTGAGCCATACCCCAGATGAGTCGGTAATGGAGGGGGACATCGATGCCGCCGCGGCGGTGCTTCTCGATTTCTTGGCGAATTTAAGCACCGAATATTTGGAACGTGAACGCCGCCGCGAGTGATGTTAAACTTTATAGAAATGAAAGAGCAAAACTTCGATGAAGCGGCAGGGCATCTCAAGCTCAATCCGGCATTTATGCCAACAAATCTCGTGCGCGCAAGCGGGCCCTGCAGAACCGTCACGAACACGCCGTGCGTCTAATCTTTTGATTTCATGGATATTTTTGAATGACTGCGAACGTTGGCGAACGTTCTGGTGGTGCCAGGAAAGGACCAGAATAGCCTAGCTATCATATTGATAACGCTATATAATGCATTTGGCGTAGAATTTTCTACCAACAATTATACCAACAATTTTTTGGCTTGATTGCGCGCCATGGCCTCAATTCGAGCGAGAAGGTTTGTCGACAATGAGAAAGTTGGCGCCAGTGGCGCTTTTCGCGCTAGATCTAGGGGCTGATCCAACTTAGCCGACCTTCGCCGCCGCCTTCGACACGCCAACCCTGATGGCGGCGCCGTGGCCTCGGCGTCAATGCCTCCGCTTGACGACGATCGTGAATCCAAGCCCATCGCCGACCAATTCCGTCTCTGCGCCCATATCGCCCATATTGACCGCCGGCTGGCCCGGCTGCGCAAGCGTCTTGCCTTCGCCAAACAGCCGCTGGAGATGAAGATCGAACGCCTCGATCGGGAATTGCCAGCTGTCCTGGTTGTCGGCGCCCCCTTCGATGGACAACATCTGGCCATCGCCCGACCAACCCTGACGGTCGAAATCGCGCACGAAGCTTGCGCCCAAATAGGAGCCGCCGAAGAGTTGATCGACGATGGCGGAATTGTCGCCATATTGCACGACGAAAGCGTTCGTCGTGGTGAGGGTCGCGTTCTGGGTGAGATAGAACGAACCGCCGGGCTGGAAGAGATCGACGTCGACGCCATTCTTCGGGCTCGCGGACTGATCGTCGACCCAGATATTGTCCCAGGCCGTGGTGAGGTCGAGCGTATGGGCGATCAGCGCCTTATCGATCGTCACCACGCTCGCATTCGTCGAAATCGTCGCGTCGCGCTCGCGCAGTTCGGGAATGAGAACGCCGTTGGGCGCGTCGATCGTCAGCGTGGCGCTGTTTCCGATGCCGCCCTCGTAGCCGGTCAGCGAGACATCGAGCGGCCCGGTTGCGCCAGGGCTCTGGCGCAGCAGGCCGATGTGAATATCGCTCGCCGCAAAGCTTATGCTCGTCGACACGGTAAGATCGCCGAAGGTCAGGCTGCCCGGGTTTGAGAAAATCAGGTTCGGCGCCGAAATGTTCCCGAGGGTTATTGCGCCGTCCGCGTCGATCTCAAAGGAGCCGAGGGTCGTCACATTGCCGGCGGTGATGGCGCCCAGCGAATCCAGCGAGACGCCGGCATTCGCGTCGATGTCGCCGAACGTCATGCCGTCCGCGCTCGCGTTCAGCGCGCCGTTCGCATCCACATCGCCGCCGTGGATCGCGCCGCCGGCGGCGATATCGATGTCGCCCGCATCGCCCGGAATGCCCGTGGCGACGAGCTTCACGAAAGTGATGTCCCCGGCCGCGGAGAGGTTCTGCGTTCCCCCGCTCTGCGTCGTCCCCAGGATGATGGCCCCGCCCGTCGATTTCGCCCCGATCGTCGTCGCCGCCCGGATGTTGTTCCAGTCGATCAGCCCGCCCGCCGTCAATGTCGCCGCGCCGGTTGTCGTCGTCAGTTGATTTCCAGTATTGTTCAACGCCGCAACGAGCGAGGCGGAACGTTGCGCCGTGATCGAACCTCCGGTGATCGAGCCCGCGTCGGAAGTCACGTCGACATCGCCGGACGTCGCCGTCAGTTGCGTCAGCAGAACGCTTCCTTCCGCGTGCAGCGTCTGCGTCGCCCCGCTCGTCGCGGTTCCCAGCGTAAGCGCCCCCGCGGTCGACTTCGCGGTGAACGCCGCGCCCGCCGTCACGCTGTCCAGGGTCAGGGCGGCGCCCCCTTCCACATCCACGCCGCCGTCCGGCGCAGACAGATCCGAGGCATGCAAAGCCGCCATCTGTTTCAGCGAAAGATCGCCCCTATCGGCGGTCGCGCTGAGGTTTGCGATATCGACCGCTACCGGCCCGATCGCCACGCCCGCATTCAGCAACGCGCCGGCGCCGGCCGTAACGTCGCTCACTGCGGCGGCCGCGTCGCCGTTGCTGACGATGTTTCCCACGCCCGGCGTGACCGAGGCGCCCAGACTCGCCGCGCCGGCTTCGATATCGATGGCCGAGCCGGTCGCCGCGCTCGTCACCCGTCCGATCGTCACGTCGCCTGCCGATGAGATCACGATCGCGCCGCCGGCCGCAACGCCGGCGCCCTGATCCATGACGACGCTGCGACCGCGCAGCGTCACCGACCCGTTCGCCGACGACAAGAGACCGTCGAGCGTCACCGGGCTCGAGACGCTCTCGATCCGCACGGCGCCGTTCGAACTGAGCATAACGCCATCGGCGCCGGCAAAAGTGGCGACGTTGACGCCATCCGGGCTGGTCAGCCACGCCGAGCCGCCCGCCGAACCCGACAGCGCGCCCGTCGCTTCGAACGAGAAGGGGGTCGCGCTCGACCCTATGTCGCCGCCGGCCGTGAGGGCGAGCGCCGCCGAAGTCACCGTGACCGTCGAGGCGTTTCCGGCGATATAGCCGGAGGATTGCGCGGCGAAGCCGAGGCCGGCATTCGCGCTGTCGAGCTGCAGATTGGCGAGGCCCGTAATGGTAATGTTTCCTGCCGCCGCCGACAATTGCGTGGCCTCCAAGGTCTGCGCCGAGGACAAAGTCAGGAACGCGGCGACCGTCGGCGCCGTCGCGACCGTGCTGAAATACAATCCGCCCTCAGTCGTCGTCGCCGACAGCAGCGTCGTTTCGACGGACAGCGCGCGGCCTGGCGCGCCGATGTCCGATCGGGCGGTCAGGATGACCTCGGCGTGGCTGTTTGGCGCGACCAGATTGATCTGCCCGTCGCCATTGCCGGCGATCGCGCCCTGGTTCGCCGTGACGACGATCGCCGGCGTCGATACGCTGGCGCTGAGGCCGCTGACCAATTGGCCGAGCGCGACGGAGCCGCTGTCGGCCGTCAGTCGAATGGGGCCGAGCGCGTCGATCGCGGCGCCGGACATCATCGTGAGGGTCCCGCCCTCGGCGACGACGGATCCGGTTTTCGATGAAGAAACCCCTTCGAATTCCAGGTCGATCGAAAGGAGCGCGTCGAGATTGTTCACGTCGGCGGTGGGCAGCGTGACGTTCAGGGCGCCGCCCGCCGCAAAGCCGTTGACGATGACCGCGGCGGCGACGCTGTTGACCGCTTCGGTCGTCAGATAGGCCGATCCGGCCGAGCTACCCGACAGGGTGAACCCGCCGCTGACGGCGGCGGGATCGCCGATCGCCAACGGCGTCGCCGATGCGCCGATGTTGCCGCTCGAGGCCAGGATGATCGAGCTGCCCGTTATCGCGAGGCCGGACAAGGCTCCCGAAATATTGCCGGGCGTGGCCCCGGCGATCGTCGTCAGCGACGCCGTGCCGCTATTCGGGTCGGCGAAGATGCGCCCGACGACGGCGTCGCCGACGGACTCCAGCCAGACGCTCCCCGCCGCGGAGGCGTCATTCAGCAGCGGCGCCTGGAAAGTGAGGGGCGCGTCTTGCGCGCCCAGATCGCCTGAGCCCGCCGCGAGCGTCAGCACGCCGCCCGAGACGATCGACGGCGACGTCGGCGACGCGCCTTCGAGGATGCTTGCCGGCGCCGTGAGGCTGACGGCGCCCGCCGCCGAAATGCCGCCCACTCGCAAGGAGGCGGACCCCTGCAAGCCGGACGATCCAGTCGCCTGAAGAAGTATCTGGCCATACGCCGATGTGGCGCTGACCGATCCTGTCGCGCTGACGAACAAGGGTTGCGTTTCCGCGAGGCTGATCGAGACGACGTTCTGGCCGGTCGAATCATAGGTCACGGTGACGGAGCCCGGCGAGGTCGCGCCGGCCAGCGCGGCGATTTGGCTCGGATCCGTCAAGGTTCCGTTCTTGAGCGCGGCGAAATCGGCGCCGGCGATAAGCACCGGCGTCGACGCCTCGCCGACCCCGTTTGAGGCGTCGATGAAGATATTGCGGCCGATCAGGCTCGCCGGCGCATTGCCGACAATTGTCTGGGCGGGCTGGAGAGCGGACTGATCGATGGCTTCGACAAGCTGCCCCTCCTTCCATACCGCGTTCTGCGTCAGGTCTGTGAAGAGCGCGCTGTTGGCGGCGACCTGGTAGTTGATCGTCGGCGTGTTGCCGACATTTGTTACGGGCAGCGCGGCGAGCGCCGATTGCCAATTGGCGCCGGTGGGATCGGCGGCGGTGGCGAAAGCCTCCTCGAAGGTCGAGACGTAACCGGCGTATTGCGCCGTCGCATAGGCCTGGATCGCCGCGGCTGTCGGATTTGGCGTCGGCTGCACGCTGCTGAAAAGGTTCGAGGCATAGGCCTGGATCTGGGCGCTCGTCGCCGTGGCGACGTGGTCCGCCGCGGCCGCCGCCGCCGCATAATAAGTCAGGCCCGCCGCGCTGAGGGTGAAGGTTCCGTTCGCGCCTATTGTTCCATTGGTCAGCAGGGTCTCGTAAGCGGTCGCGTTCGCAGCGCTCGTGAAGAGGGCCGCCCCGGAGGCCGCCTGTTGAGCGGCCGCGTAAGCTTGAACCTGCTGCGTGAGGCCATTGTAGAGACCGGTCGCATAGGCCTGGATCTGAGCGTTGGTGGCGGTCGTGACATGATCGGCCGCCGCGGCCGCCGCCGCATAGGCGGTCAATCCCGCCGCCGTCAGGCTGAAGGCGCCGTTCGACGCGACGGTTCCGTCGGCGAGCAGCGTATTGAAGGCGCTGGCCTGCGCCGCCCCGAGCGAGGCGATGGCCGGCTTGGTATAATATTGAACCCCCGCGGTATTGAGGGTGAAGGCGCCGCTGACGATCGAGCCGAACCCGAGCAGCGTGTTATAGGCGCCAAGCTGGGCGGTGCCGGCCGCCTGCGCGTAAAGCTGGAGCCCGGCGGGGGTGAGCGTCAGGCTCGCGCCGGAAACGGTCGCGTTGGCGAGCAGCGCCTCATAGGCGATGTAGTCGGTGTCGACCGACTTCTCGAACGGCGCCACCGTTTCCGTCAGGGCGGCGGTGGAATTGGTCAGGTTCAATCTGGTTTCGATGGCGCTCAACTGATCCGCGCTGAGCGCCTGGCTTGAAGTCAGGCCGCTGGCGTTGAGGATGACGCCATTGGGAACATTGATGGTGACGTCGCCGGAAGCCGATGCGATCTGGCCGATGCGGAAGTCGCCGGTGACGCCGGTCAGCGCGATGTCGCCCACCGCCGCGACATTGATGACGCCGTCCAGCAATTCGCCATTGGCGCCGGTCGTCGTGTTGGCGCTGAGGACGAGCGGCGCGGCGCTCGCTCCCGATCCCGATCCGACGCCACCCGCAAGGCTGGACAGGTTGATGTTGCGGCCGGCGATATTGGCGCTGCCGGCGGCGATCGAAGAGCCGTCGACATGGGTCGCCGCGGTCGAGGCGACGAGATTGCCGAGCGCGTTGATCGTCACGTCGCCGTAGGCCGTCACGCCACCGACCGTCGCGCTGCTCACGACGCTGTCGATCGCCGCGGCGGAAGTGAAAGCCAGATTGACGCCGCCCGTGCCGGCGGCGGCTTGAACGGCGCCGGTCGGCGCGCCGTTCTGGCCGACGGTCATTGTCGCGCTGAACGGCTGCGCCGCGCTGCCGATCGCGCCGGGCGTCGAAAGCAGGAGGCTCTGCGTCGACAGCGTCGCATTCGACGTCTCGAGGATATTCGACCCCGCCCCCGTTGTCGCAACGCTCGTCAAACCGCTTGCATTGCCGACATTGCCGGCGAATGTCACGCCGCCGACAGAGGCGATATTGAGGAAACCGGTCGCGTTGCCGTTGAAATTGATGCCAATCGGGTTGTCCGCCTTGACGGAATTGGTCAGCGTCAGGCTGATCGATTGCGCGATGGCGAACTGGTAGTAACCGTCGTCGCCGGGGAAAGCGGACCCGCCGGAACCGGGAACATCGGCGAACGTATAGTTGCAGTTGATTCCGTCGCAACCTGCGAAATGGTCGGACCAGCGGAAAAAATTGGCGGTCGCCGACATCGTTTCCTGGAACAGCGGCATGGTTGAGGAATTGCCCGTCGTCACCGATACCGTGGTGAACCATGGATTGGTGGCGGAGAGACCGAGCGGATTTCCAGAAGCGTCGGTGAACGTCCAATCGAGAGCGTCGGCGTTGTTGGGGTCCGGCGCGCTCGAAAGATAGGCCGTCTGATCCCATTGATAGCGCGCGCCGATCACCGGACTGTAGGAAAGCCCGGTACTTGTTGTCGAAGTGGACTGAGGGACGGCGTTCGCCGTTGGGTCCTGCCCGTTTCCGGTTACATAGGTGGCGACGCCGACGCCGGGCGTGAAGAGATAGGTTGTCGTATCCGTCGCGCTTTCGCCGATCTGATCCTTGAGCGTATCGACGATCTTTATGCGGCTCTGCAACGGCTGGCCGCCGACCGTACTGCCGTTGGCGACGTCATTGATAACGAGCGCGGCGCTGGTCGGATTGTTGATCGTAACCTGGCCGAGCCCGCCATTGACGGTGATCGATCCGTTCTGCAGCGCGGTCGTGCTGATGATCTCGCCGTCGAGCAGGACATAGCCGGCGCCGGAGGAAGCCGTGATATTGGCGACGGTGACGACGTTGGTCGCGGCGTCGTAAGTGGCGCCGATCGTCGTGGCCGACGCCGTCGACAATGTATAGGTCTGAACGCCCGTGCTCTTGTAGCTGGCCTGGTCTGCCGTGATCGCGGCGCCGTCAATCGTCAGCGACCAGTCGTTGGCGATGCCCGAGACGATCGGCCCGTTGATGTCGATGATATTCGCCTTGATGGCGACGGGACCCCCAAAAATCTTGGAGGATGTCTGCGTCACATTGGTCGCGGAGAAATCATTGGCGGTCAGCAGGAACCCGTTGGCCGCGGTCGAACGGCCCGCGAACAAACTCTCCGCGGCCGAGGGGACCCAGACGACGGGAACTGTGGGCATTGTGATATTTTTCGACGGGTCGTCAGGGTCGCTGTTGCCTGGCGTGAACAAATAGCTGCCCACGTTGCAACCGACGGTGCTGCAGGTCGAAAAAAATTCGAAGGCGGTGGTCGTCGGATCGCTTAGCGCGGTCGTCCCGGCCACGAGGTTCGTCGGAACGATATCGATAGTATATAGGGTCCCCGTCCCCGGAGGCGGGTTGGTGATGCGCGAGGCGATCCCATAAAGCTGAACATTGAAAATCGAGGAATCGGCGGTGTTGAAGATCGCCGAAAAGGCGTTCGACGAGGTTGGATTGGTGTAGCGTTGCGGGTTCTCCTGCGCCACCCAGAGGTTTGCAACGAAGTCGACGAACGTGTCGGTCGCCGCGTTCATCAGCGGATTGGTCGCGAAGGCGCCGGAACCGCCCTGGCTCGAATCGGGATAGAGGAGGTTCAGAAAACCGTTGGCGTTTGCGGCGCCCGGGAAATTCTCGTAAGCGAGCCAGTCGGCGTAAGGCGTATCGGCAGCGGAGAAGGTTTGGCCGTCGGCGGTCGAGGACACGGCGAGGCCGCCGTAGGGCGCGTTTTCGTTGACGCCGGCCGAGATGATGTCGCCGATCTGCCCGAACCAGCCGTTTGCATTGTAAAGCGAGACGGTTCCCCCGAGCGCGGAAATCGGCCCCTGATTGATGAAGGTCGGCCCGAAATTGCTGTTCTCGGCCGTGCCCGCGTAATACATGTTGACGGTGACGCCGGACGGCGGGGGAGCCGGATTGTCGATGACGCCGCCGGACGGTCCGGCTTCCGGATCGACATGGAGCGTCAGGCCGGCCTTGACCGCATCGGCTTGCGAGGCGGCCCCGGTGAAGATGAATTCGCCGCTCGGCGTGTCGGGGATATAGGCGCCGCCCGCCAGGATGATCGTGGCCGCGCTGTAATTGTTGATGGTGATTGTCGGATTGCCCCAGGAGGTCGCCGTTCCCTTGCCGGCGATCGTATCCGCATTGATCTGGACGACGCCGCCCGCCGCATATAATTGCCCCAGAATATAGGTTTGCGTCGTCTGGCCCTCGAACGAGACGCCGGTCTCGAGCACGGGGGCGACTTCCGGGTCGAAATTATCCGAGACAAACTGCCAGACGTTTGTCTCGCCCGGCGCGTAGCTGTAGACTTGGCCGGCGCTCAGCGTTTGCGGCGTCTCGCCCTCGACCAGCACCGGCGCGCCGCTGACCAGGGCGAAGATTGGCGTTCCCGTCGCCGTGCAGGCGTTGTTGCAGGTGATGTCGATCTCTTGATCGTGGTAGATGCCCGCCGTCACATTTCCATCGAGGGTGACGCTCGCCGACGTCACCGGCTGGTTTGGATTGGAGCCACCCTGCTCGGCGGGAATGAAGCCGAGTTCGTAGCCGTGGCCGGTCCCGTTGGCGTTGGAGGCGGGCGCGCCGTGATAGGCGCCAAGCACCACGCTGGCGCCGCTGTCGATCGTGGTTTCGGCGTCGATATCCACCGAAGCGTTGCTCGTAACGTTGGACGTCGCGTCGGTGTGGGGAACGGCGATCAGTCCATAGACGTAGCTTTCCGCATTGGCGTCGACCGAGAGCGACGTCTGACCGAAACTGGTCCCCAACGGATTGAGTCCGGCGGTGATGTCGATCTCGCCGATGCCGACGACGAAAGCGTCCGCGACGTCGATCGATTGATTCGCGTTCAAAGTCGAACTGGCGTCGGCCTCGCCGACGCCGGCGATTCCATAGGTATGGACAAGGCCCGACGTGTCGATGGCGCCAAAAGCGTAGGTCGCCAGAACGACGGCGCCCTCGCTGACGATACGGGTGTCCAGGCTCCGATCGGTGGGATCGCCAACCGAGATGGCGTTGGTCAGATTGGCGGTGACATAGTCGCCGACTCCCGCCCCTTCGATCGCTCCGCCAGTGTCGAGGCTGATGGTGTCGCTCTGGTCCGATACGCTGCTGAGCGCCAGGACGATGACGCCGCCGGTTCCGGCGGTGATCGAATCGGCGCCGCCGATCGTCACCGACGCGCTTCCGTTGAGGTTCGTCGTGCTCGACGCCCCGAATCCGTTGATGCCGCCGCCGCCCGCCGCCTTGATGCTGTCGGTGGGGCTGCCCGCGAAGTCGTCGGAGAAATTATTTGAGGCGGTGAGCGAAACGGCGTTGGCGGTCGTCACGGTTCCCGTCGAATCCGTGGCGTCGCTGCTTTGGATCGTCACGTTCGCGCCGAGCGTGATCGCGACCGTCGAATTGGCGTTGTTGACCGCGATGGAGGCGCTGGCGCCGACCGCCGCCGCCGACAGCGAATCGACATCGGCGGCGTAGTCGTCGGTATGCGTCGCGGCGATCGTCACCGCGCCGGCGATGATCGTCGCATTCGCGCCGATCTCGGACGAAAGATTGGAGGTGTCGGACGTGTGCGCTTCGGCGCCCGAGCCGGCATAGACGCCGCCGGCGCCCGCCAGCGCGTCGGCCACCACGGTGTCGACGCCGGTGGCGTTGATCGTGAGGGCCCCGCTGCGGGCAAGAAACGCCTGGGTCGCGACGCCTCCCGAAGTCGTCGTCGTGTACGGCGTCACGACGTTCTCGCCCAGCACCGCTTGCGTGTTCGCATCGGCGTTGGCATAGGCGAGCACGACGCCGAGCGCGACATAGCCGATCGAGACGCCCGTCGAATACGAGAACTGATCGGTGTCGTTGGTCGCGGTGACCGCGACGTCGCCCATCGGCAGGACAAGCCCTTGCGGCGCTGGCGCGCCGGCGGCCGGAATGGAGCCAATGCGGGCCAGAACTGTTGCGTCGCCATCCGTCTCGACATAGGTCGCCTGCGCGCCGACCAAAGTGCCGCCGGCGCCGGCGATCGCCCAGCCCGCCGAGCTCGTGCCGCCGTCGGCGAAATCGTCGGTCGAAGCCGGCAACGTATTCGTGCTTGGAAATGACGTCGCCGGCGTCCCGTTGATCAGGCTCTGCGCCGTAACCTCCAGCGAGCCGCCATAGGTGACGACCGGCGCCGGCGCCCCGACGGGGCCGACTTGATCGGTCCGTTGGAACAGCACGCCGTCGTCGACTGCGGCCGTCACCGTCGGATCGGCGGTGACCAGCGCCACCGACGCGCCTACCGCCGCTCCGCCGACTGCGATGCCGAAGGCGAAACCCTTGGCGTCCGGCGTATCGGTCGCCGTCACCTGCGTATCGCCCGCGACGATCGTCGCGCCGCCCATCAGTTCGGCGGTGACGCTGGCGTCGTCGGTCGCCGTGGCGGCCGAACCGCTGCCGGCGAAAATGCCACCGGCCCCCGCCAGCGAGTAAGCCCAGGTCTCGCCGCCGTCGCTTGCCGAATCCGTCACGGAACCGGCGGCGAGATTGGCGCCCGCGAGCACATCCGCAGCGACGGCGCTGTCGCGCTTGGCTAGCGCGACGGAGACGCCGACCGCCGCCGCGCCGCCGGCAAAGCCGTAGGCGTCGGCGCGCACCGACGAATTGTCGGCGGCCGTCACATCGATCGACGTCGAAAAGATGGTCGGCGGCTGCGTCGTCGAGGCCGCCGCGCCGTCGTTGACCGTGGAGCCGAGTTCGGCCGTTACGCTATTGTCGACATCCGAATTGGCCACCGCGGCGCCGAGCCCGACATAGAGGCCGCCGGCGCCCGCCGCGGCGATCGTGCGCGCCGCATGGCCCGAGCCGTCATCCTCGGCTTGCGCCGCAATGGTCAGCGAGCCCGCGACAATGGTTCCGTCCTCAGCGTCGGCGGTCACTTGCTGATCGACCTGCGTGAAGCCGACCGCCGCGCCGATCCCTCCCCCGCCCAAGCCGATCGCCAGCGACCCCGCGACATTCTCGACCGCCATCTTGCTGGTCGCCGAGACGTCGACCGAACCGGCCGTCACGCTGCCGCCGATAATCTCAGCCGAAATTCCATCGACGCCGCCCGCCACCGCGCCCGTCACGGCGCCGGGAGAGGCCGTCGCGGCGTCGGCGCTTTCCAGCGTGCCGCCATTGTCCAGCACGCTCATCGCGTCGCTGGAGGCGCCCGAGCCGACAAGGACGACGCCGACCGATGCGGCAAAAGCCGCCTGCCCGCCAAGCCCGGCCGTCGCGGTCGCCTCCGTCACGTCGCGCGTGCTCAGCGACGTCACGTTCACCGCGCCCGAGGTCGAAACCTGATCCCCCGCCATCAGCGCGGAATCGTCGCTGGTCAGGACAACGACGTTGACGCTGGCGCCGACGCCGGCCGTGCCGCCGCCCGAAAGGCCGCCGGCGCTCGGATCGATGGCGATGGTCTGCTGCGAAGCCACATCGACGTCGGCGTTGCCGCTGGACGCCGCGGTGACCGTGACGGCGCTGTTTTCCAGCGCCGCCGCGGTCGAGTTTTGGACGATCGTCGCCGAAACCTGGGCCGCGCCCCCCGCCGTGCCGCCGATCGAGACGCCCACGACGTAGCTCGTCGCATCGGTCTCGCTGGTCGCCGATACGCTGAGCGGCCCAGTCAGATTGATCGTCGTCGCGGCGCTGTTGGCGTTGGCGTCGCCGACCGTCGCATCGGTGGTCGTGTCGCTGATCCCGACCAGCACGGTCGCCCCGAGGCCCGCCGTCCCGCCGAGCGCGCCCGTCCCGACCGCGCCGAAATAGCCGTCCTCGCCGTCGGCGGCGACCGACAGGGCGCCGGCATAGACCGAGCCGTGGTCAAGCGTTGCCTGCGTGTCGGCCTGGAACGTGTTGACGAGCGCCGATCCCGCCACACCGAAGCCGTCCGACCCCGCCGCGCCGATCGCCGCGCCCGACGTGCCCTCCCACGCATTGGCGCCGATGGAGACCGCGCCGGCCGCAACGGCGCTCGATCCGATCGTCGAATTCGTCACATAGGCGCTTGTCGCGCGGTCCATCAGGTTGATGGCGAGCACGATCGTCCCGGCGCCCGAAGATCCGGAATCGGCTATGCCGATGTCGAGCAGATTGGCGAAGGACGCGCTGGAGGCGGTTACCTGGACGCCCGACGCCTCGCCGCTCGCCAGATTGGTGTCGAGAAGCGCGTTATCCGCGTAAGCGTTGGTCGCCCCGCCCATCACATTGGTGATCGAATTGGCCGACAATGCCGTCGAACTGGTGCTCGCGCTGAACACGGCGGCGACGGTGTCGGCGGTCTGGCGGGACGTTGCGATGACCGCAATGCCGCCGAGATTGTTGGAGCCGTCGGCGAACGAAGGATCCTGCCCCGGGGTTACGACCGACGACGGGTCGACGGGCGAAGCCAGCACGCCGCTGTCGAGCGAAGCCGGGCTCCCCAGCGCATGGGCGTCGACCGTGCTGCTTTCGATGCCGGCGTTCGTCGCGCCGGCGATCGTATTGACGACGATCGAGGCGCCGATGCCGACGCCCGCCGATTTCGAAATGCTCAACGCGCCGGAATCGGCGGCGATCGCGTCGGAATTGCCGGCCAGCACCAGCACATTGTCGGCCGCGCCGACGACGGCGCCGACCGAATCGGCCCCGTCGGTGATGAGGGAAGAAACGCTCGTCGACTCCGTGCTGATCGCCAGCGATCCGGCGCCGGCGAGCCCGCTGGACGGCGTCGAAGGCGGCGCGGGAGCCGGCGGCGGCGACGGCGCCTCGGCGTCCCCGGCCGCCGGAGCCGACGGCGCGAGGCTGCTGACCAGCGTTTTGAGATTTTGCTGCGGCGTCGGCGCCGAAGGGGTCGATTGCCCCGATATAGCCGCGCCGATCGCCACCGTGAGAATATCGGCGTTCGACTGGCCGGAGGTCAAAACCGTGCCCGATGCGAGCGTGCCGGCGATCAACGGGCTGGAATCGGACAGCGGCTCGTCCGCCGTGACCTTCGCGCCGGCGATATCGGCGACGACGTCGTTCGATATTTGATCGACGGCGACGGAAAGGCCGACCGCCTTGCCGCCCTGCAGACTGATCGCAACCGCCCCCGCGGCGCCCCTGATGGTCGACCCGTCCTCGGCGTCGACGGAAACGGCGGCCGCCTCGACCTGCGCGGCATAGGCCCCCGCCGGATCGCTCGGCGTGACGGGATGGCCGATCTGCGCGATGACGCCATTGTCGATCGAATTGTAGACGATCGAGCCGAGGCCGGCGCCCGCGCCGGTGGCCACGCCGACGCCGAACGCGATGCCGAGAATCTCCGAATCGTCGGCCGCGTCGACGCTGACGACGCCGCCGGTCGAGGTGAGCGTGACCCCGTCGATCAGCGCCTCGTGAGTCTGGTCGATATTGTCGACCACGAGCGAGACGCCGACGTTGGACTTGCCCGCCTGAACCTCGCCCGCGACCGCCAGGATCGCCGCGCCGCTGGAGGTGGACGGGCTGAGCGCCGCGCCGGTGAAATCGAGGCCGGAATCATCGAGAGGCGTTCCGCCCCCGGACAGCCCGCCGTTGGCGGAGAGGGCGGCGTTCGAGATCAACCCTTCCAGCGTGGCGTTCGAGCCGCCGGACGCCAGCACCGTGACGTCTCCGGCGACATTTATGCCACCGACCACCGCCGCGGTTCCGGCGACGGCCGGCGCGGCGACGATCTGCGCCATCACCGTGGGGCTGATGTCGTTGACGACGACGGCGCCGGCGAACCCGCTGGTGTCCTCGCCGCCGCCGCCGACCGCGGCGCCGGAGAGAATGCGGCTTTGATCGAGCGCGATGACGGAGAGGTCGTCGACATTCTCGACCGAAGAATTCGACAATACCGCCGAGACCGCCGTCCCGCCGTCGGGATCGCCGATCTCCGCATAGGTCAGCGCGATCCCGAGACCGTCGCCGGCGCCGTTGCTGAGCTTGACGTAAAGCGAGCCGCCGCCGATCCCGATCTCGGTATTCTGGTCCGCGCTGATGGCCACCGATTTGGGCGAAAGCGAAGCCGTGCCGTCAAGCGTCGAACTGTCGATCGAAGCGTTGACGCCGTCGTTGATTTCATCGACCGACACGGCCGCCGAAACGTCGATGGACGTGCTGCCCGAGCCGGTCGACACGCTGATCGCCAGGCCGATCGCGGTGTCCTGCCCGCCGGCTAAAGCCTGAACGGCGATCGTGTCGGCGTCGATCGTCGAATTGGAGATCGCCGCGCTCGTCGTGTCGGTGCTCAGCGCGACGGCGACCGCGCCGGCGACGCCCACCGAATAATTCGTCCCCGGCGCGCCCTTGGCGATCGCCGCGGTGCCGCTGGCGGTATCGATGATCGTATTGTTCAAGGCCTGGACGGAGACGCTGGCGCCCACCACGTCATCGACGGTCGCGCTGGAGATCGTTGCGCTGGTAGTCAGCGACGTCAGATCGACGGAGGAGCTGCCCGCCCCCGAAACGCTGTTCTTGCCATTGACGAGATTCTGGTTCGACGACGCCAGTCGCTTGTAAAGAGTGGTTAGTTGCTGCCATCCCTGCGAAATCTTGGTCGGAACGAAAAGCAGGACCGCGGTCAGATAGTTGGAATCGTCGGGCGAGGCCGACGCGATGGCCGGCGACGCGTCGGTCGGCGCGGAATCGTTGTTGAATTGCGCGGCAACCGATACGGTGGTGAGCCTGCCGACGGTAAGTGCCGAGACCGACAGCGCATCGGCGTGGACAAAGCCGGCCGCGCTCGCGGCCAGATTCGAATCGTCCGCGGCGGCGCCGCTCGTTGCGAGCGCCGTCGAATTGTCGCCGATGAAGGCTTGCGTGTCGGTGTCGATCTTCGCCAGGGCCACGGAAATGCCGACGCCCGATCCTTTGCTGGCGCCGACCGCGCCGGCGATCGAAAATGACGCCAGATCCTGTTCCGCGTCGACGGCGACGTTCGAGGCTGCAATCTGCGCGGCATCGCTGATCGAGGCGGAAGTCGTGTCGCCTAGGATGAGCACCGAGGCGACGCCGTTGAGGGCGAAGCCCGCGCCTTTGCCCGATGTCGGGGCCACGCCATAGACAAGATCCTGGGTCGTCGCCGACACGTCCAAAGTATCGGCCTGGACGATCGCGCCGGCGCCAATGCCGGCCACCGTGCTCGACGAAAATATATTGACGTTCGCCGAACCGCCCACCGCATTGCCCGGCGGCGCGTTGTTGGACGAGCCGGAATTGTCGCCAAAAAATTCGAGCCAGGAAAAGTTGCCGCCGATGTTGATCGATTGCGTCGTCGTCGAAGCCTCGACCACGACTCCCGCCGCCCAGTTGATGTTGGTCTGATCGCTCGATCCTGGATTGGCGATCGCCGACGCCCATGGCGCGCCGGCTGCGCCCGTCTGCGTCAGATCGGCCCCGCTGCCGACCCAGGCGGTCGTGTTGTTGGTTACGTCGAAATAATTGACCGCCCCGGCGAGGCCGGTCGCCGAAGCTTGCGCCGTCGCGTTGGCATAGCTCGTCAGAATATCGTTGACGACCCCTAGATCGCTGGAGATATGCGAGGTGACGGCCGAAAAGGTGCTGAAATCCGTCCAGGTGTCGGTGATCGGAACGAGGATCTGCGCATCGACGCCGATATGCGCGCCGGTCAGGCTGACGCCCGAGCCGATGAAAGCGTTCGAACTATGCGTCAATTGCGCGACGTCGACCGCCATCGCCAGCGACGAGGAGGCCTGCGGATCGCTGGGCTCCGGATTGTAGGTGTTGGAATTGATCTCGGTGCTGGATTCGGCGCTGATTCCAGAATCGACGAGTATGCTGGCTACGGCGATGTCGCCGGCCGCGGTGACGGCGGGGGCGGCCGCCGACCCCGTCGCCGCGATGGACGCTGTCGAACTCTGCGAGCCGAGATTGAGCGCGAGGCTGGCGCCGCCCTTCGGAACGATACTGGAGGTCCCCTGGGATTGCCAGGCCGATCCCAAAGCTGTTGAACTCAACACGCCCGCGGCGCCAAAAAACAAGCTCATCGGCGACGAAAGGGCGCCAACCAATTGCCCGGTGCCGACCTCGAGAAAATCGCTGCCGACCGTTGTCTGCGCCTGGACGGAATCCGATGTGGTGTTCGAACCGGAAAAGACAATTATGCCGCCCGCGACGGCGCCCGAGGCGATCCCGGCCCCCAATTCAGCCGAAGACGAGGTGGTGGGATCACTGATGGCGATCGCCACGCCGGCCTGCGTGCTGCCGCCCGCAAAGGATGTGGCCGCCGTCGAAAAGCTGTTGGTGTTCAGCGAGGCGACGTTGAGGCTCGCGGCCTTCGAAATAACCGCCCCCGAATCGATGGCCGCCGAAGTATTCACCGAGCCGGTCGAATAGGCCACGGTCACATCCAACGATGACCCGCTGGACGAATATGTCGAGGCCGAAACGGCGAGCGTTGCGGAATTGGCCGAGGTGACGCTGAGCGCGCCGCCGCTGGAGATGACGGCACCGCTCTGAACCTCCGTTGCGACGGTCGCAGAGACTTTGCCGACGACGACGCCCGCCGACAGAGGCGATGCGGCGGAAGCCGAGGCGACGATCGGATCGGAGGCGGTTTCCGAGCCGATCGAGGAAAGCGCGACGGCCCCGCTCGCCTGTATGTTCGCCGTGCCCGCGACCGTCACCGTGGCCGCCGCGCTGGAGGCGACATAGCCCCCGTTAAGCCCGGTGAACCCGGAAAGCGCGTTGGCGGTGAGCTGATAGAGGATGCCCTCCGCGGAATTGCTGTAATCGGTGCTCGCCGTCGAAGTGGCTGTGGCGGAAATGGCGCCGCCGGTTATTGCGCCGGCGATTGTGATGCTCGTCGCCGCGCTCGACGGATCGATGATTTCACTATCCGACGCCATCGCCGTCAGGGTGACGGCGCCCGCGGTGAAACCGCCGCCGTTTGCATCGGCGTAGAGCGCGCCGGTCTTGGCGATGGTGATGGTGGGCGCCGACAACAGGATCGAACCGGAATTGCCGGTCGAAGCGACATTGCTCGACGACAACAGCCCGTTGACATAGGAAGGCGTGGACGCCGTCACGCCCGCGTAGACGCGCGTGTCGATCACGCCGGCGATGGTGATCGAGCTCATCGCGTCGAGTTCGACGTTCGCGCCATCCGTGTAAAGGCTGCCGGCCGAGCTGACGGTCGCATCGTCGCCGGGCGCCGGGGTTTGCGCCACGCCGCCGATAATGAGCTGATCGGGATCGAAAAGCAGCGTGCCGGCCTTGCCGCTCGCCGCGCCGAGGTCGACGTAGATCGCCGGATCGACAAGGTCGGTCTTGCCGCTGATCTCGACAAGGCCGCCATTGCCCGAGCCAAGCGCATCGGCGATGAAACTCGCGCCCGCCGCGACGGTCGTATCGCTCAGGGCCTTGATCGAGATATGGCCGCCATCGACCGCGCCGACGCCCTCGGCGATGAGCTTGGCCGTCGCCGCGACGCTGATGTCGCCGCCCGTGACGCCGATCCGGCCCGGCAGGCCCGCGCCGGTCGTCTGGACCGCGAGCGTTCCGGCGATCGTCGCCATATCGCCGGCGCTGATGGCGATCGACGGCGCGCTCGGGGCCGTCTGTTTCGAGGAATGCGCGGCAGCGGCGGCGAGCGTCGCCGACGACGACAGGCGGGCCGAGGCCTGGATGTCGACATCATGCTGAGCGCGAATGGAAATGGCGCCGCCATGCGCGGCGACGCCGTTGGCGCTCAGCCGTCCGCCGATCGTCGCATTGTTCGCCGCGACGATCTCGATGCTCCCGTTGCGCACGACGATCGCGCCGCCTTCCGTCATGCCGCTCGCATTGACCGTCGATTCGAACTGCGCCCGCTGCCGCGCCGCGCGCTCGGCCTCCGGAACGGATCCGGCCACCAGCACGTCATGCGCGGTGATCCGCACGCCGTGCTGCGCGATCACCTGGCCATCGATGAGCACCGAGCCGTCCGACGAGACCGGCATATTGGCGTGGATCAGCTGGCTCGCCAGGGCGTTGTTGACGACGCCGCCGGGGCTGATCAGTTGATCGATCGTTTTCTGGCTCGGGGTGGCGACCGACAGGCTGCCGACATTGACGACCCCCGACGGGCCGACGACGAAGCCGTAGGAATCGGCGAAGACGACGTTGCCGCCGATGACGCCGTTCTTATACGAATTGAGCGTGCCCTGGATATCGACCGGACCGCCGGTGACGATATTGACGAGGTTCCTGGCCGAGCCGGGCACCACGAGATTGACGGTGTTGCCGCGGCCTTCGCGGAACTGCGAGAACGAATTGAACGCGTTGCCGCCGCTGATGGTCGAGGTGGTGATCGTCGTGGTGCGGCCGGAGACCCCGATCATCGTCGCCGTGCGGCCGGTGGCCAGAATGTTGTTGCCCGGCGACTGCCCCATATTGACGGCTTGGGCGAGCGCGGGCGGCGCGCCGAACAGGCCCAAAGCGAGCGGCAGCGCCGCCGAACTTCCCAGCAGCGCCCGCTTGCGCGCGCTCATCGCGGCTTGCCGCTTCAATCGGGCGAGCATATGGCTTCCCTTTGCGCCTTAGACGAAAGCGGGCCTGCGTGGAAGCGACGTCGACCGCGCCAATGGAGGCGATGTCCCTCGCTTAACCGCTTCCGGAGAAGTGTCTTTTCTGCATTGCCATCCTCGACTCGCCCCGCACAAGTCTTTCGAAGGGCTATTGAAGTTCTAAGACCACCCCGCACGGGTATTAAGACGGGGGTTCCATTGACATTCTCAAATTCCTCGCGAGTGTTCCGACGGCTTGCGAGCGGGACAAACGTCCCGTCATGGCGGGACGGCGTATCGAATTCTCGTCTGCGCGCGGGGGCGCGCAACCTTCGGGGCGCGTCGCCGCGCCGCTTTCAAAAGAGGATATGTTTGGGGCCATGAAACTGCTGATCATCGACGATCACTCGATCGTGCGCGCGGGTCTGGCGGCTCTGCTTGCCCGACCCGGATCCGACATTGTCGTCGTTCAGGCTGCGGCGGCCGCGGCGGGAATGATCGAAGTCGACGCCCATCCCGACCTCGATGCGGTGTTTCTCGATCTCAATATGCCGGGAGAAGACGGCATGTCGGCGCTGCGCGAGATCGGCAAGCGCCGGCCGGATCTGCCGGTGATACTTTTATCCTCCTCCGAAGACCCGGTGGACGTCAGGCGGGCGCTCGCGGCCGGCGCCTTTGGCTACGTTCCCAAATCCTCGAGCCCCCAGACGCTGATGTCGGTGTTGAAGCTGGTTCTGGCGGGCGAGGTCTACGTTCCCCCGCTCCTGTTGAAAGAGCCCGGCGTCAGGGCGGGCGGCGACGACGTCAGCCGCCTCGGCGGAGCGTCCAGTCTGCTGACCGGCCGTCAGATCGATGTCTTGCGGCTGCTGGCCCGCGGATTGTCGAACAAGGAAATTGGCCGCGAATTGCTGGTCGCCGAACGCACCGTGAAGGCGCATGTCACGGCGATATTCAAGGCGCTGGGCGTCTCCAACCGCGCGCAGGCGGTGGATGCGGCGACGCAAGCCGCGCTGATCTAGGCTTGAAGCGAAGCGTCCGACATCGTCAGATTGCTGATCGCGGCACGCAGGCGACTGTTCGAAACCGGCTTGTGCATCACGAAGCAATCGCTTTGGCCCGCCTGCTTCAGCCGGTCGGATTCGGTGTCGCCCGTGATGAGAATCGCCGGGATTTTCTCACGGAATTTCGATCGCAGCCGCTCGATCGCATCGAGCCCGTTTTCCTCGCCGCGCAATCGAAGGTCGCAGATGACGAGATCGGGGCGCGCCGAGCGCTCGGCGACCCGCTCCAGCATTTCCTCGGACGACCCGGCGACCAGGACCGAATGGCCCCATGCGGTCAACACCGCGCGCATGGCGTCCTGGATCGCCAACTCGTCATCGACGACGACGATGAAACGCTCGCTCAACATGCCCGAATTCAGTTCCTCGGCTGGCGCGGGAATCGGCGGATCGGCGGCGCCAGGCGCGAGCGACAATCTGAAAACCGTCCCCTTGTCGGGTTCAGACCGGAAGGACAACGGAATTTCCAGAATGGCCGTCAGGCGGCGCACGATCGCCAGGCCCAACCCGAGACCCCGCGTTCGATCTCTCTCCGGATTGCCGATCTGGTAGAACTCTTGAAAAATCAGGTCGCGATGTCCTTGCGCGATGCCGTGCCCGGTGTCCCAGATTTCAATGCTCAATCGCTTGCCGCGGCGGCAGCCGACGAGGACGCGTCCGTCCTCGGTGTAGCGAACGGCGTTGGAGACAAGATTGCGAAGGATCCGCTCGAGCAGAATCGGGTCGCTTTGAACATTCATGGAACAGGGCGCCAACGTCAAGGCGATGCCTTTGCGCTCGGCCTCCGGCGCTTCGTCGCGACAGACCCGCTCGAGAAGAGGCTGGATGGGAAACTCGCTGACGCGGCTTTTGACGACGCCGGCGTCGAGGCGCGAAATATCCAGCAGCGAAGCGAACAGACCGTCGAGCGCGACGATGGAGGCGCCGATCTGGCCGACCAGCCTGTGGCTCTCATCGTCCATCTCGCGGCCTCGCAGCGCTTCCACAAACAATCCGAGCGCATGGACGGGCTGGCGCAAATCGTGGCTTGCCGAGGCGAGGAAGCGAGACTTGGCGATATTGGCGTCTTCGGCCAGTTCCGTCTGGCGGCGCGCGGCGATTGCAAGATCAAGATTCTCAAATTGCAATTGCAAGGATTTGTCGAGTATTCGATTAAATGTCCTGGCCAGGATCGCAATGACGACGACCCAAAGCGAGGCGAGCCCGGCATAGGTCCAATGCAGCGCGTCGCCCTGGGCGGCCGCCCAGATCATGGTGGGCGTCATGATCGAGATCAGGTTTGCGTAATAGGCCGGCAGATAGGTTCCAAAAGCGGTGATGGCCCCGGCGGCCATGCCGGCGCAGACGAGAAAAACCAGCATCTGCAGTTCGGGGTGAGCCGGATTCAGCAACAACAGCGAACCGAGGCCCCAGGACAGCCCGCCCGCGAGGGAAGTTGCGCAGGCGCCCAGTCCCCAAAATCGCCAGGCGGCGATGGGCGGCTTGTAGGCCTTGTAGGCATCGACCAGCAAGAATCGCGCCGCGGACTGCGCCGCGAGAATGGCAAAGAAGGCTAATCCCGTGTTGAGCGGGATCGCATCCATGCGGACGAGCGCGCCCGAAAGCACGGCGCCGGCGATCAGTCCGCCAAAGGTGCCAGGCGACATGCTATGGTAAAGCGCGGCGACCTGGTCGGCCCGCAGATGGTCGAGACGTTCGGTCGACGTCTCCTGGCTAGACAAATGAGCCTCCTTGCTTTTTCAGCCGGCGCCTTGTCGATCGCCGATTTCGAACGAATGCAAAAACTTGACCGGAACGTTGGAGCCCGCGCTTTGATCGGGTGTTATTTTCCAGGCAATGGCAGGATGCGCCGCGGCTGTAAACAAAGACGCTAACGCGAGGATTTTCATCTGGCGCGGCGGATCGAACGCGAGTCCGGCCGGCAGCCGCTTTTGCGGCCTAGAGCGTCCTGCAATTATTTTGAATCGAACCGGGATTCCCGAATCAGCCTTGTTCTGATTCAACCTGCGGGCTGGGCGGAGGCCAGCAGGAATGGCAGGAGCTTATTCGCAGGATTTGCGCGACCGGGTGATCGACGCGGTTGTCGTGGATGGGATGAGTCGGAGGGCGGCGGCGGCCCGGTTCGGGGTCAGCGAGTCGGTCGCCATCAAGTGGGTGGAGCGCTTTGAGCGGAGCGGCTCTCGCACGGCCGGCAAAATAGGCGGCTACCGGCCTCGGAAACTGGAGCCGCATCGAGAGTTTCTGCAGACGCTGCGGATCGAAAGGCCCGACATCACGCTGCAAGCGCTGTGCGTCTAATCTTTTGATTTCATGGATATTTTTGAATGACTGCGAACGTTGGCGAACGTTCTGGTGGTGCCCAGGAAAGGACTCGAACCTTCACGGCTTGCACCGCTGGTACCTGAAACCAGTGCGTCTACCAATTCCGCCACCTGGGCACGGGCGGCTTCATACGGGCGGGCGCGAGCCCTTGTCAATCTCTGGCGCTTTCCATTTGGCCGCCGCTTCGCTAGTCCTGTCGCGATCGCAGCAAGGGCGCGCGCCATGACTTACCAAAACATCCTCGTCGAAACGCATGGCCAAGTCGGCCTCATCAAGCTCAACCGGCCCCAGGCGCTCAACGCGCTGAACGCGGCGCTGATCGACGAACTCAACCTCGCGCTTGGCCAATTCGAGGCCGATCCGGGGATCGGCGCCATGATCTTGACGGGCTCGGAAAAGGCCTTCGCCGCCGGCGCCGACATCAAGGAAATGCGCTCCAAGACCTATATGGAGGCCTATCTCGAAGATTTCCTATCGAAATGGGAAACGGTCTCGCGCCTGCGCAAGCCGATCCTCGCGGCGGTGGCGGGTTTCGCGCTGGGGGGAGGCTGCGAACTCGCCATGATGTGCGATTTCATCCTGGCCGCCGACACCGCCAAATTCGGCCAGCCGGAAATCAAGCTCGGCGTCATTCCGGGCGCGGGCGGCACCCAAAGGCTGACGCGCTTTGTCGGCAAATCCAAGGCGATGGAAATGTGCCTGACCGGCCGCCTCATGGATGCGGGCGAGGCCGAGCGCGCGGGGCTCGTCTCGCGCGTGATCTCAGCCGACAAATTGCTGGAGGAGGCGCTGAAAACCGCCGCCGCCATCGCCGCCTTGTCGCGGCCCTCCGTGATGATCGCCAAGGAATGCGTCAATCGCGCCTATGAGACAACGATGAGCGAGGGCGTGCGCTTCGAGCGCCGCGTTTTCCATTCGCTGTTTGCAACGGAGGACCAGAAGGAGGGCATGGGCGCCTTCATCGAAAAGCGCGCGCCGGCGTTCAAGAATGGGTAGGCAAAGTTGGTCGCGCGGGCCTTTGTTCGGGGCGCGACGCGCTGCCATCAGCGTGCTCGCCCTCAAGGCCAAGCCGCCTTCGGCGGTCCCCCGGGTCAAGAGCCCGGGGGCTTGACGGCTCCGCTCGGCGATGGCGGTTGACCTACAAGTCCCTTTGGTGAGCGATGCGGCCTTCGGGCCGCATCGCGCACCAAAGGGGCTTGTAGGTAAAAAGCCGCGCCGACGAGGCGCAGTCACGCCGAAGGCGCCGAAGCGAAGCGTAGGAGTCGCGTAGCGACTTGACGGCGTCTCGGCGGCGTGGCCCCCGGGGATGATCGCTTTGCGAATAAAGCCTCGACTCGGCCTGTCCCTCCGCCGTCCTCACGCCAGCGCCGCGGCCAAATCGAGCGTGCCGCGCACGCCGATCGCCTCGAAATTGCGCTCCAGCCATTGCTTGGCCGATTCGCGCCCGAGGTCGCGCAAGATCTTCAGGAAGGGCCAGGACGTATCCACTTTGGTGGCCGCGCCGAAAGCCTCCAGCTTGCCGTCGCCGCCGATGCGATGCACGTTCACGCGCTTGTAGCGGGCCGGATCCAAGGCGCCCTGATCGAGCAGCCGGGTGACGAAATGGACCGCGCGCAATTCGGCGAGCAACGCGCTGTTGAACGAGATTTCGGCGACGCGGTCGACGATGTCGCGCGACGTGCGCGGCGTCGTCGCGCGCTCGATTGCATTGATCTGCACGATGATGGCGTCGTTGCAATCGGTCTCGTAGAACAACGGCCATAGCGGCGGATTGCCGGCAAATCCGCCGTCCCAATAAGGCACGCCGTCGATCTCGACGGCCTGGAACAGACGCGGCAGGCAGGCCGAGGCCATCACATGATCGGCGGTGAGGATGTCGCGCTGGAAGATCGCGCCTTTGCCGGTGTGAACATTGGTGGCGGCGATGAACAGTTTGAGAGGGTTGCTGCGCCGCAGGAATTCGAAATCGACCATCTTTATCAGATGGTCGCGCAAGGGATTGAGATTGAGCGGGTTCAGATCATAGGGGCTGGCGTAATTGGCCAGTCCATCCAGCCACTGGAACGCCGGCGAGGCGCTGAAGCTGAAATCGCCGAAGAAAAGGTCGAACCATTGTCGCTGAATGGGCGACAGCGAGCCTTCCTGGCTGATGGAAAGCCAGAAATCGTGCAGCTTCTGACGGGCCCCGTCGCGTCCGCCCCTGGCGAATCCCTCGGCGAAGACGACCGCGTTCATCGCGCCGGCGCTGGCGCCGCTGATGGCGCCGATGTCGAGGCGCTCCTCTTCCAAAAGCGCGTCGAGCACGCCCCAGGAATAGGCGCCGTGCGAACCGCCGCCCTGCAGCGCGACATTGGTCTTCTTGCGCGCCGGCGCGGCGGCGCCGGCCGTCCGGTCGGCCATATCGGCCTATCCCGCCGTCCAGCCGCCGTCGATCGAAAGGTTGGCGCCGGTGATCTGCGCGGCGGCGTCCGAGCAGAGATAGACGGCAAGCGAGGCGACCTGTTCGGAGGTCACGAATTGCTTGGTCGGCTGGGCGGCCAGGATCACATCGTTGATGACCTGCTCGCGGGTGAGGTTGCGCGCCTTCATCGTATCGGGAATCTGGCGCTCGACGAGCGGCGTCCAGACGTAGCCCGGCGAAATGCAATTGGCGGTCACGCCGAAAGTCGCCAGCTCCAGGGCGACCGTCTTGGTGAGGCCGGCGATGGCGTGCTTGGCCGACACATAGGCCGATTTGAACGGCGAGGCGACGAGCGAATGAGCCGAGGCGGTGCTGATGATGCGGCCCCATTTCTGCCCCTTCATGCCGGGAACCGCGGCGCGAATGGCGTGGAAGGCGGCCGACAGATTAATGGCGATGATTGCGTCCCATTTCTCGACCGGAAAGTCCTCGATCGGCGAGACGAACTGGATGCCCGCATTATTGACGAGAATGTCGAGCGAACCGAGCTTGGTCTGCGCGGCGGCGATCATCGCGGCGATCTCGGCCGGCTTCGACATATCGGCGCCGTTGTAGAAGGATTTGACGCCGAAATCCTTTTCTATGTTGGCCCGCTCGGTCTCGATCGCCGCCGCATCGCCCATTCCGTTGATGACGACATTGACGCCTTCCTTGGCGAGCGCGCGGGCGATGGCCAGGCCAATGCCGCTGGTTGAGCCGGTGACGAGCGCGTTGCGTTTGGCAAGGGACATGAGGAGCTCCTGAACATGGCCGGGCCGCGGAGCAGGCCGCGGCGGGCGGCGTTATATTGCATCGCAATAGGGATGGCGAGCGGCGGGAAGAATATCGACGGACCAGCCGACGGCGAGGGCGCCGGCCGCGAGCCCCCCTCGGCGGCGAGGCTCGCAAGGCGAGGCCGGCCACAAGGGAGAGCGGCGCCACCCTGACCGCCGTTTATCTCAGTTTCATGTCGCGGCGGATCGAAGCCGGCGCGCCTCGCGCGCGACCGACGATCTCTCGACGGCGAAGAAAATAGCGCGCCTTACGGCTTGACGAATTTCAGCACGAAGCGGTCGCTCTCGCCGATGGCCGCGTATTTTTCGCGGTCCTGGTCCTTGAGCCGATAGGTCGGCGGCAGCGCCCAGACGCCGACCGGATAATCCTTGGTGTCCTTCGGGTTGGCGTTCACTTCCGAGGCGCCGACGAATTTGAACCCGGCCGCCTCGGCGAGCGCGATCGCATAGTCCTGCCGGACATAGCCGCTCTTGGCCAAGGGATCCTGCGGCTGGTCGGCGCGTCCGCGATGCTCCTCGACGCCCAGCACGCCGCCCGATTTGAGCGCCTTGAAGAAGGTCTGGAACGCCTGATCGGCGGTTCCGGCCGCCATCCAATTATGGATGTTGCGAAAGGTCAGCACGAAGTCGGCCGTGCCCGCCGGCGCGACCTCTTTGAGGCCAGGATGGAATTCGGCGACCTCCACCTTGCCGTAGTCGGCGGGATCAGCGGCGATTTTCACCGCAAATCCCTGGTTGTCGCGCTGGGCTTCGGGCGAGGCCGTATCCTTGTCCGGATTGGCGGCGATATAGCGCCCGCGCGCCTTCAGATAGGGCGCCAGGATTTCCGTCCAGTAGCCGGAGGCGCCGGGCAGGATTTCGACGACGGTCGCATTGTCGACGACGCCGAAAAACGTCAAGAGCTCGACGGGATGACGATAGACGTCGCGGGCGCGATTGCCCTCGCTGCGTTGGGCGCCGGCCGCCAAAGCCTGCAGGCTCGCCGAATCGACCCCTTGGGCGAAGACGGCGTCTTGCGGTCCGCAAAACGCGGCCGCCAGGCCAAGGATCGCGGCGCCGATCGTGGCGGCGGGAGACGCACGCCTCGCGGGGCGTTTGCATGGATTCCAAGAGATCAATGAAAGCTCCCGCTATTATTTTCTACTAAAATAATAGACTGATTGAGCGAGGCGTCAACCGCCGCTCAAGCCGGGCGCGCGGGTTTGGATATGCCGGATATGTCCATTTCCCGCCTGACATCGGCGACCGAATCGCGCAGCAGTTGGGCCATGCGGTCGCGCGCCTCCTCGGGCTTGCCGTCGCTGATCGCCTTGAGCACGCAGCGGTGCTGATGCAGGCGATCGTCCCTTATCGAGGCCGCGGCGCGCCAGCCCAGTTGGAAAGTCCCGACCAGCGCCGTATCTATCAGTCCGCCCAGCGCGCCGATGAACAGATTGCCGGTCGCATCGAGAATGGCCTGATGGAAGCGCAGATCGGCGTTGGTGACCGCCTCTGTGACGCCGTTGGCGCGCTCCATATCGGCATAGGCGGCGCTGATGCGCTCGAGCGCGGCCGGATCGTGCGACTGGGCGGCCAAATAGGCGGCTTGCGGTTCGACCATCTGGCGAAGCTGGAACAGATCGTTGACGAATTCCTCGTTCAGCGCCGCGCGCAGATGCCAGGCGAGGAAATCGGGATCGAGCATGTTCCAGTCGGATTTTGGACGCACGCTGGTGCCGACTTTCTGCCGCGAGACGATGAGGCCTTTGGCGGCGAGCACCCGGAAGGCCTCGCGCAGGGTCGGGCGCGAGACCTTGAAGCGTTGCAGCAGCAGCGCTTCGGCGGGCAGCCGTTCGCCCGGAGGATAGATTCCGGCGATGATTTCGCCCCCCAGCGCCGCCGCCAGAAAATCATTGGCGTTGCCCCGGGCCGGCGATTTTCCAGGCTTGAGGCCTCGCCGTCCCAGCGCCGGGGGCGCAAGATCCGCCCCCGCTTCCTGTTCAGGCGCCGAATTTTCGCCTAATATTGACGTCTGGGTCAAAAACACATCCCGTCGCATGGTTCGCGCGACGCCGCGCATGAAAAAATTTGCTTCCGCAATTCACAATCGCGCAGCGACGCGAACCAAAGGTTCCTTCGTCGGTTATCCCGGCCGACGGACGCTAATGACAAAGAATGGGCGGTGCAATAGAAAGATCGGCGCAAATCGGGCGACGCAGGGCGCTGTGACGGCCGATTTGACGCGTCAACAGCAAGGCCAGGCGAGATAAGCATGACATTGACGGCATCCCCTTCCCGCGTCGGGCCGCTAGCCCGCCACCGAAGCGTCGGCGTGCGCGTCGGCTCGGGCGGCGGCGCCGTTATGGTCGGGGCCGGGGCCCCGATCGTCGTGCAGTCGATGACCAATACCGACACGGCCGACGTCGAGGCGACGGCGCGTCAGGTCGCCGCGCTCGCCAGGGCGGGTTCGGAACTGGTGCGCATCACGGTCGATCGCGACGAAGCGGCCGCCGCCGTCCCCCATATCCGCGACCGGCTGGCGCGGATGGGCGTCACGGCGCCGCTGATCGGCGATTTCCACTATATCGGGCACAAGCTGCTCGCCGACCATCCCGCCTGCGCCGAGGCGCTCGACAAATATCGCATCAATCCGGGCAATGTCGGCTTCAAGAACAAGCGCGACCGGCAATTCGCGCAAATCGTCGAAATGGCGATCAAGCACGGCAAGACGGTGCGCATCGGCGCCAATTGGGGCTCGCTCGATCAGGAGCTGCTGACCCATCTGATGGACGAGAATGCGCAAAGCGCCGCGCCGATCGACGCGCGCAGCGTGACGCGCGAGGCGATGGTCCAATCGGCTCTGTTGTCGGCCGCGCGCGCCGAGGAGATCGGCCTGGCGCGCGATCGCATCATCCTGTCGGCCAAAGTCTCGGCGGTGCAGGACCTTATTGCGGTCTATCGCATGATGGCCTCGCGCTCCGATTATGCGCTGCATCTCGGCCTCACCGAAGCGGGCATGGGCTCGAAGGGCATCGTCGCCTCCTCCGCCGCGCTGGGGGTTCTGTTGCAGGAAGGGATCGGCGACACGATCCGCGTATCGCTGACGCCCGAGCCGAGGGGCGACCGCACGCTCGAGGTGAAAGTCGCGCAGGAAATATTGCAGACGATGGGCTTTCGCACCTTCGTGCCGCAGGTCGCCGCCTGCCCGGGGTGCGGGCGCACGACCTCGACCGTTTTCCAGGAACTGGCGAGCGACATCCAGACCTACATCCGCGACGAAATGCCGGGCTGGCGCACCCGTTATCCCGGCGTCGAGACGCTCAACGTCGCGGTGATGGGTTGTATCGTCAACGGCCCGGGCGAATCCAAACACGCCGATATCGGCATTTCGCTGCCCGGAACCGGCGAGACTCCCGCCGCCCCCGTCTTCATCGACGGCGCCAAGGCGCTCACCTTGCGCGGCCCGACGATCGCCGCCGATTTCAAGACGCTCGTCGTCGACTATATCGAGAAGCGATTCGGCGTAGGCGCCAAGACCGCCGCCGAGTAGCTGGGCGGCCACGTGCCATCGGGGAGTTTTCCATGACCGATCCTGCGACCGGCACCCTCGTCATCACCGGCGCCAGTAGCGGCATCGGCAAGGCGACGGCGCGGCTTTTCGCCGACAAGGGGTGGAACGTCGTCGCCACCATGCGCAATCCGGCCCAGGAGAAGGATTTGCGCGAAAGCGCCAAGCTCAAGCTCGTCGCGCTCGACGTGCAGGATCCGGCAAGCCCGCCCGCCGCCGTCGCCGCCGCGATCGGCGCCTTCGGCAGGATCGACGTCTGGCTCAACAATGCCGGCTATGGCGCTTTCGGGCCGGTCGAGGCGGGATCGCGCGAGCAGATCCAGCGCCAGTTCGACGTCAACGTGTTCGGCCTCATCGCCTGCGTGCAGGCGATCGCGCCGCATTTTCGCGCCAACAAGGCGGGCGTTCTGATCAATGTCTCCTCGATCGGCGGCCTCATGACGGTGCCGTCCTATGGCGTCTACAATGCGTCGAAATTCGCGGTCGAAGGCCTCTCCGAAGGGCTCTGGTATGAGCTGGGAATATTCGGCGTCAAGGTGAAGCTGATCGAGCCCGGCGCGATCAAGACCGATTTCGGCGGCCGTTCGCTGGACGCCTGGGATTTCTCGCATCTGCCCGACTATGCCCCCTTCATGGCCAAGGTGAAGGCGACGCGCGACAATTTCGTCAAGAATTCGAGCACGCCGGAACTGGTGGCCGGTGTCATCTACGAGGCGGCGACCGATCCCAGCGACAGGCTGCGCTATCTTGCCGGCCCGGACGCCAAGCGCTTCTGGCCGGTGCGCCGCTGGCTCGGCTACAAGACCCAGATGAAGCTGGTCAAGCGCGCTTTCAAGCTTTGAGACGGGGAGTCGCGGGCGCCCCTAGGCGAGCCAATCCTCCGCCCGCAGGCCTTCGACCCCGCCAAACTCCCGCAAATTGCCCGTGATAATCGTAACCCCGCGGCTTCGCGCATGGCCGGCGATCAGCAGGTCGTAACCGCCGATCGGCAAACCGGTTCGCTCTAGCGATGCGCGAATATTGGCCGCATGCGCCGCCGCCGCTTCGTCGAACGGCAAGACCGCGAGACGTTCCGCGAAACGCTCGACCTCGCGTCGGTTCTCGACCGGCGCGGCCGATTTTTCGGCGCCGTGCAGAAGTTCTGTCAGAATAATCGTCGAGATGCACAGCGTGTCGGCTTCCGCACTGAAGCGCGCCCGCAACCCTTGTGGCCGGTCGCGCAACAGGCGAATGCACAGATTGGTGTCGAGCATGTAGCGCAGCATGCTCAGAACGGTTCGCGTGTCTGAAGCCTCGGCTCGTCGCGAGGTCCAAGATCAACCCCCGGCGCGTCGAAAAAATCGTCCCAGACCATATTTGCCGGAACGATCACCCGTCGCGCGCCATCGCGCAATATCGCGACTTCGCGCACGCTCTCGGGAAACGCCACCTCTTTCGCCAGGCGCACCGCCTGCGAACGATTGCTTAGAAAAAGTCGCGTACGCGCCATCGGTCGCCTCCAGATATATCCAATATGTATATCCAACCCCTGCAGGCGTGTCACGAAAATTCGAATCGATGGCGCCTCACGCCCGCCCGCGGCTTTCCACTCCGCAACCGCTCGTGGCGCTCTCGGCCTTTCTCGACGCGAATTCTCGCGGGCGGCGCTGGCCAAGACCGGCGGCGAGCAGCGCGCCGACCGCGTGACAGGCGGCGATCGCCAGCATGGTGAGCGCGAAAGCATGCGCGACGGCGGGCGGATCGGCGTGCTGTCCGAGCAGGGCGTAGAACAGGCCGCCCAGCAGCGCGACGGCTATGGCGGCGCTTACCTGCAGCATCGAATTGACCATGCCGCCGACGAGACCCGCCCGATGCGGCTCGACGCGCTCCACCACAACCCGCACCATGGTCGGGATCGACAGGCCCATGCCAAGGCCGATCAGCGGCAGGACCGCGCAGAAGGCCGCGAAAGGCGGCGCGGCGCCGGCGGGCGCCATGCCGGCAACCGCTGCGAGCCCGATCAGACCGATCGCCGAGGTCGCAAAGCCCGCCGACGGAGCAGCCAGTCCCAGCCAGCGCCCGAGCATCGGACTGGCTGTCGAGCCGGCAAGGAAGCCGAACGAGAACGGCAGAATCGCGATTCCTGATTCCAGCGCCGTGCGGCCAAGGCCCGTCTGCAGATAGATCGCGAAGGTGAGAAAGAAGGCGGCCAGCGCATAGAGAGTGCCGATCGCGCCAAGTCCGCGCAGCAGACCGGGCGAGGCGAACACTTCCATCGCCACCAGCGGCTCGCCGCCGGCCTTGGCCAGGCGAATTTCATAGCGCCGAAACGCCTCGGCGAACAAAGGCGTCGTCAGCAGCAGGACGATCGACCACCAGGGCCAGCCGCGCTCGCGGCCCTCGATGAGCGGCAGCACCAGGGCGGTAAGCGCCGCCGCCGAAAGCAGGACGCCCACGAGATCGAGGCGCGGGCGCATTGCGCCGCGCGTCTCGCCAAGCAGGGGAATGGCCGCCGCGAAAGCAGCGATCGCGACGGGCAGATTGATAAGGAAGATCAGCCGCCAGCCGAAGCCGCCGATATCGGCGCCGACGAGAGCGCCGCCCAGCAATTGACCGGCGATCGAGGCGCAGCCCAGCGTCACGCCGTAAATGCTCAGGGCGCGGCCGCGCTCCCCGGCCGGAAACAGCGCATGGACGGAGGCCAGGGCCTGCGGCGCCATGGCGGCGGCGGCGAGCGCCTGCAACATGCGCCCGACGATGAGCGAGGCCGGCGACCAGGCAAGGCCGCAAACGGCGGAGGCGAGCGCAAATCCGGCAAGCCCGGCCAGGAACACCGACTTGCGCCCGAATATGTCGCCGAGCCGTCCGCCGGTGATGAGAAAGACGGCATAGACGACCGCATAGCCGGAAATGACGAGTTGCACATCGGCCGCGCTGGCGTGAAGACCCTGGGTGATCGAGGGCAGCGCGACATTGACGATGAAGAAATCGAGCGGCGCCAGGAAGGCGCCCACCAGCAGAATCGCCAGCGCCGCCCAGCGCCGCGGATCGAGCCTTTCGTTTTCGCGCGCCATCATCGTGAGTTCGCTCATCGTAGAGATCCTTTGTTCTTGTTATTTTGGAACAATCAGTTCCTAATTAGCGCCGATTTCAGGCCAATGCGCGCAGCGCCGCATCGACCACTTCGGCCATGTCCTGCTCGCTCGGCCCCGTCTTGCCGAGCACGCGCAGGCCCTGCACCGTGCAAAGCAGCAGCCGGGCGATCGCCCGTTCGTCATAGTCGCGGGGGATTTCGCCCGACGCCTGGCCGCGAATCACCGCCGCCGCGAACAGATCCTGCATACGCCGGAACATTCGAGCGATGAGGGCGCTGACTTCGACGTCGCTCGGCATCATCTCCATGGCCGCCGCCGTGATGAGACAGCCCTGCCGCCCCTGCCCTTCGGCGGCGCGCCGGGCATAGCCCATCAGCGTTTCGCGGATCGCGGCGCGCGCCGAGCCCGGCTCGGCCAGCGTATCGCCGACCCGTTGCAGCGCGGCGGCGGTGTAATGATCGAGGGCGGCCAGAAACAGGGACCTTTTGTCGTGGAAGGCCTTGTAGAGGCTGCCGCGCGCGAGCCCGGTTCCCTCGGTCAGATCCTGCACCGACGTGCCGTGATAGCCATGCGCGCGGAACACTTTGATCGCGTCCTCGACCGCCTCGTCGATGTCGAATTCGCGCGGACGGCCCGGACCGCGATCGGGGAAAACAGCCAGCTTCGGATTTTGCATGTTAGGAATATACGACCAATCGTTTCCTAATGCAACCCAAACGCTCGCCCGACGGCGCAAAGGCTTGCATCCGGGCGCCCGCCATGGGAAGCGCCTCCGGGCAGCAACGCGAGGCGCCGATGCCGACAATCGATGGCGTGGACTGGAGTTGGCAAGGCGAGCCAATGCGCTTGGGCCTCACGCGCCTGGGCGAGGGGCCGACGCTGCTGCTGCTCCCCGCCCTCTCCTCGATCTCGACGCGCGAGGAAATGCGGCCGCTGCAAGAACTCTTGTCGACGACTTACGCCACCGTCAGCCTCGACTGGCCGGGCTTTGGCGATGGGCCGAAGCCCTTCGTCGACTGGCGGCCGGAAGCCTATCGCGCGTTCCTCGATCATGTCTTGACGCGGATCGTCCCGCGCCCGCTCGCCACGATCGCGGTCGGCCATGCCGCCGCCTATGCGCTGCGGCAGGCGGAGGCGGCGCCGGGCTCGGCGGGCGCGCTCTGCCTCATCGCCCCGACCTGGCGCGGCCCGCTGCCGACCATGAGCGGCAAGCCCGCCGCGAGTTTCGAATGGCTTATCCGCCTCGTCGACTCCCCGGGGATCGGCGCCGTCGTCTACGCCCTCAACGTCAACCCGCTGGTCCTCCGCATGATGGCGCGCGGCCATGTCTATGCCGACGCCGCCACGCTGACGCCGCGCTGGCTCGCCGAAAAGCTCCAGGTGACGCGGGCGCCCGGCGCGCGGCACGCTTCGGTCCGCTTCGTCAGCGGCATGCTGGATCCCGCGGAGGATCGAACAAAGTTTCTGGCCGGCGTCGGCCGCGTGCTTGACCCCATCCTGCTGCTCTACGGCGCCGACACGCCGCGCAAATCGCGCGGCGAGATGGAGGCTTTGGCCGGGCTGCCCAATATCGAGCGCCGCGTGCTTGCGCGCGGGAAACTCGCCGTGCAGGAGGAATTTCCGGCGAGCGTCGAGGCGGAGATACGGGCGTTTTTGGAGAGGCGCGGGTAGAAGCGGGCAACGTCGGCGACCCCCTACGGCGTCTCCCACTTCCCGCTATGGCCTGAGCGGAAGATCGCGTCGATCACCCGCATATTGGCGATCGCATCTTCGATCGAGAATTCAAGGGTTTCTTCGCCGAGCGCGGCGCGCGAGAACGCGTCGCCCTGCAGAGTGTATTGATCGCAGGTCGCAAATTCCTCCACCCGCGCGCCGCCGCCGAACAGATCCTGGCCCGTGTCGATCATGATGCGCGTCGGGCGGTCGGGCGGCGCATTGAAGGGAATCGCGATTTCAATGCGCCCTTTGTCGCCGCCGATCGTCACGCGCTGATGCGCCGAAGTCTGCGTCGCGCAGGTGAAGGTCAATTGGCGCCCGCCGGGAAATTCGGCGAGCGCGCTGATCAGGCGGTCGGTGCCCATGACGGGATCGCGATCGATCGAACTCATCACCCGGATCGGCTCGGCGCCGAAAATATAGCGCGCGGTGAGGATCGCATAGCAGCCGATGTCATAGAGCGCGCCGCCGCCCGGCGGCTTGTTGCGGATATTGGTCGGGTCCAGAAGATGATAGGAAAAGAACGTCTGGATGGCGCGCAAATCGCCGATCGCGCCCGAATGCGCCAGCTCATGCGCGCGCCGCCATTGCGGATGGAAGCGCACCATGAAGGCCTCGGCGACCTGCTTGCCGGAACTCACGCGGGCGGCAAGCAGCGCCTGCGCTTCGCCGGCGTCGAGCGCGATCGGCTTTTCGCAAAGCACATGCTTGCCCGCCGCCAGCGCGCGCAAAGTCCAGGGGACATGCAATTCGTTAGGCAGCGGATTGTAGATCGCCTCGATGGCGGGATCGGCCAGCAATTCCTCGTAGGAGCCGTAGGCCTTGGCGATGCCGAGCTCGCCGGCGGCGCGCTTCGCTCTCTCGATGTCGCGCGAGGCGATCGCATCGACCCGCGTGCGCGCCCCCAATTGCATCGCCGGGATCACTTTCTCGACGCCGATCTTGGCGACGCCAAGCACGCCCCAGGAAACTTTTCTCGCCATATCCGCATCCCCCCAACGCTTGTTCGCCGCTTCGCCCTCGCGAGGCGAAGCGGCCGTTGTTTTTCACGCCACCGAGGTCGGCAACCGCGGCGCGGCCTGGCGCTCGAGCATCCAGCCGGGATATTCGGGGCGCGGCGCGCTGATCTTGTCGAGCGCGGCGACCTCGTCGGCGCTCAAATTCACTTTGACGGCGGCCAGATTGTCGTCGAGCTGCTCGATCGTCTTGGCGCCGACGATGACGCTCATCACGCCCGAGCGCCGCAGCAGCCAGGCGAGCGCGATCTGGGCGACCGATACGCCATGCGCCTTGGCGATCGGCTCCATCGCCTCGACAATGTCATAGGCGTGTTCGCGATCGACGGGCGGGAAGTCGAAAACGGTGCGCCGCGCGTCATTTGGGGTCGCGTTCTTGCGCGTGAACTTGCCCGACAACAGGCCGCCGGCCAATGGGCTCCAGACCATGATTCCAAGTCCCTGATCTTCGACCAGGGGAACGATCTCGCGCTCGAGCTCGCGCGCGGCGATCGTGTAATAGGCCTGCACCGTCTCGAAGCGCGCATAGTCCCGCTGATAGGAAATGCCGAGCGCCTTCATGATCTGCCAGGCGGCCATGTTGGAGCAGCCGATCGTGCGCACAAGTCCGCGCGAGACGAGATCGTCGAGGGCGCGCAGCGTTTCCTCGATCGGCGTCACCGCGTCGAAGCCATGAATCTGATAGAGGTCGATATGGTCGAGGCCGAGCCGCTTCAGGCTGCCGGCGGCCTGGTCAATGATATGGCCGCGCGACAGGCCGACCGCATTGGGGCCCGGCCCGGTGCGGCCGCGAACCTTGGTGGCGATGATGACGTCCTCGCGTTTGACCGAAAGATCGCGCAAGGCCTGGCCGAGCAGCACTTCCGACTGTCCTTCCGAATAGACGTCGGCGGTGTCGAAGAAATTGACGCCCGCTTCCAGCGAGCGTTGGACGAGGGCCGTCGCGCCCTTTTGCTCGACCGTGCCGACATTGCGCCAGAAGCCGGCGCCGCCATGGAACGTCATCGTTCCCAGGCATATTTCCGAAACGAACTGGCCGGTGCGGCCGAGCGGACGATATTTCATGAGACAGTCCCTTCAGGCGGAAATCATCGCTGCGCGGCCTGCCGAACTGGCGTCGCTGCAGCCTCCGACAATTAAGAACAGCTCCGTCGTCTCGCAAGGCACAAAGAATTCATCTGGGGCCGATTGCGGAAGGAGTCAGCCGAGGAGCCTTGGCCTAAGCCGCCATATCGACAGGCGGCGCCATCGCGCCAGTCATCATCGCGACCGCGTCGGACATCGTCTGCTTCTTCGGGTCGATCACGGTAAGGCGCCGGCCAAGGCGATGGATGTGAATGCGGTCGGCGACCTCGAACACATGCGGCATGTTGTGCGAAATGAGGATGATCGGCAGGCCGCGCTTCTTGACGTCGAGGATGAGTTCGAGCACGCGGCGCGATTCCTTCACGCCGAGCGCCGCGGTCGGTTCGTCCATGATAATCACCCGGCGTGCGAAGGCCGCCGCCCGCGCGACGGCTACGCCTTGCCGTTGGCCGCCCGACAATGTCTCCACAGGCTGGTTGATATTCTGAATCGTCATCAAGCCGAGTTCATTCAACTTACCGCGCGCGAACTTTTGCATCGCTCCGCGGTCAAGGCTGCGGAACAGCTTGCCCAACAGCCCTTGCGATCGAATCTCGCGCCCCAAGAACATATTGTCGGCGATCGACAGGGCGGGCGACAGCGCAAGGTTTTGGTAGACGGTTTCGATGCCCGCCTCGCGCGCGGCGATGGGCGAGCGGAAATGAACCACATCGCCGGCCAGCCTGATTTCCCCCGAGTCGGGGATCACGGCGCCGCAAAGCGCCTTGATCAACGTCGATTTACCCGCGCCATTGTCGCCGATCACGGCGAGAACCTCGCCGGGGTAAAGATCGAAATCGGCCTGGTCGAGCGCCGTGACGGGGCCGTAGCGCTTGACGAGCGAACGCGCCTGCAGGATGGGTTCGACGCTCACTTGGAAACTCTCCGTATCCATTGATCGAGCGCGACGGCGACGATGATCAGCACGCCGATGGCGAATTCCTGCCATAACACATCCAGCCCGGCGAGCGAGACCGAGGAGCGGAAGACGCCGACGATCAGCGCTCCGACCAGCGTGCCGATGATCGAGCCGCGTCCGCCGAATAGACTGGTGCCGCCGATCACGACGGCGGTGATGCTATCGAGGTTGGCGTTCTCGCCGGCCGTCGGGCTGATCGCGCCAATGCGGCCAATCAGCACCCAGCCGGCGATCGCCGAGATGAGCCCCGCAAGAACGTAGACGCTGAGCAGAATGCGGTCCGTGTCGATGCCGGCCAAGCGCGCCGCTTCCGGATCGTCGCCAGTCGCATAGACATGTCGGCCATAGGCCGTGCGATTCAGCACGTACCACACGAAGAGCGCCAAGGCGATCAACAGGAAACTGCCAAAGATGATGCGCGCGCCCAGGATGTTGAGGGGATCGCCCATCAGTTGCAGGAACGGCGCCTTGTCTTCGAGATCCTGCGAGCGAATGGTCTCGCTCTGCGAATAAAACGTGTTGAGGGCGCCAATTATGCTCAATGTGCCCAAGGTGACGATAAAGGGCGGCATTTTCAGGCGCGTGACAAGCAAGCCGTTGAGGAAGCCGAAGATGATTCCGCACAGCAATCCGAGTGGAAACGCCACGACGATCGGCACGCCGTCAATTACCGCCAAGCGCCCCATGACGACCGATGAAATCACCATGATCACGCCGACGGAAAGATCGATGCCGGCGGTCAAGATCACCAAAGTCTGCGCGATGCCGAGGATGCCGATGATTGTCACTTGCGTCAGCACGGTCGAAAAATTGCTCGCCGTGACGAAGTGCGAGAAATTGACGATCATGCCAAGCAAGAGGCCCAGGACGAGTACGACGAAGGGGACGGTGGTGGGATAGGAATGAAGGAATCGCTGCGCGCGTTTTGCGAAGGATAGATGCTCCTCCTCGAACGAAGCCTGCACGATCGCCGCCACGGCGAGCGCGCGTTCGAACTCCTGCGGCGCGGGCCGCTCGCTTTGCGAAGCTTCGCTCATCGCTCGCTTCCCCCCTGGTTCGGACGTGAGTTCGCCCTGATCAAAAATCGGCGCGCTTAAGGCCAGGCCCGCGAGCGCCGATTCTTCATCTCATCAAGCGACGAACCGCGAAGAAAATCAACCCCAGCAGAGCTTGGCGCCTTCGGCGGTGTCGATCGAAGGAACGCCCGGGACAGGATGATCCGTCACGAGTTTCTCGCCGGTGTCTATGCTGACAGGCTTCTTGCCGGTCTTGACGAAATCGACGATCGCCTGGACGCCGTCGGCGGCCATCAACAGCGGATATTGCTGCGAGGTGGCGCCAATGATGCCTTCCTTGACGCTCTTGACGCCAGGGCAGCCGCCGTCGACCGCCACGACCAGCACGCCCTTGTCCTTGCCCGCCGCCTTGAGCGCGGCATAGCCGCCGTCCGCGGCAGGCTCGTTGATCGCGTATACGACGTTGATGTCGGAGGTCTTCTGCAGGATGTTCTCCATCGCCTTGCGGCCGCCTTCGTCGGAGCCGGAGGTCACGTCGGAGCCGACGATCTGCGGGGTGTCGCTCATGGCGTAGTGCTTGGGGTCCTTGACCGGTATGCCGAAGCCGGTGAGGAAGCCGTTGTGGCGGAGATAATCGACCGTTGGCTCATTGGGGGAGAGATCGAGCGTCGCGATCTTGGCGCTGGCGGCCTTGTCGCCGAGCGTGCCCTTTGCCCATTGACCAATCAATTCGCCGGCCTTGAAATTGTCGGTGGCGAAATTGGCGTCGGCGGCGGTGACCGGATCGAGCGGGGTGTCGAGCGTAATGACTAAGATGCCGGCTTTGCGGGCCTTTTCGACGGTCGGCACGATCGCGGTCGAATCGCTGGGCACCAGCAGAATGCCCTTGGCCCCGGCGGCCATTAGCGCCTCGATGGCGGCGACCTCACCGTCGTTGTCGCCGTCGAACTTGCCGGCGTAAGCCTGCAGCGTGACGCCGAGTTCCTTGGCCTTGGCCTGCGCGCCTTCCTTCATCTTGACGAAGAAAGGATTGGTGTTGGTCTTGGTGATGAGGCCGATGATCGTATCGGCGGCGTAGACTGGCGCGCTCATGAGCGCGATCGATAGCGCCGCGGCGGCGGCGGTCGATAAGATTGCGAGCTTCTTGGACACTGACTTCCTCCCGAAAACATTGCGCATTTGTTGCGGCGGCCGCGCTTTGCGCAGAACCTTTAAGCGATCCGTCGAGGCCGACTTTGACAAGTCGAATTCGCGCCGTCGCCTGCCCATAAGCGCAAAGTTCGCGCCCGGAGTCAATTGATAAATCAATCGGCCTGAATTATTATTGACAGGCCCGCCGCGCCCGCGCATGGTCGCCGCCCTGCGAATGGCCGGTCGTCCGCGCCGCCGAGGCGAGCGCCAACTTCTTAAGGCCGCTGCGACCATTGAAACGGCAACACAAGGGCGCCGCAATGCAAAGGGAGGAAGAGAGGGTCGAGCCGCCCGCGGCCCCGCCGGCGATCGCCAGCGGCGCCGATCAGGCCGGCGTGCGGCTTTACAACGAGCGGCTGATTTTGTCCCTCGTGCGCCGCTATCGCCAGCTCTCCAAGGTCGAAGTGGCCCGGCAGACCGGCCTTTCCGTGCAGACCGCCTCAGCGATCATGAACCGTCTGCAATCGGACGGCCTGTTGCGTCGCGAGGCGCCCCAGCGCGGGCGCGTCGGCCAACCGACGGTTCCCCTCTCGCTCGATCCGGAGGGCGCTTTTTCCCTTGGCCTCAAAATCGGACGGCGAAGCTGCGAACTCGTGCTCGTCGATTTCGAGGGCGAGATACGCCGCCGCGCCAACGAGACTTTCGCCTATCCGACCCCCTCGATCATTCTTGATTTTGCCTCGCGCACGCTGCCTTTGTTCACGCAGAGCCTGACGGGGCGGCAATTGCGCCGGGTGGCGGGGCTCGGGGTCGCGGCGCCCTTTCAATTGTGGAACTGGGGCGCGGAGATCGGCGCGCCGCCGGGCGCGATGGACGTCTGGCGCACCATCGACATCGAACAGGAGATCGCCGATCTCTGTTCGTTCCCGGTGACGCTCTGCAATGACGCGACTTCCGCTTGCGCGGCCGAATTCTTCTTTGGCGAGGCCTGGCGCTATCGCGATTTTCTCTATTTCTTTCTGGGATCGTTCGTGGGCGGCGGCCTCGTCATCGGCGGGGCGTTGTTTCCCGGCCGCACCGGCAATGCCGGCGCGCTCGGCTCCATGCCGGTCATGGCGCCCGGCCAGAACGGCGAACCTCCTTCGCAATTGATCGCCTGCGCCTCGATCTATCAGCTCGAGCGGCGGATCGAGGCGGCGGGGCTCGACCCCTCCTCGATCTGGCGAACGCCCGCCTCCTGGGGCGATTTTGGCCATCATCTTGACGAATGGATCGAAGAGGCTTCGCACGCGCTGGCCTATGCCTGCGTGGCGTCCATTTCGGTGATCGATTTTGCGGCGATCGTCATCGACGGGGCGATGCCGACCGGCGTGCGCGACCGCTTGACGGCGCGCGTCGCCGAACGCGTCGAAGCCCTCGATCGACGCGGCCTGTCGGATGTGGCGATCCTGCCCGGCGCGATAGGGGCCGAAGCGCGGGCGATCGGCGGGGCGGCTTTGCCGCTCATCGCCAATTTTGCGCGTGACAGGGAAGTGTTGTTTAAGGACGCCGCGACGGGGCTGACCCCGGCCCAACCGAACCAATGGCTGCAGGCGTGACGAATAAGAAGGGGCGCGAATGACCTCCCAGATCATCAAAGTCGAACCGTTCGATATCGTCGTTTTCGGGGGCACCGGTGATCTTGCCTATCGCAAGCTGTTTCCGGCGCTGTTTCATCGCGACAAGGACGACCAGTTCAACGAGCCGACGAGAATCATCGGCGTTTCCCGCCGCAAGTTGGCGCGCGAGGCGTTTCAGGCGGCTGTGAAGGACGCGCTGGTGAAATTCGGCGGCGTCGAGGACGCCGAGACCCCGCTCGTCAAGCGATTCCTCGACCGCTTCGACTATACGCCGGTCGACGTGACGGGCGACGACGGCTGGGAAGACCTGAAAACTCTATTGGGCGCCGACGCGCGGGTGCGCGCCTTTTACATGGCGACCAGTCCCGATCTGTTCGGCCCGATCGCCACGCGCCTGGGCGCCAAGGGCCTCGTCACGCCGCGCTCGCGCATCATCGTGGAAAAGCCGATCGGCGAGGACGGGGCGAGCGCCGCGGCGATCAACGACGAGATCGGCGCGGTTTTCCCGGAAAAGCGCATTTTCCGCATCGACCATTATCTCGGCAAGGAAACCGTGCAGAACCTGATGGCGTTGCGCTTCGCCAACGCCCTGTTCGAGCCCCTATGGAACAACGCCCATATCGACCACGTGCAGATCACCGTCGCCGAAACGCTCGGCGTCGAGGGCCGCGGCGCCTATTACGACAAATCGGGCGCGATCCGCGACATGGTGCAAAATCACATGTTGCAATTGCTTTGCCTGGTGGCGATGGAGCCGCCGGCCTCGCTGGAAGCGGACGCCTTGCGCGACGAAAAGCTCAAAGTGCTGAAATCGCTCGCACGCATCGACGCCTCGAACGTTTCGGCGCTGACCGTGCGGGGCCAATATCGCGGCGGTTATGCCGACGGCGCGGCCGCTTCGTCCTATCTTCAGGACATCGGCAAGGAGGCGAGCGACACCGAAACCTTCGTCGCTTTGAAGATCGGCGTCGCCAATTGGCGCTGGGCGGGGGTTCCCTTCTATCTGCGCACCGGCAAAAGGTTGCCGCAACGCTTCTCGGAAATCGAGATCGGCTTTCGCCGCGTGCCGCATGCGATTTTCGATTCGAACTCGGACGGAATTCCCGCCAACCGCCTTGTCATCCGCGTGCAACCCAACGAGGGCATCAAGCTGTGGCTGATGATCAAGGAGCCGGGGCCGGGCGGCATGAGGCTGCAACATGTGCCGCTCGACATGAGCTTCGAAAAGGCCTTTGCCGGCCCCTCGGCCGACGCCTATGAACGATTGCTGATGGATGTCGTGCGCGGCAACGCGGCGCTCTTCATGCGACGCGACGAAGTGGAGGCGGCCTGGCGCTTCATCGATCCCATCCGCGAGGCGTGGGCCCAATCGCGCGAAGCGCCGCGCCCCTATACCGCCGGCACATGGGGGCCGGCGGCCGCCATCGCCCTGATCGAACGCGACGGGCGCACCTGGAACGAGGAATACGAATGACTTTGACCCTGACAAGGCCCAAAATCTGCGACTTTGACGACGGCGCGGCTTTGGCGCCCGCTTTCGCGCAATGGACGGCCAACCTGCTGCAGAAAAGCATCGACGAGCGCGGCGAAGCGTTGCTCGTCGTGTCGGGCGGAACAACCCCAAGACGCTTTTTCGCCGCCCTCGCTTTGCGCGCGATCGATTGGGCGCGCGTGACGGTTACGCTGGCCGACGAGCGCTGCGTGCCGGACGACAATCCGCGATCGAACGCCAGATTGCTGCGCGAGACCCTGCTTTGCGATCGCGCCGCGGCCGCCCGCTTCGCGCCGCTCGCCGATTCCCGTCTTTCTCCGGCGCAAGAGCTGGCGGCGGCGAACGCCCGCATCGCCGATCTTCCCTTGCCCGCCGATCTTGTTGTCCTGGGCATGGGCGACGACGGCCATACCGCTTCGTGGTTTCCCGGCGCCGACAATCTTGGCGAGGCGATCGATCCGGGCAGCCGGGCGCTGGTTCTGCCGATGCGCGCGCCCGGCGCGCCCGAACCCCGGCTCACTTTGACCGCGCGCGTCCTTCTGCGCGCTCGCGCGCTGGCGCTGCATATCGAGGGCCCGGCCAAGCTCGCGACGCTCGAGCGCGCCTTGGCGGAAGGGCCGGTCGAGGCGATGCCGATCCGCGCCGTATTGCGCCGGACGGGCGACAAGCTCACAATATTTGCCGCCTCGGCCTGATGAGGCCGGGCGCATTTCGTCGCCAAGCCTAAGCGGGCGCCTCGAGGGCGAGCACGGCGAAGCTCGCCAGCCAATGCGCGCCCATGTAATCGTCGGCGACATGGGGCAGGCCGGCGGCCAGGTGGCGCTCGGCGGCTTCTTGCGCCGCCGCGCGGGCGTTTGGCGGCAGGGCGGCGGCGATCGAGCGCCAGCACCAGGCGCGGCTGAGATTCAACCCGTCGAGATGGGCGATCTTGCCGTCCGTCCGGTCGGTGACGATCGCCGGCCGGAACAAAGGCGCCGGTTCGCCTTGCGCGATGCGCGGCAGGAAGCGGTCGAACCAGGGCAAGAACTCGTCGGCCAGCAGCAATCGCCGCATGCATTCGGCTTCGATCAAGGCCGGCGAGAGGAAATCGTCGCCGCTCGGTTCGCCCCAGGCCGGGCAATCGACATCCTCGCCATACCAGCGCCGACCGGTGTCGCGCAGCAGTGCCGCCAGCCCCGCGTCCCGCGCGGTCGCCGCATAATCGGCCGCCAAGCGGAGGCCGAAAGCCGTGTTGAAATGGGCGCCGACGCGGACGGGATAGGTCGCCAGAGGCAGGAAATCGCGAAATCTCTGCGCGAAAATCTGCGTCAAGGGCCCAAGCGCGCGCGACCAGCCCGCATCGTCGTGGAGGGCCAGCTCCTCGGCCAGTTTCAAAAGCCACGCCCAGCCATAGGGCCGCTTGAAACCGCGCGCGGTCGGCGCCGCCAGATAGGCGCATTCGGCCGCGACCTTGTCCGGGACGAATTGCTCGGCGAACAAGGCGCGGATGGCGCCGGCGGCGGCAAGATCGGGGAAGCGGCGCGCCAGCCGCGCCAGCATCCAATAGCTGTGGACGCACGAATGCCAATCGTAGCTGCCGTAGAACAACGGATGCAGCTCGCGCGGGGTCCGCGCGTCGCGCGGGCCGGCCAGCACATGATCGGGCTTGTTGGGATATTCGCGCCGCACATGTCCCAGCGCGATATCGGCGAACCGGGCCGCCAATTCGCGGGTGAGGCTCAATCTCGTCATTGAATCATCCCGAAGGCGCGGGCGCCTTGTTGGAGGAAGAAAGAAACCTGCGTCCGCGGACGCTATATAGACAAGCCCATTCAAGGAGACCCAAACTCGAAGCGCTACAATGCCCGTCGATCCGTCAAATGGCCAATGGCCGCGCCCATTTGCTTTTGCGATGATCGAAGGCGATAGGTCCCGCTGAGATGGGCCGGCCCGCCATGCGGCGGTCCCCCCGCCGCCGTTCTGAGGAGTTGAACATGATTCGCCTCGCGCTATCCCTTCTCGGCCTGCTCTGGCTCCTGGCCTTTGGAACGCCGGCGATGGCGCAGGAGGGCTCTTTCGTCCTTGGGATCATGAACGACCAGTCGGGTCCCTATGCCGATCTGGCGGGGCCGGGCTCGGTGCAAGCGGCGCGCATGGCGATCGAGGATTTCGGCGGGTCCGTGCTTGGCAAGAAGATCGAGCTCCTGGTCGCCGATCACCAGAACAAGGTCGACATCGGCATGGCGATCGCCCGCGAGTGGTATGACGCGCGCGGCGTCGAGGTCATTTTCGACATCACCAATTCGGGCGTCGCGCTCGCGCTGCAGGATCTGGCCAAGGCGCGCCACAGGCTCGTCATTTTCGACTCCGCCTCGTCCTCCGACCTGACCGGCAAAGCCTGTTCGCCCAACGGCTTTCAATGGAACGCCGACAATTGGTCGAACGGCGTCTCGCTGATGCGCCTGCTCATCAAGCAGAAGCTCGACACTTTCTTCTTCGTCACCGCCGATTATGCGTTCGGCGTCTCGCTCGAAGCCGACGCCAGGGACGCCATCGCCAAAGGGGGCGGCGCGACGATCGGTGGCGTGCGGGCGCCGCTCAATACGGCCGATTTCAGTTCCTATCTCCTGTCGGCCCAGGCATCGGGCGCGAAGGTCGTCGTCCTCGCCAACACCGGCGCCGATCTCTCTACCTCCCTCAAACAGGCCAGCGAATTCGGATTGACGGCCAGCCAATATATCGCAACGCCCATCACCTATCTGAGCGACGTCAACGCGCTCGGCCTCAATATCGCGCATGGCCTCGTCTTCATGCAGTCCTGGTATTGGGACCTCAACGACGACACGCGCGCCTTCGCCAAGCGCTTCTTCGAGCGCACGAAGCGCATGCCGAACGACAATCAGGCCGCGCTCTATTCGTCGGTCCGCCATTATCTCGAAGCGGTCCAGAAGACCGGCGGCGACGATGCAGCTGCCGTCGCCAAAGCGATGAAGGAAGCGCCGATCCATGACGTCTTCACCGACAACGGCAAAGTGCGCGAGGACGGGCGCGTCGTCTATGACCGCTATCTCGTGAAGGTGAAGCAACCCGGCGAATCGAAATATCCCTGGGACTATCTTTCCGTTCTGGCGAAAATTCCCGCCGACGAAGCGTTTCGTCCGCTGGGCGCTACCGGCTGCAATCTCACCGCCGCGCAGCCCTGACGGCGCCGGACTTCATCGCCAATCGCAAGAGGTTTTGCCAATGAGCCAGTTGTTCCAGCCCATGCGTCTCGGCGCGCTCCAGCTCGACAATCGCATCGTCATCGCGCCGATGTGCCAATATTCGGCCGAGGACGGCGAGGCCGTCGACTGGCACATGATCCATCTCGGCCATCTCGCGCTCTCGGGCGCCGGCCTCATGATCACCGAGGCGACGGCGGTCTCGCCCGAAGGGCGCATATCGCCGCTCGATCTCGGGCTCTATTCCGACGGCGACGGGGCGGCGCTGGCGCGCGTTCTAAAGGCGATCCGAGCCTATTCGCCGATCCCAGTCGCGGTGCAATTGGCCCATGCCGGACGCAAGGGCTCCTGCCGTCCGCCATGGGAAGGCGGCGCGCAGATCCGTCCCGACGAGCCGACGGGATGGCAGACGATAGCGCCCTCGGCCGTTCCGCATGCAGAAAGCGATAACGCGCCAAGGGCTCTGGATCACGCCGGTCTTGCCCGCGTGCGCGAGGAATTCGTGGCGGCCGCCAGGCGGGCGGCGCGGCTGGGCCTCGATGGAATCGAAATCCACGGCGCGCACGGCTATCTCTTGCATCAGTTCCTCTCGCCGCTCGCCAACAAGCGTAGCGACGAATACGGCGGCTCCCTCGAGAACCGCATGCGGTTTCCCCTCGAAATATTCGAGGCGGTGCGCGCCGCCTTCCCGGCGGATCGGCCGGTCTGGATGCGGCTTTCGGCGACCGATTGGGTCGCCGGCGGCTGGGACGTCGACGGGACGGTGGCGCTCGCCAGGGCGCTCAAGGACAGGGGCTGCGCGGCCATTCACGTCAGTTCGGGCGGCGTCTCGCCGCTGCAGGCGGTCAAGCTGGGGCCGGGCTATCAGGCGCCCTTCGCGCAACGCGTCAAAGCCGAGGTCGGCCTGCCCACCATCGCCGTCGGCCTCATCACCGAGCCCGAACAGGCCGAAGCCATTGTCGCCAACGGCGAGGCCGACGCCGTGGCGCTGGCCCGAGCCATACTTTACGACCCGCGCTGGCCCTGGCATGCGGCGGCCAAGCTTGGCGCCCAGACGATCGCGCCAAAGCAATATTGGCGCTGCCAGCCGCGCGAACGACCCGACCTATTCGCAAACGCCAAAGTGTGACGATTCCTGGAAGAAACGGATCGAGCCTCACCAGAATTCCGGCGCGGGCACTCTGGCCAGCGTTTGCGGCGCCAGCGCGCCAAAGGCGCCGCGGTGATAGAGCAGCGGCGGTCGATCATTGGCGTCCATGAAGAGAATGGCGCCGACGAATAAAGTATGATCGCCGCAGTCGCATTGGCTCGTCACGCGTGCGCCGATTCTGGCCGCGCAATCGCGCAGCACCGGCACCGTTTCGACCGTCTCGAAACGCGCTTCGACATCAAGCGATTTCTTGCCCGCGAAATAGAGCGCGAGGTCCTGCTGATCGGCGCCGAGGATGTTGATCCCGAAACGCCCGGCCTCGAGGACCATGCCATGCGTATGGGCGCGCTTGGCGATCGAGACGACGCAGAGCGGGGGCTCCAGCGAGCCGGACATGAAAGCATTGGCCGTCATCGCATGGGTCTGGCCGGCGTCCTTGACGGTGACGACCGTCACGCCCGTCGCGAAGGCGCCCATGGTCTTGCGAAACAGCGCAAGGTCGATCTTCGTGCGCGCGCCCGCGGCGATGGCCGGGGCTTCATTGCCCATGACGCGACATATGATAGCTGAACTCTCCAGGATCGGTCAGATCGGGCGCCCGCCAGCCGTTGAGATCGTATTCGGCCATGCATTCCTCGGCGAATCCCTTGAATTTGTCGGCATTGCCGGAGGCCTGCGCGCCGAACAGGCAATAGCGCCGGATCTCCTCGGTCGAGCCGCCGTAATTGATCTCGTAGAGTTCGTGCCGCCCGCCAAATTCCGTGGCGAGGCTGTCCCATAGCAGCTTCATCAGCTTGACGCGATCCTCGGCCTTGTAGCCGTTCGAGCCGCGCAAATAGCGATCGAGATAGGGCCGCATTTCCGGGTTCTGGAAATCGCGCGCGTGGCTGTTGAGATAGATGAGGCCCGAGGCGACGGTCTGTTCGATCAGATATTTGATCTTGGTGTAGGCCATGGTGGCGATGATCTGATAGGCGTTGCCCGGATCCATATTGGGCAGAACATAGTCGCCGATCCAGGGTTTTGGATCGCGCACCATCGCATCCGACAGGCCCCAGAACAGGTTGCGCCACGCAATTACCTCGCCGACATTGGCCTGCACGCCGCGAAAATCCTTCGTGCCGGCCGCCTCCACCGCTTTCAGCAGCAGACCGGCGATGAAATCGAGCTTGACGGCGAGCCGCGTGCAGCCGTGCACGACGAAGCGCGGCAGGAAACCGGTGCGCGGGAAGAAATTATTCGCCTTTTCGATGTCGCCGTAGACGAACACGTTCTCCCAAGGCACCAGCACCTTGTCCATGATGAAGATCGCGTCGTTTTCATCGAGGCGCGAGGAGAGCGGATAGTCGAACGGGCTGCCCATGACCGTCGCGGTCATTTCATAGGACGTGCGGCAAAGGAATTTCACGCCCGGCGCATTGGTCGGTAGCATGAAGACGGCCGCGAAATTCTTGTCCTGCAGCGGGATGAGGCCGTGGTGGGCGATGAAAGTGTAGTTGGTCAGCACCGAACCCGTCGCCACGACTTTCGCGCCCGAAATGACGAGGCCGGCGTCGGTCTCCTTTTCGACATGGACGCAGACGTCCGCCACTTCGTTGGGCGGACGGTCGCGATCGACGGGGGGATGAATGATCGCGTGATTGATGAAGGGCACGCGCTCCTGGCTGAAGCGATACCAGCGCCGCGCATTGTCCTGATAGGGCGCATAGAAATCGGCATTGGCGCCGAGCGTGGCGAGGAACGAGGCCTTGTAGTCGGGCGCCCGGCCGACCCAGCCATAGGTAAGGCGCGCCCATTCGGCGATCGCGTCGCGTCCGGCGACAAGATCGGCCATGGATTTGGGGGCCTTGAAATAGGCGTGGGTGAAGCCGCCGTTGCCCGTGTCGGTCGGCAAAAGCAACCGGCTCTTGCGCTTTTCGTCGTGCAGCGCGTCATAGAGACGCGCGATCATGCGCGCCGTATTGCGGAAGGCGGGGTGGGTGGTGACGTCCTTGACGCGCTCGCCATAGATATAGACTTCACGCCCGTCGCGCAGTTCCTCGAGATATTCGGCGCCCGTCATCGGCTTCAGGCCGGTCGAGCCGGAAGGGCCGTCGGCGCCGCCTGAAGCCGCGCCCGCTGCTTGCGCCACCATCCCGCTGCCTCCCGCTTTGCGCCCTCGCCTCTCTGCCTGCCCATTGTCACGTTGACGTTCGCGGCTTGTCAATAAGCGCCGGCGATCACCGCGCCAACGCCCTGATCGCCGCCGCATAGGCCGGCTTCGGCTTGTTGTCCTCGTCAAACAGCAGCGCCGCCCCATAGCCGGGAAAGAACGAAGGGATCCAGGAATGGCCATCCGTCATTCCCCAGGTGGTGATCCCGACGCATCGGGCGACCGCCACGCAGGCGCCGACGACGGCGCCATAGTCGCTCGCCTGCTGCGCCAATTTCTCGGCGCTCGCCGGCAAAGGGATGCGGATGTCCAATTCCGTAATGGCGACATCGACGCCCAGGGCGGCGAATTTCGCGATGACCGCCTGCAGGTCGGAGGGGACATGTCCCGCGACAAAGTGAGCTTGCAAACCCACCCCGTCGATCGGGGCGCCCGAATGTTTGAGGGAGCCCGCCAGATCGTAAAGCGCGGCGAATTTGGGACCGGCGGTTTCGACGTTGTATTCGTTTATGTAAAGCTTGGCCGCGGGGTCGGCGGCGCGAGCGGCGTCCAGAGCTGTCGCGATATAGCTTGCGCCCATCGCCTGGCGCCACAGGCTGTCCCGCCACCCGCCGTTGTCGTCGAACGGCTCGTTCACGACATCCCACGCATAGATGGCGCCCTTGTAGCGCGCCGCCTCGGCCCTGATGTGGTCGACCATGATCGTCTTCAACTCGGCTGCGCTAAACCCGCCGTGCGTCAGCCAGGACGGCAATTGCGAATGCCACACCAGATTGTGACCCCGCACCCTCATTTGATTGGTTCTCGCCAAAGCGACCAGCCGGTCGGCGCCGCTCCAGTTGAAATTCCCTCTCGAGGGCTCGACGACGGCCCATTTCATAGCATTCTCGGGGGTGATCGAACTCAACTGACGGATGGCGAGATCGCGATAGGTCGGAACGGCGAGATAGGCCGGATCGAGCGCGGCCCCGAAGTAGCGGCCTTTGGCTGCGGCCGCGGATTTCAGCGTGGCGGTCTGCGCAATGGCCGCCGGCGCCGCCGCCAGGCACGCGAGGACCAGCAGACACGCCGCGGCCACGCGCGAGAGCGCGACGAGTCCCGAAAAAGGCATGTTCTTGTGGTCTGCGCTCGACGCCATCGGCTCGCCCGTTCGCCCTACAGGATCGCCATAGGATTGCCGGCCGAGCCGGTCGCGCCGACGATCGGCAAGGGTGCGAAGACATAGACGAAGACATAGGCTTCGCGCTCCGCCAGCCCGTCGAGCATCATGCCCTCATGCAGATAGATGCCATGTTTCATGATGAGGTGCTGGTGGCATGGATGGAACACTTCCGGATCGACCGGCGGGACGACGTCGACCGCGAAATTGTCGGCGCCGACGACGCAGACCTGCTTGTCGGCGAACCAGCGCGCGCCTTCGAGGCCGAGGCCCGGCGCCCCATCGTAGAACGTCTCGGCATGCGTGCGCCAACGCGACCCGTGGCCGGTGCGCACGAATACAGCGTCGCCGGGCGTGATCGAATCTTCGGCGACCTTTTGGCGATCCAGGCAGGCTTTGAGATCGGCGACTTTGATCTCCTCGCCGACGTCGAGCGCGCGCCCTTTGAGGCCCTGCGCGTCGAACAGAACGCCGCGCGTAAAAAAGGGCGGCGCATTCTCGATGCCGAGCTTTTTCAAGCCATAGGGCGACCACATGTCGCTGAGCCGGTTGCCGTTGTAGAAAAGCATGCCGGTTCGATCGCCATTGGCGCCGCATTGGCAGCCAAGATGTCCCAGCGCGTCCATATGGGTGCCAATCTGGCCGATCTCGGTGCTGATGAATTCGTCGTTCCAGATCGTGCGGCTGCGGCCGCCATAGGGACCGCCGGTCGGCCCGCCGGGCATGCGCAGCGCAAAGGCGCGGCCGGGCGCCAGCGGCATCCCGGCCTCGTAGCGACGGCCGAGACTGACGATCTCGCCGGTCCTGATGAGACGGCTCGCTTCCAGCACCTTGGCGGGATTCATAAGATTGCCCGCGCCGCGTTGATCGTCGGGTCCCCAGCGGGACGCCTGCCAGTTCAGTCCGAGGGCCGGACTGTCATCGCCCTCGGCCGAAACGGCTCTTCGCCTCGTCATCGGCGTAGCTCCTCTTCTTGTTCGGATCCGGCGACCGCGGCGGCGGCGGCGGCGCGGTCGGCCTCCGTGCCGCGCTGCGTTCGCCGCTGCGAAGCCTGCACGGCAAGACCGACGGCGAGAATCAGCATGGAGCCGTTGAACAGCGGTTCGACGAAGAACGGCGCGCCGAGCTGATTGAGCCCGGCCACCGTCACCGCCAGAACGGAGACCGCGAGCACCGTCCCCCAGACATTGACGCGGCCCGGCCTCACCGAAGTCGCGCCGAGCAACGCGGCGGTGAAGGCCGGCAGCAGATATTCCTGCCCAACCGAACTCTGGCCGATCTGCAACTGGGATTGCAGCACGATGCCGGCGAAAGAGGCGAGCGTCCCGGCGGCCACGAACCCCAGCGTCACATAGCGTCTGGCCGAAATGCCGTTCAATTCGGCGGCGCGCGGGCTCGCGCCGAGCACATAGAGGTAGCGGCCGAGCGGCAGATATTCGAACACGATCCACAGGCCGAGGCTGACGACCAGCGTATATATCGCGGGCGCCGGCACGGGGCCGACGCTTCCCGATATCGCCAGGAACGGCGCCGGCAGGTCGGCGAGCACCTGCTGGCCGCCTGTATACCAGGCGTTGAGTCCATAAAGCACGGTGCCGGTGCCGAGCGTCGCGATGAACGAGTCGATCTTGACGCGCGTGACGAGCACGCCATTGGCGAGCCCGACCAAAGCGCCCATCAGCAGCACGGCGATGACGGCGGCCCACCACGGCAGCCCCTGGCCCTGCAGCCCGATCGCCAGCACCTGCGAGATGCCCAGATTGAACCCGGCCGACAGATCGAAATGATTGGCGGTCATCGGGATGAACACGGCCAGCGCCAGCAGCGCCTGCACCGACTTGTTGTTGAGGATCGACTTGATGTTGAAGAAGGTCGGGAACGTATCCGGCCGCAGCAGGGAAAAGACGACCAGCAACAGGATCAGGAGGATCAGCAGCCCCCAGACCGAGATGGCGCGCGTGATCGCCGGGCCGACATAATTCTGCGAGACGCTTTGGCTCATTGGCGCGCTCCTTGAGGATTGGACTGCGCGCCGCCCGACGCATCGGCGGTCAGGCGCGCGATCGTCAATTGGCCGCGCGGGATCTCGGACACGACGCGGCCGCGACTGAACACCAGCGCGCGATGGCAGATGCGCTCCACCTCTTCGAAATCGGACGAAAGGAGCAGCACCGCAAGCCCCTCCTTCAGGGACTGTTGCAGAAGGTGATAGATTTCCGCCTTGGAGCCGACGTCGACGCCGATGGTCGGCTCTTCGAGGACCAGAAGCCGCACCTTCGCCTCCATCCAGCGCGCCAGCACCACTTTTTGCTGATTGCCTCCGCTGAGGGTCGCAACCACCGCTTCGGGATCTTGCGGCTTGACCGAAAAGCGCTTGAGAACGGCGCGGCAATCGGCGAGTTCGTCGCGGCGCCAGACTGGCTGCAGCACGCCTTTTCCTGTGGCGACGGGGTTGAGATAGACATTCTCACGAACCGACATATTGGCCGCGAGGCTTTCTTCCGCCCGCCGGCTCGATACGAATCCGATCTGCTCGCGCATGGCGTCCGCCGGATCGGCAGGATCGATTTGGCGTCCATCGAGAAAGACATGGCCTGCCGACAAGGGCACCTGGCCGAAGATCGCCCGGCCGATCGTGTGATGGCCGGCGCCGCGCAAGCCGACGAGGCCGAGCGTCTCTCCGGCTTTCACGCTGAAGGATACAGGACCGACCCTCTCGGCGAGGGCTCCTTCGACCGACAATACGATGCGGTCCGTGGACGGCGCCGGCTTGATGAACGCCTCGCTCATCGAGCGGCCGACGATCTTCTCGACAAGATCGTCCGGCGAGGTTTCGCCGACCCGCACCGTCGCGACCCGCCGGCCGTCGCGCAGCACGGTCACCCGGTCGGCGATGCGGAACACTTCGTCGAGACGATGGGTGACGTAGAGGATGCCGATGCCGCTGGCGCGCAGCCGCCGCAGCGCGTCGAGCAGGCGGCTCACGTCCGATTCGGGCAAAGCCGCGGTCGGCTCGTCGAGCACCAGGATATCCGACTTCACCGCCAGCGCCCGCCCGATCGCCACGAGCGAGCGTTCGGCGGCGGCGAGCGATGCGACGGGCGCGTCGGGACTGATGTCGCTGCCCATCGTCGTCAGCGCGTCGATCGCGCCGCGCCGAACCTTGCCCCACGATATGAGGCCGTAGCGATCGCGCGGATAGCCGGTCTGCACGGCGACGTTTTCGGCGACGGTCATCCAATCGACAAGGCCAAGGTCCTGATGGATGAAGGCGATCGGCAGCGGATCGATTCCCGGGCGAACCCGCCGATCCTCGAAGCGGATTTCTCCGGCGTCCGGCTCGTAGACGCCGGCCAGGATTTTGATGAGCGTCGACTTGCCCGCGCCGTTCTGGCCGAGCAGCGCGTGGACCTCGCCGCGCCGCACGTCGAAATCGATATTGTCGAGCGCGAGCGTTGCGGTGAAACGCTTGGTGAGGCCCGTCGCCTCAAGCAGCGGGCGGGACGTCGCGGCGCCTTGCAAAAGCGATTGAGCCTCGGCCATCCGTCCCGCGCCTCGTAAAAAAAAGCGACAATCCTCGGCGACGCATCGGCGTCGGAACGGCCGGGCGGCGCGCCGCCCGGCCATGACACGACCTATTGCGCGACGCCCCAGATTTGCAGGTAATGTTTCTTGTAATCGTTGCTGGGGATGAACGTATTCTGATCGCCGCCTTCGGAATGGATATTGTCCTTGGTCACCAGGAACGGCGGCTGCACGAAGCCGCTCGGCGGCTGTCCGTGGAAAGCGCGATTGAGTTCGTCGATCGCCTGGTAGGCCTGCAGTTCGATCGGCTCCGAAACGGTCACGGCCTGGTATTGCCCGCCCTTGCGGATGCGATCGTAAGCCGACCGGTTGCCGTCGGCGCCGATCAGTTTGACCTGATCGGGATCGACGCCGCCCGCGCGCAGGACGGGGACGGCGAAGTCGAAATCGTTGTCGCCGACCGACGTCGCATAGAACGGCAGGCCGAAACGCTGAACCCAGCTCGTCGTCAGTTGGGGCTGGCGCTGCGCCGCTTCGGAAGCGGGCGAATTCACATATTCAAGCACTTTGCAGCCGGCGCATTTTTCCACCGCCGCCTTGGTCGCCATCGATTTGACTTCGGCGATCGCATATTCGTTGTGGGTGAGGATGACGACGCGAGCCTTGCCGTTGGAATCGGCGATCGCCCATTGCGCCTCCGCCTTGCCGATCTCGCGCGGGTCTTCCTGAATGTTGACGAACAGGTTGAGGTCTGGCTGCGGGCCCGGCAGCCCGGCCGCGTGCAGGCCGACGAATTTGACGCCTTGGGCGACGCCGGCCTTGATCGGATCCTTGAGACTGGCCGCGTCGGCGAACATGGCGATGCCGTTGGGCTTCAGCGCGATCGCCTGGTTCATGCCGGCGAGCCATGAGGTCGGGCTTCCCTTGCCGTCGATGATCGTCACCTTCCAGCCGAGCTTCTCGCCCGCCTGTTTGATATAAACGCCATAGAGATGCGAGATGTCATTCTGCTCGTCGCCCGACAGAAACACCACCGATTTATCCGCGTCGGGCTTGGGCGCCGCAGTCGGGCCCTCCCATTTGGTTTGCGGGCCGGCATAGCTCGCCGCATCCTTCTTGGCCTGATCCACCGCGTCGTCGGCGCGCGCGGCCGCCGACAGCGCGATCATGGCGCTCGCCGCCAGCGCGGCGCAGGCGAGCAGGTTTCGACTTCGGTTAATTGATCGCATTGGCGTTCCTCCTTGTCAGATCCCGCTGTTCGCCCATTTCTTCAGAGGCGGGATTGTTGATTGATCTTGGGCGGATTGGCCGCCGCAGCTCGAGCGAATAACGAGCCGCGGCGGCAAAACGATGCTTTCGGGCGGGCCGGTCGGCGCCTTGATGCGCTTCAAGAGCAGATTGGCGGCCTCTTCACCGATCTGGCGCGCGCCGATGTCGACGGTGGTCAGCGCCGGGCGCGAATGGGCGCCTTCCGGAATATTGTCGAAGCCGATCACCGCGCAGTCTTTGCCGGCGACGAGGCCGCGGTCGCTGAGCCCGACCAGAACGCCGATCGCGCAAAGATCGTTGTGGCAGATGATGGCGCTCGGATCGTCCTTGGCGCCATTGATCAGGCGCGCCACCGCCCGTTCCCCTTCCTCGCGGGTGGGCAAGCAATTGATGATCGGTCCGACCGGCAAGCCGTGGCGCGTCAAGGTCTCGCGATAGGCGTGGGCGCGATCGCGAGCCGGCGAAGCGTGCCGACCGCCTCCGACAAAGGCGATGCGGCGGTGGCCGAGCCGGATCAGATGCTCGGTCGCCAGCCGCATGCCAAGGCGGAAATCGGCGCCGACGTGATCGTTGACGCCCCGGCCGAGGCGGCGCAGAACCTGGACGACCGGCATGCCGAAGCGATGCAGACGCTCGATGATCTCGGGGTCCGTCCCTTCGGCGGGAGATAGCAGCAGGCCGTCAACGCGATGCTCGCGCATGCGCTCGATGAAGCGGTCCTGGCGCGCCGGCGATTCGCCGGTATTGGCGAGAAACGCCACCCAGCCGGCCCGATCCAGCGCGTCGTCGGTTCCCGCGGTCAATTCGGCGTAGAACGGATTGGTGATCTCGCAGATGACGAGCCCGACCGTATAGGTGTAGAGCGAGCGCAGATTGGCGGCGGCGCGGTCGTAGACATAGCCAAGTGAATCGATCGACGACTGAACGCGTTCGCGGGTCAGCGGCGCGGCGAGCGGATTGTTGCGCAGCACGAGAGACACCGTCGCCGGCGATACGCCGGCATGTCTGGCGATGTCCTTTAGCGTTATGCGCGCGCGCATCCCAGCCTGCCTCCCATGCTCAACGCGCTCGCGGTTTAGATCGGCCTCCAACGGGAGATCGAAACGTGTTACCCGCGGCGTCAATTTAGATCGATCTAAATTAGAGCATGGCGCTGGCTTGTCAAGGATGGCCGCGCTCCAACAAAACTCGCGCGCCCATTGATGGAATCGACCCGAGCCGTTTGCCACGGAGGCTCGATTTGGCGACATTGCGCATCGGGGCGCAAGGCAACCCCGCCTCTTGCGGCGCGTTGAGCTATGGGCCCCACGCGCCATTCGCTTCGCTCGCCTCGATGCCGTCCGACAGGAATTTCAACGACATGGCAACAAGCATGAATTCGGTCGCGCGCGCCGCGCGTCCTTCCTCCTGGGTCTGGTGGCAAAACGGCGCGATCTATCAAATCTACCCGCGCTCGTTCCAAGACAGCGACGGCGACGGCGTGGGAGATCTCGAAGGGATCGTTCGCCGGCTGGACTATCTTGTCGAGCTCGGCGTCGATGCGATCTGGATTTCACCGATCTTCCCCTCGCCAATGGCCGATTTTGGTTATGACGTCAGCGACTATGTCAACATCGAGCCGCTGTTTGGGGATCTGAAGACGTTCGACCGGCTCGTCGCCGAGACGCATCGGCGCGGCCTGAAGATCATTCTCGACTATGTCCCCAACCATACTTCCGATCGGCATCCCTGGTTCGTCAAGAGCCGCGCCTCGCGGGCGAGCCCCAAGCGCGACTGGTATGTCTGGCGCAACGCCAGACCCGACGGCGCCGCGCCCAATAATTGGCTTTCCGAGTTCGGCGGCAGCGCCTGGACCTTCGACGCCGCAACCGCGCAATTCTATTATCATGCATTTCTCAAAGAGCAGCCCGACCTCAACTGGCGAAACCCGGAGGTCGTCGCCGCCATGCTCGACGTGCTGCGCTTCTGGCTGGCGCGCGGCGTCGACGGGTTTCGCGTCGACGCGATCCACCATCTGATCGAGGATGCCGGTTTCGCCGACAATCCGCCCAATCCGCTTTGGCACGAGCGGATGTCGCCGACGCTTCGTCTGCGGCGCGCGCATACGATGGATTTGCCCGAAGTGCACGATGCGATCGCCAAGATGCGCGAGGTCGTGGAAGAATATGGCGGCGATCGGGTGTTGATTGGCGAGGCCTATCTGCCGATCGAACGCCTGATGACCTATTACGGCGCCGATCTCAAGGGATTCCATCTCCCCTTCAATTTCCATCTCATCACGACGCCGTGGAACGCCACCGCGATCGGCGCGCTGATCGAAGCTTACGAATCGAAATTGCCGCAGGGCGGCTGGCCCAATTGGGTGCTGGGCAATCACGACCGTTCGCGGGTCGCGACGCGGGTCGGCCCGAGCCAGGCGCGCATCGCCGCGATGCTGCTTTTGACGCTGCGGGGAACGCCGACGCTTTACCAAGGCGACGAGCTCGGCATAGCCGATGTTGCGATCCCGGCGAACAAGGTGCAAGACCCCTGGGAGAAGAACCTGCCGGGACTGGGATTGGGCCGCGATCCCGCACGCACGCCGATGCAATGGGACGCCGGCAAGAACGCCGGATTCAGTTCGGCGGACCCCTGGCTGCCGCTTAGCAGCGATTTTGCGCGCGTCAATGTCGCAACGCAAAGCGCATCGCCCGATTCGATGCTTTCGCTGTACCGCTCGTTGCTCGCCTTGCGCCGCGCCGAGCCGGCGCTCAGCGTCGGCGACTACGCGCCGGTATCGGCGGGCGAGCAGGTGCTCGCCTATGAACGACGCCACGGGCCGCGCAAGCTGCTGGTGATGCTCAATCTGACCGGTCGGGCCGCACAGCATCCCGCGCCGCCGATCCGCATCCTGCTGTCCACCGGCGCCCGCCGTCCAGGCGAAAAAGTTTCCGGAGCCCTGCGCCTCGAACCGAACGAAGGGCTGGTGGCCGAGCGCCTGTCCTGAACCAGGCGCCGGCGCGCGCCAGCAGGCTCCGGTTCAAGGCGATCGGGCGCGGAGCTTCGGTTGGGCTTTTGTCGTTTTCAGGCAGAAGGGTTGGCGGAGACGAACGAATCGTCCATTCGTAGCCATAACCGCAACAGACTCAATATCTTACCCAATCCGCGAAGCCCGCAGGTCCCTCGACCTTAGCGTCGACGGACATTTTCATGCCGGCGATCAGCCTGCGCATCTGTCGCTCCATCGCTTGAATATTGGGTCCCTCGCTCAGATGGCCGCGCAATTGGCGGGCGCGGGCCCGGCGGCGAACCGCCGGGCCCGACGGATCAGGCCGCCTTCCTGCGCCGTCCGGCGCCCTTCGCAATCAAGCCGCGCAGGCTCTCGTTGATATAGGAGCCCCAGGCTCCCGAGCAGCCGCCGTAGCATTCGATGGCCGGAACGAGGCCGACGTGGGTGAAGCGCAGCTCGGTTTTGTCACCCTTCGCAGCGATCTCAAAGACGATGTCGGTGCCGTTCCACTCGGTCTTGTCCTTGACGAAATTGATCTTGGCCTCGGTCGTATGCCAAACGACCTTCTTGCCCGGCGCCAGTTCTGTGATCTTGTGCGTGCTTTGGTGAAAATCCTTGTAGCGATAGGTGAACTGGGCGCCGAGCTGGTCCGTGCGACCCTCGATGTCTCCCGTCCACCATGCGCGAACGTTGTTGATGGCCGCGAACACTTCGTCCGGCGACTGATCGACGACGAATGAAGTGGTGTATCCTTGCTTGGTCATGACACGCTCTCCTTGCCTTATGAAATGTGGGGTGAAAACATCACGCCGCCTGCACGGCGCTCTCCGGCGCGAAGGCCGCGAACTGGCGCTCGAGCGCCTTGGCGACCCCCGCGCGCCATCCGTCGGCGATCGATCGAGAGGCGGCATCGGGGAAGATGTCTTCCTCGTCGCTCTGCAACCCGTCGAAGATGCCCTGCGCAACCGATTCAGGCGTAGCCTTCGGAATATCGAGGCCCCGATTCATATCGGTGTCGACGGGCCCAAGGATGACGCCGTGGACCGATACGCCTTGGCCGGCGAGGAACGCCCTCAAGGCCTGCGTCATGTTGAGCGCCGCCGCCTTGGAGATGGAATAGGCCGGCATGACCGGCACGGACGCGAGCGCGGCCAACGACAGATGATTGACGATCGCGCCCCTCGAGCGTCGCAGCTGCGGCAAGAAGGCGCGGGTGACGTTGAGCGCTCCGAACAGGTTCACCGCCAGGTGCTGTTCGATCAAATCGAAGTTGCTGAAGCCGCCGTAGACGGCGACGCCGGCGTTGTTGACGAGGACGTCGAGGGCGCCGACAAGGTCGGCCGCCCGCGCGATCTCAGCGGCGTTCGTCACATCCAACGCGATCGGCGTAACGCGCTCGTCGGCGACATCCAGCGCGCCGCGCGTTCCGGCATAGACGCGCTTGGCTCCGCGCTTAAGCGCTTCGTGGAGGAGGGCGCGACCGATGCCGCGGTTCGAGCCGGTGATCAGAATTGTCTTTTCCGCGATGTTCATGGCCTGCTCCTCTTGTGGTCCACGATGGGTGCAGAAATAGCTCCCCCTTGACCATGAGGGAAATTCATAGTTGACATACAAATCATGCGGGATTTGAATATAGCTTCCGTCGATCTCAATCTACTGCCCGCCCTTGAGGCGTTGCTGCGCCGGCGCCATGTGACGCGCGCCGCCGAAGATATCGGCCTCAGCCAGCCCGCGATGAGTCACGTTCTCGCGCGGCTGCGGGGCGTTCTCGGCGACGATCTGCTCGTGCGGGGACCGTCGGGTCTGGCTCTGACGTCCCGAGCGGAGGAAATCGCGCCGCGCGTGGCTGCGGTTCTGAACGCGGCGAGGGGGATTTACCGACCGCCGCCCTTCGAAGTGTCGAAAGTCCGCCGGGCCCTGCACGTCGCCGCCTCGGACCTGCATTCGATTCTCTTTGTCCCAGACTTGATGGATAGAATCCGCAGGGAGGCGCCGGGAATTCAATTGTCGATCCAGAACTACACCCGCGATGTCTTCAAGCGGCTTGAGGACGGATCAATCGATTTGGTTTTCGCCGATGCGCAGACGCCTTTGCCGCCCGGGGCCGTCTCGACCATAATCGGTGAAGATCGCTACGCGCTGGTGATGCGTGAGGCGCACCCGGCGGCGAAGAAGAAATGGAAGGTGGCGGAATACGCCAATTGGGAAAGCGTCGTCGTCTCCATTTTTGGCGACGGCGCGAGCGACGTTGACGCTCGGCTCGCCAAGGCCGGCGTGGCGCGCCGCATCGGCCTGTCCACCCCGCATTTTATGGCTTCCCTCGCAGCGGTCTCGGCGACGGACATGATCGCGACAACTTCGCATCTGTTTGCGACGCGACACGCCAAGTCCTATCGGCTGATCGTCAAAGAGCCCCCATTTCCTGAAATCCGATTCACCTCGACCGTCATAGGCTCTGCTTTACGAATGAATGATCCAGTGATCCGTTGGTTCTGCGCCCTTGTGAAGGAAATATCCGAGGCCGTGCGACGCAGGGAGTTGAAGTCAAGCGCGGCGTAGGACCTGATCGCTTGTCCGAGTTGATGTCCATCGTGTTGGCTCATCAACCTCATTTTGCAAACCAGCCCGCCGACGTGCAGATGTTTTGGGGATATGCGCTGCTTCCCGATCGCATCGGTGATTTCGTCGCTGAGCCGATGGCCGAATGCAATGGCGGATCAAGAAACCTCGCGTTCATCAGCCAGTTCGTTGAGATTCCAGATGATGTCGTCTTCACGGTAGAGTACTCGGCGCGCGCGGCCCAAATGGCGGTCTATGCGATGCTTGGCGCTGAGCGCAAAGTTCCGCCCGTCACGCCGCATGACAAATCGCTTCGCGCCCAGTTTGAGGCCATGATCAAGGCGTTCAAATGAGGCTCGCCCGCGCCGTCGGCGGCGAAGATATTGGAGACCAAGTATGACGCATATAAGGAACCTTCTGCTTGGTTCGGCGGCCTGCATGGCGGCCGCGGCGGCGAGCCAAGCCGCCGATTTGCCTACGCGCAAGGCGGCGGCGGCGCAATATGTCAAAATATGCAATGTCGGCGGCATGGCCGGCTTCGTCATTCCCGGCAGCGACTTCTGCTTCAAGATTGGCGGCTTCGTCAGCGCGCAGGTCGAGGCGGGCAATATCAGAACAGGCTATTACTGGGCGGGCCTTGCCGGGCGGGGGACGGCGCTGGCCTCGAGCGCCGGCAGCCGCAACAATTCGCTCGGCTGGACCACCCGCTCGGAGCTTGATCTGGATGCGCGTGAGGATACACCCTACGGCGTGCTGCGCGGCTATGCGGCGATACGCTACGAGAACGGCAACGGCTACGACACGGACGGCGATTCGACCTATATCGACACGGCCTATGTGCAATGGGCCGGCATAACGGCCGGCAAGGCGACATCGTTCTTCTCGTTCTTTGGCGGCGGCGACGCCTGGGTCAACATCTTTTCGCCCGATCAGCAGGGCTCCAACGAACCCGATCTGCTCGCCTATACCGCGACCTTCGGCGACGGCTTCTCGGCGACGATCGCCGCCCAAAGCCCAGGACCGAACGGCGCCAGCGGCGTCGGCACGAACCTCAATGTGAGCAACTACACGCCGTTCGGGACCGCCGCGACCATTGCGAACACCACCAATTTCGGCATGACGGCGCCCGATATCGTAGCCAATGTCCGCGCCGACGAGACGTGGGGCGCGGCGCAACTGGCCGGCGTCGCCCACCAGGTGCACGTCTACGACGCGGCCGGCAATTCGCTCGATACATGGGGTTGGGCGGCGCTGGCGGGCATTTCGGTCAACCTTCCCACGCTCGGATCGGGCGACAAGCTGCTGGTCGACGCCGACTATACCAGGAACGCGATGTGGTATTCGGGCATAACCGACGGGATGTGGAGCGAAAACGGCGCCGTCAACGGCAATGGCTTGGCCATGTCGGTCGGCGACGCCTATTCGGCGGGCGGCGGACATTGGGCGACGCCCGTCGCCTGGTCGGCGGCGGCGATTTTCGAGCACCATTTCTCCGATGCTTTCTCGCTCGACCCGGAAATCTCCTACGCCCAATTGAACTGGAGCGGCTCGCTAGGCCAGCTTTCGTCCAACTCGCGGAGCTGGATCGTCGGCGCCATCGGCCATTGGGATCCGGCTCCCCTCGTCGACCTGGCTCTCGAAGTGCTGTACCAGAACACCCATCAATCGACGCCCGGCCTTTACACGCCGACTGTCGGCGCCGTCGACGGCAGGCTGTCGCCATTCCCAGGCGATGCGGACGGCTTCGAGGGGCGCTTCAACCTCACGCGCAATTTCTGACCGCGTTCGATTGGAGCTCAAATCTCCACTTAACATTGCCGCTTTGTTCGGGCCGGACGGCTGGTGATGGCTGAGCCCGCCCCCGGTCCAACCGGCCAAAAACTCCTTCGTCTCGTTTGTGCAAGCCCCTTCATCGCCGTCAGCAAACGCGTGATCGATCCAGGTGAGCAGGGTCGAGTAGATTCCGAATCTTGCGCGGGTCTGGCCGCAAGCTACGGTCCCGCCGCCCTAACCGGCCAGGCCGGAGCGATCCATGCCGCAGATTCAGAGCAAATTCGACGCGATCACCGAAAAGGCGCCAAAGTTAGCTTAAGTCGTGGCGGTGGACGCAGTCAGCACGAACCGGTCTCCCGCGTAACCTCCGGTCGCAAGTGCGCGTCAAAGGCACAAATTCCCTGTTTTCGGGGGATTAACAGGCCTTTTGGCGGATTTGGGGGATGGCCGTCGG
>Ga0302325_10000112_pt1 | contig 230019 bp, 178 predicted proteins | sample Palsa_T0_2_FD_201948 | JGI IMG/M metagenome (GOLD analysis project Ga0302325, IMG submission 201948) | Peat permafrost microbial communities from Stordalen Mire near Abisko, Sweden - Palsa_T0_2 | ecosystem: Environmental > Terrestrial > Soil > Palsa > Peat permafrost | place: Sweden: Abisko...
CGCGCAGCACCGCCGAAGGCGGCGCGCAGCGAAGCGGAGCGGGGTTGCACGCGCCCGAGCATCGCCGGCACACTCGAGAGGCCGAGCAGAGAGGGGAAATTGGTGTCTGAGGCACTCGCGGTTACCGACAGTGAACTTCGCGCCCGCGCCCGCGCCCGCGCCCGCGCCCGCGCCCGCGCCCGCGCCCGCGCCCGCACCCGCGCCCGCGCCCGCGCCCGCGCCCTGGTTCACCCTTTCCGAACCAGAGCTACCGCCTGAATACCAGGGGTGAACCGGTCGCTCGGCTCGCCTGAGTCTGCCACGGTGCTCGCGCAGCTCAAGGCCGCTTCGCGTCGCCGCGCTTCGCGCGACGATGCTCCGCAGGCTGCGCCTGCTCCGCAGCCTTGACCTTTGCGCTCCGCTCCGTGGCGAGCCGGGGGCCGCTTCGCGCACGAAGCGCGAGAGTGAATCAAGGAGGATGCGATGCTGCGAATTCACGATGACATGCTCGATGTGATCCGGTCGATGCGCGGGGCCCTCGGGGCTATCGATAAGCGAGATGCCGACTTGGCGCGGCAGCTGAGGCGCGCCGCGAGTAGCGTGGTGCTCAATCTGGCTGAGGGAAGCGGATCGTTCGGCCGAGTGCGTACAGTGCGTTACCGCACAGCGCTCGGGTCGGCGAGAGAGACACTCGCGTGTCTGCAAACGGCGGAAGCGTTCGGCTACGTCGAGCCAGTCTCCGGAGCGATCACGGGACGCATGAATCGAATCATCGGGACTCTCGTGAGAATCGCCGCGTAATTCGGTTGCGCCCGCGTTCGTTCTCGCGCGAGACACAGCGCGGGCGCGGGCGCGGGCGCGGGCGCGGGCGCGGGCGCGGGCGCGGGCGCGGGCGCGGGCGCGGGCGCGGGCGCGGGCGCGGGCGCGGGAATTCTACTTTGACCTTCCGCTAACCTCGGCCGAGACCGTGCGCACCGCCCCCAACGCGTCATCTACCGGCGGCAGTCGCAGCACGGCGTGGAAGCGCTTTCGCGTTCCCTCCGCGGCGCGAGACCACGCGAAGCACTCGCGCGCGCGCGAATGACCCCAAAGCGCGAACAGTTGCACTTCACCGTCCCAAACGACGCGCCCCTTGCGTTCGTCGCGAACCGGAATGCTCTTGACCCATGTCGCGTCGCATCCGTGCACCTGCCGAATCGCCTTCTTTAGCGCTTCGACTGAGTCGTCGGTCATGAGTGCACGCTCAGGACGGTCACAACGGACATCGTCGTGACCTCGGCGAACGTCATGCATAAAGGATAACCGCGCCTGGCGACCGAGTCCTCGCTCCTTTGCGTCCCGCGTTCCAACTGTTAAACTTCCATCGTGCTCGAGCCCGCCCCGCGAGACGTTCGCCCCCTGCGCCGCGCCGAGTATGAATCGCTCGCGCGCGAGGGGTTTCTCGAGGACGAACGAGTCGAGCTGCTCGATGGGGCGATCGTTCACATGCCCCCGCCCATTGGGGCCGCCCACGACGCCACGATACAGCGTCTCACCCAGCTTCTCGTGAGGGCGCTTTATCCCCGCGCCGCTGTTCGAATCCAGAGCTCGTTTGCGGCATCCGACGATTCGCAGCCGCAACCCGACGTCGCCGTGGTCCCACCAGGCGACTACTTCGACGCGCATCCCGACAGGGCGTGGCTCATCGTCGAAGTGGCCGATTCGTCGCTCAGACGCGATCGAGGGGTCAAGGCCCGCCTCTACGCCGCGAACGGCGTGGTCGAATATTGGGTGGTCGACTTATCCGCGGGCCTCATCGAGGTCCACACAGAGATCGTCGCGGGCGAATACGCTCGGGTGACTCCCGTTCGCAGGGGCGAGCGCGCGACGCTTGTGGCTTTCCCGGATGTGACCCTCGAAGCGCGTGACGTTCTGCGCTGACGCCCGCGAGCGCCGCTCTGCTTAAAAGCGGGAGCGGGGAGACGCCGCCTGCGCGCGGCGCTCCCCGCTTCCCTGGTTGTGTCCTCACGTCGCCCTAGGCGATGCGAGGGGCCGAGCCCGAGGGGCTCGCGGTCTGCGAAGGCGACGCGGGCGCCGCGCTTTGCGCGCTGGACGGCCCAGCAACGATCGGGGTCACGACAACGCTTGTCACGTTGCCCTTGACCTTCTTTCGCTGCTGCGATCCCATCGTGTTCCGCGCGGTGCGCGTGGCCTTGCGCTTTGCTGCGGCCGCGGTCTTTTGCTCGACGGTTGTGGACGCGGGCACCTTGCGGGGCGCGAGTCCGAAATCCGCGAGCGTGGAGGGCGCGTTGCCGAGCGACGCGAAGAGATAGCTCTGGTAGGCCCGGATGACCGGGACAACCTTCGCGCTCTCGTCTTGCAGGCTCTTCACCGCGCCGTTCCACTCCGCCTTGGCCGCGTCCGACACGGTGAGCGCGTTACCCAGACCTTGAAGGATCTGAATGAGCGTCGCCGGGTCGTACGAAACACCCCCGACCGTCAGAGTCCCGGTCGTGTAGTGCTTCTGCGTGCCAGAAATGAGGCTCCTGACACGCTGCTGCAAAGTGGCTTTCGTTTTCACTTGATTACTCATTGGCTGTTCTCTCCTTTCTAAGAGCGGCCGCCATGCCCGGTCCGCGCACCCCGCGCGGCTTGCGGCCATGTCGACGCCTCTCAATCCCACAGTCCGGGCTCAAATCGATTTTCGCCGTCGTCGATGTCGATTTTTCATAAGACCTTCGTAAGATCTCGGATCTGCTGAGAATTTATTTTTGCGAGCATTTCCGTCGGCTACCCGACAATTCGGGGAGCGCGCGCCGCTCCGCACTCACGGACGTCAGGGCGACCGCAGGCGCAAAGGTCGACTTATCCGACACGATAATCGCGCCCGTCACGCGCAAAGGTCGACCTATCGAACCCGATAACCGCACTCGTCACGCGCAAAGGTCGACCTATCCGACACGATAACCGCACTCGTCACGCGCAAAGGTCGACCTATCGAACCCGATAACCGCACTCGTCACGCGCAAAGGTCGACCTATCCGACACGACAACCGCACTCGTCACACGCAAAGGTCGACCTATCCGACCGACAACTGCACCCGTCGCTCCGACAGATCGACTTGTCCGACCCGACAACCGCACTCGTCGCTCCGACAGATCGACTTGTCCGACCGACAACTGCACCCGTCGCTCCGACAGATCGACTTGTCCGACCCGACAACCGCACTCGTCACGCGCAAGGGTCCACCTATCCGACACGATAACCGCGCTCGTCGCTCCGGAAGGTCCACTTGTCCAACGCGATAACCGCACCCGTCGCGCCGAAAGGTGGACCCGCCCGCGGCAGAGCCCGCCCCGACGCTCTCGATCCTCGCCTGTTTCTCAACAATGCTAAGCCCATGCCCCGGATTCGCTGTCCCAACGAACAAGGAGCTCCGTCATGGCCTTTACGCTTCCCCCCCTTCCGTACGACAAGACCGCGCTCGCGCCGCACATCAGCGCCGAGACGCTCGATTTCCACTACGGAAAGCACCACCAGGCCTACGTCACGAATCTGAACAAGCTGCTCGAGGGCAAACCCGAGGCGAGCCAGAGCCTCGAAGACGTCATCCGCTCGAGCGCCGAGGGACCCATCTTCAACAACGCGGCCCAGATCTGGAATCACACGTTCTACTGGCACAGCATGAAGCCGAGCGGCGGCGGGCAGCCCACGGGCGATCTGGCCGACGCGATCAAGCGCGACTTCGGCTCGTTCGAGAAATTCTCCGAGGCCTTCACCGCGGCAGCCACGACGCAGTTCGGCTCAGGGTGGGCCTGGCTCGTTCTCGGCCAAGACAAGAAGCTCGCAGTCACCAAGACGCCCAACGCGGATCTGCCCTCGAAGCACGGACAGAAAGCGCTGCTGACGATCGATGTCTGGGAGCACGCCTATTACATCGACTATCGAAACGCGCGCCCCAAGTACATCGAGACCTTCCTCGGCCACCTCGCCAACTGGAGCTTCGCTCTCGAGAACCTCAAGAAGGCCTAGACCGCCCTCAAAAAGGCCTAAAGCGGGGGACAAACCGCCAGGACGCCGAGGGAACGGCCCTGGCGCCCCCCTGGCGGTTTATCTCGAGAGCGGCGCGACCTTAGACGTATCCCGCGAGCTTCGCTATGGCTTCGGGCCCCGCCGCCTCGTCCATCAATAGAGGCAGGAGCACCGGGCGCACGGGGAGCTCGCGCGTGAGCCGGGCAATCATCTCCGCCTGCAGGCGCTCACGCATCGCGCGACTCTTGGCGGCCGCGACGGCGGCGTCGCCTGGCGTCTTCGGCTCGAACGCGGGCAGCGCCTCGAGAGCCGTTCGTTCGACCTCCGAAAAAAGAGAGGGGAGAACGGCGTTGGCGACGACGCGCCGGACCGCGAGACCCATCTGCTCGAGGCCGCGACAGAGCTCGATGGTCTCGGTGACGGGCATCTCTTCGGGCAGCGTCACCACCACGATGGCGCAAGCGCTCGGGTCACGAAGAAGCTTCCATGCTCGCTCCGCGTCGCGCCGCAAAAGGCCCGGAGGAACGACATCCAGAATGACCGTGGGCACGCGCAGCATGTCCAGTCCGTGCCCCGTAGCCGGGGCGTCGAGGATGACGACGTCGTACTTGGAGGAGCCGTCGGCCTGAGTCTCGGTCGTATGCCACCACGCTTTTCCGAGCATGGCCCACTCATGCATCCCCGGTACGGCGCGAAGAAACGCTCGCACGTAACGACTGTCGAAGAGCGCTTTGGCGAGCGCGCGATTGCGCAAGACGAGAAACCCGTACTCTTCGATCGCCTTCTCGGGGACCATGTTGACGGCCCACACGCGGTCGGCCACGGGCGTTACGACGTGTCCTACGGGCGCGGACCCGAAAAGCTCGCTCAAGCGCTCCTTGGCGTTGCACATGGCGACGAGCACGCGCTTGCCGCTGGCCGCGAGGGAGGACGCTTCCGCGGCGCAGACGGTCGTTTTACCCACCCCTCCCTTGCCGGTGACCAGAACGAAACGCTTGTCGGCGAGGGTCGACATCCGAAGAGCGATGCGTGGGCGTATAGCACGCTCGCGTGCTAAGCCGGGCCCTGCTTCGCGGGCGATGGGTTCCCTGCGCATCATCCCACTCGGCGGCCTCGGCGAAATCGGGATGAACTGCCTCGCGCTCGAGCAGCGCGGCGAGGTGCTCATCGTCGATTGCGGCGTCACGTTCGACGGTCGCGGCCTCGGAGTCGACGTCGTGCATCCGGACTTCGACGCGCTCTCGAGCTATCAGCCGGTGGGCCTCTTTCTCACGCACGGGCACGAAGACCACATCGGCGCGATCCCTTATTTGCTCCGGCGGTTCGACATGCCGGTGTTTGGCCCGCGCTACGCCCTCGGGCTGGTGCGCGAGCGCGCGCAAGAGCACGAGGTACTCCAGCACGCCGATCTGCGTGAGGCGGCGCCGCGATCGGTCGTGCGCGTCGGCTCGTTCGAGGTCGAGCCCATTCGCGTCACCCACTCGACGGCGGATGCCACGGCCCTGGCCATTCGAACCGACGACGGCCTGATCGTGCACACGGGGGACTTCAAGTTCGACGGGGCGCCCCCCGATGGCGAGGCCTTCGACGTCGAGCGCTTCGAGGCGCTCGGTCGCGAAGGGGTCCGCCTGCTTTTCAGCGACTCGACCAATATCGACTCGCGCGGGCCCACGGGAGACGAAGAAGGCGTGGGACGCGCGCTCGATGCCCTCGTCGGCTCCGCCACTCAAGCGGTCGTGGTCAGCCTGTTCGCCTCCAACGTGCATCGGCTGCGAATGCTCGGCGAGATTGCCCAAAGGTACGGTCGAAAGCTCGTGGCCTTCGGGCGAAGCATCGCCACTCACTCGCGAGTGGCCCGCTCCACGTTGCGGGCGACAGGCACGCAGGCCGGCCGGCCATATCTCGAGTGGCCGGCAGACCTGGTCTGGCCGGCCGAACGCGCGCGCGAGCTTCCGAGACGCCAGCTCCTGGGGATCGCCACGGGCTCTCAGGGCGAAGCCGGCGCGGGGCTCGCGCGCCTCGCGCGTGGCGATCATCCTTGCTTCGACCTGTCGCCGGGAGACCTCGTCGTGCTGTCGAGCCGCGTCATCCCCGGCAACGAGGCGAGCGTTTCGCGCCTGGTGACCGACCTGCTCCGGCGAGGAGTCGAGCTGCGGTCGTGGTGGTCGGACCGCGCGGTTCACGTCAGCGGGCACGCGCATCGCGATGAGCAGCGGCGGATGATCGACCTGGCTCAGCCCCGCGCGTTCGTGCCGGTTCATGGAACGCTCCACCACTTGGTGAGGCACGCCGAGCTGGCTCGCGAGTCGGGGGTGGCCGAGGTCTGCGTCCTCGAAAACGGCGATGTCGGCGATTTCGAGGGCGGACCCCTCCGAAAGTCGGGTCGCGTCCAGGCGGGCCGAGTGCACGTGTTCGGCGGTCGCGTGGTGCCGTCGAGCGTGCTGGCCGAGCGAACCTCGCTGGCCGAAAGGGGTACTCTCCACGTCACGGTCCCGGTGGACGCGGACGGGCGCATCGCGGGGCGTGTTGCGCTATCGTCCCGCGGGGTGCTCGATGAGACGCTCGATCACGACTTGGTGACGCAGGCCCACGACGACGCGGTGGCCGCCGTGGCGGGGCTCGCCGAGCGGGGCGATGACGAGATCGCCGACGCGGTGCGCCGGGCGGTTCGGCGAGCCTTGGGGCGTGTGCTGGGCTTCAGGCCCGTCACGCTGGTCACCGTCCTTCGGGCGGCGCAATGACCAAGGGCCCCGCGGCGTCCGCGCCTATGGCAAACGCGCCGCGAGCTCTGGGCGCTCGCCCTCTCGCCCGAACCCAACCTTCGAGCCCCGGAGAGCGCGACCCTCGGGAGTCGCCGGAAGGCGGCCCCATTTCGCGGATCGGACCGCGGCTTGCGGGCGAGCTCCGTGCGATGCACGCGCGGCTCGAGGACACGGGCAGGAGGGTGCTCGGGCCGGGCGACGAGCTTGCGGTGCACGATCTGCGCGTCGCGATTCGCCGCACGCGCACGCTTCTCGAGATCGGTCGCGAGGTCTTCGGCGCCTTTCATGCGGGCGAAGTCGGTCGAGCGCTGACCGATCTTCAGCGGGCGACCGGTGCGCTCCGAGACGAAGAAGTGTTGCTCGAGCTCGTCGCGTCGCTCCCTCTTCATACGGCGGACCTGGGCGATTGGGTCGCGGCCCGACAGCGCCGCGAGAGACGGCTGCGCTCGGCGGTGCGGCGCCTCGTTCGAATGAACGGGCTGGTGCACGGTCGAGAGCTGCTCGCCGCGCTTCTGGCCTTCCGGGTCAAGCCTTCGCGAGACAAGCGGCTCGTCAAGTTCGCTCGCCGCGCGGTCGAGAGCGCGCGGCGCGAGGTCGACCGACGCCGCGCGCCGAGCGACCACGCCCGCGCTTTGCACCGGCTGCGCGTTTCGTACAAGCGCCTTCGCTACACGGCGGAGACGTTCGCCGACGTTCTTCCTCTCGAGCTTGGCGGCGCGCTGGCGCGCACGGCCGCGGGGTTTCAAAGACGGATCGGCGACGTCCACGACGTCGACGTCGTCCTTGCGAGCGTGAGCCGCGCCCGCGGGCTCCCCGACGCCGCCAGGCACGCGCTACTGGCGACCCTGAGCCACCTTCGAGCCGAGCGCGAATCGAGCCTGCTGAGGGATCTGGGGTGGGGCGATCGAAAGCCGCCCGCGAGCGTTCACTTGTCGGGAACCGACTCGCTGCGAAAGATTTCGACTCGCTGAAGCACGACGTCCTTGGTCGGCTTGTCGCGCACGGTCTGGGTCGTGGCGATTTGCTTGACGACGTCCAGGCCCACCACGGTCTTGCCGAATACCGAGTGCCGATTGTCGAGGTGCGGCGTGGCACCCTCGGTGATGAAAAACTGCGACCCGTTCGTGCCCGCGCCGGAGTTGGCCATCGAGAGCACGCCCGGACCCGAATGCTTCAACTCCGGATGAAACTCGTCTTCGAATCGATATCCCGGGCCGCCCGTGCCCACCCCGAGCGGATCCCCTCCCTGGATCATGAAGCCGGGGATGACGCGGTGAAAGATCGTGCCGTCGTAGAGAGGAATCCCGCTCTGAAGCTGTCCGCTTCTCGGGTGGGTCCACTCTTGAGTGCCCGAAGCGAGGCCGACGAAGTTCTTCACGGTCTTGGGGGCTCGTTCTTCCTCGAGGCGGATCACGATGGTGCCCATCGAGGTGAAAACCCGTGCGTAGAGCTGCCCGGTGCCCTGGGCGCGAATCTCTGGGAAAGTGGCGTTTGGCATGCGCGGCAGGCTACTCCGTTTTCGGCTCGCTTGACCACGGGGCGCGGGCGTAGATACTCGAGGTCCCTAAGTAGGGCAGCGTCCGGAGGCAAGTGTGATCACCTGTCCGAAGTGTTCGAAGGACAATCAAGACCACTACAAGTTTTGCCTCGGATGTGGCGCTGAGCTGCCGCGCGACGCGGCCCCCAAGCCATTCTCGCCTCAAACACCGCCGCACGGAATGCGCGCGCAAGGGGTGGCCATCGGTTCGCCGGGGGTTTCGCCGCTCGGGGGCACCGTGGCCATCTCGCCTCAGTCGGCACCCCCGCGCCCGGCCCCGGCCCAAGCGCCCGCGGCGCCGGTACCCGTGACGCCTGCACCTGCGCCCGTCGCGGCGCCCGTGGCAGCGCCTGCCCAGGCCGCGCCCGCGGGGGGCACGGTCTCTTGCCCGCAGTGTGGGCACCCCAACGCGCCGAGCAATCTGTTTTGCGGGTCTTGCGGGTTCCGCCTCGGCGGAACGGCCGCGCGTTCGGCCCCTCCTGCGGCGCAGCCGCCCTCCGAGCCCGCCGGCGGCACCATGGTGCTCACGGCCCTTCGCGCCGACGGAACCGAGGCCGGGACGTTCCAGCTTCCAGGCAGCGCGGGGACGGTAGGTCGAGAGACGGGTGGGATCTTCGCCGGCGACAGCTATCTATCGCCGAAGCACGCGACGTTTCGCCCGACCGGTCCGGGCCGCGCCGCCGTCAAGGACGAGGGATCGCTCAACGGAGTTTACAAGAAGCTAGGGCGCGATTTGCCCGTGGAGCTCAAGCCCAGCGACGTCTTCCGGATCGGCCAAGAGATCATCCGCTACGAGCCGCTGAGCCCGGAGCCGCCCTCGCCCGACGGCGTCGAGCGGCTGGGCGCGCCAAGCAAAGGGTACGTGGGCCGCATCGCGCTCGTCATCGGCCGCGAGGAGTCGGGCAACGCATTTCCGATTCCGGAGAGCGGCGTTCACCTGGGCCGCGAACGCGGCGACATTCTCTTCCCGGAGGACGGCTACGTTTCCGGGTTGCATTGTCGCCTGACGTGGGACGGCCAGCGGCTGTTTCTGACGGATCTTGGCAGCTCCAACGGCACCTTCGTTCGCCTGACAGCCGAGGCCGACCTGCGCACCGGCGATGTGCTGCTCATGGGGCAGCAACTCTTTCGCATCGCGCTCTAGAAGATTCACCGCCAGGGTTGCGGGGAGCGCCAGGGGCGCCACGGAGCGGGAGAGATTTACCGCCAGGGTTGCGAGGAGCGCCAGGGGCGCCACGGAGCGAGAGAGATTTTTTGGCTAGGGCGGCGCGCTGTCGCGGGCTCGGTAGATCCAGAGGCCGCTATCCTCGGCCGCGAAGGCAAACCTCGCCACGAGCGCGGGGCGAATTTCTGGACCGAAGCGCTCGTTTTCGAGATCCGTCGCGACGCGTGAGGGCTCGAGTAAGTCGGCCTCGGTGACGAGGCATCGGATCTGCGGCGCCGCGATGTCGGACTTCCAGAGGTCGATGGGATACGCGCCCGTTCTCACGAGGTGGGTAAATTGGTATGGCGTTTCGAGGACGCGCCCGTCGAGCATCATTTCGAGCCCCGGGTTGTCGGCCATAACCAAGTCGGAGGCCCGAGCGCCGCATTCGGCCCGCACGCGAGCGATCGCGTCGCGACGCGCGAGTGCCGCGTGCGCCGCCTTCAGCGAGGCTGCGGCGTTCCAGGCGAGCGTTGCCAGCGCCGCCGCCGCAACCGTGAAGCGCACGCCGGCCAGGCTCCACATGCGAGCGCGCGGGATAGGCACGTGGGCCATGATCATCACCGCGGCGACCGTGGGCTCCAGCCAGTAGCCCGTGGCGCTGCCGACCTTGCTCATCTCGAGCATGGTCCAGGTCAGGCTGCTCGCGAGCGCCCACAAGAGCACTCGCGCGGGAAAGGACACCCCCGCGCGGATCGCGCAGTAGGCGGCAAACGCGTGCGGTAGACCCAAGAACGGGAGGCGAGGGCCGATCTCCAGGACGGCTCGCCTCAAGCTCGCAGGCTGCAACGTCGAACGCAGCAGGTGCGCCAGCCAGGCCCCGTGGCTCACGCGATACGTCCAGAATCCGACGACAGCGCTCAGCGCGAGAGCCGCGGCGAGTGGCTTGAGCGAACGGGATCGACCGGTGAAGATTTCGTGCAAGAGCACACCGCTGGCGAGACCAACTACGTTTGGCTTGGTCCACACCGCCAAGGCGAAGAGGGCGCCCGCCCAGGCGTCGGCGCGTCCGACGCGCAAGGTCCGTAGCAAGGCCACGCCTGCGAGGACGACAGCTACACTGTCCGCGGTCGCCGTCGCGCAGTGACGCACGATCATGAAGGTGCACCCCGCGAGCGCTGCCGATGCGAGCGCCGCGCGTCTGCGTTCGACGGGCGCCGCGAAAGCCACCGCGGCGAGCAGCCCGTACCAGGCGCACGCGCTCGCGAGCCTCGCGGTGGCGAGCGCCACTCCGGCCGGCAGCCCAGAGAGAACGTAGGGCCAGAGGGGCGTGTAAAGAACGTGATAGCGCGACGGTACGGCGCCGTAGTCGTAGGCTCCGAGCACCGGGTCGACGTAGAGCGCGAAGTTTTCTCGCACCCGCTGCGCCTCGAACAAGATCTCGCCTTCGACGGTTTCGATCGGCCTGCCGAGGGCGGTGCCGAACGCGTAGACCAGACCCGCACAAAGAGCGAACCAAAGAGCGATGAGCACGAGCCCGTCCACCGGCGTGGCGGCGAGACTTTCGCGCGAGGGTTCTCGCGCGGTCATGGCCTGATCGCTGGCGAAAGGTCGGCGGCGCGTGATAGGCCCGTTGCGATGAAGGAAGGGACCGCGCCCGTGCGTGCGCTCTTCATCAACGACACCTCGCGAAACGGCGGGCCTGGGCGCACGCTTTTGTACATTCTCACGTTTCTCGATTCTTCGGCCGTCCGCCGAACGGTGATGGTACCGCGCGAGGGTGCGGTGACCGATCTGCTCCGCAAGGGCCACGCGGTCGAAGAGCTGTTCGTCCAACCGAGCTTCATCGAAAACATCGTCGAGCCGTGGGGGCGCGCCATCGTCCGGGACGATTTCGACGCCCCGGCTGCTCTTCGCGCGGTCCGCGCCGTCGGCAACGTGGGGCGGGCGGCCTACGCGATGGCGAGCCTTGCCGCACGCATCCGTCGCGACCGCTGCGAGCTCGTGTTCTGCAACGGAACGAGCGCGAACTTTGCGGGGGCAGCGCTCGCCCTCGCCACCGGCATCCCCGCCATATGGCACGTGTTCTATTCGTCGCTCGCAAAGCCTCTCGAGGCACTGCACGCGCGCCTCGCGGCCAGCCGGGGAGTCGCGTCCATTCTGTGCGTCTCCAAACCGACCGCGCGGCTCTTCGATCACTGCTCGCACAAGGTTCGAATCATCGGCGACTCGATCGATTGCGAGGAATACGACGTCACCAAGATCGCGCCCCGGCTGCGCCGAGAGCTCGGCATCGACGAGACCACGGTCGTCATCGGCAGCCAGGGCCGCATCCTGCCGCGAAAAGGGTTCGCGCAGATGGTTCGAGCCGCGCGGCTCGCGGTCGACGCCATGACGGAGGCCGAGCGCGCGGCGTGCCTTTTCGTGGTCTACGGCGATACGCCCGAAGACTTGCGGCCCAACCACTTGGAAGAGTGTCGCGCCCTCGTCAGAGAGCTAGGTCTGGACGGCCGATTTCTTTTTCCAGGTCATCGATCGGATACCAAGGCCTACCTGGCCGACTTCGACATCGCGGTGATCCCCAGCGTCTACGAAGACCCGCTGCCACGAACGGTCATCGAAGCCATGGCTTTGGGAAAGCCAGTCGTGGCCTTCGCCGTCGGAGGGATCCCCGAGCTCGTCGATGGCGACGTCACGGGAGCACTCGTGTCGGGCTCGCCTCCAGATGTCGCGGGGCTCGCGCGGGCGATTCTCGGCTACGTGCGCAACCCCGACGCGCGACGTCGACACGGAGCGGCCGCGAGAGCGTACGCGTGCGCGCATCTCGAGGCCCGAGCTCACGCGGCGAGCATACAGCGTGAAATCGTGACCGCCGTTCGCGGCCGAAACTGAGCCCGCGGCCTCCCTTGTCAAAGCCGAGTCGTCCCGAGCTGATCGTTCTGGCAACCTTCGGGCTCTTCGCCGCGGTCGGGCTGACGTGGGGGCTTCCCGGGCCCGACACATGGTGCGTCGATTCGATGTCGCCGCGATCGTGCGGGCTCGGCGCGATCGCTGAAACCTATCGTCCCGGGCATTTTCACACCTATCCGCCTCTTCACATGGCCATCCTCACGCTCGTCTCGCTTCCATGGATCGGGCTGGCGGCGAGCCGTGTGGGCACGAGCCTCGACTTGCTTCGGGCCGAGCTCCTTCACCCGCTCTACATGACGGGAATCGAGGGGAGCGCGCGGCTCATCGCGGCGGCGATGGCGACGGGGGTCGTCTGGAACACGATGCGCCTGTGGAAGCGTCTCGCGGGCCCGTTCGCCGGCATCGGCGCCGGCGTCGTTGCCGCCAGCAACGCCACCCTCGTCTACTACGCGCACACCGGCAACGTCGACGTACCGTATCTTTTCTGGACGTCCTGGGCGCTCGTCGAGATCGACCGCGTCGCGGCAGGCGAACCGCGCGAAGGACAGGCTCTGTTGCTGGCGACCTGCGCGGTCCTGACCAAGGACCAAGCCGCCGCCTTGCTCGCGATCCCCCTCGGGATCTACGTGCTCGCCGTTCCATGGCTCGAGCGTCGCGCGCCGATCTTCCGGCGCGACCTGGTTCGCGGGGCTCTCGGCTCCGCGGCCGTTTACGCCATCGTCTCGGGCGCCGTCTTCAATCCGACGGGGTTCAAGCGGCGCCTGGCCTTTCTGTTCGGTCCCGCCAGCAGAACATGGGAGGAATACCCGAGGACCGCTTGGGGGCGAGCAGAGCTAGCCTGGGACGCGCTTCGATCGCTGCCGCACTTCAGCTCCTGGCCCGTGGCGGCGCTCGCGGTCATCGGCGTCGGCCTCGCGATGCGCCCGAGCGCGGAGCGCGCGCGAAGGCTGCTCCCGCTCTCGGCGGCGGGTTCCTTCACGCTCTTGTTCAACCTGGGCGCGCTCCGCACCGAGGATCGTTTCTTACTGCCCCAAAGCCTGCTTCTTCTTCCCTATGCGGCCCTCGCCTTCGAACGAGCCGCGACGGCGACTCGTGCCCGCAACCCTCGCGGAGCTAGGGGCCCGGCTACGCTATTGGCCGCCGCGGGCGCGCTCGCGCTCGCGCCTGCGGTCCTGGGCGTCGCGTCGCTCGATGCCACTCTGCTGGTCGATCCGCGCTACGCGGCCGAGAAGTTTCTCGCGACCTTTCCGGCCGGCACCCGCATCGAGGTCCTAGGCAGCATCAAGTTCTTGCCGCGGCTGCCGAGTCGTCTCGTGGCCGTTCGTCCGGGTGTCGAGCCTTTGGCCGATCGACAGGAGACCTCGGGGGTCCTCGAGCTCGTCGACGCTCGCATGGATCCTCGGCCTCGCTCTCCCGAGCTCATCGTGCTCGCGACCGAGCTCAGTAAGGTCACGATGACTGAGCCGCCGACGAGGCCTTCGGGCTTTGGCCTCTCGACGTATCAAGACGCCACCACCCGAACGCTCCTCGGACACTTGGCCGACGGGTCGCTCGGATACGTCCGCGTTCTTCGAGCCGCGTGCCACTTGCCTTGGCCTCTCGCGTGTCGGAGCGTTCACGGGTCCACGGGCGGCGAAGTGTGGATCTACGGTCCGTCTTCCTCCGCGTGGGGTCACGCGCGTAGCGCGGGAACGGCGGCATCGCCGTGAGCTCCCTCGGCCGTCGCGACTTCGCGCTCCTCGCGGCCTCGGTGGCCCCGTTCGTCTATACGCTCTTCGATTCGAGCCAGGGCGACGTTCCGCTTTACCATCGCTACGCGCAGAATCTGCTCGGCGGCGCGCTCCCGTACCGCGATTGGGTTTTCGAGTATCCCCCTTACGCGCTGATGTGGCTCGTCCTGCCCGGCGCGGCGCACGGAGCCACGGCGTTCAGAGCCCTCTTCTCGCTTCAGGTTCTGGCGCTCGACCTCGTCGTGAAGGTCGTGTTGCTTCATGAAGGGAGGCGCAGACCGCAGAGCACGGAGCTTGGCAGGCTCGGGCCCTTCTTGGTCTTTTCGGTGCTGGGCATCTTTCAATCGTATTTCTATCTGAAGCGGCTCGACGCCATCGCGGCGGCGCTCGTAGTCGTGGCGCTGGTGTCTTTCGCGAACGACCGGCTGGCCGCGGCCGGAGCGCTGCTTTCCGTCGCCGCGGGGACCAAGCTCTATCCTGCGCTCATCGCCCCCGCCCTCTTGTGTCTCGCCTTCGAGCGCGGCAAAGCGCTGCGCCTCGTCGCAGGGGCGGCGGCGGCGCTCGTGCCCCTCGCGGTCATCTCGATCTTCGTGCCCTGGTGGCGCTTTGCATCCTTTCAGGCCGCGCGTGGCTTGCAGGTCGAGTCCTCGTATGGGGCGATCCTCTGGCTCATGCACTTCTTCGGGACGCCGGCGAGCTGGGTCTCGCGTCCCGGTTGCTGCCTCGAAGTCGGGGGGCCCGCGGCGCTGGCTTTGACGCCCGTAGCTCGCGTTCTTTTCGGAGCCGTAACCCTGGCGGCGGTCGGCGCGAGCGTCGTCTGCGTTTGGCCTCGGTCTCCAGGGCTCGCCGCGGGCTCAGGCAAGAGCGCGGAGAGTGCCGGCTCGGCTCGGCTCGGCCGCGTGGCGCTGCTCCCCATCGTCGCGTTCATGGTCTCGAGCGTCGCGCTCTCGCCTCAGTTCGCGGTCTGGCTGATTGGGCCGCTGGCGCTCGCAGCCGCGCGAGGGCGCCCGACGCCGCTCGCCGTGCTCGCCGTCGCGGTCATGCTGACGGCCCTCGTTTTCCCTGCCCCCGGCTATTTCACCCCGGGCGGCATCGCCCTCGGGCGCACTCTGGTGCTGGTGGCGCGAAACGCGACTCTCCTCATCGCGCTCGCGCTTCTGGTGGGCGAGGTCGCGGCGACCCGCAGCGGGGCGCGTACAATGTCGCCTCCGGATGATACCGTGCTCTGACCGCGATGAGCCTCTTGCCGACCATCCGAGTCGTTGCTGCCGTCCTGGAGCGCGACGGCCGATACCTCATTACGCAGAGGCGCTCGAGCGCGGTGCTCCCCTTGCTTTGGGAGTTTCCAGGGGGCCGCGTCGAGGCTGACGAAACCGATGTCCAAGCCCTCGAGCGCGAGGTCCGTCATAGGCTCGACGCGGATATCTCGGTGGGCAAGCTCATCTCGTTTGCCAGCCACCCCTACGAACACTACGTCGTCGATTTGTTTCTCTACGAGTGCGTGCTCAATCACGAGAGGCTCGAGGCCAAGAATGTGCACGCTTACAAGTGGGTCACGAGCGGAGAATTCGACCAACACTCTTTTACGCCTGCCGATGAAGCGTCGATGACGAAGCTGCTCGGCCTCAGCTTCAAGTGACCGCGGGAGCCCCCGCCGCCCAGAGGGCGTAGATCGCTCCCCACGACATCGCGAGCATCACGACGAAGAAGACGATCACCCAGGCTTCGAGCCGGCGCAGGGCTCTGCCGCTCGAGACCACGCCCCACCCCATGCAAAACGTCTGAGCCCCGTTGGCCAGATGGTACGCGACGCCCAGGGTTCCGAGCAGATACGTGACGAGCGTCGGCATGTGCGAGTGCATCTGCCGGGCGATGTCGTCGAAGGGCTCGGCGTGGCCCTCGACGAGGCGGGGCTTGAGCAGAGCGAGCCACAGATGCGCGCCGAGAAAGAAGAGCACGCCGATCGCGGTCACCCGTTGCAAGAGAAACTTCAGGTTGCCGTAAAACGGATAGCTCAGGTTGTTCGGCCGAATCGCACCGAGCCGGCCAATCCCCCACACGGCGTGGAGCCCGAGAGGCAAGAGGACGACGATGGCCGTCATCGCTTGGGCGAACGGGTGCGGGTACTCGGTGACCGCGCTCTCCCAGGACCGCGCTCCGGAGAACGCGGAGAGATTGTCGTAGAGGTGAACCAGGGTCCACGCCCCGAGCGGGAAGACCGCCAGCGCCGAAGCGAGGCGCGCTCGCACGAAAGAGGCCCGGGTCGCGCTCGCGCTCGCCGCCGCACGGGGCTGTCGAACGGCAGGGGAGAGCTCTCGCTGAGCCATCGCGACCGAAGGCTCTAGCGCGATGGGCCATCTTTACAAGGATCCCCAAGCGAGTAAGAGGCCAAGGATGGAGCGCGTCCGCGCGTCGTGGACGCCCTGCGGCAGGCAGGGAGCGGTCGCGACTCGAGCGCTTTTCGCTCTCGGGTTTGCGAGCATTGTCTCTGCGACCGGGGAGGTTTCCGCAGCGAACGCGACGACATTGGCTCCGCACATCGACGTGGACGGCGCGGACGTCGTGGATGTCGAAGTGCGCAGAGCGCCGTCGCCGTGGAAGAGGCAGCCGTGGGCCGCGCTCGGACAGACGCGGCTCACGCCCGGGCCCTACGAGGTCCGCGTGCGTTTTCCGGTCCCCGACGGTGAGAGCGCGGTTTCGCTGCCGGCGTGCGCGGACAGGCGATCGGTTTCGCTCGATGGACGCAAGGTGGCCGAGGGACCCGCTCCGATGGTTTTTCCGGTCGCGAGCGGTTGGCACGACGTCGTGCTTGCCTTCGCCGTAGGCGCGTACGAGCGGCGCGTGGCCTGCGGCGAGCCCCCGCGGGTGGGTCGCGTCATCCGGACAACCGAGGGCTTGGGGCTGCTCCGCTTCGACAGCCCCTACGCCTCGCGCGGGGGAGGAGAGGCTGTCGTCTACATGCCTCCCGGTCATGATGTCGGCCGCGCGGGACCCGTGCTCTTAGGGACGCACCCGTGGAACGGATCCATCTGGACGTACGCGGCGTATGCTGAGCTGATTGGTGAAGCGAAGGCCCTCGATGTGCTCTTGCTCATGCCGAGCGGGCTGGGCAACTCGCTCTACACGGCCGACGCCGAAGACGAAGTCTTGCGCGCCCTCGATGCGCTCGGTTCGGTGACGGCGGTCGAACCGCGCGCAATCTCGATCTGGGGAGCGTCGATGGGCGGGGCCGGGGCGACGACGATCGGCTTTCACCATCCCGATCGTTTTGCGAGCGTGACCAGCTTTTTCGGAGACTCGCGATACGATCTGTCGACCTACGTGCGACGGATCTTGCCCGACGAGGCGAGCGCGCATCGAGTCAATGCCCTCGACGTCGTCGACAACGCCCGTCACGTGCCAGTCTGGCTGGTGCACGGGCAAGAGGACAGGACTTCGCCTATCGCGCAGAGCCGAGAGCTCGCCGACACCCTGCGCCAGCGCGCCTTCCGGGTGCGATTCGACGCGGTCCCGGGCGTGGGGCACGCGGGCGCCCTGGTCGCGCGCTACCTGCCCGAGCTCGTGGCGCTTGCCAGCCGCGCACGAGTTCCGGACGACATCTCGCGGGTGACGTACCGAAGCGTGCGACCGTCGGACCTCGGAGCTTATGGCGTCGAGCTCGAGCGCTCGGAGCCCCAAGGCGACGCGTTCGTCGACGTCGAGCTCCGGCCCGAGGCCCTCGTCATCCGCCGCGCCGAAGGTGTGCGCAGGATTTGGGTGACGCCTGGTGCGCTGGGTAGCGACAAGGGCCACCTTCCACCCATCGAGCTCGACACGCCGAACCCCTCGCTGACCGCCACTTGGGGGACGCGATGACGGCGCGCGGCGAGCGTTGGTTGCTCGTGCTCACGCCCTTCGCGGCGATGGCGGCGGTCGGGATCGGCCTTCGTGCGGGCGCGTCCGACAGGATCGTGGCGGCGACCGTTTACAGCGCGCCGGCATCGGGGGCGGGCCTCGGCCTGGCATGGCAGGTCGTCGCGTTTCAGGTGAAGGGTGGAACGCGCGAGCCGCTCGCGCGGCAGCCGCTAGAAGTCACCGCGCGGGCTGCCGGCGCGAGCACCCACTGGACGGGGTCGACCAACGACGACGGCGTCGCCGAGACACAATTGCCCGTGCCCGCAGCGGACACGGTGGGGATCGAGGTCCGCGCCGGCGGCGACATTCTCGCGCAGGGCGACGCACGGGTGCCCCCTCGGCTCGAACGCTCGGCCCAGCCCGTCTGGATGCCGTTTGCGCGGCGCGAGGGCCCGATCCTTATCGATGTTGCCGTGCTCGGACAGCGTCTTGCGCCAGGCTTCCCCGCGTCGATCTGGGTCCGCGCCACCGATGTTACCGGCGCGCGCCTTTCGGGCGTCACGTTCGAGCCCGAGGCGGATGGCAGCCTCGTCTTTGCAGCGCCGGGCAGCGCGACCACTGCCGTCGGTTGGGGAGAGCTGACGGCGACCGCGGCCGGGTTCGCCGTCACGCTCACGCTTCGTGCGCAGGCTCCGGATGGGCGCACGGGACAGTGGCAAGGGGGTCTCTTCACTTCGCCCGGGGCCGTGCAGATCGACATGCGCAGGCGCTTCGCGCCCGATGAGTCGCCCGCGATAAAGCTTCTCGCCCCCACCCCACGAGCCACGGAATATCTCGAGATCGATGATGCCAAGGGCCGCGTGTGGGCCGCGGCCACGTCCCTGGTGCGCATGCCCGATGGCACCGGCAGCGCCGGCGCCGCCGCGCCCCCATTGCCTCCGGGCCTCTATTGGGTCGTGGCCGCGAGCGATGCCGGAGGGGCCACGACGCTCGGCCCCGGCACCGCCACGTTCCCCTTCTTCGTCGCGGCGAGCGACGCGGCCGCCCTTCGGTTGGGCACCGACCCCTCCGGCTGCGCAGAGCCCGCGGGCGCGGAGCAGACGGCCCGAGCTCTGGGCGCGTGCCTGGCCCTCGCCGCAGCCGGGCCCGTCGCGAGGTGGACCGCGTTGGATGGTTTCTCCGAGAAGAACGGAAAACTTCGCGACAAGCGATTGCGAGGCATGACCATCGCCTGGGGCTCGATTCTCGTGGCGATGGCTCTCGAAACCCTTCTCATCTTGCGTGCCGCCGCGCGCGGTCGCCGCCGTCCACCGTCGCCCGAAGGCGAAAGCCACGAGGAGGTCCTGGCCATGTCACGCCCCTTGGAGGGCGTGGTGGCCGTGCTCGTGGCGCTCCTTGGATTTGCGGTCATCGCGGCGTTTGTCTTGCGCTGGGCGTGAGCCGCCGCGCGCACGTGGCAAGGGGCAGGGGCGGGTTCTAAGCTCCTGAGAAATCTCGTGCGCCTAGCTCTAGTCGCCTTTGCCGGTGTGCTGGCCACGACGGCGGCGAGAACGGCTTGGGCTCAAGACTTCGACCCGCGCGGGCATCATCGTCCCCACGTCGCACCCGGAGCGCCTTCGAATCGGCCCCCACCGGGCGACGCTCACGCGCAACCCGCTGCGGGGCCGTCGGCGGGGGTGCTCATCGAGCGTTACATGCGCGTGGTGCTCGCCCAGCCGGGCGCAGCCGCACCTCTCGAACGGCTGGCTCAGTTGTGCCGAGCTCGCGACGGCGGTCTGCAAGGTGTCATCTCGGACTTCGAAGCTCGCGCCAAACAGGCGGGGCCCGGTGCGTATGCTTCGACCGTTGCGCTCGCCGGCCTCTACAAGCTTGCGGGGCGTCCGGATGAAGCCGTGGCCGCGTACCAATCCGCGTTGGCTCTCAAGCCCGGGGACGCTGACAGCGTGGTCGCGCTTGCCCGCATGTTCGCAGAGCGCGGCGATGTCGCCCAGTCGCGCGCCCGTTACGAGGACGCGCTAAAGCTTCAGACGGCGGCGGCCGACAAGGAGCAGACGCTCCGGACGCTCATCGAGATCGCCCTCGACAGTGCCGACTGGGACGGCGCAAAGGCCTTTCACAGGCTGCTCGTAAAGCTGGAGCCGACGAATCTGTTCGTGCGTAGCGAGCTCGGGCGGGCCCTCTACCATCGGGCAGAGTACGCCCGAGCCGAGGCGGAGCTCGCGGGCGTCGTCGCGGCGGCCGCGGGAGACAATCGGGCTCTCGCACCCGCGCTGTTCGAGCTCGGAGAAGCCCAAGCCAAAGCTCACGAGAGCGCGCAGGCGCTCCCCACGCTCAAGAAGGCTCTTGCCGCGGCCGGGCCCGAGAGCGCGCTACGCGCTGAGATTTATCAGGTCATCGCGGGGATCTATCGAGCCGACCAGCAGCTGCCGGCTCTCATCAAGGAGCTCGAGGCCGAGCACCCGGCGGACACGGCACGCCTGGCCCTCCTGGGCGGCCTCTACGAAGAGACGGGGGACGGAGCGCGCGCCATCGAGACCTACCGGCGCGCGCTCGCGGGCAGCCCGCGGCAGATCGATCTGCGTCTTCGAATGATCCACCTCTTGCAAGCCAACGGAGATCTCGACCGAGCGATCACCGAGTACGAAGCGCTCATCCGCGCGACCCCGAACAACCCGCAGTTCGTGTTCGAGGCCTGCGATGCCCTCGTCCAGCGCGGCGACCGAGCGCGCGCCCTCGCGCTGGTCGCGGAGCTCGAGGCGCGCGTCGCCAACGACGAGGAGGCTCTCTCGCGCGTGGCCGAGTTCTACGCCCGAATCGGCGAGGGCGACCGATCCTTGAAGGTCTTGCAGCGCCTGGCCGCGACGGGGTCCGGCGGCGATGGCGGGCACCTGGTCGACCTCGGCGATCGCTATTTTCAGGACGGCAACACCTCGCTCGCCCTGCAGACGTGGAAACGAATCCTCGTAGTCGTCCAGCCGCGCGCGAGGGCGCTCGAGACGATGGGAGCCGCGCTCCTCGAGCACGACATGAGCGCCGAGGCGGTCTTGGCCTACAAGGAAGCGATCGAGCTCGAGCCGAAGAGCCTTCCCTACAAGAAAGCTCTCGCCGCGGCCTACGAGCGCAGCCACGCGTACCGGGAAGCGCGCGGCCTTTACGAAGAGATCCTCAAGAGAGCGACCGGGCCCTCCGACCAGGCCCTCGCGCGCGACTGTCGAACGCGAATCGTGACGCTCTGGAGCCTCGAGCGCACGCTGGACCAGCAGCTGCCAGGGCTCCGACGCCGCTTTGGCGCGGCGCCCGTCGACCTCGACGCCGGAAAGATGCTCGCCGAAGCGCTGCTGCACTTGCGCCGGTTGCCCGAAGCCGAAACTACCCTGAGACAAATCATCGCCCGCTTCCCGGGTGACGCCGAGTCGTATCTTGCGCTCGAGCGCGTGCTCGTCCAGGAGGAGCGTATCGGGGACGCCCTCGTCGTCCTCGAGACGCTGGTCCAGCTCGACCCCCAGCGCGCGCGAGAGATCTACCAGCGAATGGCGCAATACGCGCTTCAGATCTATCGCGACGACGACGCGGTGAGATACGCGGTGCGAGCCGTGGAGCTCAATCCCGACGACGCGGAAGGGCACCGGCGCCTCGGGGAGCTCTATCGTTCCAAGCAAGACGTCGATCACGCCATTGCGGAGTTTCGAGCGGCGATCGCAAAAAACGATCGCCTTTTCGTCGTTTACTTCGAGCTCGCCGACTTGCTCTTGGCCAAGGGGCGGACCGAGGACGCCGATCGGCTATTTCGCGCCGTGGTGCGAGGGTCACCGGACCAAGAGCTCATCGCTCGCGCGGCTCGCCTTTCGATGCAAATCCACCTGGGGCAAGAGACGCTCGGGTCGCTCGAAGACGACCTTTTGCCCCTCGCCATTGGAAACCCTCAGAAGCCGATCTATCGACGCCTTCTCGTCGAGCTCTATGGAAATCTGACGTTCGGGATGGTGCAGCGCGTGCGGCACGGCTCCGAAGCCGAGGCCCGCGAAGCGCGCGGGACCTTGGCTCGCATCGGCTCTCGCGCCGTCAAGCCACTGCTCGACGCTCTGGCCGACGACGACGTGAGCCAGCAGCGCACCGCCATCGACGTCCTGCCCTACGTGCAGAACCCGCACGCGGCGCTCCCGCTCTTCACCTTCGCGACAGGAAAAGCCGATCTCGATCTGAGGGCTCGGGCGATGCTGGCCTGTGGGCTTCTCGCCGATGGCTCGCTCGTCGCCAAGTACGCGACCCTTCTTTTTCCGACGGGCGCCGAGAGCCCGGGAGCCGAGCTCGGCGACTCGGTGGGGGCCGCTGCCGTGTGGGGTTTGGCGCGCATGAGCTCACCCCAAGCCCTGCCCCTTCTGCGACGCCTGGCCTTCGGAGACAGGCCGGCAGCGATGCGCGCTCTGGCGATCTTGGGTCTTGGTGCCGATCACGACCGAGCGTCGCTCTCGGCCTTGGTCGGCCTTGCGACCTCGCGTGATGGGAGCCCCGTAGTCCGAGCCGCATCCATTCACGCGCTCGGAGATTTGAACGCCGAGAGCGAGGCGCCAGCTCTCGTCGAAATCGCCGAAGATGGCGACGCGCTGCCAAGATCCATGGCCCTCCTGGCGCTGGCGCAGCTCGCGGCGGCTCACGACGTGACTTGGGAGCCCGACGCCGTTCGCGCGATGGCCGATGCGCTATTTTCCAGCTCCCCGGAAGATACGGGAAACCCGTCTTGGAACGCGGCGGTACCCCGAGCGGGAGCCGCCGCGCTGACCTTCTTGGCCACCGCTCGCGGCAAGCACGACCACGCGACGCCGCTCGGCGAGATCCTACCGCCCCCGGATGGCACGCCGAACGTCGAGACTGTCCTCGAAGGGCTCATCCCAAGCCACCAGGCTCCCGCGGCTCGCGCGGCGGCTCTCGTGAAGTATGCCGAGCCGCTGGAGCGGGCGGCGATAGCTGCCCTGCAGACCTCGTCGGAGAGCGCGCGTAGAGCTCTCGACGCGCTCGGGGGCGGCGAGGGGCAGCTCACCGCCTTCGCCCCTTACGGGGCGAAGGGGCCCGAGGTCCAGGCGGCCCGCGTGATCACTGCGGGCCTATTGCCGAGCATCGTGGCTTTGGCCCGACATCCGGACCCGCAGATGCGGGCGCGCGCTCTCGCGCTCCTGGGACATTGGTCGGACGACGCGGCGGTCGACGCGGTGGTCGGGGGTCTCGAAGATCCTGTCGAAGAGGTTCGGCGTGTCGCGCTTGCGTCTCTCGGAACGACTTCGTCCGGCGGCGTCGTGGCCCCGTCGACCGCTCGCGCCGTGCGGGCCCTCGGAGGCATTCTCGAACGCGATGAAAACTGGGCGATGCGTGTTCTCGCCGCGCAGGCGCTAGGCCGCCTCGGGCAAACCGATCGCGCGGGAGCCGTGGCCGAGCTCACAGGTGCGATCACCCGCGACCCCTACGCGTTGGTCCGCGAGGCTTCGCTCGAGGCCCTTGCCTCGTTCGATCCGGATGGAGCACGGCCGATGGCGCGCACTGTGGCCGCCACCGACCCCGAGCCGCGTGTACGCGAAGCAGCCGCGAATATGGCGCGCTAGGGTGGCGACATGAGACAGGCCGCGATCGGCGCATGCCTCGCCTGCGCGGCGTGCCAAGACTTGTCCGGCTTCACGACGGGCGGCGATAGCTACGAAGGGCCGGTGGTTCAAGCGGCTTTCGTGCGCTCGGGCATCGCGGAAACCTCGCGAGCCTGTATCACTCTCGACGCGGATCACTTTCAGGACGCACCCGGAGCCCTCTCGACGAGCGACGGGATCTTTCATGCCGTTGCCATGCGGCCTATTCCACAAATCTGGCACGACGCGCTCTCGACGTTCACCTTCGGAGAAGGCCGCCTCAAGAATCTTCTCTTCGTCGCGACTTCGAGCACGCCCTTCGCCGACGGCAAGTCCGACGACGTCTTCGTCGTCGTATCTCTCATGCACTCCGGCGACGTCGAAGTGCGGCTGCTCCGCGGCGCGCCAAGCGCCGCGACAGACGCCTCGGCGACCGCCGCGGCCACCAACGTTTTTGCCATCTTCAGTCTGTCTCGGCAAAAAGGCCCGTGCTTGTACTAGGCATCGAGTCATCGTGCGACGAGACCGCGGCGGCGGTCGTCGATGAGACCGGGCGCGTGCTGTCGGACGTCGTGCATTCGCAGGCGAGCGTCCATTCGCCCTACGGGGGCGTGGTGCCAGAGCTCGCGTCGCGAGATCACTTCCGCAACGTGGGGCCCGTGGTGCGCGCGGCGCTCGGGCGAGCCGAGGTTTCGCTTCGAGACGTCGACGGTATTGCCGTCACCAACGGTCCCGGGCTCGTGGGCGCGCTGCTCGTGGGTGTTCAGGTGGCCAAGGGCCTCGCGTGGGCGGCGGACAAACCACTCGTCGGCGTCGACCATCTGATCGGGCATCTTTTCTCGGTCTTTCTGCGACGTGACCCGACGCCGGGGAGCAGCCCGACGCCGGGGAGCGCCCCGAACCCCGGAGGCCCCATGCCCGGGGCGGGTCAGGCGCCCGAGTTTCCCTTCGTTTGCCTGCTGGCATCCGGCGGGCATACGGCGATTTATCGGGTGAACGGGGCGCGAGCCGACGAAATCGTCGAGCTCGGAGCCACGCGTGACGACGCCGCAGGAGAGGCATTCGACAAGGTCGCCAAACTTCTGGGCCTCGCTTACCCGGGGGGCCCTGTGATCGAGCGGCTCGCGGCCATGGGAGACGCCTCTCAGGTTCGGCTTCTCGCGCCCATGGCATCGTCGGCCTCCGCCGAGATGAGCTTCTCGGGGATCAAGACCCAGGTGGCCCAGCGCGTGATGAAGGCCGGTGCGGCGCGCACGGAGGCAGACATTCACAACACGTGCGCCGCATTTCAAGCTGCGGTGACGGGTGTGCTCGCCCAGAAAGTGATCGACGCTGCGATGCGCGAGGGGGTAGGAGACGTCGTCCTCGGCGGCGGAGTGGCGGCCAACGGCGAGCTGCGGCGGCGCACCCTCGCGCGCGGCGCCGAGCGCGGGCTCCGGATCCACATCCCTCCTCTCGCGAGCTGTACCGACAACGCCGCGATGATCGCGTACGCGGGGAGTCTGCGTCTCGCCAGGGGCGAGCGCGACTCGTGGGATCTCTCGGCTGGTTCGTCCGTTTTGCAGCGCCGAACGACAAAAGGACGAGGCCGCCGGTGAGTGCGACCGGCGCGGCCCCCGGTCGATTGCTAGACTCCGCGGGTGCGTGCTTCGGTAAGGTCGATAGCTTGCTCGCTTGCGGTGGGCGCCGCCCTCGTGGTGGCGTGTGGGGCGCGGACAGGCCTGTTCGTGCCGGACAACACACCCGACGCGACCAGTGAAGCCGGCGTGGCCGACGTGGCGGCCGAATGCTCGCCGGCGACTTACTGCGACCAAAGAGACCTCCAGCACGTCTATTCTTGCGGAGAGCCCGTGCAGCAGTGCGGCTCGCTCGAGCAATGCGAGGAGCGCGAGGACAGCGCGAGCTGCATCAATCCGTGTCTCGACTCGCTCGGCAACAATACGTCGAACGGCTGCGAGTTTTACGCGGTCGAAATGGACATGGCGGATATGGCTGTCGGCGTCTGCTATGCCGTTTTCGTCGTCAACCAGTGGCCGACGGGCGAGCCCGCCAAGATCGAAGTCAGCCTCGGCAGCAAGGTGTTCAGCAACACGGAGCTCGAGCAGTTCGCGCGGATTCCCGTCGGCAAGGGGACCGACATCACGTACGCGCCCTTCGACGCGAACGCGGGCCTGGCGACCAATCAGATTGCGATTCTGTTTCTCTCGCGCGATCCCACGGCAGCGAGCGACCCCACCAAGTCAGACCCCCGCTTTCTCGCCGACTGTCCGGCAGGCGTGACTCCTGCGGTCGCCGGTGACGCAGCCTTTCACGGCACGGGCGTCGCCACGGCCTTTCACATTCAAACGAACGTTCCCGTCGTGGGCTACCAAATGCTGCCCTACGGAGGCGGCCGTGCACGCATAACGGGGTCAACGTTGCTCATACCCACGAGCGCGTGGGACTCGAACTATGTCGTCGCGGACGCATACCAAGCGCCACTCATCTCCGAAACGCGGGCAGGGCCGACCACTGTGGTCATCGCGAGCCAGGATGCGACGCACGTCATCATCAAGCCTACGCAGGACATTGTGGGCAACGGGCCGATCGGCCCAGCGCCTGCCCACTCGTCCGCGCTCTACAAGCTCAACAAGGGCGAGTATTTGCAATTTACCCAAGCGGCAGAGCTCACGGGCAGCGCCGTTCAGGCCGACGCGCCCATCGCGGTCATCGGCGGGTCGACGTTGATGGATGTCCCTTTGAACGTGGCCCGAGCCGACAGCGCCCAGCAAATGCTACCGCCCGTGCGAGCGCTCGGAAGCGAGTACGTGGCGGTGCGGTACAGAAATCGCGGCTCGACCGAGGAGATCGTGCCCTGGCGAATCGTGGGCGTCGTCGACGGCACGCAGCTCACGTACGACCCGCCCCAACCCAACGCCCCGACCACGGTCGACGCGCAGCAGCTCCTCGAGTTCGACGCACCGGGCCCCTTCGTCGTGCGAAGCCAGGACGACGGGCACCCCTTCTACCTGGCGGCCTACATGACCGGGGGGTGCGGCGCGCCCTCGCCCCCAAGCGATGCCGGTGCTGGTAACGGGCCTGAGTGCCCCAACGGTCCCGCCTTTCCCGTAGCCGCGGGGACCGGACCTCTAGACGGCAACGGCGACCCCGAGTTTCTCAACGTGGTCCCGCCGCCGCAGTACCTGCCTCGATACACCTTCTTCACGGACCCGACGTATCCCGAGACCAACCTGGTCGTCGTTCGCGTGCGCGATCCGCAGACCGGGCAGATGCCCGACGTGGCGCTCGACTGCGTCGTCGGAGTCTTGACTGGCTGGTCGCCAGTCGGCACCAGCGGTGTCTATGAGATGACTCGAGTCGACCTATCAACAGGAAACTTCCAGGGCGTGGGCGATTGCGACAACGGGGTGCATACCCTCGCGGCGACGATCCCCGGAGCGCCGACTGGCAGCGGGGCCCCGGTGCCCCACGTTGGAGTGACGATTTGGGGATGGGGGAACGGAGTGACGTCGCCACCCGACGGAATTTTGAAGAACGAGGAGGACGAGTTGAACCCGAAGTTTACTCGCTGGGTCAGCTACGGGTATCCCGCGGGCGCAAACTTCCAGCCCCTCAACAACGTCGTTCTCCCCGCACAGTAGGTTCTCGCCTCCATCCCCTGGCGACCCCCGCGTCCTGGCGGTTCACAATCTCGCGGCGCCGAGCTCAGGGACGCGGCGTAGGATCTGCCCCGTGGGTGTGCTTCGCGCGCTTCGCGATGCGCCCGCTCGGATCGTCTTTCTTGGCGTCGGCGGTGTCGACGGCGCCGGGCGCCGCGAGCGCGATGACCAACGTGTCGCCCTTGGCGCTCACCCGATAGTTGGGAACGCCATCCTTGAACGCGACGGTGAGCTCGGCGCCCGCCGAGTCGTTGGAGACTTTGATGGAAGCGATGCGCGAATCGCGCGCCGCAAGGGGCGCCGCGGCCTCGAGGGCCTTGCGTCCCGGCACCTTGACGGTAAAGCCCGTGGGCTGCTGCGCGCCCTCGATCGCCTCGAGAGGTGCATCCATCTTCAAACGCAAGACGTTGCCGTGATGCACGGGACCGTTGGAAAACGGCGCGACGCGGATGTGCTTTTTTTGCTCGCTCTTGTCCGCGCTCTCATCTGCGGCGGCTATCGGCGCAGGAGCGGGAGCCGGGGGGGGAGCGGCCGCCAACACAGGCGCCGGCTGCGGGGCCGGCTCCGCGGCTGCGGCAGGCGGCGCGACGGCCACGGTCGATGCGGCAGGAGCCGGGCTTGGGGCCGCTTCGTGATGACCCTTCTTCAGCACCAGCGCGCCGACGACGGCGACGAGCAAGACGGCTCCCGCGAGAACCGCCCGATGCTTGTGCATGGGAACCTGCAGCGAGGCTGCCTGCGCGTCGGGTTCGGCTTCACCACGAACGACGCGTCGCCCGCTCGTGTGGAGTCCACCGCCGGGCGCCTTCGCGGTGGTGCGTCTGGCGGCGGAGCCGTCTTCCCAGCTCTTCGAAGGGCGGCTAGCCAGGAGAACGGCCGTCGTCTTTGCGCGCTGCGCGATACGCGACAGTGCTGGGCCGACGGCCGCCATGCCGCGCGCGAACGCTCCCTTCATCTGAGCGGCCATCGCCGCGTCGTTCGACGGCTCGGCCGGCGCTTGGGGCGTGAGTTTCATTTCCGGAGCTACCGCGATTCGCACGGGCTCGACGTCGGCCCCCGCGATTCCGTCCGCGTAGCGCAGCGTCACGACGAGCTGAGGAATATGGGACGTCGGGTCGACGACCACGTCGACGCGGTCGATGTTGGCTGGCCGCTTCTGGCCGCTATGAGCGTCCTCGAGCTCCAGGGGCCGGCCGACTTGTAGAAATCCGAGATCGCTTCCGACCGTCACGGCGCTTGCCTGGGCGTCCCTGATTTTGGCTCGCATCGGCGACGCGAGCCCGTCGATATGAAGACGGACTTTGGACCCGGCTTGAACCGGACTGTCACCTTGGACGCCGCATATGCCTTTGAGGGCCTCGACGCTCTCTCCGTCCACATCGGTGAATCGGACACCGAACTCGCCGCCCTCTTCCGCCCCTTGCGCCCAGACGACCTCGCCCGACGCGAGCACGTTGTGGCCCGGGCCGGCATCGAATCGGCACGTCAGCGTCTGCCCAGCTTCGGGCAAGTATGCAGTACGAAGCTGAATGCCGTCTTCCGACACGTTCACGGCTTGGGCTTCGAATGTGGGCCCGAGGGCGCCGCCCACTTCAACCAGCGCGTCGAACGGCATTCGCGTCGCTCCCGGAGCTCGGCGTTCGTCGGTGCTCATCTCTTCCTCCGTTGTGCTCCCTTTCGCGATAGAGAATCCAAGGCAGGAGGGCCAAGTTTTCATGGCCGCGCATCTGGTTCTCGATATCGAAACGATTCCCGATCCGGAGCTTCCGCGAACCGACGACAGCGATCGCGTTCCTCCGCCGCCCTTCAACCAAATCGTCACGCTCGGGTGCCTGCTGCTCGAAGACTACGCGCCGCGAAGGCTCGGAATCGTCGGCGAGCACAAGAGCGAGGGCGAGATGCTGGCAGACTTCGCGCAGTGGCTCGATACCAAGCAGCCCACGGTCGTCACGTGGAACGGCCGCAGCTTCGACATGCCGGTCATCGCCAGCCGCGCCCTCAAGCACGGAGTGCCGATGCCCTGGTGGTTCGGGAGCCGCAACACCCGGTACCGCTACTCGACCGAGGGGCATTTCGATCTCATGGACTTTCTCACGGACTTTGGGGCGGCCAAGGCGGCGCGGCTCGACATCTACGCCAAGCTCGTCGGGTTTCCCGGCAAGGTGGGCGTCGACGGCTCTCAGGTGCTGCCGATGGTGCATGCGGGCAGGCTCGACGAGGTGAACTCGTACTGCCTGTGCGACGTCGCGCAGACCGCCGCCATATTCCTTCGCGTCGAGCTTCTTCGAGGCAGCATCGATCGAGCCCGTTATCAGGAGCTCGGTCGAGCCTTTCTGACCTTCGTCGACGGCGAGCCTCGGCTGGCCGCGGTGTCCTCGCAGATCGATAGGACGAGGTTTCTCCTGGAGACGTAGGCCGCTCGAAAGCAGCCCAAGCCCCGTCTCCTCTCCCTAACCTGGCGACCTGGCGACCTGGCGACGTGGCGACCTGGCGACCTGGCGACCTGGCGACCTGGGGGCGATTCTCTTCGGGCGCGTCTAGAGAGGGATGTTCGAATGCTTGCGGGGTGGGTTGGTGTCTCGCTTGTCTTTGAGCAGCTCGAGACTGCTATGAATGCGGATGCGGAGCATGCGAGGCTCGATGACTTCGTCGATGAACCCGAGCTCCGCCGCCTTGTAGGGGCTCGCGAACTTGGCGCGATAGTCCTCGGTGAAGGCCGCTCGAGCGCTTTCGGGGTCCGCAGCTTGCGCTATCTCGGCTCGGCGAACGATGTTGACGGCCCCCTCCGGACCCATGACGGCGATTTCGGCCGTCGGCAACGCGAGGTTGACGTCGGCTCGAATGTGTTTGCTCGCCATCACGTCGTATGCGCCGCCGTACGCCTTGCGCAGGATCACCGTCACCTTGGGGACAGTGGCCTCGGCGAACGCAAAGAGCAGCTTCGCGCCGTGCTTGATGATCCCTCCATGCTCCTGCCCGATCCCCGGCAGAAATCCTGGAACGTCGACGAAGGTCAGAAGCGGCACGTTGAAACAGTCGCAAAAACGAACGAACCGAGCGGCCTTCATCGACGAGTGCGTGTCGAGCACCCCGGCAAGCACAGCCGGCTGATTGGCGACGATGCCCACCGGGCGGCCGCCAACGCGCGCAAAGCCGACGACGATGTTCGGGGCGTACGCTCCAGCGATTTCGAACAGGTTGCCGTCGTCGATGACGGCCCGAACGACGTCTTTCACATCGTAGGGCTTGTTCGCCTGGGGCGGAATGATCGAATCGAGCTCGGGCACTTCGCGCGTAGCCGAATCCTTCGTCGGCCGGACCGGTGGGTCCTCAGCGTTGTTCGACGGGAGAAACGAAAGAAGCTCGCGCGTCTCCGACAGGCAAGCGCCATCATCGGCGGCCACTCGGTGGCAGATGCCGCTCTTGGTCGCGTGGGTGGAAGCGCCTCCTAGCTCCTCCTTGGTCACGTCCTCGTGCGTGACGGCCTTGATGACGTCCGGCCCGGTGATGAACATGTAGCTCGTAGCTTCGACCATGAGAATGAAGTCGGTAATCGCCGGTGAGTACACGGCCCCGCCGGCACATGGCCCCATGACGCAGCTAATCTGCGGGACGACCCCGCTGGCTAGCGTGTTGCGGAGAAAGATGTCGGCATACCCCGCAAGGGATTCGACGCCTTCCTGGATCCGGGCACCCCCCGAATCGTTCAGGCCCACGATCGGCACGCCGACCTTCATCGCGAGGTCCATGACCTTGCAGATTTTCTGAGCGTTGGCCCCGCTGAGACTGCCACCGAAGACCGTGAAGTCCTGCGCGAAGACGAAGACTCGGCGGCCGTCGACCAAGCCGTGGCCCGTCACGACGCCGTCCCCGAGGATCTTCTGATCCTCCATTCCAAAATCCGTGCACCGATGGGTCACGAAGCGCCCCACTTCGACGAAGGTCCCTGGATCGACGAAGAGGTCGATCCTCTCTCGCGCCGTGAGCTTGCCGCTCTCGTGCTGTTTCTTCACACGGGCTTCGGTCGACGCGAGGGCGCTAGCCGTCATTTCCTCGAGGCGCGCGAGTGGGCGGGTCGTCGGCATTCTCGCTCTATAACTCATGCGAAGGCCGGGCGTGGCCAAGGCCGTCCGGGGGGGCTACGATGGCGATCTCCCTCATGGCCGATGCACCCGGTAGACCCGGACATGCGCCGATCCCGGGCCCTGAGCCCGCTGTCGTCCGGAGGCCTCTTGTACCACCAAGGCGGCAATCGCTCGGTGAGGAAGAGGCTTTCCCGATCACCGCGTCCGAGATCCAGGCCCCGCGTCTCCCGGTCAACCCGCCCGAGCAGGATGACGAGGATGACCAGGATGAGGCGCCAAAAGAGTCGCCCCTCACAAAGCCGCGTTACAACGTGGCCGCGATCGTCTTCGTGGTGGTGGCCGCGCTCGGCACCTTGGCGGCCGTCAGGTTTTATTTGGCGGCCTCGCACGACGTCCCCGCTCAGGAGTAGCCGCGCGCTTTTCGTCGTCCTCAGCGCTGGGGTGGCGGGTCGACGTAGTCCACCTCGGCGCCGCGAAACGTGCGCAGCGTCGTCCGTCCGGCACCGCGCGAGACGACATTGTCGGCGCCGAGCGGAACCTTACCAAGGCCGCCCGGTGTGTCGCAGATGAGCTTGGGCAGGGCGATGCCTGACATCCGGCCCTGCAGGGCCGACATGAGCTCGATGCCGCGCTCGAGCGGCGTTCGCAAATGCGCGGTGCCCTGCACGGGATCGGCTTGAAGCAAATAGTAGGGGCGCACTCTAGCCCGCACGAGCGCGCGAAAGAGACGCTCGAGCGCGAGCGCGTTGTCGTTGATCCCTGCAAGAAGCACCGTCTGGTTGAGAACGGGGAACCCGCCGTCGACCAGGCGGGCGCACGCCCCGACGGCCTCCGGGGTTAGCTCCTTGGCGTGGTTGAAGTGCGTCATGATCCAAAGCGGATGGTGGGGCCGCAGCGCGTCGACAAGCTCGCGGGTGATCCGCATGGGCAGGGTGACGGGAACGCGAGTCGCCAATCGGATGGTTTCAACGCTTTCTATGGCCCGCACCCGGGCGACGATCCGAACGATTCGCTCGGTGCCCATCGCCAACGGGTCGCCACCACTGACGATGACGTCCTTGACCTCTGGATGGGCCCTCAACCAATCCAGGGCAGGCCCGAGCGCGTCGAGCGACACGGCGCCATCACCGCCCCCCACCATGCGCGACCGCGTGCAGAACCGGCAGTAGACCGCGCAGCGATCCGTAGCCAGGAGCAAGACGCGGTCCGGATAACGCTGCACGAGATATGGAGCGACCTGATGCGCCACCTCACCCAAAGGGTCGCGCATGTCGCCCGGAGACTCGTCGCCCTCGCGCCCGTCGGGCACGCACTGGCGCCGAATGGGGCACTGGGCGTCCGAGGCGTCCGCGAGAGAGAGATAGTACGGCGTGATACGGACGGGCAGACCCTTCGATTCGGCCCGTCGCGCACCCGTGAGCTCGCGCTCGGTGAGGCGTATGGCCTGAGCCAGAGCCTCGACCGTCCCGACTGCGTGACGCAATTGCCACTGCCAGTCGTGCCACTCCGGGCCGTGTTCGCTAGTTGCGACCGCCATCGCTCACCTCGACTTTGACCTCGCCGAGCGCGCGCTCGTCGATCTGGACGGGGTACTGCCTGCGCAGGTCCGCGAGAAGCTCACCCTCGCGCGCGCTCATCCGGTCTTGGGCGAGCTTGACCCGGAGGCTTCGCTCCGCATCCTGAAGCGTCCGATCTCGCGGATCGGTCTTGCCGGCCAGCTTGACGACGTAAAGCTTACCGCCCGCAGAAACCGCATGTGGAGAGATGTCGCCGACGTGCGGGAGGTCGAACGCGGCAGCTCGCACTTCGTCGGGGATTGTTGGGCTCGTCCCGCGGAGGTCGCCCGGGGGGCTGACGAAGCCGAGATCGCCGGCAAGCTCCGGTGGGACATCGGCCTTGGCCTGCGGATCGATGGAGCGGGCTCGAACGAGGTCTCCCCAGGTCGCGGGATTCTTCTTGACGGCGTCCAGCACGGCACTGGCGGCGGCGTCGCTCGTCACGACGATGGCCGACACGCGACGTCGCTCGGGATCTCGAAAATCACCCCGGTGTGCCTCGAAGTAGGCGCGAACCTCATCCTCCGGAATGTCGCTCGGCCGGGGTAGGCCTTCGCGTACCTGCTTCAACACCGCGTCACGAAGAATCTCGCGGATCTCCTGCTGGGTTGCAGGGTCTTTGTCATAGCCCTGCTCGCGCGCTTCGTCGGCGAGGAGCATGACGTCGATCATTTCGGCGAGCAGCTCCTTGCGACGCGAGGGCGCCTCGTACCTCATGCGATCGAACTGGTCCATGTGCTCGAGAGCCGCCACGTAATCGCCGAGGGTAATGGTGCGATCGCCCACCTTGGCAAGCACGCGCGCGGCCTCCCCGGTGACGAGCGCATCGCCCCCCCCGCCCGTCCCGGCGTCCGTGAGGTCCGGACGATTCTTGCATCCTGCCCAAAGGACGCTCGACAGCGCCAAAACAAGCGGGATCGGAGAGCGCATCGTGGTCCTCGATTACTACGTTACCGGCGGGACGCGCCAGCACCGCCCCGCTCGGAGCCTCGACCTCGGCGAGCGAGCGCCCGATGCGGCCGTTGCGCACCACGGTCCACAATAGTAATCGTCGCACGAGCGCCATGAGCCCGACTCTCGAAAGAGACGACGATACCGTCGTGCCGCCGCCCCCGGACCCCGGCATTAAATACAAGCGCATCGTGCTCAAGCTCAGCGGCGAGGCGCTGTGCGGGGGCGACGGCGGCTTCGGCATCGACGGAACGGTCATCCGTGCGACCGCGGCGGAGCTTGGCGAGGTCCATGCGCTCGGGGTTCAGATTGGCTTGGTCGTCGGAGGGGGAAACATCTTCCGTGGCCTCAAGGGCGCCAGCACGGGCATGGATCGCGCGCAGGCCGATTACATGGGAATGCTGGCCACGGTCATCAACGCCCTCGCGATGCAGGATGCGCTCGAGAAGGTGGGAAGCGCTACGCGGGTCATGACGGCGATGGAGATTCGCCAAGTGGCTGAGCCTTACATTCGGCGAAGGGCGATCCGCCACCTCGAGAAGGGCCGAATCGTCATCTTTGCTGCGGGGACGGGCAACCCGTATTTCTCCACGGATACGGCGGCGGCGCTCCGGGCCATGGAGATTCATGCAGACTGCCTTTGCAAGGCGACCAAGGTCGAGGGCATCTACGCGCGGGATCCGGTGAAAGACCCAGCCGCCGAGATGTATCCGCGCATGACGTTCGATCGGTTCCTCGCGGAACGCATTGGAGTGATGGACTCGACGGCGGTGACCCTGTGTCGGGACAACGATCTACCGATTCGAGTCTTCAAGATGGCGACGCGCGGCAACATCAAGCGTGTGGTGCTCGGCGACACGATAGGCACGATCGTCGAGGGCTAGGTCTACCTAGGCGAGCGCGAGGTCCGTCGCGCCCCTGAACACGTAGCGCGCAGGGCCGCGCATACTCGCTCGGCCTCCTTCCTCGACTCTCACCTGAAGGGGACCTCCGGGGAGCCGCACCGCGATCGGTACCTGGTACGAAGCCATCCCCTTGGAGCAGGCTACGGCCGCGGCTGCGCACGCACCGGTACCGCAAGCGAGAGTGATGCCAACCCCTCGTTCCCAAACAACGAGATCGATCTCACCGCCCTGGGCACGGGCGAACTCGACGTTGATTCCACCGGGAAAGTCCGGGTGCAGCGCGATTCGCGCGCCGAGCCGCTCCACGTCTTCGCGTGTGAATGCGCCGAAAACGACGGCGTGCGGATTTCCGACGTCCGCGAGAGTGAAGGTCGCTCGCTCGCCTTGGAACTCGAGCGCACGCTCTTCGCCCACGCGAGCCAGGCCCATGTCGACGGTGACCATGCCTTCGCCCGCAGCGTCTTCGATCGTGCATGCGCGAGCTCCGGCCGCGGTTTCGATGCGAACGATCCCGCTGCGCAGCCCCCGTGCCCGACCCAGGTGCAGGGCGACGCAGCGCACGCCATTCCCGCACATCTCCGGCACCGAGCCGTCGGCGTTGATGACGATCATTCGAGCATCGTGCTGTGGTGCCTCGGGAGGCAGCACTAAGAGGACGCCGTCACCTCCCACGCCGAAATGCCGGTCGCACAGCCGCCGCGCGCCGTCCGGAGTGACTTGTCCCGGGTCGCGCGTTTCGACGACGATAAAATCGTTTCCCAGCCCCTCGTACTTCTGAAACGCGAGCGATGCGCGCATCTCTCGATGCCCGTAGCACGAACGGGCGACCGCGCCTCACGGGCCGCGCTAGAGCTTGGCGGCCGCAGGCCTTCGGACCTCCTCGTTTCTGCTAGCGTAGCGCCGACTATGTCGCGATTGCGCTGGGTGACTGCAGGCGAATCACACGGACCTCGGCTCACTGCGTTCGTCGAGGGTGTGCCGGCCGGGCTGCCTCTGCTCGCGGATGACGTGGACGTCCACCTTGCACGTCGTCAACAGGGGTACGGCCGCGGCGGACGCATGAAGATCGAAACCGATCGAGTCGAGTTCGTCGGCGGGGTGCGGGGCGGCGAGACCCTTGGGTCCCCGATCGCCATGCTCATTTCCAATCGCGACCACGCCAACTGGCTCGATCGCATGTCGCCCGGACCGCTGCCCACGCCGCCGGAGCCGCTGACCCGACCTCGCCCGGGTCACGCCGATCTCGCGGGCGGCCTCAAATTTGACCGCCACGACTTGCGAGACGTCCTCGAGCGCGCGAGCGCACGAGAGACCGCTGCCCGTACCGCTGTCGGCGCGGTTTGTCGAAAGCTTTTGGGCGCCGTGGGGATCGAGGTCTTCGCGCATGTCGTGGCCATCGGCCAGGTCCAAGCGACCGTCGAGGGCGATCCGGCGGACGTGCGCGCCCGAGCGCGTGCAAGTGACCTAGCGTGCGCAGACCCCGTCGCCGAGCCTCTGATGAAAGCGGCCATTCGCGACACCGCTCACGCCGGCGACACCCTCGGAGGGGTGTTCGAAGTCGTCGCGCTGGGCGTCATGCCCGGGCTCGGCAGCCATGTGCAGTGGGACCGCAAGCTCGACGGTCGCCTCGCCCAGGCGCTCATGAGCATTCAAGCCATGAAGGGCGTCGAAATTGGGGCCGGCTTTGGTGCCGCACGCACCCGCGGGTCCGAAGTGCACGACCCAATCCACTACGACGCCGTCCAACACAGGTTCTTCCGGCCGACCAATCGCGCGGGAGGCCTCGAGGGAGGCATCACCAACGGTGAGCCAGTCGTGTGCCGGGTGGCCATGAAGCCGATCGCCACTCTGAAGAAAGCACTCGTCAGCGTCGATGTCCGGACCAAAGAATCCTACGAAGCGGCCTTCGAGCGGAGCGATGTGTGTGCGGTGGCCGCCGCGAGCGTCGTCGGTGAGGCGATGGTGTGCATCGTGCTGGCCGACGCGGTCCTCGAGAAGTTTGGCGGGGACTCCCTCCGCGAGCTTCTCAGAAACGTCGAGGGCTACCGTTCTCAGCTCGCGGCGTATTGAGATGCGGCCGGTCATCCTCAGTGGCTTCATGGGCACCGGCAAGAGCACGGTGGGGCCCGCCGTCGCCGCCGCCCTCGGTGTTCCCTTCATCGATACGGACTCGGAGATCGAACGCGCTTCGGGCTCGACTGTCGTCGATTTGTGGCAAAAAGACGGCGAAGCCCGTTTCAGGGCTCGCGAGGCCGAGCTCGTGGACCGGCTTCTCTCGGATGGCACGCCTCGAGTGATCGCCTTCGGGGGCGGCACAGTCACCATCGATCGAGCCCGTCGCCTCGCGGTCGACCGCGGCATCGTCATCACTCTCACCGCGCCTCCCGAGACCGTCGTGGCGAGAACGCGCGACGTAGCCACCCGCCCAAACCTCGCCGTCGGCGGCGATCCCGTGGCGAGGGCTCGCGAGCTTCTCTCGCAACGAGCCCCGGCTTATGCCGAGTGCCACCTGACCCTGTCGACCGATGGGCTGGACGTCGTCGCGGTCACGCACGAAATACTCGAATGCCTGCGGCGCGATCCTTTGCTCGTGCCGCTCGGGGCGCGAAGCTACGCGGTCGACGTGTGCGCCGACGAACCATCGCGCCTTACGGGTGTCCTGCAGCGGGCCCGGGCTTCGTCGATCGTGCTGGTCACCGACCGCAACGTCCTCGCGGCGCGAGGTGGCGCCATCGACGAAGCGCTCCGACCGGTCGGTGCCGCCGTGACTCGCGTCGTCTTGGAGCCGGGTGAGGTTCACAAAACGGTGGAGGCCGTTGGATCGATCTGGGATGCCGCCCTTGCGGCGAAGGTCGACCGTGACGCTTTGGTCCTCGCCGTGGGGGGAGGCGTCGTCGGGGACTTGGCGGGTTTCGCGGCCGCCTGCCTTCTTCGCGGCGTCCGTCTAATTCAGGTGCCCACCACTTTGCTCTCGATGGTCGACTCATCGGTCGGCGGCAAAACGGGATGCGACCACGCGGCCGGCAAGAATCTCATCGGCGCATTCCACCAGCCCGTCGCCGTGGTCGCCGACATTGCCCATTTGACCACGCTCGATCGACGCCAGCTCTCGGCGGGCTTGGCGGAGGCCGTCAAGATAGCCGTCGCCACCGACGTCTCGCTGCTCGAGCGACTCGAGGCTCGGGTGGCAGACCTCGTGGGCGCAGACGCCGCGGCCCTGATGGAGGTCGTTCGCCTCGCGGTCCGGGCCAAGATCCTCGTGGTCCGGGACGACGAGCGCGAAACGGGGTCGCGCGCGCTCTTGAATCTGGGCCACACGGTGGGACATGCGATTGAAGCGCACGGCGGCTATGACCGCTGGCTCCACGGCGAAGCGGTTGCTCTTGGGACGGTGGCAGAAATGCGAGCCACGGCTGCGCTAGGGTGGACGCCTCCCGCGCTCGTTCACCGAGTCGCCGAGCTGCAGCGCGCGCTCGGCTTGCCCGAAACCCTCGATAGAGGGGAGCTCGAGGCGTCTTGGCCGTTCGTCGCTGCGGACAAGAAGCGCGGCGGGGATTCTCTTCGACTGCCAGTCGTGACCGAAGCCGGCCACGCCGAAGTAAGGCGCGTGAGCCTGCCCGAGCTGAAAAGGGCACTGCTGGCCATCTGAGAGTGCGCCGCGACCGGCGCGACCTGGAAGGTCGGCGGGGGTAAAAGCGGGCGCGTATTTGGCAGTTTGCTGCGGGCACGGCTATCCTCCACTTGTACTCCGTTCACGCTTCCGGACGCTGAAAGCACGAGTACGCAGGGAGAATGCCGATGAAGCGCATCTGGGGATTCGTTTTGGGCGGGGCTGTCATGGCTGTGGGCGGCGGCACCACGCTTTCCGCCTGCGCGCACGACGACTCGACACTATTCGTCCAAAGCGTGCTCGCCCCGCAGCTCGTGACACCCGGAACCGGGTGCGTCTACACGAACGATCCGACCCAGCCATTCTTGTCTTCGGGAGTTCTCGATGTCGCTCTCCGGCCCACGTACGACGCGTCCTACCTCCTGGCCAATCAGCTCGTCCCCCGCGGCGATCCGACGGCTCCGCAAACGGAAACGTCCTACATCAACATCCAGGGCGCCGTGGTTCGAATCAACGACTCGATGGGCAATCAGTTGCGAACGTTTACACGTCTCGGCTCCGTCGTCATCGACCCAGCGCAGGGAACTACGCCGGGCTTGGCACCCTTCGTGGGCCTCACCATCGTCGATGAGATGACCATCGCCAACCTGGGGACCATCAACCCTGGCGATGTGAAGCGCCTGGTCGTCTACACCAAGTTTTTCGGCGATACGCTTGGGGGTGAATACGTTGAGTCAGATGACTACGAATTCCCCGTAGATGTATGTAATCAATGCCTAATTTCGTTCTCGGCCGGGGACATAAACGACAGTTGCACGAGCCCCAACTGTTTTGGGAATGCGTCGGCGTCGGCTACCCCGCCTCAAATCCCGTGCGACTACGAAGACTATGCGGTCGACTGTATCGCATGCAAATCGTTCGCCGCCGCGTGCGACCCAGCAGCGGTTTGCCTTGGCGCGCTCGACGCGGGCGCAAACGGTCAATAGCTCGGGCAAGTGCTCCGACCCCTCCTCGGACGAGACGCACCGACGGAAGAGCGTGTTAGCGTGGGGCGCCATGCGCCGCACAGTTGAACTACGCGTCGCCGGCCAGAACTATCGAGTGGTCAGCTCGGTGTCGGAGGACGACTTGCGTCGCCTTGCCGCCGTGGTCGGCTCCAAGCTCGTCGAGGTCGCAGGCAAGGGGCGTGGATCGCCTCCGCAGGCGATGTTGCTTGCGGCCATCGCGCTGGCGCACGAGCTCGAGTCCCAGCGCGACGGTAAGCTCCGCCTGGAGAGACGCACGCGCGATCTGCTGCGGAGAATGCTCGCTCGAGTGGACGCGGCCCTCGAGCCTCTGGAGCACGATCCCTCTGACGGCGAGTGACGTGTCACGTGAAACATGCGACGCCCCAAGCGCTCCGGTTCTTGGATGCCGCCCTCGCCGATCTTAGGCAGCAAGACCTTCTTAGAGAAAGGCCGACGGCGAGCGAAACGAGCACCCGCACATCCTTTTGTTCGAACGATTACCTGGGGCTCGCGTCCCGCCCGGCTCCGTCACACCCGGCAGGCGCGGGGGCTTCTCGGCTCATTTCTGGAGAGCGGCCCGAGCACGTTCAGGTCGAACGGCTTGCGGCGGACCTCGTGGGGCTCCCCGAAGCGCTTGCGTTCACGAGTGGGTATGCGGCCAACGTGGGGACCCTTGCCGCGCTCGCCAAAGCGGGAGACCTTATCGTCAGCGACGCGTTCAATCACGCTTCGCTGATCGACGGGGCGCGCCTGTCGCGCGCGCGGGTGGAGGTGGTCCCGCACCTGGACGTGGAGGCTGTTCAGAGAGCTCTCGACCTGCCGCGCTCTGGGCGCGCGTTCGTGGTGACCGAGTCGTATTTCAGCATGGACGCGGATGCGCCCGACTTGATGTCGCTGCGGCGCCAATGCGACGCCCACGATGCCGCGCTTGTTGTCGACGAGGCTCACGCCCTTGGCGTCCTGGGGCCAGGGGGGCGGGGCCTGTGCATCGAGCAGGAGGTTCGTCCGGATGTCCTCATCGGCACTTTTGGCAAAGCCTTTGGCGCCGCTGGCGCGTTCGTCGCCGGCTGCCCATCGCTCGTGAGCTGGCTCTGGAACCGGGCGCGCACCTTCGTCTTTTCGACCGGCATGAGCCCGGCGGTTGCCGTTGCGGCCGCGGAGGGGATTCGTATCGCGACCAAACACCCAGAGCTTCGAAAGAGAGCGCTGGACGCCGCGGCCCGCATGCGTCTGCGACTGAGCGAGCTCGGGATCGAGCCGGAAGGGTTCGGCCATATCATTCCCTGGATCATCGGAGACGCGCGGCGTGCGCTCGACATCGCGTCCCTGGTTCGCGCACAAGGAATCGACGTCCGTGCGGTTCGACCCCCCTCGGTTCCCGAGGGGACGGCTCGCCTACGCCTGACCGTGACGGCAGCGCACGACGACAAGGACATCGACAAAGCCGTAGAGGCCATCAATCGCGCTCTGCAGAACGTGGGCTCGCCACGCGCGGGGGCCGAGTGAACGGGCGACTTGTGGTCGTCTCGGGAACCGGGACGAACATCGGCAAAACGCATTTCTCGGAAGCTCTACTCCGGACCCTGCAGGGCACCTTCCGGCGCGTGGCCGGACTCAAGCCCGTCGAGACCGGTCTCCACCGAGCCAGCCTTTCGGACGGCGAGCGCCTCGAACGAGCGTCCTCGTTTCACGTGCAACAATCTGGATATTGGTTCGCGCCGCCCCTGTCGCCCCATCTCGCCGCGCGCCAGGCAGGCCAAACGATTGAACTGCGTACGATTCGTTCGATGATTGAGAGAGTTCGAGCGGAAGCTGACCTGACGCTCGTCGAGCTGGCTGGCGGCCTCTTCACGCCGCTCTCCCAATCGCTTTTGAACGTCGACGTCTTGCGCGAGCTCAGCGCGGATTTCTCTGTGCTGGTTGCCGCCGATCGCCTCGGTGTCCTGCACGATGTCCTGGCATCCACGCGGACGGCGGCGGCGATGGGCATATCTTTCGACGCGATCGTTCTAATGGCTCCGGAGGTTCCTGACGCGTCGTGCAATAGTAACCATGCGGAATTACTACTATTTATGCATGATACGCCTGTTCATTCCTTGCCCCGCGCACCGGTCGACGAGCTGGTCCGCCACGCCGCTCTCGCCACGCTCGCCCGCGAGATCTCGAAGGCCGGCTAGGGCGGACCAGATGCAGCCCCGGCGACTCGCCCTCGCTCCAGAGTCGTCACCGATCCTCCGACCTGTTCGGCAAAGCGCAAATCGTGAGTGACCACGACCACGGTGGCTCCAAACGAAGCCTCCTCGCGCACGACTCGTCCCAGCCGATCGATAGCCGACGAATCTAGACCGCTAGTGGGCTCGTCGAGAAGGAGGAGCTTTGGACGATGAACAAGAGCGCGGGCGAGCGCGATGCGCTGCCTCTGGCCGCGGGAAAAGGTGCGCACGGGACGCAGCGCAAATGTCCCGAGCTCGAAGCGCTCGCGCACGATTTGGACGGCGCTTGCCGGACTCGCGCAGCCCTGTAGGCGGGCCGCAAGCTCGACGTTTTCGAGACCGGTCAGATCGGGGTAGCAAAGCGAGTCGTGGCCGACCCATCCGAGAGTCCTACGGACTTCCGCCCGAGTCCTTCCAAGATCTCCATGATCGACGCGCCCGGATGTCGCCTTTGCAAGAGTCCCCACGATGGCGAGAACGGTCGACTTTCCCGAACCGTTGGCGCCGTACAGGACGGAAACGCGGCCGCTCGGGAATTGCAGGGTGACCCCGGCAAGAGCCCGAACGGGGCCATAGGTCTTCCGGACGTTCTCGAGGCTGATCACTGCTCGCTAGGTCCATCTTTCCGCGCATGTCGTCAACCAGCAAACGCGGATGGCTCGCGCGGCCGCCCGCGCCGAGCCCGACCCATCGTGCTAATCTCCTTCATATGTTGGCCGTTGCCGCCCGCATCGCCGAGGAGCTACCGGCCCTCCAGGCGTTGCGCGAGGCTGTTGGGGGGGCGCTCGAGGGCAAGCAAGAGGCTGTCGAGCTCGCTCTGGTCTCGCTCCTGGCGCGCGGGCACTTGCTCATCGAGGACGTCCCGGGCGTGGGGAAGACGACCCTCGCGCGTGCGCTGGCCAAAGCGGTCGGCGGAGAGCTCCGACGCGTGCAATTCACGAGCGACCTCCTCCCGACTGACGTTCTCGGCGTCAGCGTCTACGACCAGCGGCGCGCCGAGTTCGTTCTTCGCCAGGGCCCAATCTTCACCAACATTCTTTTGGCCGACGAGATCAACCGCGCCAGCCCAAGGACGCAGTCGGCCCTCCTCGAGGCGATGAACGAAGGCCAGGTCTCGCTCGATGGGCAAACCCTGCCGCTGCCCGACCCGTTTTTCGTCATCGCCACCCAGAATCCCCAGGACTTCGCAGGGACGTTCCCTCTTCCCGAGTCTCAGCTCGATCGGTTCTTGCTACGAGTCCGCATCGGTTACCCCCCGGCCCAAGTCGAGATGCGCTTGGTCCTCGACGGACGCACCGACACCGCGCGCAACGTTCCTACCGTTCTTGACCCGGCTCGCCTGGTGGCGCTGCAGCGTGAGGTCGAGCGCGTCTCTATCGATGCTTCATTGGGGAGCTATCTGCACGCGGTGGTCCTCGCCACACGGACTTCGCCACTCCTGACGCTCGGAGCTTCCACTCGAGCGGCCATGGCACTCGGACACGCCGCCCGAGCACGGGCTCTGCTTCGCGGGCGCCACTACTGTATTGCCGACGACATACACGATCTGGCCGTGCCGGTGCTTTCTCACCGGATGCGCCTGGCGACCCAGGCCGACGGCTTCGTTCCCACGCGCGATGAAGCCGAATCGGCCGTCCGCGACGTCATCGGGCGCGTCCCGGTCCCCCTCTAGCCCAGGGGTCGAGTATGCCGACCTCGACGTCTATCGTTGGGATTCTCGGTAATTGGCTTTCGTGGTGGCGGCTTCGAATGCGGCCTCCCAGACGCCTGAAGTTCACGCGTGAGGGGAAGTTTTTCGTAGGCATTACGTTGGGCGTTGGCTTCGCAGCGATCAATACGGCCAATAACCTCCTCTACTTGCTCCTCGGTCTTCTTCTCTCGCTCATCGTCGTCAGTGGGATCATGAGCGAGCTATCGCTGCAAGGTCTCACGGTCGTCCGCCGCCTACCGTCGCGCGCGCAGGTCGGACGCCCTCATCTGGTCGAGATCGAGGTCTTCAATCACAAGCGTCGCGTTCCTTCGTATGCAATCGAAGTGGAAGACCTCCGCGCGCGACAGCCGGCGGACAAGCGTTGTTTCTTTCTCAAGATCAGCCCGAAATCCGCACAGGTGGCCGCCTATCGCCGGACCCCGCTTCGACGCGGGCGCGATGTGCACGTGGGATTTCGAATCGCCACGCGATTTCCGTTCGGGCTCTTCGAGAAGTCGCGCGAAGTCACCGCGCCGGGAGAGCTCGTCATCTATCCGGCCGTCGACCCAGTGCAGCTACCCCCAGCTCAAATGGGGCACGTACCGGGCTCCGCGCACGTCGTCGGGCGCGGTCATGGAGAAGATTTTCTCGGGCTCAAGCTGATGCGAACGGGCGACGACCCCCGGGACATTCACTGGCGAAAGAGCGCCGCAGTCGGGCAGCCGGTCATGCGCGAGCGGGCCCGGGAAACCCAACCCGATATCGTGCTAACGCTCGATACAGTTCGGCCTCGCGATCCGCCCGACGACTGGGGCTCCAACTTCGAGCGCCGTATCCGCGACGTTGCCTCGCGAGCCATGGCCCACCTGAAGCGCGGCGATTGCGTCGCCGTCCGGACCAGCTCGGGAGCGGTTGCGCGAGCGAATCGTATCGTCGGAGCCGATCCCCTCTTGCGCTATCTCGCCTTGGTCGAGCCCCAAGGCCCACATGGCGCGATTGCGTCGGTACCCGCCTCATGAGGTTCGGGCTCGTTCACCGCATCATGACCGACGCCCTCGCCGCGCTAGGCGTGCTGGCCGTCGTCAGCACGGCGTCGCTCAGTCACTGGACCAACCTCGTTTTGCTCGTCGGCCTCGCCGCAGCGCTGGTGATCCCAGAGAGCTGGCAAAATCGGCCGGCCCTACGCCACTTCGCGACTTTGGCCCCACTGGCCCTCCTGATCTTGCAGGGCGGACGTCTTGTCGCGGGTCGTTCGCCGCTCGATGTGGCCGTCGAGTTCGCGGCGCTCCTACAAATCGTCCGACTCGCGACGCGGCGAGGAGCGGCCCACGATCAACAGATCATCGTCTTGGCCCTCCTCCACTTCATTGCAGGGACCGTGCTCGGAGGGGGCCTCACCTATGGGCTTTGTTTTTTCGGTTTTCTCGTCGTAGCGCCCGGCGCCCTCGTGCTCAGCCATCTCCGGCGCGAGGTCGAGGGCAACTATCGTCAGGGGGCTCGCGATCGAACGGGCTTGCCGGTCGACGTGCCCCGCATCTTGCGCAGCCGACGGGTGGTCGGGCGCGGCTTTCTGGGCGCCACCTGCTTGCTCGCCGTGCCCATTCTTCTCTTCACGACGGCGCTATTCCTGGTTTTTCCACGCATCGGCCTCTCACTGCTTTTGCTCAGTCGGCCACACGCGGGTCGCATGGTGGGATTCTCTGAGCACGTGGACCTCGGCGATGTGGGTACCTTGCGGGACGACCCCACCATCGCCCTTCGTTTCGAGGTAGCGGATCTTCCGGACCCGCCCCCCGCCCGTAAAACTCTCCGCCTTCGGGGCACGGCACTCGACCGCTATGACGGCCACGCATGGCTACGCACTCAGCGCGAGGCCCTCCATCCGGTGGCCAAGGAGGCCGACGACACCTACTCCCTCTTCCCGCGGGCCAAACCTCCGCGGGATCGTTTCCTCTCGATCTTCCTCGAACCGATCGATCCGCCCGTGGTGTTCTTGCCCCCACAGACGGTCGCCCTTCGCCTTCGCCTGCCCAACGCAGCCCTACTCGGAGACCCTGTAACGATTCAGCGCGGCGCCGATGGCGAGTTTCGTTACGCCGGATCGGACGCTCGAGGCCTCACGTACGACGCGTACATGGCTCGGGGCGATGAAGTGGCGTCCGAACCCCTTGCCACCGACGATCGCGAGCGATATCTGGCGCTCCCACCCGACCTCCCCATCCGCATCGCAGAGCTCGCTCACAGCTGGACCTATCGCTTCGCGACGGACCGCGAAAAGGCGGTCGAGTTGGAACGCCGCTTGAGTCACGATTTCGCTTACGATCTGCACTCGCCATCCGGGGGCAAGCCCCAGCCGCTCGATGACTTTCTGTTCGTCTCGCGCCGGGGGCACTGCGAGTTTTTCTCGACCGCCATGGCCGTGATGCTCAGGACCATCGGAATTCCTTCGCGAAACGTCACCGGTTTCGTCGGGGGCACATGGAATCGTTTCGGCCGGTACTACGCCGTTCGCGAGGGTGACGCCCACTCTTGGATCGAAGCGTACGTCGAAGAGCCGGGTCGCCCTGCGAGTTGGCAGACGTTCGACCCAACCCCGACGAGCGGTGCGCAGCCGATGGAGCCGCCGACGGGCGCGTACTACTACCTTCGCGATTTCGTCGAAGCGCTCTCGCAGCGTTGGAATACCTACGTGATTGGCTACGATCTGCACAAACAGGTGCGTCTCTTCGAGGACGTGACACGCCGTTACGAGCGACTCCGTGGAAAGTCGGGCCTGCAGAAGGGGCCTTTCAGCGCGCTCACGCGGGCGCCAGTGGCTGGGTTCATCCTCCTCCTCCTGTCGACGGTCGCCTATGGCCTCTGGAAGCGACGTCGCGGTGCGGGCGAGAAACCCTCCACGGATCGCGGCGACGGTCGCAGAAACGATCCGGGGAGGGAAGCCATCATCGCCCTCTTCTGTAAGCTGGAGGCAGCGCTCCAGAAACTCGGCGTCACGCGCCCGCGCTGGCTTCCTCCGCTTCGGCATGCCGAGGATCTCCAGGTGCACGGCCACCCGCTCGCTCCCGAGATTCTCTCGCTAACGCAGGTGTATCTGGAAGCACGCTTCGGCGGAAAGGTGCTCACCGAGGCTACGCGTCACGACTTCGCGCGTCGCGTCCGCGAGCTCGCTCTCCCTCGCCGAGGTCGGGTCGAGCTCGGCTAAAAGGGACGCACGGGGCGAACTCAATTTTGCATGCGTGCTTTGATCGAGAGATCTCCAGCCGGTCCGCGATCGACGACCACGACCGTCCCCGGTGGGAACTCGCCGGCGAGCACCTTCTTCGCCAATGGGTCCTCCAGCTTGCGCATGATCGCCCGCTTGAGTGGCCGCGCTCCGTACGTGGGGTCGAACCCTTCCTCGGCCAAGAGGTCCTTCGCGCGGTCGCTAACTTCGAGGCTAAGCTCGCGACGTTCGAGCCGCTTCGCGAAGCGTTTAAGCTGAATACCGACGATACCTCGAAGGTGCGCGCGATCAAGCCGATCGAAAACTACGAGCTCGTCGAGCCTGTTCACGAACTCGGGTCGAAACACCGAGCGCACTTCCGCGAGGACAGCTCGCTGAATTTGCTCGCGCCTCGTCGCTGCGTCGAGCCCGGGCTTGTCGTCGATGGCCTGTATCTGTGACGACCCGACGTTGCTCGTCAGAATCAATACCGTGTTCTTGAAGTCGATGGTCCGCCCCTGACCGTCGGTCAACCGGCCGTCATCGAGCACCTGCAGCAGCACGTTCCAGACGTCCCCGTGGGCCTTCTCGACCTCGTCAAAGAGCACTACGGAATACGGCCTGCGCCTGACGGGCTCCGTCAGCTGGCCACCTTCCTCGTATCCCACATACCCGGGAGGCGCTCCGATGAGCCGGGCTACCGAGTGCTTCTCCATATACTCGCTCATGTCGAGGCGAATCATGGCGCGCTCGTTGTCGAAGAGAAACTCGGCCAGCGCCCGCGCCAACTCCGTCTTGCCAACGCCGGTAGGCCCTAGGAAGAGGAAGCTCCCGATCGGGCGGTTCGGATCGCCGAGTCCGGCGCGTGATCGACGCACCGCGTTGGCGACGACCTCGACGGCGGCGTTTTGCCCGACGACTCTCGTCTCGAGTTGCTCCTCCATGTGCAGAAGCTTCTCCGTCTCGCCCTGCAGCATCCGGGTGATGGGGATACCCGTCCATTTCGACACGATCCCGGCAATGTCTTGATCGGTTACCTCCTCGCGCAGGTAGCTGGTCTTCTCCTGAACCTTCGCCAGCATCTTCCGGGAGTCTTCTATCTTGCGCTCGAGCTCGGGAATGCGACCGTACGAGATTTCTGCCGCGCGCCCCAGGTCGCCACGGCGTTGGGCTTGCTCTGCGTCGTGCCGCAGTTTTTCGATCTCGGGTTGGGCCCTCCGAATTTGGTCGATGACTTCTTTCTCTCGCTGCCACTGTGCGCGCATCCCGCTTGCGCTCTCCTCGAGCTCGGCGATTTGACGCTTCACGTCCTCGACTCGTGTCCGGCTCGCAGGATCGCGCTCCTTTCTGAGGGCTTGCTCTTCGATCTGCAACTGCATGAGCTTGCGCTGAACGGCGTCAATCTCTGCGGGCATGCTGTCGCTTTCCATCTTAATCTTAGCGGCTGCCTCATCGACCAGGTCGATGGCCTTGTCCGGCAAGAATCGGTCGGGCACGTATCGGTCACTCAGAGTCGCCGCCGCGATCAGCGCCGCATCCTGAATTCGAATTCCGTGATGGACCTCGTAGCGCTCCTTCAGACCCCGCAAGATCGCGATGGTATCGTCCACGGTGGGTTGTGACACGAGAACGGGTTGGAAGCGCCGCTCGAGAGCGGCATCCTTCTCGATACGCTTGCGATATTCGTCGAGCGTCGTCGCTCCAATGCATCGCAGCTCTCCGCGCGCGAGAGCGGGCTTTAGAAGGTTTGCCGCGTCCATGGACCCCTCCGCGGCGCCCGCGCCAACGATCGTGTGAAGCTCGTCGATGAAAAGCACTATTCGCCCTCGAGAGGCCTCCACCTCCTTGAGCACGGCCTTGAGGCGATCCTCGAACTCACCGCGATACTTGGCTCCCGCGACGAGCGCGCCCATGTCGAGCGCGCAAACACGCTTATCTTTTAGCGACTCGGGGACGTCTCCGCGAACGATTCGCTGCGCGATCCCCTCGACGATCGCCGTCTTCCCGACGCCGGGCTCTCCGATGAGAACCGGGTTGTTCTTCGTACGCCGTGACAGCACTTGCATCACGCGGCGAATCTCTTCGTCGCGGCCGACGACCGGGTCGGTCTTCCCGCGCCTCGCGGCGTCCGTCAGATCCCTACAATACTTCTCCAAGGCCTGAAACTTGGCCTCAGGCTCCGGATCGGTAATCCGTTGCGTACCCCGCACGCCAGCGACAGCCGCCAAAAGCTTCTCGTGCGTCACTCCGCCTTGCTGCAAGAGCAGCGCGCCGAGATCCTTGTCGTGTTTGACCGCTGCCAGCAAGTAGTGCTCCACCGAGACATATTCGTCTTTGAGCTGCTTCGCCTCGTCGTCGGCTCGCCGAATAAGCTCGAGCGTTTGCCGCGCGAGCCCCGGTTCGGCACCCCCGGTGGCACGTGGAAGGGCGTCGATCTTCGAGGTCAACGCGACCCGCAAAGCGTCCAGGTCTACCCCCGCCTTCTGCAGAAGTGGCCCGGCGATCCCACCCTCTTGGTCCAGCATCGCCGCGATGAGGTGCTCCGGTTGCACCTGCGGGTTTCCTAAGCGTGAGGCGCGATCGATCGCGCTCTGGAACGCTTCTCTACTCTTGGTCGTCATCCGATCGGGACGCATTCTCCCGAAAATAAGGCGCCCCAGGCCTCGCGCAAGACGTCGGTGTTAGATGTCGAGATTCTTCACGCTGAGAGCGTTGTCCTCGATGAACTGTCGCCGGGGCTCGACCTGATCGCCCATCAGAATCGAAAAGACGAGGTCGGTCTGGACGACGTCGTCCAAGCGGACTTGAAGCATCACGCGGGTGTTGGGATCGAGCGTGGTCTCCCAAAGCTGCCCAGGATTCATCTCGCCGAGCCCCTTGTAGCGCTGAATCTGGGTGCTCTTGCGCCCCCTGGAATCGATGTAATCCCACAGCGCATCGGCATCCTCGAGCTCGGTTTCACTCTTGCCCTTTTCACCCCCCTCGCGCACGAAGTACGGTGCCGGCCCAATGGACCGAACATCCTGCTCGATCGCGTACAGCTCCTCGTACTCGGCAGAATCCACCAAGTTCCAATCGATCACCGTCGGACGTGCGGCGGCTCCTGGCCTAGGCGTCAACCGGATCCGCGCGGCGCCGTGCTCGACTTCCCAATCCACGTCGATGTGGAGCGGGACTATGTCAGGCTTCTTGCGTTCGATGCGCGCCCGAATCAGGGGGACGGCCGCCTCGACTCTTGCACGCTCGCGCAACTCTGCCTTACCGAGCTGCGCTGCATGCAAAGCTTCGCCAATCATGAATGCGTCCCCGCGCCGATCCAACTTCGCCAGCGCACGCCGAAACACGCGCAGCCGTTCCGCGAGCCGAAATAATGGCTCTCCCGCCAGGGTCGGCCCCCGGCTGGCGCGGACGGCAAGCCCTTCGACTCCGTGCTCGAGAAAGAACCGATCCAGCGACCCCTGATCCTTGAGGTACACGTCCTTCTTGCCGCGTCGCGCCCTGAAAAGCGGCGGCTGGGCAATGTAGAGATACCCGCGCTCAATGAGCTCAGGCATTTGCCTGTAAAAGAACGTGAGCAGAAGCGTCCGAATGTGGCTGCCGTCGACGTCCGCGTCGGTCATCAAGATAACCTGGTGATATCGGAGCTTCTCGATGTCGAAGCTGCCCTCACCGATGCCGCATCCGAGAGCGGCGATCAGCGTACCGATCTCGGCGCTGGACAACATCTTGTCGAGCCGCGCCCTCTCGACGTTCAGAATCTTGCCGCGTAGCGGCAGGATCGCCTGAAATCTGCGATCGCGCCCCTGCTTGGCCGACCCACCCGCGCTGTCTCCCTCGACGATGTAGAGCTCTGCCTCGCTCGGGTCTCGAGTCTGGCAATCGGCGAGCTTGCCGGAAAGCGTCGAGTAGTCGAGCTGGCCCTTGCGCACGACTTCGCGCGCCTTTCGAGCGGCCTCACGCGCCTTGGCGGCGAGGATCGTCTTCTCGATGATCTTGCGGGCGGTCTGCGGGTTCTCCTCGAAGAATTGGCCGAGTTTTTCGTACACGGTCGTTTCGACGATGGTCTTCACTTCGCTCGACACGAGCTTGCTCTTCGTCTGAGAGTCGAAGCTTGGATCCGGATGCTTGATACTGATGACCGCAGTGAGACCCTCGCGGATGTCCTCGCCCTGCAGACCGTTCTTGACATCCTTGAACAGACTCTGCGTCGTTCCGTAACTGTTGAAGACCTTGGTCAGCGCCGAGCGCAGGCCCGTCAGATGCGTGCCGCCGTCTTTGTTCGGAACATTGTTCGTGAAGCAAAAAATTTGCTCCTGATAACTGGAGTTCCACTGCATCGCGAGCTCGATCCCCATCGGCGCGCCTCCGCCCTCCAGCGGCTGCTCAGTGACGATCGAGATGACCTTGTCGTTGACCGGCTCTTTGGCCTTGTTCAAGTGCTCGACGAATTCTCGAATCCCGCCTTTGTATTGGAAGGGTTCCCCCCTTCCGCCGTCTCGTTCATCCGCAAGCGTGATGAGAAACCCGGCGTTGAGAAACGAGAGCTCACGCAACCGGCTCGCGAGGATGTCGTATTGAAAGTCGACTGCCGAAAAGATCGTGGGATCGGGCTTGAACGACATCTTCGTGCCGGTCTTGTCCGTGTCACCGATGACTATGAGGGGAGCGACCGGCGTACCGCGACGGTACTCTTGGAAATACACGTGACCCTCACGCTTGATCTCCATCTTGAGCCACTCGCTCACCGCGTTGACCGCGCTCACTCCCACGCCGTGAAGGCCCGCGCTGACCTTGTAGCTGGAGTGATCGAACTTGCCTCCCGCGTGGAGCACCGTCATCACGACCTCGGCCGCGCTCACGCCGCGATCGGCCATGATCCCTACGGGGATGCCCCGGCCGTCATCCTCCACTGTGACCGACCCATCAAAGTGGATAGCCACGTCCATGCGCGTGCAAAAACCGCCGAGGTGCTCGTCCACCGCGTTGTCGACAACTTCCCAAACGAGATGATGAAGCCCCGACCCATCGTGGACGTCCCCAATGTACATGCCCGGTCGCTTCCGGACCGCCTCCAAACCCTCCAATACGGTAATGCTCGTACTGTCGTAGTTGGACGGGGGGATAGAAGCCGATTGCGGTGTGGTCGCGGTCGACATCGGTTCGTTCATATCTTCCAGGAGGCAAGACGAGCTTCACGGCGCGTCGAACCGTACTTTGAGGAGAAGAGGACTGCGCCCACGTTCGTCTGAGTTGCGGTTTCGAATCGACGGAGGCGAAGGCGCGCGCGGAGGCAAAGTATAGGTCGTTGTGTCGATCGGCGCAAGCGGAACATGGCCATATTTCGCTATGATCCCGAGGACTTCCATCTCGCGCCCTAGCCTGGAACAATCTCGCCCCCGACGGCACGAAAGTCGCGTCGTTCGTCGGCTCCGCCCAGCCCTTCAGTGTCGATGAGCTCGGGTCGCGTTGTCGTGAGCAGAACCTGCCCGTCTTCACGACGAAGCGCTGCGAACAAGGCACGCGTGCGGGCCCCGTCGAGCTCACTCGAAACATCATCGAGCAAGAGCACCGGCCGAACCCCTCGAGCTTGCTCAATGACCTGAATCTCCGCAAGCTCCAGCGCGATCACCACAGCGCGCTGCTGACCCTGCGACGCCATGCCTCGCACGAGCACCCCGTCGAGCTCTAGCGCGAGATCATCGCGATGCGGCCCCACGGTCGCCGAACGACGTGCTCGGTCACGGGAGCGATCGCGCGCAAGCGCGATACGAAACGCCTGCGCGTCCTCCGGGGCACCGGGCTCGTATCGAAGGCGTAAGGTCAGCGACGCTTCGGCAATGCCCGCGAACGCGTGCTCGACCGGACCTGAGAGCGCCTCGGCGGCAACCCTGCGCGCCGCGCTAAGCACCAAGCCATGCTGCACCATGAGATCCTCCCAGGACTCGAGATCGGAAGCGCGCTCCCCTCTCGTTTCGAGGACACGCTGTCGTGCGCGGCACGCTCTTGCATAGCCTTCTCGCTCGCCTTGCGAGCTTGGCGCCATGTAGAGCGCAGTCCGATCGAGCAGCCGCCTCCTCTCCGCCCCTGATCCGCTCGAAAGCGAAAGGGACCCTGGATGAAAGACGACCATCGGAGTCCAAACGGCGTACGCCGCGAGCGTACGCGGCGCTTTTCCCTCGACACGCACCGTCCGACGGCCGTTTTGGAGGCCAATGCTCTGCTCTCGCAGCTCGGTTCCCTCGCGCACGCGTCCTCGGACACTCGCAAGGGTCGACCCGAGCGAGATCTGCTCCGACTGACGGCTGGTGCGAAAGCTACGCGACGTCCCGAGGACGTAGACACTCTCGAGAAGACTCGTCTTGCCTTGGCCGTTTTCGCCGTAGACGACGTTCAAACGCCTTCCGAGCTCGATGTCGACGCTGGCGAGGTTTCTGAAGCTTCGTACATTCAACGCCTCGACCGCCAGAGACCGCATCGGCTCACATTCGCATCGGCATCACTACGGCTAAGAAGTGCTTCTGTCCGCTCGGGCGGATCACGGCTGGATCCAACTCTCCGCCAAAGCCTAGCTCGACCTCTTCGTCCTCGAGCGCCCCAAGCACATCCAAGAAATACTTAGCGTTGAAACCGATCGTCATGCTCGGCCCCGAATACTCGATCGGAACTTCGTCGAATCCTTCGCCGCTATCAGGCGACTCGGTCGTCAGGCGCATCGTGCCCTGACCTACCGTGAGCTTCACTCCGCCTGTGCGCTCGCTAGCGGCCACGGACACCGCGCGAAGGGCATCGGAGAACACCATCCGAGGTACGCGTACGATCTTATCGCTCTGCTGTGGGATGACTTGGCCATAGGGCGGGAACTGAGCATCGACAAGACGGACGGCAAATGTCATTCCGCCGCCCTGAAAATATGCGCTCGACCCACTCTGCGTGATCTGCAGCGTAGGCTTGGGTGCGGAATCTTTGGCGCCGTCCTTCACGTCCACCGCGAAATCGTCACAAAGACGCCGAAGCTCGAGGACGGCCTTGAGCGGGATGAGCATCGTCGCGGACGCCTGTCGGCCACTGACTCGGACTTCCATCTTGGAGAGTCGATGACCGTCTGTCGTGACCATCCGAACGAGGTCACCGTCCCACTCGAACAACGCCGAATTCAAATGGGCTCTCGTTTCATCGCCGGAAATCGAAAAGTGAGTCTTGGCGATGAGCCCTTGAAGCACACTCACTTCAAGGGCAAGGCTAGGGGAGCCCTCGGCTGGACTGGGAAGCGGCGGGAAATCGTCGCCCGTCATCCCCCTTAGGGTGTAGCGCCGCGGACTACCAGCGGCTTTGATCGTCGTCGTCGCATTATCCTGAGTGGCCACGTGAATCGGACCATCGGGCATCATCCGGACGCGCTCGAGCAGGTCCTTCGCCGAAACCGCCACGCTGCCGCCCTTCGTCACTTCCACGGGAATGCGTCCGACCAGGGCGAGATACAAGTCGGTCGCGGCGACGCGCAGAGTGCTTGGCCCATCCACGGCGAGAAGTACGTTCGAGAGCACGGGCATGGTGCTCTTGCGCTCGGCGACTCCCTGCATCCGAGTCACGACCTTGAGCAGATCCTTTTTGGCTACGGTAAGTTCCATGGAGCGATCTCGGCTTCAATCTCCTTAGATGAGATTTCTAGTAGTGTCGATAGGGGCTGGGGATGACGGGGAGAGTTCGAAAACGCGTCTTGTGTCAGTAGGTTGCAATCGTCCGGGCTGAGGACAGCTCGACCTGCATTCGGCCTACCTTGAGGGGGGAAACGCCGTCGAGCGAGAACTCCTCAGGCTCGTCCACAGAGTGACGCGACACCATCTCTCACAACTTCTCCCCAGCCGAGCGCGCATCAGGAACGGGCCCGCAGAGCAAGCGAAAAGGCCAGAGCGTCGATGAGCTCGCGGCGTGCGCGCTCATACGTCCGAGCGCCAACGGCGCCGGCAGTGTGGGCCCGCTCCAAGAGCGCGAGCTCCTCGAGCAACGAGGCGCGAGCGTCGTCGGGCTCGGGTCCAGTTCTCGAGCCCTTTCTTCGCGCGAACGCCAGGAGTAGCCCCCCGGCGACCGCAAGGGCGGCTATCGTCGTCGCGATGAGCCGACCGGGACCGGGAGTCGGCAGGTCGTGAACGCCGACTCCGATCGATTGAAGCGGCGCATCGCCCGGCCGCACCCGCCGCTCCGTAACGAGAAATGCCTGTCCCTGCGCGTCTCGTAGAACTTCTGCGGGTGGAAAGTCGGTAGCCAGGAGTTTCACTTGGGCCGATGCCGGCATGAGCACCCGCGCGATGGCGGTGTGAGGCGGCAACCCGACATCGAAATCGACGTCCTTGTCGCCGCCCCAGGGCACCTGCCATCGAAACTCAATGGGGTGCTGACCCGGAGAAAACGTTCCGTGCAGCCTGGCCGAGCTGTTGATTTCGTCGACGCCCTGATCGCTCATAGACGCTTGCGCGTTGAAAGCCGTGAAGCCCGCCGGCAGAGCCAAGCTTACGTCCTCCGGCTGCCACGCGTTACGTCCCAGATTGAAGATAGTGAGCGCCTCCTCGACCTGCAATCGATCGTCGCGGAGCTCGACTGCGATGACCGCTTGCGAAACGATAGTCGCGGAGGTCAAACTCCGCGTGACGGGATAGACGTGCAGAACGACCCGGATGGCCTTGCCTTGTGGGATCTGAAAGGGCGACGCCGCGAACGAGCCCCCTTGGTAGCCCGAGCTCACGCGATACGCGATATTGCTCGCCATCTCCAAGCTCGAAAACACGGCCTGACCTCGCGCGTCGGTGGTCATCTGAAAGTGCTTTCGTGTGTCGCCTTTGGCGATCGAATTGATGAGCGCCCCGAGCGTGACCATCTCGTTCGCGACGGGACCGTCGTCGGCATCCCGAAGGAAGACCGCTATCGTGCCCGGCGCAAGCGAGGCGTCCTCTTGTTCGACGTCCTCGGGCGGCTTAAAGAGCTCGGATCCTCCGGCACCCGAGTGGCCACGTGGCGTGCCCGAGCTCGGCGGCGCCGACGTCGCCAAGGCAGTTGTCGCCAGGAGCACCCCGGCTGCGCGCGTCGCAATCCACCTACTTCGTCGCATGCGCTTTCCCGTTGCCCGCGGGGATGACCGAGCCGCACTGCTTGCAGAAGGTCGCATCGGGCTCGTTCGACGTGCCACACGATGCGCAGACGCGACGCTCGATGTTCTTTGCAGCTGGCGAGCCCGCAGCCTTGCCACCCGCGCCCCGCCGGGCGACGTACGCGATCGCAAGTTTCTCGGCCTCCGCCCGCGACGGCGCGACCTCCTCGTCCAGCTCGCGCATGACGGACTTCGCTTCCTCCCGGTAGCGACCGGAAATCGCGTCGTAGTCCGCGTCGTCAATTTTTCCGATCGCGTGCTCGCTCTCCAGATCCTTCAAGGCGCGCAGGACGCGGTGTTTGTGCTCGACGATTGCCGACGCTCCTCGGCTTTGAGATGCCGCCCGCTCGAGTCCCGCCGGAAGCGGCGCGTCGCCGCTCAGTGTCCGCAGACTGGTCCAAAGTAAGCCTATTGTTCCGACGAGAGCCCCGAACGCTAGAACCAGCAGCGCCGGCCCGACGCCCAGCGCAAAGCCGACCACGACCGCCGAAACCACACACACGGCAGGCAGGGCTCCGCCGATGACCCGTGCGAGAAGCCTCTCTGCGTCGAGGTCCTCGCCTGGTCCTTCGACCTCCCCGGACGCGGAGCGACGCCGCTCCCGACCGCTCGCTTCAGCCATCGAGATCCTTCAGCTCGTCGTCGAGTCGGGTGTCATAGGCGTCTTTCGTGCCCCCGGCGCTCGGGGTCCCAGGCGCGTCCTTCGTGCCCGCGCTCGGCGCGTCCCGCGCTCCCCGCCAGCGTCTCAAGATTCCTGCAAGTCCAACGGCACCCAGACTAATCACGACGACTGGCACGACGAAAATCGCACGCAGGGCGCCGCGATTGGGCGGCACCGAATAAGCGTCCGACCCATATTGTGCCGCATATTCGGCGATGATCTGGTCGGCCAGCTGGCCCGCTTTCAGCTTCTCACGAATCTTCTCGCGAGCTTCTTCAGCCGATCCGCAGGTGCAAGTCGCCAACGTGTCGCCCGCGCAGCCGCACATACAGCGTAGAGCCCCAAAAATTCCGCGTTCGACGTTGTTGTCGATATGCACGGTCCCAGTCCCCTGGGGCATGGCCGAGGGGGGCGTTTGGGCCTGCGCCGCAGGTGTGGCCGCAAGCATGATGCCCAACATCACGCTCGCCGCCGTGGCCGCGATTCCGCGCGCGCCGGCCCAGATCCGAGACTCCCCGAGCTCGAACTGAGGCCACATGCAGACCAAGCTTCCGGAGATCAAAATGAGGCATCCAAACCAGATCCACGAGACCAGAGGGTTCACGTGAATCTGGAACGCAGCCAACTTGGTGGAGGGATTGATCGTTCCAACGATGACGTACACGTCGTCGCGAAATCCATGCGAGATGGCGACCTTGGTTTCGGGAGAATCCGGCTGCTTCTTGTATATGAATTTCGCGGGGCTCAGACGCGCGCGGTGCTGACCCCCCTTGAACACATCCAAGTCGGCGAAAATCATCCGCTTGCTGTTGTCGACTTCCATCCGGTCGCCGAGGTAGGTGAGATTGTAGTCCGCAATAACTGCGCTCTCTCCGGGCAAGAGCGAGGCCTCCCGGTCGACATTCCAGGATTGCCCGGTGAAACCGAGGAACATGATGCCGATGCCGAAGTGAACGATGTAGCCGCCGTACCGCCGCCGAGACGATGGGGACAGCGTGAGAAGCGTGTGGACGAAACCTGGAATCCCGCCCAACCACCAAAGAGCGGCAGGTGTGGACTTGGCCGCGCCCGTCTTTGCGCGCGCCACGAAAAGCAATACGAACTCCTGAACGATCACTGCAGCATTGAAAATACAGAGAGAAAAGCCCAACACCGGTGTAAATGCGTTGAACGCTCGGAGGAGCGCGCCAAGTGGCCCTGGGTAGATGGGGTCGCCCCAAACCACGGCTGGGAAACCGATACTCGGACCCACTGCGAAGTGCAGCAAGACGGCGATCCCCCATGCGGCGATTGGGGCGCGAAATACACGCTTTAACGCATCGGGGCTGGTCTTCTTCCAGCCGAACAGAGTGCCGACTCCCATCAGAAAGAGAAGCAAGAGCCCGAGCGGCTGGACCCAAGCTTTGTAGAAGGGTGGTCCGACCGAGACCGTCTCGCCGGCAAGGGCCTCGCTGATGAGCGGAAATGTCGTGGCGACCAGAATGAAGAAGAGCAAGCTGCAAAGAACCCAGTTGTTCAGCAAGAAGGTGAACTCCCGCGAGAGGATGGATTCGATGTGGGGCCTGCGTGTCCGGACGTCGAGCCCCTGGGTCATCCTGCGGAAGACAATCTCGAGCGCGACGTAGACCGCGGCACCGGCAAGGAGCGCGATGCTCACCACCCGCCAACCTACCGGAAACGGCTGTCGCCAGATGACAACCAGACCAGGAACGCACGCCCCAATGACCACCCAGCCTGTGGCGAGCGCGGCTTTGCGAAGACGTAGCGACGGGGTGATGTCGCGAAGCTCAGGCCATCGCCAGAGCACGAGGGTTACGGCAAACGCGACGAGGAGCAACAAGAAGACGACGAAGTAGGTACCGATCGATGACTGCGCGAAGGCGTGGACGCTCTTAATCATCCCGGACCGCGTCAAACACGTCCCGAAAATCGTGAGAAAGAACGTCAGACAGATCAGAAACACGTTCCAGACCTTGAGAAGGCCGCGCCGCTCCTGGATCATGACAGAGTGGACGTACGCGCTCGCCGTGACAAAGGGCATGAAGGCGGCGTTCTCGACGGGGTCCCAACCCCAGTAACCGCCCCACCCGAGCACCTCGTAGGCCCAAAGCATGCCAAGCGTGTTGCCGATGCCGAGAAACATCCAAGCGAATAGCGTCCACTTGCGGCTCGCCACCAGCCACTCGTGGTCGATTCGACCGGTGACCAGGGCGGCCACGGCGAACGCGAAAGGGATCGAGCAGCCGACGAACCCCGTGTAGAGGCATGGGGGGTGGATGATCATCCAGTAGTTCTGAAGGAGCGGGTTTAGCCCCTCACCGTCCGCGCGCGCGCCCGACACGGTCGTGGCGAAAGGGTTCGCGGCGAAGGCCATGAGCACGCAGAAAAAAAGGACGATCGCCATCAGCGTCGCGATGACATACGGCTGAAGCTCGAGGTAGCGCTTCCCGAGCCAGAAGACGCACGCGCCGATGTAGGCGCTCAGAAGAAAGAGCCACCAAAGAAGAGACCCATCCTGTCCGCCCCAAAGAGCGGTCAAGAGGTAGGCCAGTGGCATCGACCGGTCCGAGTAGTGCGCCACGTATCGAATACGAAAATCGTGCGTTACGAACGCATACGCGAGGCAGAGGACGCTCACGCCGATGAGCGCCACCGTGCCGTACGCCCCGAGTCGGGCGGCCTGGAGCGTGCGTGGTCGGCCGCTTGCACCCGCCGCAAGCGCCACGGCAAAGGTGTAGCTCGCTACCACCATCGCAGAGAGCAGCAGCGTGGTCGCAAATGCCGGAAAAGTGTTTCCGAACATGTGAAGGAGGCTAGCCATGGGTGTCGCCCGCCCGGGCGGAGATGAGGAGTCGCGAGCTTAGCAGCGGGCCCCGCACGCGTCGCGCCAAGCGTGGAAGGCGAGGCAGCCGTCCGCCGCCCCTTGGCGCAACCGCGGGGTCGAGGGGCGTATTCCAGCGTGGCAGGGGGCGAGTGCCCGAATTCGGATCTCGCTTAGGGGCAGAGGGACTGCTCGAGGCGCGCCAAGCCTACCTTGAGGTCTTCCTCCCGCGCGGACCAAGCGATCCGAAAGCCGCCCGGAGTACCAAAAAACGCTCCGGGTGTGACGAGGACCCCATGGGCTCGGGCGGCCTCCTCGATGAGAAGGGTGAGGTCTCCACGGCCTGCGATTGAAACGAATCCGAACAGACCTTCGCTAGGGGCGCTCCAGCCCCACCCTCGCTGCTCCGCCCACTTGGCAACTTGATCGCGCTTACCCGCCACCATCGCCCGCGCGCGGGCGGCCAGCGGCTTGATGTGCGCGAAGGCACGTAGAGCGTTCTGCGCATGAGATATCGGAAACGCACCCGACGTCGCAACGATCGCATCTTCGGCTCGCTTCACGACTTCGCGAGGCCCTAGAAGCCAACCGATTCGCTCCGCACCGAGCCCATAGCACTTGGTCAGGCTCGAAACCGCGACGACGTTAGGGGCCAGGTGGCGGGCGCTCCGCCCGAAGACGCCCCGGTTGTCGACGAGCGCATCGAAGGGGGCGTAGACCTCGTCGACGATCAGAAATGCGCGATGCACTGCGGCTGCGCGGGCCGCCGCGCGAAGCTCGTCGTCGGTCGCTCGGGTGCCGCTCGGGTTGTGCAAATTCGTGAGCACGACAGCTCTGGTTTTTGGCGACATCGCTTTCGCGATGCAGGTCGGGTCCAGGGCAAAACGGGCGCTCTCCGATCTGGCAAACCTCCGGACCTGCACTCCCAAGCCTTGCGCGATGGCCACGAGGGGCTCGTAGGCGGGCTGTTCGATGAGTATTTCGTCTCCGGGGTTGGTAAGCGAGGTGTAGGCGAGCCATAGAGCGTGGGTGGTACCGAGCGCAGGCAGGGTGTCTTCCGGAGGCACGGCGTTGTAGGTGGCGATGGCGACTCGAAGGCTTTCCCAGGCGCTACCGCATCGCGAGCTAAGGTCCTTCTCGTCACCGGCATCGCCGTCAGGGAGTTTCGCCGCCGGGACGCCGCTCGTCGCGAGGTCATAGCGCACCTTGCCGTAGAAACGCCGGGTCCATTCGAGATATGCGATCGGCGGGAACATTAGCGGGAGGGAGCCCCGTCGGGGCCGAGCACGAACGAGGCCACACGAATGGCATCGGCCAGGGCGGGCGAAGCGTGCATTGTGCCCTCGATGCCCTTGTCGGTGATCGTGCCGGTCAAGGTTCCCGCGAAGCTGCGGTCGTCCGGTTTCTCGGGCCGAAGACTCGCTGTCATGCCGCCGTCTGCCGCAACGCCGGCGATCATGGCGGGGCCGAGCGGGCCTTCGACCAGGCCCTGAACGCGTCCTGTAGGATCGAGCGTGACTCGCATCAGGCCCTCGCCGAGGCCGGCGGTCGATTCGGCGACGTTCCACCGAACGCCCTTCCAATCCGGCGGAATGTAGAGCGTTCCCGCCAGGCTCTTGTACGAGCCATGCCATACAGAAGGGGCCTGCCGTGCGGAGACTTGGTTTGCCGGCGCAGGCACAGCACCGACGGGAGCCAAGTCATTGCGGGCTCGGCCGGCATCGGCGGAGGGGGAGCCTTCTTGGCCGCGCGTGCAGGCGGCCAGCGCGATGCTCAGCGAAAGTGCACGGGACACCCCCTTCATGGGCTCGTATGGCCCAGGTTGAGGCGTTCGACGATTCTGACTCCCACGTCCCCATCGATATCGACAAGCTCTCCGGTGGCGACCGGAACGCCTCCTACGCGCAAGACGACGCGCTCGCCGATACGCCGACCGAGTGCGACAACATCGCCGCGTTCCAGGGCCGCCCATTCTCGCGCCGCCATGCGTGCCTCGCCGATCTCGACGCGCACGAGAACCGACACCTCACCGATGGCGCTTACGAGCGCGGTGCTCTCGTCTGACTCCACCATCTCCGCCTCTCTAATCCATAGCGCCTGCGAATCGCCGCCTAGCACGAGACGACCCTCGTCGCTGACCTCGGACGTAACACCGATCAATCCGGAGGGCGCCGCTAGCCAGACCGGGCCCGCCCAGCCGTTCCCGTTCGATGCGCGAATAAGAGGCCACTTCGGCGGCATCAGCGCGTCTCCCGGACGTAGCGACGCGACGTCTAGGGTCGTCGTTTCGAATACGGTGGCCACCACAGGCAGGGAGAGCGGCGTCGCGCCGAGAGCGGACAGTGTCGTCCTCGTCCACCCCGGTGCCGGGGTATCTCGCGTCAGCCGCGTGGGTAGAATGACCCGCGCGGCGTACGCGTCGTCGGCCACCGTCACTGTGAGGGCGATGACAGCCAAGTCGGCAGCCGCGTGTGGCAGCTTCGCTTGCAGTTCATCGGCCGGGCCCGCGGAGACGACGCGGAGCAGTGCGGTGGAATGAGCGCGCCTCGCCACCGCCGCGACGACGGCCGCGAAGGCTCCGGCGATGGCTGCGGACTCGGGTTCGGCCTTGTGAAAGAGGGGCGGCGCGCGTCGGATGGCTCGAGCCACGACGGCGGTCGCCAGCGCGCTCTCTGCCTGAAGGAGCGCTTCCGGGCTCGATGCCCCGTCGCTGGCCACGTGCACCCCGTACCCCGCTCCGAAGGCGCGGGCTGCAGCGAGGGTTTCGACTCGCCGCATGCGTACACCAACGCCGGTTCCCAAGAGCGCGCCGAGGGCGCTCTCCACTGCGCCCAGGTGAACGCGTCCGGCGGCCCATTGGCGCACGGCCCGCAAGACCCCCGCCTCGGCCGTCGTCAGCGAGTCAAGAGAGCCCCACGGAAATGGGCGAGCTGGGATGGCGACGTTCACGATCCGATCTGCCGCAGCGTCCGGCTTTTGCCGTCATTGGGCAAGCCGCGCGCCGCGTCACTTGCCGATGGCCACGTCGCGCGTAAGTAAGGCGTCCGCCGCCTGGACGAAGCCTTGCCACGCTGCGTACTCGGCGCCAGGCTCTACGCGACCCGTCGGCAGGTCAATCACACGATCGAAATCGATCGCGTGACCACTCACCGTGTCACGTACGGCGACGAGCAAGTCACCTTCGCGTCGCTCCTCGTGGCGCATTTGGGATGGCATTTTCATGACCTCGGGAAGGACGACGCGAATCCGAATCCGGGTCCGCCATGCGCTGCGCCGGAGCAAAGGAGTGTGCCGTACGGGTGCTGTGGCTAACTGCGCCAGATGCGGGGAAAAAGGTGGATGGAGACTCAAGCCATGGGCGGTGGGCTTTGCAAACTCGGGAACGTCCACTCGAAGGTGCATCACGAGCGCCTTGTCCGCCACATCGGCCGCCTCGCTTCTCATCTCGCGCACGTGCCCCCCATCGAACGAGGGGGCCACGAGCTCGCGCTCGACAAAGTCGTATAGGCGTGCCGGTGGGACTTGCTCCAGTGCGCTGCGCCAAGCAATCGCTCGGCTGCCCTGAAACGTGATCGTAAGGTCGATCGCTGCCGATCCGTCGAGTCTGACGTCCGCGCGACCCTCGTACTCGATTTGGTCGCTTCCGCCCGCCGCGTCGACCGTGGTCCGAGGGGTTCCCTCAATGAGCGCGATAGCCGGCTGTCCGCGCAACTCCGAGGGCGTGTAGCCGTACGGGGCGAACTTGTCTCGAATGGTCAGCCATCTCACGCCTCGATTAGTATGTGTGCGCATGACGAGAGCGTCGTAGGTTTCGATCTCGCTCATGCCTCCTATGCTCGGCGCCGCCAGGCGATTTTTGACCAGGGCGAGCTCGCTGCTCATTCCGACTAGACGCAAGAGGTAGCGGAACGCGGCTTGCCTCACCCCGCTTCGGCCATTCAATACCCTGCGGCCATCGTTTTCCTTGCCATCTTGGATGTGCTCAAGCACCCATCGATACAGCAGGCGGGCGCGTTCGTCAGTTTCGCCTGCGGGTACCTGGCCGATGATGCCCGTTGCGAGGGCCCGAAGACGAGGGTCAAGCGGCGTCGCGTCGGTCGCCAGATCGACGAGCTGGGGTAGCGTTGAATTTAGCGACACGCCCCACCCGACGCGCACGCTCGGCAAGAACTCGGTGATAGGCGGACTGTCCGGCTCGGGCTCCGCGGGCGGGCTCAGGTCTACACGCCAGCTTCGCTCGACGAAAGTTCCCAACCGCGTGACCGCCGGCGGGGGAACGTTGCCGCGCGACTCGACGTCGAGCGCTCGGTCGGCGGGCGTCACAACCACAAACTCGCTACGCCAATACCCTTTGTTTGCCTCGCGGAAAAACCATTGTGGGCTTTGGTATCGGCGCCCGTGTGACCCGTCGCCGGCCTCTTGCGTCACGTGCTCGAGCTCGACGAAATCGCCTACCTCCAGGTGTGGAAGCGTCAGGCTCGGTTTTCCGGCCACAGGCTCGGGTTCGAGCGCTCTTCCGTCCGGCTTGATGACGCGCAGGTGCAGCACGATGCCATCCGGAGGCTCGACCTCGCTTTCGGCGGTTACCGCCTCTTGAGACTGCAACTTCTGAATCTCGTGTTCGAGCATCTCGCTCGAGCCGTCTCCGTGCACCCAGACCGCCGCGTAGTCGAGAACTCTCGCGGCCGTGCCGTCCATGTGATGGCCCGCCTCTTCCCACGCCTGGTAGTCGCGAATCACGGCCCGCCCATCACGGCGAAACGGCTCGACGTCCGTCGCACCCTCGATCAAATCGATAGCGGCGCGAAGCGCGTTACCGCTGGCGCGCCCCTCCAACGCGGCTGCGAGGGCGCGACGAAGCGCCCCGGTGTCCCCCTTTGCGTAGGCGCGGTCCGCAAGTCGAAAGCGGGCTTGCGAGTCTAGAGGTTGCTTCGCAAGTGCTTCTTGCAAAGCCTGTGTGGCGGCGGCCACGTGCCCCGAACGCGCGAGGACATCTGCGACGCGCCCCGCGAGCTCTTTGCGGTCGGGTCGGCGCACCTTGAGCCGCTGAAGCTCTGCGAGCGCGGCTTCGTAGTCGTGGCGCGCAAGGGCGCGGGCCAAGTCGATCTCCGCATCAGGATCGACCTGCCGGATGCGCGCGGAAATGGCGTCTGCCTCGACCGTGGGCCCGTCCTCGTCGAGGATTTCGAGATAGGAACGAAGGGCTTCGACGTCGTCGGGAAAGCGTTCAACGAGGCTCTTGAGTGCCTGCGTCTGCTCGGCGCGCCAGCCCAGGCGCCCATAGAGTTGTGCCAATTCTTCGAGCAACTCCGGCTCGCCCGGGATTTGGTCGGACAGCGCGCGCATTGGATCGACGCCCTCGGCGGGGCCGCGTTGATCCAAGCCATCCATGATCGTAGCTGCTCGGGCGCGCCAGAGTTGCGAGTCGCGTGCAATCGCCCTCTCGCGAAGCGCTCGGGAGCGGGCGCCGCGCACGTCGTCGGGGAGGGCAGGATCCCCCGCCGTAAACGCGGCTGCCATCTCCAAGGAAAGGGCGGCCGCGTCGGGCGGCTTCGCGAGGGTCTCGGCGATCGCGGAGGCGACGTCGTCCAGCTGGTCGGCATGTGCTGCGTGCGCCGCCAAGAAGGCCTCGATTGGAGACGAGAAAGGCGCGGCGTCGCCCCCAACGAGGGCGCTGACCATGGAATTGATGGGGTTCGGATCGGAGAGTATCCGCGGAGGATCGTAAGTGGTCGGGGAACTCGTGTCAGGGTCGGACGCGACATGGGCCGGCGTTCCATCCGCATTCAGGATCCGCACGCTAGCCGCGGCTGTCAGCGTTCGAGCCACGATTCGGTGGCGCCCTTGGCCGACGAGGACATGCGCGCCGAATCGTTGCCACGAGCCCCACTCGTCGCTGCCACGGGAGAGCACTGGGGCGCCGTCGACCCAAACCTTGGTAGCGCCCTGCACGGCCACTAGGAGCTCCCGATCTGCCTGAGTCACGAAGAAAGTCTCGAAATAGAAGACTCCCTCATCTACGGGCTCGTCCGCGATCGCCATGCACCGTTTCTGCGTGATTGCCAGCACCTTTGGGACGCTGCCCCGCACAGGATCGGGGGGCCACGCGGCGGGCCAAGGAGCACCAGCGTCCGGCGGGAAGGGCCTTGCCGCGTCTGCTGCGACGCCCCGACCGAACGGACCGGCCACGCGAAGTCCGCGCGCACATCCCATACGCTGGGTGACATCGTCGTCGTACGCGCCACCGGTCGCCTCGGCTTTGTCGTAGACCTCCAGGGCGCGCCAATCTTCGAGCTCGGCCACCGCTCGCCACCCCATCGAGCCAGGTCGCTGAAGCAGTAGGTCAAGCGCGGCCCGGTGCGCTTCGTACAGACCTGCCACAGAAGCCCTGAGCCCGAGCAGGTGCCGCACAGCGAACCATGCCACGAGAGGCGCCAACGGCTCTGAGCTAGCCGCGGATGCGGTCAGCGCTCGCATGTATCCTGACGAGGCGGACCGGGGGTCGCCGTGTGCATCGTCAATGACGCCTTGCGCAAGCCCCGCCCAGAGGCCGGAGTGCGTCGCGGCGTCGAGTCGCTTCCGAGCGGCCGCAGCTCGCTCCACGCTGCCGCCTGGTGCGAGCAATTCGGATAGGGCCCAGCGCCCGACGAGCTCTCCATCCTTCGAACCCGTCCCAGCGGTTCGAAGGCTCGAGAGGGAGCTCGTTTGCGTGGCCGGGTACGTAGGGCTCCCGCACGCGACCGATGCCGTGCACGCCATCGCCAGCATCGCGGCGCGGCCCAGTGGGAAGGTAGCGTCCATCATTTGAGGACCACCGTCGCGCGTTGGCCCAGGGCGCTGTCGACCCCCTCACACCAAACGCGAAAGGCTGGGTACTCGCTTGCCGTCACACGTGTCTTCGACAGCGTGACGGTGGTCTTGACGTGAATGGTTCCAGCTCCGGCCTCGACCGCGAGCGAGTACGTGCCGAAGGGACTGACGCCGCTCGTCGAAACGGGCAGGCTGGAGACCCTTGAGCCGGCGGGCGCATGGACCGACCATTCATCCTCTTCCGTCCACTGCGCGGGCAATCGAACGTCGAGCGCCCGGACGGCCGTCGGAGCGTAGTCGCGCACCATGTGCTCTTTTCGTCCGACGGGGATCGACAGCGCGTCGCCTTCGACGCGGGCAAACTGGGGGACCTTGCCGCGGGTATGCAGACTCACTGGCGCCTCGATGTCCTCGAGATTGCTCGAATCGAAGGCGGTAACTTCGCTCCCGGGAAGGAGCGACGCGAACATCTGCTCGGCGCGTTGCCGGCGTGTGGCCTGCGCGTGGAATCGGGCACGCCATTCAGCGGCTTCGACGCCTCCGACCGCAGCATGCCAGTCGATCACGCCGGCGCCGTCGAGAGCCACGTTCGCATCGATCCGGTAGGAGCTGATGCTTGCGCCCGCCGGCGGATCGGGCAGATGCACGAGCTTGGCATGGCCTTCGTTGACCTGAAGCGCGAGCGCTCCGCGATCCATGGCCGGGAGCTCGAGCGAGCCCGAGTACTCCGCCGTCCCGTCGAGATACCAGTCGAGAGACGGGACATACGCAATCATGTGATCGAAGGGCGCGAGGCTCGCCGGAGTGGTCTCGATATCGCCCTTGTTTCCGGTTCGCACTACGACCGGGGTGGCGTGGATTCCAAGTGCGCGCAGCATCGTAACGACGAGCGTCGCCTTGTCTTTGCAATCCCCGAAGCCGCGCGCGAAAATCTGCGCGCAGCGATAAGGTTTGTAGCCGTGGATACCGAATTCGAGTGCAACGTAGCGGGTCTTCTGGACCACGTAGTCGTAGATGGCCCGCACCTTTGCGCCCTCGCCGGTAAGACCTTGCGTTAGGGTCTCGGCTCTGCGTCGCACGTCGTCGTCGGGGATGAATTGATCTTTTATCAGACCCCAATACCAGCGCCCGACGTCTTCCCACGTCTTGTAAGTCGAGACGTTGACGTGGCCGAGGATCTCCGACCACGGAGGCTGAAGCGCCTCTTCTTGAACGGCCGGCAGGTCTCGAGCGAGGAAGTGGAAGATACGTTGGTCGCCGTCCTCGACCACGGTCTGCTCTAGGCCTGGTACGCGAGGTTGGTTGAAAAAAAACTGACGCGATTTCGGTGTCACCAGAACGTATTCGCTCCGCCGAGTGGGCTCCGTCCCCTGCATGTAGACCACCTCGCCGAAGTAGTCGGCGAACGCATTGCGGGTTGCGACGTCGTCAACCCGGAACTGCAGCTCGACGACGTCGCCAGGTTCGAGGCGGGGGAACCGGACGTAATATCGGCGAGCGGTCGTATAGATGGCTAGCGCAGGGTCGTCGGCCATGGCGCCAGCGCCATTCTCCGTAGACTCGTCGACGCGACCGTCCTTCCGGTAGACCCTTGCCGCGCGAATCTGGACAATCTCGCTGTCCGTCTCGTACGTGAATTCGTACTCGCGCGATTCCGCAGCAGCTGCGTCGGTCAACGGCTGAAAGGCGACCTGGTGAAAGCGGCTGGCCAGCCCGTTGGGGAATACGGTCGTCACTTGAAGGTCCACGAGCGATCGACGGACTTGACCCGCCGCGGGCGCGCTGCGGGCGGCAAGGAATTCTTCGGGAGAGCGTGCGTAACGTTCGTCGGCACGAGGCGTGACCGGTCCCAGATGGGCCAGCTCCTCGCGAATCTCCTTGGCTTGCGGCATGAGCTCGAGAACGCGTTTGAAAAGACGAAGCTGCTCTGCGCGATCGCCCACCAACCCGCTTAAGGTCGCGAGCTGCCGCATGGCCTCGGTATCGTCGGGCGCATCGTCGAGAGCTTGCTTGTAGGCGGCAATCGCCCGGGGCCGATCGCCAAGCCGCATCCACGCTTGCGCGGCGCTCTGCAGAGCCACGGCTCCCCCTGGATTGGCACTCAGTAGTCGCTCGATCCAATGCGACGCGCTCGCGGGGTCTCGGCGTGCCACGGCGAGGTCGATGTGAGCACGAATGAACGTCGGGTCATCGAACCGCAGAGCCGCGTATCTTGCGGCCATCTCGCCGGCCTCCGTTTCGCGCCCTTCGTCGCGGAGAAGTCCAACCCCCGCTCGAAGCAACCCGACGCTCGTCGGGCGGCGAGCCAGCGCCCGCTCCAAGTTCGCGAGCGCGGTTTCGGGCAATCCGGCTTCTTGATAAAGGTCCACCTTCGCCAGAACTGCCGGCACACTGTCCGGGTCGAGCGCCAGCACCTTGTCGTAGTACGGTACGGCGTCTCGGGCGTTCACGCCGGCACGCTCGCAGTCGGCGCGGGCCAGAAGCACCTGAATCGTCTCGTGACGACTGGCGCGACCGGTCGACACCATCGTTTCGGCCTTTTCGATCCAGGACGCTCGCTGATTGCGACTCTCGGCGACCTTCGCGGCCAGGAGCAGCCTTGGGACAGTGGCAGCCGAGTCCGCGGCGCGGCGCGCGAGCTCTCGCGCGCGATGCTCGGCCGGATCGTCGGCACCTGTCAGATCCAGATACCGTGCGTATGCCTCGAGGTTGGCCGGCTCGCGTGCGCCGGCCAGGTGCTCGAAAGCTTGCGCGGGTCCTTCGACGCCCCCTTTCCCGATCGCCATCTTCAACGTTCCCGCAGTCGCCCCTCCCTCGGGCGTCGAGTGGATCGGATCAGGATCGACTTGGATGTGATCGTCGGGGGAGCCGTCCGCGGCCGCTACGCGTAGCGACAACATGGGCGTGCGTTCGTCTCCACAAACCTTGGCCAAGAGGCGATTCCAACCGCCTTGGAGCAGCACGTTGGCGGCAAAACGATCCGAGTCCAGATCTCGGTACTTTTCGTCCGTCAGGGCCTCCTGTCCGTTCCAGAGAATGCGCTCAGCGCCCGTAGCGCCCGTCCAGATCGACACAGGTCGCGAACCGTGCGCCGGAATGCGGGCGTCTCTCACGAAGGTGGTGACGTAGACGCAGACGTTCTCGAGCGGGCGAATGAACGCTCCGAAGTCGACCCATGCGTAGGGCGATACGGCCGGGAGCGCGCGCCAGCGCGCGGCTCTATGATCCTTTCCGTCGTACTCGTGGGCCAAGTTGAGCGGCTGCGAGAGTTCAGCCTCCGGCTCGTAAGGAGTCGAGAACCCGGCCTTCCCGTCATTGTCGAACGGGCCCAGCATCATCCACTGGCCGACGTATCCGAGCCGCTCGATGCGCGCTCGAGCTCCGCCCAGATCGCCTCGTCGTCTGCGCGCGTATGCCTCGAGTAGCTCGGCGTAGGCGCGAATCGGCGGCTTTTGCGCTGCGTCGTTCGCCACTTCGTGCAAAACCTCTTCGATTTCATCTGGATCGCTCTCATCCCATTCGGACCAGATGTTGCGAAGAGCCACGTATTTCGCGGGGCCGCTCGCCGCTGTGACTGCGCGGCGAAGCTCAGCCAGACGGGAGAGCGAGCCGTCGAGCAGATCGGCCTGCGCACGTGACACGGGCCCGACGAGCGGCAGCACAGCCAAAACGCAGGAGAGTGTGACGGTTCGAGGGCTCACGAGGTGAAGGGGCGTCCCGCCCGGTCCGGGCGCGAGAAGCGGCACTCTAGGCGGAGTGAGCCTCAGGGTGAAGTGCGGCGCCCTTCCCTTGGCGGTCGATGGGTCAACATGCTTCATGTATGCTTCGACGGCGGATGCATTCTCCTCCCGAGGCGCCCGCCTTCTCGGTCACCAGGAGTTCTTCATCCGTGTCAGGCGTGGGCACCGCGCGCGGTCTCCTTAGGACGCTGCGCCCTCATCAATGGGTCAAGAACGCGTTCGTCTTGGCTCCAATCGTTTTCCGAAAAGGCTTGATCCTGACCACGGCACAGGGTCCCGCCCTGAATCTCACGGTCACCGGGCGCGCTGTCGCCGCAACCGGGGTCTTCTGTCTGCTTGCGGGGGCCGTCTATACGATCAACGACTTGGTCGACGTCGATTCGGATCGACTTCACCCCATCAAGCGCGAGCGCCCGATAGCCAGCGGTCAGGTCTCGAAGCCGATAGCGCGCGCGATGGCGGCGGGGCTTGCTCTCGCCTCTGTCATAGTGGCGTACTCACTCGGGACGGCATTCGCGGCGGTCGCCCTAATCTACTTTGCCGAGAACCTTGCCTACAGCTTCAAGCTGAAGCAGGTCGCTTTCCTCGACGTGGGCATGATCGCGTTGGGCTTTGTCCTTCGAGTTCTCGCTGGAGGCATCGCCACCGATGTCCACGTCTCCGCGTACATGCTCGCCTGCACCGCGCTTCTCGCCCTGTTCCTCGGATTCGGAAAGCGCCGTCACGAGCTCGCTCTCGGAAACGCAGGCAAGCAGCGCGCGTCGCTTCGCATCTACAGCGTTCGATCGCTGAACGTGGCGATGGGTGTAACCGGCGCTGCGACCGCGGTCACTTACGCGGCCTACACGATCGACCCCGCCACGTGCGCCGCGTTCAACTCCCATCGCCTTTGGCTTACCGTCCCATTCACGGTATTTGGGATTGTCAGGTTCTTGTCCTTGGTCAGCGGGAAGGTCGGCCGTGGGCTGAAGGCCGAATCGCCCACCCAGGAGATGCTGAGCGACGTGCCCTTCGTGCTCAACCTGGTTGTCTGGGTGGTCGTGATGGGTGCCATCGTCTACAAGCTGCGACCCGGCGGGTAGTACGATGAGCGTCGCGGTCGCGAAACGAGGGTTCCTGGCGAAGCCCGGCGGTTCGGCTGAGCTCCTGCTAACGCTGCCCGTAGTGCTCTCCTATCAGTTGGGCGTGGTGTTCCTCGGGGTCCGCAACGCAACCGACGTCGTCACCAGCCACCTCCTAGAGCTTGTCCATGGGGATTTGCTCGAGTACTTGGCGCTCACCGGGGGCATCGGTCTCGCTACGGTCGTCTTTTTCGCCGTTGTCGGGCGCGGACAGGCTCTGCGCCCAGGCAAGATCGTCCAAATTGCGCTCGAAGGGGCGGTGTACGCGACTGCGATGAGCCTGGGCACGTCCTGGGTCGTCGGAAAGCTATTTGCCGGCCCGCGTCCGCGAATCGAGGGGGGTCCGCTTGCGGGGCTGGTGATGTCGCTCGGAGCGGGGTTCTACGAGGAGCTAGCGTTTCGAGCGGTCCTTTTTGGCCTTGGGGCCAAGCTGCTAGTTTGGTTGTTTGCCAAACCGCGCGGCGGGCCCTCGGGGGTCGAGCGGTCGGGGAGCCTGGCTGCGGGCGGATGGACGTGCGCGTGGGCGCTTGCGAGCTCCTCTGTGTTTAGCGGCATGCACTACGTCGGCGCTCTGGGCGACCGTTTCGACATGCGGTCATTTGTCGCCCGTGGCGTCCTGGGCTTGGCTCTCACTTTGGTATTCGCCGCGCGCGGATTCGCGGCGGCCGTGTGGACACACGCCCTCTACGATATCTCGGTGCTGGTGCTTTAGGAGCCCGCCTCTCGTTTGAGCTCGTCCGAGATCGACACTAAGACGAGGCGCATGACCATCGAATGCCGCAACGAAGTAGATGGGGGCTTTCGTCAGGTAATTCGTGTCGACGCGCATACCTTCCACGCCGACGTCGGGCCGGCGCTTGGCGGCGCGGCTTCCGCACCGAGCCCGCACGACTACTTCGACGCGTCCCTGGCATCGTGCAAGGCCCTGACGGGAATGCTCTACGCGAAGAAACACTTTATGGCACTCGATCGCATCGAAGTTCAGGTCGACCGCGACGCCTCGCGCGAGCGCGAAGGTATCTACGTCCTTCGCGTGACTCTGGCGTACCTCGGTGCGCTATCGGACGCCGATAAGCAGCGCATCCACGATGCGGTCTCGCGGTGCCCCATTCACAAGCTCATGACGACCGCGACCGTCCAAGTGGACGTGGCGCCTTTCGCACCAAGCTAATCCTCGCAGGTGCGCTCAGCGTCCCTCTCCCGTCCGCAGGCAGAGATCCCGGATGGCTTGCAGCGCCGCGTACGCCGCCAGCACTTGGATTCGCTCGCGATCCCCCCAGAAGAGCCGATGCTGAACGTCGAGACTGCCATCCGAACGTGCAAGAGCGATGTACACCGTGCCCACCGGCTTAGCATCGCTTCCACCGTTGGGTCCGGCCACGCCCGTGAGCGAAAGCGCAATATCGGCACCGGCCACCCGCTTAGCGCCGCGGGCCATGGCTTCGGCGACCTCCGGGCTTACCGCTCCATGCCAACGAATCGTCTCCTCGTCCACTCCGAGAACACGCGCCTTGGCGCTGTTGGCGTAGGTGACGGCATCGAGAAGTAGAAAGTCGCTCGCCCCGGGTTCGCGCGTTAGGAGGTGTCCGACCAGGCCGCCGGTGCACGACTCCGCGATGGCCAGTGTCCAGCCGCGCGTCCGTAGAGCTCGGCCCACGACCCCCGCGAACGTATCGTCGCCCTCCGCGTAGACGCATGGGCCTAGGCGCCCTTTGACCTCGATGGTGACCTCCTCGCACCTGGTCCTCGCGGCTGCGCGCGAGCCTGCCCTCACGAGCACTTTCACCTCGATTTCTGGAAAGTGCGCCCTGTAGCCGAGCGTCGTGCCCGGATAGGCCAGCTCGACCCCGGCGAGCTTTTCTCCGACGACGCTCTCCGGCAATCCGAACGTGCGAAGACGCACCTGGTACGAGTCATCCGGGGCGAGCGGGCGGATGCGGGGCGCCACATGTTGCTCGAACATCGCCTCCATCTCGCGCGGGACGCCGGGCAAAAAGTACAGCGTGCAGTCGCCCATGCGGACACCGAAGCCCGGCGCCGTGCCCGCCGCATTTGGCAGAACCTCCGCGCCCTCGGGAAAGTCGGCCTGCTTTTCGTTCGACGGGCTCATCGTCCGCCCGGCTTTTTCGAAACGTCGCCGGATCGCTTCCAGCGAGCTTTCGTCCCGAGTCAGACCGACTCTCAGCGCTGCCGCGACGGCCTTCGTAGTAACGTCGTCCGAGGTCGGCCCCAGACCGCCAGTGGCGACGACTACGCTCGCACGAGCGGACAGCCGGTGTAGCGTTTCGACGATGCGTGCGACATCGTCGTCGATAACTGCGTGCTCCACGACCTCGAAGCCCACCGAAGTCAGCTCTGCGCCGAGCCAAGCGGCGTTCGAATTCACGAGCTCTCCGCGTGTGAGCTCCGTCCCGATGGACAGCACAGCGCAAGTCATGGGGGACCAGCGAGCCTAGCCTAACCGCGCTCAAGGGGGATATGCGCATCGAAGGCCTACGTCGCGCCTGCGGGCTTCAGGATCGAGCTCGAGTCGTGCCCAGACGCGCATGTCGCTGGCCAAAGTCGTTCTCCAGCTGCCTCCTTTGGCCACTGCAGTCGCCGGGCGCGTTGGGTCGCTCTCCACCCACTCGGCGACGTTGCCCGCGAGATCGTGCACCCCGAGAGGGGTGTCGCCTTCTCCGTGCGCGCCCACCGTGTCAGGGCCCGTGGCTCCCGTCGCGCATGGACCGTGCTCGAGGCCCCAAGCGGCGCGCCGGCACACGGCGCCTGTGTCTCCCCAAGGATACCGACGGGGGGGAGCCGCGGCTGAAAGCGCCGCGACCGTCCACTCGTCTTCGGTCGGGAGACGGCCCGCGCGCCCCCGACAATATCGGGACGCCGCCTCGCGCGTCATTCCGCTCGCCGCAACTAAGGGGTCGTCGGATCCCGGCTCCCAAACACCTCGAGGGACCTCGAAGGCGTCGATGCGGAATGACAAGACCCGCAGTGTTCGAGGTTGCGCCAGGCCCTCGGCCTCCCAGTCCGAGGGGCCCACGGCAATCGTTGCTGAGGGGATGAGCACGGTCCGGTCCGGCGGGCGACATCCTCGAGGATTGCGCTCGAACGGCGAGGGACAAGCGTCGCCGACGATCTCGCATCGAACGCCGGCGCGCTCGAAGCCGGGTCCGCACGGAGGCAGGGAGCCGACAGAGCGCCCAATGACACCGATACCGAGGGCGCCGGCGAGGCTCGCGAGTGCGAACCCGAGGGCAGTCGCGGGCGGCAAGCGCATCGGCAAGAGCCATAGCTCAAGACGCGCTAGCGTTGACGGACCCATGGCCGATCTCCCCGATTCACAAGAAGCGCCCATCTCCATCGCCTTCTCACCGGACAGCGACGACATGTTCATGTTCTGGGCTCTTCTTTCCGGCAGAGTCGACTGCGAAGGGCTCGTCTTTACGTCGGAGCGGGGCGACACCGAGAGCCTCAATGCTCGCGCCGAAAAAGCGACAATCGATGTGGTCGCCGTCTCGATCGCGCGCTGGCCGTCCATCGCGCAGGACTACCTCATTCTGCCTCACGGTATGTCCGTCGGGAGGGGTTACGGTCCGGTTGTCGTGGCCGATCGCGCACGCGACCTTGCGTCTCTCCGCGGCGCGCGCATCGCGGTGCCTGGCTTACGAACCACCGCGTATCTCGTGCTTCGGCTGCTCTTGCCCGAGTTCGAGCCCGTCGTTGTCCCTATCGCTCCCTACGCCCGGGTGTTCGAGGTGCTGCGCGCGGGCGGCGTTGCCGCCGCCCTTCTGATCCACGAAGGTCGTCTCACCTATGCCGACGAAGGGCTCGCTTGCGTCTGCGATCTCGGCGAAGGCTGGGCGCGCGAGACGGGCGGGCTCCCGTTACCACTCGGAGCCAACGTCATCCGCCGTGCGCTCGGGACAGAGCGCATCGCGCGAGTCTCTCGAGTCCTGCGCGCCTCGATCCAGTGGGCGCTCAGCCATCGTGACGAGACCATGAGCGCCCTCCTTGACCTAGAAGCCCGCCCCGGCCTCCAGTTGGATCGCGCAAAGCTCGACCGTTATCTCGCGATGTATGCCAATGTCGATACGCTCGACGCGGGCGCCGACGTTCGCGAAGCGATCGATCAACTATACGTTCGCGGAGCCCGGGCTCGGATCCTCGCTGAGAGGGTGAGGGCGCAGTTCGCGCCTTGACCCCATCCTCTCGCCTTCCCGGTCAAACGGAGAAAATGCGTGTTCGCAGATAGGCGCTAAGCTTCAGGAGGGTCCGACGGACGCGTTCGTCCTTGGAAAACTTCGGTCTTAGCGGGAGGCGAGCATGAGGGTGTCGTTCGGCGCCAGTGGGCTTCTCGTCCTTTGGGCAGCCGCCTGCGGCAGCTCACAGTTGGTCGACGAACGAACTGGAGTCACTTCGGCGGCCATTCAAGACGGCACAGCCGATACCACCGACAAGTACCCGTTCGCGGTCGCGGTCATCGAGAATGGCCAGCAGGTGGGCCTCTGCTCGGGGTCTCTTCTTGCTCCCAATCTGGTGGCCACCGCGCGTCACTGTGTCACCGCCCTCTCTGGCCCCAAAGACATCGAGTGCGCCACGTCTACGTTCGGCAGCGATCTTCCCGTTGGCGAGCTTCTGGTGACCAACGACCCAACGCTTTCTTCCGCAACGCACTTCGTCGGTGTCCGGCAGATCGTCGTCCCGACGGGGACGCAGCAGACCAAGGTGTGCGGTAACGACATCGCGCTTCTCATCCTCGCCCAAAACATCGTTATCCCCGAGTACGTCACGCCGACGCTCAATCCTCCGATGACCGACCCGAGATATTCAATCTCGGTAACCGCCATCGGCTACGGGATCGATTCACCTCTCGATACGACCGGCATGAGCGCTGGAACACGCCGAGTTCGCGAAAACGTCGAGCTGGTGTGTGTCCCGAACGATGCGAGCTTCTTGGGCTGTTACAGCAGCCCCATGGTGTCTCAGTTTCTAGCGCCGACCGAGTTTGTGTCCGGAAACGCGAGCACGTGCGAAGGCGACTCCGGCTCCGGCGCTTTTGACCAAGGCAGCTTCGACCGGGGGGATTGGGTCAGCTTCGGCGTGCTGTCTCGCGGAGCGACTGATGTCGACAGCGGGACGTGCGTTCAGCCAATCTACTCGCGCTTCGACGCATGGTCTCAGCTTCTCGTGGAGGGGGTAACTCAAGCGGCGACTGTTGGCGGCTACGCTATCCCAGCCTGGGCGCAATCCGGGGCTGCGACTGCAAGTTCGAGTGACGCAGGCGCTTCGGAAGCGGCAGCCCTCCTTGGCAATGGAACGGCGTGCGGAGGAAACGATCAGTGCCAGTCGAGTCAATGTGTTTCCACGGACGACGTCCATTTCGTATGCGCAAGTGATTGCAGCGCTGGGGTGTGCTCCGCTGGGTTCAGCTGCGTGAGTGGGTTTTGCTTTGAGGTAGCCAACCCCCCCGCGTCAGCCGCCGTCGCAAAGAGCGGATGTAGCGCGGGGACGATCGGCGCAAAGTCCGGCGCTCCATCCCGTGTCAGAGTCGGTGCGGTCCTGCTGTTGGCGCTCGCGTGCATACGGCGATCGCGCCCAACGTCGCGATCGCACCAGCGCCGGAGATCGTCGACGTTCGTGCGGACGGATGCATGATGCAGCAACTGTCGGAATCCGGACAGGCGCTGGCCGCCGCGCCGCAATGTCGGGTGAGCGGGAGCCCTGCAGAATCAGTACGTAAATGCCCACCTGACCGACGCTGGCATCGCGCTGGCGCCCGCGCACAGGATTTGCTGAACTTAGTCGCATGATGGATGTTTCCTCCGCCGCGCGGCTCCCGGATACCTCCGAGAGAACGCGGTTCGACGTGCTGCGCCGTCGCGTCGCGGAGGAGATGGGCCGCTCGTCGTCTCGCTGGCGCCTGACGTGGGTGCTTCCCTTCAACGTCTTCGTGGTGGCGCTCCTCGCCGCTCGCGGAGAGTCGCATTGGAGGCTGGTCGCACAAGCCTGCGCCGTCGTGGCGCTCGGGCTCCTCTTCGGGGCGCGCGCCCTCGCCGATTCCTCCTCTCTCCGACTGGGCACGTTTTCGGTCGGCGTGATCGCGTACTTTGTCATGATCTTCACGACAGGGGGGCTGGCTAGCCCGTTGCTCGTCATGGGCGCGCTCATGATCACCGTCGCGGCGATCGCCTTCCGCGATCCGCCGTGGGTCCGTTCGGCGATCTTCGTCGCCTTCTTGGTCGGATTCGTGACTCTTGCTCTCATTTCGACCACCCGCTTTGGATATCTGGACGCACCCCTCGAGCCAAAACAGGGCCTGCCCAGCCCCGACTACGTCGCCATCGCGCTTCTTGCCGCGGTCTTCACGATGGTGGGCGTCTACAGGGTCGGTTGCTCGGTCCTCAGAGGCTACGAGCGTGCCGCTCTGGAGCTCGCCGAGCGTCGCGAAGAGCTATGCAGCGAAAGCGAGGATCGAACGCGCGCGCTTGAAGGCGTGGCGGCTCGCCTTGCCCACGAGGTCAAGAATCCTCTAGCGGCGATCAAGGCGCTTTCGGCTCACATGGCGCGAAATGCCTCCGACACGAAGAGCGCAGAGCGCTTGGCGATCGTGGCGGCAGAGGCCGATCGGCTACAGGCGATCGTCAATGGTTTTCTGTCATTTTCACGCGGGCTCGAGGAGCTCAAGCCGGCGGCCACGCAACCTCACGAGGTTGCCCGCGAGCTAGCTGTCCTTCTCGAAACACGCGCCGAAGATGCGGGCGTCATGCTCCATGTAGGTGGCAACGAGAGCCTCATAATAGAGGCCGATCCCCGCAAGCTGCGTCAGGCGCTGCTTAACATCGTCCTCAACGCAATTCAGGCATCTCCCCGCGGATCGACCGTCGCGATAGACGTCGTGTCGGAGGGCGAAGGGGCGCGCGTGACGGTGCGAGACGATGGACACGGAATGACGCCCGAAGTGCTCGATCGCATTCGGAAGCCTCATTTCACGACAAAAGAGGGTGGTACGGGACTCGGCGTTGCAGTCGCTCGAGGGCTCATCGAGCAACACGGAGGGCATCTTGAGTTCAAGAGCGCTCCGGGCAAGGGCACCATCGCCATATTGCGCTTGCCGGCGAAAGCCATTTTTCGCGAAACCGTCCTCCCCAACCCGCAGCGTGGGTTCAAGTCCGGATGCTCGGGCGGGTCGTCGTCCCCCCTGGCTGCCCGGGCACGTCCGTCGAACGTATGAGAGTGCTCGTCGTCGACGACGATGCCTCGCTTCGATTCACGCTCGAAGCGGTATTGAGTGACGCTGGGTTCGTGGTCGAGACGTGCGGGGGCGGTGCGCCTGCTCTCGCGGCTTTCGAGGCGCGCGGCGCGGACGTGGTTCTCACCGATCTCGCGATGCCGGAGATGGACGGAATGCAGGTCCTGGAACGTATGCGCGCCAGTGATCCAAGCGTGCCCCTTCTCATGCTGACGGCACACGGCTCCGAGCGGGTCGCGGTCGCAGCAATGAAAGCTGGGGCATTCGACTACATCCCCAAGCCGTTCGACCCCGATGAGCTCGTGCTCGCGGTGAGGCGCGCGACCGAGTGGCGGGACCTTCGGCTCCAAAACGCACGCCTGCGTACCGAAGCCGCTCTAGGGAGGACGATTGTAGCCGACAGCGCGGCCATGAGACGGGTGATGGATGTCGTCACACGTGCGGCTCCCAAGGATGTCACAGTGCTTTTGCTTGGCGAGAGCGGTGCTGGCAAGGACGTGCTCGCTAGCGTTCTACACGCGCACTCGCGCAGGGCGGACCGACCGCTCGTTCGATTCAACGCGGCGGCCATTCCGAGCGAGCTCGCGGAAGCGGAGCTCTTTGGCCATACAAAGGGGGCCTTCACGGGGGCTCAGTCCGCTCGGCAGGGATACTTCCAGCAAGCCCACAAGGCGACTCTCTTCATCGACGAGATCGGCGACCTTCCGCTCGGTATCCAGGCCAAGGTGCTTCGAGTGCTCCAATCGGGCGAAGTTCAGCAGCTCGGAGGCCGGTCGGAGATGGTCGACGTTCGCGTCATCGTGGCCAGCAATCGAGATCTATCGGGAGAGGTCAGAGCCGGGCGCTTTCGCGAGGATCTCTTCTATCGACTGAACGTCGTTCCGATCCGGGTCCCGCCTCTGCGTGAGCGAATGGAGGACATCGAGCCTCTCGTTCGGACGTTCGTGCGGAGATACGCGGACCGGTATGGCATGAGCGGCGTCGAGGTTGAACCTGCCTTGGTCGAGGCGCTACGTACCAGCCCATGGCCCGGAAACGTGCGAGAGCTCGAAAACACCGTGGCTCGTCTCTTGGCACTTGCTCCGGACGAGCGAATTACATTGGCTCTTTGGCGGTCGCTGTCGGGAGGCCCGACCGCCTCATCGGCGCCCCCCAGCGGCGCGGGCGACCCGGGCGCTGGGCATCCCCTGCGCGCACGAGTCGAGGCCTTCGAGCGCACGCTCATCGCTGAAGCGTTCGACGGCGCCGGTCGCAACCAGAGCGAAACCGCTCGCCGCCTTGGCGTTTCGAGGCCGGCTCTCATCGAGAAGCTGCACAAGTACGGGCTTATGGGCCGATGAGCCAGCGTTTGGGAGAGTGAGCCCGCGTGGCGAAGGTTCGCCTCGACCAGCTCCTGGTTGCCCGGGAGCTCGCCCCGTCCCGAGCGAGTGCTCTCGGCGTCGTCCTTGCGGGCGAAGTATTTGTGGACGGGTTGCGCGTTGACAAGGCGGGAGTCCTCGTCGCGGACGATGCTGCAGTCGAGGTGCGCGGCCCCGCGTGTCCCTACGTCTCCAGAGGTGGAATCAAGCTAGCCGGCGCGCTCGACGCGTTCGGCATCGACGTTGGCGGCCTGCACTGTCTCGACCTCGGCGCGTCCACCGGAGGCTTTACCGACTGTCTGTTGCAGCGTGGAGCGTCGAAGGTGATCGCCGTTGACGTTGGCTACGGGCAGCTTGCTCACAAGTTGCGCGTCGACGCTCGCGTGGTGGTCATGGAACGGACGAACGGCCGGGCGCTCACGTCGGAAGCTATCGGTGGCCCCATCGATCTCACGGTCGTGGACGCATCTTTCATTGGGCTCGCCAAGCTCATGCCGGCGGTGTCCGACTGCACTCGCCCGGGCGGCACGCTCGTCGCGCTCGTAAAGCCTCAATTCGAGGTGGGCCGTGAGCAAGCGTCCCAGACCCGTGGTGTGGTGCGTGACGAGAAGATCCGGACAGCGGCCGTCGCCAACGCGACGCGGTCGGTCGCGCAGGCGGGTTTCGAGATACGGATGCATCAAGACAGCGTCCTTACCGGTCCGAAGGGGAACCGCGAGGTGTTCCTGTACGCGACGCGGCTATAGTGCCGCCGCGCATGAAACACGGTCCGAGGCTTGGTGCGATCTTTCTAACGGTGTTTGTCGACCTCCTCGGGTTCGGCCTCGTGCTGCCGTTTCTCGCGAAGGAGGCTCACGATACGTTCCGCGTGAGCGCGTTCATCGCAACGCTTCTGGGCTCCATCTACTCGCTCATGCAGTTTCTCTTCGTCCCCGTCTGGGGCCGCGTTTCGGACCGTGTTGGACGTCGACCCGTGCTCCTCTGGTCAGTGGCAGGCTCCGCGCTGACCATGGCTTCACTCGGACTGGCGCTCGTCTGCGGCCGCACGGTCGTATGGCTCTTCGCGGCCCGTGCCTTCAGCGGTATCGCCACCGCCAATTTGGGCACCGCCAGCGCCTACATCGCCGACATTACCAAGCCAGAAGAGCGCGCCAAAGGGATGGGGCTCATCGGCATGGCCTTCGGTCTCGGCTTCATCGTCGGCCCCGCGGTCGGCGGGACCCTGGCCGGAGTCGTCATCAATGGCAGGCACGGGGCGGTCCCTTGCTTTTTGGCGGCGGGCCTCAGCTTGATCAACCTCTTGTGGGTGGCACTGGGCGTGGCCGAATCGCTGCCCAAGGAGAAGCGGACGTCGCGACCGCAGCGCAGCCTGGCACCGCTCAACTCCAAGTCCCTGCGAGAAGTGTTCTCACTTCCGGGGGTCGCGCTCGCCATCGGTGTCAATTTTCTCGTCGTGCTCAGCTTCACGAACCTCGACCAGACATTTACCTTTTTCTGCGCGGATCTCTTTCGCATCAACGAGCGTGGAACGGGCTACCTGCTCGCCTTCATCGGGCTCGTCGCCGCGGCCACTCAAGGAGGTCTGGTGCGACGACTTGCGCATCGCGTGAGCGAAGTCACGCTCATGCGCGCGGGGACTTTGGTTCAAGCCGGCGCTTTTGCCAGCCTCGTCGGAGCGGGAAGCGTCGGGTCTCGTGGATTCCTTTATGTAGCTGGGGGCTTGCTGGCTCTCGGAAACGGGCTGACACAGCCCGCGACCTCGGCGTTCGTGTCGCGGCGCGCGTCGCGCGAACGGCAAGGCGCCACTCTCGGGACCAACCAATCCTTCGCGAGCTTGGCTCGCACGTTTGGTCCGGCACTCGGCGGCTGGCTTTACGCGGGCACCGGACCACGGGCTCCCTATGCCGCGGCGTCGCTCGGCATGATGGCTGCGTTCGCGCTGACGATGGGGCTGCGCACGTCCAGGGAGCGGGGCTAGCGTTGCCGTCAGCGTTTACCGACCCGCTACACGGCTGAACCGTGACCGAGACCGAGCCGCCCGTGGACGAATCCGCTCCGTTCGAAGCGCTGCCGCCCATTCCAAAGCGATCGATATACCGCGCGATTCGGCGCAGCCTGGGCGCGTACTTCCTCGGCGAAGACCCCACGCTGATTACCGCGCTGCTTCCTACCTGCTTTCTCTCGATGTTGCTTTACACACGTCCTCCGAGGACGAACTTCATCTTCGACGAGCAGGAAGCCTTACTCGCGAATCCCTACGTCCGAGCCGGTTCCGATCCAGGAAAGGTCGGGTGGCTTCAGGCGTTCCGGCGCGACTTCTGGGGCCTTTCGCCGGATCGCACGATCGGTTCCTATCGTCCGCTTCCAGATATCGTCTGGCGGTTCCTTTGGAAATTGGGTGCCCGAGATCAGACGGCGTTCCCGCACGCATATCTCAATGTGCTCGTTCACGGTCTCAACGGGGCGCTTCTGGTCGTTCTCGTGTTTCGGTGGACGCGCGATCGCGTGACGGCCTGGCTAGCTGGCTTGCTGTTCGTGGCCACCGCTGTAGTCACGGAGGCCGTGAGCGGAGTGGTTGGCCTCGCGGATGTGCTCGGAGGCACCGGGGCGCTGCTGGCGCTCCTCGCTCTCTGCTGCCCGATCCCGACGATGGTGCCCGCCTTGTTCGGTGCGACGCTGCTTGGGCTTTTCTCAAAGGAGAGCGCGCTCTGCATCGTCCCTCTCGCGCCGTTGGCGGCGCTACTCACAGCGCAGATGGTCCACCCAGACCGGCCGCTTCGCTGGGGGCGCGCCGTGGCGGCCGCCCTTTCAACGGCGGCCGCGTTCGTTTTCTACGTCGAGATGCGTCGCCGATGGTTCCCTGTCGTCACACCGCCGGAGCTTTCGGCGCAAGCCAACGCGGGTAGGTCGGCTTTACGTCGCGCCTTTGCTTTCTCGCTTCGCTGGTATGCGCAGCCCGTGTTGCCTCGAGACCCGCTCAACAATCCGCTCATTACTGCGTCGGTTCCATACCGTGTCGCCGGCGCGCTGAGGGTGTTCGCGCGAGGCCTGGGACAAGTGCTCGCACCCGTGACACTCTCCGGGGACTACTCGGCTCCGCAGGAACCCGTGCCAACGCGTCTGGTCTTTCCAGAGAGCGTCATCGGCGCGGTGGCGATGCTTGCGCCAATTGTCCTCTGTCCCTGGCTCGGAATCGCGGCTTGGCACCGAGCGAGCCGAGCCGCTCACGAGTCGCGCGTGCCCGCAAACGGGCTCACGCAAATGCGTGGCGATACCGCGCCTCTCGTCGCCCTCGCAATGGTGTGGATCGTCGTCTCGTACCTGCCCGTCTCGAATATTCTGGTCCTGCTACCGACGGTCCGCGCCGAGCGCTTCTGGTACTTTCCCGCTGTGGGGTCGGCCATCCTCCTCGGCGTCGGTTCCGCACGGCTGCTCCGCACGCGGCGCGGCCCCGCGGGACGCGCGCTGGTTTTGATCGCGATCACTCTTTTCGCGGGGTTTCAGTGCGTCAAAGCTCGACTCCACGCTCTCGATTACGAGAATGACCTCACCTTTTGGAACGCGACGCGAAAGGCTGTGCCCAGAAGCGCGAAGGCCCATTTGAACTATTCGGTCATGCTGGGCGCGCGCGGGGACCTGCCAGGGCGGTTGGAGTCCAACGCCGTTGCGTTGAAGCTCGCCCCGAAATGGCCGATGGCCAGCGTCTACATGGGCGACACGCTTTGCCGCTTGCATCGTGCGGCGGACGCACTGCCGCACTATCTTGCGGGCTTTGCGCTCGGGCCTGCCGACATGGGTCTCGTGGCGCTCGGCCTGCAGTGCTTGTGGGACGAAAAAGAGCTCGACGAGACATCGATCGCGCGCGCAGAGTTGCAGAACTTAGCCGACCAATACCCGGGTTCTTGGCTCAAGTATCTCGTGGACGACACGCTCGCGAACGGGGACGAGTATCAGGGCGTGAATCCCAAGTACCGGCCGCGGGGTTACAACGAGGGACCCAAAAAGGACGAGTGACCGAAATAAACTCACGGAACCGTCGCGAGGACCAAGGGCGATGGGCTGTCGATTCGACCTGGCGCTTCCGTCCCATCCTGCGAAGCCCAGTACCCCCAGTAGCGTTCGCGTCCGATGCGATGGTTGAGCACGATTTCGATCTTGTACAGAAAGCCGGGGCGCCATAGCTTTGTCGAGATCCTGGGTGGCAGGACTCCCATGTCGCGCTCGGTCCTATCCGCCGGCATCAGACTGAGCGACGCCGGCGCTTCGACGACGGATCTTACCGCGAACGCGGCGCGCCCAGCCGTTGGCCCGTTCGCCTCGAACCATACTTCGATGCAAGGCCGTGTCCCGTGAGTCAGGCGGACGCCCTGAAGGCGAAGTCCTTGGCTGAAGTCGGCGGTGACGGTGTGATCGAGCTGAACGAGGATCTGCTTTCGAAGCTCAGCGACTCTCGTAGCGTCTCCGCGAAACGCCGCGATGTTGTGCAAAATGCGGAGGTCTTCCAGTGAATCAGCGTTGGAGGTACTTGGAGCGTTCGCGGGCTGACCGAAATGAACCCGCCACTCCCACGTCAGGAGCGGATCGGGGGTGGGGCTAATGGATCGCATGGGTTCCCATCCACCGTAGAGCAGCCACTCGAAAACATTCGGCTCGCGCTCGACCACCCTCCACGCGTCGAAGGGCCCCGGCCCCGCGCTCTGGTCGACCACCCAAGCGTCCCCGTAGACCTCGACGTGAGCAGCCGCGGCGATCCGAACCTGTTCGTCGGTCCCAAGCTCGCTCGGTCGCGCGAACCATATCGGGTGGCGCGCCGCATCCTTGGCAAAAACCTCAGGCTGTGGGGACGGATGAGGAAGCCGCATGGCGGACCAGCGGTGCTCCCAACTGAGGGGTATGGTGGGATGTTGGTCAACGGACGCCCCAATCGGTGTCCTCGGGGCGACAATATTCTTGACGATGTAGAGCATATCGATCTCGCTTCGGAACGGCGACCCGTGATCGTCGTACTTCCCCCCCGTCCGACGCCAAATGGAAAGCGATCGAACCCCATCGGGCGTCATCGCTAGAGCGGGTGCCAGACCGAGCCCCAACGCGACCCAACCGCTGCAGCGCGAGGCAAGCGTCCTCTCGGTGACCCTCCGGACCACGAAGGCAGTCGTCGCACTCAGTTGCCCGAGCGCAAGCGCGAAGTAGGCCGCGAAGTAGTGCGGCCAGAAGATATGAACGTCCGCTCCCCGTTTGAAGACGACGTACTGGACGACTGCCCCGAACAAGACGGATACCGCGTAAAATTCACAGTCATCACGAACGGCGATTGCACGGAGAATACACAGTGGCGCCATCAGCTTCCCGAGGCCAATGGCAAACGGCGTGAAGCTGAAGTCGATCCAGTCTTTCCGAACCTCGAGCGCCGTTCGCAGCGGTGAGTCTTGCCCACCGGCCCGCATTTCGCCCGCCCCGAGCCACTCTCCTATCTTGTCGGCTTTGTAGAAGAGACCCAGCCACAGAAGAGCCGAGCTTGTCGCTATCACCACGCAAATCGCCCACCAGCGCGCGTACCAAGCGAACCGGAAACGCGGTGTCCACCCGCGTGGCAAGACGAATGCCCTCAGAAAGCCCCAAGCGAGCAGAGGCGCGATGAGCACGTAGCCGATCCAATCACCGGAGCACACCACGACCAGCCCCGCGACGCTCGCGGCCATACGGTGGTGCGACAGCCCCCAGAAGAATAGCAGCGTGCCGAAAATGCAGATCGTCTCCAAGTTGTGATAGTTGGCGAATCCGACGGCTATGGGGACCACGACATAACCGCAGGCGGAAGCTGCGCCCGCGATGACGCCCCAATGTTTTTTCGCAATAGAAAATAGGAGAGGAGGGATTGCAATGCTCATTAGAATCGCCGGCAAATGCACGACAATGTCGTGCTTGCCGAGGACGAACTCAATCAGAGCTGAAAGATAGAAAACGCCAAAGGGATGATGGCAGTAGTAGGTCGCTGGAGACGGCGGTGCGGAGCCGAAGGTGTCCGAAGATGGGTAGAGGATATGCCAGCGCACAATGGGGAGGGCATGCAGCGCCACCGCCGCGCTGCTTCCGTCATTGTGGCCGGCTCCCGGAATCTGAAAGCATCCCCAAGCCGCCGCGAACGCAAACCAGGCGCAAGCTACCACCGCGACGCCCCGGGCGACGCGCTCGAGCGGCGCTTCGACGGCCTTCATGGGTCGCGCAAGCTAGCATACGGCCCATCCGAGCCGGCGTGGCAGCGGCGCGCTCGTTACGCATTCCCGGGGCCATCACGCGAGACGCGCAGGCGAGCTCCAGCCACACTCCCCATCGTGAAAGGGCTCTGCTAGAAGCTGCCTTCCACGCTCGCAATGGATATCGATTCTTCCACTTCGCCCCCTCTCGCAAGTCAGGCTGCAGATCCGACTCTGCGACTCGACCTTCCTGCCATCGACGTGGCGTCGCCCGAGCTATCCATCGTCGTCCCGGCATTGAACGAGAAGCTGACCATCGGGGACTTCATCGACTGGTGCAAGGAAGGCCTGAGCAAGGCGGGCGTGGTGGGCGAGATCCTCATTGTCGACAGTTCCACGGACAGCACCGCCGACATCGCTCTCGCCAAAGGGGCGCGTGTGCTGCGAGCGCCGAAACGGGGTCTCGGACGGGCGTATATCGACAGCCTGCCCTTCATTCGCGGCAAGTGGATCATCATGGGCGATTGCGATTGCACCTATGACTTTCGCGAGATCGGGCCATTCGTCGCGAAGTTCCGCGGCGGGACTCAGTTCATCATGGGTTCTCGGTTTCGCGGCTATATCGAGCCTGGCGCAATGCCGCCGCTGCACCGGTATCTGGGAACTCCCGTGACGACGTGGATTCTGAACGTGCTCTTTTCGGGTCACTTCTCGGACATCCATTGCGGAATGCGCGGCATCACGAAGCCCGCTCTAGAGCTCATGGGGCTGCGCTCTCAATCGTGGGAGTATGCTTCCGAAATGGTCCTAAAGTCCGTGCACATGAAGCTCAAGACGGACGAAGTGCCCATTCGCTTTCTGAAGGATCGCGAAGGAAGGCTCAGCCACCACAAACGGTCGGGCTGGTTTTCGCCCTGGGCTGCGGCGTGGATCAACCTTCGGGCCATGTTCATTTATGGCGCGGACTTCTTCTTGTACCGTCCCGGATTGGCACTCGCAGCACTCGGCGCCACGCTTACCTTACCACTTTCGCTCGGGCCGGTTCGAGTTGGCGCGGTTGAATTCTCGCTGCATTGGATGCTGCTCGGCGTTACCCTGGCGACGCTCGGCCTGCAGTGCATCTACATGGGAATACTCACTCAGACATTTTTCGACTATTCGGGCGACACGACAAAGCGGTGGCTCACGCGATTTCAGTATACGCGCACCGTTCTTCTTGCTGCCGGCCTGTTCGCGGCAGGGCTCGCCTTAACCGCGCTGCTCCTCGCGCACTACATTAATCATCAATTCGTGCTCAACGAAGGAAGCAAGCTTAACTACCTCGGCGTCACCGGCCTGCTCCTGATGATCACAGGGTTCATGACGTTCACATTCACACTACTTCTGCACTCGACATCGGTCGTCGTCTGGCGCAAATAGTCGCGAGCCATTGCTGAGCGCCAATGGATCTCGTCTCGCGCGTCTTGGAGTTTCGTCCAGCAATACGCGTCGCGCGTTCCGTCGCCGACTGGGTGGACCTCCAGTACTCCTTGCTCCTCGCGCAAATCGCGAGAGCAGCACCGAAGGCGAGCGGAAGACTGCTCGATGTGGGGTGCGGCGACAAGCCGTACAAGTCCATCTTCGGTCCGTACACGAGCGAATATATCGGCATCGAGCACGAAGGGGTGTTCCCAAGTACGCATGCCTCCTCGGCGGAGGGGCGTCCAGATCTCTATTACGATGGCCATCGCCTTCCGTTTGAAGACAAATCGTTCGATACGGTCCTTTCAGTCCAAGTCTTGGAGCACACCCCGAAGCCCCAGTCCCTCCTCAACGAGATGGCTCGGGTGCTTCGGCCCGGCGGCCTTCTCATTCTCAGCGCCCCGTTCTCAGCGCGTCTGCATGAGCAACCACACGACTACTTCCGCTACACCCCTCACGGTCTCCGTTCGATGTGTGAGGAGGCCGGCCTCGACGTCACCGAGATCTGGAACCAAGGGAACATCTGGAGCGTCATCGGCCACAAGCTCAATAGCTTTCTCGCGTTTCGCGTTGCGGAGAGTCAGAGCATGGCCGTTCGGATGGGTAAGCTCAAGCACGAAGGCAAAGGATCTCCGATGGGTGGGCGTCCCTGGTTGCTTCCTGTGGTCGTACCGGCGATGGTCGGCATCGCAGGCTTCGCGCGCGTGCTCGACCGCGTCGTACCGGATCCGACGGAGGCCTTGAGCTACATGTTGTTCGCGCGGCCTCGTGGCGACTGAAGGCTCTCTGCGGGGCCGAGCCCGAATCGACCTTCTCGTCAGGCCATACGTGCGGCGTGAACGATCTGAAAGCCCAACAGCTCCGGCCAAAGTTCGCACACTCGCGACTCCGCAGGCTCGACGACCTCGCGATAAAGTTTGTACATCGGCGAGGTTGCAAGTGCGAGATGATCGCCCTGCGCGACGTTGCGATCGAAGGCCTTGCGTAGCAGCGGTGCGGCCGATTGTACCAAAGATGGGGTGCAAGCTCGGTCTACGATCTTCAAACCGCAATATTCGAGCAACTCTCTGATCGTGCGCCGTGTATAAAACCGTAAGTGCGTTCGGTCCCAGAGGCCCGACCAAGTGTAGTGTTGTCGACCCAATATCGTCGATATCCTATTGTACCATACCGCGTAATTGGGCACGGAAATGATCCACAGAGCGTTCTTCAAAATCTCCGTGGTCGCCAAGTCGCGAAGAAAGGAGATTGGGTCGGACACGTGCTCCAGCACGTCCGAGAGAACAACGGCGTCAAACGGTGCATCTTGGCGCCCCGCCCGGCGCCAATCATCCGTCGTTCCCTGAAACACGTCGTGGCAAAGCGCGCGGGCGAGCTCGGCCGCGCGCGGATTCGGCTCTACGCCCAGAATCCAAGCGTCCGGACTGCGCTCGCGAATCGCCTGCGCATTGGCTCCACATCCGCAACCAACGTCGAGGATCCGTGCACTCGGGCGGTGGGAGATCGCGTGCTTTGCCAGAAGGTATTGTATCGCCGGATTGGGCCGCTCGACGTAGGAATACGAAGTCTGTGCGAGATCGAGCGGAAAGCCTTTGGTCGACATGGGGCACGTCGGCGATGAAGCCGAAGACCATCACTTCTTGCGGGTGTTCCCACGATCGCGCCAGGCCGTATTGAATTCCGCAATCGTTTCGATTGTCCGAGGGTTCCACACCATCTTGCGCAGGATCGGAGGAACGACCGTTGGGACGTGCGCTCCGGCCTCGAGTGCCTCGTTGACATCCATGATGTGTCGCATCGAGCCCACGATAATCTTGGATGGGAGGTTCTCGCGGTCAAGGACGTTACGAGTGGCCGAGATGACCGGTCGCACGTCATAGCCCATGTCGCGCACTCGGCCGCTGAAGATGCTCACGTAGGTCGCCCCGGCGAGCGCTGCAAGATACGCCTGGTTCATGGCCATCAGGCACGTCACGTTCGTCTTCACGCCCCGTTTGGCGAGCTGGTGAAGCACTCGGAGCCCGGTTTCGCTGAACGGCACTTTGATTGTGATCCGGGCGGGGTCCCACGAATGATATTCCGCCGACTCGCGGAGCATCTCGCCTTCAGTCTCGGTGGTGAGCTCGACCGAAACGTCGCCCCAGCTCACCGCGAGAATGTCGCGGATGCGCTCACCGAGATCCGCATCCGGCGCCTCCCGAGCGATGATGAGGGGGTTGGTCGTGACTCCCGAAATCACTCCCCAGGCATAGAGATCCTTGATTTCTTTCGGTTCTGAGCTGTCGATGAAAAGCGCCATACCCCAATCCTCGCGGGCTCTACTAGCACGTTCGGCTCAGATACGCTGGAGGATTGCCGACGCGATTTCGAACAACGTTGTGCCGTGGACATCGGGGTTAGGCGAGCCTGGCGCCACGCGCATTGGGCAGAGCTCGCAGCGGACGGGAGAAAACACCAGACCTGTCCTTAGGCCCGCGGCGAGTCCGGCCTGCAGATCCGTGACGTTGTCTCCGATCATCCACGACTGGCTCCGATCCGCCCGCAGCTTTTGGATCAGCGCGTTGAGCATCCCGGCTCTCGGCTTGCGGCAGTCGCAGGCGCACACGAGAGACACGTCGCCGCTCGGACCGCCTTCGGGGTGATGAAGGCACACCTCTGTCGCAGCGATATCCACGCCGCTGCTGGCGAGCTTCGCGACGAGCGCCGCGTTGGTTCGGGCCACGGCGTCGGCAGAGAATTGGCCCTTGGCGGGTCCAGGTTGATTGGTCGCCATCGCGAGCAGGTAGCCCGCCTCCTGGAGCGCGCGCATCCCTTCAATGGCGCCGGGAAGAACGCGAAGTTGATCCGGGTGGAAGGCGACGGTGACGACACCGACGTCCTCGTGTCTTACGACGTCGATGATGGTTCCGTCGCGATCCAAGATCGCGGCTCGCGTCACCTGACGCTCTCCCACTTGGTCGCCGACCGCTGAAGCTTCGGGTGGCTCACCAAGAGGTGCCAAACCACCGCACAGAATCCCTCCGTGTGCGGAGTGACGCGTTCGGTCGCGACCGTGGGAATCACGACGCATGCGTCGGCCATCTGCCGCGTATAGCCGCCGTCTCGACCGACGATGCCGAACACTTTGGCGCCCACCTCACGCGCGAGATCTACGGAGCGAACAAGATTGACACTGACATTCTTCTCACGATTGCCGCCCCCCACACTGAAAATGAGCACGCCGTCGCCGGCCCGCAAACGAGAAACACGAAGCCATTCGGAGAAGCAAGTCTCCCAGCCCTCGTCGTTCACTCGCGCCGTCAGCTCGCTGACGTTGTCGGTCGGCGCGTACGATTCGATGCCGCATATCTTTCGAAAATCGTTGACGGCGTGTCCCGCATGTCCAGCGCTGCCACCCACACCGAGAATGAAAAGACGTCCGCCATTCGCGCGGACTCCGGCCAAGCCGTCCGCGACCGCCTCGATGCTCGCGACGTCGAGGCGACGCAACACGTCGACGCCCTCTTCCAGGTATTTGCTTGAAAATGTGTCCATGGGATTCACGACCGGTGAAAATTAGCCATGATGCGCGCTCCGTCAAAGTCGAAACGAAAACGCATGGGGCGCAATCCGCGCGACGCGAGAGCTTCCTGCACCGCGCGCCGTTGCGCCGGGCGCACGTAGAACAAGAAGAAGCCGCCGCCGCCCGCGCCCATGAGCTTTCCGCCAATGGCTCCGGCTCGTCGCGCCACCTCGTAGCTTTCGTCGATGCCGGAGTCCGCCATGTTCGACGCGAGCTTTCGCTTGTTCGTCCAATGTTCGTGAAGCATTTCTCCGTAGGTGTCGACCTTTCCGGAGAGCAAGATCGTCCGCGTGTCGTGACCAAGAGCCTTTATCCGGTGCATGCGCTGCACCGCGTTGTCGGCGTTCTCGGTGATCGTCTTTGCCTGCTCTCGGAGAACGGTCGACGCGGCCCGCTCTACTCCCGAGTAGTAGACGATGAGATTCGATTCGAGCTCGTCGACCACCTCGTCGCGTAACGTCAACCGCTCGACGGTCACGGCTCCATCCGGGTGAAAAGTCATCGCGCTAATCCCGCCATAAGCTGCGATGTATTGGTCTTGCTTTCCGATCGGCTCTTTCAGGAGCTCAATCTCGAGCTGACAGGCCTCCGAGGCCAGCTGTTCAACTGGCACGAACTCGCGCTTGAGGGCGTGCAGCCCATTGAGGAGCGCGACCGTAAAGCTGCTGGATGACCCAAGGCCGGTGTTGGCGGGAACATCGGCCAAGCTGTGCAGCTCGATGTTGCGCGTGATGCCCGTCATCCGTAGTGCCTCGCGGAAAATGCGATGCCGAATCTGATCGATCGAATCGACGGTCTCACTCTCGGCGTAGGACAGGCGAATGTCGTCGTGAAAACGTCGCGCTACGCAGACGAAGACGAACTTGTCGACGGCGGCTGCAACCACGAATCCGCCATGCTCGCGGGAGTATGTGGGCAGATCGGTACCACCTCCGCCAAGCGAGAAACGAACCGGAGCGCGTGAAACGATCATCAATCCGCTCCGGTACGAAGGTGTCGATCGAGCTCGGCGAGGCCTTCCGGTGAGCCGATTTCGTAGAACCTCTCACGAGCCAGGACGGCCCGCAAGCGCCTGCGCCTCGCCAGATCGCTTTGGACCACATCGAGGCCAAGCCGCTCGCCTAGAACGAGGGCGCCGATAACCTCTCGTCGAAGCGCTATGGCCCCGTAGTCGATGCAATCGAGCGCCTCATCGACGGTGCCTTTCTCGTAGCGCAGCACCCACGACCCATCGCTCTGAACATTGGACGCGTCCCAGCGCCCCTCGTTTCTGTAAATCGCCATCACGCCGTCGCAATCGCTCTGGCTGTCGAGCTGCCGCAGCGGCTCGGAATAGTCGAACGGCAAATAGCTGTCTCCGTAGGTCACCAGAAAAGTGGGCTCCAGGAGCGGCAGCGCCGCTCGGACCGCGCCCCCCGTACCCAGGAGCCTCGGGCCCTCCGCGGACCACAGAACGCGGGCGCCGTATCGACTCCCGTCTCCGACGTGGGCACGAAGCATTTCACCGAGGTGGCCCACGCACATCACGACGTCCCGCAGGCCGGCCGCCGCGATGCGCTCGAGCTGCCAGTCGACGAAGGGGCGCCCCGCGACCTCGAGGAGCGATTTCGGAGCCGTTAGCGTGCGGGGGCGCATCCGCGTCGCGAGGCCGCCTGCAAGTACGACCGCCTGCACACGCGGCTGCTTACCACGTCGTTGGCGGGGCGCACCGTGAAGCAGGCGAAGCTGCATGTCGGGCGGCCTTCGGTTTCAGCTCCTGGCTTCACTTGACACCCTTACGTCGGGCGGGTAAGTCCGCGGGCTTTCCGCGTCTCCGCGTGTGAGGGCCATTAGCTCAATTGGTAGAGCAGCGGACTCTTAATCCGTTGGCTGATGGTTCGAGTCCATCATGGCCCACCGATATCATTGAGGTTTGCAAAAGGGCCCCAATCACGTCGGACTCGGACGTCCTTGGCGTCCCCTGACGAATCAGCGCGGTTGAAACCGTAAGCTATTTTGCCGTCTGCGGTCCGCGGAGGGCGTCGCCGCGCGCGTTTGACGTCGCACTCGGCGGGGTCGTCAGCGGACCATAGATCTCGAACCAGCGCTGATACGATCGCAGTGAAGGCTCTCGTCTCTCCGCCATCTCCGCCGCCGCATCCTCGACACGTTTCGGCAGATCCGCCACGAGCGTCGTTCCCATCGATACGGTGAGCTGCGCGGCGAGCCACAGGACGGCCAGCTGGTCCTTGTCGCTCATTCCGCTTGCCCGAGCACGAAGATCGTCCGCTCGCGCCAGCGCTCGACCAAGCCAGTGGCCGGCCGCCGCAGCGTCATGACGTTGACCCGAGTTCAGCGCGAGCTGCGCCTCCGCGAGCATCTGCTCTCGCTGCATCTCCACCCGATTCGTCTCCCCAAGTCGCTCCTCGAGGATGGCGTGCCGCGCGACGATGGCTCGAGCTTCGTCGTCCAAGCGACCGAGCTCCTGGCTCGCGTTGGCGCGAAGGCCGCTCGCAATGACCCGGTACGCGCGGGCCACGTGACTGGCAGTCGCGTGCGGCCACTGGAGCGCCGCCACCGTCTTTGGGTCGCCCAGAACCTTGTCCACGTAGTCGAGATCTGCGAGCGCCCGAGAAGGTTCCCTCGCGCCGACCGCCGCTGCGGCCCGCGAGAAGCGCGTCACTATCCGATTGCGCTCGGCCGACGGGGTACGGAGCGCATCAACGAGCGGAATTTCCCGATCGTAGAGCTCGAGTGCGCGCGCGAAGTGCCCCGCAGCGAGGTTGTCCACCGCGGCCCAATCGAGCGCGAGAAGACTGTAAGGAGCGAGCGCCGGGTTGCGGGCAATCATCGCGAGAGCCGCGTCGCCGGCGGCAGCCGCCTCGGCGTCGCGGCCCACGTGAAGGAGCGCCTGCGCTTTCGATAGAAGCACGTCCAGCCCCTCAGAGTTGTCGCTGTATGGAAGCTTGTCGCGCTCGAGCAAGTAGCCGACCGCGATCCGGTAGTTTCCGACGTCGGTGTGCAAAAGACCCAGCTCACCCAGGATCATGGCGCGGAAGCGCGCATTGTCGGCCACGAGCTCGAGCGCGATGAGGTAGTGGACGTTGGCTCGCTCGGCCGTCCCTAGGTCCCCGGTTTGGAGATACTCCTCGTGGAGAAGCGCGCCAAAGAGAGCTTGCGCGATCCTTTCCTCGGTGAGCTCCGACCACGAAGCGTCGAGGGCTGCCAGCGCGGCGACCGCAGCCTTCGCGTGAGCCTCTCCCTCGAGCTTCGGCAGCTGTCGCGCGATCAGATAGGCTTTGGCGAAGCGCTGGAGCGAAAGAGCGATCCGGCTGTTGTCGTAGCGTGCCTCAATCGCCGCCGGGCGCTCACCCATCGTCAGGCGCATGTCGATTGCCCCCACGACCGCCTCGAGCGACCCGGTCTGCTCGGCGACGGAGTCGAAGTCGTCACGCGCGTCGTCGTACTGCCTGGCCGCCACTCGTTCATACGCCCGCGCGAGGATCAAGCTTTCATAGATGTCCTCGGTCTCCCCTCGCTCGTGCGTCCCTCGCTTTACGTCCCGGATGTCCCGCTGCACCAGGGCGTCGAGCACATCGTCCGCGTCCACTTCGCTCGCCCGCTGCACCGCGTCGACGATGAGCGCCCGCCGCCGACCGGGGCGAGGCTGTGCAGCATAGAGGGCGAGCAGGGCATTGCCCACGGCTTGCGGCGCATGCGAATCGCGGATCGCGAGCACGTCACGCGCCAGGTCGATCGCGAAGACCAGCTCGGACTCACGCGCCGTCGCACCGGTCCGCTCGCGCGCGAGGCGGCCGTCTGCGTCGGCGTATGGGAGCCCACGCACCATGGCGCGTACGCTCGCTCGCGCATAGTGGAGCTGCTCGTCGGGTCTCAACGCGCTGTTGGAGGACAGGTTCCGGCACAGTGCAACGAGCGCCTCGCGATCGTCGACCTGCCGGTAGAACGCGTCGGCGTGCTCGTAATACGCCTCGACGATGGGGGCCGGAGTCGTCTCGTCGACCGTCACCGCTTCGAGCTCGCTGCGGGCCTTGGCCATGTCACCGAGCGAGTCGAAGATCTCGCTTCGAGCGAGGTGCGTAAGGTCCTCGGCCATGGGACTTGCGAACGCATCGGTTCGCAGCTTGTCGAGCCGCTCTCGCGCTTCACCGCGAAATCCTTCCATCAAGCGCCCCTGTTCGCGGCGACGTTCGGCCCGCCGTTCCTCGACGAGCATCCGAAGCGGGAGCGAGATGCCCGCGGTTGCGTCGTCTCGAAGGGTGTCCACCTGCTCGGCGTAGTACTCTGCTGCCCGAAATTCTTCGCGTTCGAGATGCACCATGGTCAGGGCAAGCATCGCGCGCCGCCGGCCCGTGGGGCTGGTCTCGCGCGCCAGGCGGCGGCTCGTGAGGAGCTGCTCTTCGACGCGCGTGTCCGCATCGTCGATCGCGTTCGCCAGCATCGGCATGCTCCAGCTTGCGGGAACTTCGCCGTCGGGCGCAAAGGAGTAGACGTCGAGGCTTTCGTCCTGCGAGCACGTTGCGATCAATCGATCGACGAACGGCGCCGGGTACTCGCAGTTCCATGAGGTCTCCGTGAGCTGCTCGGGCGGGCCGGCGACCGGCGTTCCACTTGAAAACGAGATCGGCACGCGGAAAAGGACTCCGTGGTCGCTCGCGTCGACCGTGCCGTCGTGATTCGTGTCGGTGAAGAACTGCACGACGTAAATCGAGCGGCCGTCTCTGGCGAACGCCGGCTGTCCCGTTTGTCCGGGGAGCTGAAGGACAATCTTTGCCGGCTGGGCGGACGAGGCCGACGCAAGCGGGATCGCCTCGAGGGTCTCGGCGGCGTGAGCGGCGAACGCTGGTCCCACGGCTTCAACTGTGCGCGCGACCGGTACATAGACGAGCCAGCGCCCGTCGGGCGAGACCGCCGGGCTGGTCATGTTTCGATCGAGTAGCGGCCGTGTCGACAGGGTCGATCCAATCGTGACCTCGAGCAGGCGCAGGTCCCCCTTGATCGACGCGCGGCTGATGAGCGCGATCCGATTGGGGTCGATCCACTCGGCCTGCAGGGCAGCTGGAGTGTCCTGGAGGCACACGCGCGCGTCGGCCTTCGGCAGGCGACGGACGCAGAGCTGCCCTGAGGCGCTCGCGCGGAACGAGATGTAGAGGAGTGACCGACCGTCCGGGCTCACGCGCGGCCACGTGACGTCCGCCCCGTCGTCGAAGAGCTGTTCCGCGTGGCCGTTCCCCATGCTTTGAGCGAAGACCTGGTTGCTCGTATTGCGGTTCGACACGAAGTAAAGCGTCTTGCCGTCGGGCCCGAGCTGGCCGAGAAGATCGTCAGCCACACCGACCGTCAGGCGTTGAGGTTTCAGGAGGTCGTCGTCGTCCACGTTGTCCGCCGACGCGCGCCCTCCGACGAGGGACGCCGCCAGCGCGAGCCCGGTGGCCGCCAGGGCCCGCCCCCTCAGCACGGCTTGCCTTGCCACTTCCCGTCGCTGCCTTCGATCCACCCGCCGCAGACGACGTTGCGAATGTGCTTCTCTCGCCATGCGCGCTGCAGCTCCCCTTCCGAGACGTCGGCGCGCTGCTCGTGCATCCATCGCCAAAGCTGGCGGCGAGCACGGTTCACGCGCTCGAGCAGAGTCTGGATCTCGTCAGCGTCGGCCGCCCCTTTGCACGCGTCGCGCGTGTCGGCGATAAGGCCGTCCTTACCCTCGCCGACGCAGTGCTGTACGAGGAGCCCGTCGAGCCGATCGGCGTCGGTGAGCTCACTCTCGTCGACGAGTGGCGCGGGTCGAATGCCAAGCGCTTCGAGCTGCTCGGGCGTCAACGGCACGGGGCGGGGCTCAATCGCGGCCCGATCCAGCTTTAGCTCGATATCGTCGAACGAGCCGGCTGCTTGCTGCTCGAGGGCAGTCGCGCGATCGACCATGACGATCTCCGGCGGCTTGAAGCAACCCGAGAGCCCGGGGAGGGCGACAACGGCGAGAGCGACGACTAGGTTCATGGCCTTTCCTTCGTGTTGGCCCCGTCGAGTATGGGCGCGAGCATCCTGTCGACGATGGGCCCCATGGGAATTCCGCGGAGCTCGCCGATGCTGACCAGTCGCGCGAGCCCGCCGAGCTCCAAGTGGGCGCTCGCAAAGCCGTGGTCGAAGACCAGGCGCAGATTGTCAGGGTAACCGAAGCGTAGCGCCCCACGGATGCGGTTCATCGCGGGGTCGGTGTGGAGCGGGTCTTGCAGATCGAGCAAATCGAGAAGGTGCCGCTCGCCGATGCGCAGGATCTCTGCGCGCCCGTCGATAGTGCGATCGGCGACCGAGATGGCGACCGCGATGTTGCCATCGAAAGGCTCGCCGTGTGAGGACTCCACGCCGCTTGCGCGGACGTGCAGCTCGAGAGTGGACTTCATGCCGTCCCAGTCGATGCCGCATTGGCCGGTGATACTCCCGCCGCGTACCCCCATCTCGAACTGCCGAAGCGAGACGACGTTCTGCTCAATCGCGAGGTTTCCGACCAGCGGCGCGATCGTCACAAAGGGCGTCTTGAGGCGGGCGATCGAGAGAAATCCGCTGCGGCTGAGAAGGGGGTGCTGGTCGGTGAAGCGGAGCATCGAATACGGGCTCCGCTTCTCGCTCCGCCGGAGGGCCACGCCGCCTTCGCCGACCTCGAGCACTGCCGTGATGGGCACCTCGCCGTTCGCGGCCTCGACCTCGATGCCCGCGCGAGGAAAAGAGAGGGCAACGTCCGCTCCTTTCACGGAGGCATGCACGTCGTAGAGCGCGAGGTCTGGCGAGGTAACGTTTGCTTCCACGGCCACCGTCCCCCTCCCCCTAAAGCGCTCCGGGACGGCCGACAGACGCGTGAGATCTTGAGTGAGCGACGTGCCGACCGAAAGAGTCCGGCGCCCTTCGCCCAGGTCGACGTTTCCCGTGAGGGAGAATGCCGTCCCGCCCAAGCCATTCGCAAGCTTCATGTCCGAGATGTGCACCACCCCCTCCGGGCCGCGCTCAGCCGACAGCGCAAAGTCGAGGTCGCCCATGGGATACTCGGGGATGACGGTTTGCTCGACGGCGTGTACGGACAGGCGCTGGCTGAGCTCGAGCTCCGGTTCGCTCAGATGACCTACGACCGACAGGCTGGCCGCGTCGGTGATCCCGTTCAAGTCGACGTCGTGATTGCCGAGATCGAGGTGCAATGTACCCACCTCGACCCGGCTGTCCATCGTGCGTCGCGTTCCAGAAGCGCGCATTTCGACGTGCCACGCCAGAGAGGGCGTCACGATCGCCATGGCCCCTTTGGCCCAACGGAAGTGAGAGATCCGAACGTCGCTCGTTCCTTCTACCGCGGCGGTGTTCGCGGGGATCGGCTCGAGATTGAAGGTCCCGTCGCGCCCAACTCCAGCGACGACCCCGAGGAGCGCCCCGTGTGCGGAGAATCCGATCTCGAGCTGCGAGAGATCGAAAGCATCGAGCCCGTGAACCTTTGCGGCCAATTGCGCGAGTGGCGCGAGCCCCGCGAGGTGTCCTTCCGTCTCGTAGAGCACGGCTCGGCGCGCCGGATCGAACGACAACGACCCCGAGAGCTTCGTGACCGCTCGCCCCTCGGTCGCGAGCTCGAACTGCATCGACAGGCGCTCACGGTCCAACGTGGTGGAGAGCGTAACCCGGTCGTCGCTCGGGCTACCGCCATCCAGCGCGAGCCCTTCGGCGCGCAGATCGACGTAGGCATGGTGCTTGAGCGCCGTTCCTTGCGATTTCACTGTCAAGGAGAGGGCCCGCGCGGCGACGTTCTCGAACGCCGGGTGCTCGAGGTGGACCTCGGTCGTCTGTCGGACCGTGGGGTCCCCATCGTTCAGGTGCTCGACGTGGCCGCTCGATCGCGCCGTGAGCGCGATTCGATCCCAGGGGGCGTCCGCGAGCAGAGCCGGAGGAAGAAAGGAGCAGATGGACCTCAGGCTTGGCGCTGTGACGCCAAGTGCGAAGTCGACCGCTTCGCTCGTCTTGGTGGCGTCGAGTGCGGCCTTGGTCTCGCCGAGATGAAGTGCGGCGTGTAGGACGGCGGCACTCGCCACGGGATGGGTGAAGTTGGGCTGGACGTCCCGAGCCCAACCGTCGAGGCGAGCGGGCGCATCGGTGAGCACGTTGCCATCCCGTCCGAGCACACGCAGGCGGGTCGTGGGCATTTCGAGCTCGATCGCGTATGGCGCGTGCCCGACGAGGGTGGTGTGCGCGTGCAGCGCCAAGCCATCGAGGATTGCGCGCGTCGGGGGGAAACGCATATCGAGAGTGCCTAAGTCGATCGAGAGGGCCAGATCTCCTCGCGTGGCTAGGGGCTCATCCGCGTTGGGGCGCAGCCCCTCGACGCCGAGCTCGATGCGGCCGTCGCGGGCGACGACCGAAGACGCGCCCCTGCGCGCAGCTCCCGCGAAACGTACTCCCAAGCGGCCCGTGAGTCCCCCGTCACCTTGCCGGCCTTCGAAGTCTACGGTCACGTCGTCGGCGGTGAGGTGATCCTCGCCTGACGCGAGTCGCGTCCCGGCGAGCTGCAGCGAGCCCCGGCCTGCGATCCCATCCCCATCCGGGTGCGCGCGGAGCGAGAGCTGTCCTCCGGCGATTTGGAGGGACCCAGCGGGGGCCACGACGGTAACGTTCGACACGTCTGCGTCGACGGCGACCCTTGCGCCGTCGGACAAACGTACGAGCGGTCCTACGACGAGAGAGTCGACTTGGTAGCGCACCCGCGCGCGCTCGGCGCTAACCGGCAGGAGGCCCGCCGGGAGCCACGCGAGCAACCGCGCGACGTCGATGTCTCCCTGAGCGTGCCGCACGATTGGGTCTCCCGTGTCGGAGATTTCCATCGAGGCCTCAAACGTTGCCGCCCCGTCACCGGCCTGGGTATGGTCGAACGTGACCTCGGTGCGACCCGCGGTTGGGTCGAATCGAAGGTTCGCTTCGGCGTGGAGCCAATGATCGGCCGAGACGCTCGCCGCGAACGACTGCTCGATCATGCGCAAATCGACGGCCGCAGTCACCGCGGACGAGGTCGCGTCGATCGTGAGCCAGAGTCTCGCCCGAGCTTCGCCCGTGGGCACGTCTTCCCGTGCGCGCGTAAGGGCCAACTCGAGCGGACTGCCGGGCGAGCCGATCCCGGCGTTTACGCGCCAGCCTCTCGAGGTCGGCTCTGCCGAGCCGGTGACCAACGTGACCGTTAGGCCACGCAGCTCGGTGCGCTCGCGCACCTTGTCGTGCTCAATTTGGACGAGCGAGAGCACGACGCCATCCACCTCGAGCTCGCCCACGGCGGGTGCAGTTCCGAGAAGCCCCGACGCGCGGCGGGAGAGCGGCACGCTCGGGCCAGGCGAAGACTTCGGGCCCGACCGTGCTAGAGCGTCGAAGGATGTTCTTCCGTGCTCGTCGACGACGACGGTGAGCGAGACGTCCGACACCCTCACCGACTCGATGAGCGGGCCGCGACGCAGAAGGAGTGACCTCAGAGACCAGTGCGCGTTCACGCGAGCGACGCGAACAAGAACGGGGGCGAACGGGCGCACCTCGGCGGGGGACTGCACGATCAGTCCTTCGATCTCTGCCCCCGAGAGCCAATCGATTCGCGCGGCGCGATAGTCGATCTCGACCCCCGCCGATTCGCGCGCAAGCCCCTGAAGCCGGCGCTTGAGCCACGGCTGATCGAGAGAATGGAGGAGGACGAGCACCGTGGCGGCCGCGAGCGCGACCACTCCAACTACTGGATATGCGAACCAACGCAGCACCCACCGTCGCCGGCGACCGCGTCGCAGCACTTCGTCGCTCGAGCCGGTGGGGCGCGGTGAACGGAGAAAGCGCATGACGACACCTTTTAGCCCCCTCGGTTCCTGCAAGTTACTATGCAAGGGCGAAGCGAGCGGTGTCGGGCCGCTGGGCCGGCTCCGAGCACGACTATGCGATTGTCAATCGGCGACCGGTTGGGTAAGGTGCGCCGCCGACGTGTTGGCGGAGATGCATCCGGCGGCAGGACAGTATGGCACGCAAAGCCCTGATTACTGGGATCTCTGGTCAAGACGGCTCGTACCTGGCCGAGTTGTTGCTCGAAAAGGGCTACGAAGTGCACGGCATCGTAAGGCGGTCGAGCGCTCTCAATCGGACCCGCATCGACCACCTCCGGGACGCCGCCGTCCCTCCGGTCCTGCACTATGGCGATCTAACGGACGCGTCGTCGATCAATCGACTATTGCGCGAGATTAAGCCCGACGAGATCTACAATCTGGGCGCGCAAAGCCACGTCAAGGTAAGCTTCGAGATCCCAGAGTATACGGCGGACACCGCGGGGCTCGGGACTTTGCGTATCCTCGAGGCCATCCGCGAGAGCGGTACTTGGCCACGGGTGTACCAGGCGAGCTCGTCGGAGATGTTCGGGTTGGTGCGCGAGATCCCGCAGACGGAGAACACGCCCTTCTATCCGCGTTCGCCCTACGCCGCTGCCAAGGTCTATGCTCACTGGATTGGCGTGAATTACCGCGAAGCATACAACATGTTCATTTGCAGCGGCATCCTCTTCAATCACGAATCGCCGCGGCGAGGAGAGAACTTCGTCTCCCGCAAGATCAGTCGCGGAGTTGCCGCGATCAAGCACGGCATCCAAGACAAGTTGGCGCTTGGTAATCTCGATGCCAAACGTGATTGGGGATACGCCAAAGACTACGTGGTTGCGATGTGGAAGATGTTGCAAGTGGAGAGTCCGGGCGACTACGTCGTCGCTACGGGCGAAATGCACACGGTCCGGGAGTTTTGTGAGCTCGCATTCGCACATGTTGGGCTCGATTGGCGGGCCCACGTCGTCGTCGATCCGAAATACTTTCGGCCGACTGAAGTGGACTTGCTTCTGGGCGACGCCACGAAGGCCAAGCGAGAGCTGCACTGGGAACCGACCACCAAGTTCGCATCGCTCGTGAAGCTGATGGTCGACGCGGACATGGAGCTCTTCGGAACTGGACAGGGGAGAGTGGTTCATTGAGCGTCGCGCCGTTTCGGGCAATCGAGGCATGCCGTATCTGCGGCTCGACCGCGCTCGAGTCTGCGCTGGACCTCGGCGAGCAGTCCCTCACGGGCATCTTTCCGCGGATCCGCGACGCGTCCGTCACCAGGGGGCCGCTCGAAATCGTCAAGTGCTCCGGCGAGGGCACGTGCGGCCTCGTGCAGCTCCGGCACACCTATGACGCCAATGAGATGTACGGCGCCGAATACGGATACCGCTCATCTCTGAATCGCTCGATGGTCGAGCACCTTGGGGCAAAGGTGAAAGTCCTCTTGGGACGTTCGCCGGTCGGCTCCGACGACGTCGTGCTCGACATCGGCAGCAACGACGGCACCACCCTCGGGTTCTATCCGGACACCGCCCGGCTCATTGGCATCGATCCGACGGCGACGAAGTTTGCCAAATATTACAAAAAACACATTCACGTCGTGACCGACTTTTTCTCGGAGGGCACCTTCTTTCGCGCGAGCGAGGGTAGGCAGGCCAAGATCGTCACATCGATCTCGATGTTCTACGACCTGGAACGCCCGCTCGATTTCATGCGGCAGGTACATGCCGTTTTGGTCGAAGGGGGAATATGGCATTTCGAGCAGAGCTATTTGCCTTCGATGTTGGCCGCCAACTCGTACGACACGATCTGCCACGAGCATGTCGAATACTATGCGCTCGGGCCCATTGTTTGGATGGCCAATCGTGTGGGATTCTCGATCCTCGACGTCACGCTCAATGATGTGAACGGGGGAAGCTTTGCGGTCACGGCGGTCAAGGCCAAGCCAGGTGCCACCCAACACGCGGCGATTGTCGAGGTCCTGCTAGCCGCCGAATCGCGGGCAGGCTTGCACGGGCTCGACCCGTTCGTGGAGTTCGGGGAGAGGGTCCGCCAGCACAAGCGGGATCTTCGCGAGCTTCTCCAGAAGTGCAAGAGGAGCGGCCAGCGCGTTTTCGGGATGGGCGCCTCGACCAAGGGCAACGTCATTCTGCAATACTGTGAAATCGATTCGGATCTGATCTCCTGCATCGCCGAGATCAACGCGGATAAGTTCGGCTGTTTCACCCCAGGAACCGGAATTCCCATCGTTTCCGAAGAGGACGCCATGGCACGGAAGCCGGACGTCCTGCTCGTCTTGCCCTGGCATTTTCGCGAGACCTTCATTCGTCGGGCAACCCCGATGTTCGAGAGCGGGGTCAGGCTGCTTTTCCCCCTTCCGACGATAGAGCTCTTTCCAGCTTCATGAGGCGGGTGGTCGTCGTCGGGAGTGCCGGTCAGGATGGCCGTATTCTCTTCCAACGTCGCTCGCAGCAGTGCGCCGTGCTCGGGTTGGACGCGGGCTCGGTGACGCACCACTTGCTTGACGACGTTGCGCCGCGGCACCCGCTCGATTTGGGGAACTCTGCGCAGGTGCGCGACTTGCTCGCGCGCGTCGGACCGGACGAGATCTACTATCTCGCGGCCCACCACCACTCGTCCGAGGAGCGCATCGACGCCATCACCGAGCTTCAGAAGTGCATCGACGTCCACATGACCGGTCTGATTCACGTCCTCGAGGCCATCCGTAACGTTGCCCGGCAATGCCGGCTTTTCTACGCCGGCTCGTCGCAAATGTTCGGCTCCCCTACCGAGCCCCTCCAGGACGAGAGCACTCCCTTCTTGCCGCGCAACGCGTACGCGATTACCAAGGTGGCCGGGGCTCACATTTGCGCGCTCTACCGGGAGCGACATGATGTGCACGCTTCGGTCGGCATCCTGTACAATCACGAGTCGCCGTTGCGAGGCGCTCGCTTCGTCACGCAGCGTATCGCGCGCGGCGCTCGCCAGGCGGCGCGCGACCCGAATTTCAAGGTCAAGCTCGGCTCCCTCTCCGCAGTGGTCGACTGGGGTTATGCACCCGATTACGTCGATGCCATGGTTCGAATCGTCTCTGAGCGCGTTCCGGACGACTATGTCGTCGCGACCGGTGAGGCGCATACGGTACAGGATTTCGTCGAAGTCGCTTTTGGCCATCTCGGGCTCGATTGGCGTGAGCACGTCGTCGAGGATCCATTGCTGGTGGCGCCGACCCCAGCCGTCCTGGTTGGAGACGCGACCAAGCTTCGGCACCGCACGGGCTGGAAACCCACGGTCGGCTTCACCGATCTCGTGAAGCTTTTGGTTCAAGCGGCGGAGTGATCCGCGATCGGGCGGCGTCTAGCGCGACCCTTTGCGAGCGACGACGAACATCTCGCCAGGCAGGTAAAGATACCAGATGGGTCGGATGGCAAATACAGGTTTCAATAGCGCACTGAGCAGCCCCTGCGAACGATATCGTCGGAGCGAGTTCGAGAGCGTGTCGTATGAAGCCGCAAACGGATAAATCCTCTCTTCCACGCTTTGAAGACCCTCGCCCATCAGAAGGTGATTCAGACTTCGACGGGTGAAATATTGAATATGTTGGCCTTGCCAATACCACCATCGCCGACCCAACGCGCGACTCGTCACGGAGTCAACGTCTCCCGTCCAAATCGCAAGAAAGCCTCCCGGCTTGAGAAGCTGGGCAATCCGCTCGACCTCCGCGACCGGGTCGGCGAAATGCTCGATGACACCCCATAGCGTCGCGATGTCGTATTCCTCACGATGGTCTCTCGCAAACCCCTCGAGAAGATCGCGGTGCACGACGAGTCCGCGCTGTCGCGCAACTTCCGAGGACCACACGCACGGCTCGAGCCCCTCGCTCACGTACCCCAGGCTCCTGGCTTCGTCGAGGAAATCGCCCGTAGCGCATCCGACGTCGAGCAACTTGCCATCGGGCTTATGGGCACGCAGCGTCTGGAGCAATTTTCGAGAAGAGAGCCGCCGAGACGTCTCGTGCTTTAGATATTGCTCGTCCACGACGTCCTTGTAGTTGACGCCGATGTCCGCCGGGACCGGATAGCAAAACTGGTGACTGCATGCCAGACACCGGTAAACGGCAAAGGTGCTGTTGTGAGCCGGACTGAACGTGTAAGAGAAAGACACGTCCTTTCCCGACGTGATCTGGGCGGGATAGACCTCTCCGATTTTCTCACTCTGACAGATGGGACACTTCAGCATGACGTTGGAGGATCGAGTGCGATCGGGCCGAGGGTGAGGAAACCGCTTGGGGCGCGAATCAGTACGGTCGGAGATAGACGTATTCCGTGAGCTTCTTGTAATGCTCCGCCGTGAGAAATGGAATGAACAACCCCTGATTGTGCCGCGTCTTTCTGTTCCCGTACTCCGGGTCGAGCACAAAGACCTTCGGCATGTGTTTCTTCAGCTGATCGTAAATTGGACGGAAGCGCTCCGTGTCGGTGTCGCCCGTGTAGAACCCCATCATCTCGTCGACGAACACGCTCTCCCGGACGGCGCTCACCCGGTTCGTTTGAATGTAGAGATTCGGCATCCCGGTGGTGAAGATTCGGTCTTGCGGTGTCGTGTTCTCCGCGACGATGCGAAAGATGCCCGGCACGGCCTCGATGTAGGGCGTTCCGAACCTCCGCGTGCCAAAGGCGACGCGTTCAGCGTCGAGGCGCGGCCAAACGTGAAGGACTACGAGTCCCGCGATGGTCAGTCGCAGAAAGCCCCGCGTGACCTTGCCCGAGCTCTTCAGCAACGGACGGAGAGCGTCCAGACCCACCGCGAGGAAAAGGAAGAGTCCCGTCATCGTCATGTTGTAGTAGTGCACCCATTGGCAGTTGCTGGCGGTGACGGCGTACAGTCCGAAGACGGCCGCGACGGAGGTCGACGCGAAGAGTGCGATGTTCCGCCGCAACGTGAATACCATCGTGCTTGCGGCAAACGGAAATAGGTACCCCAGGTTCGGGGCGTTGAGAAACTCACGGCGCGCTTGATCCCACTGCACGATGAGGTCGTGCCACCGAGTCGTCGGCTTGAATCGGCCCAGAATGACGCAGTACGATTTGCTCGTATCACGAAAGATTGTGAAATAGCCTTTCACCGTAAGAAGGTACTGCTTCATGGAGCCCGTCGGCACCATGTAGACGCAGAGCGCCAGAACGACGACGAGGCCGCCAATCGAGGTGTTTCTGAAATAGCTCCCTAGATCGCGGCGAAGCGACGACGTCGGCCCGCGTGTAAACGAACAAGCGATCCATGTGGCGAAAACACAGGGTATGAAGGGCTCCTTGGACTCTGCGCATGCCAGGAGAAACGCACCCCCGAAGGCGTCGAAAGGAGCGCGGAAGCGCGGTTGCGTTCTTGCGAGCAGGAACGCGAGCCCCAGTAGATAGTACGACAATCCGATCGACTCGGAATCCGACAAGGCGGTGTCGTGGTACGCAGGGTTGACGAACAGACAAGTAAAACCGACCATCAACGCGATTGAAAGCACCTTGTCGACGCCGCGTGAGAGCAGCGAGCCATGCACCGCTACAAGGGCACCGAGTGGCAAGTAGGTAAAGAGGTATCGATAGCGAAAGCCGTCGAACCCGTAGAGCTTCAGAGCAAGGGCGTGGGTGAGGAAAACGAAGGGGGGCCTGAACTCGAGGAAATCGACGTACGGTGCGAGCCCCTTGAGGAAGCACCACCCACTCCACAAAAACCAACTCTCGTCGTAGCCCACACCGCCGTGCAGCATGGCGTCGTCGAGCAGGAGGAAGACGTACGCAGGTATGCTCAGGCAGACGAGCACGAGGAGCGCGCGCGGCGCGACGCGAGCCATGGCCGAGAAAAACCACTTCAAGCGTGCCCGCCATTCGGCCCGCACGCTATCGGCTGTCTCCCCAGCACTTAGGAAAAGGAGCAAATCTTTCATATAAACGGGTAGTTGTAGAGGGCGGGGACTCTCCCACGCCGAGGCTACCGGGGTCAAGGCGCCCGTGTGCGGCGCCTACCGCTCGAGCTCACGAGAGAGCAAAGGGACGATCTTGTTCCCCGTCGGAAAGCGGCTCATGACCCAGCGGAGCCGATGGCCGATCCAGGTCGTCCGCTTCTTGCTCGCCCTCGGATCCTCGACTAGACCTCCGCAGCCGTAAGAATGGGAGTCGACGCGGACACATTACTCGTCTTCGTTCCCACATACAACGAGCGAGACAACGTGCGACGGATGGTCGCCGAGCTGCTCCGACAAGCGCCAAGTGCGGATGTCGTTTTCATGGACGACAGCTCGCCCGACGGAACAGGGGCAATCCTCGATGAGCTCGCGCGGTCTGAGCCTCGTCTTCGGGTGCTTCATCGTCCGGGCAAGCTCGGAATAGGCGGGGCGCACCTCGAAGGAATCGGATACGCGTACGATCATGGCTACGGCACGCTAATTACTCTCGACTGCGATTTCACGCACTCGCCTTCGGATATCCCCGTGCTCCTCGCCCAGTCGGGCGAGGCCCACATCACCCTGGGGTCGCGTCACCTCGAGAGCGACAGCCTCCCGGGGTGGAACGTGATACGCAAGCTCCTTACGAAGCTTGGCCACGTTCTCACCGTGAATATGCTCGGCATCGGGGGCGACGCGACTGGCGCTTTTCGCGTGTATCACCTCTCCAAGATTCCGCGTGAGCTGTTCGACCTCGTCCAGGCGCGAGGCTACGCGTTTTTCTTCGAGAGCCTTTTCATCGCGCACGTGAACGATTTGAATATCAAAGAAGTGCCCATAAAGCTGCCGGCTCGCACGTACGGGCACTCGAAGATGAATGTGCGTGAAATTCAACGGAGCGTCGCTCAGCTTCTCCGCCTATCGATCGCGAACAAAACGAATTCGGCTCAATTTCGCCTCGCCAAAATGGTGACCGAGGTGGACGTTGGCCTCATCGATCCGCAAGGTTGGGACAGCTATTGGAATAGGAAAAAGAAAAGGAGTGCCCTCGTCTACGAGGTCGTCGCGGCCGCCTATCGAAACGTCGTCATCAAAGAGCGCCTCAATACGGTCATACGCAGAGAGTTCCCCAAGGGGTCGAAGCTGCTGCACGCGGGGTGCGGAAGCGGACAGGTGGACGTCGACCTGCACGACCACGCGGAAATCACGGCCGTCGACATTTCCGTGCCCGCGCTCGAGCTCTATAGCAAGGAGAATCCCCGAGCCTTCGCCGTGAAGCACGCGAGCATTTTTTCGCTTCCGTTCGCGGACGCTTCGTTCGATGGCGCATACAATCTCGGTGTCGTGGAGCATTTCGAGAAGGACGAGCTCCGGCGGATTCTCGCCGAGCTGCGTCGGGTGATTCGACCGGGCGGCAGGCTCGTAGTCTTCTGGCCGCACGCCTACGCGACCAGCGTAGCGGTGCTCAACTCCTTTCACTGGGTGATGAACGACGTGCTCAAGAAGGACGTGCACCTTCATCCGCCAGAGGTTTCACTCGTACGCTCGAAGCGAGAGGCGGCGGAGCTTCTCGAAAACTGCGGCTTCGATTTGGTCTCGTACACGTTCGGAGCGCGCGACATGTACGTGCAGGCCGTCGTCGTAGCCAACGTTCGGGCGACGGCGGCCGAGCACCTGGCGACGGCATGAGCCCGTGACCGCGGGCGCGGCGCGCAATCTCCCCGAGCTCGACGTCGTCGTCATTGGTGCGGGCGTCGTCGGTTTGGCGATTGCGCGCAGCCTGGCTCGGGCTGGCCGGGAGGTGGTTGTGCTGGAGGCCGAGGACAGGATCGGGTCCCACACGAGCTCACGAAACTCGGAGGTCATTCATGCCGGCATCTACTATCCCTCGGGGAGCCTCAAGGCCCGGCTCTGCGTCGAAGGCAAACGCGCGCTCTATGACTATTGCGGAGCGGAGGGCATCGCCCACTTTCGTTTGGGAAAGCTCATCGTGGCAACCCGTGACGAAGAAATCGGCGCGCTCGAGCGACTGAAGGCTCAGGCGGAAAGCAACGGCGTGTCCGATCTCAAGTGGCTCGACCGGCAGGCCGTCCACGACCTGGAGCCCGAGCTCGCTTGCGTTCGCGCCCTGTTATCGCCGTCGACGGGGATCGTCGACAGCCACGGGCTTCTCGCGACGCTGTCCCGGGATGCAAAACTCGCAGGCGCCGAAATCGTCGTATCCACTCCCGTTCGTTCGGGGTTGGTGCGGCCGGACGGAATCTTGCTCTCCGGCGGGGGCGCGGAGCCGTATCGCGTGCTGTGCCAAACCGTCGTCAACGCCGCGGGGTTGCACGCCCAGTCGGTGGCGCAAAGCATCGACGGACTTCCGAGGCAAACGGTGCCGCCGTCCTTTCTTGCCAAGGGGCATTACTTCGTTTTTACGGGCCGGTCGCCGTTCTCACACTTGATCTATCCCGTGCCGCAGCCGGGCGGTCTCGGCATTCACTTGACGCTCGATCTCGCCGGCCAAGCCAGGTTCGGGCCCGATGTCCATTGGGTGGACCAGGTGGATTATCAGTTCGAAGCGGGCCGCGAGCCCATGTTCGTCGACGCGATCCGTCGGTATTTTCCTTCGTTGCCCGCGGAGTCCATCGAGCCGGGTTATACGGGAATCCGCCCCAAGCTCGGTCCATCGGGGAGCGCCCCCCAAGATTTCGTCGTCCACGGTCCGGAAACGCACGGTGTCCGGGGGCTCGTCAATCTCTACGGGATCGAGTCTCCGGGCCTAACGGCCGCTTTGGCTCTTGCGGAGCATGTGCGGTCGCTCGTCGGATGAACCGGCAACGTGGATTCGTTACTGGTAGACCTCGATCTCGCTGATGGCGATGACGCCACGGACGGGACGCCTCACACGCACGTACCGGACTGGCGGCGCGTGAATCTTCGTAATCCATGGTTGCGACTGCGAGTACGGAGTCGCCCGCCGGTCGACTTCTTTCCAGGCGCTGCCGTCGACTGACACGTCCAGTGCGATGGGGAGCCCCTCGTCCTGCCAACCATCACCACGATTGTAGACTCGGACTTCGCGGACCGAGAACGGCTTGCCCAGATCGACCGCGACCCATGGTTCGGCTTCGGCTTCCGTGTGCACTCCATAGCTCGGCTCGATCTCGCCGTTCGTGGCCCCGCTGGCCGGCGGCGTCCCAGGATGGTGTGAGCTCGCGACCGTGACTTTGCCACGGGCGATGTTTTTGGGAGCCAGGGCGTATGCCGCTACGACGCAGAGTAGCGCCGCGGTTGCCAGAGCCGCGAGGGCGAGGCGAACCTTGCGCGCCATCCGAAGCGCGCGCGCCGGACGAGGATCGATGCGAGACCGAAGCCATGCTGCAGTCTCTTGCGCGGCCGTGCGAAGCTTCTGCAAGTCTTCGGGGCCGAGCGCATCGAGCGCGAGAGCGTCATCGCCGGCAAACGCGGAGCGAAGCGAGAGCATGCCTTCTCTTCTCGCGGGCGGCGCGTCGGCGACCAAGCCGTCGACGAAATCGAGCGCCTGCGCGATACCGAACGAAGCCGCAGCGCCGTCGTCCGTGCTCTTGGCCAGGGCTACGGCGAAGAGAGTGACGCTCTCCCGGTAGAGGACGATCGCGCCGACCGCGTCCGCCGGCTCCGAAAGAGCCTCAGCGGCGAGATAGCGCCTTGTCGCGGCGTCGAAGTAGCGCGTGATCGCGGCCTGCTGCTCGGGACTGCGTCCGGCTGCGATTTTCTCCGCCTCGACAAGGAGGTACCAGTGAACGGTCTTGGTTACTGTCTCGCGGGCCCAGGCCGGGGACAACATCGGCGACGAGTCTACAAGAGAGTGGCCCTCGCTGCGTGGCCTTTCCCACGAACGGCCTACGGATCGCCACCGCCGGTGACCGGGCGCGCTTCGTCGTTGCCCCACTCGTTCCATGAGCCGTCGTAGACGGCGGCGTCGCTTCGTCCGAATAGACGAAACGCGTTGAGCACCGCCGTGCATGAAACCCCACTATTGCAGTAGACGATGATCTCTGGCGGAAGATGAGAAACGTCTACGCCTGCGTCCGCGAACACTCTTCCGAGCTCTTCTTCGCTGCAAAACCGCCCGCTGCGCGCATCGATGAGCTGCGAATAATGAACGTTTCGAGCTCCCGGGATGTGACCCCCACGGCGGGCAACGCTCGTACGGCCGGCGTATTGGTCGGGCGCTCGAGCGTCGACCACCAACACGCCAGGACGTCCAAGGGCTCGTGATACTTCGTCGGCCGTCCGCCGAAGGTGAGGCTGCGCCCGGGCGGTGAACGTCGCAGAGAACGTATCGGGCGCATCGCTCGAGGTTGGCCTCTCCTCTGCCTTCCAGCGCGACCAGCCTCCGTCGAGAACGACGGCGGCGTCGTGTCCGTAGTAGCGCAAGGCCCACGCGAGTCGACCCGCGAAAATATGATTGTAATCGTCGTAGGCCACCACGAGCGTGTCGTCGCCGACGCCTAGACGTTGCATCGTCTCGGCAAACGCGTGCGTGGATGCCACCTGCAGCGGCACCGGGTCTTCTGCGTCGACGATGTCCGTCGTCCAGTCCAAAAAGCGAGCCCCCGGGATGTGGGACGCATCGTAGTCCGCCCTCTTTGCCAAATAGCGGACGGCGTTGCCCGGCGGGAGCACTTGCCCGCGGACGTCGATGATGCGGAGCGTTGGCGAGTGGAGGTTCGATTCGAGCCAGGCGGTCGACACGAGGGTTCCCGCGCCTCGCGCCCCATCTACGCTCACGGGGCGTGCTTCTCGATCATCGCGGCGAGGCGCGGCACGGCGGCCTCCACGTTCTTCTTCGCGCTACCACGGAGCTTTTCGTACGTGCCTTTGACCATACCGCTCCGCGAGCGGTTGGCTTTCTCGTCGGTGATCGTGAGAAGCGCGTCTGCCGCCCGGTTGGCGTTCGCCTTCAAGTACTCTTTGACGTTGCGGCCGCTACCCTTCGCCTCCTGATAGAGGGGGTCGAGCGCGTCGGCGAACTCGGGGAGCAAATCGATGACGACCTGCCGAACGAACCCCGGCTTTACGCCCTGAATCGTCCTGTAGCCTGCCTTGATGGCGAGCCCCGTCAGGCCCCCCTTGTCCGAGACCTCGGCATCTATCAGTGCCAAACAATCGTCCACGACGACGCTCTTCCGAGAATCCGAACCGAGGGCTTCAGAGAGGGTTGACATCGAGGGGCGATTCCTTTCAGAGGGTGCGACTTAGCACACCCAGCGTGGCTGTCGCGCCGGATGCGGCTCGTGGTTTGGCGGGCCCACCGAACGGTATGGTGGCCGCCACAAACTGCCGCTCGTCGGACGTGGCTGCTAGGCTTTGCAAGACCGATGGTCGCACGCGGCGTATGGATGAGCGGCGGTGTCCTCGTCGCCGCAGGCTTCGGGCTTTGGTTGTCCCATCTTCACGGGGTCAAGCAGGCTGGGTCCGTCCAAATGGTCCCGGCGCTCGATCCGGCCGGGCAGGCCCGAGACTCGGCGCAGCCCAGCGACGACGTCTGCAGTCACAGTCACGACTTTCGCGTGCCAGCAGGTCGCGCTCCGGCCCTCACGTGCGAGTCCGCCCGGTCCATCGTCAGGCAGGCGCGAAAGCAGCTCGGTTACGCCCCGTCGCCTGTGCAGGCTCGTTCTCTTGCCGACGCGACCGCCGATTGGCTCGATCCGTATGGCCTATGGAGCGTTGCACCCGACACCCCGATTGCCGAAGCGTTCGACCAAGGAGCGAGCGCTCTGCTCGCCGATCTAGAGGGCCGGGGGTCCGATTGCCGAGAAGCGCGCGCGCTTGGCGTGTTCCTGGTCGCGTGGGTCTCCGAGCTGCGGGCGGTGTTCGACGAGGCGCGCCGCGGCGACTCGGGTGGCGAGGATACTGCGACCGCCGCGTCCGCCCCTGCATTCGAGGGGGCCACGGTAACTCGTCCCGCTCGCGCGCTCGCCGCGACTCTCGGTCGACGCATTGGGGTTCTTGACCGTGCCCTCGGCCCGGCCGCTGGGCCCTACATCGAAGCCGCGCGCGCACGGTATTTCCCTACGCTCGATGCCGACGGATGGGCGACGGTGGTTCTCGCGGCGGCCGTGCGCGCATACGTTCCCTCGGTGGACCCCCACGGCGCATGGGCGCCGATGGACGAGGAGTCGAGCGTGTACGAGGTCGATCTGGAAGCACGTCCGCCATCGCGTCTCTGGGAAAAGGCGGAACGTACGGCCATCGGAATCAAGATCGAATCCGGGGCGGCGCCGCCGCTCGTGGACGGAGACGTCGTCTTGGCCCTGGGGGGTGTGGCCGCGGCCGGTCTCAGCTACGAGCAAGTCGAGCAGCTCGGATATGCCGTATCGGAGGCGCGACCCCCGGCACGCGCGGAGATCCTTCGCGATGGGGATCCCATACCCCGGACGATCTGGCTCGACGGCTCCGAGCCGGGTCCCAAGAGCTCTGCCACCTCGTTGGAGACCGACGACGATCTCCCGGTCGAACGGATCGAATACGGAGACCAGGATGCGATCATCGTCGCGATACACGACGTGAGAGACGACCTCGGCGACGAGCTTACCCGGGCGATTCTGAAGGAGCGTGAGCGCAAAGGGCCCCGCTCGGTGACTGGCGTCGTTCTGGATCTGCGAGGAAACGGGGGCGGGTCGACCGATGGGGCGATCGACGCTTTGGGCCTCTTTATCCCCGGGGCGTCCCTTTTTCCGATGAAGCGTCGTGACGGGTCTACGGAGACCGATCGAGCGCCCGAGCCTCCCGGTGTCGACCGGTGGCGGGGACCGGTTGCAACGCTCGTCGACGGAGATACAGCGAGCGCCGCCGAGATGCTCGCCGGTGCGCTCGCAGCGTATCGTCGCGGACCGATCGTGGGAACGCGCACCTTCGGAAAGGGCTGTGCGCAGGAGTACCTCGACGACGACGCCCACGCTGGGGTCCTTCGCCTCACGACGCTCCTCTACTCGCTCCCGGACGGCACCCCCGTGCAACGCGTCGGCCTTGCCCCGACGATTCGGTTCCCTTTCGGCACGCCGGAAGGCAACGACCGAGAGGCGAGTCTGCCCCACGCGCCGCCGTCGTGGCGCGGTCCCGACGTCCGCGATCGCGCCGTTCTCGCTCACTCCGAGGATGGCACTTGGTCGGCCGTTTGGCCCAGCCACGGCGGGAACGTCGGGCCATGCAAGGACGCGGACGTGTGCCGCGCGCTACGCCTCGTCGGGACGGCGGCGCCCACCGCGCGCCGAACGGCGGCTGCGAAGGGTCGCTGAAGGATTCACTCCGCGTGCGCGTAGGTCACTCGGCGTGCGCGCTGACCATGGGTGCCGGATGCGGTGCGGGCGCGGCCCGGAGCATCGATAGGTCGAGGGGAGTTGCGAGCACCCCGGAGCCATGGCGCTTGCCTAGCGCCGTGCGAACCGCTCGATGGGCAATCTCCGAGCTGCCCAGCAGCACCTCGACGACCTCGGAGATCTTCACCGAGCCCGACCCGAGAATGTCGATGTCGACGACCAGCGATTCCATGGCGCCGACCAACCCGGCCGTCCTAAGGGCGTCGCCGGCTCGCTCATCGACTTCGACTCTTCGCACGAAGTCGGCGACGTTGACGCGTTTGCCGATTCCATCGATTCGGCGCGTGACAGGAAGAGGGCCTCCGTCGAACGTCTTGGCCACGCGCTCACGAAGCCAGTCGCGATCACCGTAGGGTTGCAACGCTCGCGGGATGCCCACGACGTACCGGGCGCTGTCGACGATGCGCGTAATCGCCGCGTCTTCCACGCCCAGGCGAGCGCCGCCGACGAAGCGCAATCCACCATGCGCGCCGTCCGAAAGCGCCTCGAGCAAGTCGCGCGGCTCGATGTCGGCGGCGATCTTGACGTCGATGACCTCGCACAGACTCGCGACCCCGAGCGAAAGCGCCGGCCCGAACATCATGCTCGGCTTCGGGTGAAAGCCCTTCGAGTAGTAGAGCGGCAATCCCAATCGGCGGAAGGCCCTGGGGAGCGCGCGAATCAGGTCTAGATGCGAGAGGAAGGCCGCGGCCCCCAGCTTCTCGTAGACGAACCTGTAGCGTCGAGCTTCGTCCTGGCTTGGCGTCGTGGGCGGGGCTTTGGCCTGCCCGCGGGCCGCGGGCAAGGCGAGCCGGGGCGCCTCGGCCCCGAGATGACGCAGGTGGACCAGTCGCTGCTCGCGCATCGCCGAGAGGTCGCAGGCAATTCCGCAGTCGTAGCAGACCAGCTTGCGCGGCTCGGCTTCGGCGTCCCGCAGGTTGGTCGCGTGTACGAACGCTCCGGCGACCTTTCCACAAGGCAGCGAGAGTTGGTTGCTCAAGGCTTTGCGATACTCGCGCACGAGAAAGCCGTCCTCCAGCCCCACGTCGATGTGGTCCCAGGGGAGCCGCGCGGTGACGGGGATGGTCGCGAGGTACGTGGCCGGGTCGACCCCTTCTGCGCGGAAGGCGGCCTCCCAAATGTTCATTTTCTTCTGATCCTCCCACGAATCGAAGCGCGCACCGGCGTGGTAGGCGCGCTCGAGCACGGGAGCGATTGCGCGATCGCCGCGCGCGAAGACGCCCTCGAGCCACGACGTGTCACCATCGTGCACTCGAAGCTCGACGTGCGCCGCGCGCGCCTCCTCCTCGAGCCAGCTCTGTTTGAGCCGGACCTGCTGCGGACCATCCATCGCGCACCATTGGAAAGGCGTGTGCGGCTTGGGGACGTGAGTCGACACGCTCACCGTGATCTTGGGCGCGCCTCCGGTGCCAAGCTCCGCTTTGACCCGCTTGCCGACCGTGCGTGCGCGGCCCCCGACGCGCGCGATCTCGCGAACGTCTTCTTCTCGCTCCGTGGGCAGGCCAATCATGAAATAGAGCTTCATCGATCGCCAGCCGCGTGAGAAAATGCGCTGCGCGGTCTCCAAGAGCTGCTCTTCGGTGACATTCTTGTTGATGACGTCGCGCATGCGCTGCGTTCCGGCCTCTGGCGCAAACGTCACTCCGGTGGCGCGGACTCGGGCGAGATCCGACAGCACCGCTTCGTCCAGCCCGTAAGCGCGCAAGCTCGAGACGCCCAGCGAGACCCTCTTGGGTGTCAGTGCGTCGGCGACCTTCTTCACCAGGGGCGCGATGCACGAGTAGTCCGCCGTCGACAGCGACGTCAGGCTCGCCTCGTCGTACCCGCTCTTTTCCACGGCGCGCACGATCGTCGCCACGATGTCCTCCGGATCCCGCTCGCGGACGGGACGGTAGATCATCCCCGCTTGGCAGAAGCGACACCCCTCGGTGCACCCCCGAGCGACTTCGATCGACATTCGATCGAAGATCGCTTCCGGGCCGCCAATCGGGCCATCGTCGGGAAACGGGAATCGGTTCAAGTCGTCCACGAACGTTCGCACCACCGGCCAAGCGGCTTCCGGCGCCAGCGGACCGTCGACGACGGTGAAGCCCGTGTCCGAGTCCAAACGCGTGGTGTAGAGCGACGGCACGTAGACGCCGGGTTGCTGCGCCAGCCGTCGCAGACGCTGCGCGCGTGGGATGCCGGCTTTCTTCGCGCTCGTCCACTCCAGAGCTACGGCGGTGAGGCGTTCTTCGCCGTCGCCGATCACCACCGCGTCGAGAAATGGGGCGAGGGGCTCGGGGTGCGTGGCCGAGGGGCCCCCGGCCAGTACGAGGGGCGCATCTTCACCGCGGTCTTGCGCGCGCAGGGCGATGCCGCCCAGATCGAGCATCGCGAGGACGTTCGTATACGTGAGCTCGAACTGAAGTGAGAATCCCACGACATCGAAGTCGCACAGGGGCCGCGCGCTCTCGCAGGAGACCAGGGGCAGCCCACGGGCGCGAAGCTGAGCCTCCATGTCGATCCACGGCGCATAGGCTCGCTCGGCCAGCGTGCGCGGCTGATCGTTCAGAATCTTGTACAGGATCTTGAAGCCAAGATGACTCATCCCGATGTCGTAAACGTCGGGAAACGCGAGACATACGCGAGCATCGACCGACTCCCAGTCTTTCGTGCGCGCGCCGAACTCGCCGCCGATGTAGCGGGCGGGCTTTTGGACGAGGTGCACGAACGGGGCGTAGGGGTGCTCCGCGGGGAGCGGCGTAGCGGGGGCCATGGCAAGCTCCTGCCTTAGCGCATTCGCGACCGTCGCGCGCACCTTGGCCCGAACCCCCCTACCTTCGTTGCCATGCGGTAGTGCCGTACCTGCGCCAGCGCATCTGTTACAACGAAGGCTAGGAGTCAACCCGTGGGACGTGTCCTCGTCGTAGACGACAGTCCGTCAGTCCGCTCCTTGCTTGCTGCGCGGCTGCGCGCAAGCGGGTTCGATGTGGACGAGGCCGACGACGGCGAGGCGGGTGCCGAGCAGGCCATCGCCGCCCCGCCGGATCTGGTCGTCACGGACTTGATCATGAAGGGCATCTCCGGTGTCCAGCTCTGCCGGATTCTGCGCAGCGATCCGGCCACCGCGCACGTACCCGTCGTTCTTTTGACCGGGTCCGGAGACAAGCGGTCGCGCTTCTGGGCGCGGTCGGCCGGAGCCGCCGCTTACTTGAGCAAAGATAGGCTCGACGACTTGGTGGGCATTCTGACGAACCTCGTCGCCCAAGCGCCCAGCCCGCCGCCCGCTCCGAACGAGCTCGGGGCGCGTCCGCGTCGGACACTGAACGAGCGAATGTCCGCCGTGCTCGACGCCGCGCTCTTCGACTCGGTCATCGCAGGCGAGGTGCGGTCGCTCGCGACGTGCGGCAGGCTGGCAAAGCTCTTCGACAAGCTCGTGACCCTCGTCTCGGACCTTCTCAACTATCGATGGCTGGCCGTCCTTCCCGCTCGGGCCTATGCGCCTCTCCTCGCTCATTCGAGCCCGGAAGACCGTGAAGCCCTCGAATTCGAGGCGCGTTCGGCGCTGGGCGTCGAACCTCAGCGGAGCGTCGAGGTCGTGTCCGACGCTCGCGCCATCGCGGGCCCCAGCGCGACGGTGGAGATCATGGAGGTCGTTTTTGCCGGGGAAACCATCGGTCGCTTGGCGATCGCCCCCACGTCGCGTGGTCTCTCGAGGGAAGACAAGCGCGTCTTGTCGCTCGTCGCGGGCGAGCTCGGGGGGCCGCTTCAAATGAGCGTCCTCTATGAAGACGCGCAGCGCATGGCCACGACCGACGCGCTCACGGGCATGCTCAACCGACGCGCCTTTCTCGAGATCGTCGAGCGCGAGCGACTCCGGTCGGAGCGGCACGGATTTCCGTTTTCACTGATGCTCCTCGACATCGATCACTTCAAGTTGGTCAACGACACGCGCGGCCATGCCGCGGGCGACGCCGTCCTCAAGGGCGTGGCGGGTGTCTTGAATGCCGTGGCCCGCCGCACGGACCTCGTCGCGCGCTGGGGCGGGGAGGAATTCGTCGTGGCTCTCCCACAGACTCGCGAAGCGGGAGCGCGGATAGCGGGCGAGCGGGTGCGTCGCGCCGTCGCCGAGGCGACGCATCCCGCTCCCGGTGGCGAGGCGATCTGCGTGACCGCTTCGGTCGGAATTTCCAGCGCCGATTCGCCCTGGAATCAGGAGGCGCTCCTTGCGGCTGCCGACGCCGCCATGTACGCCGCGAAGGCGCGCGGAAGAAACCGGGTGGAGGCGCTGCCCCCTACCCATTCGAGCGGCTCGTCGCGGCGCGTGAAGGCGGCCGGAGCCAAGAAGTAAAGGTCAGGCCGTCTTCGGACGTGCCTTGAGCTCGGACAGCGACGCGCCGCACGCGCAGGTGTCGGGGACCTGAGTCTTCACGTACACGCGTTCGCACCGTTTGCAGACGCGGGCGTCCGGCTCGTAGGAGATGATCTGATCACTCGCGGCGCATCGCATGCCCACGACCTGCAGGGGTTCGAGACTCAGTGACTTGGCGCCCTGGGCGACGGCCTCGGGCAACGTCGCGTCGTCCGGGACGTCGACGACGGAAGGCACTCGCTGGCGCGCTTCTTTCACGATCCAAGCGGCGGCTTGAGGATGTTTTGCGACCGGTGCGACAAGGGTCACCGCGACGCCCGACTGGTCTTTACCCGCGACGCGCACGGCTTCTCCGCGCCACTCGATGCGCTCGACGGCGTGCCAAGGAATCCTTCGAATCTGTCCCTTTTCGATCCCGATGCCACCGTCGCCGACGCGGAGCACAGGCTCGCCGCTCGTACCGAGCCAGATGGCGCCGGCCACCGCAAGCGAGCCGCCGAACAGGATGTAGGAAGCCCCTTTGACGGGCTCGGTCACGGCGTCCGTGACCAGGGGTCCGAACTGTCCCCACGCTCCCGCCCCCATCGCAAGAGCGCCGAGCGCACCGAGGCCGTGAGAGACCATGGGGGTGGCGTTGGGGCGCGGCTCGAAGCGCTGTTCGCGACGCTCGCGCACACGCTCTCGGCCTTCTGATTTCGACTTCTTTGCCATGTTGGGACCGCTACCTTACCCGGACTCGCTCGCCGAGCCAGGCGTCATGCGCCCGATCTCGTCGTAGAGGTAGGCTGCGCTCTTTATTCCTAGGTGGTAGTTTTCGAGGTCGAGCCATTCGTTGGGGGCGTGCGAGTTCTCGTCTGGTTGGCCGAAGCCCATCAAGAGACACGGCTTGCCCGTGGCGTCCGCGATCGTTCGAACGAACGGAATGCTTCCGCCCTCCCGAATGAAGACCGTGGGCTTGCCGAAGGCGCGGGAGAACGCGCGCTTGGCGACCTCGTAGATCGGGTGGTCGGTGGGCGACAGATACGGCCGACCGCCGCTGTGAGCTTGCACTCGCACGCGCACACCCGCCGGGGCCACGCGCGTGAGATGTGCCGCCACCTTCCGCAAGACATCGTCGGGCTCCTGGTTGGGCACCAAGCGGCAGGCCAGCTTCGCGCTGGCTCGCGCAGGAATGATCGTTTTTGCGCCGTCGCCCTGGAAGCCGCCGGTGATGCCGCAGCAATCGAGCGTGGGCCGGGCCCAGATCCGCTCGAGAGTCGAATAGCCCGCTTCTCCCCATGTGCAGGGCGCTCCCGTCGATTTGAGCCATTCGGCTTCGTCGAACGGGAGATCCTTTATGGCCTTTCGATCGCCGGGCGTCAGCAGAATCACGTCGTCATAGAAGCCGGGGATGCTGACTCGACCCTGCGCGTCGTGCAGGCCCGCGAGCATGCCCGCCAGCGCAAGGACGGGATTCATGACGCCTCCCCCGAATGACCCCGAGTGAAGGTCGAGCGCTGGACCCTCCACGAACACTTCGAGGTACGCCAGCCCACGAAGTCCAACGCAGAGCGACGGAAGGCCGCGACCGAACATCGCCGTGTCGCTGACGCAAACGAAATCGGTCGACAGCGCGTCGGCGTGGTCGCGCATCAGCGCGTCGAGGTTCGGGCTGCCGACCTCCTCTTCACCTTCCACGAGGAGCTTCAAGCGAACGGGAAGCGGCGTCCCCGTACGCTGAAAGCTTTCGATGGCGTTGGCGTGAATGTAGACCTGCCCTTTGTCGTCCACGACGCCGCGCCCAAAGATGCGACTATCCCGAATCGCCGGCTCGAACGGCGGAGACACCCAGGCCTCGAGCGGGTCGACGGGCTGGACGTCGTGGTGGCCGTAGACGAGCAACGTCGGAGAGCCTGCCGGCGCTTGCAGCCACTCGGCGAAGACCGCAGGGTGCCCCGCCGTGGGCCAGATCTCGACGCGGCTCGGGCCGAGAGAGCGAAGGTGGTTCGCGAGGTGCTCCGCGCTGGCGCGAACGTCGGCGTGGTGTCGGGGGTCACTGGAGATCGACGGGATCTTCACCCAGCGTGAGAGCTCCTCGACGAATCGCTCCCGATTCTCATCGATGAACGCAATGACGGGCACCATGAGCGCGCCGAAGACTACCTCGCGAGGATGCCGAGCGCCTCACGCACAAGCTCTTCGAACGGTGCCCCCTCGACCCGAGCGCCGAGCGCTTGCACTGCTCGCTCGGCCTCGGCGGGCTTGAACCCCATTCCCGTGAGCGCGGCTCGCAAGCGCTCGTCTCCGGTGGCCGGCCCGTGCGCGGCCGCGGGAAGACTGCCGCCAGGATGGCTTGCGCCCGAGGCCGGAAGGAGGAGCAGCTTGTCGCGAAGCTCGAGCAAGAGACGCTCGGCGATCTTCTTTCCGATACCCGAGACGGCGGTGAGCGCGCCCAAATTGCGTCCCGCCACGGCGCGAGCCAGCTCAGAGGCAGGTAGAGCACCAAGGATGGCCACAGCAATCTTCGGCCCGACGTTGGAGACCCCGAGCAGCGCTCGGAAGGCCGCTCGCTCCGCCTCGTCAGCGAAGCCGTAGAGCGCCAAGGCCTCCTCGCGCACGTGGGTGTGCACCCACAGCGTGACGCGACCGGATTCGTCGGGCCGGACGCGCCCCAACGTCCCGAGGGGCGCGGCCAGCTCGTAGCCGACGCCCCCGACATCGAGGACGATGCCGCCGTCGGCTTCTTGCGCGAGGACTCTGCCCGTGAGCCGCCCGATCACGGCGGCTAGTTATTCTTTGCCCCTTGCTCGATCCAGTTGCAAATGAGGTCGATATCCGCCTGCGCGAGGGGGACTATGGTCGTCCCAGTCAGGGGCAGGGGCATCTGGCTCCCGCAAGTTCCCAAGTCTCCCCGCATGCACTGGTCCGGGTTCTCGAGGTCGAGGGCGGCCTGCGTCCCATTTAGCTTGTTCAAGATGAAGCTCGTGCTCGGGCTGCCCGGAGTCACGACGTCCTCGTAGGTGTCCTCGGTCGACGGCGCGCCTACAAAGCCCATCCAAATCGTCTTGAGAGTTGCCGCCGAGTTCGTGCCCGTCGCGGGTCCGAAATACTGGCGGCTTCCGCCACCGTTTGCCCCTCCTCCAGTCATCACATCGCTGGGGTCCCCGTGACACGTACCGGGCATAGTGGCCGTGCCGATCGAACAGTTGCCCTGGAAGATGGGCATCAGCTGGGTCGAGAACGAAACGGGCGTCGACGAAGTGCCTGGACCGCAGGGCGCAGTGCTACTGCCCGAAGCGGACGTGCCGGAAGCGCCCGTCGCTGAAGTGCCCGACCCAGACCCGCTAGAGCCGGAACCAGACTCTGCATTCGCGCCAGAGCCGGTACCCGTGCCCCCTGCGGTCGAGCCGCTACTGCTACTGGGGCTAGTGCCACAGGCGATGCCGGTGGCGAGTGAGGCGATTGTGCCAAAGGAAAGAATGATAGAGGTCGCGCGACGCATGAAAACCGTCCTTTCAGTGCAATCTTAGCAGCGCCGCACGTTCCCGGGCCAAGACCCGTGCGCGGCGGGGCCGTTATTCTTGTCTGTTCCTGACGCGTCGCGCAAGTCGACAGCTCGGGCTCACCCTCCGAACTCAACCGATCGATAGCCGAGCGCGGCCGTCCGAGGGCCCCGGAGCGCAGCCGCCGCGAGCAGGGCGAGGACCGGCGTTACGACGATGTGATAGCGGTCTTCCCCGAAGAAAACCGCGTGCGCCACGATCGTCGTCGCCAGGAGCGATAGCGCCAACTGCAGGGCCGGCGACGACGGGGGGCCTCCCGGCAGCGCCAGCCATCCGACGGTCGCCGCAAACGCGGCAAGAGGCCAAAAGGAGGGCGAGCTGCCCGTGAAGGCCAGCGCCCCCAACAAAGCCGCGGCCACGAGGAGCGCGCCCTGCACGGTTGCCCCCCGCCGGCTTCGTTGAAGCGGAAACGCCACCCCGCCTAGAGCCGCGGCGGCAAGAAGCAGGCGATGCGCGAGCGTGGTCAAGCCTCGTGCGCGCGACCGTAGCGGCTCGGACCAAACCTCCGGACGCGCCTCGTGAAGATACTCCACCGCGAACGACTCGTGGTCGAACGTGAACCCGAGCTTGGCGGGGACGAGGGAAAGCCACCGGAGCGGCCGCTCGCGAATCTGTTCGAGGCCATAGTGCAGCCAGCAGCGGTCCTGCTGCACCTGGCCGGTCACGTCACGACAGCCGTCGCTCGACCGGAGGGTCTCGAAGCGCCCGGTCGCCCTTGGAAACGCGCCAATGGCGAGGTTCCAGCCCGCGTTGGTGCTCACGAGGGCGCATCCATCCATGACGCGGCAGTTTCGCGCGGACCACGGAAGAACGACCGCGAGAGCCACCGCGCACGCGGCAAGTGCGCCGAGAAGACGATGTCGGGCTCCCTTGAAGGCGAGCCCGAGAAAGGGCGCGCAAAGAAGCGCTTGCGGCCGCACGAGCGCGGCGACTCCGAGGACCGCGGCTCCAGACGCGAATCCGCTTCGGGACCGGAAACGGACCACGAGCCAGAACGACGTGAAGGTCAGGAGCGCCGCGAGAGGCTCGCTCATGACCAGGGCTGCATAGAGCACGAGGCCGGGGTCCAAGGCGACGATCAACCCCGCCATTCGGGCTCGTCCCATCGACAGCGCCTCGCGACCCAGAGCCCAGGTCACGACGGCCAGCGCGGCGCCTACCAGAGCATTCGCGACGGACGCCACCACGGGACTGGCCCCGAGAAACCTGTAGAAGACCGATAGAAACGCGCTGTAACCGACGGGGTAGTGACACCACGGGTGCCAGACGAGCTGGCCCCCCACGGAGCGGTCATCCGAGTACCCGAGACCTGCCGCGATGCGGCGCGCGCCGAAGTCGTAATAGTGGCCGTCCCAGACGGCCTCGCTGGCGAAAGCCATGGCTACCGCGAGCCTGGGAACGAGCGCCAAGACGAAAAGGAGCGCCGCGAACCAGGCGTCATTCGAGCCGACGATGCTTGGCGAACCGGCTGCCTGGCGCGACAGCTTCACGCCGGCTCCTTGCGACCGGCCGCCAGAGTCTCGCGGAGCCGTCGCAAGTACGTCTTTTGAACCTGAGGCGGGTCGAGGCGGAGCTGTTTGGCGAGCTCGCCCACGAAGCCGCGCGTGTAGACGAGAGCGGGCAGCTCCGCGAAGTGCTCGTCTTCGATGGCCTGCAAGTAAGCGCGTCCGATGCGCGTCTTCGTAGCGATGTCGGCGAGCTCGATTCCCTGGGATTCGCGCACTTTCCGAAGCAGCGCGCCTGTAAACTCGGTGTGCGGCCCGATTTCGCGCTGCAGCTGCTCTTGGAGCATGAGCTGTTCGGCGACCAGGGCGGGACGTGTGGCCCTGGCCGATTGAGCTTGGGGCTCGCTCTCGTGAAAGGTCGACAAGTCGTACGCGCGGCGCCGAATGCCGTCGAGGAGCGTGTCGTAAGCCTCGTCGAGCTTGCGCTGCGCGGCAGAGAGCTGCGCGGCGTCGAGCAAGGAAGCGGTCGCCAGGCCGCCCGTGGCGTAGATCTCCCGCTGCTTCTTGTAGGCCCGCCGGATCTCTTCGTCGCTCGCGGAACGCGTGACTCCGAGCACCGCGTAGAGCGTGGGGTCGCCTGTCGGAACCGGGAGCGATAGCGCGTGCTCGGGCATCCGGGTCGTGGCGAGCGCCAGCACGCGACGGGCGATGCGCTCGACGTTTCGCGCGCTCTTGCTCGCCGGGCTGTCGGCGAGAAGAGGCTTGTTGCGCCGCACGGTCAGCCAAACGGTGTCGTCGTGCTCGATGTGCCCGAGCTCGTCGAGCGCGATGCCGTAGTGTCGAGAGGAGAGCCCGCTCATCCACGCGCCGAGCTCGGAGTCGGTGCGGACTCGCGTCTGATTGACCACGAGCTGCACGCGCAAGCTTTGAGCTTCCGCCCACGCGATCTCCGCGAGCGAGCGGTCGGTCGCGACCAGCCTTCGGACCAGATCGATGGGGGGAGGCAACGCCCCGGTGTCGACCAGCGCCCTTTCGACGAGCGACGTTCGCAGCTTGTCTTGCAGCAATCGCCTCCGCAGGCGACTGCGAAAGGCCATCCGAAGAAACCGATAAGTCGTTTCGATCGCGGGCGGCTCGGGGACGGTTACGGCGATGGGAATGTCGGCCCCGAGCATGAAATCGAGCCCCGGCTCGCCATGACCGGAGCCGACGTCCAGCACGACGAAGTCGGCTGGCAGGGCTCGGACGGCCGCGAGCCAGGCGAGCTTGCGGCCGGCGCGGAGTGACAGCCCCCGCTTTACCGCATCGTGCGCGGCGGGAAGCAAGACGAGCCCGGGAATCGACGTCGGTACCAGCGCCGCTCGGATGGCGGCCGACCCGCCTTCATTGACGTCGGGCTCGATGCGGGCGGCTTGGAGGCCGAAGTGCGCATGCAGATTCGACCCGCCCTGATCGAGGTCGATGAGCACCACGCTCTTGCCGAGCTGAGCGAGATAGACCGCGAGATTGACCGATACCAGGCTCTTGCCGACGCCGCCGCGTCCGCCCCCGACCGCGATGACCCGACTCTGCGTGCGGCCGTCGGGATCATCGCCGTCGGGTGGATTCCAAGCGCGCGGATGTTCGCTCATGCGAATCAATTGATATCCTCCGCAGCACATGCGTGTCACCGTCATCGGCGCCGGGTACATGGGAAGCGCTATGGCCGTCGTCGCGCGCAGGCGCGGTCACGACGTGCGTCTGTGGGGAACGTGGCTCGACGACGATCTTCTCGCGCCGTGCGAACGGCGAGAGCCTCACCCGCGCCTCAAGCTCACGCTCGAGGGTATTGAGCTCATGCGCGCTGGGCGCCTTCCCGAGGCGCTCGAAGGCGCCGAGCTCGTCGTGCACGCGGTCAACTCGGACGGTGCGGTCGCGGTGATGGCGCGTGCGGCGCCGCACCTGCCGGACGTCCCGCTGCTCAGCGTGACCAAAGGCCTGCTCGAATCGCGCGACGGCAAGATGGACCGAATCGACGTGGTGCTCGAGGAGCACGCCGGGAGGCCGCTGCGTTTCGTGCACGCGGGCGGGCCCGCCAAGGCCATGGAGGTTGCGCGCGGGGCTCTCACGTGGATGCAGTTTGCGGGGCCGTTCGATAGCGCCGCGGCGTGCGCGCGCGCTCTGGGGGGCGATGGGCTGGTCGTGAGCACGACCTCGGATATTGCCGGCGCAGAGCTCTGCTCGGCGCTCAAGAACGCCTACGCGACCGGCCTCGGCCTGTGGGATGGTTGCGGAGGAGCGGACGCACACAACGCAAGGGCCGCCTGCTTCACGCAGGCGATCGCCGAGATGCGGGCGCTCGTCGAGGCGGCGGGCGGCCGCCCGGAGACCGTTCACGGCCCTGCGGGGGTAGGGGATCTCCACGTCACGGCCGCGGCTGGCCGCAACAGGGCTTTCGGTGAGCGCGTGGGGCGAGGCAAGCCGGCCTCCCAGGTGGCCGGGGAGATGGCGGCCGCCGGCCAGCTCACCGAAGGCTATCCGGCCATCGCCACAGCCTGGCGCTTCGCGCAAGAAAGGAGCGTGCGCAGCCTTCCGCTCCTTCAGGCCATCCACGCCATCATCTGGGAGGGGGCGCAAGTCGCTTCGACGCTGGCCGGGCTTCGCCTCTCGACGTGAGCGGGGCCTCTCGAGGTGAGCGGCGCCTCTCGACGTGAGCGGCGCCTCTCGACCCCGTGCTCAGTACAGAATGCGCGTCTTCAGACTGGTGCCGAGCGCGCCGATGGCGTTTTTCACGTCGAGCGACACGTCTTGGTCGATGTCCATGACCAAGTAACCGATGTTGGCGTCGGTCGCGAGCACCTGCGCGACGATGTTCGCGCCCTTGTCGCTGACGATGTGGTTGATGTCGCGCAGAACGCCCGGCACGTTCTTGTGGACGTTGAGGATGCGGTGCTTGCCCGGAGTGAGGGCGGAGTCCACGTTGGGGAAGTTGACCGCTCCTGCCGTCACGCCCGCGTTCACGAACTTGATGAGAGCGGTCCCCACTTCGCGTCCGATGGCCTCCTGCGCCTCCGCGGTCGATCCGCCGATGTGAGGCGTCATCACCACGTTCGGCAGCTTCTGGAGCGAAGTCACGAACCCGTCGCTGTTCGTCTCGGGCTCCTCGGGAAAGACATCGATCGCCGCGCCACCCAAGTGCCCACTCTTCACGCCAGCGGCCAGGGCATCGATATCGACCACCGTGCCGCGGCTCGCGTTGAGCAGGCACGCCCCACGCTTCATCAACGCCACTTCGCGCGTCGAGATCATCCGGCGAGTCTGCAACGTCTCGGGCACGTGAAGGGTGACGTAGTCGCTCTCCGCCAGCAGCTCGTCCAGCGTCGTCACGTGGTTATTGCCCATCGGCAAGCGTGCCGTGATGTCGCAGAAGATGACGCGCAGGCCGAGGGATTCGGCGATGACGCCCACCTGGCGCCCGATTCGGCCGTAGCCCACGATGCCGAGCGTCTTGCCGCGGACCTCGTACGAGCCGGCGGCCGTCTTGCGCCAGGCTCCGGTGTGCATCTCCCGAGACCGATCGCCCAGATGGCGGGCGAGCATGATGATCTCGGCCATGATCATCTCCGCAACGCTCCGGGTATTCGAAAAGGGCGCGTTGAAGACCGGAATGCCGCGACGGTTGGCGCTTTCGAGATCGACCTGGTTGGTCCCGATGCAAAAGCAGCCCACCGCCAAAAGACGCCGGGCCTTGGCCAGGGCGGCGTCGGTGATCCGCGTCTTGCTCCGAATGCCGAGGATGTGGACGTCCTCGATTCGCGCGGCGAGCTCTTCGGCGCCGAGCGCGCCCGCAAGCGTCTCGAGATGGAACCCGTCGGCACGGAAAAGCTCGTGCGCGCTCGGGTGGATGTTTTCGAGCAGGAGGACCTTGATTCGATCCTTGGGAAAAGACGTTTCGTGGATCACCCTGCCGCATGTACCGCGGCCGCGGCGCATCGGCTAGCGCGTCGTCCCGCGACGTGGCAGGGAGCGCGGGCACACCTCGGAGGGCTGAGCCGTGACGATTCGACCCTGGTTTCCATCGATTGCGGGCTTTGGCCTGTCGGCCTTCCTCGGATGTGGCGGTGGCGGCAGCCCCTTGTCCGGACAGGCTGCCGCGCCGGTCGTGCCGCCTCCCGCGGTTCGCGCCGAGGATGCGAGCGTGCGAGAGGCTCCGACGGCGCAATCCGCGGCCGCGTTCGTGGCCGAGGTCGAAGGGCGCCTGCGCGTGCTCTGGGAGGCTCGGGATCGCGCCAATTGGATCAATGAAAACTTCGTGACCGACGACACCGACGCTCTGGCCGCGCAGGGCGAAGAGGAGACGGCCGGATACCTGCGACAGGTCATCGAGCAGTCGAAGGCTTTCGCGCCAATCGCCGCGTCCTTGCCGCCGGATGTGGCTCGAAAGCTCTATCTGCTCTCGATCGCGCAGACGATTCCGGCGCCCGGCGAGCCGGGCGAGCGCAGCGAGCTTGCCGCTCTCGAGACGTGGATGACGAGCCTGTACGCCAAGGGAAAGTATTGCCCTACCGCGGGGTCGCCGCTGTCCAAGCAGGCCAAGGCTGGGGCGTGCCTCAACCTGCAGCAGCTCTCCCACGTGCTGGCGACCAGCCGCGACAGCCGCGAGCTCGGCGACGCCTGGCAGGGATGGCACGGCATCGCGCGCCCGATGCGCGCCAAATACACACGCTACGTCGAGCTCGCGAACAAGGGGGCGCGCGAGATCGGCTTTGCCGACGTCGGATCCTTGTGGCGCTCCGGTTACGACATGCCCCCGGCGGATCTCGAGGCGGACGTCGAGCGCCTGTGGGGCGAGGTCAAGCCGCTCTACGACGAGCTTCACTGCTTCGTTCGCGCGAGGCTCGAGGATCGGTACGGCAAAGAGAAGGTGCCGCGTGGGGGCCTGATTCCCGCCGAGCTCCTCGGCAACATGTGGGCGCAAGAGTGGAACAACATCTTCGATCTCGTCGTGCCGTATCCGCGCGAGGCCCCAGCCGACGTCACGCGCGCGCTCCAGGCCCAACACTGGGACGCGCAGAAGATGGTTCGCCAAGGCGAGCAGTTTTTCACCGGTCTCGGTTTCGACCCGCTGCCGCCCACGTTCTGGCAGCGCTCGCTCTTCACGCGTCCGCGCGATCGCGAAGTCGTCTGCCATGCGAGCGCGTGGGACGTGTCGTGGAGCGGCGACCTGCGCATCAAGGCGTGCCTCGAGCCGACCGAGGAAGACTTCGTCACCGTGCATCACGAGCTCGGCCACGATTTCTATTTTCAGAGGTATTTCAAGCTTCCGATTCTGTTCGAGCAAGGGGCGAACGACGGCTTTCACGAAGCCATCGGCGACACCATGGCGCTCAGCGTGACCCCGGAGTACCTCGCGAAAATAGGGCTCGTGCCTTCACGGCCCGCCCCCTCGCCCGCGCCCGGCGCGAGGGCCGAGCACGACCGAATCAATCAACAGATGAAGATGGCGCTCGACAAGGTGGCCTTTCTGCCCTTCGGCCTTCTCATCGACAAGTGGCGTTGGGACGTCTTCTCGGGAAAGGTCTCGCCGGCCGAGTACGACGCCGCGTGGTGGAAGCTCGCCGCGCAATATCAAGGCATCAGCCCGCCGAGCTCGATCACCGAGGACGACTTCGATCCTGGGGCGAAATTTCACGTTGCGTCCAGCACGCCCTACCTGCGGTACTTCTTGGCGCGCATCTACCAGTTCCAGTTTCACAAGGCGCTTTGCGCGGCCGCGGGCCACACGGGTCCGCTCGATTCATGCTCGATCCGCGGCAGCCAAGAGGCCGGCGCCAAGCTGATGGGCATGCTCTCGCTCGGAGCGAGCCGTCCCTGGCCGGAGGCGATGGAGACCCTCGGGGCGGGCCGCAAGGCGGACGCCGGTCCGATGCTCGAATACTTCCAGCCCCTCTCCCGGTGGCTCGCCGAGCAAAACCGAGGCCGAAAGTGCGGCTGGTGACCCTCGAGCGCCGTGGCTTTCGTGCAAGGGGGGCTAGCGAGCCGGGAATAATGCTGCGTTCGGGCTGTTTTTGCGGCGGCTCTCGCGGTTGACAGGGCGGCCCCCATCGGTACGATGCCGCCCTTCTCCCGGGCTGGGCCTGTAGTTTTCCGCCATCGCCAGGGCCTTCCCACCCAACTAGCACCAGGTTATGTACGCGCCATTCGCGGTGGCATCCGGATTCTCGGGGCGCCGTCGGTTTGCTCTTCGTTCTGACCCCTCAGGCTGGATCCAAAATGTCCAACGACGTGATGATCTACGCGAACGACCTCTCGAAGAGCTTCGGGTCGTTCCGCGCGCTCGACAAGATCAATTTCGAAGTGAAGCGCGGTGAAATCGTCGGCTTTCTCGGCCCCAACGGCGCCGGCAAGTCCACGACGATGCGCATCCTCACTTGTTTCATCTCGCCGACGAGCGGGACGGCGCGCGTCAACGGCCACGATGTCTTCGATGCGCCTCTTCAGGTGCGCGAGAGCCTCGGCTATCTGCCGCAGCGCGCTCCGCTTTATCTGGAGATGAGCGTGCTCGAATACTTGCGGTTCGCCGCCGAGCTGCGCCACCTTCCCGCCGACACCTTTCGCAAGCGCGCCAAGAGCGTCGTCGAAGTGTGCGGCCTCGCGCAGGTGCTCGGGCGTGAGATCCGGCACCTTTCCCACGGATACCGGCAAAGGGTCGGTCTCGCTCAAGCCCTGATCCACGACCCGCCCATTCTCATTTTGGACGAGCCCACGAGCGATCTCGACCCGAACGAGAAAGCCGAGTTTCTCGACTACTTGAAGCAGATCGGCCAAGAGCGCACGGTCATGCTCTCGACCCACAACCTTGCCGAGGTCGAGGCCTCGTGCGCCCGCGCCATCATCGTTTCGAGTGGGCGCATCGTGGCCGACGGCCCGCTCGACGAGATTCGCGCGAAGAGCGGTCGCGTCAGGTACGTCGTCTCCGTTCAGGAGTCGCCGGGGACGGCTTCCTATCGGGGCCGGGGCGAGCCGCCGAAGAAGTCCGAGGTCGAGACCGCCCTTGGAGCCGTCGGTGGCGTCAAAAAGCTCGGTGATCTCCCCACCGACGAGCGAGCGCACGCGTTCGAGCTGGTGAGCGATCGCGAGGTCGACCTGCGGCCCGACGTCTTTCGGCTCGCCGCCGACAAGGGCTGGGTTCTCCTCGAGCTGCATCGCGATGCCCAGACGCTCGAAGACGTCTTTCGGAGCCTTACGATCGGCGACGAGCGGCGCAATCGGCACGTCGGCCCAGAGAGCGACGCCGGCGACGACGAGCAGGACGGCGCGGGCGACGACGACGCAGACGAGTCACCCCGCGGAGCCTCGCGCGACCGTCACGAGAAAACCGCGAGCGACCGGAGCTGAAAGTCATGCGAAATATCTGGATCATTGCCCGGCGCGATCTGCGCGCACAGTTCAATTCGCCGGTCGCCTACGTCGTCATCGGCGGCACGCTGTTCTTGGTGGGCGTGCTCGTGTTTCTCATCCCTCACGTGGGCAATGCCTTCATGGGGAATTTCTGGGAGCTCGATCGCGCCACGATGGATCAGATGTTTCTCTACCTCCCGCCGCTCATGTGTCTCTTCGTCGTGCCTGCGGTGACGATGCGGGCGATCGCGGCGGAAAAGGGGTCGGGCACGCTCGAGCTTCTCATCACGATGCCGGTGCGTGACAGCGACGTCATCCTGGGAAAGTTCTTCGCTTGCCTCGCCGTCGTGCTGATTCTCTTGGCCGCGACGTTGCTCTATCCGATCGCCATGTTCGTGTGGCCTTGGCATCTCGGGCCCCTCGACTGGCCCACGGTGTGGGCCGGGTATCTGGGATGCCTGCTCTTCTCGTCGGCCGCGGTCGCCGTCGGGATGATGTTGAGCAGCCTCACCGAGAGCGACGTCATCGCGTTTTTCATGACGTCGGCCACCTTGAGCATCCTCTACGCCATCGGCTGGATGGCTTCGATCATCCCGGGCGGCCTCGGCGACGTCGTCGAGTTTCTTTCCTTTCAGACCCGTTATCAGTCCTTCGCGCGAGGTCTCATCGACACGCGCGCCGTCATCTATTTCCTGTCGATCGCAACGGTTTGCATTCTCGTGAGCTTCCGTTCGCTCGAGAGTCGCAAGTGGTCCTGAGCTGCCCCCGGCCTCTGTCGAAATCGGATTGATCCCATGGAGAAACGTCAAAAGACCGCCCTCGAAAGCGGCGCCCTCATTCTCATCGTCGCGGCGATTCTCGTCGCCGTGAACGCCCTCTCAGGTCTTGGCCTCTACGTCCGCAAGGACATGACCAAGACCGAGAAATACACCCTCTCGAAGGGCAGCGGGCACTTGCTCGTTTCCATGAAGCAACCCCTGGCCATCGACGCGTACGTCACCAAGGGTCTGCCCAAGCTCGACGCGTTCGTGCGCGATCTTCGCGATCTCTTGCAGGAGTACAAGAACGCGGGCCACGGGCAGTTCGACTACACGCTCATCGAAGCCAAGGACGACGAGACCAAGAAGAAGGCGAAGGACGCCGGCCTGGTCGAGCAGCCGTTCGGCGAGGCGAGCGACACCGACGACAAGGAGGCGGTGACCCAGGGCTTCATGGGCCTCGTCCTCAAGTACGGCGAGCAGCAAGACGTCATCAAGTTTTTGCCCCCCGACCGCACCGATGGCCTCGAGTTCTGGATCACGAACAAGATTCGTGAGATTCGCGACAAGGGCGACGACATCCACCACAAGATCGGTGTCTTGACGGGCCACGACGAGATCAAGACCAACGACAACAACCTCGCGCCCGCCAACATGGGCAAGATCTCGATGCAGGGGATCATCACCCAGAACTTCCCGTTTTATACGTTCCAGGACGTCGACCTGAAAAACGGCGACGCCGAAATCCCCGACGAGCTCGACGGTCTCATCATCACGCAGCCCGGCAAAGACCTCACCGAAAAGGAGCTGAGGCGCATCGATCAGTTCGTCATGAAGGGAAAGGCGCTCGCCGTTTTTGCCGGCGCCGTCAACCTCAAGGCGAACGACGCGACGATGAACGCGACCATGAGCCTGCACGGGCTCGACAAGCTGCTCGACGGCTACGGGGTTTCGGTGAGCAAGGACGTCGTGCTCGACTTGTGGCGTCACGTCAGGCTCGTCGTGCCGACGATGGGCGGCATGGCAAGCGCGGAGCTCTATCAAATCCTCGACGTGCAGGATGACGCCCGCTTTGCCGGAAACGAGCAGCTCGTCGACACGAGCTTCCCGTGCCTGTTCCGGGTGCAGCAAGTCGCCGTGCCGCTCGTGTCGAGCCTTTCGCTCAAGGCCGACAAGCAGCCGGGCGCGAAGATGCACGTCGTCGCGCGGTCGTCGCCGGCCTCCGTGCACCTCACCGGCGACACCGAAGACCTCCGGGCCTTCCAGAAGTGGGCGCCGAGGCTCAAGGGCCTCAAGCAGGATCAATTCGCGATCGGCGCCGACGTCGAAGGCACGCTGACCACGGCGTTCCCCGAAGGCAGCAAGCAAGGCATCGAGACTCCAGACAAGAGCGTCAAGCCGGCTCGGGTCTTCGTCCTCGCCTCGGCGCAGTTTCTCGCCAACCCCTTGGCGCGGGCGGGCAGCGCGCCGGACATGGGTCAGTTCGGGCAGATGATGCCGAACCTCGGCGGCGATGAGCAGCTTCTCATGCTCGCCGGTCCCTATGCCCAGCAGTACATCACGGGCTCGATTCTGGTCTTCAAAAACACCCTCGATTGGCTATCGGGCGACACCGATTTGCTCGCCGTCAGCGCGAAGCTTCTCAGTGAGCCCAACCTCGTTTACGGCGACAAGCTGAAGATCACCCCGGACGAGACCGAAGAACAAATTCGCAAACAAGAGCAGGAGCTTCGGGCCGCACGAAAAGACCAGCAACGCAACGTCGAGATCTTCCTCATCCTCGGCATTCCTGCTCTCTTTGCGGCCTATGGGCTCGTCCGGTGGCGTTCGCGCATGGCCGCGCGCGCCCACGTTTCACTTGCCTAGAGCTTCGCCGCCGCTCGCCTCGTGGCGGCAGCTCGAACGCCGAATGCTCACTTTGGAAAACACGGAAGACAAGACACCATGTCGCGCGACAAACTGATCATCATTGGCGCCGTCCTCTTGGGCGTGCTCGGCGTGCTCGTCTACAAGCAGGCCAAGCGGGATGAGTCCGTCGGGCATCCTTCGGAAGCCAGCGTGGACGTCCCGACCCTCGCGATCTCGGCCGACATCGACAAGATAAGCATCACGAACGGCGACAAGCCGGAAGTGGTCCTCGAGCTCGTGGCCGGCGCGAAGGGCTCGGGCGCCGATGCCGGTGCCGGCGGGACGTGGTTTCTCACCAAGCCCCTCAACGCCGAGGCCAATCAATCGTCTGTGAAAGACCTGGTCGCCAACCTGGCGGATCTGAAGCTCACGTCACGCATCAACCTGCGCCTCGACGACAACACCCGCAAAGAAAAGCAGCTCGACGCCGCGCACGCGGTTCACGTCACGGCCTGGAAGAGTGGCAGCAAGAAGCTCGACGCGATGTTCGGCAGGAGCGGCGCCGTCGGGGAGCTCCTGGTGCTCGCCGACAAGCCCAACGACGTCTTTGCCGCGAAGGGCTACTCGTCGTACCTCTACACCAAGGACGCCAAGGATTTTCGCAACAAGGAGATCCTTCATTTCGACGACGGGAGCGCCTTTCACATCACCGTCACCAATTCGCACGGCACCTTCGCGTTCAACAAGGGCGGAGACGGCAAGTGGGTCGGGATGCTCGGCACCAAGCCCATCGAGCGCTTCGACCAGGAGAAGGTCAAAGATCTGCTTCGGGCCTACAAGACGCTGAGCGCCGAAGACTTCGGGGACGGCAAGACCCCTGGAGAGACGGGCCTCGACAAGCCGGAGGCCGAGGTCACCTTTCAGCTCAACGGGGATCCGAGCGTGGCCATTCTCGACGTCGGCCGGGTCTCGACAGGGACCAACCGATGGGCGCGGCGGCCTGGAAGCCCGAACATCTACCAGATCACGAGCTACGCGGCCGAGTGGCTCACGTTCGACTCGTCGAAATACCAGAGCCCCGCTGACGCGGGCGCAGGCGACAGCGGTTCGAAGCCGCCCCCCAAGAAGAAGTAAAGAGCTTCACGCGGGATTGAGTCACCACCCCGCACGATTGGGCGCGCCGTTCCCACGGTTTGGTCGCATGGCTCGCGCGGTTCGGTCGCGTGGCTCGCGCGGTTTGGTCGCATGGCTCGCGCGGGTTCGCGGCTTTGAATCGCGGGTACGGGCGCGCATCCCCCTATCGATCGCGCCGCCCCTCGTAGCGGGGATCTGCGGCTGCCCTCGGGGTTCGTTGGCCCTCCCCACCGCGTTACGCGCCCCGCCCCACGTGGATGCATGCATCTCCCCCGCCGGTTCGCCGCGCAGCCCCGATGGGGACGTCCGCTTCCCCCTGGCGGGATGCCCGCTTCCCCTTGGGGGGATGCGCGGGTAACCACGTGGGGAGACGCGAGTCTCGCGCGGAGGGCAGCACTGCACCGAGAGGGGACGCTCACTTCCCCTCGAGGTACGCGCGAGGAGCCGCGTGGAGAGGCTCACTTCCCCTCGAGGTACGCGCGAGCAACCGCGTGGGGAGGCTCGGATCCCGCCGAGGTACGCGCGAGGATCCACACGGGGAAGCACGCTTCCCCTCGAGGTACGCAGGCGTCCCCTCGAGCGCGATCAGTTGGCTTTGCGGAAGATCTCCATCACGTCGCCGAGCAATCGGATGGCTTCCGCGCGGGGGCGCTGAAACGCGTTTCGCCCCATGATGCTTCCGAACCCGCCGCCTGCTGCGATGCCGCGGACGTCATCGAGCAGCTCGTCGGTGGTCTTGGTCTCTCCACCCGAGAAGATGACGATGCGCTTGCCATTGAAGCAACTCTGGACGACGTGCTTGACGCGGTCGGCCATGGTCTTGGTGGGGATGCCGTACTTCTCGAAGACCTTCTTGGCCTCCGACTGCTCCACGACGTCCTTCGGGGGCTTGACCTTGACGATGTGGGCTCCGAGCTCGCACGAGATGTGCGCCGAATAGGCGACGACGTCGGTCGCTTGCTCGCCGTCTTTCGACAGGCCGGCGCCGCGCGGATAAGCCCACACGATCGTCGGAAGCCCGACTTCTTTCGCCTCGCGAATGAGATCGCGCAGCTCTTCGTACATCGGATTTCGCGCGCTCGATCCGGGATAGATCGTGTAGCCGATGGCCACGCAACCGAGGCGAACGGCATCCTTCACCGAGGCCGTGACCGCGCTGATGGGTTGGTCGATCTTGGCGAGCGAGTCGGAGTTGTTGAGCTTGAGGATGAGCGGGATCTGCCCGGCGAAGCGATCGGCCGACGCCTCGAGAAACCCGAGGGGCGCCGCATAAGCGCAGCAGCCGGAGTCGATCGCGAGCTGAAAGTGGTAGTCGGGATCGTACGAGGGCGGGTTGGGCGCGAACGATCGGGCCGGGCCGTGCTCGAATCCCTGGTCCACCGGAAGGATGACGAACTTGCCGGTTCCGGCGAGCGTGCCATGGCTCATCAGGCGAGCCAGATTCGTCTTCACTCCGACGTTGTCGCTCGAGTACCAAGACAGTATCTGCTTGACGCGATCGCTTACTGCGGCCATGCCTGATGCGCTCCTCTGGTTTACGGGCTCGGCGCGGAGAGTAGCGTCCGCGCTATGCCCCGGCAAGGCGACCGCCGGCCCATTTTCGGGCCGGGTCACCGCGCGTTTCGCGAGCGTTTCAAACGCCCTCTTGGCTCGGTCCCCAGATGTACTTGTGGAGTTGGAGCTGCACGCGGACGGCGAGCTTGTCCTCGAGCACCCACCGGGCGAGGTCTTTCGGTGAGAGCTTGCCGAAGACCGTGCTCGCGAGAAGCTTCGGGGTAAAAGTCAAAAGCCGTCGCTCCTCGATGACCGCACGCATCCACTCGTAGTCGCCGCGATCGGACAGGACGAACTTGATCTCGTCTCGGGGGCTCAGGTGCTCGAGGTTGCTCCACCGATTTCGGTGCGACTCGCCGCTCGCGGGGCACTTGAGGTCCATGACCTTGTGCACTCGGGAATCGACGCGGGAGACGTCGGCCTCGCCGCTCGTCTCCACGAGCACGGTGACCCCGCGGTCGCACAGGTCGGCCATCAGCGGAAAGACGCCTGGTTGAAGCAGCGGCTCGCCCCCCGTGAGCTCGACGAGCGGCGTCCCGAACGCGAGGGCGCGCGCGAGCACGTCTTGCCTCGTCATCCGCGTGCCGCCATGAAACGCTTGCGGTGTGTCGCACCAGACGCAGCGAAGGTTGCAACCGGTCGTTCGCACGAACACGCACGGCAGCCCGGCAAAGGTGGATTCACCCTGGATGCTCGCGTAAATTTCGTGGATGACGAGCGAGTCGCTGGCGGACACGCGGAGGGCTCTAGCCCGGATTTGAATCGAGCACTCGCTCAAGGAGCCGCGTCGTCGACGCCGACCAGATCGGGCGCCTGCAACGTCGCGTCCTCGTCGCCTGGCGAGCGGGCGCGCATCTCGCGGGGCACGCGGAGGGGCGGCGGCCGGTTCGTGTAGTGACGCACGAGCCCCCAGGTGGCCCCCCCGATGGCGAGCACCGCGAGGAGCACAGTCCGCACCAGAGTGGCCGCATGCGAGGCCGGAGCACGCGGCGAATGAAGGGCCCAAGATCCCGCGGGTCTCTTCGAGGGGCGCACGGTAAGCTGGCTCACCTTAGCCCGTGGATCCGCCCCCGCCCGGCCCGCCTTGGGACCTTCCCACGTCGGAGGCCCCGTTCGCGTTCGTCGACCTCGAGATGACAGGGCTGGACGCCGCCCACGATCGCATCCTCGAAGTCTGTATCGATCGAGTCGCGGGCGGGCAGCGGACGACGTTGCTGCACACGCTCGTGAACCCCGGCGAGCGGCTGGGGGGCAACGCGCACATTCACGGCATCGACGCCGCGGACGTCGCGCACGCGCCTTCGTTCGGAGCGGTGGCCGGCGAGGTCGTCGCGGCGCTCGATGGCGCCATCTTGGTCGCGCACGCAGCGGTCTGGGACGTTCGCTTTCTCGAAGCCGAGTGTCGGCGCGTCGGGGTGGCGCTGGAGGTCCGCTACTGGATCGACACGCTCGTTCTCGCGAGGCGAGCGTTCGCCTTTCATTCGTATTCGCTCGACGCGCTCTGTCGCGAGCTTGCCATCGATCGCGGCCGGGCCCATCGAGCCGACAGCGACGTGCGCGCGATGCGCGATCTGTTCGGCCGCTGCGTCGCGGCGTTGACGCCCGTCAGCGCCCGCGACCTGTGGGAGGTGCGCGTGGGCGATCGGCACGCTCGTCAGGCCGTCGTCGATGCCTGCGAGGCGGCGGCCAAGCACGGAGCTCCGGTCGTGCTCACGTATCGTCCGGCGGGGCGAGCCGCTCAATCGCTGCAAATGGTGGTGCTGGAGGTCCGATCCGACCTCGACCCGCCGCGGATTGTGGGCTATCAGCACCCCGGGCGAGGTCGTCGAGAGCTTCGGGCGGATCGCATTCTTCGTGTCGAGCCGCCGCCCGCCCCTGCCCCACCCTGAGAGAGTATTCGATGCGCCGATGTCTGCCCGCTCTACTGGCGCTCTGCGCCTTGTCTACGGCCTGCGGCCCGTCGGGCGACGCGCGGTCCCCGACGCGTGCGCCGCTCGCCTCTCAATGGTTGGAGCGCGCCAAGGCAAGCTATCGCAGCGGTGACTTCGACGACGCCCGAGAGTCCTCCAAAAAAGCGCTCGAGGCCGCACCGTCCGACCCCGACGCGCGCGAGCTCGCGGCTCGGATCTCCCTCATCCGCCTCGACTACGCCGAGGCGCTTCAGCTGACCGAGGGCCTCAGCTCGAGCCAAGCTCACGGGATACGCGGGCGCGCCTACTGGCTCTCCGGCGATGTCGAGCACGCAGCCGACGAGCTCGAGGCTCTTCTCGCGGACCCGAGCGTGAAAGATAGCTGGGCTCACGACGTGGCAGGCCTTGCTCGTCGCGGCGTCGGGCGCCACCCCTTCGCGATGGACGGCGCGCAGGTCGCGGCGGTCGACGTGCCCCGCGCGATCGAGCGCGTTCCCCTCGGGGCGGCCATCGTGGTCCCTTGCGAGTTGGACGGCGAACGGGTGCTCGCTCTGATGGCGACCGGGGCGAGCGAGGTCTTGCTCGACTCCAACTCGCGCCACGAGGCGGCATGGGTGAGCTTTCGGTTCGACCGGGTCGAGATCAGCGATGTTCCCGCCCTGGTCCAGGACCTCTCGCCGATCTCGCGCCAGCTGGGTGTTCCCATCAAAGCCATGATCGGCGCTCAACTGCTCCGGCACGCGCACACCACCTTCGATCGCCGTGGCGACCAATTCATCGTGAGGAGGCGCGACGCGCCGCCTCCCCCGGACGCGAGCCGCGTTCCGCTCTTCTACATGCGCGGCGGGGGCATGGTCCTGCGGGCCACGGTGACGACTCGAGACGAGGGTGCGATCCCGTTTTACGTCGACAGCTCGCGCAACTTCCCCCTGCTTCTCAAGGATTCGGCCTGGCAGAAGGCAGGAGTCGACGTGCGATCGCTGAGCTCACTTCCGGACACGCCCAGCGTCAAGACCGGGATAGTGCCCACCTTTCGCATGGGAGGCTTCGACCTCGCGAAGATGCCCGCGCTCGAAGGCATCGACATGACCGAGCTTGCCGCGGGCACGGACGTCGATCTGGCCGGCGTCGTCGGAGCCGATCTTCTGTCGTTCTTTCGGGTGACCTTCGCGGACGACGGACGTTTCATCTGGATCGAGCCCGATCCGAGTCTCCTCGGGCAGGTGCCTCCCCCCGACGCGCCCGCGGGCGCGCCACCGCCATCGTCGTCGGCGCCCTCGCAGCCGGCGCCGGCTCCCCCCGTCTCCGCCCCCCCGAGCGCTCCGAAACGATGAGCCATAGGGCCGTCGCTCGCTTGGCGGTCTACGCGGGGAGCTTCGATCCGCCGACGCTCGGCCATCTCGATTTGATCGAGAGGGCGTCGGCTCTCTTTAGCGACGTGCTCGTCGCGATCGGTCGACACCCGACCCGCAGCCCCCTCTTTTCGGCGGACGAGCGCGTCGCGCTCGTGAGCAGCGTTTCGGCCCACTTGCCGAATGTCACGGTAGAAGCGTTCGATGGTCTGCTCATAGAGCTCTGCAAGCGCCAAGAGGCTCGCGTCATCGTTCGCGGGCTCCGCGCAGCGACCGATTTCGAATACGAGCTCCAGATCGCGCACGCGAACGCAGACCTCGAGCCGAACGTCGATACCGTATTTCTTCCGACGAGGACGAAGAACGGCTTTATCAGCGCGTCCCTGGTGCGCGAGATCGCCAGCCACGGCGGCGACGTGAGCCGCTACGCTCCTGCAATCGTCTGCGAAGCGCTCGTGACGAAGTACGGCAAACGCTAGGTTTGCTCGCGCATCATCCGAGAGGCCGCCGTGACGCCAGCGGCGCCAAATTTGGAGAGACCGCCAGGACGCCAGGGACGCCAGGATCCGTGCTGGGTTGTCTGTGTCATAGGAAACCGACCCGTCTTCTCGGCCCCCTGGCGCCCCTGGCGTCCTGGCGGTCATTCTTCATCGCTCGATCTCGGGTAAATCCGGTTCACCCGGCGGACCTTCTCATGTCCCTTTCGTCGGCTTTGAGCGAGCCCGACGCCTGCTCCCTTTCGTCGGCTTTGAGCGAGCCCGACGCCTGCTCCCTTTCGTCGGCTTTGAGCGAGCCCGACGTCTCCGCGCTTTGCTCGACAGCTCCTAGATTCGGCAGGAACGCGGCGAGCAGTCCCAGGGCGGGCAGAAACGAAGACACTCGATAGACCTGTTCGACGCCCATCGCGTCGGCCAGCTTTCCCATCAGAGCGGCCCCCGTCCCCGCGGCTCCGAAGCTCAGTCCGAAAAAGAGCCCCGCGACCATCCCGACTCGGCCCGGAATGAGCTCTTGGCCATAGACCACGATCGCGGGAAACGCAGACGCGAGAATGAAGCCGATGATCACGCTGAGCACCCCGGTCCAAAACAAGCTCGCGTACGGCAAGAGGATCGTGAAGGGAAGGACACCGAGAATCGACGCCCAGATGATTTTCTTGCGACCGAAACGGTCTCCGAGCGGGCCACCGGCCAGCGTCCCGCACGCGGCCGAAGCCAGAATCGCGAAGAGGAGCAGCTCGGCGCTTCGCACCGGCACCCCGAACCGGTGCATCAAGTAAAACGTGTAGTAGCTCGAGAAGCTGGCGAGATAGACGAACTTCGAAAAGATGAGAAGCATCAATATGGCGATCGAGGCGCTTACCGTCGCCCTCGAGAGGGGCGAAGGCGCGCGTGCGGCGCGCCGCGTCTCCGAGCCCGCGAGACGCACGAGGCCGTGACGCCGAACCCAAAGACTGACTCCGATGAGGACCATCGTCGAAAGGAGCGCGATGGTCGAAAATGCGCCCAACCCGCGCCGTCCCCAACGAAGGACCACGATCGCCGCTCCGACGGGGCCCAGCGCAGAGCCCGCGTTTCCGCCGACTTGAAATAGCGACTGCGCCAGACCTGGACGGCTTCCTCCCGCCATTCGCGCCACGCGCGAGCTCTCGGGATGGAATATCGAAGATCCGACTCCGAGCACGCACGCACCCGCCAGAAGCGACCGGTAGCTCGGTGCGATCGACATGGCGCAAAGGCCCGCGAAGGTGAAGAGAGTGCCGACGGGCAGCGACGCCGGCGTCGGTCTGCGATCGGCGTAGAGGCCCACCAAGGGTTGCAGGAGCGAAGCGGTGAGCTGATAGGTCATCGTGAGAAGACCAATCTGCGCAAAGGTCAGGTGAAACTCCGCTTTGATCGCGGGGTACATCGCGACCAGGAGCGACTGCAACATGTCGTTTATCAAGTGACAGAAACAAATCGCCAGAAGGACGGCGAAGACGGGTTTCTCAATTTGTCGCATCGTGTCCCTCCGGAGATACGGCGATGACGCAAAGGCGCCTCGCGAAGGGAACGAAGCGCACTTTCCACGAGTTGCCGTCCGGATCGAGGGTCTCGATCCCTTGGTCTTGCAGCCGAAGGGGCGCTCCGGCGCGCCATAGGGCGACCGCCGCCTTTCCGACGTGCTCCGGGTCCGGTACGACGAGCGCATAGCGAGACCGCGCGGCGGAAATCGGCCGCACGCCTTTGGGTCGCCTGCCCCGTCGCGCGGGGCGCGGGGCGCGATCGCCGGGCCCGCCCTTCGCGGGAAGCGTCTCGAGCACCAAGAGAAGCGCCGGCTCGTCGAACTCGAACACGATGACGTTCGCGTTTCGGCTTGCGGGTGGGCCGCCGAAGAGCGCTTCGTAAAATGCCGTCGATCGAGTCGAGTCGTCGACGCCCAAACGAATGTGTGTTCTCGGGATATGCACGACCGACCTCACTGGAAATGGCAAGAAGTCACCCGATCCGATGGCGCAAGAGCGCGCCGTCGCCCCGGCGCGCGACCGCGCCGTCGAAAATCGAGAGCCAGAAACGTCGAAGGCCGCCTCGGGTTCTGCCCGGGCGGCCTTCGCTGCGCTATCGCGCTTGGAAAGTCTCGCCTAGGGCCGCGCCTTCGCGCTCCACATCGTCTTCGCAAGGACGACCGCGCTTGCCGGACGGGAGCAACGAATGCTCGGGCGACGGCAAAGCGAGGCCGAACGGTGGCCAGGAAGATGGACTACCGACGAAGGCGAGGAGAGAGGCGGAGTATCCATAGTTTCTTTTTCGTAGCGCCGCATTTGCCAAGCGTCAAGCAACGTCGAAGTGAAGAGCAATCGCCTCTCGCCGCGCTACGCTCGCGACCGAACCGAGAGGCTCGCATGGCTCACCCGTCGCAATCGCCGCCCTCCACTATAGCTGCCCGCGTCGACGACTCGGTCTTCGCCGTTCGCAAGCGAGTCACCGTCGAGCCCAAAGTCGGCGTGGTTCTCGGCAGCGGCCTCGGCGCATTCGCCGACACCCTCGAGGGAGGCGTTCGCATCCCCTACAGAGAGCTCCCGCACATGCCCGCGTCGGCCGTGCCCGGGCACGCCGGAAGCCTGTGTTTTGGGAAAGTTGCGGGAGTGTCGGTGGTTTGCATGCAGGGTCGTCTCCACCTCTATGAGGGCTACCCGATAGACCGAGTCGTCCACGGGGTGCGGACCATGGCGCGCCTGGGCGTGGAGCGCGTTCTTCTCACCAATGCGGCCGGTGGGCTCGACCCGGCGTGGGCGGCAGGCGATTTAATGGTGGTCACCGATCACCTCAATCTGACAGGCATCTCTCCGCTCGCGGGACCGAACGACGACGCGCTCGGTCCGCGGTTCCCGGACATGACCCGGGCGTACGATCCTGAGCTTGGAGCCATGCTCCACGCGGCGGCGCGGGAGGCGGGCGTCGCCCTTCGCGACGGCGTGTACGCCGGCGTGCTCGGACCGCAATATGAGACGCCGGCCGAAATCAGGATGCTGCGAATGCTCGGGGCCCACGCTGTGGGCATGAGCACGGTGCATGAGGTGATCGCTCTGCGCCACATGGGCGTGCGCGTGGCGGCCCTTTCGTGCATTACCAACTTGGCGGCGGGCCTGGCTCCTCGCCTGCTCGACCACGCGGAGGTCGAAGCCACCGCAGCGTCTCGGCGCTTCGCGCTCTCGGCACTGCTTCGCGCGTGGATCGCGCCCGGGGGCGGCGCCCGGTGATCGCGGCCGCGCAAGTGAAGCGACTCTTGGTGGCGGCCCAGCGTGCACGGGCGAGAGCGTACGCGCCCTACTCGCAGTTTCGGGTCGGCGCCTCGGTCCTCACCGAGGGCGGCCGAGTCTTCACGGGCTGCAACGTGGAGAACGCGACGTTCGGCGCCACGCTTTGCGCCGAGCGGTCGGCGGTAGCCGCGATGGTCACGGCAGGTTTCAGGGCACCGCTGGCGTGTGCCGTCGTCACAGGGGCCGCGCCGCCCGCGGCGCCCTGCGGAATCTGTCGACAGGTCCTCGCCGAGTTCGCGCCCGACCTGGTCGTCATCCTCGCCTCGGAGGACGAGCGCGGACGCATAACCGCGAAGAAGACCATGAGGCTTTCGGCGCTCTTTCCCGCTGCCTTTCGCCTCGATGGCGTTGGGGGTCAGCGCCCCCTAAGGTCGGGCCGTGGCCCACGCTGAGACCGGCAGGAAGATTCGCAAGCTATTGTAAATACATCCATTTGGACGCTGGCGCGCATTGTGCTCCTTTACGAGGCAGAGGGATCCACCATGATGAGCCGATACAACGTCTCGCTGCTCACCGTGCTTGCGCTCGCAGGCTCAGTCGCCGCCGCCGAAGGGTGCAGCGCAACGACTACGGGCAGCACCAGCGCCGGCGGCACGGGCGCCTTGTCGTCTCAGACGCTTCTGTTCATCCAGCGGCAGACCACCACCGTCGTCACCAACCCCGACGGGACGACGACGGTGACCGTGGATGTCGACGGAGGCAACGGCCAGGTGCTCGACTATCAGCGGTACGTGCCCGGCGGCAGCGTGAATCTGCTCTCGCCGGCGCAGGCCGACGGGACGCGAACCAATCTCACTTCGGCATACGCCGCCGCCGACTTCAATGGCGCCGACGTCTCCTTCGACGCGACGCAAGCCGTCTTCTCGATGAAGACCGGCGCGAACGACCACTACCACATCTATACCGTGCAGCTGGCCGCGGGCGCCGATGGCTCCTACCAAATTCATCAGCTCACCGGCGGCATGTGGGACGACATCAATCCCATTTACATCCCCAATGGCCAAATCGCGTTCGTCACCAATCAGATGTACACGCAGATGGGTACGCGCGCCGATGAGTACGAGCACGCGCGCGCCGCTCTGCAGCTCGCCACGGTGAGCATCGACGGCGGAGACGCGGATCGGCATCTTTTCACGCAGAACCTCTCGCACAGCGTCGCCCCGTTCATGCGCTCCGACGGGCGCATCGGCTTCTCCCAGTGGGAGCACTTCGGCCCCGTCAACGACGTGAAGCTGCGCGTCGTCAACCCGGATGGCACTCAGGAGCTCGCGATTGCCGGGCAGCACGGAAAGCCCGCGAACGCGCTCTTCACGGTGAAAGAGCTCTCGCCGAACGTGATGATCGGCATCGGCACTGCGCGCGACCGCACCATTCATGCCGGCGCGCTCGTCCAAATCGACGCCCGAAACCATGCCGATCCGGTGTGTCTCGACAACGCCGCCTACGCGAACGGAACGACTCAGGGTCACGCGTGCCTCGACGAGGAGCACGTGACCTATCAGCTGCTCACGCCTGACGTGCCGACCGACGACAGCGCATCGGTCGTCGGCCGTTATCGCGAGCCGAGCGTGCTGCCCGACGGGCGAATTCTCGTTTCATGGGCGCCCGGTCCGGTCAACGACGAGAGCGAGCAGTCGCTCACGCCGCCCGACTTCGGGATCTACGTCTACGACGCGACGACGGGCCAGAATCAACTCATCTACAACGATCGAACCGCCTGGGACCTCAACGCGCTCATCGTCACCCCGCGGGCTCAGCCGCCTTCGATTCCGAACTTGCAGTACATCCAAGATTCCACCGTCCCCGCGCGGATTGGCTCGGTCGATGTCAGCCAGACGAGCCTCAACGAGACGGTGACCGGCGCGCAGTTCAACAACGTGCCGCTGGGACAAGCACTCCAACAGGGCGCGGTGGCCGTTCGAGTCATCGAAGGCTTCTCGAGCGAGGCCACCGTCAATCCGGTGGTGTCGATGTTCGGCCTCACGATGTTCGAGGGCGCCGCGGTTCTGGGCGAAGCGCCGGTGTTTGCCGACGGAAGCTGGCTCGCGAACGTGCCTCCCTATCTCCCCTTGCACCTTCAGCCGATCGACCAGTACGGCCTCGCGATCCGCAATCAGCAGCTTTGGATCAAGGGCATGCCGGGCGAGAATCGGCGCTGCGTAGGGTGCCACGAGTCTCGCACCGGGCAGGGCGTACCGGCCTTCGGTCTGAACCCGACCCGCGCCGAGCAGCAGGGGCCGCAGCCGTTCACCGAGGCGATCATCGATCGCACCGAGTTCCCGTGGGACACGAAGGTGCAGCCGATTCTTACGGCCAAGTGCGCCACGTGCCACAACAGCTCGACCACCACCTACTACTCGCTGACGCGGACCGACCCGGTCTCGGGCGTGGTGACGACCTACCAGATTCCGGCCCTCGACCTCAGCACGACTCCGGTGACGGTGTACTACGACAAGAGCGTGATGACGTGGCCTGCGTCCTACGTCTCGATCTTCTATCCGGCGTCGCTCCAGATGGACAGTGACAGCACGGGCGCGATCGTCGTCACGGGCAACGTGCCGCCGATGTGGGGTGTTCCAGGCAGCGCGCGGGCCTCGAAGCTCACGCAAAAGCTCAACCTGCACGGGACCGACGGCAGCACCGCCTGGCCGCTGAGCACCAACCCGCTCCACCCGGAAGACCAGGGTGGGACCAACTCGCTCACCGACGACGAGCGCAAGACCCTGGCCGTCTACCCGATGGATCTAGGCGGGCAGTACTACTCGCGGCAAAACACCGGGTTTATGCCCATTCCCGCCGCGATGGACGCGGTATCCCCCCACTGAAGCGAATGACGAGGAGATGCCCATGAGAACCTCAAATATGCTCAAGCTCAAGCTCGCCCTGGGGGGTCTGGCCACAATCGCCGCGACGTTCGCGGCCCAGGAGGCTCGCAGCGATTCGCCGCGACCGGTGACCCCGAACTCGAACGCTACAGGGTTCGCCGCCGTGTACGGCGTGCTCCCTGCGGATCAGGCCGAGTTTATCTCGACGGCGGCCGCCATCAAAAGCGCGGCAGCCAGCGGTGCCCCCTCGCTGGTGTGGGAGGTGCTCGAGCACGGCGAGAAGGTCGAATGCCTCGACTGCATCGGCGCGGTCTCGCCTCTGCTCTACGACTCCAATGCCAAGACACGCGAGATCGCGGCGTGGTGGCTCCGGCGCCGGATCTTCGGCGTGTTCGGTCCGAACGAGGTCTATCAGCAGACCATTCAGACGCTCGCCACCGACGCGAGCCCGGTGCGACGCGCGTACGCGGCAAACGCTCTCGGTGAGTTTCTCGCCGCTCCAGGCGTCGCGGCTTGTGCGGCCGCTCTCGCCGATTCCGACGCGGGGGTCCGCGCTGCGGCCGCAACCGCTCTCGGGCGCTTGAATAGCGACGGCGCCGGGGCGCTCGCTACGGTCTTTGGCGACGTCGATCCCACCGTCAAGCTTGCGGCGTTGGCCTCGGCGGCGGCCATCAACTCGTTCTCGGGCGTGCCCGCTCTGGCCGCGCTGACGACCGACGCGAGCGCCGACGTGCGACGCAGGGCCGTCGAGGTTCTCGACGCACTTCGCGTCGCGGACGCGGTGGTGCCTGTGGTCGCGGCAGCCCAACACGACAGCGACGCCGGTGTGCGTGCGGCCGCGTGCCACGCCCTCGGTTCGTTCGGCGATGCAAGTGTTGTCTCGGTCTTGCAGACGATTTCGACCACCGACGCGAACGGCCTCGTTCGCGATCAGGCGAAAATCGCCATGCTCAGGCTGTAAAAGGGCGGCTACGATGGCCCCATGCGAGGCGCGAGCGTCCCGGCCGGCGTAGCGCTCGCGCTCGCCGCAGCATGTGCGGCGGGTGCGTGCTCGACCAAAGAACCCCAGGCATCGACCTTTTTCGATCGGTCGATCGCTCCGGTTCTCACGTCGTCGTGCGTGCGCACGAACACGGGCGCAGGCTGCCATGTGGCCGACGCGCGAGGAAATGCGTTCGGAAATCTGGATCTGGAATCGTACGCCGGCGTCCAGGCACGCAATGACTTGCTGCTCGACTACGGGCCGTACCTTCAGCCTTCGATCCTCGTGAAGAACGTGGCACCGTTCCAGGTCGGGCTCCAGCTTTGGGACGGCAGCCCGCGCATCGTGGTCACCACGGACATCAAACATACCGGGGGACAGATCCTCAACCCGACCCAGAGCGCGTATCAGACGCTTCTGCGCTGGATCGAAAACGGGGCCACGGTGAACAACACCGGAGTGGCACCGGTCACGCTGAGCCGAACCGCCTGCTCGCACACGATTCCCAGCGCAACCGGCTTCGACCCGACGACGGATCCGACCACGGCGGACTTCGCGCTGTTCCAAAGCTCGGCGAATGGAGTTCTTCAGACGTGCGCGGCCGGCAATTGCCACGGCACGACGGTCAACGCGCTCTATTTGACCTGTGGGGTCACACCCGCCGAAGTAAGGTGGAACTATTTCGCGGCGGTCGACTATCTCGCCGCGACCCCTGAAACGAGCGAAATCGTGCGGCGTCCGCTCGCGACCGCCGAGGGCGGCAGCTACCACGAGGGCGGCCCCCTCTTCACGTCGATCACCGATCCGAATTACATCATGCTCGAGAAGTGGGCGCAGGCGCACGGGGCGCCGCAACCGGGCACGTTGGCGCCCGAGTTCATGTTCTTCGCGCAGAAGGTGCAGCCGATCCTCGTCAAGAAGGGCTGCATGATGGTGCAGTGCCATTCCGCCGGCATGTTTCACGACTTTCGGCTGCGGGGCGGCTCCGCGGGCAGCTTCTCTTTGAACACGACGCGGCGAAATTACACGTTCTCGCTCGCGCAGCTCTCGCTCGAAAGCGACGACGTCGATGGTAGCCGTCTGGTGCGAAAGAACCTCTATCGGCCGGAGCTTTGCCCGACGGGCTCGGATGGGATCACGCATCGCGGAGGGCCCCTCTTCGAGGATTTCGGCACGCCGGCAGCTGACGGCGGCGTCGCCCCTTGCGGGACGAACTACGGGCCGATCTGCGACCAGGCCGCGTACGATTACGACACCGATCCTATCGATACGATCCCTGCCTACTGCGTCATTCGCGAGTGGCATCGGCGTGAGCGCGCCGCGCGCGCGCTGCCTTCTCTCTCCGAGATCGTCTACGTCAGCCGTCCCATCCCGACGGCTTCCGATCGGGCTCAAGACTTCGATCTTTTTGTCGGCGGAGCGAGCCTACATCTTCTTTCGGCCACGATCGCCGAAGGCGCGGTCGTGCCCGGGACCGATGCCCTCGTCGACCTGACCACGTGCGGCCTGGGCTCGGCCCCCGACGTTCGCCGCCCCGCCGTGTCCTGGGACGGCACCACGATTGCCTTTGCGGCGCGGAGCACGGCCGCCGATCCGCTGGCCATCTACACGATGCACGCGGACGGCACGGCGTGCGCGTTGCAGCCGGACATCGCCAACCACGCTTCGACGGCCAACGGCCTGCTCGAGCACGACCTCGACCCCGCATTCAGTCCTCCGGGTCCGGACGGCGTGTCGCGGATCGTCTTCGCGTCGACTCGCGGAAACATCGACGGCTCTCCCTTCGACTACACGGGGCCGCAGCGCACGCCGGCCGATCTCTCCAAGCCGAACGCGAATCTGTACGTGCTCGAGCCGAACCCGAGCGCCACGGGAATGCTGCGCGTTCGGCAGCTGACCTGGCAGCTCAACATGGAGCGAATGCCGAGCTTCATGCACGACGGTCGGGTGATCTTCAGCGTCGAAAAGCGGGAGCCGGGCTTCTACCAGCTCGCTCTGCGTCGCCTCAACCTCGACGGGGGCGACTACCATCCGCTCTACGCGCAGCGATCGAGCATCGGCTACACGCAGGCCACCGGCGTCGTCGAGCTCTCACACAAGGACTTCGCCACCATCTTCAGCAGCGAGAAGGCGCTTCACGGCGCCGGGCTGCTTGGCATCTTCAATCGCTCGATCGGGATCGATTTCACGAGCACCAATCCGACCGACTACCTCGTCGATCCCAGCGTGGCCCCCCCGAACGGCGCGAACTATCCCGAGCAAGACTTTTTCCTTCACTCGCTCGAAGTCATGCCGGCCGATGGCTCGTATACGAGCCCATCCCCTCTCCCCGACGGGCAGATACTCGTCAGTTACGGCGCGGGGGCGCCGGAGACGTTCGGCGGCGACTACGACGTTTACGTCGTCGATGCGGCGAGCGGCACCAAGACCAAGCTCGCCGGCAACGCCGGCACGGCGGAAACCGAGGCTGTAGCCGTGTACCCGCGGGCGGCCGAAGGGATCTTCGTTTCCACGCCCGACGAGCCCAACGGGCACACGTCCGTCCAGCCGCCGGCGACCGCCGCGGACGTGACGGTGCTCGACATGCGAGTGCTGGCCTCTCTCCTCTTTCAGAACACGCCGACGGGTCGCGTCATCGAAAACGATCTCAAGAGCTTCGATATCTACGAAGACTTACCCCCCGACGTCTCGAGCCCCACTTGCGCCACCGCGTTCGCGGCCAGCGACGCCTACGGCCAGGTCTGCGTGCGCAGACGCATCCTCGGGTCGGTTCCAATTCTCGCCGACGGGTCGGCGCACTTCAAGATCCCCGGGGGTTTGCCGATTGTGCTGCACCTCGCCAGCGATGCGGAGTCGGCCGCACCGATGAGTCTTCCCCGGTGGCAGCGCGAAGCGATGTCGTTCACCCCCGGCGAATACGCGCACCAAGCATTTCCGGGAGTGTTCTTCAACGGACTGTGCAGCGGATGCCATGGCGCGATAAGCGGTCATCCGGTCGACTCGGCCCTCCGCCCGGATTTTCTCACGCAGGCTTCGGCGGTGCAGGCCGTCGGAGGGGCCGCGTCGGACTATTCCGGGCCGCCGTCGAGTCGCGGCCCTGTGCAAGGTCCACCTTTCTCACCGTGAAGCGCGCGGAGGGTCTCGGCGCACGAGGAGCGTGACGGCGCGGCGCTTTTGGGCGAAATAGGTCGCCATGATTCCCAGTCGAGCGAGAGCCCTAGGCGGAGCGCTGGTCCTTCTGAGCGCGGCCACGGTCGGCGCTGCGTGCGTCAGCACGAGCGAGCGAGGCAGCGCGGCGGCGCCATCACCGGTTGCTTCGAGCGCGCCCGGCGCACCTCAGTCCGCGGACGCGATGGCGCCTCGGCTGACGGGTGCGGACGAAGGCGCGATGGATCGCACCACGCCGCCCTGCGACGACTTCTACGCGTTCGCGTGCGGGAGCTGGATGAAGGCCACACCCATCCCGGACGACGAGGCGAGCTGGGTGCGAAGCTTCAGCGTGATTCACGAGGAGAATCAAAAGGCGCTTCGCGACATCTTGGAGCGCGACGCTCGAGGTGACACCCAAGGCGACGCTTACGGTGACAAGCTCGGCGACGTGTGGGCGTCATGCATGGACGAGCCCACCGTCGACAAGCGCGCGCTCGATGACTTGGCGCCAGAGCTCCAAGGGATCGACGCCGTCCGCGACGTCAAATCTCTCATCAAGGCCGTCGCTCACATGCACTCGATCGGCGTGGGCGCCGTCTTCGGTTTCGACAGCGAGATCGACTTCAAAGACTCTTCGCGAATGATCGCCGGGGTCTCACAATCGGGCCTCGGGCTGCCCGAGCGCGACTACTACTTCCGTGACGACAAGCGCACCAAGGACATCCGAGCCGAATACGTGGCTCACGTCGCGCGCACGCTCCAGCTGCTGGGCGAGGCGCCGAAGCTCGCCGAGGCCCACGCCAAGACCGCGATGGCGCTCGAGACGTCCCTCGCGGGCGCGTCGATGACGAACATCGAGCTCCGCGACCCGCAGAAAGTCTATCACCGCCTGGACCTCGACGGTCTGAGGCAGCTTGCCCCCGATATCTCATGGGACCTCTACCTCGGCGCGCTGGGCTTTCCCGACATCCGGGCCATCAACGTGGGTCAGCCCGAATTCATGAAAAAATTCGATCAAATGGCGAAGACGGTGGCGATCGCCGATTGGCGAACGTACCTCCGCTGGCATCTGGTCGGGGGCCTCTCGCCCTGGCTGTCGCGTCCCTTCGTCGACGAGTGGTTTCACTTCCGTCAGGTTCTGAACGGTGCCAAATCGCTTCAACCGCGGTGGAAGCGTTGCGTCAGGTTCGCCGATCAGTGGCTCGGGGAAGCCCTCGCTCAGCCCTTCGTGAAGGAGTCTCTGGGCGACGATGGCAAAGCTGCGGCCAAGCGAATGGTGGCCGGTATCGAGTCGTCGATGAAAAGCGACATCGAGGCCCTGCCGTGGATGGACGACGCGACGCGAACCAAGGCCGAGGAAAAGCTCGCGAAGGTCAATAACAAGATCGGCTATCCCGAGACCTGGAGAAGCTACGCGGGGCTGGTCACCGACCGAAGCTCGTTCGTGGGCAACGGCCGCAGAGCCAGCGAGCTCGAGGTCCGCAGACGTTTGGCCAAGGTGGGCAAGCCGGTCGACAAGGGCGAATGGGAGATGACGCCTCCGACGGTCAACGCGTACTACGAGCCCACGATGAACGAGATGGTGTTTCCCGCCGGCATTCTGCAGGTGCCCTTTTACGGGAAGGCGCAGCTTCCGTCGCTCAACTTTGGCGCGATCGGTATGGTGGTCGGCCACGAGCTCACGCATGGCTTCGATGACGAGGGAAGGCAGTTCGATGCCGACGGGAACCTGCGCGATTGGTGGTCTGCGCCCGTGGCGACAGAGTTCGACAAGCGCGCCACTTGCGTCGAGCACCAGTTCGACGCCTACGTCGTCGTCGACGACGCGCACATCAAGGGCAAGTTGACGCTGGGCGAAAACATCGCCGACTTGGGGGGCGTGAAGCTCGCGCTCGCCGCTTTGGAGCGATCGGAGGTGGGGGTGCCCGCGAGCCCGACCGCGGGCGGATTCACGCGCGAGCAGCAGTTCTTCCTCGGCTTCGCGCAGTCGTGGTGTGCCAACTATCGGCCGGAGTCCTTGCGCCTGCTCGTCGCGACCAACCCGCACTCGCCCCCAAAGTTCCGGGTCAACGGGCCGCTCTCGAATTTGCCCGAGTTCGCCAGCGCATTTCAGTGCAAAGAGGGCTCACCGATGGTGCGCGGGCCCGGAGATCGGTGCGAGATATGGTGAAAAACAAGCGCGCGTCACTCGTCGCTCCCCACGACGAGCTCACCGGCGTGGACGAGAGTCGCGAGCTCGGCGAGCTCCTCGGGTAGCTCTTCGCGCCGTCGGCCTGCGACGCGCGCGGCGTCTCCCACGCTGCACCTCGCCAGACCGCGGGCGATCTCGTGGCCCTCGGAGTCGAGCACGCGCACGGCGTCGCCCGCCCGGAAGTCGCCGCGCACACCGAGCACGCCAATCGAGAGCACGCTCTTGCCTTTGGCTCGTACCGCTCGCGCCGCGCCCGCGTCGAGAACGACGTCGCCTCGAGGTCGGAGTGTGAAGGCGATCCAGTACTTCTTCGCGTTGAGCCGCTCGCGAGCCGCGACGAAGAGCGTGCCGACGTCCTTGCCGGAAAGGACATCGCTCAATGCATTCGGGTCGCGGGCGTCGGCGACGACCACGTTCGCTCCGGCGAGCGTTGCCCGGCGGGCCGCCTCCACCTTGCTGGCCATTCCCCCGCTTCCGAAGGTGCTCACCGACGTGTGAACGTGGGGAAGGGCCTCGAGCGCCACGTTGCGCACCACGGCCACGCGCTTGCCCTTGGAGTCGAGCAAGCCAGCCACATCGCTCAGAAGAACCACGAGGTCGGCTTCGACGAGTGGCACGACCATCGCGGCGAGCTGGTCGTTGTCGCCGAACTTGATCTCTTCCACGGCGACCGAGTCGTTCTCGTTGAGGATGGGAATGGCCCCGGCCTCCAGAAGGGCGCCAAGCGCGGCGCGCGCGTTGTTGCCTCTCGTCCTGTCCGCGAGGTCGGCATGCGTGAGAAGTACCTGCGCCACGGCCAGGCCCGTGCTCTCGAACGCGGCCTCGTAGGCTCGCATGAGAAGAGACTGGCCGGCCGCTGCCGCCGCTTGCAGTCTCGACATCTCCTTGGGGCGCGAGCGGTAGCCGAGCTTGCGCGCTCCGAGGGCGATGGCTCCACTCGAGACGATGACGAACGAGCTTTCCGTTCGCTCCGCGATGGTCTTCGCGAGGCGCTCGTAGATGGGCGGCCCTCCGCTCGCGAGCGTGCGAGAGCCGATCTTGACGATGACGCGCCGGGCACGCGCGACGGCGGCGCGAGGATCAGTGGCCGTCATGGTCGATGAGGTCGTCGAATCCGGCGTCCAGGCGCCGAGTGAGCTGTCCGGGAACGCGAGCCACGCGCTGCAAAACGCGGTCGACAAGCGGGGCGGCAGGATCCGGGTTGTCGTGGTGGCTCGGCCCCGCACCCTCGACCTCGACGCGGATCGTGACGGCACGAACGAGCGCTCCGTCGATCGCGGCGCGGATGCGGGCCGCCTCTACGGTGTCGATGGCAAGCTCTTGGCGCGTTCGGTGCTGCGCAAGGTACCGGTCGAAGAGGCGACCCAGCACGTACGTTTGCACCGCTCCCCGAATGGGCCGCACGAGGCCCACCGGGCCGAGAGCCCGCAACGTGCGGAAAGCCAATTCGTCTCCCACGATTCGCAGGGCCTCCATCGCCAACTTCCGAGTCGGCTTCGGCCCTCGAGGGTCCGAGAGGGTGTCGCGCGCCGCGCCTGTCAGCGAAAGGCCGTAGCTCGCCGCCACATCACAGAGAAGGGCCCGGCGCACGCGACGGAGCAGCGCACCCGGCACCCACGGAAGCGGGATTGCTCCCGCGTAGCCTCCGAGGGCCGCATACACACCGAGGCGACCATCGTAAGCCGGGCGACGGGGCCTCTTCGGGTCCACGATCACGTCTCCATAGATTGAACCCGCGTGGGCCATGGGGGCGAAGCGAGTCTACGCGAAGACACGCGTCAGCGGGCGCAGCTCGAGCACGACGGCGCGGTTCGCTTCAGCCACTCGAAGCAGATCGCGCGTTCCCAGACCGCCGAGGTTGACCGTGAACCGGGCCGCATCGGCCGAGCGCTCGGAGCTCTGGAGCTGCCCCCCGCTCGCGGTGAGCGCGCTCGTGAACGCCTCGACGTCTCCCGCGACCCAAACGGTGAAGCTGTTCTCGCGCGCGGCAATCTCCGCGGGAGGCCCTTGGGCGACGACCCTCGATCGGTCGAGCACGATGGCCTCGTCGGCTGCCCGAGCGATGGGCGAATCGAGTGGAGCGCGCCCGGCGAAAAGTAGCGTGCGTTGGGTTTGCATCGCGTGCGCGATGGTTCGTGCAAAGGATTGCCCGGCGTCGCCGGGCAGGCCAAGGGTGGGGTCTTCGAGCAGGACGATCCGCGCTCGGGTGGCCAAGGCGGCGCCGATGACGGTGCCGCGACGAAGGGTCACGTCGGCCTTCGCGAGGCGCGTCGATGCCTGTTTGAGAAGGTGCAATCGCTCGAGGGCCTCGTGGACCGCGCCTTCGCACTCCGCTCCCGAGAGGCCCGAAAGGCGCGCGCTCCACCGTATGTATTGAAAGACCGTCCATCGGCGCGGCATGGGCGGGTCGAGCGGGGCTGCCGCGGCCACGCGCGAGCGGCAGGCCGATTCGGGCGAAGTCCCGTCTACGAGGAGCCCGCCATGCTCGAGGGCCCGTAAGCCCGCGGCAGCCTCGAAGAGCGCGCGAGGAGCCCCGAGCACGAGAACGCGCTGCCCCGTCGACTCCAACGTCAGCCCGTCGATCACGGGCCCTCCGGCCACGTCGACGCGAAGCGACGAAGTAGCGAGAAGAGCGCTCACGGCTACACATAGTACGGTAACATTCTCTGGCACGCGGGTCGCATCCAAGTCGACCGGAGGCCAAGACCTAGCCATGTTGCCGAAGTTTCGAGCCGTGGCCGGAGGACATCCCCCCAGCGCTGGGGGCGTGCTCCCCCGCGTGATGTTCTTCTCGGCTCTTGGAGTTGCGGCGGCCTGCTCGTCGAGCTCGAGTGATCAGATCACCCAACCCCTTGCCGTTGGCATGACCAACGAGACTCAGGCCTACTATTCCGACGGGAATCTCACTCTGTACGAGGTTCAGATACCCGTCGCACTTCCGGTCCGTCGGCCAACGTCGGCCGAGCGGCAGGCACTCGGTGGGCCTGTCAAGGGCACACCGTATCCGCACACGCCGTTTCTCCTAGCCAGCGACGAAAGCGTCGAAGTCCACTACGTGCTGTCGAACATCGATGCCGAGCAGCATTCGGTGTGGCTGCTCGTAGACCCGTGGAACGAGTTCGTTCGCTACCGGCCCGGGGTCACGGTCGTCGACGAAGACACGACCGTTCCGAACGAGAGCTTCGAGCCCGGGGGTCCCGGCTTCATCATGGAGCCGAAGTCGCGCGTTGAGGGGACGATCACGACCGACGACATTCAAGAGCTTGCCATCCGGCTCGCCGCTGCCGAGAATTTTCTCACGAGCCCTGCGACGCTGGCCTCCGAGTCACCAGACGCGAGCGGTGGTGACAACAGTCTCGACCCGACGGAAATCGCCAACCACATCTTCGACCAACAGAACTTCTCGACCAGCAACGACCCGCTTTTTACCCCCTACATTCCGCCGGTCATCGCGGGGATCACCGGGTTCGACCTCGGACTTCGTACGCTGGAGCCGGCCAACGTTGCGGTCGAGATCACGATCGACGTTCAAGACCTGAACGGAAACCGGTTCGTCGTCCAAGGAACGAATGCTCCGCTTCTGGGGCTCCCGCCGGCGACGCTCGCGCCGCCCGGCGCCCGCTTCTAGGGCGGAGCCCGTTCGCAAGCCGGCTGCGCGCCCCGAATCGTCGGTCGGGCTCGCGCTACTCCACGGTTCCTAGCTTGCGCTCCAGAGCCTCGATGTGAGCGCGCACTTCGGGATCGGCCACCCGCAGGGCGTCGACTTTGCGAACTGCGCTGATGACGGTGGTGTGATCGCGGTTGCCGAAGGCCCGGCCTAGCTCCGGGAAGCTGCACTTGAGCCGCTGCTTGCAGAGGTACATCGCCACGTGCCTCGCGAACGCAATACTCTTGTGCCGGTCCTTCGACAGGAGGTCGATCGACCGCAGCTTGAAGTGGTGACACACGATGCGCTGGATATCCTCCACGCTCGCTTCGTTGGGCCGGGTAGCTCCCGCCAGCGCGATCTCGGTTCGTGCAAATCCGAGCTCGACGGGCTTTTGCAGAAGCGACGCCTTGGCCGCGAGACGAATCAACGTCCCCTCGAGCTCACGGACGTTGCTTCGAATGCTCTGGGCCACGTAGAGGCACACGTCATCCGGAAGCTCGATATTCTCGAGCTGAGCCTTCTTGCGGATGATGGCGACGCGCGTTTCGAGCTCGGGAGCGTGGATGTCGGCCACGAGACCCCACTGAAAGCGCGACACCAGTCGCTCCTCCATCTTGTCGAGCTGCTGTGGATACTTGTCGCTCGTGACGACGATCTGTTTGCTGGCTTGGTGAAGAGCGTTAAACGCGTGGAAGAACTCTTCCTGCGTTTGCGTCTTGCCCGCGAGAAAGTGGATGTCGTCCACGAGCAATAGGTCGCATCGCTCGCGATAGCGACCTCGAAAGTCGTTCATGCGCTGATCGGTCAGCGCCTGCACGAACTCGTTCACGAAGCGCTCGGCGCTGATGTACACGATGCGGGCTTCCGGTCGCTCCTCGCGGACGCGATGAGCGATCGCATGCACGAGGTGGGTCTTTCCGAGCCCCGTGCCCCCGCAAATAAAGAGTGGATTGTGGCGACGTCCGCCCACCTCTGCGGCCGCCATGGAGGCCGCGTGGGCGAGCTGATTGGAGGGGCCAACCACGAAGTTGGCGAACGTGTACTTCGCGTTCATCCCTTCGACGGGCGCCGGGACTCTCGGGGGCGCGGAAACGACCGCGAGCGCGGCAGGCCTTGGCGCATCCGCTGCCGGCGTGCGAAGCGTCAGGGGTCGCGGGCGGACCGGGGCAAACGGTGCCGTAGGGCTCGATACCGGCCGCTCCAGCGCGCCACCAATCGTCCAGCGAACCTGAATGCTCAGCCCCGTGTGGGCCCGCAGCTGGTCGGCCAGAGTCGGCAAAAAGTAGTCCTCCACCCATTGCCGGACGAACTCGTCGCGGGCCCGTAGGCTCAGTACACCGTCGGTCATGCCGTCGAACTGCACCCCGGCGAACCACTGATCGAAGCTCGCCGGCGACTTCTCGCGGGTATAGGCGATCGCCTGTGTCCAAAGCAGCTCCACGCTACTCAGCGTCGGAGCTCCGCATGGAACCACCTCGTCGGGATCCATCTGCCCCTGCGCGGTCTCTCTCGCAAACCGATTGATGTCGACGTTTAGCTGCATGGGGCGCGGTCCCCTCGATTTCTCTCAATAGCTGCCCGACCGTGCATCAAGCGGAGCTTGGCGCCGGCAGGACAGTCCATCCCTGTTTCGCGTGGCCCCGAGTGAATGAGCCACACGTTACCCACAGCCTGTGGAGAAGAATGATCGTGCACCAGACGATGCGTGAACGTGCTGAGATTCCCGAAATACCGATAAAAACGACCCAACTCGCTCTGAAGGGACTCTCAGAGCAAGGACGTTTGGTCAGGCCAGGTTGGGCGTAAAATGAAACGGGTCGTGCGAGAAGGACGAGCCCCCCAGTGGACCGCCCAACTTGAAAGCGATGAGCTATCACTGGCGATTGAGCCGCGTCCATGCACTTCGTTTCTTTGTCTTTCAAGTAACCGAAACAAGTAAGTTTTTTTCTTTGCAATCCACCCGTGAAATCCTCTTCGCGCAACAGTCACGGGTCGCATCGCCTCGGAAGTTGCCGTCATGTTTCTTGAATCAGCCGAGCTGAAGAAGAGCTCTCTCGACGAGGCGCTTTTTTTTGGCTGTGAGTGCGTGTCAAGAGTGAACGAGCCCGCGTCTTTTCCGCAACGGACTCGTGAACGCGATCGCGAAGTGCTTGAAAACTCCCGGTCTCAGCGCCCACGCTCGGTGACGGAAAACTCGTGCGGTCAGTCTTCTCCCTGATAGGGTCCGCCCAGTGCCGATTTATAGAGGCGCGATCGTCTGGCGGGTGGCCGCTGTGGCGGCCTTTGTCGCGATGTCCCGCAGCGCCCACGCCGACCCCATGTCGACGTCTCCCGAGCAGGCATACGACATGGGCGAGATGCCCAGCGCACGCGCCGTGGGCATGGGGGGAGCGCTCACGGCCCTAGGGGTGTCGACCACAGCCCTCTACCTAAACCCCGCCAACATGTCTCTGGCGCGCGTCTACCACATTGAAGCCTTCGCCGCGTTTTCTCCGGAGGCCAAGCGCGAGACCTATGGGGCGGCGGCCGTCGACTCAGTCATCAACACGAGCCACGTGGCCGGAGGGTTCGCAGCGACTTGGTCCGAGCTCGATCCCGACGGAATCCACAGAACGTGGACCGATTTGCGAGCTGGAGCCTCCTTCCCCCTTGGCGACTATTTCTCGGTTGGGGCCACCGCGCGGTGGCTACGAGTGGAGCAAGCCGTGAGCGCGGGGCCGTTCGGGACGAGCGCGGCCTCGGATGGAACGCCGACGGCTCCGGTCTTCAACGCGCCCACATTCGATGTGGGCGCCACCGGAAGTCTCGGGGGCCTGCGCCTAGGGGTCGTGGGCCATAATCTCACCAATCCGGGGACGGCGCTCGCGCCCACGACGGGTGCCGTAGGCCTTGGCTACACCACAGACACGTTTTCGGTCGAAGGCGATGGCTTGCTCGACTTCACGACGTGGAAGAAGCCCGAGGGCCGTCTCATGGCCGGCGGGGAGGTCTTCGTCGCCAACCGATACGCGCTTCGCGCGGGGTGGCGATATGACGCCGGGACCAACATCAACAGCCCGTCGGTGGGCGCGGGCTACATCGATCCGCACTGGAGCGTCGAGCTCAGCGTGCGCCGTGACCTCATCGCGGATCATGCCGAGACCTTCGGTGTGCTTTCGCTGCGCTACTTTTACGATCCGACGGGCGCCAACGCGCCGCCCGATGAACCGGATCTGAACTAGGCCGCCCCGAGCGGAGACCTTCGGCGCGAGGGCTCGCGAGCGATCTCAGAGCGAAGCGCGATAGAGGCTCGCAAGATCGTTCGCGGTGACCGGCCGCGGGTTGCTGCGATGGCACGCGTCCTCGATGGCTTTCGCGGCAAGCTTGGGAATGTCGGCCTCGGTCACTCCCTCGGCCCCCAGGCCGCTCGGCAGCCCGACGCGTTTGCGAAGGTGACGGACGGCGTCGCCGCAGCTGCGTGCCGATGGCTCGAGGGCGTGTCGGACGCGTTCGAGCTTTTGCGCCGCAGCGCGCGCGTTGAAGTCGACCACTGCGGGTAGGCAAAGCGCGTTCGCTAGCCCGTGGTGCATGCCTTTCTCGCTCGATAGAGGATGCGCGAGCGAATGGCACGCCCCGAGCCCTTTTTGGAAGGCCACCGCGCCCATCATCGCGGCCTTCATCATCGCGCCGCGGGCCTCCAAGTCGCCCCCCTGCTCGACGGCCCGGGTCAAGTGCCGCGCACACAGCTCGAGGCCGCCCAGCGCAATCGCATCGGCCATCGGGTGGTCGCCAATGGAGCAAAAGGCCTCCAAGCAGTGCGTGAGAGCGTCGAACCCGGTCGCGGCCGTGATGTGCGGCGGCATCGAACGCGTCAGCTCGGGATCGAGGATCGCGACCCTGGCCAAAAGATGCGGGCTGAAGACCACGGTCTTGCGACCCGTCGCCACCAGCGTGACGACTCCGGAGCGCCCGACTTCGCTTCCGGTCCCCGCCGTCGTCGGAATCGTCACGATGGGTGGAACGCTTGGACCGATGAGGTTGCCCCCATCGACCGCGTCGTCGTAGTCGGCGAGCGGGCGATCGTGGGTGACCTTCAGGGCGATGAGCTTGCCCGCATCGAGCGGAGATCCTCCGCCGACCGCCACGATGCAAGTCGCGTCGTGCGCGCGGTACGCCGCGACTCCGTCGAGCACGTTTTTCTCGATCGGATTCGGATCGACCGAATCGAACACCGCGGTCGCGATGCCTCCGTCGTCGAGCACGCCCCGGACGCGCTCGGCGATGCCTACCTTGACGACCCCGGCATCGCACACGATGAGCGCGCGCTCGGCTCCGAGGCGCCGAACGTGGTCCGCCGCGGTGCGGATGGCGCCGGCACCGAAGACGATGGTGGTCGGAAAGGCCCATGTCACGAAAGCGTCCGTCATGAGCCGAGCCCTAGCACGTCACACTGTTTCGAAGTAACGCCCGAGCTCCCACTCCGTGACGGCGCGCTCGTACTGGCGACATTCCCAGTCACGTGTTCGCACGTAGTGGTCGACGAAGGCGGCCCCGAGCACTTCGCGCGCGCGAGTGCTCGCGGACAAGGTCTCCGTGGCTTCTCGCAGCGTGCGCGGAAGGCTCTCGAGGGTGCCAGGACCCGAGGCATCTCCTTGCGCCGGTGGCGGTGGCTGCACACGGTTCTCGATCCCCCATAGGCCGGCGGCGACCGTGGCGGCGATGGCGATGTACGGATTGATGTCCGCGGCCGGCTGTCGGTGCTCGAGGCGAGAGGACTGAGCGCCTCCCGGGATGGCGCGAATGGCGCAGGTGCGGTTCTCGATGCCCCAGCTCGCGTTGAGGGGCGCCCACACGCCCGGGACGTAGCGCTTGTAACTGTTGATCGTGGGCGAGACGAGCGCCGTCAGCTCGCGCATGAGAGCCACCTGGCCTCCCAGGTAGTGAAGCGCGGTTTGGCTGAGCTTGTGCAAACCTTGCGGATCGTAGAACGCGTTCTTGCCGTCCCTCCACGCCGAATGATGCAAATGGCCGCTCGAGCCCGGAAGCGCCGCGTTCCATTTGGCCATGAAGGTCACGCTGTAGCCGAGCCGAAACGCGACCTGTTTCATCGCCGTCTTGAAGAGCGCGGCCTTGTCGGCGGCACGAAGGGCGTCATCGTATCGAATGGCGACCTCGTAGACTCCGGGCCCGGTCTCGGTGTGAAGCCCTTCGATCGGGATGCCGAAACGATCCATGTCGTCGACGATGGCGTGGCAGAGGTCCGCGTTTTGGCTCGATCGCACCCAGGAATATCCGAACATTCCGTGAGACAGGGGCTCGAGCGCGCGAAACCCTTTCGCATGCAGCGATGCCGCCGTCTCTTTGAACACGAAAAACTCGAACTCCGATCCGATGACGAGCTCGAAGCCCATTCGCCGGCCATGCTCGAGGACCTTCCGCAGCAAGCCGCGGGGACATGCCGGATGAGGCGCTCCATCGGCATCGACGAAGTCGAGCAGAAAGGCCGCCGTATCCGGCTCCCACGGGAGCACGCGAAACGTCGAGGGGTCGATGCGAGCGCCGGTGTCGGGGTAACCCGTGTGCCAGCCCGTGACGCTGGCGTTGTCATAGAGAACGTCGGCGGAGTCCCAACCGAAGATGACGTCGCAGAAACCGATCGGCTCTTTTAGCGCTCCCCAGAACTTGTCGAGCGCGATGTATTTGCCGCGCAGCACACCGTCGACGTCGTAGCCGCCGACCTTCACCCGCCGGATGCGGTGCTGCTCGAACGCCTCTTTCAGCTGGCTCGCGTCCATGAGGTCCGCGAGTCTACCCGTTTCGGCCTCGGCACATCAGGGGGCGAGCTTCACGTACGCGTCGACCAACGTCTCGTAGGCGGCCGCGAGAAATAGGAATGGATCGGCGACCGATTCGGGAGGCTCGCCAGGCGCCGCGGCCGAAAAGTCGCGCTGCTCGGGGTGAAACTGCGCCCCGATGATGGGCCAGCCAGTGCCGCGAGACCGGAAGGCCTCCGCCACCCCGGCGCACCCACCCGAGGCGTTCGGGCGGGCCAGGATGTCGTGCGGGCCCGTCGCGGCCGGAGGGCAGAACGCGCTCGACGCCACGAGCTCGAAGCGCTCGAGCGGGCCCGAAGGTAGAAAGGCATCGGGGCGGATGGCGTCCGAATGAAGCTCCGGCAGGGCGAGGGTCTCCGAGCGTCTGGCGGGGCCGGTCAAGTCGGCGAAGAGCGGGTCGCTCTGAACGAACTGCACTTTGGCCCGGAGCGAGTGGGGATCGGTCGGCCACGCGCGCACGACCTCCGCGGGAAGCGCGAAGCCCCGAATGGGCCGGCCGTCGTTTCGGCGGAGCACTCGATCCACGATGTGCAGATCGTCCTCCGCCGGCCAGCGATCCTGAGGGTGGGACTCGAGCAAAGCCAAGAGCTGCGCGCCCCCGCAAAACCCCAGAAAAGGCGCTACGCGACCGCGGACGGCTCCCGTCAGCTGCCCGATGCCCCCGAGCCTCGCGTCGCGCAAGGGGTCCCAATGCCAGCGCTTCGGTCGAGCGGGATCCGGCCCCGTCTCGCGGCCATAGTCCCAGTCATTCGATCCCCCCATCACGGCGATGGGGGGCGGGCTGCTCTCGGCCAGCCACCGGGCGTCGAGCTGAGGGTCGTCGCCTTCGATCGACTCGAGCACTTCTCCTGCTTCGCTACGCGGCGGCGCATCGAGCGGCTCTCCGCGCGGGCCGAGAGACCGGGCATAGCGATCGTCGAGACGCAGGGCCGGCAGGATGGGTGTGAACCGGGCCTGAAGAAACTTCGCGTGGTACGCGTCGTTGCACACTTCACCCCCGGGCGTGAAATGCGACTGACCCGAGGGGTTCGCGTTGATGCTGAGAATCCAGGGCTCGGCGAGCACTGGACGCTTGTCGTCGGCGCGGTACGCCGCGATCTCCCTCACGACAGGCACGGCCCCTCGCTCGGGCAGCCCGGTCTCTCCCGTGGCGCCCGTCATCACCAGGCGAAGGGCACGCACCCACCGGGGCTGTGCGAGAGTGACCATGCGCCGCCTCACCGGCAAGACGACTCCGTCGGCCCGAACCGGCTCGGTGGCAATCGGGGCGAAGTGCTCGCCGTCTTCGCTCGCTTCGAGCGTGTAGTGAATGGGAGCCCAAGCGATCGCGTAGCTTCGCCCGCTTGCCGGGCGCGGCACGCTCGTCGCGTCGAAACCCAAGATCAGCCGTACTCGGTCGATGGGCTGCGGCTCGGGCAAATCGACACGAAGCGTCCAGCGCGACTTGCCGCTCGCTCCCGCCCACCTCGCCGCATAAGTGCCGTCGATCGCGGCGTCTGGGGCAAAGCCGGGGTAGCCGCCGTCGTCGGTCGCGTGTCCGGCGCGTAAGACGTCTTGTGCCGACTGGATCGCCTGGACCTCTCGGAGCACGGGCAGCCCCGCGTTGGTCCGATCGACCACGAGGCGCAATCCGCAGGCGTCTTCGTCCACGAACCAGGACCGCCGCGAGGGTTGGGGGAGTCGATCGAGGGAGGCCGGCGACGAGCTGCCCCCTTCTGCGAGCGGCGACCAGTCGCTTTCATGAGAGGGCGAGCCGCACGTTCCGCCGTCCACCCGCAAGGCCTCCCATCGAAACGCGGTCGGGATCCCGCTCGTGGACGAGCTGCCGAAGTATGCGCGAATGAGCCCCAGGTGAACCGGCTGTGCGAAGAGCGACGTCCAGCGCCACTGCGTCTGGCCGGCACGCCCGGTCCACGCGGTATCCAGGTTTCCGTCGATGGCGTTACGCGCATCGTCTCGGGCAGGATCTTCCGCTCGGACCGCGAGCAGCAGCTCGGGTGCCCGGAGCGCGTCGAGCTCCGCGGCGCTCGCGTGAGCGTTGCCGAGAGCGCCCGCCGAAGCCCTGCCATCGCCGCACAAGGTGACGGGGACGACCGCCGCTAGGGCGACGAGCGCCACGGCCCAGCCGCGGCTACCGGCCAAGCGACGCAAGGATGCGGGAGAAACCATTCGCGGTCGCTTTGTATCATCCGGCGAGCTCATCACGCCAAATGGTGCACGTCTCCTACACGCACCAACATCGGCCCACGCTCGCCGAACTCGAACGAAGTGATGGAGGCGGTCGGGCAGGCGACGTGGCTACGGAACCGGCCGAGCGGCATTCCGAGGAGCGCCGCCACGATGACTCGCACGGTGGCCTTGTGGCTCACGAGCATCACGCGCCCTTGCGGGTGCTCGCGACGCGCGCGAAGAATGGCCGGGAGCGCGCGCGCCGCGATGGCGAACGCCGACTCGCCGCCGGGCGGCGCCACGAGCGAGGGATCGTTGCGCCAGGCGTCGTAGGCATCCGGATCGGATTGCTTGATTTCGGACTCGAGGCGGCCCTCCCACGCGCCGTAAGCGATCTCGCGAAGACCGTCGTCGATGACCGCATGGAGGCCGCAAGCGCGCGCGATGGGCTCGGCCGTCATTCGGGCACGCAGCTTGGGGCTGCAGTAGAGAGCGGTGAGCCCGAGCGAGCGCGCCATGACGCTCACGCGGTCGGCCTGAGCGATGCCCTTTTCAGTGAGCGGGGGATCGAGGTCGCCGCAAAAAATGCCTTCCGCGGCTTGCGCCGTATCTCCGTGGCGGACCATGTGAAGGGTGAGCATGGTCCCATGCTACCTACGGTAGGCTCCGGAGTCGTGAAACCCTCGCGGTCCCGCCCGAACCCCCCCATCGGCCCAACGCCGGCTTCCGGCACGGGCGACGGGCCCGAGGTGCTCTTGGGCGCGGCCGAAGCTCACCTGGTGAGCTGCGACGAGAGGATGGGCGAGCTCGTGGCGAAAGTGGGCCCGCTGCGGCTGGTGTCGAGCCGAGCGCGCAGCACCTTCGACGCGCTGACCGAGTCCATCGTGTACCAACAGCTGAGCGGAAAGGCCGCCGCCACGATCCACGGGCGCCTTTGCGCGCTCTTTCCGCGCCGGCGGGTTCATCCGGAGGCTCTGCTCGCGTTTGGGGACGGCGACCTGCGCGGAGCGGGGCTTTCGCGAGGCAAGGTGCTCGCGCTTCGGGATCTGGCCGAACGCACTCTGGGGGGCACGGTGCCGACGCTGACGGCGCTTCGTGCGATGAGCGACGACGCGATCGTGGAGCGTCTGGTGCAGGTGCGGGGCATCGGCCCTTGGACAGCCGAGATGCTGCTCATATTCCGGCTCGGCCGGCCGGACGTGCTGCCCGCGACCGACTTCGGGATTCGTAACGGCTTCATGCTGACCTATCGAAAGCGATCGATGCCGACGCCTCTCGAGGTCGCGCGTCGCGGTGAGAAGTGGCGGCCCTACCGCACGGCGGCAAGCTGGTACCTGTGGCGGGCCGTCGACTTGGCCAAAGCGACCAAGGTCGACACGACCAAGGCCAAAGCGGGCACCGCCGTCAGTCCGCGCGCAGGAAGACGAGGTTGAGGACGAACGCGAGAATGGCGGAGTTGTAGACGAAGCTTATGATCGCATGCAGCAGCACCGTTCGACGAATCTGCGGGCTCGTCACGGTGACGTCGGACACCTGAAAGCACATCCCGATCGTGAACGCGAAATAGGCAAAGTCGAAGTAATTGGGAGGCAGATCGCCCGGGAAGCTTGCCCCTCCGACGCCCTCGGCATCCGACCGGTAGTAGAGGCGTGCGTAGCGAAAAGTAAATGCCGTGTGCGTCAGGCCCCACGCCAGCAAGACCGCGGCGAGGCTCATCGCAGTCACCCAGTGCGAAAGCGTGGGCGGCAGAGATCGCGCGTTCGGGAGAAGCGCCGTCGCCGCCAGCAGGCTCACCGCCGACGACAGGACGACGACTGCGTACACCATGGTGCGCCCCGGGTCCTCGGACCCCGCGCGATCGTGGGTGAAGCGCGCGTCGGCAGAGACGATGGCAAACCAGGACAGCCCCACGAGCACCAGGCCGCCGACGTCCCAGCCGAGGAGCAGCGCCGCCAGTCGTGGAAGGGTCGCGGTCGCGATCGCCCAGGCCACGAGGCCGCAGGCGGCTGCGATGCCCGCGCGCACCAAGGCGCTGCTCGCGTCGACACGCCGGCGCCTAGGGCCCGTCACGGTCGCTCGAAAGTCTGCGCGTCCGACGCTGCGCGCTCGGCCAGATCCCGTTCACCGAGAGAAGCCAGAAGCCCGAAGCGCGCACGAAGGAGCGAGCTTGTCACCGCGCATAGCTCGGCGTCGCCCGCAAGGTGCACGTGGAGCTCTTGCCTGGCCGTGGCAAAGGCGTCGAGGGCGCGACGGCGATCGCTCGCGGCTCGCGGCTCGGGCTCGATCTTGTCGAGGATTGCCATGGGCACCAGATGCTTCCCGATGGCCAGGCCCCAGGCGGGGTCGTAGCTCGCCGCAAGAGGGCGCACCGAGGAGAGAGCGGAAATCGAGGCTTCGGTCGGAGCGCCCGACAGCGCGAGGTCGCGCCACAGGGGCACGAGGTCGGTCGCGAAAGGGCCGCCCCGCGGTCCGCTCTGGCCTTTGCTGCCCACGATCACGATGTCGCTGCGCACCAAGGCTTGCGCGTTGGCGGCGTCGGCGCGCTCTCTCACGCGCTCATCGTCGATGAGCACCACCGCTCGGGGCTCGAGCGTGCCCCAAGCGGCATCGTCCCAGAACGTGGCCGCTCCGGAGGCACCGCGCGCGCTGCGCACGAGACCTTCGTCCGCGGCTTCCACAGGCCACACGAGCTCGAGGACGACGAAGAGCGCCGCCGCGGTGCGAGCGAGGGGGACTCGCGCCGTCGCGACCGCACGGACGATCGCGAGCATCGAAACGGCCGCCAAGGCGGCCATCGCGGCGCACGCAGCAAGGACGGGCGCCGCAAACACCGTCGGCCCCATCGGCGCACCCATCGAGCCGCAAAGGGCGCCCACGACGACGATCGCGGCGAGGCCTGCCGCGGCTCCACGCGCGCGATCGCTCAGCGCAGCCATGACGCCTCCGGCCACGGCCAGAAGCGCGAGCACGGGCCCGAGCTCTTGGCGCGCGAACGCGAGCGGCGAGGCCGTCGACGAGCTTCCGCTCCCCACCCATCCGTCGAGCGCGGTGCCCGCGGAGAGTGACCCGCCCATCCGCACCCGAACGAGCGCGAGAAAAAGGGGCGCGAGCCCCGCCGCGAAAGAGCCCCAAATCGCGACCTTGCTCTCGCGCCAAGCGCGAACCAACGACGCTCGCGCGCCTTCGCTGGCGGCGGCGCAAGCCACACTGCCGGCGATCGCGCTCGCGAGCACGCTAGGCTCTTGTCCCATCGCGAGGCCGAGCGCCGCCGCCGGTGCCATCCACGCGCGTGGGCTCGGCGATTCACTCGCGCGCAGCGTAAGGGAAAGGCACAGAAGCACGAGCGTGGCCCCCGTCACCGACGACCCCACCGCGGCGATCTCGAGCTGCCAGGGCGCTCCTACGAGCGCCGCCGACGTGGCGATGGCGGCCACCAAGTAGCCGAAGCTGTCCGGTTCCAGTCGCGCGCGCACCAATCGGCAGGCGATGTCGAAGAGGAGAACCCCGGCGGCGGCGCCGACGAGTGCCCCTCCGAGAGCGGCGCGGGCGGCAAGGGTCCCGAGCGGAAGCGGGGCCAGAAGCGCTCCAACCGCGACGTCGAGCGATCGCCACGGCTGCGGGTGCAACCCCAGAACCCGGAAAGCTCCTCGATCATGCGCCGCGTCGGCCACGTTGGGCACGTGCGACGCCGCGAGCAAGGCCGGCGCAGCGGCGCAAACGGCCCGGAGCACGCCTTCTGTGCGCCTCGCCGTCGACGCGTTCATGCCCCGGCACGTTACCGTGGACGGACTCGAAAAACCGCTCTCGAAAAAAGGCGTGCTTCGAGCGCGTGATACAGTGCCGCCGAAATGGCTCGATTCATCGACGAGTTGAAGCGGACGCACCATTGCGGCGAGCTTCGTGAGGCCGACGCGGACAAGGTCGTCGTTCTGTTTGGCTGGGTTGCGAGCTATCGCGACCATGGTGGCTGCGTGTTTGTCGATCTTCGCGACCGCGAAGGAATCACGCAGCTTGTCTTCGACCCCGAGCTCGCGGGCCACGCCGATCTGCCGCGCGTCGCCCACGAGGGCGCGCGCGTGCTTCGCAGCGAATGGGTGGTCGGCGTGCGGGGGGTCGTCAAAGGCAGAGGTGCGAACAAGAACGCGCGGATCGTGACGGGCGACATCGAAGTGCACGTCCTAGAGCTCGCCGTCTTCAACAAGAGCGAGACGCCTCCGTTCGAAATCGCCGACCACATCGACACCAACGAAGAGAAGCGGCTCCAGTATCGGTACCTGGATCTGCGGCGCGCGCCCATGCAGAAATCGCTGCGGATGCGGCACCGCATCCATCAAGTGACGCGTCGCTACTTCGACGACCACGGCTTTCTCGAGCTCGAGACGCCCGTGATGGTCAAGTACACGCCCGGCGGCGCACGTAACTTCCTCGTCCCGGCGCGCATGCATCCCGGCAAGTTTTACGCGCTCGCGGAGAGCCCGCAGCTCTTCAAGCAGCTCTATATGGTGGCCGGCTTCGAGCGCTACTTCCAGATCGTGAAGTGTTTTCGCGACGAAGCGCTGCGCGTCGACCGGCAGCCCGAGTTCACGCAGATCGACGTCGAGATGTCGTTCGTGAACCAGGACGACGTTTTCCGCGTCATCGAGGGGCTCGTCTTCCGGATCTGGAAGGAGGCGCTCGGCCTCGACCTCGCCACCCTCTACCCGAGCCTCCGGTTTCCGCAGATGCCCTTCGCGGAATCGATGGCTCTCTATGGCAACGACAAGCCCGATCTTCGCTTCGGCCTTCCGCACGTCACGCTCACCGACGACATCATCGAGCACGACGGCGGCGGGATAGCGTTTTTCAAGCCCATCGCGGACAAGTTCAAGTCGGGCGAATACCGGCGTGACCTGCCCACCGAGATCGTCAAGGCGCTGCGGATTCCCGCGGAGCTCGCGTCCAAGCTCTCGCGCGCGGAGCTCGAGAAGGTCGAGGACTTCGTCAAAGGGATGGGTGCCAAGGGGCTCGCGCGGGCGAAAGTCGACGCCGCCGGAGAATGGGTGCAGTCGCCCCTCTCGAAGACCATCACTCCGGAGCTACGTCGCGCGATCAATACGCGCGCCGGCGCCGGAGAGGGCGACCTTTTGCTCTTTCAGTTCGGACGCGAGAGCACCGTCCAGACCGTGATGGCCAATCTGCGCACCCACTTGGCCAAGAAGCTGGGCCTCATCCCCGAGACCGGGCACGGCGGCAAGTGGAACTTTCTGTGGGTCGTCGACCCGCCGCTCTTCGAGTACGACGACGAGAGAAAGGGGTGGGTCGCGGCCCACCACGCGTTCACTCGGCCTCACGACGACTGCGTGGATCTCCTCGATACGGACCCCGGCCGCGTCCTCTGCTGGCGTTACGATCTCGTCCTCAACGGATTCGAGCTCGGAGGCGGCTCCATCCGCCTTCACGATCCGGGGGTCCAAGCGAAAGTCTTTCGCGCGCTCGGGATCTCGGACGAGGAGGCGCGAAGCAAGTTCGGCTTCTTGCTCGACGCGCTCAACTACGGGGCTCCGCCTCACGGCGGCATCGCCCTCGGCATGGACCGGCTCGCGATGCTTCTCAGCGGGGCCGAAAGCCTGAGGGACGTCATCCCTTTTCCCAAGACGCAAAAAGGCACGGACTTGATGACGGACGCGCCCAATGCGGTGTCGCCCGAGCAGCTCGCCGAGCTCAAGATTCGCGTCGCCGAGCCGACGTCCTGACGGGGCTCGCGCGCCGGCGTCATCGCTCGAGCCGCGTCATCGCTCGAGCCGTGTCATCGCTCGAGCAGCGCGCGGATCACCTCGAGGGGATCGAACCCGAGTAGCGCGGCGACGTCTTTGCCCGTGACCTTCGCGACGCGTTTGCGAGCTGCGGCCAGCATCGGCCCGCAGGCCGCAAGGGGAGGGATGCGCCCGGTGACCGCCAAAAGCCCTTTTAGCGCGTAGCGCGCGCCGTCGAGCCCGAGCGCGAGCCCAACGGCCACCGGCATCCGTGCGATGACGATGTCGCGCACCGCCACCGCGCGCGTCCAGGCTCCAGGGCTCGTGTCGGTCTGGAGCGCTCGGAACGTGCTCAGCTCCGCGAAGCAGCCGAAACCGAGCGGCCCGTAGCGATCCTCTACTGCGCGAGCGAAGTGGCGGTAATCGCGGCGCCAGTCGCCTGAGAGAAGGCCGAGCGCGGGACGCAGCTCGTCGGGCCCCGCGATGAGGTCGAAGGCCGGCCCGCGACGTCGCGCCACGAAGGCAGTCCACAGGCCCGCGGAGTCGAAGAGGCCGAGAGCCAAGGTTTGTCCCTCCCCGCAGAGCGCATCGAGGGCGCGGCGCGCCACGTGTGGCGTCGGAAGCGGAAACCCGCGGAGGCGCTGCGGCCAAGTGGCAATGGCCCCCTCCGAGATCATCTCGTGGCCGATCTCGACGAACTTGATCGACTGATCGGTGAGGTCGTCGCTGCGCTGCGAGCGTGCACCGAAGCGCTCCATGACCTCGTCGAGCGCGCCGAGCCGCATGCCGAGCGCCCACGCGGCCTGGTGCTCGCCCGCGAGCCGCTCCAAGGCCGATGTCTGTCCGCTCTCGAGCGCGAGGGCCGGCTCTGGACTGGACGTGGGTGCGGCCGGGTCGAGGCGGCCGCGCTTGGTGTGCAAGAGCTTGAGGATTTGCCCCCGCTCGTGGACGATCACGAGCCCGCCGCGCGGCCGTGAGGGCTCGCGCTCGGGCGTTGCCCGCGGCTGCCAGAGCCGCACGAAGCGGATCCAGTCTTCCGTGGTCCAGCCCTCGAAGCGTACGTCAGCGGTGAGCACGAGGGTGCGCGAGCATAGCAGCTCGAATCAAGGAACCGTCCACCAGCGCACGCATAGGTCGTCGGTCGCGTGGCGAACCGCGAGGCTCGGCGCGATAGCCGCGATCGAGTCGCTGCGACCGGACGAAGGTTGAGGCACCAAAGCCACCGAGAGAGGCCACGGGTCGGCTTCGGGTCCGCAGAGCCGCGCTTGCGCCCGCGAGAGCCACGGCGCCTTCTCGAGCGACGCCACTTGAATGCGGCCCAGCGTCATCGGGAGCCCGCCGGCCGCCCCGAGTCGTACGACGAGCTCGCGCGCCCCTTGGTCGTCGGTGGCCGGCGGATGCAGCAGCGTCCGTACTCGCAAGACCGCGAGATCGCTCGAGGCATACGCGCTGCGCAGCTGAGACTCCTTCACGCGCAGGGCCACCCCGGCCATTTGGCGCCTGCCGAGAAGCACCTGAATGGCGGGGCTCGGGCGGGGTGCCGTCTGCACCGCCACCGGGTCCCCGGCGTCGTCGCGGCGCGTTTCGGAATCGCCCTCCGACATCGTGAGCAGCCGCCCATCGACCGCGATGGGTGGGCCGGGCGCGCCGAAGGCCACGTAAAGCTCGAGGTTACCCGAGCGCCATTCGCCGCGAGGCAGATGGATGTCTTCGATGACCAGAACCCGGTCGCGCGCCGCCTCGACACGCACGCGAGCAAGACTCGGCAACATGGGCAGCGGCACTTCGTGCGCGCTCGGCGAGGGCAGTGGGGGCAGCGCCGCCGGCGGGTGCGCCGGAGGCGGGGCGGGAAGCTTCGGCAGCCGCCCGAAGAGGGCAAGCGCCATGGCGAATCCAGCGAGCGGGGCTCTCACCCGAGAGCCTCCTCGAGCTCTCGCGCCAAAGCGTCGGTGGACGGCGCGAGCGTGGACGGTTCGACCGTCTCTCGCGCCACGCCGCCGCTCTGCTCGCGCAGGTACGCCCATGCGCGCGGGTTGTGAAACCAGTCGATGTCGAACCGATCGCGAAGCTGCCGGCGGAACGCGACCGTTTGAAGCATGGCGACGAACCTCGCCGGCTCGTCGTCGCGCGGCGGCGGCCACGCGCCTCGGAGGCGCTCATCGAGAGGTGAGCCGAACAGGCGCACGGTGAGCTCGGGGTAAAGGTCGGCCGGTGCGAAGGCGGCATCGTCTCCCAGAAGGAGACGGACCGCATGGGCGCGCGCCTCGAAAAGAGCCGTGCCGGCCAAGATGCGGGCCTGGGCGTGAGCGCTACTTCTGCCGAGGCCGAGCACTCGAACGTAAAACTCGGGATCCGTCGGCAGCGCGCCGAAGAGCCAGGCGAAGCGATGAGCCGCGACGAATGCAGGGTCTCGAGCGAGGGCGAAGGGCAGCGAGGCGGGCGCAAGGGCGAGGCGGACGGCGAAACCGAACTGATGGAGCGCACGTGCGAAGCTCGCCGCGCCCGCGGGGCGAGGGAGCGCGGCCAGTCGCGGCGACGCGTCACGCGGCTCGCCTCGAAAGGCGTCGCGGAGCCATTCGGGCGTAAGGCGGGCAGGCCACCCGGAGCTTGCCCCGCGCGCCCCGGCTGCAAAGAAGGCGGACGCTGCGTCCTCACCTTCCTGAGTCTCTTTGCGCGCGGCCACCGAGAGGTCATCGGTCGCGCGCAGGAGCCGCAAGGCGGCCCCTCGCAGCGCGTCGCGCGAGCCCGACGCGAGCTCGTCCCATGGGTGCCCTAGCCCCATTCGCCGAGCCACTTCCATGCGGCGAATCGCGCGGGTGGTCGCGGTGGTGGCGATCGCAGGCCCCGCTTGCGCGCCAGCCTCGAGCCATAGCCGTGCTTCGGCTGCGCTTCGAGACGAGGCCACACCGCGCCAGGCCTCTCGCCAGCTCACACTTCGCGGGGGGTCTCCCGCGAAGCGCCCGCGCAAGGCCGAGGCCTCGGCGGCCCACGCTTTGTCGGCGCCGAGTCCGACGCGCGCTTGCACGAACGCGGCTACCCATCGCCGCAGCCCGTCGCGAAGCGGCACATCCGCCACGCTCGGCGAAAGCTCGCCGAGCGCGTCCCAGGTCGACTTTCCTGCCACGTGCCGTACGTCGTCGAACGGATCGGTGTCGCGCGCCGCCGACGGATCGGCGGCAAGATTCTGGCGAAGCGCCTCGAGCGCGACAAAGGCGCGACGGACGTCTCGGTCGAGCGACGAGAGGTCCGCTACGGCGGGATCAACCATGGATCGCTGCCCGCACCGCGGGCTCTTTCGAGCCGAGCGCGGACACGATCGCGCCTTCGACGTCGGCGAGTCGCTCGAGTCGTGCGGTGACGAGCGCGCGGTTGCCGCCGGCCGCCCGCACGGCCAGGTCGACGAAGGTCCTGTAGTGCTGGGCTTCGGAAGCAAAGAGATCGTCCCAAAGCGCCGCGAGCGCATCACCTCGCTCGGTGGCCGCTTCCGCCAGGAGCTTGAAGCGTTCGCACGATCGCGCCTCGATGAGCGCGCACACGAGCAGCCGATCGACCAGAGGCGAAAGCCCCGGACAGTACGCGAGGGTAGAGACCGCTCGCCGCAGCTCCGCCGCGTATCGGTCCTCGGTGGGCGCCTCGCACACGACGCCGCGAGCCGTCAGCGCTGCGACCACGCGCTGAAAATGGTCGATCTCTTCGCGCGCCAGGTCGGTGAGCGCGAGCACGAGCTCACTGTCGCCAGGATGGCGCGCCGCCAAAGACAGCGCATTCGAGGCCGCCTTCAGCTCGCACTGCGCGTGATCGACCAGCACCGCGTCGACGTCGCGCAGGGCGATGGCCGTCCACGCTCGGTCGGTCGGCACCTTGAGGCAGAGCATGGTGCGCGTTTGTAGCAGCGCGAGGTCACCGCGTCCTTCACGAACTGACGGAGCCGACCCCCCGTCATTGTGTACTTGCCGAGTCGAAAGCTGCGGAGTCGCCCGCGCTGTCGACCCCTCCGTCGCTCGCGGCGCTTGCTTCGGCTTGCGTCGTCGCGTCGCCGCTCGCGTCGGTGAGTAGGGCCGCGTCGGCAGTCGGGATGCACGTCCCCCCTTGGCAGCCTTGTCCCGCCGCACATATCACTCCGCAATCGCCGCAATTGTTCGGGTCGACTTGCTCGTTGACGCAGGAGTTTGCGCACACGGCGTCCTCGCTCGGGCAGACCGGGGCGGGACACGGAAGCGCACAAGTGACGTCGTGACAGTCGCAAGCCGCGGGCGCGCCGCCGTAAGGTGCGCCCGTATTGTTGCCGCCTTGGCTGCTGCCGCTGCTCGCATGCCCACTGCAGCCCAGCCCGAGCATCGCGACGCCAACGGCCGCCCGGAAGATGCCTGGAGCAGGCCGATTCGCACGAGATGGTGACTCGGGGATCACGGCCGAACGCGCCACCCTCTACGAGCCCCTTACCAGGGTCACGTGGTCGCTGAATGGACGCTCGCTCGCGCTTTGGACGCGCCTAGAGCATGGGGCACGCCGCGCGCGCTCACACGAACGCGCGCACGTTCGCGCCAATATCAGCGGAGAGAGAGGGATTCGAACCCTCGGTACCCTTGCGGGTACACATGATTTCCAATCATGCACCTTCGACCACTCGGTCATCTCTCCTGAGGGCTTTCCCCGCGCCCCGGGCGTGCGGTGGAGAGCCACGCGGCCCGCTCTTAGCACAGCGCCCCACGAGGATGCGTCCAGCTTCGCTGAGGTCTGCTGACAGACCGGCGCTGCACTAAGTCTTTTTTCGGGGAGCGGTACGTAGCACGTCGGCTTGACAAGCCGGCTCTCTCCTTGCACGTTGCGCGGCGGAGAGCTGTCCGAGTGGCCGAAGGAGCCTGATTCGAAATCAGGTGTACCCGTAAGGGTACCGTGGGTTCGAATCCCACGCTCTCCGCCGCTCCTGTCATGGTGGAGCTTGCTGCGGAGATCCCTTCCACCACGCCGCGACCTCGTCGTGCTTCCAGGCGAAGAGGCTCGCCACGGTCGCCACTAGGGCGACGGCGATCCACACCGGAGAAAAGCCCTTCGCGCCCCGCAAGGGTGGCGCTTTCGAGCCGCCCGGGCCGGGCTGCCTCGTGGCCTCACGAAACGCGTCCTCACCCACTTGGCGCGCCTCGTCGGGGTCGACCCCCTGCTTTCGCAGAGCCTCGCGACGTGCCTCGAGGTCGGTCGCGAGAACCTTGTCCATCGCAACGTCGGCGCAAAGATCTTCGAGCGCGCGCCAGGCGTCGAGCGGATCCGCCTTCTGCCGTTCGCTCATGACCGCGTCTCGCTCGCGTTCGCGCCTTCGGCTCCCAGAAGCTCGTCGACGCACTTCACGAGGTGCTCTCGGGCGAGATCGACGGCGCGGGGCCCTACCCCGAGCGCGACCGCTTGGTCGGCGCCGTCGCTCGTTCCGTCGAGCTCGAGATCGATGACCAGCAGCGCGCAGCATGAAATCTCGTTGCCCTCACGCCCCAGCCGGTCGCGAAGGGCCCGAATGCGCCTCTCGACTCGAACGCGCTCGGCCTTGAGCTCTTGGGGCCCGAGCAACGTCTCCTCGGGGCTCGCGAAGGCGTTGGCTTTTCGGTCGACCTTCTCCGGGAGCTCGCGCATCTCGCGCCGCGTGCTCGCCCTGACACGATGAGCCCACACGAAGCGATTGACGAGGCTCCCGAGATATCGAGAAAGATCGGGCTGACGAGCCCGGTTCCAATTCGAGGCCCGGGTCTCGATCGCATAGCGAATGGCGTGGCTCGCGAAGTCCTTCGCATTGCGTCCGTTGTGGCAGCGCTCGTAGGCAAAGTGCACCAGCTGCTCTCGCAAGTCCGGCGACGAGAGCGCCAAGAGGAGCTCTTCACGAGAGAGCGGCGCCGCAGCGTCCATCACGACGCGAGGCTAGCATCGCTGCGAGATCGGCGGACGTTGAGACGCTGCAGCACATCAAGCAGATGTGGCACGTGCTGGTGGCGTACGGGCGGCCCGCGCGCGCTTAGAGACCCGCTTCGTCGCCCACCTCGGTCACAGTCCCCGCGTCATCCGACTCGTCGCTCGAGCCATCCGGCGCCGCAACCTCCCCGGCATCCCGAACGTGAGCCACCGGCCGGTGCATCGCGAGCGGGGGCTGAAGGGGGAGCGGCTCGCGTGCCCGGGAAAAGAAGCTCAGCGCGGCGTCGATGTCCTCGTTCGTGAGCGCGTGGCCGCCCGCGCGCGCGTAGCTGTCGTGCGGCCAGCCCTCGCGAGTCAGCTCGGTGTCCAATCGGATCATGTCGTCTTGAGCCACGTCGTCGTCGGCCGACAGAAGGAGCAGCGGCGGCTTCGGCCCTAGCGCGTGCACCGGCTCGACGGGACCGCCGTGAGCGACGACCACGCCGTCGATGTCGAGCAGGGCGCGCGAAGCGATGAGCCCCGCGAAGTAACCACCGCTCGAGAACCCCAGCAGAAAACGCTCACGAGACCGAGCCCGCTCTCGCGCGGCCGCGAGCGGCTTGTCCCAGGCTTGCACGATCTCGGCCCCGGCGTCCGCGTTACGCTCGCTGCTTGGCCAGCAGAACCAATTGGCAAGCTCGGGCGCGGTGCAGATGGCCGGGGGCGAGCGCAACGCGAGGACTGCGAACCCCTGCGACTTCGCGCGTCGCGCCACTCGGCTTTGACGATCGAGCTCCTCTGCGGCCGCATCGCTCGGATAGCGACCGTGTAGATACACGACGAGCGGCTGAGGCTGGGTCGAGGGGCTGCCCGCGAAGCACCCTCCGCCGGCGAGCGGCTCGAGCTCGGGCGCGCACCAATCGGCGGGCGGGTCGGCCGGCGCTGCATCTACCGTGGGGTCGTCCGTCGAGGGCGGTGGCGCGTCGGACGCCACGCGCGGACGAAACACCCACGCGGCACCGAACAACCCACACGCGACCACGCCCACCGCACTGAGGCTCCGTCGCCAAGGGCGGGTATGCCGAATCGCGTGCGGACTGCCTCCGGCCATCGGAGCTTCATCTTAAGCAGCGTCCGTGCCTGAGGCGGACAAAGCGCAAACTCCCTATAGGGCCAGGGCAAGTGTGGCAAGAGGGCCTCCGCGTGTCGCGATGGCACACCTCTAGGGCGGGTCAACGGGTTGACCCGAGGAGGGATCGCGATCCTTGCATGGGTCAACGGGTTGACCCGAGGAGCGATCGCGATCCTTGCATGGGTCAACGGGTTGACCCGAGGAGCGATCGCGATCCTTGCATGGGTCAACGGGTTGACCCGAGGAGCGATCGCGATCCTTGCGTGGGTCAACGGGTTGACCCGAGGAGGGATCGCGATCCTTGCATGGGTCAACGGGCTGACCCGAGGAGCGATCGCGATCCTTGCGTGGGTCAACGGGTTGACCCGAGGAGGGATCGCGATCCTTGCATGCGTCAACGGGTTGACCCGAGGAGGGATCGCGATCCTTGCATGGGTCAACGGGTTGACCCGAGGAGCGATCGCGATCCTTGCGTGGGTCAACGGCCTGACCCGGGTCTAGGACAGGACATCCTTTACACATTCGTGCAGTGGAGGTGCCCGTTGGGACGAGGATCGCGATCCTTGCGCGAGTCGCTTCGATCGCACGAGCCGTCAGTGAGCTGACAAGGCGAAGGCCCTCGATCGCGCCGGTGAGGGACGGCTAGTCGGGAGAGGGGGCAGGCGTCACTTCGACGTCGACGAGGATCTTGCCGCGGACGACCCGGAGCGTGGCGGATCGAGCCTCGGGCCACTTTTGAAGCACCCGGTGGATGTCGTCGACGTTGGCGACGGCTCGGTCGTCTAGACCCACCACGACGTCGCCGACGCGTAGTGCCGACTTGCCCGCCGGGCCGCGCTCGTCGAACCCGGTGACCTCCACGCCGCTCGCGTGCGCGAGGCCGAGAGCGCGGGCGACCTCCCGCGGCACGGGCCGGTTCTGGCCAGCGATTCCGAGCCACCCACGCTGCACGCGGCCGCGCGTCATCAGCTCGCCCACCACCCACTTTGCCGTGTCGATGGGGACGCTGAAGCTAATGCCCTGGGCGCCCAAAATGATGGCCGTGTTGATACCGACCACTCGACTGCGCGAATCGACCAAAGGGCCGCCGGAGTTGCCCGGGTTCAGGGCAACGTCGCTCTGGATGATGCCCTCCATGGCGCGTCCTCCACGCGCTCGCATGGTGCGCCCGAGGGCGCTCACCACCCCGGCCGAGACCGTCGAGCTGAAACCCAGCGGATTGCCGATCGCTACGACGAGCTGACCTACGCGAAGCGACGACGAGACTCCGAGCTCGGCATGCCTCGGCGTCGAGCCGGTGGCTCGAACGACCGCGAGATCGGTCGTCGGATCGACCCCGACGATTTGGGCTCGTGCGGTACTGCCGTCGGTGAACCCGAGGTCGAGCTGCGCGGCGCCGATGACCACGTGCGCATTGGTCAGGATGTAGCCATCGGACGTGAAGACCACGCCCGACCCGGCGCCGGCCGGGCCCCGCGACGAGATGCGTCCGATGCTGACGACAGCGGGGCCGACGCGATCGGCGACGTCGACGACGGCGCGCGAATACGCATCGAGAGCTTGGGGATCGTCCGAGGGTGTCGCGTCGTTTGCGGGCGGGCTGAATGCGGGGGCGCTCGGGTCGAGCACCGCGGCGAAAGCTTGCATCCTAGCGAAGAGTTCGCACGGCTCGGCCCTGCGTCAAGCTCAAGGGGATCAGCCGAAGTTTACCGTGTGCAGGGTTCGGCCGGCGTAAAGCTCCCAGAACTTGCCCGCGATGGCCGAAGGCTCGAGCTGCGCATTGCCCGTATCGAACGCCGTGCCTTTCACGAGCCCAAGGACGACGATTTCGCCGACGTAGATGCCGTCGCCGCGCAGCTTCTCGGTGAGCAGGCCAGCGAGCTTGTGCTGTGCGGCTTTGGTGACAGCAAGGCCCATGGCACCCCACTGGACAGCCATCGCGTCGACCTTGGCATCATACACCGATAGGCCGCCGCCCGTGATGAGCACCGCCGCGTCCTTCTGCGCTCTCAAGTCCGGCAGCGCTTCCTGCACCGCGACGACGAGCCCGGTGACGCCCACGTCGAAGCTCGTTCGGATCTCCGAGGGGCTGGCCTGCAGAAGGTCTCCCCCTGCGCGCGTGTAGGCGTTCCAGTGAATGACGGTGATGGGCCCGAGCTTCGAGCGGGCGCTGGCGACGAGCGCCTTGATGGCTGCGGGATCGCCGAGGTCGGCCGGAAACGCCGCCGCCTTGACGCCCTTGGCCTCGAGCGCCGCGGCGGCCGCTGCCACCTTGTCGGCGCTGCGTGCCACCAGAGCGACGGAGAAGCCCTCGCTTGCGAACTTTTTGGCTACCGCATCCGAGATGCCCGGACCGTGGCCGCACACGAGAATGGTCTTTGACATGTCGCGCTGCGATGCGACAAGACGTTCCTTGGTTGCGACCGCGGCTGCGGGCCTTGTTCCGAGTACACTCCTTTCGAGTGTCTTGGATTTCAATGCGGCCTCGAAAGACGCGAGAGTGAGCCGACGATGGGCCGCAGGCGACTCCGAGATGTCTTGCGTCGACCCGTCGTCGTCGCCCCGATGGCGGGGGGCCCCTCGACTCCCGGGCTGGTCGTCGCCGTCGCGTCCGCCGGTGCGCTTGGATTTCTGGCGGGCGGCTACAAAACGGCTGCAGCGATGTCTGACGAAATCGATGCCGTGCGAGCCGCCACGTCCGAGCCTTTCGGGGTCAATGTCTTCGTCCCTGGTACGCGGTCGAGCGACCCTGGGGCGGTGGCCGCGTATCTTGCGTCGCTCGCTCCGGACCTGGCAGCCGTTGGCGCGCAGCTGGGCGACTCTGCCTGGAATGATGACGATTGGGACGCAAAGATCGCCGTGCTCCTCGCCGCGCCTCCCCCCGTTGTGAGCTTCACTTTCGGCTGCCCGCCTGTCGATCTCGTGGCTGCCTTGCAGGCCGCCGACTCTCTAGTGGCGGTAACCGTCACCGACCCGGACGAGGCGCGCCTGGCCGCGGCTCTGGGGGTGGACTTTCTCGCCGTACAGGGTCTCGAGGCCGGCGCGCATCGTGGCAGGTTCGTCAACGACGATGCAGGTCAGGAGTGGGGGGTGCGCGCGCTGGTGGGCGAGATCGCGCGCGTGACCGAGCTTGCCATGGTGGCCGGCGGAGGCCTGATGAGCGCGCGCGACGTGGCTTCGGTTCTTTCTGCCGGCGCTGTGGGCGCGCAATGCGGGACGGCGTTTCTCCGCTGCCCTGAAAGTGGCGCCCACGCGGTCTACAAAGATGCGCTCGCGGATCCGAGGTTCAAGGAGACCGCCGTGACGCGGGCCTTCAGCGGCCGCCCCGCGCGCGGGCTCGTCAACGGCTTCATTCGAGCGCATACCGAGGTGCCGCGCGCGTACCCCGAGATCCACGGCGCGACGCGGCGGATGCGCGGCGCCGCTGCCGCTTTGGGCGACACCGATCGCATGAGTCTATGGGCGGGCCAAGGCTACCGCGAAGCGACGACGCGACCCGCGCGCGAGATCGTGGAGCTCTTGACGCGCGGGCTCGAACCGAGCGCCTGAGACTACTCTTCCCCGTCTTTCGCTCTCCCCCACCTCACCAGCGCGGCCTTGGTGTGCTCGTCCAGAGTGGGCCGCAGTCGCGGCCCGTGGCTCGTCGCCTTGGTCGGGAGCGCATCCATCGCGAATCTTTGGACCGACTCGAGGGCGAGGGGCGAGGTCCCGCGGACGTCGGCGATGCAAGCGGGGTCGAGCGAGAGATCGCACATACGCGCCTCGTGCTCGTGCGAGCCCGTGAGCACGTACGACCCCCATCTCACGGAAAAGCGATCCGCGCGCGTGGCCGCGAGCGGACGCTGCCCCCCGAGCAGCCCTTGCTGCGCCAGAGCCGCGAGGTCGGCGCCCTGGAACGCGGTGGGTGCGGCCAGGCCGAGCGCGCTCAGCACAGTGCGCCCGAGGTCGACCGCGCTCGTCGCCGCTTCGATGCGCCGTCCCGCGAGCGCGCTGCCGCGGGGCCAGCGCACCACGAGCGGTGTGGCGAGCAGCGGCTCGTCGAGCGTGTCGGATTCCGCGAACGGCACGCCCGAGGCTTCGTTGGCCGCGACGTCTCCCGTCACGAGGGTGACCGTGTCGCCCTCGCGCCCCGCCGCCCGCAGCGAAGCGAGCAGCTGGCCCAGCGCGGCGTCGTGCGCGTCGAGCGAGTGGTCGTAGAGGGCCCAGGCGCGCGCGCGGTCGTCCTCCTTGAAGCGAGCCGGATGCTTGCGAACCTTCGCGATCGCTTCGGCCGCCCGGTGTGGGTCGATGATGCCGACGTAGCCCGCCGGAGGCATCCCCTTCAGCTCGTCGGGCGTCGCGTCCCAGGGCGGGTGACCGCCGCGCGCGTGCACGAGCACGAAGAAGCGCTCCCCGGCGTGCGCTCCGATCCAGGCGGCAGCTTCGTCGAAAACGCGCGTCGCCGGGACGTCTTCGAGAGGATCATGCGCGCTGAAGGTGTCCCAGCCTCTCGCGAAGCCGAACGCGGCCCCGGTCGTCGGGTCGGCGGTGAACATGGCCGTCGAGACGCCTCCCTGACGGCACGCCTGCTGAAGCGTCGTCACTTCTTCGGCCAAGGATCGGTCTGGGTCGTCCAGCCCGTGCTTGAACGGGGGTAGGCCCGTGAGCATCGAGGCCACGACCGCGTTGCCGAGCGAGCTGGGCGCGCGGTTGGCCACACCGAGCGTCCCACTGGCTGCCAGCGCCGCGAGAACCGTCGCGGCGTGCGGGCCGCCCCACGGTGCGAGCGCTTTGGATGACGTGCTGCCGAGCACCACCAGCAGCACCCCTCGCGCGGCCGGCGACGATGGAGCGGGAAGTGCTCCGGCACGCACGACTCGCGCCTGACCGAAGAGCACCCGCGTGCCCTTCGAGGCACGCTTGGCGAGAAGCTCGACGGAAGCCAGCTCACCGTTGCCATCGAGGCCCGCCACGGGCACCGACCAGGAGGCCCAGCCCGCGCCCCCTCCCATCACATGTGCGGCTCCGAGCACGACGGGAGGATGCCGGTCGCGAACGATCCGCGCTTCGACGTCGGCGTCGCCGTCGCCTTCCGTCGCAAGCCAAGCCTCGAGCGTGGCGTCCGCCGGAACGAAGCCGGAGCATCGCGCGAAGCCCGGCGCCCGAAGCGACAGGGCCGGCAGCGAGCGGCCACCCACCGAGACATCGACGAGCACGTCACTCAGAATGGGTGCCGCATAGGGCTCGCTCGGATCGCCCGTGCCGATGTGCACCCACTGCACCTCGGCGAGCGGCTCGCCGCCGCCGCGTGCGCCGCCCGCAAAGCGGAGCGTGAGCTCGTGGGCCCCCGTCGAGAGCATGAGCGTGCTCGCTGGGCGCGCGACGAACCAACCGGTCGCGCTCTTTCCGAGCGAAAAGCTTCCGACCGTCCGACCGTCGATGGCGACCGATGCGCCGCGAGCCGCCACCCCGACGATGCGAGCTTGAACGTAGACGCCCGCATCCTTCATCTCATCGCTTGCGAACGCGGGCCAGTAGAATGTCGTCGAGAGCACGCGCGATCGCACTTGAAGCCACGTGGCTCCTTGTCGCTCGACCCACTCTTCGGGCCCGGCGCGGAGCGAGCCTGGGTGGAGGCTGGAGCTCTTGGACGGATCGCCGACATCCACGAGCACGCCGTTGTGGCCGAACGAGCAATCGCCGACGTCGCGCGTCATGTCGAGGGCGACCGGGCGCTGGGGAGCCTCGGTCGCAGCCGGCACATCGGTCCCTGCGGGGGAAGTCGCCGGGATCTCGGTGGCGTCAGGAGAGCGCTGGCGCGAGCAACTGGGTGCGAGTCCGAGAAGAAGGACGAGGGGCCCTGCGAGCCGGGTCACGGAGCCGCCGGCTTCGCAGCCGCGGGGCTCCACGAGGGCGCGGGGTCGCCTCCCGTGAGGTAGAGCGCTGCGGCGACGGCCACGCAAAGCAAGAAGAATGCGAGCGACACGAGCACCAAGGTGCGAGCCGAACGTCGCTCCGTGTCACGCGTCGCCGCCCGGCCTCGTGCGACCACGGGCAACGTCGGTTGCGGTGCGCGCGAATCGGCGGGAGGCGCCGAGGTGGCCGCGAGCTCGGCTCGCGCTGCCGACAAGTCGGCGAGCGTCGGAAGCAGAGGCGTCGGCGGCCCGTCGGCCCCGAAGTCGAGCCCGAAGCCCTCTGGCCCGTGCGTCTCGGGCACGATCGCGTCGGGGGGAATCGAAGGCAAAGGCTTTTCGGCGAAGGGGTCGACCTCGGCGGGTGGATTGGACGAGCGCGGTCGCAGCTCGCTCGGCTCGACGATGGGAGGGAGCTGCGGCGCGTTGGGTTGCGCCGTTCCCGGAAAGGGGGAGCGATCGCTGATCTCGCGCATGACCGCGTCTTCGAGCGAGGACGGGGCGGCGTCTGGGGCGGCCGTCGAGCCCACGGCCAAAGAGACCGCGTCGGGAGGCTCGACGGCGGCGGGCCACAGCGAGGCCAAAGAAGTGGCTTCGGGCCTGGCGGGGCTGGCCGGCTCGTGCGACAGGCGGGGAGGTGCGACCGACGAGACGCGCGACGGGACCGCGCGAGAGCTCGCCAGCGCGGCTTCGACGCGCGGCGTGAGAAGGTCAACGCCGGCCGCCCCTTCGACGCTGCGGATCGCTCCTCTCGCGGCCAGATCCGCCACCACGTCTTCGAGCAGGCTCGGAGACACTGCGCCCTCGAGCAGCATCCTTCGAGGCGAGCGACCGGCGGCGAGCTCGCGAATCAGCGTTCGGGCTGGATCGGGAGTAGCGCGCAGGTATTCCTCGAGCCCGTCGGAGTCGAGCCCGATGCGCTCGACGTGCACCGTGGCGGCACCGGTCGTCGCGGCGAGCGCACCGCGCGCGGCGGCAACCGGTCGTGCCAGCTGCTCGGAGAACGTGCCCGTGAGATCGCTGCGCACCGATTCGGTGACAGGAGAAACCGTGAAGCGTCCCGCGCCCACCCCAAGCAGGCTCGCGAGCATGCGCTCGCCGCTCTGGTAGCTTCCGTCACTCGCGGTTCGCGTGGCTTTGCGCGGCGCCCCCTGTCGAACCTCGATCTCGTAAAGAAATGCGGCGTCTCGCACGTCGATCCGGGCATCGTGCCGTATGGAACAAACGAGCTCGAGCAGCAGGCGCGGCGATAGGCCGTCGAGCCGACCGCGCACCTCCCCGTCCGCCCGCAGGCGCGCCTCGATTCGCGAGCGAGGGCGCAAGACCTCTCGCACTCGTGCGACGATGGCGCGCGAATCGGTCTCCTTTCGCATGTAGGCCGCGGCGCTCGCGCCGAGCTCGCGCACGCGCTGGAGTAGATCTTCCTTCCACGACAGGAGAATGACGGGCGTGTCGCGCAGCGCGACGTCGCGGCGAAGGGCTCGGCTGAGCGCGAATCCGTCGAGGCCCGGCATCAAGATGTCGCTCACGACCAGATCCGGCGAATGTCGGAACGCGAGCTCGAGGGCCGTGAGCCCGTCGAGCGCTTCGTGCACTTCGCAGCCCGCGGTTCGAAGCAGGTCGGAGATAAACCAGGTGACCCCAGGGTCGTCGTCGGCCACGACCACGCAGCGACCTCGCATCGGAACGCTGGCGCCGGGGGCGCGCCCAGCGCCCGCGGCCCGATCGGAGCCCGGCAGGTCTTGGTGCAACCACGGCGCGAGCGCGATGGCGCCCTCGGGCGCGCCTCCCGTGAAGCGAACGGCGCCCGCGGTCTTTTGGACTACGACCTCCTGGACTCGGGCGATCGCTCCCCAGAGCGCGCCCATCACTTCGCTGCCTTCGCCGAGGGGCACGCGACGCGAGCGCGAGGGCGCGTCGACCGTGTCGAGAAGCGCCCCTTTGAGCTCGTCGGCCAGCCGCTCGGCCAGCTGCTCGAGCGTCAGGTCTCCCAGCGTCATTCGCTGAGTGCGGCCCCCGCGTCCCTCGAGAATCTCGTCGCACGTCGTCCGCAGAACCTCGGACGCAACGGGCTTCGCGAGCGTACGAGTGACGCCCAGAGTCTCGAACCGCGCGGCCTCGTCGGACGTGCGTAGCGAGCCGACCACGATGATGGGCACCGGCTCGGTCAAGGGATCGTCGAGCAGCGCCGCGACGAGCAATGCGGCGCCAGGGAGGTCGACGTCGATGACCACCAGGTCGGGGGCGTAAGCGCGAGCCAGTTGAAGCGCCGAGTCGACGTCTTCGGTGCGCTCGCACTCGAAGGCGCGATCGGACGCCGAGTCGTCGAGGAAAGCATCGGCGAGCGCTTCTTCGCCAATGAGCAGCACCGTCGCCGGAAGCTGGGAGGCCGCCTCGAGCGCGTTCGGTTCGGAGCCGGCGTCGCCCGCGTTCGGTTCTGTGCCTGCGTCCCGCGCCTTCGAATCCCAAGCAAGCGCGGGCAAATGGTCGAGGGCTCGAGTCGCGAACTCGATGTCCGGGCTCGGCACCTCCTCGAGCTCGACCGCCCGGTCGAACATCGCCAGCGTCTCTTGAAGCGATCGCGCCATGGCGTCGAAGCGCAGAAGGCGAGCCCCCGAACCGAGCGCGTGGAGCCGGCGACGAAGCTCGTCGCGAAGGGGCTTGGACGACGGGTCGTCGCCCAGCGCCAACAGGAGCTCGCGCGCTCCGGCGACCTTTTTGCCGAGTGAAGCGACGAAGTCCGCTCGCGCGCCTCCGAGCTTCTCCCCGTCGCCCTCGTTGAAGCCCGACGCGCTCGACATCACCCCCTCGCCCCGTAGCACGATGGGCGCGCACGAGGCCAGCGTTGCTACAGTGCCGCGGCCGTCCGCCATGCCATCGTTCCCCCCGCCGTCGACTCGCTCGGGCCCCCCTTTGGGCAGCGGGGGCGGCGTGCCCGGCGCCCTCGGAATGGCCACGGCGCTGGGTCTCGCGGCACCGGCCGTGCTGGTTTGCACTCTCCCGGCGACGCTGCGAGTGTCCTCGGCGGCCTCGGCGGCCTCGGCGACAGGGGGCGCGTCCAGGGTCTGGCTGGCTCTGGCGGCGATCGCGCTCGGGCCCATGCTGGGCTCCATTTGCCTGCTGAGAGCGGCCCGAGAGGGGCTGCGCCCGTTTGCCAATCCCACGCCTCGCGTCCGCGGCTTCGGCCTGGGAGTCGCGCTCTCGGGGCTCCTCATCGCGCTTTCGCTCTTCGGCGGCGTCCTGCGTGCGGTAACCCACAACCGAGCGCTAGCCGGCGTCAGCTTCGCGATGTGCGGCCTAGGGGTCCTCGCCGCGCTCACGGTCGGCGTGGGGCGGGTCGTCGCTTTGCTCGAGCAAGCCAGCCCCACCGGGCGCGCCGTCGCTGGGGTCGCGATAGCCCTGACCTTGGGCTCGGCGCTGGCGTGGCTGGGGTTGCGCTTTGCGTCGGCAGCGTCGCGGGATGCGGAGTCGTCGGCTTCGGCCGGGATCGTGGTCGATATTCTCGCCTTTACGCTCGTTTCCGCCTTCGCGGCGCGCCCCTCACTCGCGGGACGGCGGAGCCTTGCGCTCGCGGTGCCCCTCGCCGTGCTCGTAGCCGTGCTGGGCCTTTCCGCGCTCCACGACCCTCCCATTCGCGCGGCCATCGAAGAGAGAGCCCCCGCGTTTGCGCCCCTGGTCGCCCTCGTGCCAAGTAGCTGACGCAAGACGCCGCCCCGATGCTTCTCCGCGCCCGTCTTGCCCACTCATTCTGGTCGCGGGCTGCGCGCGTTCTGGCCCTGGCTCTGGCGGCGCTCCTTTCGGCCGGCGGGGCCTCGCGCGCCGCGAGCGACTCGAGCGGCCCTGGGGCGGGAGGCTCGAGCGCAACCGGCGCCGGCTCGTTCGTGGCAACGGCCGAGGGGCTTGGTGTGGTGGCCTTCCCCGGGGCGACCGAGGTGGCGTGGCCGCTTGCCCAAGCCCTGTACGCGGAGCCATCGCTTCGGCCACCCGGCCTCGACGAAGCCATGGCGCGCGTCCTTTGCGGTGAGGCTGCACCCAGCGGGTCAGCTGCGCCCAGGGTCGACCTGGCTGCTGCGGTAGCCGCGCTTCGCGGCGATGATGCGCCGTCACGCATCCTTCTCGGTGAAATCGCGCGCCGCGCGTCGGTTCGCGCTCTCCTCACGGTTCGCATCTCCGACGGCCATCCGCTCGCGCGCGTCTTTCTCCCCGAGACCGGCACCTTCGATGCCGCGGCGTACGCCCCCGACGACTCACCTCAAGTGGGCTCGTCGGCGACTCAAGTTGCCTGGTCGGCGACCGTCAAAAGTCTCGTCCGCGTCTACGCGGCCCCACCTGTGGCCCCGTCCGTCCAGCTGCCCCAGCCGGCCCCGGCTCTCGCGACCCACGAGGCCCCGCCGGCCGCGTCCTCCGGGACCCACTCGCGCCCATTTTACGACTCCCCATGGTTCTGGATAGCACTCGGCGCTGCGGCCGTAGGGGGGGGAATCGCCTATCTTGTGACGAACCCGCCGGACGCGAGCCCGTCGAGGATCCATCTTGAGCTGAAGGTACACTGATGGCGCGACGCGTTCGACCGAGGCTGTGGTTTCTGAAGGCGATCTTTGGCCTGCTCGTCGCGCTCGCGATCCCCTTGCGCGCGCAAGCCGCGCAGGACCCCGCCGAGGCGTCCCCGCGCGATATCGGTGTGGTGACGACCGCCGCGCCGGTTGAGCTGGGGGCCCCGCCGGCGGACTTTCAACGCATCGATCAAGGCGGCCTGGCTCTGGAGTTTCCGGCGAGCGTGCGCTCGCGTGTCGAGCCGCTCGTCGACGAGATCGAGACGGCGCGCGGGCGCCTATCGAAGGACTTGGGGCAGTCGGTGCTCTCGAGCGTGTACGTGCGGATCGCGCGCGGCCCCGATCAAATGGCGCAGCTCGCCCCCGTGGGTTGGCCTCCTTACGACTACGCGGTCGGTATGGCCTATCCGTCCGCGCACCTGATTCTTCTCTCGATGCAAGCGCCCGTCACGTGGGAGGCGACCGACCTCGCCGAAGTTCTGCAGCACGAGCTCGCGCACCTCGCGCTCGACGAAGCGGTCGCCGGGCATCACGTCCCCTTGTGGTTCAACGAGGGCCTGGCGATGTACGAGTCGGGCGAAGGCCGTTGGCTCCGCTGGCAGACGCTGTCGTACGCGGCCCTCGGCGATCGACTGATACCGCTTTCCGATCTCGACAGAGCCTTCCCCCGCGATGCGACCGGCGTAGGCCTCGCGTACGCGGAATCGGCCGACGTGGTGCGCTTTCTCGCCCGCGACGCGGACCGCGCCCGGTTCGGGTCACTCGTGCAGCGCGTTCGGGTCGGGGTCGCCTTCAATCGCGCTCTCGAGGACGCGTACAGCACGGACGTACGCAAGCTCGAATACGAGTGGCGTGAAGACGTGAAAAAACACCTGCGCCTGCTCCCGCTTCTCACGGGTGGCGGTCTGTTCGGCGCGCTCACGGGCGCTCTTCTCATGGCCGCTTGGGTTCGTCGCCGACGACACGCAAAAGCGAAGCTCGCGCAGTGGGCGCGTGAAGAGGCCGAGAGCGATGTCGCCCGGGTGGCGCATCGAGCCAATCCAGCGCTTGCCGCGCCCGACGTCATCCCCGACGACGGGCCTCCAAGAGTCCCATCGATGCCCGTCGTGGAGCACGAGGGCCGCTGGTATACTTTGCATTGAGTTAAGACTCTCGGAGATCACCTGAGCCTCACTCCGCCTTCGCCTCTCGGCTCGGCTCCGTTCGGCATCCGGGATCCTCATTAGACCCCGGGGGGAGCGCGCCGCTCCCCCCGAAAAACCCCCCAGCGGGAGTTGCGACTCGGGACTCGCTTCACTTTATGCGGGGTCGGTATCAGGGATTCCAATTAGACCCCGGTGAGCGGTGGTCCGGGGCGGGGACATGGGTAACGCTCTAAGGACAAGACTGGGTGACAAGTCAACGCCGGGGATGCCCGGGAGGAGCACCGGGCGATGGGTTTCGCGAGCAGCTTGTGCTTCAGGCCAACGCTCCTGCTCTCACGGCAAATTGGCGTCAGCGCTGCTCAAGAATCGCGCGGTTGCAGCTCCCGCTGGGGGGTTTTTCGGGGGGAGCTGCGCAGCTCCCCCCGGGGTCTAATTGGAATCCCTGACGCCGTAACGGAGCCGAGCCGAGAGGCGAAGGCGGAGTGAGGCTCAGGTGATCTCCTTCGCCATCCACGTCATGAGGCTCAGGGGATCTCCGAGTATCCAAACGTCATCGAATCACGGTTGGGCAGCCCGCGACCACGCGTACGTCGAGCACGTCGCCGGCCATGATCTTCTGGCATGTATCGCCGAGGATGGTCACGGTTTGACCTTGGAGCACCCAGTTGCAGGTGGAGGGGTAGGTGCTCGCCAGGACGCTCGCTTCGCCTGGATCGGAGTCCATGGCGTCGGAGCTTGCATCGAATCCGCCCTCACCCTCTAGCGCGGTTTCTAGAGCTGCGTCGTTGGCTGCTGGTGTCCCTACGTCGGTCCCGCTCTCGCTCGATGAAATGGCGTCGGCGCCGGTCTCGGCGCCGCCCGCGGTGCTCGTCTCGGCGCCGCCTGCCACGCCTGAGTCGGACCCGCCTTCGAGTGCGCCGGGGTCGATGCAGCCCGCACCGGTCGCGAGGGGTTGCTCGTCGATAAACACGTTGACGAGGTTGGGATTGGGCGGCACCGCATCGAGCGTCAACTGGCAGTTGCCCGCGATTTTGCCGGCTACTTGAAAGAGCGCCGACTGAAGCGCCGGCTCGTCGGTGGTCGCAACGTCGTAGTACTGCGGGCCGGGGCCGTTCGCGTCGCGCGCCGTGCCTCCCGCCGTGGCGAGCGCGTTGAGGAGCGTGGCGTAAGGGGCGCTGCCGGGAACGCCCACGACGTAGACCGGAAAGTCGTTGTCTGCGAGCGCCTGCACGGCAAGGGTCGTCGGCTCGGCGTCGAGACAGTCGAGGGCGCCGCCCGGACCGGCGCAGCAATTGGTGTTCGTCGCGCACCCCGGCGTCGCTTCGATGTCGAGCTGACACTGCGCGGCGCCGCACACTGCGTTCGGGTTACAGTTCGGGCCTCCGTCGGTTGCCAGAACGACATACGTCTTGCCCGGAAACGTCTTGAGAAGAGGCAAGAGGCCCGTGAGAGTCGCCGCCGTCGGTGTTCCCCCCTGCGCTCCGACGCTTCCCAAGGTCTCCAAAATCGCGGTCGCGGTCGGCCCGAGCTCCCGAGATGGCACGTCTCCGCGGCTAAGCGGGATGACGGCGTCGCCGGTGGCGCACGTGTCGGGTCCGGCCGCGGGGTTCGGAAAGACCGCAACGCCCACATTCACGCGGGGGCCGAGCTCCAGCACGACCGTCGTGATGACGTTGACGATCGTGCCCCACTTGTTGTCTTCGTTCATGCTCCCGGAGCGATCGAGCACGAAGTAGAGATTGGGCACTTGCCCGAGGGGCTGGTCGACGCACGCGCACACGTCTCCGTTGGGGCCGAGGTTGCAAGTGGCCACGGCCGGGCTCGCGTCGTTCACGAAGAACGCGGTTCCGGCTTCGTTGGCGTAGTCAGAAAGGTCGGGCGGGCGGCTGGGCGCGCCGCATCCCGGAGCGGAGGCCACCCCGACTCCGCACGCCACCGCCAGCGCCGCGAGCGTGCTCGAATCGAAGCGACGGCCGGACAGCACGAAGGATCATTGTAGCCTAAAGTCCGTGTCTACCTTTTGGACGGCCCCGGCTCGCGTCGCGCGGGTCGCCGTCGTAGCGGTCCTCGCGGTGCTCGCCCTCGGAGGGATCCCGGGGGCGAGGCTTCGCTCGATGAGTGTTCCGGGGCCGCCGGGCGTTCCGGCGACGGTCCAGGATCGAGACGGCGCCGTCGAGGTCACGGTAGTTGACGGCGCGGGGGGAACTCCGCTCGCGAAGGCTCGCGTGAGAGCGCTCGCCGTCATCGGAGACCGTGTCTACCTGGGCGGCGAGGGCGAGACCCCTGCGAGCGGCCGGGTGCGCCTCGCGGGTCTGCCGCGGGGTGAAACGTGGATTCTGGCGGACGCCCCCGGACATGCTCGAGGGTCCGCGCACATCGCTCTTGGCGTCGAGCCGCGGAGCGTCGCCATCGAGCTAGAGCCGGGCCATGCGCTGAAGGTCACGGTTCGCGACGAGATTGCGACGCCGGTCGCCGGTGCGGAAATCGAAATTCTCTCGACGACCGATCCGCTGCCGGTCGGCGCTCGCGCCGGGGCCGACGGCTCCGTGGAAGTGACTCGCCTCGGAGCGGGGCCTTGGCACGTCACGGTACACGCGCAAGGATTCGACGATTCGACGGGCCGAGCGGAGCGCGACGGGGACACGGTCGCGATCGTCCTGCGCAAGCTTGGCGCGATCGTCGTTCATGTCGTCCAACCCGACGGCAGGGATGCAGACCACGCGCAGGTTGCCGTGGCAGGCGCGATTCTGTGGCCCGCTCGGTCGACCGAGACCGACGCCCACGGCGACGCGCGCATCGCGGGTCTCGGGGCAGGCACGTATGCCCTGCGCGCGAGTCGAGGCGATGCCGCCTCGCCCATCGAACCTGCCATCTCGGTCGGGCGGGGACAAGAAGCGGTCGCCGTGCTGCATCTCGCCCCCGGCCGCTTCGTGAACGTTCGCGTGACGGGCGGCGAGGGCGACGATGCGGACCCTATCGCCCATGCGCGCGTCACGCTTGCAGAAGGGGGCCTCTCGCCTTTTCCGCTCGAAGCGTCGACGGACGCCAAGGGCCGGGCCCGACTCGGTCCTATCGCGGCGGGGCTCGCCAGCGTCGGCGCCAGGGCCGACGGCTACGTACCGCGAGGCGCGGTGGCGATCTCCGACCCGCCCGCGCCCGAGACGCGTGTGTCCTTGGTTCGCGCCGGCGTTCTCTCGGGCCGGGTGGTCGACACGCGGGGCAATGCGGTCGACGGCGCGACGGTCGAGATCTCCGGAACCGATACGATGGGTGGGCCGATCCTCGACGACCCTCGTCGCTCGAGCTTTCAAGCGGCGCATTTCGACGCGATGCTCGCGGGGCCCTCGCCCCTCGTGGCCTCCGGCGAGCTCGGCGTAATGCCTGGGCCGGTCCCGCCCATCCCCGCCGCGGGGATCTACGGCGCTTTGCCGGCCGAGCGCGCCGGGCTCGATGCCGAGCCTTGGGTCACGCGAGACGACGGAACGTTCCGAGCGTCGCCGGCGTCTCCGGGGCGCGTGCGGGCCTTCGTGCGCCATCCTCAATATGTCGAAGCGCAGAGCGACATCGTGACGCTCGTCCCCGGCGGCGAAGCCGAGGTCAAGGTCGTGATGCATCGCGGCGGGTCGCTCGAGGGTCGCGTGCTCGATTCACGCGAACGGCCCGTCGCATCGACGCGTGTCTTCGTTTCGGCCACGCGCGGCACGCTGGAGCGCATGACTCAAACGGCGAGTGACGGAACGTTCGCATTCGCGGCTCTCCCCGAGAGCGTCACGCTGACCACGAGCACCGCCGACGACGAAACGCCCGATGTCCGTACGGCGCTCGAGGTTCCGGAAGGCGGGCGTCGCGAAGTCACCGTTCACCTTCCCGCGCCGAGGAGCCCGCTCGTCGTGACCGTGGTCGACGAGCGCGGCGCGCGCGTCGGTGCGGCGCAGGTGAGCGCACGATCGCTTTCCGTGGACGCCCCCCTGCGCGTGACGGCGTTCACCGACGACCGCGGCGAGGCCGTTCTCAAGCGCGCGCGGGGGGTGCCTCTTCGCGTCGAAGTGACGGCGCCTTCGCGAGCGCCTCGCGTGGTGGTGACGGACGCAAGTCGCGAGACGCTTCGAGTCGAGCTCGAGCCCGCGGAGACGATGACCGGCGAAGTGGTCAGCGCCCGCGGCCGCGAGCCCATCGCGGGCGCCGAGGTCGCGCTGCACCTCGATGGGGGCGTGCGCCGGGCGCGCACGGACGCCGAGGGTCACTTTGCTCTGAAGGATCTCCCCGCCGGAGCAGGGCGCATGGCGGTGCGCGCGTCGGGGTTCGCCAGCACGGAGCGCACGATTGCGGTGCCCGACACCAACGGCCGTCGCGAGTCTGCCCTGGAACGCATCGAGCTCGGGCCGGAGGGCATCGTCGAGGGAGACGTGGCCGATTCTCGAGGCGACCCGGTGGTGGGCGCCCGCGTGGCCGAGGGCTTGGCCCCCACCTGGCTTCTCGTCGGCTCGACCCCGGGCGACGTCGCGGTGACCGATGCCAAGGGCCGCTTCACTCTGCGCGGGCTCGCCGAAGGCACGATCACCGTCGAAGCCTACTCACCCGATGTCGGTCGCGGGCGCGCGTCGGGCGTCACGGTCGTCGCGGCACGCACGACGGATCGGGTTCACATCGTGATCGACCGAGACGTCGCGGGCGCCAGCGAGCCGGTCGCGAGCGGCGGCGTGGCCGTGACGCTCGGGGAGACCGGGACGCCCATCGAGGTCGTCATCGTTTCGGTGGCCGAGGCAAGCGAAGCCGAGCGCGGTGGCGTGACCGCCGGCGACGTTCTGCTGGCCGTCGATGATGTGCCGGTTTCCACGCTCGAGCAGGCGCGCTCGAGGCTGAGCGGACCCATCGCGGACGACGTCGTCTTGCGCATCCGTCGCGCGGACGCCGTGCTGCTGCTACGTGTGGCGCGCGACGCCGTGCACCGCTGACTAAGCGCCGGGCTGCTCGGTCCGCGAGAGCGCCTCGATCATTTCGGGCGATAGGCGCCGGAGCGTGAGCGTTTGGTCGATGTAGGCGAGTCTCGTCGACCCTTCTGTGCAAAGCACTTCGTCGGCGGCTCGGACGATGCGGTAGTCAAAACGCACGCTCGCCGCTCGGACCTCGCCGAGAGACGCCTCGATGTCGAGCTCGTCGTCGAAGCGCGCGGGGGCTCTGTACTTCAATGTGACCTCGGCCACCGCGAGATGGATCCCGCGGTCCGCCCAAGTGGCGTAGGTGACGCCGCGACGGCGCAGCCACTCGACGCGCGCGACCTCCATGTACGCGAGGTAGCTCGCGTGGTGCACGATGCCCATGAGGTCCGTCTCGGCGAATCGTACGCGGAGGCGCACGCGGCTCTTGCCGGCGCTCGGGGCGAGGGGTGCGGGGATCACGACTTCTCGCCCGTATCACGACTGCATGGCAGACGTCACGAGCACGCGCATGGGCTACCTTGACCGAATGGCTGCGAAGAGGCGCCTTCCCCTCGCGCCCTCGACGGGGGATGCCGACGCGGATCCCACACGCGCTCCTTGGCAATGGGTGGGCTTCGGGACGGTGGCCATCTTCGTGGCGTGGCTTCCTCTTTCGGGCGCGGCGTCGGCGCTGGCCTCGCGGATGGTCGGGCCGACCGCCTCGAGTCGGTTCGAGCTCACCCCCGAGGCCATCGGGATATTCGTGGGCATGTCGGCTCTCGCGCTCGGCCTGGCGTCTCTCATCGGAGGCCTGGTCGTCGGCCGATGGGGCGGCCCTGGAGTGGGCATTCGCGAGGCGACTCTGGCGGCTCTCGTGGCGGCCCTCGTCGCGATCGCGGCCTCTTGGGCCTCCTTCGGCATCACTCTCAGCGCGCTTATTGTCGTGCCTTTCGCGCTGCCCTTCGCGGCGCTCGGAGGCAAGCTCGGGCGCGCAGCGCGGCGGTAGCTTAGACGAGTACGCGCCAGGTCGTCACGCCGCCCCCCGGCACATCCTGAAGCTCGATGCCTAGGGCGTCGAGCTCTTTGCGGATGGCGTCGGCGCGGGCAAAGTCTTTGGCCAATCGCGTCTCGCTGCGCTCTCGGACTTTCGCTTCGATGGAGGCCGCGTCAAGCCCTCGTAGAGCGAGGCGACGCGCCTTCGCGTGCTCGAAAAACTCGTGCGATGCCCGTTGGACGAGCCCAAGCGGGCGGCAGCACGCGTCGAGGGCCAGGGTGGCGGCGGCCGCCAGCCCGCGCTTGTCGGCTTGTCTCTTCGGGTCTTTGTTCAGCTTGGCGATTTGCTGGGCGATTTCGTTCCCAACTCGCCCGAGCTCTCCGATGACACTGAGCGCGATCGACGTGTTCATGTCGTTGTCCATGGCCGAGAGCGCGCGCTCGGGGGCTTCACGGATCGCGATCTCTTGGGGCCCATCTCCCGCGGCTCGCGGCTCGGCACCCGCGGCGGCGGCGACGAGCGCGTCTCGTGTGGTGTAGAGATATTCGACGCGCCGCTCGGCCTCGTCGAGGGCCGGGAAGACCACGCGGCCGTCGGCCAGCTTTTCGACGTCGAAGTTCGCTTGACTGCGATAGTGAGCGCCGAGCACGAAGTAGCGAAGGGCCTCGCCGTCGTTACGCTCGAGGATCTGCGCGATCGTCACGAAGTTGCCGAGCGATTTGCTCATCTTCTCTTCGTCGACGTTCAAGAAGGCCGAGTGCATCCACAGGCGGGCGAAGGGCTCGCCCCACGCGGCCTCGCTCTGCGCGATCTCGTTTTCGTGGTGCGGAAAGACGAGATCGGTGCCGCCGCCATGAATGTCGAAATGCGGCGTCAGCAGGCTCTCGGCCATCGCTGAGCACTCGATGTGCCAGCCGGGCCGCCCCTTGCCCCACGGACTATCCCACCCGAGCATGCCGGGCTCGGTCGCCTTCCACAGCGCGAAGTCGAGCGGGTCTCGCTTGCCTTCACCCGGCTCGACGCGAGCTCCCGAACGCAGGTCGTCGATGACGCGACGCGAGAGCTTGCCGTAGCCGGGAAAGGCGCGCACCGCGAAATACACGTCGTGGCCCTTGGCGGTGGGCGTGACGTAGGCGGCTTGCCTGGCGATCAGCGCTTCGACGAGCGACACGATGGATGGGATGTTCGCGCTGACTCGGGGCTCGTGGTCCGGCGCGAGGCACCCGCACCCGCGAAGCTCCTCGGCGTTGATGGCGGCCATGCGGTTCGAGAGCTCGAGCGGGGGGACACCCTTTTCGGCCGCGCGCTGCAAAATCTTGTCGTCGACGTCGGTCACATTGCGGACGTAGGTGACGCGATAGCCCCGCGCGCGCAGAAACCGCACCAGCGTGTCGAAGACGATGAACGTGCGCCCGTTGCCGGCGTGGGCGTGGTCATAAGGCGTAGGCCCGCAGACGTAGACCTTGACGTGGCCAGGCTCGATCGGATCGAGCGGCTCGACCCGTTGAGACATCGTGTTGTAGAGGCGAACCGAGCCGCTGGGCATCGCAAGACGTCATAGTCGCATCGATGCGATTTGACACGCGCGTGATATGCATCGAAGCGCGATGCGTGGCCTGCGACTTATCGCCCTCGCCTGCCTTGCGGGGTGCGCTCATGCCGATGCGCTCGAAAACGGCGTGCTGCGCAAGGGCGACCTGACGTTGCAGCTCGGGCCGATTCCCGAGAGCTGGAGGCGCATCCAAGTCGACGGCGGCGATCTCGCGTACCGCGACGAAGCTCGGGGGGCGTCGGCGCTGCTCGACGTGCGATGCCGGCGCGGCGATGACGCTCCGCTGGTCTCGCTCACCGCTCACCTAATCATCGGCACGACCGACCGTGCCATCGACAAGCAAGAAGTCGTCGGGTTCGACGGCCGCGAAGCCTTGCACACGCTTCTCTACGCGAAGCTCGACGGCGTTCCGATGCGCTACGACATCTACGTGCTGAAAAAGGACGGCTGCGTCGACGACTTCGTCTACGTGGCGCCGCCCGAGCACTTCCAGGATGGCGCCGCGGAGTTCGAGCGCTTCGCCTTGGGGGTGCACGTTCAGTCGAGCGCTCCTCTCGGAAGCTCGGCGAGGGATCCGTGAGCAGCGGTCCGGTTTCGCAGTCGATTCCGCCGCCGTCAGGCCGGGTCTCGCTCTCGCTCCCGCCCCCGCAGCCGCCACGGAGTCATTCCTGGCGCGACAACGCGCTGAGCTTCGTGCAGCACATGGGCGACATCGGTCTTTTGACCGCTCGCGCAGCGAAAGCCCTGGTGAAGCGTCCCCTCGAGGTGGCCTCGACCCTCTACCAGATCGAGGCGCTCGGCGTGAGCTCGCTCGGCATCGTGGCCGTGACGTCGATCTTCATCGGAATGGTGATGACCATTCAGTTCGCCTTCGGGCTGCAGCGCTTCGGCGGCGTCGAATACATTCCTCGAGTCATCGTGCTCGCGTTCGTGCGCGAGCTCGGCCCCACGTTGACCGCGGTCATCGTCGGGGGCCGCATCGGCAGTGGCATCGCTGCCGAAGTGGGGGCCATGAACGTGACCGAGCAGATCGACGCGATTCGTGCGCTCGGCGGCGACCCGGCCAAAAAGCTCGTCTTGCCGCGCGTTGTGGCCGCCATGATCGTCATGCCTTTCTTGAGCATTTTCGCCGACACGCTCGGTACGCTCGGCGCCGTTTTCGTCGCGAACGTCGAATACGGCATCGCGCCGCGTCTCTTCATGCAGAGCGCTCTCGAGACGGTGCTGTTGAGCGACCTCTTCTCGGGCCTCGCCAAGACACCGATCTTCGGCTTTATCATCGCCATCGTCGGGTGCCACTTCGGCATGAGCACCAAAGGCGGTACCGAGGGCGTCGGCCAGAGCACCACGCGAACGGTCGTCGTCGTGTCGATCTCCATTCTCGTCGCCGACTATTTCTTGACGCGTATCTTCGTCACGCTGCAACCAGGTTGAAGTTGACGCACGCGACTTCGGATCTGATGATTCCCGCCGCGATGCCCCCCGCCCCGGTCGTCTTCACGCTCGAGGAGGTCAACGCGCTCTTGCCGCGCCTCAAAGAGCTCATGGCGGTGCAGATGGGCCGCAGGAGCGAGATCGAGGGCAAGCTCGAGCGGCTCGCGGGTTTGCTCGGAACCCTTCCGGATACGATCGAAATCGAAGAGCGCGATCCTTCCCACGTGCGCGATCTCAAACGCGACTTGGTCGAGAACGTCGAAGTGTATCAATCGTCGTGGCGTGAAATCGAGGCTCTGGGCGTCGTGCTCAAAGATGCCCGCGCCGGGCTCGTCGACTTCTACGGCCACGTCGACGGCAAGGCGGTGTGGCTGTGTTGGAAGTTTGGCGAAGAAACCGTGATGCACTACCACGACCTCGACCAAGGCTTCGCCGGCCGCCGCCCCATCGAGGCGACGCTGCGTCACCGCCATCTCAACTAGTAGATCCGCGAGCGCGATGCGAGCGCGATCCCCGCGTGTCTTCCTGGCGACCCTGGCGCCCCGGCGGTAAGTCTCTCTCTGCATGGATCTCGACGCGGCGGCTCGGGCGATCGACGCGTTCTTGAAAGCGCTGGGGCACGACCCCGAGGGGGAGCCTTCGCTCGCGGGAACCGGCGCGCGCGTCGCGACGATGTTCGCCGGCGAGCTTCTGGCGGGGAGAGCCGTCGACGTCGACACGCTGCTTTCGCAAAGCGTATTTCCCGGGCGGACGGAGCTCGTCGTCGTCCGAGACATCCCCGTCGTGACGACGTGTCCGCACCACCTGACGCCTTCCACCGGTGACGCGACTTTGGCCTTCGCACCCGGCGAGCACTTGGTCGGCATCGGGACGGTGGCGCGCGTCGTCGACGCCTTCGCGCGCCGGCTTTCGCTTCAGGAGGAAATCGGACAGCATACGGCCGCGTTGCTTTACAAGCACCTTGCGCCTCGCTGGGTCGCCTGTCGAATCACGTTGAGCCATGCCTGCATGACGACCCGTCGCGAGTGTGCGAAAGGATCGCGCGTGGAGACGCTTGCGGTCGCAGGCCGAGAGGTCGACCTGGCAATTGTCCATTCCGCCTTGGGGGTGGGCCGGTGAGCGCCCGACCGCGCGGACGGCTGCGTTGAGGCTCGTGGGCCGCGTCGCGCTGTCAGCTCTCGACGGAGGAGCGATGGTGAGGCTCGAAGATCCTCCGTTCCACGTGCTCGTCACCCTCATCGGTCCCGAGCCGTTCGCGATCGAAGATTCGTGCAATCACGCTGGCGCGAGCCTGAGCGAAGGCACGAGGCACGGCGACTGCGTCATGTGCCCGATGCACGGCTACATCTTCGATCTCGCCACGGGCAAGCTCGTCGAGCCGCGGGGCCTCTGTGGCGACCAGCGAACATTCATCGCTCGGCGCGACGGTGAGCAAGTCGTGGTCTGGGACGTCGGCGCGGGTGTGGCAGTCCTGGGCCCGTGACCTTTTTGCCCTGTCGCGAAAAAGAAAGTGCCCGTGCAAAGGGGCCGGGGGGGCAGCCGCACTCTACACGGGCAACCACCACCAAGCAGGAGGTGTGCCAGCGGCGTTTCTCGAGAAAGCGCGACTTCCTATCGCTCCAGCGTGCAAAGTTGAAAGGGTTTCGTCCGCGGTTGAACGACGGAGCTCTCGGCGCTCATTGCGGGATGCATCGCAAGTGAAAGTAGCGATGCGCGCAATACACCATCGCGCCGAGAGTGCTTGAACCTGTCCGCAGCAAGGAAGGTGCTCGCGATCCGTGCACGAGCTCTCGCGCAGGGGCTGCCGCTTCTCGCTCTGTCGAACCTACGACAGCCTCGACACACGCTCGATCGGCCGACATCCGCACGCGCGTCGTGACCCCGGCGAGCGTGGCGGCCCAGTTTTCACCAATGCGGATATCGACGGAAGCGGGATACGAGAGGTCGAGGACCCAGCCGGGCTCATCACCCGCGCAGACGGCAAGGGCGCCGTCGACCGCACCCAGAGAGGCAAGGGGCGACGGATCAGACACCTCACCCGAGTCCGGATCGACGCCGACAATCCAGATGGATCCGTCCCCGGCAAGATCAGGCTGTCCTTCGACGGCGACGCCAATGGCTCTGCCGTCGGTGCGGAGCGCCAGGTGGACCCGCGGGCGGGCTTCGAAGGTCAGACGAGGCAGGCGGGCCAGCTCGCGCGCAACCGCTTCGTCGAGCGTCCAGAGCACAGTCGCCGGCGGCTCGCGTGCACGCTGCGAGGTCGCAACGTACCAGCGCCCCTCGAGGCGCGCGGCGGCTTCCACCGTCTCGAACGAGTCGGCGGGCGGACGGACCCAAGCGGGTGGATGTCCGCTCTCGAGGAGCGCTACCCGGGTGCCGGACGCCCCCGAGCCTGCACGAACCACGAGCAACGCATGGTCGGCGTCGTCGCCCGGGAGCACGGTCCACCCGTTTTGCCAGGCGCCGAGGGTGCGCATCGCGGCCTGCGCCGCCTCCAGCTTGGGCCATGGTGCCGGCGACGGCGCCGAAGAGCGCACTTGCAACTCCGGGCCCCAAGGCCATGCCCAGAGAAGCACCCAGTGCGACGCTCCATCCCACTCTTGGTCGCGCGGCCCCCAGGCGTAGGCGCGCGCGAGCGGCACGGCTCGTAAATCGTCCAAGTCGCTCGATGGGTTCGCCCAGAGGCCCACCAGTCCGCCCGGGATCGCAGGGGCATCGCGGCGCCAGAGGGCGGGGAAGCGCGTCACGGGCTTGGCGGGCGGATCGTATTCTGCTGACGGTCGCGCTGCGCTCGAGCTGTCCTCCGATAGCGCCGTGGGCTCGCACGCAAACCGCAATGCAGTCGCCGATGGGGATCGAGGTCGAGGCAAAGGCTCGGGGGCCGGCTCATTCGCGGCCGGCTCGGCGCCCCAGCCCACGCGCACCCAGCCCGCGGCCAGGCATCCCACTGGGCCACAGACGTGCTCCTCGGCCTCGGCCGCCTCGGGCAAAGGGTCTGGCAGGCTGACGCCTTTGATCCAAGTCATCCCTCCGTCGGTCGTCTCGAACCCCACGTGCGAGCGCGGCCAACCGAACCCCCAGCGGCCCGCCACCACCGGCGTCCCCGCGTCGCGGATGTACTCCCCCAGGCGCACCTCGCCATCGAGCGATATTTCGATTCCCATGACCGTGCCGGCCAAGTCGACCCACCCGCCGACCCACCCGGGCCGGCGCTGCTCGAAGCCGTCCATCCAGACGCCGAAGCGAAGCGTGCGCGCGACGTCGCTCGGCAGCGCCGGGAACGACACCGGTCGCGAGATCTCACGTGAGCCCTCGGTTCGCGTGATCCGCGCGGTCCCGAGATCGCCGCCAACCGGCGGCCTCAAAACCGCAGTCTGTCCGTCCGAGAGAACGACCAGACGCGCGCCCGGGCCTCGCGCGATTCGATCGCTCCATTGTCCGTTTGGCGACATCGCGCACCATACCGTCGCGTCACCTTCGTCCGGGGCCTGCGCGCGGTCTTGGCAAGATCCGCGCACGGCCAACGCTCCGTTGCCGAACGCGTTCACCTGTCGTGGCTCGGCGAATCGTCGAGCTTCGACCAGCTTCGATGTATCCGCCGCCCAGACGTAGATGCGGGTCGTTCCGTGGGGCTCGCCGCACGTGAACCCGAACGCGCCGCGATCACGATCCGTGGCGAGGGAGAAAGGGTGACACCGCGCCGGGTTCATCGGGAACGCGTTGGGGGCGTCCTCCGCGACCGATCCGTCCGCGAGGCGGATTCGGGTAAGCGTCCCGTCTCGGGCGACCAGCGCCGTCGCGTCGGTCAGAGGCCATCCGTCAGTGACCGCGAGCGCGAGAGCTCGGACCCCGGAGAGCTCGCGGCCTTCGCCCCGAGGTGTTTCTGAGCTTGGAAGGCCTGAACGGCCCGCACGCTCTTGCGGCTCGAGAGGACGCGGAGCAGGGTGCCACGTGCTGCCCGCATCCTCGGTGACCAGCACCCCGCGCAGATCCGCGATGACGGTCGCGTGCCATGCGTCCTGGGCCGAAACCGAGGCGAGCCATGGCGCCGCCGGCAGGGGACCGACATCGAGACGGCTCCCGTCGCGAGGGTCGATGGCGGCGAGCGTTCCACGGCCGAAGCGTAGGTAGACGCGGTCGAGCCCGACGAGAACCTCCTCGATCGGAACCGAACCGACCGAGAGCCGGCGCAGAGTGCCGAGCCAGCTTTGGGCTTGCCAAAGCTGAGGCCCCGCGGTGAAGAGAAAGCCGCCCCCCAGCCGGTCCGGGACCTCGACCGCGCGCCAAAGCACGCCCGGCAAGACCCCCGCTCCGGTCAGAAGCGTTCCGTCAGGTCGGACGACCAAGCGCACGCCCGCTATCACCTTTCGAACGCCGCCCCCCGGCTCGGCCCCCGGAATCGGCGCTGCGTCGAGCCGCTTGGGAAAAAGGCGAGCGCCCATGACGGTCGGATCGTCAGCCGAGCGAAGGTCGACCGTCCTCAAGCCGGCCGCCGCGCGCAACTGCGGCGGCAGGGCCGGGCGCGCTCTTGGCGACTCGCCCGCCGCCCCGCAACCGAGCGCAGCGCACAAGGCGGTAGCGATCCCGAGCCAGCCGCACGAGCTACGGAGGCTAAAGGCGCCGAGGGCGGAGGGGCTCACGGAGAGAATGCTAACAGCCGTCCCGAGAAGTCGGAGTGGACCGGTCGCCGGAGATGATCCAATCTCTGGCCCATGTCCTTTGTCGTCGCCGTCGTTGGCGCCACCGGTGCGGTGGGTCGTGAGATGCTTCGTGTCCTCGAGCAGCGCCGCTTTCCGATCAAGCGGCTGGTTGCCCTGGCGAGCAAGCGGAGCGCAGGCAGCCGGATGCCGTTTGCAGGTTCCGAGGTCACCGTGGTCGAGCTCACTCCGGCCGCATTTCAGGGCGTCGACATCGCCCTCTTCAGCGCGGGGGGGAGCGTCTCTCGCGAGTTCGGTCCGATCGCGGCAAATGCCGGGGCGGTGGTCGTCGACAACTCGAGCGCCTGGCGAATGGATCCCGACGTTCCGCTGGTGGTGCCCGAAGTGAACATGGAGGCGGCCGCAAATAGGCCGCGAGGGATCATCGCAAACCCGAACTGCGCGACGATCCAAATGGTCGTGGCCCTCAAGCCTTTGCATGACGCCGCCCGCATCAAGCACGTCGTCGTGTCGACCTACCAGGCGACAAGCGGCAAGGGTCACGCCGCGGTCACGGAGCTTTTGGCCCAGACCCGCGCGAAGCTCGACGGCATTTCCCTGAAGCCGAGTGTCTTTCCGGGGAGCATCGCCTTCAACGTCCTTTGTGACTGGCAGGCGGGCGAAGACGACTACTCGGAGGAAGAGACGAAGATCGTGCATGAAACCAAGAAGATCATGGGCGATCCCGGCATCGGCGTCTCGCCGACGACCGTGCGCGTCCCGGTGATCAACGGTCACTCCGAAGCGCTTCACGTGCAGTTCGCGCGGCCCATGAGCGCCGCCGAAGCTCGGCGCTTGCTGCGCGATGCCCCCGGCGTCGTCCTGGTCGACGGGCCCTACGCTCCGGGAAAACACCCTCAGCCGGTGGAGGCGTCGGGAAAGGATGCCGTGTTCGTGGGGCGGGTTCGCGACGATCTGGCGGTTTTGGGCGCCATCAATCTATTTGTGGTCAGCGACAATCTGCGCAAGGGCGCCGCGCTCAACGCCGTGCAAATCGCCGAGCGGATAGACCTCTAGACCCGCGAGTGCTTGCCCAGCCGTTGGGCGATGCGAAAGCCCATCTCCAGCGTCTGCCGATAGTTGAGGCGGGGGTCACAAGCGCTCGCGTAGTTTTTGTCGAGGTCGTCGACCGTAATGCCGGCCGCGCCACCGACGCATTCGGTGACGTCCTCACCCGTCATCTCGAAATGCACGCCCCCGAGCCGCGTGCCGCAGCCCTCGTGAACGTCGAAGGTGAGCTCGACCTCTCGCAGGATATCGTCGAAGACGCGCGTTTTCACGCCGGACGGCGCCACCTGAGTATTGCCGTGCATGGGGTCACAGACCCAGAGCACGGTCCGGCCCGAGCGCTGGATAGCCTCGACCAGGGCCGGGAGGACGTCGGCCACTTTCGAGGCGCCCATTCGCGTGATGAGCGCCATCTTGCCGGGCTCGTTCGAAGGATTGAGCACGTCGAGCAAGCGCATGACCTGATCGGATGTAACGCTCGGCCCGATCTTGACCCCCACCGGATTGTCCACGCCTTTGAAGAACTCGACATGCGCGCCGTCGAGCGCCCGCGTCCGTTCACCGATCCATGGGAAGTGGGCGCTTAGGTCGTACCAGCCCGCGCGCCGCGGAACGTGGCGGGTCTGGGCCGATTCGTAGTGGAGGTTGAGCCCTTCGTGGCTCGTATAAAACTCGACTTTCGTCAGGTCTTCGACCGAGCGCTCCCCGAGGGCTTCCATGAACCGTAGGGCCTCGCCCAGCTGATTCGTCGTGCGCTCGTATTCGTGACGCAGAGAGTCGGGCACGCTCGCGCGCTTGAAGAACGAGAGCTCCCAGAACTCGGGGTGGTGAACGTCCGCAAACCCGCCGGCCGACAGCGACCGGATGAAGTTCAGCGTCATCGCCGCGTGGCTGTAGGCGACGATCATGTTGTCTGGGTCGGGACGCCTCCCCATGTGGGTGAAGTCCGCGCGGTTGACCATGTCGCCGAAATAACTTGGCCGCTCGACCCCCTCGCGCGATTCGACGGCCTTGCTTCGCGGCTTGGCGTACTGCCCGGCGAATCGGCCTACCCGAACGACCGGCTTTTTGCCCTCGTGAATCATCACGAGCGACATCTGCAGAAGAATCTTGAGCTTGTTGGCGATGACTTGGGGTCGACAGTCGGCCAGCGTCTCGGCGCAGTCGCCCCCTTGCACGAGAAACCGCTTGCCGGCCTGGGCTTCGGCCAGAAGCCGCTTGAGCCTCTCGACCTCCCAGGACGTGACCAGGGGCGGTAGCTGGCAAAGACGCGTGAAAGCCTTCTCCAGGGCGCCCGGGTCCTCGTATTCGATCGCCTGGGTGTCGAGCCTGGACTTCCAGGAATGAGGCGTCCAAGAAGAGGTCATCTCAGTTTTGTCTAGCACGGGCCTGAATTGCGTGGATGCGCATGAAATCACACGCTCGGGTGGCTCAGCTGAGCCCGTCTTCCCCCTTCGAGGTCAGGAAGTATGCCACACCTGCTTCTTGACCCTCCGGCCCAAGGCGGTTATTCGGTGGGCGACAGAGACGGGATCCAGCCGTGCGCTGTGCGCGCCGCTGGAGGCGGACGGCGCGGGGAGCAGAGGAAGCACTTGTATGGGCAGTCGACTGACCTGGCCGCAGATTTGTAGGAGCGACGAGTTCCGAGGGCGTTGGGTCGCCCTCGATGAATGCAAGTACGACCCCGGCACCGCGCAGCCCGCTGAAGGCTTCGTCATCGATTCGGATGAAGACCTGGTCTCGCTCTGCAGCCGCATGCAGGCCAGCGACAGCAAGCACTGCGCGATTCTGTTCTGCGAGGCCACCGGCTTTCTCGAGGACGGCCCACCGGGCTCTTCGCGCCGATCCTCTCCGCCGCCCACGCCGCCGCGGGCGTATCATTGACGTTGAGACTCTCGGAGATCACCTGAGCCTCACTCCGCCTTCGCCTCTCGGCTCGGCTCCGTTCGGCATCCGGGATCCTCATTAGACCCCGGGGGGAGCGCGCTCCCCCCGAAAACCCCCCAGCGGGAGTTGGGGACTCGGGACTTGCCCTCCGCGCGGGAGTTGGGACTCGGGACTTGGGACTTGCCCTCCGCGCGGGAGTTGGGGGCTCGGGACTCACTTCATGCGGGGGCGGAGGACGGCTTTGCCGTCCTTGATGCCGACCTCGAAATCGACGGGCTTGCCGTGCTTTTCGCGTAGGCGAGCGCTGGACGAGCGAAGGCTTTCGGCGAGCCCCTCGTAGGTGAGGGCGGCGGTTGACTCCTTCTGTCGCCTCTTGGCTTCGACGTATTCGACGTAGAGCTGTCGCACGCGGTATTCGGGCAGGCCGTCGTCATGGCGAGGGGGTGGATGTGCCGGCGCCGGCGGGACCTTGGGGGGAGTCGCTTGGGGCGTTGGTGCGGCTTTGGGCGAAGGAGTCGCTTGGGGCGCGGGCGCGGCCCTCGGCGGAACGGTCGCTTGGAGCGCGGGGGGACCTTTGGGCGGAACGGTCGCTTGGAGCGCGGGCGCGGCCTTGGGCGGGGCGACCGCGGGGGGCAAGGAGCCTTTGGGCGGAGCGACAGCGGGGGGCAGGGAGACCTTGGGCGGAAGAACTGGCGGGGGCACCGAGACTTTGGCCGCGGAGGGCAGGGGCGGCGGTCGCGGCGCGGGAAGAATAACGGGGCTCGGAGCGCGTGAAGCAACCGGCTCCGCCGCGGGCCGACCCCGAGCGGCTGGCGGCTCGATGGGCTTCGGCGGAGGCGGGGCAAACTCTCTGTCGAGCTCTTCGAGCTCCGCCGCGAGATCGCGAGGCGGTGGGGCCAAGGGCTCGGGCTCGGCAGCTGGCGGAGGGGCGGACCGCCGCCGGTCGACGCGATAGACGTTCCGCTTGTAGGTGCCGTTCTCGATCTCGCGGCAAATGCGTTGCCAGTGCGATTGGAAGGTGTTGTAGCGCTGCAAAATCATCTGAAAGCGAAAGCGCAACGCCGTGTTCCGGATTTGCTCCTTTCGCAGGACGTGGATTTTCCTCTCGACGTCCTTGCGCGGCACGGCGGGTTCGATTCGCTCGATCCCCATGAAATACTGGTCATAGAGCGACCGCAGGCGGTCGATCGCGACGTCGAGCTCCCCAATTTGCAGCTCTAAAGGCGTCAGCTCCACCGCGCCGCCCTCTCTATGGTAGCGGCACGACCCGCACGCTGTCGAAGCAGACCCGGACTTCCCAGTCGTTGAAGCCGAAGTGATCGTGGCTTGCGCCCACGAGGGGCGAGGGGTCCGGGTAGGTCAGCATTTCGACGCCGTCGATCCACCAGCGTACCGTTCGCCCATCGGTCCGCTCCACCTTGAAGTGGTAGTGCTGACCGGCCACGACCGGGCGCTCGCGAGGGTCGTCGGACGCAGGGTCCACGGAGATCTCTTTTCGGTCGGCCGCATGCTCGTCGATCCGCGCCAGGACGTGGAACTTGTTGTGCCATCCCCCGAAGATCGTCAGATAGCTGGTCGCATTCGTGTACGAGATGCCCGTGGCGGCCGAGTGGCCGTCTCCCCAATACTCGGCTTTGAGGTCGCCGTCGGGTGAGGCGCTCGTCGCGTCGAACTCGATCCTCGCGTTCACCGGCAGCGTGCGCTTGAGCCAGATTCCGTGATTGTGCGCACGCTCGCCGCAAAGCCGGCCCCCTTCGATTCGCCAGATGCCCGGCGCGGTCGCCACCCAGTCGGGCCCAGGATCGATCCACCCCGATCCGCCGGCCTCCGTCGAAGAAAGGCTGGGTGCCGCTCGCTCGAAATCGTCTTCGAAGGGCGAGCGCATGACGTCGACGACCGGTAGGGGCGAGGTAAGCGGACGTGCAGCGGTCGGTTGCGCGCTGGGACCGGAGTCTTGCGCCCCTACGCTTCCGCTGGGCACGCAGCCGCACGTCGCAAGAAGCGCGGCCACTGCCGCTGTTCGAGCTCGAATCACGACGGCCAAACTACCACAGGCCATCGGTCGCGAACGCGGCCAGGGCGTATGGGATGCGCCAGCGTCTTTTTTCTTGTAAGACGTGTGCCGATCAGGCTGGCTCGCTCCCGGAATCGACCCATGCACCCGATCCTGTTTCGTATTCCGCTGCCGCACTTTCCTCTGAAGCTCTGGTGGGGGTTGGCTCTCGTCGCGGCCTTCTCGGCGCTTTCGGCCGTCTTGTCAGGGGTCCGTCGCCAGACGAGCGATCTCGTGACTTCTCTCGTCGTCGTCGTGGCCGCCCTCGGCGCGGCCTGGAATTGGCGAGCGGTCTCGTTCGAGGCGCCCAGTCTGCCCATCTACGCCTACGGAGTGATGCTCAGCCTCTCGCTCATCGCGGGCTGGTACATCTCGCTGCCCCTCGCCGAAAAAGACGGCTTGCCCAAGGAGACGATGGCCAATTGTTACGTGGTCACAGCCCTTTGCGCGCTCGCCGGCTCTCGCGTCCTTTACGTGCTGACCAACCCAGACGAGTTTCGATCGGTGGGTGACCTTCTTGCTCTGCGTAACGGGGGCCTCGTCGCGTACGGCGGCTTCATCGGGGGCCTTCTCGGGAGCTGGGCCTTTCTCGCGTCGCGAAAGATCCGTCTTCTCGCCTGGGCCGACGATGCCGTTCCCAGTCTGGCCTCCGGGCTGCTGCTTACGCGTATCGGCTGCTACCTTTTCGGTTGCGACTTCGGCAAGCGCCTGTCCGACGGAGCGCCGCACTGGCTGAAGACTCTGGGCACGTTTCCCCACTGGCCGGCCGGCACGCTGGCCGTCGGCGAGGGCAGCCCAGCTTATGTAAGGCACATGGAAATGTACCGCGGAACGCCGCTCGAGACGGACCTCGTCCAGATGAACACGAGCTTCGCCGTTCACCCGACGCAGCTCTACGAGTCGCTCGTCGGCGCCGTGCTTCTGGGGCTGCTCCTGTGGCAGCGTAAGCAGATCCGTTTCCGCGGTCAGGTGTTTTTTCTCTTCGTCTTCGCCTACGGATTTCTCCGGTTTCTGCTCGAGCTTTGGCGCGACGACGCCGAGCGCGGGAGCTATGGGCCCATCCTCGACGTCCACGTCTTCGTCCCGGTCTGCCTGCTGCTTTTCGCGCTCGCGTTCACGTTCGGGATATCGATGGGGATTACGAATGCGACTGCGCGGGCAGTGGCGCGGGTGTTCGCGTTCGTGCCGCCGATCATCGCGTACCTCACGTTGCGGCCCGCAAGCTTCGGACAGACCGAGCCCTACCAGCTCTCCACGAGTCAGATTATCGGGCTTCTGAGCGCGCTCACCGTGGCCTACTTCTACGCGCGGTTTTGGGCCGACGCGGAAAAGCATCCCGTTCTGGCGATGAGCCTTGGCGACTCAGAGGCGCTCAAGCCTTCTGCGCGGGCACCGAGCGGTGCCGAAGCCAGCAAGGGCGACCGCGAAGAGCCCGAGGAGGCCGGCGACGATGCGGTCGCCGGAGACGACAAGGCTCAGCCAGAAGGCGCTGCCTGAAGGGTCGTCGGACGGAGCGCGGATCCGAGGTGCCGCGCCGCCTTTTGCTGGCGACCCGTCGTGCGTCTCGCCGGCTCGGCGCGCAGATCGCACGCGTCCTCGAGCCGGGCGACTTGGTCATCCTCGAGGGCGGGCTCGGGGCTGGAAAGACCTTCATGGCGCGGGCCATCCTGCGCGCAGCCGGCGCGGGTGCGAAAGTGGGCAGTCCGACGTTCGTGCTCGTTCAGGAGTACGAGACGCCCAACCGGGTCTTCGTTCACGCGGACCTCTATCGCCTGCTCGACGGCCCCACGGACCTCGAAGTGGAAGTCGCACGGCTGGGGCTCTACGAGCGTCGTCGCGAGGGCGCCATCGTATTGGTCGAGTGGGGGACGGCGGCGATTGAGCTCTTGGGCGGACGACCATCGCTCGTCATCGCGCTCTCCATCGCGGGTGCGACCGCGCGGGCCGCGACGCTGTCGGGACCGCGGGCCGATGGTATCCTCTAGCGGTCGATGGTCCGTGAGCGATCGTTCGCAGAGCGAATCGCCATCGGCGTGGCCGCGGGGCTCCTCGCGTGCGCTCTCGCCTACGCGTGGCGTCCTCACCCCACGACGCCGCGCTTGCCCAAACCCAGCGTGCTCACCACGCTTTGGGGCCGATTCGAGCTTAGCCCCGACGGGTCGCAGCTCGGCGTTCGAAGTCGCGATGGGTTGCTGAGCCGCAGCATCGGGCTCGAGGTCGTCGTCGACGGTGCGCCGCGTCCGCCCGGGGTTTCGTTTGGCGACTTGCACTCGGATCCGGACTCGCTTCGCGCGACGCTTCACGTGCCCTCCGGCGACTCGATGCTCGAGGCCGAGCTCGAAGTGCGGGCTGACCCCGATCTCGATGCGCTCGTCGTCGCTCTTCGGTGGCCTTCCGGAGCGAGCGGCGAGCACACCCTGGCTTTGAAGGCCGAGGTGCAGAGCGAAGGGCAGCCGGTTTTCGTGGCCGGCGTGGGGCCGCTCGCGGATCGCGCCAACGTCTCGGGGCTCTCTCTCGTCGTGGATGCCGAACCTCACCCCCTGGGGATTCTCTCGAGCAGCGCGCCGATCGCCGTCGAAGCCACTCCGGAAGACGCCGTCCTGCCGGTGCTCCCGATGCACCTCTCCATCACGAGCCCGCCCGGGGCGAGCGCAGCGAGCGGTGCGGATCTCTACTTCGTGGTGGCCGAATCGAGCCAGACCGTCTGGCGCACGATGGCCCGCATCGGCAAGGCACCGACGGCTCTCGTTCGCGGACACGTGACGGGGACCACGGAGCGTTCGCTCGTTTTCGGACGCGATGCGCTGGAGAGGCCGGTCGTGCGCGTGCATGTCGGTGACGATGGCGGTTTCGCCATGGAGGTACCGATCACCGCCGTCGTCTGGTACGCCGCCATCGATCCGGGCCGAGCGAGCGGTCTCGCGCCGTTCATTCCCGGTACGCCGAGCGACCTGGTTCTCGACGTGCCCCCCGGCGGAGATCTTCACGTCACCATCACGGACGCCGACACGCATACCCTGCTGACCGCTCGCCTGCTCGTGCACGGCATCGACGGCACCGTGGACCCGAGCTTTGGCCCCGACTATCGCGCCTCGGGTGCCGGGCCCGTCATCGACGCGCTTCGCGGCGAAGTGAACACGCCGCTGCCCTCGGGTCGCTATCGGGTCGCCGCGACGCGCGGCATCGAATGGAGCATCGACGCCCAGGTGGTCGACATCGGTGTCGGACGCGTCACCGAAGTCCACCTGGCACCGCGCCACGTCGTGCCGACGCCCGGTGTCATCGGCTGCGATCTCCACGTGCACGCGCGGCCCAGCTTCGACACGCCCGTCACGCCGGAGGACCGAGTTCTCTCGCTCGTCGCCGCCGGCATCGATTTCGCGGTGCCAACCGAGCACAACGTCGTCGGAGACTATTCGCTCGCGCTCGAGACGCTGGCGCTCCAAAACGAGCTTTTCAGCGTCCCTGGGATCGAAGTGACCACCTATGGCCGAGGCTTCGGACACTTCGGCGTCTTTCCGTACGAGAAGGGCACGCCCGTGCCTCCCTTTCGCCATACCAACATGGCCGCGATCTTTCGCTCGGTCCGCGGCGCCGACCCCAACCGCTATTTTCAGCTGAACCACCCACGTTTGCCGAAAGGCATCGGGTACTTCAACAACATCAACTTCGATCCGAACGGGCCGCGATCGCAGCTTCACAATCGGATCGATTTCGACGGAATCGAAGTGTTCAACGGGTACGACTCCGAAAGGCCCGAGCGGGTCGAAGGAGTCCTCCGAGACTACTGGGCTCTTCTCGGCTTCGGCTTTCGCTATACCGCGACCGGAAGCAGCGACTCGCACCGCATCCAGTTTCATTGGGCCGGCTATCCGCGCACGATGGTGATGGTCGATCCGAGCGCGACCAGCGAGACCGATTCGGCGTCCATCGACCGGATGGCGGTGGTGGCGAACGTGAAGCGCGGCCACGCGGTGGTCACCATAGGCCCAATGCTCGAGCTGACGCTCGGTAGCGCGCATCCCGGCGACGAGCTCGTGACGGCAGACGACCCTGTGCGCGGACACTTGCGCGTTCGCGCCGCGCCATGGATCGACGTCACACGCATCGACGTCATCGGGGGTGAGGTCGGGGGCTCTTGGCGAGTCGTCCTGTCCTTTTCCTCGCCGGGCCATCCGCTCGAGATTGGCAACGAGCCGGGCACCCTCGACGAAGCTGCGGCGAGAACGATTCGGTTCGATGCCGACATCGAAGTGCCCGTTGGGCCGAACAACGGCTGGGTTCAGGTCGTCGCCCGGGGAGAGCGGCGCATGGACGACATTCTGCCCTTCATGCCCGTGCCGCCACTCGGCTTCACCAATCCCATCTACGTCGTCCGTCACCCCACTCCGCCTCCACCCTATCCGGGCAGCGGCGCGCCAGGGTCACCCCCTTGAGAGATCACGGGAGATCGCTACGTCGCCAGACGCTGGCCAACCATGGTTGCTGGTCTCGCGGTTTGTCCTTGGGGCGATAGTAGTGTCCGAGCGCTTGAAAGCCTGCGGCCGTCAGCATCGCCGTCCAGCGTTCGAGGCTCCAGTACGAGCCGTAGCGCTCGCCGTGCCAGCCCTCGCCGTCGTCGCCGCGCGGGTTCGACGCGAAAAGGACGCCTGCGGGCTTGAGCGAAGCGTGGATCTCGCCGAGAACTCGCGGCAGCTCGGCCCCCGGCACGTGAAAGAGTGAAGCGTTGGCGAACACGCCGTCGAAGCGCCGGCGCGGCAGCGACAGCGCTAGAAAGTCTTGCTCGATCACCTCGCACCCCGAAGCTCTGCGAGCCATCTCGCAGAACGCCCGGCACCCTTCGAGGCCGACGGCCTCGTGCCCGAGCGCGCGAAAATGCGCGAGGTCGCGCCCAGGCCCGCAGCCGAAGTCGAGGATCACGAAAGGCGGAGGCGTCCCGATCGCATCGAGCAGCGCCGCGTAGTTCTGCGAGACGTCGTGATCCTTGGTGCCTTGCCAGAAGTCCGCGGCGCTCGCTTCGTAGTGTGCGAGCGTGCGAGCGGAGACTTCTGCGGGCGTCGTGGCGTGTGGGCGGTCGCGGTCCATGGCTCGGCTGATTGTGCCTCCCCGGCGCTCAGCGCTCTACCGTGCCGCCAGCACGCGCCCTAGGGCGGCGATGAGCGTGTCGTGGATGTGGCCGTTCGAGGCCACGATCCGTCCGCCGGTCACGTCGGCCGGCTGGCCCGTGTAGTCGGTCACGCGCCCGCCGGCGGCCATGACTATCGCGCCGCCACCCGCGACGTCCCATGGTTTGACCTTGCCCTCCCAATAGCCCTCGTAGGTGCCGTCCGCGACGAGGCAGAGATCGATGGCAGCCGAGCCGCACCGGCGCACCGCCTGACATTGCTTTTTGATCGCGACGAAAGCATCGAAGTTGTTGTCCGCGCTCGTATGGCGATCGTAGGGAAAGCCCGTCGCGAGAAGGGCGTCTTCGAACGTGCCCACTTCGCTCACCTTGCACACGTCTCCGTTTCGGCTCGACACGCCGCCGACGACCCCCGTCCATTCAACCCCGAGGGCCGGCGCCACCACGGCGCCGAGGACGGGGCGTCCGCTCTCGACGAGGCCGACGGAAACGCACCAGAACGGGTGGCCATGGACGAAATTCGTCGTGCCGTCGATCGGGTCGACGTACCAAACGGGCGCGAGCTCCCCCCCCGTCCTTTCGCCGCCACCTTCTTCGCCCACCACGTCAAAGTGCGAGCGTCGGGAAAGCTCGCGACGTAGAAGCGCCTCGCTGTCGAGATCGAACTGGGTCACGAGGTCGACCTTGCTGGCCTTGTGGGCCGACGACGGATGCTTTCGCCAACCCTCCTTCGCGAGCGCCGCGGCGAGGCGCGCAGCGTCGAGAGCCACAATGAGCAGATCGTGTGCCTCTTTCATTTCAATCATGCAAAGCCTCCAAAGCATCGAGAAGCATCCGGTGAATGCCGCCGAACGCGCCGTTCGACAGGATCGCGACGCAATCGCCCGGCCGCGATCGACCCGTGACGTCGGCCACGATGGCCTCGACGCTCGGCATCGTCAGCGCGTGAGGCCCGAGGTCCCGGGTCAAGCGAACGAGGTCGAGGCGCTCGGACTCGGGCACGTTCGATCGGCCGAGCGGGGCGAGAAGAACGTGGTCCGCGGACGCAAAGCTCGACGCATAGGCATCTTGATGGAGGGATCGGCATGCGGTCGCGCTCCTCGGCTCGAACACCGCCCATAGGGCGCCGCCGGGGTGACGCGCACGAAGAGCGCGCAGAGTCTCGTCCACCGCGGTGGGGTGGTGGGCGAAGTCGTCGTAAACGAAGATGCCCCCCGGTTTGCCGAGCAACTCTTGGCGACGGACAACCCCCTCGAAGGACGCGAGGTGGCCACGAGCGTCGCTCGGAGCCACACCGAATCCCTCGGCGCACGCCGCGATCGCCGCGATCGCATTTCGGATGTTGTGACGCCCGGGCATGCGGAGAAAGAAACGACCACACGAGACGCCACCGGCAAAAAGATCGAAGGCAAAGGCCCCGTCGGCCGAAGGCGCCACGGGGGCCCCGAGCCACCCGGGTGTCACGTCTCCCGTGGCGTCGCCGTCGAGCGCGTACCACGAGACTCGTGTTTTGGCCTCGTCGGAGACGACGGCGCGTACGCGGGCATCGTGGGCATCGCACACGAGATGCCCGCCGGCAGGCAGACGTCGCACGAGGCTCCGGAACGCCTCTTCGTACGATCTCGCGTCGGGGTAGATGTCGACGTGGTCGTGCTCGATGCTCGTGAGGATCGCAACCTCGTCGGGCGTGACTCCAACGTAGTCGAGAAACTTGGGGTGCTTGGCCCAGTAGACGGCGTCGTATTCATCGCCCTCGACGACGAAGGGTGTGCGCCCGCGATCCGGCCGAACGCGGTCGCTCCCCGCGGCCGAGGATCCCGGCAGCCCCTTGGGGACTCCGCCGATGAACCAGCCCGGCTCGAGCCCGGCTCGCCACAGGATCCAGGCGCTCATCGCGGTCGTCGTCGTCTTGCCATGCGTTCCGGCGACCACCAGGGGCCGTCGCCTGGCGAGAAAGCGACGACGAATCGTCTCGGACATGGATGCGCGCTCCAAGCCGAGGCGCTCCGCCTCCTGGGCCTCCGGATTGCTCTGCCTTATGGCGTTGCCGACCACGACGCAATCGGGCCGCGGCTCGAGGTGCCCGGGCTCGTAGCCCTTCAGGCAACGGACGCCGAGCTGTTTCAGCCTCGGCCCCATCGGCGGGTCGAATGCTGCGTCCGAGCCGCTCACCTCGTCGCCGGCTTCGCGAAGCAGGGCCGCCAGCCCCCCCATGCCGGTGCCCGAGATGCCGATGAGGTGGACGTGCATACGCGTGGAAGGCGCCAGAAGCTCTTAGGCCTTGGCGAAGATGAAGTCATCCCCGACCCAATCGACGCTCACCGCGCTCGCGGCCGGATAGCCGCCGCGCAAGATCTCTTCGGCGAGCGGGTCTTGGAGCTTTTTCAGGATGGCCCGCCTCAGGGGCCGAGCCCCGAAAGGCGGGTCGTAGCCGAGATCGACGAGCTTGTCCTTGGCCGCGTCCGTGAGATGGATCTTGAGCTCCCGGTCGGCCAAGAGCTTCTCCAGGCGCTTGAGCTGGATGTCGACGATCCCGCGAAGGTCTTTCTTCGAGAGGGGCCTGAAGAGCACGACGTCATCGATGCGATTCAAGAACTCCGGCCGCAAGAACGAACGAAGGTCTTCCTGCATGAGGTCGCGCAGGGCCTCGACCCCATCCGGCGTTTCGAAAAGCCGCGGGTCGGTTTCGAGAAGCCGCTTGCTGCCGATGTTGCTGGTCATGATCACGACGGTGTTCGAGAAATTGGCGGTTCGGCCGCGCCCGTCGGTGAGCCGCCCGTCGTCGAGCACCTGGAGAAGCAGGTTGAAAACGTCGGCGTGCGCCTTCTCCACTTCGTCGAACAAGAGCACGCTGAAGGGTTTGCGGCGGACGGCCTCGGTGAGAAACCCGCCCTCTTCGCTGTCGACGTATCCGGGCGGCGCGCCTACGAGCCGCGCGGCCATGTGCTTCTCCATGAATTCGCTCATGTCGAGGCGCGTGAGCGACTGCTCGTCGTCGAACAGAAACTCGGCCAGGGCTTTGGCGAGCTCGGTCTTGCCCACCCCGCTCGGGCCGAGAAACAGAAAAGATCCGATGGGCTTTCCTGGATCGCGAAGCCCCACGCGCCCGCGCCGGACTGCGCGCGAAACGGCGCGCACGGCTTCGTCTTGCCCCACGACGCGCTCGGCGAGGCGCCCTTCCATCTTGAGGAGCTTGTCGCTTTCGCTCTCGAGCATCTTGCGCACGGGAATGCCCGTCCACTCGCCTAGAACGAGCGCGACGTCCTCTTCGTTGACGAGCGGCAGCTCGGCGCCCTCCGTCTGGCGTCGCGCCGCCAGCTGGGAGCGCATTTCGGCGACGACCGGCTCGAGATCGCGCGCCTCTTTTTCGATCCGGTCCCGAGTCTTCACGCTCAAGACGTCCGTATCGCCGGCCAGCGACTCGAGCTGCGCCCGGAGCGAGGCAAGTCTGTGGATCGGAGCGTCGAGCGCGGCCGGAACGCCGTCGGTCTCGACGCGTTTTCGCGCGGCCGTCTCGTCGAGAAGATCGATCGCGGCGTCGGGCAACGCGCGGTCCTGCAAATAGCGCTTGGCGAGCTTGGCCGCCGCGACCATCGCGCCTTCGCCGATCTGGACCTTGTGATGCACTTCGTACTTGGAAGCAATCGCGCGCAAGATCTCGAGGGTCTCTTCGAGCGAGGAGGCTTCGATGGCGAGCGGGCTGAACCTGCGAAAAAGCGCGGGGTCGCGATCGGCGAGCTTGCGCGCGCCGTCGACGGTCGTCGATGCGATCAAGTGCACTTCGCCTCGCGCGAGCACGGGCTTGAGCAAGTCGCCCACGCCGCTTGCCGCCGCGCCCTGTCCGATGAGCGAGTCGATATCGCCGACGTAGAGGAGCGTCTCTTTCGGCGAGCTCTTGAGGGCCGCGAGAAGCTGGCGCATCCGCTCTTCGATTTCACCGCGGAGCTTGGCGCCCGCGACGAGCAGGCCCGTCTCGAGCTGCAGCAGCCCGAGCTTGGTCAGGCTCTCCGGCGCATCACCCGAGGCCAAGCGCATGGCCAGGGCTCCGACGATAGCCGTCTTGCCCGTGCCCGCCTCGCCGACCAAAAGGGGGTGGTTCTTGTGTCGGCGTTCCAAGATCTGAAGCAGGCGCCGCACCTCCACGTGCCGCCCGACGACGGGATCGAACCCGCCCTTGCGCGCGCGCTCGACCAAGTCGTGTGTGAAGCGTGAAAGAACGTCGCCTGCGCCCTCCGCGGCGCCCGGGCCGCCTTCTCGGGCGCTCTTGAGCGCGGCCATGTGGGCACGCAAGCTGCCCGGACCGATGCCGAACGCCTGAAGCGCGATGGCGGCGGCCCCGCGAATCTCCTGAGAAAGAGCGTTGAGCAAGTCTTCGACCTCGACCGTGTCCGTGCCCGCCTCGCTCTCGGCGCGGGTGAGGAGCGCAAGCATCGGACTCGACAGATACGACAGGCCCCCCGCGCTAGGACGGATGCGCCTCAGCGCGGATTCGATCTCGACCGACAGATCGGCCGGGTCGACTCCGGCTCGCCGGAAGACCTCTCGAGCTCCTCGGCCCTGCTCGACGGCGCGTGCGAGCAGATGGATCGGCTCGACTTGGGCGTGCTTGCGATCATCGGCCAGGCTCTGGGCGCTCGCGACGAGGGCCTTGGCTTCCGGCGCGTAGCGCTCGAGGTGAATCGTTTGCTCGGCGGCCATGCGGATGCCAAGGTTACAGTAACGCCGCCATGCCCGCCGATGTCACTGTCTACGTCACGCAGACGTGTCCCTATTGCGTGGCGGCCAAGCGCCTTTTGACGAAGCGCGGAGCGGGCTTCGTCGAGGTCGACGTGACGGGCGACGACGAGAAGCGCGCCTGGCTCGAGCGCACGACGGGCCGGCGCACCGTGCCGCAGATTTTCATCGGCGGCGAGGCTGTCGGCGGCTACGACGATCTGGCCGCGCTCGATCGCGCCGGCAAGCTCACGGAAAAGCTGGCCTGAACGTGAGTAGCCAACCGCCCTGACGCGAGGGGCGCCAGGGCGGTCTTCGTTCCCGTGTCCGTCCCCCCGCTCAGGGGTGCGAGCAGAGCGACACGTTGATGCTGTTGCCGGCGCCGCTAAAGCCGATGTCGCAGACGCCGCCCGCGCAGGTGTTGCCGCAGCCCGCCGCGTTGGTGACGACGCCGCCTGTCGCAGTTGCGCAGTTCAGGGTCGAGAACGCGTTGCCGGCCGCGAGCAGAGTGCCGGCATTGGCGCGCATGGCGAGGCAGACGCCCGCGTTGCCGTTCTGACCGTCCCCGAGCGCCGCCTGCAAGGTGTTGTTGCCGATGGTGCCTCCCGCGTCGGAGGGATCGCCGAGATCGATCTTGCTGATGTCGTTGGTCGCCGCACCGCCCCCCGCTGCGCCGGCGCTCACGATGACACCGCTATCGGTATTCCCGAGCGAGACGCTCCCGCGAACTTTCACGTTGGAGCCGCCCACGAGCCGTAGGCCGTTGCCCGTGTTTGCGTACGAGACGAGCCCCGTGATCGTGTTCAGAGGAGGTGTGCCGGCCGTCTGCTCCACCCAGACGCCGGCGGCGGTATTGTGGTTGGTCGTCACGGTGCCCATCGGCGGAACCGCCGTGCTGGCCACCGCTCCGGTTAGCGAGATCGAGCCATTTCCGCTGACGAGGATTCCGTGCACCGTGTTCGAATCGAAGTGCGTCGCCGCGGCTCCGGACGGCACGTTGATCGTAACGCTCGGAGTGCCGGTGCCCATGAGGTGAAGGCCGTCGGGGCTCCCCGTCGAAGTGACTCCGGCCCCGATGCCAAGCGTGCCGCCGTTTTGGACGAGGATGCCTGCGGTGGCGAAGCTCGACACGGTCAGGTTCGAGATCGACGTCCCCGTGGACGTCGCCGAAGATGCGGTGATCCCGAAGGTGCCCTTGTTGGCTTGGCCGCTGACGGTCAGAGCCGCGCCGGCGCCGCCTGCGATGCTCGCGTTGGGCGCGTTGAGAACGAAGCCCACCTTGGCCTGGGGCACGTTGACGGTCACCGCGCCTCCCGAGGTCGTGAGCGTCACGTTTTGGGGAACGGGGATGGGGAAGGTCTCGCCTGTCGCGACCGTCGAAGGCCCGATGACGGTAACCGTGATTGCGAACGCGGCGTCGTTTCCGATGACTTCGAGCGCTCGCGTGATGGTTTTGAACGCGCAGGTCGCGGGGTTGCCACCGGCGATGTTGCCGTTGCCCGCCGTGTCGCTCCCGTTGACCGGGTCGACGGTGAACGCGTTACTCGCGCCCGCCGCGCACTTGGTGCAAGTCCCACTGGCGCAAGTCGCGGAGGCCCCGATCTGAGCTGCGCAGTACGTGTCTCCGGCGGTGCCGGGGCAGCAAGACGTCGCACCGGTTGGCGCTCCCGCCTGGCACACCGTCGTACAGCAGATGTCGCCGGCGTTGAACGGACAAGCCGTCGGCGGGTTCGCGCCCGTGCCCGTGCACGTTCCGGCCACGCAGCCGCCCGTGGTCGTGTTGCAGAAGGCGCCCGCCGCGTTGCCCGAGCATTCCGAATCCGTAGTGCACTTTCCGCACATGTTGGCCGTGGTCACGCCGCAAAGCGGGCCGGCCGCGCTGGCTCCGGTGCAGTCTGCGTCCGTCCGGCAGTTGCCCGGGGAGCACACCCCGGCGAGACACAGGTATCCGCTGCTGCCGCCGTCGCCATAGGCGGAGGAACAGTTGGCGTCGTCGGTAGTGTCCGTACAGGACGAGCAGACCATAGCTTCGCAGAGGCCGTTCGCGCCGGCGTTGCTGCAGGCGCTATTGTTGGCTCCGCAGCTGGCGGCAGCGCCGTCCGAGCCGTCGGGTGCGCCCGAACCGGAAGCGTCCGAGCCCGACTCGGTCGCCACTACGGGCGAATCGGTGCTCGTGTCCGTGGCCGTCGCCGAGTCTCCGCCATCGGTGCCGGGCACCCCCGTTTCACCGGAGTCATCGCCCGAGCTCGTGGGGGAGTCATCACTGGCCCCGGCATCTGAGGCCATGGTCGCGTCACCGCCCTCGTTTTCGACGACCGCGCCTTCGGAGGCGGCGTCACCGCCGCCGTCTCCGTGGCCACCGAGCGAGGGGCTAGAGCCGCCGCATCCCACGGCGCCGACACCGAGCGCCAGACCGCTTATCGCGCATGCCAAAAGCCAACCACGCCCTGCCAAAGAGCTCATGTTCGTTCTCCCCACGTCCGCTTAGTTTCGTTGGAAAGCGCCACAGCTTCGGGCCGTGGCATCAAGTCGTTGTCCCCAAGCACAGTCCATTCCGGCGCAGTCTTTGGGCGACTTAAGGGCCAAACGCGCGAGTCTTCGCGCCTACCTACACCCGAACACTGGACCGCCGCGCGGCCAGAGGGCCGCCTTTCGGACCAGGATCAGCGCCTCGCGAAGACGCCGTCGCCACGAGTCGTGAGCACGACGTCGCCGTCTCGCTCCGTGGCCCAAAGGCGATCGCTGGTCGGCACCGCCAACCAATCGGAGGCCGCGGCCCTGTCGCAACGCTCGCCGTCGAAGGCGTCGAGCTTCTTTGACCCTGCACCACCGAGCAGCCGGGTAAGTCTCTGGACGACCAGTGCGCGCGGATGGCAGTACTCGCGATTGGCGCCTTCATCGGGCCGTCCGGCCGAGACGACGGCGTAGGTGGGCCGGGTCTTGGACAGGAATGCCGGCGTCGTCGACGTCTCGCTGCCGTGGTGGGCCACCTGAAGCAATGTGACTCGCCCGGGCTCGAGCTCGGCCTCCTCGGCGTGCTCGGCGTCGCCCGTGAAAAGGACCGAGGAAGCGCAGAAATCGATGCGAAGGCCAATCGAGCACTCGTTCGGGTCGTGGGCGCACGAAGGCGGCCAGGCTGGGGGCACGACGGTCGTCAGCTTCAGCTCCGAGGTGCCCTCCATGGGCACGGCCGTGCGATCGGGACCGACCACGTGGACGCTCGCGCCGCGGTCGAACGCGGCGCGGTGAGCGCGACGCACCTCGGCCTTTTGCGCGTCGCGTCCGTTGTCGACATAGCGGACGACCGGCAGGGCCGCGAGAACGGCGGGCGCGCCGCCGATGTGATCGGCGTGCTGGTGCGTGATCCAGAGGAGATCGATGGGAGCGCCTCGCAAGTCCCCCCTCAGCTTGCCCACCAATGTCTCTTGGGGCGAGCAACTCGCGCAACCAGGTGGGCGGCGCACGTGCTCACCCGTATCGACGAGCACATGGCGCCCGTCGGGTAGATCGACGAGGACCGAAAGCGCCTGGCCCACGTCGTAGAAGTGAACGACCAAGCTGCGGCCCCCTCCGCAAGCCCGGCTTCGCTCCGTGAGACTCGCGTCGGGCGCGGCGGCGGCCGTAGGGACTTTCGGTGCCGATGCGTCGGGCGAAGAAGCCTCCGCCGGGCCCCCATCGGCGAGGCCCAGGCTCGTCAAGAAGCGTTCGTCACAAGCGGTGGCGACGAGCGTGAGGGCGAAAAAGAGGGAGATTGTAGGATCAGAGCGGAAGGCTGCGCGCACTACGCGAGCGCTTCCACGAGACGCCCGACGTCGCGCTCGGCCACGGCACACAGGGCTACGCGCAAGGCGCCGCTTCCGTCCTCGAGCACCTGGGGGACGACGAAGACCCCCCGCGCTCGCATGTCTGCCGCTTTTTCTCGTGCTTGGTCGTTGAACACGGTCACGAAAAAGCCGCCGTCGTAGCGTGGATACTTGAGGCCGTATCCGTGCGCGGCGCGGTTGAACGCATCGACGCGCGAGAGCAAGACGGCTTTGAGCGCGGACCGCTCGACAGCACACGCCTCGCGCAAGGGGGCGTCGACGAGCAATCGCGTGATCGCGGCTTGACCGCCTCGATTGCAGTTGGACCAAACGCCGCGGCACGAGTAGCTGAGGGCCGCGTCGACCTTCGCGCGCTCTTTCGGATCCCCGATACACGCGACGAGCGCCCCCGCGCGCAGGCCATAGTGCGTGTACGATTTGCTCGCGCTCCAAGCGAAGAGCACCGTCGCCTTGCCCGCCAGCGGCATTACGACGTCGGCCACCGCCCGAGGCGGCCTCGCGCCGTAGTGCATGTATGCACAGTCCACGACCAGGGTGACGGGCGCACTGCGCGCGTGAAGCGCCACGCACTCTGTCACGGACTGCCACTCGCGCTCGGTCATCGAATAGCCGGTGGGGTTGTGCGCGGGGTCGTTCAAAAAGAGCAGCGCGCGCTTTTGACGTTGGACCTGCTTGGCGAGGGCCATATCGAGCGCCGCGACGTCGAGCCCTCCGTCCGCGCGAAACATCGTGAAGGTCTCGAGCCGGCGATCGGTCTCGTCGCAAATGGTCTTGTAGGGTGCCCAGAACCAAGACGTCGTCAGCGCCGCTTGGCCAGGCTCCAGGAAATTGGCAACCGCGTGACGCAAAGCGCCCGTCGCTCCGGGAGTGGCCACGCTGACGGCGAGCTCATGAAGCTCGCTCGCCTCGCCGAGCAAATCGTCGATGACGGCGCGCCGAAACTCGGGCGTGCCGGAAATCGGCGCGTACGCGGCCCATTCGGCGGCCGGCACTTCGCGCACGGCCCGCGCCGCCGACGGCAAGACCGACAGCTTCGCGTCGTCGTCGAGAAGGACACCAATCGTGGCGTCGACGATGTCCTCGCCGCGCTGCTTTCGTGCGGTGGCTTCCTGATGAAGCGAGAAGATGGGATCGTCGGACGGGCGGGCTTGGCGGGAAGGGATGAGGTGCATCGGGTGGCGGTGGAGGCGCGGCGCGACAAACGCGCCCCTCTGTTTGAACAGGAAGACACGAAGACGGGAAGGATTTTGAGAAATCTCGAGGCGCTTCGTACGCGCAGGGTCGCGCGGCGGCGCCGAGGAGCGTCTGTCAGTTTGTCATCGGAAGGGCCGGCGGCCCGCGCGCGGTGCCACGTTGGCCGGCAAGACGTCGGGACCGATCGGCCAAGCACGCGGATGGAGCGGCAAATTGCGAGTGGCATGTGTCATGCTGAGAGCACCGGCATGGCTTCTCTTGTGCGCTCGGCGTCCGCCCTCGCGATCGCGGGCGGCGCCTTTCTGGCCTCACGGCTGGCGAGCGCCCAGACGGTGACACCTACGCAACAAGTCTATCCGGAGCGGTTCGAGAACGGCGTTGACCTCGGACCGAGCACGCGTCCGGTCAATCTCAACCCCTACGGCGTCAACTACACCGACTGCATCGGCGACATGGTGCTTCAGTTCAATCTGACTCTGGACGGATTCACCGGGTCGCAAAACATGCAGATCTGGGCCACCGCAAACGGTGACTGCACCGCCACCGGGACACGCGGCATTGCCAACGTGCCTCAATGCTGGGAGCTCGAGGGGGCCCTCACCGAGCCTGTCATCGGCACTCCCGTCACGAAGTCGTTCAACGTGCGAGTCCGAGATCTCGTCGGTCCCGAGAACGCGGTGCCCAATCCGCCGGTCGTCGTCAACGAAGGGGTTGACGCGTGCAGCGCCCAGACGACCTTTGCGGGCGTTCCGATCACGATATGGTTTTTGCCGCTCGACCTGATGGGCAACTCTATCGGCACGCCCTACTCCGATACGATCAACACGGATTTGGTGGGTCCCCCGCCCCCTGTCGGCATCGGCGAAACGGTCGGCGATTCACTCTTCAACGTGACGTGGACGGCGAACACCGATGCGGATACCACGGGATACGACGTGTTCGTCGATCCGCCGCCGGGATCGACCGCGACCGCCCCGGTGGCGGTCTCCGATGCCACGGCTGGGCCGGTAGCGTCGCTCTATTGCCCGGATTCGGGCACCTCGTCGGTCACTACCGTGGCGACCGACGATGCGAGCGATGACGCGTCCGACGACGCGACGACGACCACGACTGTCGCTTCCGTCGACGCCGGGTGCTTCTACGTCTACACGGGAGGAGCCTCGGCCTCCGGAACCGTGTCCAATATGGGTACCTGCACGAGCACCAACCTCTCGGGGGCGCTCACGGTCGACAGCGGCGCGACGGTCGTCGATGAGGCGGGCGTCGTCAGCGCGGGCGGTGGGATATCGACCATACCGTGCACGTACGTGCTCGGAGTAGGAAGCAGCTGTTACTTGGAAGGCGGCGAGACGGTGACCGGTGAGTCGACCTCCGAGTACACGATTAAGGGCCTGACCGACGGGACGACCTACGATGTGGTCGTGGCCTCGGTAGACGGCTCGGGCAACGTCGGGCCGCCGTCCTCGTGCGTCCACGACTACCCGGCGCCGGTGACCGACTTCTGGGCTACGTATCGCGCCTCGGGTGGCGAGGCGGGTGGCAGCTTCTGCGCGCTGGATGCGGTCGGTTTGCCCGTCGGTTCGGCGGGGCTGCTCGGCGGGCTGGCTACGGCATTTCTCACGGCAGTGCGGCGCCGCCGTCGGGGGAAACGTTGAAGCATCCCTTCGCCGCGTGGCTGACTGCACTCGCTTCCGCCTCTCTCGTGACTCCTGCCGCTGCGCAGACGCGAGAGGAGCCCATAGGGAGCGCCCATCCTGGCAAGGAGTCGCCCCAGAACTTCGCCGCCGAGGTTCGGTTCGCGGCCTTCAACCCGGACGTCGACAGCGATCCGAGCCTTCGTGGCCAGACGCCATATAAGGATACCTTCGGTACCAGCCCGCGGCTCGAGATCGGCCTCGAGCTCGACTGGCAGGCCGTCCGGATCCCACACCTTGGCACCATCGGTCCAGGCGTGAGCGCGGGCTATACGCGTGCGAGCGACCCAGCGCGTTTTCAGACGGAGCACAACGGGACTTTGATATCGGGCGAGCAGACCACCTTGGAGATATTTCCCTTCTATGGGGTCATCGTTCTTCGCGGCGACGCGCTATGGCGCGACCTCGGAGTTCCACTCGTTCCCTACGGCAAGCTCGGGCTGGGTTATGCGCTCTGGCACGCGTCAAACTCGCTAGGCACCTCCAGCGCGAACGGCGTTTCCGGGGAGGGCTCTTCGCTCGGTACGCAGGTGTCCCTGGGCCTGGCGCTAAACCTCAACCCGTTCGACGCCTACGCCGCGCAGAATTTCGACGACGCTCTCGGAGTCAATAACTCCTATCTCTTTGCCGAGTGGACTCGCTCGGACTTGGACGGCCTCGGCCTTCAGAAGAACGTGCTCCGCGTGGGCGGCACAGGCTGGACGTTCGGCCTCGCCTTCGAGTTCTGATCGGGCACCGCCGGATCCTGCGGCCTGGGCGAGCTGCGAGCGGCGAATCCCCAAGCGGCCCCGAGCGTGCCGCGATCCGCCACAACGTGGCATTAAGTCTCGTGGCGCAAAGGACCGCGACGCGGTTGGAGCACTGTTTTCCCGGGCTTGCGGAGCGCCAAGGCTGGGGCACGGGCGCTGCAACACTCGGCCTTACACGTAGCGCGCGCGCTCTCGCCGGCGCGCCGCTGCGCCCCCTTGTCACACCATAGAAACGAAGGAGACATCGAATATGGCGCCTCAAAACTCCGACTCCAAGAAGGGCCGCGGCTTCGCCTCGATGGCGGTCGATCGGCAGCGCGAGATCGCTCGAAAGGGTGGGAAGGCCGCGCACGCCCAGGGCCGGGCTCACGAGTTTACGGCGGACGAAGCCCGTGTCGCAGGGCGCCGGGGAGGCGAGGCCGTGAGCCGCAATCGCGAGCACATGGCGACCATCGGGCGCGCGGGCGGTCAAGCACGCGGTCGTGCCCGCACGTCGAAGGAAGAGTGGGTCGGCGAGCCGGCGCTCTCGCCCGCCGAATAGAGCTCGCGGCTGCTCCCGCATGGGGCGGGGTCGAGCTGCGGAGATAGCCTGCGCAGCGCGGCACGCGCGCTGGTGTCCGAGTCCATCGCGTGGTACTCGGCTGGGCTCTTGCGCCTGTAGCTCAGCTGGATAGAGCAGTGGCCTTCGAAGCCACGGGTCGGGGGTTCGAATCCCTCCGGGCGCGCTCCCCCGCCATGCGCCGCGCGTCCACGTCCGAGCTTGGCCCAAGCTTCGAGGCGCCGGAGGTGTATGGCGGCGAAGCCATCGCGCGGATCGTCCGCGCGTTGCCTCCGGTCGAGCGCGCGTACTCGCTCGTTCGCTTTTCGATTCTTCGGCCCAAGCTCCTCAGTGTCATGGACCTCTTGCTGCGTGAAGAGGGCCGAATTCTCGACGTGGGCTGCGGGTTTGGTCTCTTCGCGGCATACTTCGGCCAAACCCAGCCCCGGCGGCGGATCGTGGGCGTTGACCCGAGCGCGCGCCGAATCGGGCTCGCTCGAGCCCTCAGCGAGCACCTCGGTCTGCGTCACTCCTTCGTCGAAGGCGACGTGCGAGACGTGCCGCTCGAGGGCGCGTTCGACGCCGCGTACGTGCTCGACGTGATGCATCATCTCCCGCGGTCCGACCAGCGCGGCGTTCTCGAGCGCCTCGCCTCGCTGCTCGTCCCGGGAGGCATGCTCCTCGTCAAGGACATCACGACCGAGCCCCGTTTCGGCCTTGTCTTTACCGAAGTGCTCGACCGTCTCATGGTCGGCTGGCGACAGCCCCTGGCCTATCGGCACCATCGCGAGTGGGGGCAGATCTTGACCGAGCTTGGCTTCCGAGTGCGCATGGTGCGCGTCCCGGACATCTTGCCCTACCCGCATGTAGTCATCGCCGCCACCAAGCTCTGAGCGGTTGAGCCAACCGCGCGAAACCCCGTTGCCGCGGCGGACGCGCGCGTGGGAATGCCAGCCTTGAGCTGGCGGTTTCACTAGAGAAAGGCGGCTCTCCCGTGAACTCTCGTCACCGAGTCGCAGGGCGGCCAAAGCCCGCAAGTTGTTCGCGCCGCCGCACCGAGCTCCGCTGGTAGGATAACGGCGTGCGCCTGAAGACCTCCCCGGTCCGCTCGATCGACGCCCGCCCTGCGGACGCCGCGTCGGCGCTCGACCGCGAGCTCCGGGTCAGCAAGGCGCTGCGCGAGGTCGGCGTAGCGCTGGGGACCACGCTCGACCTCGATCAGCTCCTCGAGCTCATTCTGCAAAAGCTGACCGAGGCCCTCGAGGCCGATCGCGCGACGCTCTACCTTCTCGACGAAGGCAGTGAGGAGCTGGTCTCGCGTATCGCGCAGGGCCCCGGCGTAAGGTCGATTCGGATCAAAGCGGGCCAGGGCCTCGCCGGCTACGTGGCTCGCACCGGCATGCCCCTTCACGTGCGCGACGCCTATAGCGATCCGCGCTTCAACGCCGAGTGGGACATGCTGAGCGGCTACCGGACGCGGTCCATTCTGGCCGCGCCGATGAAAAACCACCTGGGCAAGACCATCGGGGTCGTGCAGGTGCTCAACAAGAAGCGCGGCGACTTCACGGACGACGACGCCGACATCCTCGCCGCGCTGGCCACGCAGGCCGCCGTGAGCATCGACAATTCGCGCCTCTTCATGTCGGTCACGCAGAAGAACATCCAGCTGCTCGACATGACCGAGCAGCTCGAGCACCGCGTCCGGGATCTGAAGCTGCTCTTCAACCTCGAGCACGCGATGGGTCGAGCGACGTCGCTCGAAGAGCTCTTCATCGCCGTGCTCGGCGAGGCCATGCGCGCGTGCGAGGCAAAGATGGGCGCTGTCGCGCTTCGCGACCAAGAGGACCGAACGGGCGATCTCTTCGTCATCGACGAGCGCGCGAAGAAGCTGAAGCGTCTGCCCTATCCCGAAGACGTAGGGATGATCGGGTGGGCGATCCGCAACGACGAAGTTCTCGTGTCGGCCGACGCCGAGAAGGACCCGCGTCGCGACGAAGAGCTCGACCAGCGAGTGGGGCAAGGACGCGCGAAAACGGCGCTCGTCGTGCCGCTCGAAGGCGAGCACGGCGCGCCGATGGGGGCGATTGCCATCTACAACAAGCGCGGCGTCCACGCTTTCAGCGCCGAAGATCGGGAGCTACTCAAGCTCATCGCCGCGAACGCGTCGACGGCGATAAGGCTCCAGCTTTCGCGCGATTCGCTCGAGCGCGAGCAGCGCCTCACCACCATCGGTCGCCTGCTCTCGAGCGTCATCCACGATCTGAAGACACCGCTCACGGTCATCCGCGGCTACGTGCAGCTCATGGAGTCGTCGGGCAGCACGGCCGAGCGCGAGAAGTTCGCCGAGCTCATCTTGCGGCAGTTCGAGCACATCGGCGCGATGCAGCGCGAGGTGCTCGAGTTCGCGCGGGGCGAGAAGCGCGTTTTGCTTCGCAAGGTATACGTGCAGCAGTTTTTCGACGACGTGCGCGACCAGCTCGAGAGCGACCTCGCGAAGCGAGGCATCGAGCTCGTCGTCGACGTGCAGGAGAAAGGCACCGCGCGCTTCGACGAAGGCAAGATCCTCCGCGTCGTGCACAATCTCGCCCGAAATGCCGCTGAAGCCATGGCACCGGGCGGGGGCGGAAAGTTCGTGATCAAAGTGACGCGCGACAAGACGGATCGAGCCCTGCTGCTGTCGTTCTCGGACACGGGGCCCGGAATCCCGAAAGAGATCGAGCACCGGCTCTTTCAATCGTTCGTCACCAGCGGCAAGCGCGGCGGCACGGGCCTCGGCCTGGCTATCGTCAAAAAGATTGCCGACGAGCACGGGGGGACAATCACCGTGCAGTCCACGGGCCGCGGTGCGACCTTCAAGCTGCGTCTCCCGCAACCGAAGCAGCGCGCGTGAGGCGCGGGCTGCCGGCCGCCGGAGCGCTGGTGGGTGCGCTTGCCGCGACGGCCGTCACGAGCCTCGGCGACGATCGGCTCGTGCCCCCTTGGAGCGATCCACGCGACGTGGCGCTGCCAAGCTGGGCTCGCTCCGTTGTGCCCAACAAGGATGAGGGCGGCCGGCCGGGCGACATGCGCCTTTTCGCGGAGCCGAGCCACTCCGGGCCCCCACGGGGGCTCACCGGCGCCGGAGTCTCGCTCCCGCTCTTTGGGTCCAGGCGAGGGCCCGGGTGCTCTGGGCGCTGGTGGCTCGTTGGGCCGCTGGCGTGGACCTGTTCGGACGATGCCCAGCTCTCGCCGCAAGCGCCCAGCGCGTCGGCGTCCTCTGCGGCGAGCGAAGGGCCTGAGGGAAAATATTACTTCGTTCGCCGCGACGGCGCCGGGGCCTACGTCAGCCTCGAGTCCGCGCTCGAGGGAGGGCCGGACCGCGACCTCGAGGGCGGATGGGGTCTCGCGATCGTGGAAGAGCGAGAGGCCGGTGGCCAGAGGTGGGGTCGCTCGAGTCACGGCCTCTGGATCGCCATGAGCGATCTCGGGCCGGCGCAGATCTCGTCGTTCCACGGAGAGACCCTTTCCGAAGGCCACCTCGATTTCGCGTGGGTGCTCGCCGAGCGCGCTTCGGTATGGCCCGCGGCATCGACCAAAGGCAAGCCCGTTGACTCGCGCGAGCGCTTTCGACGCGTGGACGTCCTCGAGCGCAGCGGATCGATGGTGCGCGTCGAGCAAGCCGCCTGGATGCTCGTCGCGGACCTCGCCCAGCCGTCGATCGCGTCCCCGCCGACCGAGCTCGCCGGCACGCAGAGTCGATGGATCGACATCGAGCTCGGGACTCAGACGCTGGTCGCGTACCAAGGCGCTTCGCCGGTGTATGCCACTCTCGTGTCGACGGGGCGCGGACCGGTCGGCAGCGGCAACGAGACCCCGATGGGCGTGCATCGCGTATGGGTGAAAATTGCCGCCTCCGACATGGCCAATAGCGACCGCAGCGACCTCGAAGCGCACTATTCGCTCGAGGATGTGCCCTACGTGCAGTTCTTCAACGGCTCGGTGGGATTGCACGGAACGTACTGGCATCGCGATTTCGGCCACATCAGGAGCCACGGGTGCGTTAACCTCGCCATTGCCGATGCGCGATGGCTATTCGCCTTCACCGGACCGCACTTGCTCCAAGGGTGGGTTGCGGCCTATCCAACGCCGCTCGACGACGCCACGCTTGTCCGAGTCCGCTAACACGATGCGCGGGAAGGTCCTCGGCATGAGCGCGCGCGCGGCGCTGCTCGCCTGCACGCTCCTACCGGCGTGCAGCTCCAGCAACGGCGAAGCTGCAGCCGAGATGACGGCGACCAGCAAGCTCGGGCCCCTGGGCAGCCAATCGGAGGACCGCTCCGTTTGTCCGAGCACGGTCGACGAGGCCATCGGCGCCGCCTGTGATGTGGAAGGGCTGCTTTGCTATCCGGAATACGCCTGCGGCATCGCGCCCGCCATCGCCACGTGCCGTTGCTCCGGAGGGCATTTCGCCTGCCAAGACCTGTTGGATGCCGCTCTCGACCCCGACGCGACACCGGGATGCCCTCCACCGACGCCCACCCCGCCGACGTGTCCCGCAACGATGACCCAGGCCAACGGCACCGCGTGCAGCCAGGCGGGCGTGGTCTGTACTTACGCGAGCCCCTGCGCCGGAAGCATCCCGGCATACCTCGACTGCCCGTGCGTCCCCGCCACGCAGATCGATGGGGGCGTGTATCTCGCTTACGAGTGCCCGGCGATGACGTGCCTGCCGAGCGACGCCGGTTCTGCGGGGCTCTCGCCCGTCGACGCCGCGCCGGAAGCGACGTTGCCGATTGAAGCGGCCGCTCCAGTCATCGAAGCCGGGTCCCGCGATTCATCCGTCGACGCCCCGGGCGAATAGGGCCGCGCCCGCGCCCGCGCCCGCGCCCGCGCCCGCGCTGTGTCTCGCGCCCGCGCCCGCGCCCGCGCCCGCGCCCGCGCCCGCGCCCGCGCCCGCGCCCGCGCCCGCGCCCGCGCCCGCGCCCGCGCCCGCGCTGTGTCTCGCGCGAGAACGAACGCGGGCGCAAGAGGATTACGCGGCGACTCTTACGAGAGTCCCGATGATTCGATTCATGCGTCCCGTGATCGCGTGGGAGACTGGCTCGACGTAGCCAAAGGCTTCCGCCGTTTGCAAACACGCGAGTGTCTCTCGCGCGGACCCGAGTGCTGTGCGGTAACGCACCGTGCGCACTCTCCCGAATGACCCGCTGCCCTCAGCCAGATTGAGCACCACGCTACTGGCCGCGCGTCTCAGCTGGCGCGCCAAGTCTGCATCTCGCTTATCGATGGCCCCAAGCGCCCCACGCATCGATCGGATCACATCGAGCATGTCATCGTGAATTCGCAGCATCGCATCCTCCATGGTTCGCTCTCGCGCTTCGTGCGCGAAGCAGCCCCCGGCTCGCCACGGAGCGGAGCGCAAGGTCAAGGCTGCGGAGCAGGCGCAGCCTGCGGAGCATCGTCGCGCGAAGCGCGGCGACGCGAAGCGGCCTTGAGCTGCGCGAGCACCGTGGCAGACTCAGGCGAGCCTGAGCGACCGGTTCACCCCGGGTATTCAGGCGGTGGCTCTGGTTCGGAAAGGGTGAACCAGGGCGCGGGCGCGGGCGCGGGCGCGGGCGCGGGCGCGGGCGCGGGCGCGGGCGCGGGCGCGGGCGCGGGCGCGGGTGCGGGTGCGGGCGCGGGCGCGGGCGCGGGCGCGAAGTTCACTTTGGGTAACCGCGGGTCACCCGGACACCAGATTTCCCTCTCTGCTCGGCCTCTCGAGTGTGCCGGCGATGCTCGGGCGCGGGCAACCCCGCTCCGCGTCGCTGCGCGCCCCCGTCGGCGGT